>PVML01016926.1_pt1 | contig 606647 bp, 562 predicted proteins | sample 1853371 | NCBI WGS metagenome assembly PVML01 (sample SAMN08533508, study PRJNA380276) | Human gut metagenome, whole genome shotgun sequencing project. | isolation source: participant 1, chromium library | host: Homo sapiens | collected 2017 | reverse complement strand
AAAAATCTCCACTCATTAAAGGACATTTGTAAATCCATTGGAAGGATGCACAAACAATAGACATAAAAGTGTCCTAAAATAAGTTAATTCCAATAGGGAAAGAGAAAGAGAGAGGAGATTTATTTATATGAATAAATATTCAAGTAAGGCCGTTAAGACTGCTGCTACAGTTGGTATGTCTTTGGCTATGGTTTTGAGCAATGCTGCTCCGGTGTTTGCTGCTACTGCTGTTACAGATGCTCCAGCATTTTGTGATTCTTCATATGAGAGTGCTGGTATTGCAGTTTTAGAGGCGTTAGATAGTGACTTCACTTCTAATATTACTAGTGTTAAAGAAATAAAAAAAGCTGATAAATTTACAGCAGATGATTATCCTGAATTAGCTTCTGTTCTTAAAACTGATGCTATTAAAACTGGACTTACAATTGATGAAATTCTTGCTTTAGAAATCAAAGGCTCTACTATCAAAGTAGTAGATGCTCTGTCACAGGTAGTGTCTTGTAATAGAGCTGATGAGGATTTAGTGGCTATTGCCAAACATTTAGTTAGAAAAATTAGTGGAAATTGGACTACATTTGAAACTTTAGTAGGTAATGCGGAAACAGCATTAGAAGCGCTTAATAGTGGTTATGCTGATAAGTATAGTTCATTAGCTAAAGTAACAGAAAACTATAGTGAAGCAAAAGCACTTTATGATGAACTGACTACTTACGTTGATTATGTTGACAATGGAGTAAGTGCTGATGCTAAAGCTGGATATAAGAATTGGGATAACTTCAAAGGTTTCATGAAAGATTATGACGAAGTACATGAAGGTTCTACATTAAAGACTTATATTAAACAATTAGAACAAGCAAAAGTATATGGTAATCAGACTGTACTTGATTTAGTTTCTAAAGAAGATGCTATTAGCTACAAGCGCGTAAAGAATGTTGAAACTTTCATTAAAAATGTTAAATCAAATGATATCGATACAATTACTGCAGCTAAGTATAACTCTGTAAAAGACGCTGATGAAGTGGTTGAATACATGGATGGATTACAGGCGATCGTTGATGAAATGAAAGAAGCTAAAGACTTGTTGGACGATTCTAATGAAGCTAAAAAAGCTTATGATGATGTTGCTGATAAAGTTGAAGCTTTAAAAGGTTACGTTGAAACACGTAAAACATTGTCAAGCAAAGATCAAGATGATATTGATAAAGCTGATGATGATATTGAAGTAGCTATGAATAAGTTTACAAATGCTGATTTAGAAGCAATTCAAACTTATGTTGAAGATGTTATCAACGAATTCAAAACAGTTAAGGCCAGAAAACTGTCTAGTGGTAATTATGCATTGACTCTTGAAAATGCTACTTATGGTCGTTATATTTCTGCTGAAGGTACTGAGTTTGATGCAAATCTTATTTATTTATTAACTACTACAGTTGCTAAAGATGAAGAAGAAAGCTATTACGATGTATTAATAGCAAATGATGCATCTACTAAAGATACATTAATCAAAGCTGCAACAACTGACGTTAAGGGCATTACTTTAGGAACTAATTTAACTTCTGCTCAAGCTGCCAAGATTGTAGCTGCTAAAAATGCATTAGATGAATTGGATATTGATACAGATGGTAAGAATCCTTATGGTTTAACTGCTAAGGAAAGACGTTCAGTTAATAACAATAGAACATTAATTGAAACTTTATACTTCAAACTGATTATGAACGGCACAGTAACTCAATCAGGATGGGTAGATAAAGGAAACGGCGATTGGGATTACATCGCAGAAGATGGTTCTAGACCTTCTAAATGGGTAGCTTCAGGTGCTAACTGGTATTATGTAAAGAACGGTACAATGTTACGTAACTCTTGGATCGCTTCTGATGCTCAGGGTACTAGATGGTATTATGTTGATGATAACGGTGTAATGGTTTCTAATACGACTGTTAACGGTTATACTTTCAACTCTTACGGCGTTTGGGTTAAATAGTTAACTAAAAGCAAATAACACTTAAAGGAGATTCTTGATGGATCTCCTTTTTGCATGTAAAAAGAGATGTACATCTCTGTACATCTCAATTAAGTAATTAGATTAATTTACAATTAACCATTGTAAGTAGGGCTCATGTAAACGCCGTAAGAATTGATCCAGCAACCATCTACAGATTGGTTCGTAACCATCTTACCAGCATTGTCTAAGTAGTACCAACGACCACCATCAGTAGCCAACCAAGTATTTCTCAGCATCTTACCGTCTTTGATCATATACCAATCAGAACCAGAAGCAACCCATTTGTAAGCAGCAGGAGTACCATCTTCATTGTTGTAACCCCAGTTACCGTTACCCATATCATACCATCCAGCAACATTAGTTGTACCTAAGTTGTCGAATGCTTCACGTAAGTTAGTGATCTTAGTTTCAGCTTTACGAACTTCTTTAGCTTGTTTAGAAGTTAAATTCTTAACATATTTTCCGCCTTCAGTTAATTCATAAATAGCATCTTCAGCAGCTTCTAAAGTTGCTTTATCAGAAGCTTTGATATTTGCAGGAGTAAGTTTTTCGATATCTTTAGTAACTGCATCTAAAGCATCAGCAACTTTTTCCATGTGAGCTTCTAAATAATCATAACCAAATTCACCAGTTTCAGTGTCGACTACTTTTAATAAGAATCCTGGTACATTGTCCATGATGATACTCTTTTGAGCAGCTGAAACATATGAATTAAAATCTGATTTATCTCTATAGTAATTGCCTACTTTTGATGTTTCGAAACTCCATACAGAATCAAGAACTTCTTCTTTTAAGTCTTTTAAGATAGCCCATTGTTCGCTATCTAATACTTTTGCTACTGCTTTTGCTTCTTCAGTGGCCGTAGTAGAACCGTCTTTTACGAAATCACCATCAACATTTATTTTACCTTTAGCTAATGCTGAAATGAATGATTTAACTGTCTTATCTTCATCATCAGTTTTAGTTTTGTTATATGCTTTGTAAGAGTCAGTTGTAGTGATGTCAGAGATATTTCCAATGCTATCAATAATTTCCTGATAAGCATCAATTAATGAAATAACTAAATCTTCATCCTTGAACTGATCATAGTCATCAGCGTCTTTAATCTTATTGATTCTTGCTTTTACTGCAGATTTACTTGACAAATTAACTTTAGTTACATCCTCAGAATAACCTGTGATTGCTTGTTCAGCAGCTGTTAATTTAGTAGCTTTGCCATCTAAATCGATTAATGAAATAACTAAATCTTCATCCTTGAACTGATCATAGTCATCAGCGTCTTTAATCTTATTGATTCTTGCTTTTACTGCAGATTTACTTGACAAATTAACTTTAGTTACATCCTCAGAATAACCTGTGATTGCTTGTTCAGCAGCTGTTAATTTAGTAGCTTTGCCATCTAAATCGTTTTCTAATACCTTATTGAAGGCATCATAAAAGTTAGCTAGTTTTTCATCAAAATCCTCTTCATCAATATTAAGAGCATCTTCTAATTTGTATTGTGCTTGGTTCACTAATGTTAGGAAGTCACTGCCAATAACTTCACCAGCATCTTTCTTTGCATCTTTAACTTTAGTTAAATTAGCTTTTGTTAAATCTGTACCATCAGTATCATCTAATACTGTTTTAACTATACCTGCACCAAATTCAGTATCACTAACTGTAGTAGTTGCATAATCAGCGCCAAATAATACAACCATTGCATCATGGAATTTTACCATTGCTGTAATAGTTTTGTATTCATCTGAAGAATAAGACAATGTGTTTTTGAAAGCTTTTAGAGAATCTATATTCTCAGCGATTGCTTCGTAAATTGATACTTTACTTCCATCATTATTTTTTACTTCTAAACCGTTATCCATATTCGATTCTGCAAATGGAGTACCATCTAATTTTTCTAATACAGCATTTAATACTGTTCTGCCGCATGTCGTATCTTCCACACCAGTACCACACATATCAGTAGTCACATTGGCAGCCATAACAGGAGCAGCACTACTCAAAACCATAGCCAAAGACATACCAACGGTAGCAGCAGTCTTAACGGCCTTACTTGAATATTTATTCATAAAATAAATCTCCTCTCTCTTTCTCTTTCCCTATTGGAATTAACTTATTTTAGGACACTTTTATGTCTATTGTTTGTGCATAATCGTATCCTTGCTACTATTATATCATTCATGAACCAGAAATCAACCTAAAATTGAAAGTTTTTCGAAAAAGCACCCCGAAAACAGTGTATTTATCCGAATATTTAACGAAAAAGTGGGAAAGCTAATCCATTAAAGTATCCAAATAAACGCAATGATTGAAAATGCTTTCCCTTTATATCACCAAACAGTAATATAAACATCTTAGCCTTTTCTGGTAAATCAATGATTACATTGTATCCAGGCTTAGCCTTGTCACAACTTTGGACCAGCATAAGCCAACAATTCCAATACATTGATATTATAGCATAAACTTTTAAAAAGTGAACAAAATGCACAATTTTTTACATCTTTTTTACATCGCTATCATTCAAATAAAAGACAGACGTTCACAACACTTCACGCCTGCCTTTTATTTAGTATCAAAAGATAAGTCAAATAACCTTCAATTAATTCACTAACCGCTTATCTTTTCTTTTCCACTGTAATTTGCTTATTCTTTATACTCTTTCCTTGCAGCCCCCGCAGCACCAATTCTCCCTTACCATTAAGAATCTCCGCATAACTAGTTGTCTCCAAAACCTCAATAATCCCTATATCATTAAATTCCACACCTGGCACATCCATAATTGCCCCGACCAAATCTTTAGCTCTCAGCTTCTTATTCCGCCCGCCTTTAAAATAAAGCTTGCATTTGTCCTCATCAATCACTTCCTCTTTCTGTCTAATCTCTTCAGATCGGCTCAGTATTGAATCATATACCACACCTTCAAACGCTTGCTCATCAATGCATGCCAGCTCCGTTTCCAGTTCTTCCTGCACCATATTCAAATACTTCATCTGCGTTGGCAGCACCAGCGAAATAGCTTTTCCTTTTTTATCAACACGTCCGCACCGGCCGATTCGATGAATAAAATCCTCGGTGGTAGTTGGAAACTCATAATTGATAACATGGGTAACATTCGCAACATCAATGCCTCTGCCTGCTACATCAGTCGCTACCAAGACACGGTACTTTCCTTTTTTAAAATCCCGCATATTAGCCAGCCGTTCTTCCTGCATCAGACCACCGTGTATCATCAGACAGCTGATTCGCTTTTCACAAAGCAGATCAAACACCTGCTCCACACTCTCCCTGAAATTACAGAAGATCATTGCCTGCTGCGGCAATTCTTTATATAACACTTTAAGCAATTGCTCCTCTTTGCATTCCTTATCCGCCTTCACATAAAACAAATCTACATTCGTATTGTACTTTTTAACTTCGCCGACTTTAATCACTTCCGCATCATGCAAATATGTTTCCGCAATTTCCTTAATCGAATCATTGATTGTCGCAGAAAACATAGCCATCGTACATTTAGCCGGCAGATAACTTAATATTTTAGTTACCTCCTCTATAAAACCCAGATTCAGCATTTCATCCGCTTCATCCAAAATACACGTATGGACATGATCCAGATTCAGCGTACCACGCTCTAAATGATCAAGCACCCGGCCCGCCGTACCAACTACCACATGCACCTTTTGCTTTAAATCCATGATTTGACTTTTAAATGGCTGCTTGCCAAATAACGTAACCGCATTAATCCTTTTATATGCTCCTAAAGACTTAAAATCAACCTGCACCTGTCTCGCCAGCTCTCGAGTCGGCGTCAGCACCAGCACCTGCGGTTCATTCCCCAGCCAGTCAATCTTTTCAATTTCAGGAATCGCATAGCTTGCAGTTTTCCCACTCCCGGTCTTTGACTGCACTAAAACATCTCTGTCCGCCAGCAAGGCAGGAATCACTTTTTCCTGCACCGGCAAAGCCTCTTCATATCCCAAAAGCGCTGCCGCTTTTAGTAATTCATCACTTAAATCAAAATTTTTAAATAACATTTTCATCTACCTCACCCTGATATTTTAAGCTGAAACTGACATTTTCACAAGAAAATAATCAACAGTTTGAGAATTTTTCTAAATAAAATATCGAAGTTCTTTAAACTTTACTATATAATAGTAGAAGAGATGGCTCTGCCATCGATTGAAGGAGGTAACTATATGACTAGAGATATTGGTACGATTTTAAAAAATGCAATGGAAGTGCAAGGCCTTAAACAGAAAGAAGTGGCTGCGGCTACTCATTTATCTCAAAATACAATAAGCAATTACATCAACGGTAAACGCCGTCCTGATTCAGAAACATTGCTGATGCTTTGCGATATTTTAAAACTTGACTTCCGCGCAGTTGTTCAAGGCGGTATGGAAGAGGATACGATTTACACCCTCACTAAACAAGAAAGCCAGCTGCTGAGCGGTTACCGTGAAATTACGGCTGAAGAACAAAACAATATTTTATCTTATGTCAACTTTTTAAAAGATCATCAGGCTAAATAGACGCTTTATTTATTATTTTGTGTTAATATAGACATGAGGTGATTTGATGCAGTTTATTGAGTATCCTAAATGCAGCACTTGCATCAAAGCAAGAAAATATCTTGAAGCAAAGAATGTATCATTCATCGATCGGCATATTCATGTTGATACGCCTACCGCTGATGAATTAAAACGGTGGATACCGCTCAGCGGTCTTACTGTCGAACAATTTTTCAATACCAGCGGCAAGGTTTACCGCGATAACAATTATAAGGAAAAGCTTAAAATCATGAGCTATGATGAGAAAATCAAAGCCCTGTCCGAGAATGGCATGCTGATTAAACGTCCGCTGCTGGTCAGTGATACAAAAGTATTAGTTGGTTTTAAGGAATCCGCATATGAAGAAATAGCGAGGGAAATGAATCATGAATCATAGTGATCGATTAGGTGAAAGTGCTGAAATGTATCTTGAAACAATACTTTTATTGGAGAAAAACGGTAAAGTTCGTTCTGTGGATATAGCTAAAAGTTTAAATGTATCAAAACCAAGCGTTAATAAAGCGATGAATGTTTTAAAAGAAATGGGTTTTGTAACACAGGAGACTTATGGTGAAGTACATCTGACAGAAGCCGGACGGCAAAAAGCCAGTGATGTCTATAACCGACATGAAATATTATGTGATTTTTTAGAAGGTGTTCTGCATGTTTCAAGAGAGAACGCAGAGAATGATGCTTGTAAGATTGAGCATGTTGTCTGTGATGAAACTATCAATAAAATCAAAGAATTTATGAAAAAGTGATGATTCCCTTCATCACTTTTTTATTGTAAATGCATTGTAAATACTATGAAAACTGACTATAATAAAAATCGTTATATCAAAAAATGAGGGAATCTTATGAAACTTCTGGAACAATGCGCTTTATTATTCGCTGTCTGTCTTGGATCAATTGCTATTGCCGAGAGTCTGCCGTTTAATTTTCCTGTCAGCATTATCAGCATGGCTATCCTTTTTATATTATTATGTACTAAAATTATCAAGGAACATCAGATTGCTGATATTGGTGATTATCTATTAAAAAATATGGCTTTTCTTTTCATTCCTGCCGGTGTTGGCATCATGGAATATTTTGAATTATTGAAAAGTCAGGCGCTGATTTTGCTGCTGATTTGTCTGTTCACTACTTTGCTTACTTTTTTTGCCACTGTTTTGACAGTGCAGGGAGTTCAGAAATTGATAAGGAGGGGAAATTAGTATGAATGAAATTATTACTTCTCCTTTATTCTCTATATTTCTATGTATCATTGCTTATAAAATCGGATTGCTGATTCAGCAGAAGACGAAATTGGCAGTCGCCAACCCATTGCTGATTGCAATTCTGATTGTAATTGTTTTTCTGAGTGCTGCCGGCATATCTCTTGATCAATTTAATCAGGGCGCTTCTTTTATCTCAATGTTTCTCACACCTGCTACCTGCATGTTAGCCCTATCTATTTACCGCCAGGCTGATAAACTTAAAAAGAATCTAATTCCCATTCTAGCCGGTACTTTAGTAGGATCTATCGTATCCATGACTTCTGTCATGCTGCTTTGCAATGTATTTCAGCTTGATGAAGCAATGGCTTATTCGCTGATTCCCAAATCAGTAACCACTCCCATTGCCATGGACGTCAGTGCTTCTTTAGGCGGCATCGTACCGATCACCATTGCCGCTGTGATTATAACCGGCATAATTGGGGCTGTTTTAGCGCCAACCTTAATTAAAGTTTTTAAAATTAAAGATCCTGTCGTTCGCGGCATTGCCATCGGCACCTCTTCGCATGCGCTCGGCACATCAAAAGCATTGGAAATCGGTGAGGTTGAAGGTGCAATGAGCGGTATTGCTTTAGGTCTTTGCGGAATTATCACTGTGATACTTTCACTTGTAATGGCACCGTTTCTATAATTATTGATATCATAATATATCAGCCTCGATTAATAAAAATGCATTATTATCACCATCCGCTATCCGGACAGCTAAATAATGCATTTTTTTATTATTTATGAATAATGACCCGTGTTCTTTTTCTGATTGTTGCTAAACGTTTTGCCGCTGATCTTTTCAAACGATCATCATGAATCTCTACCCGTCTTAAAAGCTCATTCATGTGACGGATTTGTGCAGGTTTAGGTCTTGCAATCGCAACCTTTTCAATTGGCGCGGAAACGATTGGCTCACTAACCGCTGATGTTTCAGCCTTGTTTTTCTTTTCCTGACTTATTTTCACGATTTTGGACACTGCACTGATTGCCACACCAGCCATTCCGATACCAATAAATACAGTACCAATTGTCTTAAGCATACTCATGGAATCACTCCTTATTTATTTTTTTAATAATATCTAATACTTGATCTACCGTATCAATCAGCATATCCGCTTGATCTTGATGGAAACCATACTGAGCAGCCCGTATGGCAGCTACTGATAAACCGCTGCCTTTTGCCGCCGCTATACCAGTATCTGAATCTTCAACGACTAGATATTCATCTGCTTCATACCCAAGCACATCTCTGGCTGCATTATAAACAGCTGGATCCGGCTTTGATTTAGGATAATCTTCACCGCTGACTATCAGATCAAACATGTTTTCTAAACCGCAGATACGAATCATTTCATTAATACTTTTTTTAGGAGAAGTTGAGACGATTGCAGTTTTAATATGCTGCTGCTTTAACGAACGCAGTGTTTCTTTTACCCCCGCGTTCAAGATTTCATCATAGGGGAAATGATAAGTTTCTGAAAATTGTTTATAAATATCAATGATTTTTTCCAATTCAGCGTCTGACTTCTCTGGGAACAGCTTCTGCATGATGACATCCAGATCGAGTCCAGCAAAAGAATTCATTCTTTCTTTTGTGAAATGATAGCCATATTGGCTGAAAAAATCAATTTTACGCTGACTATAAACCGGCTCTGAGTCAATCAGAACACCGTCCATATCAAATAACACCGCTTTAATCATAGGCACCTTCCAGACTTTTTAGATAATAAGCTTGCATCGTTCTCTTCTCCTATATGCTTCATCATATACTTCTTACACACGAATGTCAATTGCACCTGATTTTACTGATTCTGACGCTTGCGCTGTTCAAGATGAATTGCTAAAACAGCTATATCCGCAGGATTAACCCCCGATATTCGGGAAGCCTGACCTACGCTTGCCGGCTGAATTGCCTTTAGCTTCTGACGGCCTTCAAGTGATAAATTTTCAACCTCATCATAATTGATACCAGTCAGTTTCAGATTCTCCATCGCCTTTAGTTTATCCGCTTCTTTACGCGCCTTGCGAATATAACCTTCATATTTAACTTCAATTTCTATCTGACGGGCTGCTTCTTCAGAAATCTCCAAATGCGTATATGGTTTTAATTCATCAATTGTCACACCCGGCCGTTTCAGCAGTTCTAAAGCGCTGATTCCTTCAGTCAGCGGGTCGAAGCCAAGTTTTTCAAGATAGAGAGCTACCTCTGATTTAGAGGTGAAACGAATCGCTGAGAGTGCCTTTGCACCTGCTTCTATATCACTTATCTTCTTTTTAAAACGATTATAACGATTCTGTGAGATCAAGCCGATTTCATAGCCTTTTTCAGTCAGCCGCATATCCGCGTTATCATGGCGCAGCAGCAATCGATATTCAGCTCTTGATGTCAATAGCCGATAGGGCTCCTGCGTGCCTTTCGTAACCAAATCGTCAATCATTACACCGATATAAGCTTCGTCACGATGTAGGATCAAGCCTTCTTTACCATCAAGCTTTAAGCTGGCATTGATTCCTGCCATCAACCCCTGTGCCGCTGCTTCCTCATAGCCGCTGGTACCGTTGATCTGACCGGCCGTAAACAGATTTTCAACAGCAATTAATTCCAGCGTCGGCTTTAATTGCAGCGGATCAATAGCATCATATTCTATTGCATAGGCATATTTCTTAATCCGGCAGTTTTCAAGACCCGGCAGTGAATGCAGCATTTGATCCTGAATGTGATGCGGCATTGATGTAGAGAACCCCTGAACATAAGTAGTGTCCAATGATTCCGATTCAGGCTCTAAAAATATTTGATGCCTTTCCTTATCAGCAAAGCGTACCAATTTATCTTCGATTGAAGGGCAGTATCTAGGCCCAACGCCTTTAACCAAGCCTGAGTACATGGCCGATTCTTTCAAGTTATCATTAATAATTTTATGTGTTTGCGGCGCCGTATAGGTTAAATAGCAGACATGCTGTTTCTCGAAAGGGCGAACATCCTCACGTTTAGTATCAGCCGAAAAGCAGACAAATTCGTCGGTTCCCGGCTGCAGCTCGGTCTTTGAAAAGTCAATGCTGTCAGTATAAACTCTAGCCGGCGTACCTGTTTTTAAACGGAATGTTCTTAAACCAGCCATTCTTAAACTCTCCGATAGCTTTTCTGTCGTCGGTTCATCATCCGGTCCGCTTGGTGTTGCCGTATGCCCAACCATAACTAAGGAGCTCATAAATGTACCGCTGGTAATGATCAGCGCTCTGCAAAGAACTGTTTCACCGGTGTTTAATCTTACGCCGACTGCTTTGCCGTCTTGAATTAATACTTCCTCAACAATAGCTTCCCGCACCTTAAGATTTTTAGTATTCAAAACCACATTCTGCATGTATTTTTTATAAGCGATTTTATCACTTTGCACCCGCAGACACTGAACACCGGGGCCCTTTGTAGTATTCAGCATTTTAAACTGCAATGCAGTAGCATCAGCTGCTCTGCCCATTTCACCGCCTAAAGCATCAATTTCCCGTACAACGATACCTTTTGCCGGACCGCCGACACTTGGATTGCACGGCATAGCGGCAATCATATCTATATGCATAGTGAATAAGATTGTTTCTTTATTTAAACGGGCTGCCGCTAATGCCGCTTCAACACCAGCATGGCCGCCGCCCAGTACGATTACATCAACCATTTTACCAACTCCTCAACTTCCTACTATTATAGTACAATTTATATTAAATTTACCATGATTTCAATCAAAAACAGCTCACTTTCAGATTTTACACCCAAGGGAGCTGCCGCATTGATTAAGCAAACCATTTAAAATAGATTGCGCGTATGATTCTGTCAGTTAGAAACAGTTTGTGTTTAAGCAGCCAAAATTCCATGCGTGTCTTATGATTCGCATAAGGCAGCCACCTTTCCATATCCTTCATCGCGTCTGAAATTAATGCGGATGCCGCCTTTCGGTCAACCTTAAAAAACGAATTGCTGCGATCAAGATAGCATAGAATATTCACTAAAAAGCTATGATAGCAACGTGCTTTTAAAACTTCAGAGATTTGGGGATTGGCATTCAAATATTCGACAACCGTTTGATTATTCGCAAGCGTTCCCTTTAAAAAGTTCTGCTGATTATCCTTAGACAATGAATTTTGATCACAATCAATATAATGATAATAAGGCTTATTAATTAAGATCACTCGATCTATATGCTGATAATAATGTAAATTGAATATAAAATCTTCTGTATAATGAATATTTTCATCAAAAAATAAACCATTCTTTATTATTATCTCTTTAATATATAATTTATTGCAGACAGAATAAAACAATCGCAAACGATCTATTTCAAAATAATAATCTGAATCATAATAGCTTACCGGTGTTTGATCATAGACATAGTCTTTGCTTTTGCCATGTTGATCTATGCGCCGCATGCCACAGATGCAAAGTGTATTTTCAGCCGCGTATTCCATCATCGAATCTACTGTATCGGCCTCATAAACATCATCTGAATCAAGAAACATAAGATATTTACCTGAAGCTTCTTTAATACCTCTGTTTCTCGCCGATGACACCCCGCCATTTGTCTGCTTTATAACTTTAATGCGTGAATCATTCGCAGCCATTGTCATGCATATTTCGGCCGATTGATCCTGACTGCCATCATCAACAACAATAATTTCTAAATACCTATAGGTTTGAGCCTGCAAAGACTGCAGACATCGGACAATAACTTTTTCACGATTATATACCGGTACGATGATACTTACTGTATTTTCTTTCATTTTTAACATTAATTATCGTTTCTCTTAGGGGCTGCATAGAATTCCGCCATATCCTCCAGCCGCATACACCCCAGCTGTCCGCCCATATCCAGCATCGCGCAGCCGCAGTCAATATCGCTCACATTCTTGCCATGCCAAATCCTACAAGGTTTATCCATCTGATAAGCCGCCGTTGGTGTATGTCCGATAATTACATGCGGGCCCTCAAAAGTTTCATCAGCACCGATCCGCGTCCATACAAAAACATCTCGCCATGAATGACCCAGATGCTCAGCCGGATCATAATCCTCTTGATTTTCATAGCATGGAGCACCATGCACTAAACAAAACGTTTTGCCATTTACATCCAGGATCAGCTGCAGCGGTGCCTGTTCAAGAAAATGGATTACCGCTTCCCTTTCCTTATCGCTTAATGCTTCATAGCCCCTCATTGTTGGTTCACAGCCATTACGCAGCCATCGTTTCAACGCTGTTTCATGATCCACATCCGTATCCGTATAATGATCCAGAAGCATCTTTTCATGATTACCCAAAATAAAAGTACAATTCTTCATTCCCATAACCTTTTTCAACAATAAAATGCCATCAGGACCGCGATCCACAGCATCCCCAAGCATATATAAATGGTCAGTTTCTTTAAATTCGATTTTATCCAGCATCTGATTAAACAGCTCCAGCTGACCATGCAGGTCACTGATTACATACGTACTCATTCCTATCACCTCTGATTGTTTTCTATATTGTACCCTCTCATAAGTAAATAAACAAGGATGAGGATGCAGCAATTAAACATTCCCATAACAAAACCGCCGGAGCTGATCTCGCTTAACTGCCCGGCCAGAAAAATACCCAGTGGAATTAAGCATGAGGATGTAAAGCTTTGCAGAGCAAAAAACCGGCTTTGGATAGCTGCATCTACTTCATTTTGAAAATAAGAAATCAAAGGAATGTTTATCATCGATGTCAGTGAACCGCTGATAATCATCACCATCATAAAAATTACAAAATAAATTGCTGGACTGATACCAAACAATGAGCTGAAGCCAACGCATCCAAGCAGCGCACTGTTCAGCAGCAAATTAGTTTTAAGACTGAATAAGCCTTTATTAAAGCGATAAAGAATAAAAGATGTCAGCAGCATACCTGCCACAAAAAGCAGGTTCGCTAGTCCATACACCGTCTCTGAATAGTGATAATTATTAATCAGCACTGCCGGATAAAAGATTTCCTCATGCGGAGCAAAAAACAGATTCAAACAGCCAGTAATTAAAAATAAGCGAAGAACAAAAGGCTTTTTCTTGAAAAAGGGGATTAATTCCCCATAATTCCTATCTATTTGCTGAATGTCAGCTGGCTTTTCTTCTAATTTAATGAAACATTCCATTAATCCTGACAAACCAAAACTAACGATATTCAGCAGCACAATAGCCTCAAAACCTAAACCCGTGTAGACAAGTGTTCCAAGCAAAGGTGCCGTCAAAGCCACACCATTATCAACAATACCCTTTAAACCATTCATCCGCTGCCGGTTTGCTTCATTGCTTAATTCACTCAGCAGCACACTGGTACTGATATTGAAAGCTTGTGACAAAACCGCACTGACTGCTAACAGAGATGCCATCAGCCATAGCTCAGCATGATTCAGCACAAGAATTAAAAGTAAACCATGCAGTCCTGCCTGTGCAATATCAAAAGCTACCATGCAATGCTTTTTGTTTAGACTTTCAAGCTTCAAACCAAGCCAGGGAGCAAGCAGAACCGCAGGACATTGCATAAACGCAAACAGTGTGCCGCTCGCCGACAGCGAATCCGTCAGCTTCAGAAACATCAATGGCAGCGCGATACTCTGCATGCCATTCCCCAGCATTGACACCGCCCGGCCAAGCAGCGCCCGCTTTAAATCACTTCCAATATCGGCGGCCATCTGCAGTCCTCTTCAAATATTGATGTTCCACCAATTCCCTGCGAAGATAAACATAATCCTCATAAACCCCCATCAGGATTTCATTAACCTCCTGCTCTGTATATTCCCTTGATGCCGTAAAACATTCAGCAATTCTCTGCAGCGTAATTTGACGCAGTTCTTTCTTTTTAGGCAATGCAATCAATTTAAGCGGCATTAAGCTTTTAAACATCCGCAATTCATCATTTTCTTTCATAAGCAATCTCCTTATTTACATATATCATAAACATATTCTAATATTGTTTATGATATATGTCAACTAAAAATAAAAAGTGTGGATTAGCCACACTCATTTATGTTCGCCAGTATTTACTGCAGTCCTCACTGCGGACCATAAATCCATATTCAATTAATGCCCGGCGCAAGCTTGCGATATCATCAAAGATATTTTTTAAAATCGCATTAACTTCTTTTTCCGTATACTCATGATTTCTCTCAAAGCATTCACAAATCTTTCGCAAAGCGATAATCTTCTTCTTATCCTTTGCCGGCCACTGCTTCAGCTTCAAAGGTTCCAGTGAAAGAAAAAGACTCGCCATAGCCTTTGCTTCCTCATCTTCAGTGACACAATAACGTTCATCAACCATTCTGGCACCCTCATGAATCTTTACATAAGGGTCATTTTCATCAGGGTCAAATACAGATTCAGCAACTGCCAAATAGCTTTTAGCCTGTCTGGCCTTTTCCTTTAAAATAAACCGCTGATGCCGAATGGTAGCCGCTGCCACACCGGTAAGCCTTGCAATTTCATTATCCTTATATCCCTGCTTCATCGCCTTTAGAATTTCAATCTGCCGCTCAGTACAGCCATGGCTCGTATGTTCCAGTAATAAATCAAAATAATCAGGATGCGCTTGTTTCAGATGCACTATCACTGCCTTGTTTGCCTTATAGAAATGGTTATCCAATAGATAAATCTCATCCTTTGAAAACCTTTGCTGGCAGCATAGACATACAAAGCCTTCCTCATCCTCAGCATATCCGCGTTTTATTTCATTCACTGAATAATCATATATTTTCTCAAACATTGTATCACTTCCTATAAACATAGTTTAAACACGTTTACTCTAGTTTGCAACTTCTATTTCTTACCGATGTATAAAAAATGCTGGCTTGTACCATAAACCTTAGCATCCTGACTTAGCGCATAGGCGATATCGATCCATTTCGCATACTGCGGACTAGCCATGATTTCACTCTCCTTGCTGCCAAGGATATTTTCAATGCCCGCAAAAGCAAGCTCTTCTAAATCAAAACTATTCATCAGTGCCTTAGCTTCTTCAACCCCTGTAAAATAAGCCGTAGTGAAGCCCTGTTCAGCTTCATTCAATCCATTCTCCAAATAAGTCAGTAATTCTTCAGTATCAAAATCAGCATTGCAATACAGTAATGCATCTTGAATCGGCGCGTAATTTGATATAAAAGCCGCAACCAGCAAGCCTCCCTTTTTCAACAGCCGCATTGCATTCTCTATCGACTTGCGGCGGTCTGCTTCATGAATCAAATGATAAAGCGGTCCCATTAATAAAACAACATCATACGCTTCACCTTCAAATTCACTTAAGTCCAAGGCGTTGCCTTTAACCGCACCCGCAAGCTCAACACCAGCTTCTTTCGCTTTAATTTTAGCCATCTCAACATTTTTGCCAGACAGATCAAGCAGTGTTACCTGATGACCTTTTTCCGCCAGATAGATCGAATAGCGTCCCGGACCGCCTCCGATATCAAAGATTTTTAACTTATCCCCTTTAAGGTAATGATCAAGATACCGTTTTGTAATATCAAACTCAACACGATGCCGATCAAGCCGTGTCCATTCATCATAAACTTCATCATACCATTTTTCAATTTCATTCATACTCTTACCTCCACATTCAATGTATTTTGTATATATTATCACAAACATTGACTGCCTACAACATAAAAAGCAGCCGCAGCTGCTTAAAGGAAGGCATTGATAACACTGCTGATAATCGCTGATATGATAAAGATAATCCACCCTGGATGCCATAATCCCATAAAGAAACCCATCAGCAAATAAATCAATACAGTTAACTGCCATAATATACCATTAATGATTCCCTTCATTTTTTTATTTTTCATCGGTGCTTCCTGAAAGGCTTCCATCCCATTCAGACTGCCGCAGCTTTTCTCAAAGCGATCCTTTTCCATTCCCCAGTAGATAAATAAAATCACACCGATACAGACAAATACACTAAACCATGCGATCTGCATCGCTTCTACCAAATAGTTATAATAAAAAATCTCATAAATAACAGCTGTGCCAAATACCCCAATGATACAACAGACAACGCCCGCAATAATACCATTTCTGAATTTACGCTGAAAATAGGATATCATCGGATTATCCTCATCGATCGGCAAATTGCTTTCATTATATAAAATTTCATCAAGGTTTAACTCACGGCGGATATCTTCAATACTGCCAAACTCAGAAACGACAATACCAAATGCTGAATCCTCATCCTTCCCCTGTTTAATTAACTCAAGATAATGTTCCTCCATATTACTTAGAATATCTCTTTTCATGTCGATTACTTCTTTAGTTTTAGGCAAACCGGAAAATACATTATCCACAAATACTCTAATTTTTTCCATATTATTTCTCCTCGATCGTTTCTCTGACAAATGCGTCAATCAGTTCTTGAGTTTCCTTCCATTCCTGACATTTACTGCAATAATATTCATACCCCTTGGGTGTTATATGATAATAAGTCCGCCGTTTCCCCAATGATTCATTACCAAAATAGGAGGTAATAAAGCCATGCTTCTCTAATCGGTTAAACACTGAATACAGTGTGGTTTCTTTAATATGATAGTAACCTCTTGACTGATCTCTGATCTGCTTATTGATTTCATAGCCGTATGAATCTTTATCAAGCAGACAAGCCAATACGATCGTATCATTATAACCACGCAATACATCACTGCTGATCATAGCGCCTCCTAACTACTCCACCTGATGAAGTACCTTCAGTATAGCACAACTACTACGACAGATAAAGTAGTTTAATAGAATTTATAAAAAAAACGGAAACAGTAAAACCATTTCCGTCCTATTTCTATAATATTTTACGCATTTCACGATGAATGATGCCAACCTCTTTAAACTCATCACTGCTGAATTCATAACCCAATCGCTGATAGAATGACCAGGCATTAATTCTTGCATGAAGCATGATTTCCTGATTTCCTGCCTTGGCAATTTCCTGCTGCGCGAATCTCATCATTGCTGAGCCGATCTGTCTGCCTTGATAAGCAGGATGCACGCATACTTGCTTGATTTGTACACATGTCTCACTAACATTACGCCAGATCAGACAGCCAACTAAATGCCCCTGAATAAAAGCACCGGCATGGGTAAATAAATGATCATAGCGCAGATCTTCATGTGAGAGAATCAAGCCCAGCGGTTTTCTGAGCAGATCCTCACGAAGCTGCTTCTCAACAAGGTAATCCACTGAATTCAGATCAATGAGCTTGAATTCAATCAGTTCACTCATTAACGTACGATTGAGCCATTCGGCAAATCACAGGCAGCTAATGCCAACTGTTCATCATTGGCTGTTTCACCGACTAAGATCATACCCTGACTTTCCACACCGCGCAGTTTTGCCGGTTTTAAGTTAGTCACAACGATAACCTGTCTGCCAACCATATCTTCAGGTGTGAAATGGGTCGCAATGCCGCTGACAATCTGACGCACATCACCATTGCCAACATCAATTTGGGAAACTAAAAGCTTATCCGCCTTAGGATGTTTTTCACACTTCAGAATCGTGCCTGTCTTTAATTCTATTTTAGAGAAATCATCAAAAGTAATTTCCGGTTTCTTTTCCGCTTCTTCAGCTTCCTTTAGAGGTTCAGCCGCTTTTTCATGATCCTTTTCGATAGTATCCAGCATTTCCTTTGCATCAATGCGGGCAAATAGAATTTCCGGCTTTGCGATGACTTTTTTACCGCATTCCAAATGACCGAAGCTTTCACAAGTATCTAAATCAGTTACTTCCGTATTCAATTGTGCGAAAATCTTTTCCGCCGTTTCTGGCAGGAATGGTTCAAGCAGAATAGCCGCGATGCGGATCCCTTCAAGCAGATTATACAGCACCGTTGCCAGACGATCATTTTTACCTTCTTTCGCCAATGTCCAAGGTGTTGTCTCATCAATGTATTTGTTGCAGCGTTTAAGCAGAACGAAGATTTCCGCAATCGCATCACCGACGCGCAGCTCATCCATCTTCTTCTCAGCACCCTTAACCGCGTTCATTGCCGCCTGTTTCAATTCCTCATCCAGCGGTTCATTAGCTTCAGGATTGCTAACCTCGCCCGCAAAATATTTATTGGTCATTGAAATGGTGCGGTTCACCAGATTGCCGAGTACGTTCGCCAAATCAGAATTGATTCGTTCGATCATCAGTTCCCATGTAATCGTACCATCCTGAGCATAAGGCATTTCACTCAGACAGAAATAACGCACGGCATCGACACCGAAATACTTCACCAGCTCATCCGCATAAATGGCATTGCCTTTGGATTTACTCATTTTGCCATCGCCGACTAACAGCCAAGGATGACCAAATACCTGTTTAGGCAGCGGCTGTCCTAATGCCATCAGCATAATCGGCCAATAAATCGTATGGAATCTCAGAATATCTTTACCGATGACATGAACATCGGCCGGCCAGTATTTCTTATAGTTTTCACCATGGTTGCCATCCGCATCAAAGCCTAAGCTTGTAATATAGTTTGATAACGCGTCAATCCATACATAAACCACATGCTTATCATCAAAGTCAACCGGAATCCCCCATTTAAAAGAAGTTCTGGAAACGCAAAGATCCTGCAGTCCCGGTTTGATGAAATTATTCAGCATTTCATTTTTTCTTGATTCAGGCTGAATAAATTCAGGATGAGATTCAATATGATCAATCAAGCGCTGAGCATATTTCTGCAGATTGAAAAAATACGCTTCCTCAGTTGCTTTCTGAACTGGCCGGCCGCAGTCAGGACATTTCCCATCGACAAGCTGGCTTTCAGTCCAGAAGGACTCACATGGCGTACAATACAGGCCTTCATATTTACCTTTGTAAATATCACCCTGTTCGTAAAGCTTTTTAAAGATTTTCTGTACCTGCTTCACATGATAATCATCGGTAGTTCTCACAAAATAATCGTAAGAAATATTCATCAGTTTATAATTCTCACGAATCACATCCGCCACACCATCAACATATGCCTGTGGTGTAACTCCGGCAGCTACTGCCTTTTCTTCAATTTTCTGTCCATGCTCATCAGTTCCTGTCTGAAAGAACACATCATACCCCTGTGAACGGCGATAACGGGCAATCGCATCTGAAAGTATAATTTCGTATGTATTGCCGATATGCGGTTTCCCTGACGTATAGGCAATCGCCGTCGTCAAATAATATTTACCTTTATTTTTCATGTCGCATCCTCCTGCTTTAATAAAAAAAGATTCCGCCAAAGGACGAAATCTCGTGGTACCACCTTAATTTGTGTACATCGTACACCTCATCTGCTTAACGCGCAGTTACGTTTTTTCCTAACGATTCAGAAAAACAGTTCAGGAGCCATCTTCATACCCTTATCCCTGCGGATTTCCACCAGCCATCCGCTCTCTGTCAGTTCATCAGGTACTACTCTTTCCGTCTTAACCTTTACTTGATTATTATATGCAATTATTTTTCTTTAATCAAGTAAAAGTCAATGTTTCCTTATTTAAACCATGACTAAACAATCAAAAAGTATTATTTTATCTTTATAGAAGGCAGTTTATCTGCCATAAAAATAAGATAACGATCACTGAAAGTATGCAGACCAATTATAAAAAATAATGATAATTCCATCCCCACAAAGCCGAAGAGCTGAATGAGAAGCCATGGGATCAGTCCCTGCATCACATAGATGCCGCAGCCATAAGGATGACAGTCAAAAAACGCCTCACCATTGGTTGTCTTACAAAATCTGAATATTGTAAGAAGCGTTAACAATGGCATTAATCTTACATATGTATGATAAAATTCAAGACTGACAGCATTGCTGAGCAGAAATACAAAACAAATGGCCCAGAGTACATAGGGCGAAAATTGGATCAGCAAATCAACCATGATGCAGTTCAGACGGTCAAACATTCAATCACCTCATGGCATTCTATGCTTAAGACCGCTTATAAATACACAAAATCACGCACCCAGCTAGAATAAGCAAAAGCAGTATCTCCTCATGAGAGATACTGCTTTATACTACATCATTTAATTATTCAGTATCACCATTGGTTTCGATACATTTTTTATACCAGTAAAAAGAATCTTTTTTGTATCGTTTATTGGTACCCTTTCCCTCGTCATCTCGGTCAACATAGATTACTCCATAGCGCTTACTCATTTCCATAGGTCCGCATGAGACAATATCGATGAAGCCCCACATCGTATATCCTAACAAATCAACACCATCGATAACTGCCTCTTTCATTTGCGCGATATGAGTTTTTAAATAATCAATTCTATATGGATCGTGAACAGTCCCGTCAGCTTCAAGGATATCTTTGGCGCCTAATCCATTTTCCGCAACAAATACCGGCAATTGATAACGATCATAAATCTGATTCAATGTAATCCGCAGTCCAACCGGATCTTTCTGCCATCCCCATTCACTGGTTTCTAAATACGGATTTTTATTAGCCATGATCAGATTACCCGCCGTCTTCTCCCAGCCTTGTTTAGTGGTAGAAACCTGTGAAAAATAATAGGAGAAGGCTGTGAAGTCAATCGTATTTTCACTTAAAATCATATCATCGTCCGCTTCTTTTTTAATCTGAATGTTTTCTTTATCAAAATACCGTTCAATATAGGCAGGATATTTTCCTCTAGCCATTACATCCAGATAGAACCAATTTGAATATTGATCATCTAAGATCATCTGCATCACATCATCAGGATGACAAGTGGCCGGGTATGTTGTAAATCTGGCAATCATACCGCCAATCATTGACCCCGGCAAAATCTCATGACCCGCTTTTATTGTCAATGCATTAGCGATGAATTGATGATGAAGACATTGGAATATCGCATTAACATAATCTGCTTCCTGATCCTCCACTAGACACACACCGTTATAAGGATTAAATCTGCCGGCATTAAATTCATTAAAGGGCAGCCAATAATCAACTCTGTCGCCAAGTCTTACAAATAATGTTGTCGCATATTTAACATAAAAATCAATGGTTTTACGGTTCTTCCAGCCGCCGTATTTTTCTACCAGATTCACAGGTATATTGTAATGAAGAATGGTTGCGAATACTTTAATACCATATTTATGGCATTCATTAAATAAATCTATATAAAACTGAATCCCCTCTTCATTAGGCATTTCATCATCCCCATTGGGATAAATTCTCGCCCAGTTAATCGATGTGCGCAATACTTTGATACCTAATTCCGCAAACAGCTTCACATCCTCTTTATAATGGTTATAGAAATCAATTCCCCATCTGAATGGATAGTGAACAGTATCATCATCAGTTAATGCCTTTTTATATTTTTCACCATTGATTCTGCGGTTTTTAAACATCGCGCGCTCTTCCTTGGTCCAAGCCGCATCAAAATATCTTAAATCCTGAGTATCTAAACCTTTACCGCCTTGATTATAAGCGCCGTCTGCTTGTGAAGCCGCAATCGCGCCGCCCCATAAAAATCCTTCTGGAAATCCTTTTTTCATACTCCACCTCTATTGTTCTTTCTTAGTAATCGCATATGAAATCGCAAATGATGCTCCCCATGCTACCGCCATTGTAATCAGCAGCATCAAGAAATTGCTGCCGTTATCAACATATGTTGCGATACTTGTGATACCAGGCATTGAGAATGCATAGGTAACAACACCTAAAAGCATCGCTACCGCCCCGGCTATCGCACCGCCCAGCATTGCTGCATATAAAGGCTTCTTTTCCGGCAGTGCATAACCATACAATGCAGGTTCAGTAATACCTAGAATACATACCAAACCAGTAGAGATTGCTGCTGATCGGTTATCGCTTGGTTTTTGCTTTAACGAATAAGCGAGGATCGCGCCAGATACGGCTAGATTTGAATAGAAGAAATTAGGCAGCATGTAATCATAACCTAAGGTTGATAAATTCTGCAGTTCAATGGCTGACCAGCCTTTAATACCAAAGATAATTGTTAAAGGAATGATGCCGCAGAACAACGCGCCGGCAAACGGACCTGCATTTGTAAATAACCATGCAAACGTGCCAGTCATAAGCTTAGCAATCTCATTGCCGATTGGAGCGGCAAAGGCCAGAAACAGAGGAGCAGCTATCAAGAATGACAACGCGCCTGAGAAGACAATGCGTAGATTTTTAGGCATTTTTTTATCAATGAAATGGAATATAACCGAGAAAATCCACACTGACAAGATTACCGGGAATATTGATGCTTTATAATTATAGGCCGGTATGGTCAGAAAACCAAAAGCATAGCTGGTTATTCCTTCTGCCGGTGCTGCAAATGTCGAGTACATCAAAATACCGGCTGTCATGATACCAAATACTTCTTTTACCTTAAAACGTTTAGCGGCATTAAAGCCAACGGTAAACGGCATGAAATAGAAGGGTGCATCACCGACAGCATTTAATACGGTAATGATTTGTGATGAAGCATCTACTAAACCTAATGCAGTTATTAAAGCAACGATTCCCTTTATCATACCGCCGGCAACAATAGCGTATAACCCCGGGCTGACACAGGATGCCAAGGTATTGAGGCCGCGGGTAATCAGGTTGGGTTTCTTTTCTTTGATATTGCCGGTGCTTGTAGATTCAGCAGTTACACCCGAAATTTCAATGAATTCATTAAATACTTCAGGTACTGTAGTACCGATTACACATTGGATTTGACCGCTTGATTCAACAACCTTTAAAATACCTTTCACATTTTTCAGCTTTTCAACATCAACCAAATCACGGTTAACCGGCACAATTCTCAATCGAGTAATACAGTGGAATACATTGGCGATATTTTCTTTACCGCCGATAATTTCTAATATCTCTGAGCACATGGCACCATATTCATACTTACTTAAATCTTTTTTCATCACATTCGCTTCCTTCCTGAAGGATTGGGCTACTCTAGTATCCAATGCCAATTGAACTGCTTCATAATTCTCAATTGTATACTTACTCTCATTTGTATAAATAACAATTACTGTTGGATCTAAGCCAGCTTCTTTAATCGCATCGATATCAAATTTAATCACTGGTTCATTTGCATGCACAGTGTCACCAGTTTTTTTCAGCACTTCAAACCCCTTGCCGTTCAGATTCACTGTATCAATACCGATATGAACAAGGATTTCTAAACCATTCTCGGCAGTAAAACCAATCGCGTGACCGGTAGGAAACAGCATTGAGACAGTTCCATTTACCGGCGCATAAATTACACCCTTTGTTGGCATAATGCCAAAGCCGCTCCCCATTACACCGCTGCTGAATGTCTCATCCTTGATTTCACGCAAAGGAACATATTGTCCGGCTGCGGGCGATAATACATCTATTTTAAGCTTTTTATTCATATCCATCGCTTATCCTTTCTTTTTTACTTGTCAGAACCGTTCTTACACTATTATGATATCTGTTAATGAATCCGTTTACAATTTCCTAATAAAACGCGTTGACTTACCAAACTTAATATTTTAAACTTAAGCCAGGTGATCCCATGAACATAAAAAAACTAGAAGCTTCTTTATTTCAATTAACAAAATCTGAACAATATCATCAAGGCCATGATCCTTTGACACTGTCAGAACGCTATAAAAATATCCAAAAAATTAACTATCAAGACCGCTCAATGTATTTGTTTACTTTCAATTCACTCTTTGAAAATAAATATGTTATCGTAAATAAAGAATCACGTTTCACTTTTATTCCTGAGCATATTCATACAGTGATTGAATTTATTTATGTTTATTCAGGAAAATGTACGCAGACAATCGATGGGAAGAAGGTATTCATGGAACAAGGGGATATATGTATGTTAGATACCAATGTACCGCATTCCATCGCCTATCTAAATGAAGAGGATATCATCATTTCTATTGAAATCCGCAAGGAATATTTAACACAGGGATTTTTAAATCGCTTAGGGGATAATGGCATCATCAATAGTTTTTTACTTAATTCACTTTCTTCCAATGCCAAACATGATCAGTATCTATTATTTAAAAAACAAGAAGATAATCAAATTCATACAATTATTCAAAACATTTTATGTGAGCATTATGAACCTATATTCTGCAGTGACAAGGTCATTGATGCTTATATGATTTTATTATTCTGTGAAATATTGAGGAAATATAAAAATCAGCAGATGAATGAGAAGAAGAATAAAAATCATTTAATGTCGATTCTAAATTATATTGAAGATCATTGTTTTACTACTTCGCTTCAAGACACCGCTGATGTTTTTGGTTTCACGCCTCAATACTTAAGTTCATATATAAAAAAAGGCACAGGCAAATCGTTTAAAGAATTAATCATTCTGCAAAGGATGTGTCAGGCATGTTTCTATTTATCAAATACAGAAATGCCGATTTATGAAATTGCCAATAAAGTAGGTTATGATAATTTAGGCTTTTTCTATAAGAAATTTGAAGCAATTTATAAAATGACACCGCAAAAATACCGTGAATTAAAATATGATTCATTGCTTTAGAATACAAAAAAAGGAATCCGAAGATTCCTTATGCATCAATAAATTTCTTTGTAAAGATGGAAATCAATTTATCATATTTAGGTTCAGCCCCGCTGACACCCATTTCAATACTTGGCTTTGTCTTGCCATGGAAATCACTGCCGCATGTTACTAAGCATGATGTCTCTTTGACAATCTGCAGGTAGCAGGCAATTTCCTCAGGGCTATGATAACTGCTGAAGACCTCCAGTCCGCGTACGCCGCAGTCAAGAATGGCCTTTAATGTTTCACTGTCACAGCCAAATGGTTTCTTTGGATGGGCAAGAATTGGAATACCGCCGGTATCCTTAATCAACTCAACCATATCCTGCAATGTTGGGTAGGCTATATCAACATAGGCTGGTTTCCCTTGGGCGAAAAAGTCCCAATAGAAGTTTACATATGGATTATCATTGCGTTCACCGCCGACACGATATGGCTTTAATAATTCTTCATCCGCATAAGCCGGATTGTTCAGCAGCTGTTCGCCAATCATTTCCCCGGTAATAATCCCGGCGTTGTTCATTGACAGAAGTAAATCAACATCAAGCTTTAAGCCGGTGACAGCTTCAAATTTATCTACTCGTTCAATCGAAGCCTTGCGCTCCTGTTTCAAATGATAGTTGCTGAGCTGAATATAACGTTCATCCTTATAATCAATACCATAGCCTAACAGATGCAGATTCGTGCCATTGAAGGAACAATCCATTTCAATGCCGGGAATATAATTGATTTGATAGCGGTCTGCCAATATCACCGCTTCAAAATTAGCTTTTATGCTGTTGTGATCAGCAATGGAAATTGTCTGAATACCATTGCGCTTTGCTCTTGCGAACAATTCCTCAACACTGAAATCACCGTCATCACTATATCGGGAGTGCATGTGCAGATCAACCTTATAAACACCGTCACGCACTACCTGTGCGGCTGGTGCAGGGACTGCTGCCGGCTGCGGTTTTACCACTTCTTTAACTTCTTCAACTTCGTTTTTTTTAGCAATTTTCTTTTTCACCGGTGCCCCCGCATCATATGCCGAAATCGTTCTAGTATGTGTAACATAATCAACAATTGAACGGCCATATGGATCAATCAGAATAACTAACAGATTGACAAGCAGATAAGCGACGATGCCAATATAATTAAACAGCCAGTACAGAATGAAGAAAGGCAGACTGAAACCAATCAGTTCACGAAGCATGCACTGCAGTCTTGATGCTTTCTTCTTGCTTAAGTCTACAACCCGGATATCAAAGGATACCGCACCAAATGTCTGGCCGTAAGATACCGCGATAAAGACATTGGTCAGCAGCAATGATACGATCATGAGAATTTCCACAAATGGATCGACCACATCAAGCATTCCTGCCGGCAGTATACCCGCCAATACAAATAATACAATAATATCCCATACCAGAATAGGTAAAAGAATAATTACGATATTGCATAGGAATGCAAGACATTTACTTGTTAGCAGTTTATTTTTCATGATAAGAGTCACCTTTCCCGCTTTCATATTGATAATAGCCATATTTCAGGAACAATCGATTTACGATTAGTGTTCCCCCGCCGCTGAAGCATAATACAAAAATCACTTTCAGCATTGGCTGGCTGCTGTCAATAAAACGATAGCTGATAAATAGGGCAAGCAGACAGAGTGCGATCGGCAGCATACTATGCCGCTTGATACTTGCCGGCTCCAGCTGATAACGCATTCCGCACTTAGGACAGCGCAGATGTGTGATACCGCTGAATAATTTGGAATCGATCCATGTGTCACACAGATCACATCGAATTACTTTTTTCATACTAATCTTCTGCGTCTAAACAGTCAAGAATCTCCAATATACGATTCAGATCATCATATCCATGATAATGAATCACTAATTGCTTATTGTCAAGTGAAACCTTAGTTTGAAATTTATCCTGAAGCCGGCCCTGCAGATCTGCAAGATGGGCATCTGTTTTCTTTTCAACGGCTGGTTTCTTAGGTTCATGAAGTTTTTTCACTAAACCTTCAACAGCTCTTACACTCAATTTTTCATTAATCGCCTGTTTCGCAATCAGCTCCATCGTTTCATGATCTTCTACATTAGCCATCGCGCGCACATGTCCCATTGACAGTTTGCCGTCAATGACATAATTCTGAATTGTCTTAGGCAGCTTCAGCAATCTCAGCATATTCGTTACATGCTCACGGGATTTGCCGACCCGTTTAGCCAATTGTTCCTGAGTATAACCAAGACGTTCAATAATTTTTTGATAGCCGGCCGCTTCCTCAATGGCATTCAAATCTTCACGCTGAATATTTTCAAGCAGTGCGATTTCCATCATCTGCTGATCATCAAATTCCACTAAAATACCCGGAATTGTCTTTAATCCTGCCAGCTTAGCAGCACGCAGACGGCGTTCACCGGCAACTAGCTCGTAGCCTGAAATTCCCTGCTTAACAAGAATGGGTGTGAAGACACCATGACTTGCGATGCTTTCTGAGAGTTCCTGCAGTTTTTTTTCATCAAACTGTTTTCTTGGCTGATACGGATTAGGTTTAATTTCATCAATGGGCAGTTCCATTTTAGGACTGCTGCCCTCTGCATTGCCATGCTGAATATCCTCCAGCAGACTGCCAATGTCATCACCAAAGATCGCGTTCAGTCCCTGACCCATACGCGGCTCTTCTTTTTTCTTTGCCATTATGCCGCCTCCTCACTGTTCTGTTTAACTACTTCGCTGGCTAAGCCCGCATAAGCTTTGGCTCCGTCACAGCGAATATCATATTCAAAAATTGACTGGCCATGGGAAGGCGCCTCCGACAATTTAATGTTGCGCGGAATATAGTTCTTATAAACCCGCTCTTTAAAATGCTTGCGCACTTCCTGCTGAACCTCAACGCTCAATTTAGTACGAGCATCAAACATTGTCAGCAGTACACCCTCAATAATCAGATTCTTATTAAACAGCTGCTGCACTAGACGAATCGTCAGCAGAAGCTGAGTAACACCCTCTAACGCGTAATATTCACACTGAATTGGAATCATGACTGCATCAGCCGCTGTCAAAGCGTTCGTATTCAGCAGACCCAATGAGGGCGGACAGTCAATGATTATGAAATCATATTCATCCTTTACCTCATCCAGTTTATTCTTCAGCAGCATTTCTTTGCCTACTTCAAATTTAATCATCTGCAGATCAGCGCCAGCCAGTGAAATATTGGAAGGCACTACATCAATCGGCGGTGTTGATAAAGTCTTGCGGATATCCTTCACATGATAATCTTCCATGATCAGATTATATACGCTGAGCTGATTGCCCTTTAATGACGCGCCGACGCCCTGGGAAGCATTGCCCTGCGGATCAAAATCAACCAGCAGTACCTTTTTGCCCAGATAACCTAAACCTGCAGCCAGATTAATACTCGTCGTTGTTTTGCCAACGCCGCCCTTCTGATTTGAAACTGCAATAATTTTACCCATATGTACACTTCCTTCTTAACTCTTGGGGAAACGGATGATCATTTGATAATCATCATCAGTTTCAACTTCATTTAATTCGGCATTGATACCGGTTTTCAAAATCATTGAGAACGCCTGCTTGACCGTATTCACCGCAACTCGGATATCACGGGCAAACCCTTTAACACGCGTTTTCTTCTCATGATTCATTGATTCCTGAACTAATTTCTCCGTCTGAGCAACATTCAGACCCTTCTTAACGATCTTTTCAAGAAATTCCTGCTGCTTCTCATTTTCCACACCGATCAGCGCCCGCGCGTGACGCTCCGTAATAATTTTACTGGAAACAGCATTTTGAATATTATCATCAAGATTCAACAGACGAATTTTGTTCGCAATTGAGCTTTGTGATTTACCCATCTTCATCGCCAGCTGACTTTGTGTGCAGCCAGTTATTTTCATGATTTGAAGATATGCCTTCGCTTCCTCAATCGCACTTAAATTCTCACGCTGTACATTCTCCACAAGCGCTAGTTCAGCCATCTGCATCTCATCAGCATCCATCACATAGGCACTGACCTCTGTCATACCCAACAGCTGCATCGCTCTGAACCGGCGTTCACCGGCTACAATTTCATAATGTCCCTTTGCCTCACGAACTGAAATTGGCTGAATCAGACCATTCTCACGGATCGACTGAGCTAAATCAAACAGCGATTCTTCATTGAATTCCAACCGCGGCTGATAAGGATTGGGCACGATCCGCTCAATCGGTATAATCTTCGTTTCTTTCATCTTCTATTCTCCTCTTAACGGATTCTTCTTAATCTTAGCAAACGCCCTCGGATATTGCTTCGGCGTTGATTTAACCTTCACAAATTCAACATTTACCCTTAAAGATCCATCACTCAAATTCACATCACTGCTGTTTCTCAGCTCACAGCCTAAAACCCGAATCGCTTTCTTGGCGGCCGCGACCTCTTCATGACCACTGGCACCCTTCATAGCGATAAAACTGCCGCCGACCCGAATAAAAGGAATGCATAACTCAGAAAGCATCGGCAGATTTGCCACTGCTCTAGCTGTTACATGATCAAAGCTCTCCCTGAAATCCGCACATGCCTCTTCCGCACGCGCATGCAGGCATTGAACATCCTCCAGTGCCAGCGCTTTAACTAATTCATTTAAGAACGTAACTCTTTTCCCCAAGGTTTCTATAATCGTAACCGATAAGTGCGGATATACGATTTTCAGAGGAATTGATGGGAAACCGGCTCCCGCACCAACATCACACAAAGAACCGCTGATATCAAAAACAAAGCTTGGTAAAATGGAATCAAGAAAATGCTTTTCATAAATTTCATCAATTTGCGTAATCGCTGTTAAATTCATTTTTTCATTCCATTCCACAAGCATCTTCGCATAAACATCAAATTGCTGCTTCTGCTTATCGTTTAACTCGATGCCATGACACCTGAGCGTCTCATAAAATGTTTCCTGTGTAAAATTTGCTGTCATCAATATTCCTCCAGTAAGTCATATTATATCAAAAAAACCGCTAAAGCTGAATAACTATCCACTGGAAAGTGTGCTTTTTTAATAAAACCATAAAATCAAAGAAAGGAGAAACCTTGCGATTTCTCCTGAGTCTTTAACGATTTGCAATTTCAACAAGCAATGGATAATAAACATAACGTTTATCAACAACCGCAAATGCCCGGTTAGCAATCCATTTAGCCTTATCTAAATTAATATCAACATATGCATGCGCATAACGATAGTAAATATAATCCTTGATTTCATTTTCTCTCAGCAGATATTCAAATGTTGAATCGCCCTTGCTGTAAAAACCATGAGCAATCTGAATATCAGCCAGATCGATTTGGAAGCGGAATTCCAATTCAGCGCATAAATCCGTAAACTGCGTGCATACCTCACTCATGAAATCTTCATAAATATCTACATCTTTATCCGCCCATTCAGGCAATACCTTTAATGCCATATCCATGTAGAAATTATAGTATTGAACCATATCTACACCAGTCCATGCCTTTAATTTATCAGTTGTTGATAATTTGAAACGTTCACCGTATTCCAACAGCTTGCCGGCAAAATAGAAGGCATCATGATAGAGCTGTGAATCTTCCTCAAAGCTAGTTGTCTTGCGATTCATAATCTCTTCAAGCGTTTTCTTCATCGCCTTGAAATCACTGGTCTTTACATCGACACGGCGTACTAGATCACCATACAGCACCTCAAGCACTGAACGGTCAAAATCTACCAGCTTGCATTCATCAATGATTGCTTCAATCGCTTTGGTAATCGTTTCATTTTCAATCAATAAGCGATGATATTCATCAAAAGTATAGAAAATATTCATCGCATTCATCTTCTGAATGCCTTCTTCTACGGTAAACGGTAAAACAACCGCTTCTGCTTCAGCTTTCTTAGCAGGGCGTTTTACAGCTTTTTTCGTTTTATCTTCTTTGACTTCCTCAACAGCCTTCTTCGCAGCTTTACGAGCTGGCTTAGCCTTTTCCTCAGTTGTCTCAGTCTTAGCTTTCACCGTTTTTTTCGGTTTTGCTTCAGCCTTAGGCGTTTCCGTCTTGGCTTTGCGGACTGCCTTCTTCCCTTCCACAGCAGCTGCCACTTCTTTTTCTTCCGGCTCAGCCTTATTTTCAAGCTTCTTAGGCGCTGCCTTGGCGGCGATCTTTTTAGGTTCTTCCTTAGCCGTTATTTTTTTAGGAGTTTCTTTTGCGGAAATTCTCTTCGGCGCTGCTTTTGCGGCAATTTTCTTAGGTTCTTCAGCGGCTGTAATCTTTTTAGGTTCAACAGCTGGTTCTTCCCCTACAACCTCTTTGACTGCTTCTGCTTTCTTTTCGATTTTCTTTTTCAAAACATCGTTCTTCTTAGCCATCGTCGTACACACTCCTTTAATGGTATATAACTACTTAAAGTATAGCACAAATCACCTGTTTCTCAACAGGAACAAAGAAAAAGCTGGCATACAGCCAGCATTATTTCTTAAATTAAGCCTGATTGTCAGAACCGAATTCTTTGATTTTATCAATAACCAGTTCCTTGATTGCATTGCAGCCAGGAGCTAATAATTTACGTGGGTCAAAGCCTTTGCCTTCTAAGTCTTTGCCTGCTTCGATGTATTTACGAGTTGCGTCAGCAAATACTAATTGACACTCAGTGTTAACATTGATCTTAGAAACACCTAAAGAGATCGCTTTTTTGATCATGTCAGTAGGAATACCTGAACCGCCGTGCAGAACTAATGGTTTACCGTTAGTTTTAGCTTGGATTTCAGCAAGTACATCAAAGTTCAAGCCTTTCCAGTTTTCAGGATATTTACCGTGAATGTTACCAATACCTGCAGCCAGCATATCTACGCCTAATGCAGCGATTTTAGCGCATTCTTCAGGATCAGCAACTTCACCGCCGCCGATAACGCCGTCTTCTTCACCGCCGATAGCACCAACTTCACATTCAACAGAAATGCCCTGTGAATGAGCTAAAGCGATAATTTCTTTTGATTTTTCAACGTTTTCTTCGAATGGATAGTGAGAACCATCAAACATTACTGAAGAGAAACCAGCTTCGATGCATTTTTTAGCACCTTCATATGAACCGTGATCTAAATGCAATGCAACAGGTACAGTGATACCCATTTCATCGATCATAGCTTTAACCATGTCAGCTACTGTTTTGTAACCTGTCATGTATTTTCCAGCGCCTTCACTTACACCTAAGATAACTGGTGAATTTGTTTCCTGAGCTGCTAATAAAATCATTTTTGTCCATTCAAGGTTATTGATATTGAATTGACCAACTGCATAATGACCTGCATGTGCTTTTTCAAGCATTTCTTTTGCTGATACTAATGCCATAAATAAATTCCTCCTTTTATTGGTTATACACAAGTATTATACTCAAACTAACATCAAATTGAAAGCCTAAAACTGCAACCTTTGCATAAAATATAGCTTTTTTGTGTGACAAAGACGTCATTTGCTTTTTCGTCTGTCTTATGTTATTATTTTTTCAATTTATTAGGAGGTGGATGATCGAATGGACATTGATCCCGATCTATTCTTACAAATTTTATTACTCATTGCCTTAACTGGCATCAACGCTTTTTTTGCCGCATCAGAAATGGCGGTCGTATCACTCAATAAAACAAAAATATCAACGCTGGCCCAAGAAGGCAACCGCAAGGCACAAAAGCTCCTAGAGCTGATTGATGAGCCAAACCGCTTTCTGTCAACGATTCAGGTAGCTATTACGCTGGCTGGTTTCTTTGCCAGTGCCAGTGCCGCTACCGGTATCTCGGTTTACCTTGCTGACTTCTTCAATCATTTCAATCTGCCTTACAGCGAAACGATTGCCGTAGTTATTGTAACCGTGATTCTGTCATACTTCACCCTTGTGTTTGGCGAGCTGTTTCCAAAACGTATCGCCCTGCAGAAGAGTGAGCAGGTATCATTGGCAAGCGTGAATATTATCATATTTGTATCTAAGATTGCAGCTCCCTTCGTCAAGATTCTCTCGGTATCCGTTACCGCGTTATTAAAGCTTTTCCATATGAATCAAGATGATATTGAGGATGCGGTATCTGAGGAGGAAATCAAGGCATTGCTGGCTGCCGGTACGCAGAGCGGTGTAATTAATGAGACAGGCAAGGAATTCATGGAGAGTATCTTTGAATTTGATGACAAGCTGGCTTATGAAATTATGACGCCGCGCCCCGATGTTTATATGCTTGATCTTGATGAAAATCTAAATCAGAACTTAGATGAACTGCTGGCTATGCGATATTCAAGAATTCCTGTCTATCAAAATGATCAGGATGAGATTGTCGGCATCCTGCATTTAAAAGATCTGATTATTGAAGCGAAGCAGCATGGCTTTGATAAGATTGATCTCAAGGCAATTCTTCAAAAGCCTTATTTTGTACCTGAAAGCATTAAAATTGATGTATTATTCAAAAAAATGCAGAAAGCTAAAATATACATGGCGATTCTGATTGATGAATACGGTGGTTTTGCCGGTATTGTGACCATGGAAGATCTAGTCGAAGAAATTGTCGGTGATATATCGGATGAAGACGATGAACCAAGTGAAGCGATTATTAAAACAGCTGACGGCAGCTATATTATTGCCGGATCAATCCCGCTTGATGATCTTAACGAAGGGTTAAAGCTGTCGCTGCACTCAGAGAATCATGAAACACTTAACGGTTATCTGATTGATCAATTAGGCATCATTCCTGATGATGACGCGAAAGATACGATTAAGATCGACAATTTATATTTTGAGATCCTTGAAGTAAAGGATAAATGCATTGAGAAAGTAAAGCTTAAAATTAATTAACACCCTCACGGGTGTTTTTTTCAATATAAAAGCCAGGTATTACCCTGGCTGTTGATTAATATTTATCTTCAACGATTTCGTCTTTTTCCTCTTCTTCATCAAGAAGCTCCAGTTCATCCTCTTCACCGTCATTTTCATCAATGATCAATGCATCCGTATCAACCACAACCTCATTAAAGGTATGACGGGATCTTAAATCCCATTTGTTTTCACCCATATGAACAAAGCGATTATCAAGGCCTAAATCCATATAGAACTGTGCTATATTATCATCTGCCTGTTGGGGAGTCAAACCGTCGATTTGGGCAACTTCTTCCCACAGCTTTAAAAATAATACGGGTTTCTTTTTCTTCGACATCAAATCAAATGCGATGTCAACCATAGGTTTCTTCATTCAAACAATTCTCCTTCTACATTTTTTCTATCGCTTCAACACCAATGAGGTTTAAAGCATTTTTCAGCGTTACTTTGCATGCCTTTAACAGGGCCAGACGTTCCTTGGTCAATTCAGGATTTTCAGCGTCAATGACCTTGCATGCGCCATAGAAACTGTGGAAATTTTGTGCGCATTTTTGAATATAGTTGCACATTTTATGCGGTGCGCGCTGAACAGCGACATCCGCAACGACACCAGGGAATTCATTCAGATATTTCATCAGGCTCACTTCTTTTTCATGCGTCAATAAATCAAATGACTCAGGGACTTCCGCATCACCTGCCTGACGCAGAATCGAACAAATTCTCGCGTGGGCATACTGCGCGTAGTAAACCGGATTCTCATTTGACTGCTTGCGGGCCAGACCTAAATCAAAGTCAAGATGGGTATCTAAAGCTCGCTGCACAAAGTTATAACGCACGGCATCAACACCGACTTCCTCGCATAACTCACGCACAGTAACCGCATTGCCAGTACGCTTTGACATCTTCACTTCCATGCCGTCCTCAACCAGACGAACCATTTGGATAATATCTACTTCCAAAGCATCAGCATCTTTGCCCAATGCCTGCATCGCTGCTTTCATACGCGGGATATAACCGTGATGATCAGCTCCCCAAAGATTGACTAGCTTGGTATAACCGCGGTTAAACTTACCGATATGATAGGCAATGTCCGGCAGCAAATAGGTGTTGGAACCATCTGACTTACGCAGAACACGATCTTTATCATCTCCGTATTCACTTGATTTAAACCAGATTGCGCCATCTTTTTCATAAGTCAGACCTAAATCGATCAGCTTATTCAAAGCCGCCTCTACTTCACCGTTATCATACAGTGACTGTTCACTGCTCCAAACATCAAATTCTACTCTGAATAAGCCCAAGTCAGCCTTTAGCTTATCTAATTCAAATTTGATTCCTTCCTTACGGAAATATTGATAACGTTCCTCTTCATCAGCATTAAGCCATTTTTCACCATCGCGTTCGGCAATCTGCTTCGCGATGTTTTCAACATCCTTGCCATAGTAGCCATCTTCCGGCATCTGCGCATCAATTCCGAAATTCTGCTGATATCTGGCTATTAAAGAATATGCAAGATTATTAATTTGATTACCTGCATCATTCACATAATATTCACGGCATACATCATAACCGCTGGCTTTCATACACCGAGTTAATGAATCACCCCAAGCTGCGCCGCGGGCATGACCTAAATGTAAATCGCCGGTAGGATTGGCAGATACATATTCAACCATGATTTTTTCATGATTGCCGACTTCATTTTCACCATAAGCATCACCCTGTGCAAGAATCTTAGTAATGACGCTGGCTAAGGTCGAACTCTTTACTTTAAAATTAATAAAACCAGGTCCTGCGATTTCCGCTTGTTCAAGATTACCGGCTGCTTTGTCTAAATTGGCAATAATTTTCTCGGCAATCTGACGAGGATTTTGATGCAGCTTCCGTGTCAGCTGCATAGCGATATTAGTCGCATAATCTCCGTGACTTTTATCCTTAGGTATTTCAATTGTTACCTCATCGGCTGCGATGGTTAGATCAAAACCTTTATTAACGGCATCGCAGATACATTCTTTTAATTTATTTTCAATTTCGTTCATGCATCATCTCTCCTTATTTTCCACAGTATCCGAAAAGAATCACTGACTTCATCACCGCTCATTACATCATATTCGACAGCAATTGTCTCATTAGCGCATAGATAGCGGCGGGTAAAAAGCTCAATCTGAAACTCACCAAACTCACTCAATACAGTACCCACAGTTTTCTCATTGTTTCTAAAATGCAGGGTACTGACTACTTCACCATGCCGGATAATTGTCAGCTGATCTTTATGTATAAACATTTCTACTTTTGTTGAAGCCGCATCAAGTTCATGATAAAAAACTTCTCGTTTATTTTCATCAGTTCTGATTTCACACATGCCATCGGCCATCAGAAACTCTTCATTTGTGATTTGATTCTTTTGCTTTACAAGAACCCGTTGTTTCATCAGCTTCACCACTCATCGTTTCGCATTATACCATAAACATGAGATACTGCAAGTAGATAATGAATTTTTTTCATTTCCCTGAAGTGAAATATTAAATTCCACTTTAACGAGAGCTAGGATAAAATACGTTCTTCAGCGGATTCAAGCGGGCATAAAAATACATGCTGAGCAGTGAATAAGGATTGCAAAAGGGCGCAGATATGTTTAATAATACGGTATCTTAAATCAACTTTTTAGACTCTTCTTCATCAAATATAACTTTTACTTTCATTTTTTATATTTCTTGATCCTTATGTCTGTTTAAATTCAAGCTTACTTTCCCATACTAGCCATGAGGTGATAAGATGCGCAAATTATTAAAATTCTTTCTCGCTTTTACAATCTTCGGCTTTATCTGCCTGTTCCTTTTTTATACCGCGGCAGCTTTTACACCTCTTGAATTAGATTCAAAGAAGGAACGTTTTACCATTTATGATATCAATAACAATATTTTATATGAAACTAATTTTAAAAAGGAACTGACCTGGACGCCGATTGAAGAAATTCCTGAAAATGTGAAACAGGCAGTTGTCGCTGTTGAAGATAAACGCTTTTATCAGCATCATGGTTTTGACGTTATCCGCATCACAAAGGCGCTGATCAGCAATTTAATGGAAGGCAGAATTGTGGAGGGCGGATCAACGATCACTCAGCAGATGGCTAAAAATCTCTTTCTAAGCAATGAACAGACTTTTACCCGTAAGCTGGAGGAATTATTTTACGCGGCCCGATTGGAAATGCAGTATGATAAGGACGCTATTTTAGAGGGTTATCTCAATACCCTGTATTATGGTCATGGCGTATACGGCATCAAAGAAGCTGCTGATTTTTTCTTTGGTTTACCCTTGAATGAACTGGATAATGCGCAGCTTGCGATGCTGATCGGCATTCCTAATGGGCCAAGCCTATATTCACCGCTGATTAATGAAGAAAATGCCCATTCAAGACAGGCGGTAATCTTACAGGTTATGGCCAATGCCGGTTTAATCAGTGAAGCGGAAATGCAGGCAGCCATCGAAGAACCCTTGATTTATAATGAAAATCATCAAGAAAATACCAATGCTTCCTATTATATTCAGGCAGTCATTGATGAGGTGAACGCAATGATCAGCCGTGGTGAAATATCATTAAAGGAAGGCGGCAATATTTATACATATTATGATCCTGACGTACAGAAAAAACTGGTTGAAAGCTTCAGAAATAATGTAGATCTGAACGATGAGCTGGAAACCTCGGCCATCATTACACAGCCCTTTACCGGCAATATTTTAGCGATACAAGGCGGTAAGGATTATACGATTACACAGTATAACCGTTCAATTTATGCCCATCGGCAAGTCGCATCAACAATCAAACCGCTGCTTTATTACACGGCCTTAGAATCTGGCTTTACACCCTCAACAACCTTTATGTCAACACCCACTACATTTCAGATAGACGCGCAAAATGAATATGCTCCGACCAATTATAACGAGCTGTATCCAAACCGTGAAATCTCAATGATTAATGCCATTGCCATGTCTGACAATATTTATGCGGTGAAAACCCATCTCTTCCTTGGTATGGATACATTAGATAATGCGTTAAAAGCCTTTGGCATCGAAAATTCACAGGCGGTTCCTTCTTTGGCGCTGGGAACGGTAGATATGTCGCTGCTGGAGCTGTCAACCATATACAATACGTTTGCATCCTGCGGGCAATACATCAAACCGGCCATGATATCCACGATTACCAACAGCTACAACAATGTGGTTTATGAACGCGATATGGAAACAAAACGTTTGATGAATCTTGATTCAGTGCTGATGATTAATCAAATGCTGACGGCAACCTTTGATATTAAAAATAAAACCGTAAACTTTCCAACAATGTACGGCAGTGAACCTAAAGTTCAGGTAGGCGCTAAATCAGGCACCAGTGAAGCTGATTCTTTAGTGATTGGTTTTAATCCTGAATATACGATCGCCGTATGGAGCGGTTTTGATGACAGCCGTCCGTTAGATAAAGAATACTATAACATTTCCAAACGCATCTTTCAGTCCACCTTTAATTCTTTGTATGAAGGTGAAGAAACAGCCGCCTGGTATCAGCTTACAAATAACCTTATGGAGCGCCGTGTTGACCCCATTACTGGCAAAGATTCTCTTTTGGGCAGTATCTATTGGTTTAAAAAGGAATAGAAAAACAACTGGTAAAACCAGCTGTCTGTTACTTCAATATTATTGATATATATTATTCTTTTCAGCTTCATACCGCTGTCTCATAGACTTGCCAGCCATTGCTGGGCATACTCCAATTGCTCATCGCTGCGGCAATACATTGTTAATTCAACAGGTTCAAACATACTGACTAAATCTTTTTTCATAGCCTGTTGTCCAAGTGTGAGAAGATAAATTTTATCACTCGCATAAGCCATGGCAGACTGCATCGCATTTTGTTTAGCACCTTGACAGTTCATACCATAATGCATCGCATACAATTGATCCATCAGCTTTTGAAACGCAGTAAACATACTGTCTCCGATGCCGGTAACAGCTCTTTCATCGAATAGACAATGGACAAGAAATTCATCCTTGGCTTCCTCTGTTTCAATACGGCATTGCTTCACGGATAAATCATCAAAACAAACAAGATCGATAAGATACATAGGTTAAACCTCAGGATAGAAAGCCTTTTTATCTTCCTTTGACTTGCCGCGGACAATTGCCGATACAATATCAGATATTTCTGATAATTCCTTTACTGAATCATCCTCGCAGATGACCCAAATATTATGTCCGTCACCCGCCTTATAAGGCTGATAAGGCCGCTGATACGCCTGATCACAAGCAAGATAATATTCTGTATCATAACCGCGCAGTGCTACTTCAGTGCGGATTGCATCGATATCCTCGTCATTATGAATCGTGGTATAGGCGAACAAACGACGATTCAGCAAGCGGCCTGCCAAATCTGCAAGGATTGGATCTTTGCCTGTTGTCAGCACAGTAAAGCCATATAAAGCCGCTGATTCATCAAGTATGAAATGATCATGCACATCTGGCTGAGCCTTTGCCAGAAACGGCAGAAACATCTTCAAATCAGACAGCCATTCAGGATGTTCACGATAAACCGTCTTCATTCGTTTAAATAATAAATGCAGGATTGTTTCATAACTGCGGGCAATCGGATGATAATAAACCTGCCAATACATATGATAGCGAGCCATGATGTAATCTTCAACCGTATGAATCCCGCTCTCTTTCACAACAATTTTGCCATTGCGTACACGCATAGTACGGATGATGCGTTCAAGATCGAATTCACCATAACTGGTACCGGTAAAATAAGCATCACGCAGCAGATAATCCATTCGATCCGCATCAAGCTGTCCGCTTACGATTTGATTCAGTAAAGGATTGGGATGATCATAGGTAATAATAGATGCCACAGCCTGCGGGAGCCGTGCATCCACCGCTCTTAGGATATGATTAATTTCTGTATCTTCAAGAATAATCCGTACTGTGAACTCTTCATGTTTTACTGATGAAATGGCTTCAAACGCATGGGAAAAAGGCCCATGTCCGATATCATGCAGCAAGCCCGCCAGCATGACTGTCATCTTATCATATTCACTCAGCTGCTCATTCAGCGCATGCACCTCATACACCATTCGCCGCACAATTTCATAAACCCCTAACGAATGTGCAAACCGGCTGTGTTCAGCCGTATGATAAACCTGAAAATTACCGCCAAGCTGATGAATTCTTCTTAACCGCTGAAATTCACGGGCATTGATGCAATCCCAGATAACCTGAAGGTCTACATGAATATAACCATGAATCGGATCTCTTAATACTTTTGTTTCACTTGTTCTCTGCATAATAAATCCTCCTTGACAGTATTATAGCTTCTAATCTTACATTATTCATGTAACATTATGAGTATTGTTCCTTATTTTGCATTTTAAATCTTAAATTGAATTGATTGGTAAAGAACGGAATTAGCTTACCTAATGCAAAGATGGCCACAAAAGTGCCGATTGTCACCGAACCGCCTAAGATCATACCGGAAACAAGAAGCAGAATATCACATGTCCAGCGTATCATATGGAACGGCTTTTTCATTTTATCAACTAATCCTAAAATTAAAGCATCGTATGAAAATTTACCAAGATTAGCATCAATCATAGCCGCGATGCCGATTGCCATTAAAAGCAAACCGCATGCGAACATTACAAATGTGATCCAGCCTTGCTGGTGAGGAATCAAGCCCATAGCGAAATCAATTCCAAACTGGGTAAAAAAAGGTGTGATCAAGGTACCTAAACCAAGCTGACGCCAGTCAATGATGCCCGCCAGTATCAGCATACCGATCGCCGTGCAGGTACTTGCTGCCCCCACCGTTATATTAAAGGTTGATGACACGCCGCCATAAAAGACTGTAATCGCGTCGGCTCCCCAGCCTGACTGATTGCACAGGCCGATCGCGAACCCATTTAAAGCAGCGCCGCCTATTAAAAAAAGCGCACGAAGAACAAGTTTATACATATTTATATTTTTCATAATTTCCTCCGTCACGATTCATGCTATTTTATCTATTATATCATTTTTTTGTAATCAAGTGCATTTTTTGCATGACGAAAAGTCTATCATTATCGATAGACTGTTTCTAATTTATTAACCCATAATATGATGGATAGCCGCTTCAACACTGTCAGCCTGATTAGCTGCCGCTTTAATGACTTTCAAATCCCCAGAAGAAATTGCAAAGCTATTATAAGCTTCAATCATAGGCAAATCGTTAAAGCTGTCACCAATAACAGTAACTGCTTCTCTTTCAAGACCAAGTGCTGACTGCAGACATTTAACTGCTTCAAGCTTACCGGTTCGATACGCTACAATATCAACAAAATGCGTATTCAGATATATCTGACAATTCAACTTTAAAGCTTCAGCCTGTGCGATAAACAAACTTGCTGTACTATCATCTCTGAATTCTATATTCACTGAATATAGCTGCTTCATTACCTCTCGCTGTTCAATCTGTGGTTCATAGGATGATGTTTTCATTTTATTCATGATCGAATCAGTATCCATAATATTAAAATACATCCCTGCTTTACCTGTCAAAGCATATCCTTTAATCTGAAATTTACTTATTAATTCAAACAATTCCTCCATTTCAATAGCAAGCGGATGATCGATCAAAACTTTGCCACATCGATCAATTAAATAAGCACCGTTATATGCTCCGAGAAAATCATAATTAATCTTATGTTTGTCCAAATCGCACTTTAAATTAGACAATGATCTGCCGCTGATAAAAGCTAGATAATTATGTTTAGCATATTGATTTACAGCAGCCACATCGGCTTTTGAAATAACGCCATGCATTGAGATTGTACCGTCTACGTCAGAAACAAACAGCGCGGGTGCATGTTTTGATGGCAGAATACAAGCTTGGCATGTACGGCATTGCAGACAATCCGGTGATGCTTTCTTGCCATAATAATAAGCATTAACGAGATTGGGCTCACATAATAAAGCACGGCTCATTGAAACTGCAGCGATTGATGTCGTGCATAACAGTTTTTCTACAGCCTTCAGACTGCGTACACCCCCCACTAAAAATACTGGGATATTTACTTTTTCAGCAATCAGTGCCGCTTCTGATTGATAAAACAGCTCCCCTTTGCGTGCTGCATAATCACCCCCACTTATCTCAATTGAATCAACGCCTGCTTTTGTTAATAAGCCGCATAATTCTAAAGCTTCATCAAAGCACATGCCATTAATATTAAAATCTGAACAATGCACTTTTACACTAATATGAAAATGCTTGGAAACTTGCTTATCAATTGCTTTTATCACTTCAACAAGCAAGCGAGCTCGATTGCTGATTGGGCCGCCATACTCATCCATTCGCTGATTCATTCGAGGATCTAAAAATTGTGAAAACAAATATCCATGTGCGGCATGGATTTGTATACCGTCAAATCCACAACGCTCTGCACGTATAGCCGCAGTTACAAAAATATTAGTGATTGTCTTTAATCTTTCCTTGCTCATAGCTTCTGGAACCAATCCTGATGATATATGAGGTATAGCCGAAGCACTTTCAATACAGCCCAATGAGGACGAACTTCCGCCGTGAACAAGCTGAAGCAAAAGTTTTGTATCATAACAGTGAGCCAAAGCTGTCAGCCGCTGATACTCAGGTATAAAGCTGTCATCATAAAACCCAGCCATTCGTGATTTAACTTTAAAAGCTTCATCAGGATATGTATAGCCAGTAATAAGCATGGCTGCGCCACCTTGCGCCAGTTTCTCATAATGCTGATAATAAGCTTCACTCAAATGGCCATTATCCAAACAAAGACGTTCTGACGTAGCTGATCGAATAAAACGGTTCTTTAATTCAATGTTTGTTAACCGCACGCTCTCAAAAGCCTTCATAAACTCTCCTTTCAAAAAAGAGTTGCCGAAACAACTCTTTAATACTGACCTGTATTATAAACAAAGGCATTCTCAACAACATTTTCGGGGTCATATTCCTCAAGAATCTTGCCATAGCGTTCCCTATAATCATTATCAACTTCTAATTGTGGAAAAACTAAACAGCCCTCTTCAAAGAAATGCTTTGAACCTCTTCCCATTGATTGACCGCGGCGAGTATGTTTATCAAGTGCAACATCCATGATTTCAGGCTTCCTGCCCATAGCAGCACTCTTTATAATAATATTTTTCAAAAAGTCACTAGACCGATCTTTTGTACTCATGCATAGAATTCGTATCGCATGGATAAAATACATCGGCTGGTCACCATCGTCATAAGGAAAGCTTTTTCGCATTTGATCTAAAGCATTTATCTGCACTGCCGCATCCAAATTGCCAAAACCGATATCCTCAACTGAAATTGTCAGCAACCGGCGCCATACCTTATCTAAGAAAATAGGTCCTGATGTATATAATTCATACGCATACTGACACGCCTCTTCAACCATTGAACGGCGGATTGCCTTTTGCAGACAGGAGATTATTTCATCAGCCGCGAAACCATTCCGTGTTTTAGAATCTGCCCAAATATTATAATTACTCACCTTTATTTCCTCGCTTTTCCTTATATACATCAATCAGTTCCATAACCATGATTTTGATTGTTTCTGCACTCATCAACTGATCCTCAGCATGTGCCATTAATAATGAAATCTGCGGATCAGATGTAGACATTTCATTTGTCAAAGTTTCTCCATGGGCATGATGTGCCCGGATAAATTCATCTTCACCTTCCTGAATTAACTTTAATGCTGCTTCTGTATTTCCTTCCTTATAATACATCAAACCTTGCATATAATATGATTTTGCCAAACCGGCATAGGTTATGATATGCATAGCCGTTTCAGATAATTTCTCAACATTTACCATAATTATTTCCTGCTTACTTATTCAGCAGGCTGAGAGCAAAATCCAATGCCTTCTCCCCGTCAGCCATCGCATAAGTACGTGGTTCAACACTAGCTACTGGTATATTAAGCTGAGACTGAATCGTACTAACCGCATATACCAACTGAGGCCCTACAAGACATACGTCCCATTTCCCCACTTCATCGCGAATTCCTGAATTAGCAACAGCCGTTATTTCTAAATCCATGCCTCTTTTACTTGCGGCTTCACGAATTTTCTTAACCAATATTGAACTGGACATACCTGCATTGCAGCATAATAATATTTTCATATAATTCTCCTTTTTTCATTCCTAATAGATGGCTGATACAATTACTTTAATTCAGGCCAGTAACCCTTGTTTGCCTCAATCATATCATCAAGAATTGCTTTAGCTACGGTTGCACTAGGCACTGTCTTAGACAATGTAAGAGCCTGCCATAATTTATGATAACTGCCTTCCTGCCAAGCATCGACTGTCAGCTTTTCAACCGCAACCTGTTCTTCCATCAAGCCTTTTTGGAAAGTAGGAATCTTACCAATTGACAAAGGTTCATAACCATCTTTACCTACAATGCACGGAATCTCAACCATCGCTTCAGGGTCGAAATTCTCAATAGCTCCATTGTTTTGAACAATCAGCAGCATTCTTTCATGTGTATTAAATGCAAGTGCTGTCGCTAAATCAACAATAAATGATGCGTGAATACCAATTTCCAGACAGGTGCCAACTGCTGTACCGGCTTTTTCAATTCGCGCACACTCACCAAACACACGCTTTTCCCTTGTATCCATGACCTGATTCGCTCTTGTATAATTAGGATCTGAATGTTCTACAACATAGTCTGGAAATAAATAATATTTCAAATAAGAGTTTGGTACTAATGTCGGATCAACCGCCACAATATCCTTAACTTTTCTTGCTGTTTCCTGCCAGCTGTCATCTGTAAAATTGCCGCCGCCATCTGTCATACAATTGCCATATTTTAACTGATGTTCAAGCAGCTTCGGCAGTAACTCATTACCTTCTTTATCTTTAACTGATGACCACCAGCCAAAATGATTAAGACCAAAATAACGTACATCAAGCTCTTTTCTTGATGCTACTCCTAAAATTTCTGCCATTGTATTTTCCATACCAATTGGCATATCACAAATATTAATCACCCTTGAATTAGGTTTCAAACGCCGGCATGCTTCTGCAACAATAGCAGCTGGATTGGAATAGTTCAGCATCCAGCAATTGGGTGAATATTTCTCCATGTATTCAATATTCTCAAGCACACCGCCGATTGAACGCATACCATATGCAATGCCGCCTGGGCCGCAAGTTTCTTGACCGACTACGCCATGCTTCAGCGAGATTTTTTCATCCATCTCGCGCATTGGCAGCTGACCTACACGGATATGAGCAAGACAGAAGTCAACATCCGTATATGCTAATTCCGGATCAGTGGTTGCCAAAAATTCAATACTTGGATCTTTTTCCTTTACAATAATCTCACAAGCCTTTGCTAATTTGTTCTGACGTTCTTCATCATTATCATATAATTTGATCTTGCGAAGCGGCAGCTTGTCGAGATTATCTAATAACATTAAAATGATTTCCGGCGTATAAGTGCTGCCTCCGCCTGCAATTACAACTGATGATTTCTTTTTCATATTTATTTCCTCTCTTTCTATTTGAAACAATAAAGAGATACATTGAATGTTAGATTTTATTGTCATCGTGATTATATCAAAGCTGTCTGCCTTAAACAAATATTCAATTTCCTACCGCTTAGGAAACGTTTTAAATAACCCTTGCAGTGACTTTTAACTCTATGTGATATCGGAAGAATGGGATTGCTTTGCCTAGATAATAAATGGCGATAAAAGTACCCACAGTAACCTTGCCGCCAAGTAAAAATCCAACAGCTAATAAACCTGTATCAAACACCCATCGAATTGGCGCATATGAAAATCCGCAGCGATTTACTAAACCTAAAAGCAGTGCATCATATGAGCTTTTGCCTAGATTCATTGAAACCATAAGTGCAATTCCCAGTGCAATGAATGTAATTCCTACCGCAAAATAGAGAAATCCAATCATACCGCCAGCTGCGCCTTGAAGCAACCACATTGATAGATCAATACCATACTGCGTAAAAAAGGGGGCAATAATGGTTCCCAATCCAAGCTGCCGCCAATCAATCAGTGCCGCCGCTCCAACCATTGTAAGCGCCGTCCATTTGCTGGCTTCACCCACCGATATATTTGCTGTCTTCGCAAGCCCGTCATAGAAAACAGTGATTGAGTCTGCTCCCCAACCGGAGCGGTTGCATACACCAATTGCAGCACCTGTGATAAATGCACCTAGTATCAAAAAACAAAATCGTTTTATATACTGCGCTAAATACACTTTATTCATATTCAACCCTCTCTGTCTGATGGCAGAATTATTGAATCGAACCAGATAAATTGATTAATGCAGATAAGAACTTATCATTATCTGTTGCCTCAATCAACATTTTCATTGATTGCTTATTTGCGGCAATCTGTTTAAAAATCTGAAACAACACGCGAACATCATCATTCTGCTTACGTTCAATTGCTAAAGTGAAAATTAACTGTACTGAACGGCCATCTTTCAACAACGGTTTCTTTAATATTGCAACTGAAACAGCTGTCTTATTAGCAAATGTCATAAGCGGATGAGGAATCATAAAAAGATCATTAACAAAGGTCGGATAATTAATTTCCCTTTGTAAAACGTCCTTTGCAAATTCTTCTGCATCATTGATTTTATTGTACGTTTCCAGCTTCTGAGCCATATCGGTAATAATTGATTCAAACGTCGTTTTATCTTCATAAATCTTAATCATTTCCGGACTAAAATGTTTTTTTACAACTTCTCTGAATCTTTGACTGATTCTGATTGTATGAATCATATCATTCAAAAGCAATTGATCTTGTGAACTTGGCAAGCTGTTAATTTTATAAGTTGGAATAATTGGATGTAGTGCCATATCATTAGTCGATAATATCAAATCAACCGCATTTTCATTCACATAACTAGCTAGAGAATGAATCGGCAGTACGGTCTGAACATTTAACTGATTGCTGAAGTTATTTTTCAGCCAATTCAACAGAATATGGGAAACACTAAGCCGTGCTGAACTGATTAAGATCACATTTAATTTTTGATTTACATTCTCAAGAAAATGCTCTAAATAGATTGCAATGTATGAAATTTCATCATCCTGAACATAGGTGTTTTTATATTTATACACGATATGAACAATTAACATAGAAATTTCATAAGCATATGGATATTTTTTCTTTACATCATCAAGAATTGGATTCAATAACTGAAACCCATTTTCAAGACGGCGCAGCATATATTCAAAATGAGCCAGCATATTCAAATAAAGTGCTTCTGAAGTACGCAAATCAAAATTGTATTTATCCAATACTTCCTGACAGAATTCATCTAATACATGTATACTGAAATTGCTGATATCACTTTCATCCTTTTCATCATTTAATTTGAATGTATGCAGAAATTGATTCAAAGAATACATATCCTGAGGATAAAGCGACCATTGTGCTTGTATGAGTACATCAATCAGCCTTTTCACATTACTATCTATACCGCTATTTTCTACCTCTGCGGCTCGATAATCGTATTGGTTTCTGACAATCGCGATATAAATAGCACTTGCGGCCATAATCAAATTACCATCCGTCAGCATTACACCTTGTTCATTAAAATAATGTTTGATTTGTTCTAATAAATATTCATATTCACTTTGATCATAGGCATCCGGCAGTAAATCTTTAAGATAATGTGTACCCGCGGATTCTTTAATTAAAACTTCATCTTTAATGATTTTGAACATTAATTCCCGTATTTTATGTTCATCCTCAATAATGCGGACATACGATCCAGATATATTTAAAAGTTCAATTCCATATTTCTTTTTCAGCTGCTGCTGTAATTTAAGAATATCTTTATACACCGTTTGTGATGAAACATAGAGTCGTTCACCAATTTCATCAAGTTCCATATCTTCATCAAAAAGCAGTAAGCCAAGGATCGCATAACGTCTTTTTTCACTATCTGTATCTTCATTTTCGAGATTGCGATATTTGAATAAAAAATCTCGGACAAACTGGATATTTTCTGCTTGAAAATAATAACCACTCTTTTTCGATGATTTAATGCAGCATTCATTCTGCCAGCGATCATTAATTTCACCTATTTCATGACGGATTGTTCTGGAAGACACACTTAAAAGCTCGGCGATTTTAGAACCGTGAATACCTTGAGTATTGTTGAATATCAGCTCGATGATTTTAAGTTGTCTCCCAGTGAACATGTAATTTCTCCCGTCTCTAGTTATTATTAGCTGCTTCGCTTGCCTGTTCCCGTTTCAGTTCTTCCGCTTCCATCGTTTTGAAGAATGGCAGATAGAATAAGGTCATAAGAATCAGACATACGAATACGAAGATTACTGAACGCCAGTCAAGAGTCATTAAGAAGGCCCCGACACCTGGCGGCAAGAATCCTGGCGGATTAGCAATTGGCATTCCAATAAAGCCTGTATTCATAACGAAGTAGGTCATAGCAGTGATAACCAACGGTCCGAATACAAACGGAATCAGCATATATGGATTCAAAATGATTGGAAGACCAAATATAACAGGTTCATTTATGCCAAATAATGAAGGTACTAATGCTACTTTTCCCATTGAACTAAAGGCTTTTGATTTTGACTTCATCATAAGGAATACTAGACCTAATGTCAGACCTGATCCACTTACTTGAAGAATATTATAATATAAACCAAATGTAAAGATATGACTTACAGGAGCTCCAGCGGCAAAATTAGCAATATTTTCAGCTCCATAAGCTATAGCAAACGGTGCCCATACAGCTGATGTAATTGAAGGTCCATGTAACCCAAAGAACCAAAGCAGCTGAGTAAAAAAGATAACGGTTAATAATGCAGGTAATGAATCCATTGAACTAATTGCTGGTGCAAGCAGACTCATAACAAGTGCTGGGAATACTTTACCGCTCATTGCCAAAGACAGATTAGCAATTATTACAGCAACAATAACATTAATAACTAGTGGAATTAATGTTTTAAAGCTTTCACCAACCATTTCCGGTACGCTGTCAGGCAGTTTAATATATACGTGATGTTTAAGCAGCAGTCTTGAAACTTCTACTGATAAAATTGCTGAAACAATACTTGTAAATAAGCCTGATGCACCTAGATACTCAATGCCGATACCGCCTTCAATAGCAACACCGGACAAAATCAAATGGACTGCAATTGAAGTAATACCTGATCTTGATGCGTTCATGTCATAACGTTTTGCGAGTGCGGAAGCAATGAAATAAGCCGCATAGACAGAAAGTATATCATTTGTATACAATGAGGCATAGGTGAAAATACTGATATTATTAGCTAGGAATTCATAAATAGGACCACTTCCAAGCAAATTCATAAATGCAATTGGCAGTAAGCAAATTGATCCAATGATAACAATAGGAATATCGGCAATCATTCCATCCTTAATAGCTTGAAGGTGCTTTTGCTGTTCTACCTTATTTGCAATTGGCATTAGGTATTTCATCAACACATTTTGTAGTGTATTCATAATAGTTTCCCTATCTCCTTTTCAAAACAATTACGCTTCGTCGACACTTATTAATTGTTGATTCCAGTATAAAAGACTCTTATTCTTACCGCAAATATTTAATTTCCTAAGTGTGTGGAAATTGTAAGGATAATCAATGCAAATAAATGATTTCCTATCCATAGGGAAAACTGTAAAAATACCGCAGTTTCCTGCGGTATTCTTTATTTAGTTAATTTATCAGCAACATACAGGCCATTCGCGGCAGCCTGTGACAAGGAGCGGGTAAAACCAGCGCCGTCACCAATTGCATAAATATTCTCACAGCCCTTAATCGCAAAATCCTCGCATTCAGGACGAGCCGAATAATATTTGCACTCAATACCATAAAGCAGTGTATCATAATTCGCTGTACCCGGCGCTATTACATCAAGCGCATGCAATGTCTCTACAATATTATCTAGTTGGCGTTTAGGCAGACAGAGACTTAAATCACCCGGCACCGCATTTAATGTCGGCTGCAGTGATGATTCACGAAGTCGTTTTTCCGTAGTTCGGCGGCCATCCTCTAAATCACCCAAACGCTGTACCAGCACACTACCTCCAGAAATCAAATTAGCCAGCGAAGCAACATGACGCGCATAGGTAATTGGTTCCTTAAATGGTTCAGTAAAACGAATCGTTGACAGCAAGGCAAAGTTAGAGTTCTCGGTTTTGCGTGACTGATCCCGATAGCTGTGGCCATTGACAGTCAGCACTCCGTCAGTAAACTCTGTCACTACTTGACCGCGTTCATTAAAACAGAACATTCTAGTGACATCACCATATTTCTGTGAACGATACCAGATTTTAGGTTCATAGATTTTTTTAGAAAAGTCTTCCCACACCATGCTTGGAACTTCGACTCGCACACCGATATCCACTTGATTATTCTCAAGCTTGATATCATTTTCACGGCACCATTTTGAGAAGAAACGGCTGCCCACACGGCCCACTGCGAAAACAATCTTTTCTGCCTCCACAAAATGCTCGCCGCCGGCATGCTGAACACGAACGATATGACTATCCTTATCCACATCCACAACATTAGCACCGGTAATAATTTCTACCTTACCTTCTAAAGACTCGATCAGCTTACGCATTGTATCGAAATTAGAATCTGTACCCAAGTGTTTAAGCTGAGCCTGTGACATGTGAAGATCATGCTGGAGACAAAGCTTCTTTAATTCATTATTAGGCATATAGCGTTCCTCAGTAGCACCAAAGGAAACGAGGACCTTATCTGCCTGTTCAATATAATCAATAACCGTTTCCGGCTTTAAAAAACCAGTCAGCCAGCCGCCATATTCGGTTGATATTACATACTTGCCATCTGAGAATGCACCCGCACCTGCCATTCCCTCCATGATTGAACAAGATGGACATTTTACACATTTTTCTACTTTCTTCGCTACGATTGGACATTGTCTTTTAGTAATAGCATTCCCCTTCTCAAAGATTGCCACCTGTAAAGCCGGATCATTCTCCACCAGACGATAAGCAGTCATTATACCGCCGATACCACCGCCGATTATTACTACATCATATTTATTTTTCACGAAAAAAAGCCTCCTTTTACGGTTTAACCCATCGTTCATTAAAGCAAGTAAAAGGTCAATTGTCAACATGTAAATATTTTCAATTAAACCGGATAAACCATGCGTATCTATCTTAACTGTTGAATTGTGAGCAATGTGAACAATATAAAGCAAAATTATGCAGATGAAGGCATCGTTTACAGGAGCATAACATGGTACATTATTGGTGAATGATGGTTTATGTTTCGAACATTTTTTAAATCATCAAACCTGCTTTATGGTAATTATGCAAATGTGTAGGCTGACTAAACAATTCAACCATGATACAATAGACACAGAGGTGATCCAAATGAAAATAGGTACGATTGGAACTGGTTTTATTGTCGAATGGTTTCTAACCGCGGTAGAGCATAATGAAAATTGCGAATGCCTGGCTGTTTTTTCAAGAAAAGAAGAAACAGGCCGCGCGCTGGCTGATAAGTTTAATGTTAAGAAAGTATATACTGATTTTGAAGAGATGCTGAAGGATGAGGAAATAGATTTTATCTATATTGCTTCACCTAACAGTCTGCATTACAGTTACGCTTTAAAAGCACTAGAAGCTGGCAAGAATGTCATTGGTGAAAAGCCGTTTACCAGCAATGTCAGAGAATGTCAGGAACTGATCCGCTTGGCAAAGGAAAAACATTTATTCCTTTTTGAAGCTATCACAACGATTCATCTGCCGAATTTTAAACGTCTGAAAGAAAAAATCGGTGAGCTGGGGCCTTTGAAAATGGTTCAGTGTAATTTCTCACAATATTCAAGGAAGTATGATCAATTTTTAGCAGGCGAATCGCCGAATGTATTCACAACTAAATTCTCTGGCGGCGCTTTGATGGATATTAATGTCTATAATACGAATTTTATTATGGGATTGTTTGGCAAACCAAAGAAAATCAATTACTTCGCAAATCTAGCTCACAATGGCATCGATACTTCCGGCGTATTGATTTTCACATATGACAGGTTCTATGCTGAAGCAGTTGGCTGCAAGGATACAAAGAGTCATAATATGGCACAGATACAAGGTGAAAAGGGATATATGCTGATTGAAGGTGAAACTAGCCGCTGCCGGCAGGTTGAAATTCACTTGAATGATCGTGAAGAAGTTGAAATCATCAATGATCAGGAAGATATTACTGCATTGTATTATGAGATGAAGGATTTCTTAAAGATTGTAGAAGCAAAAGATTATGACGCTTGTTACAAGCTGCTTGATTATTCACTAAGCGTTTGTGAAGTGATGGAAGCCGCAAGAAAAGATGCTGGCATTGTATTTGATGCTGATAAATAATAGTTAAAATTTAAACTGCACAGTCAAGTAACGTTTGGCTGTGCAGTTTTAGTATTTCATTAAAAAGGCAAATCTTCTTCTGATATGTTATCAATATACGAATCCTTTTTAAGATATTTGTTGATAATATCATCAGGAATTGGAATATCATATTCAATCAATAGAATAATAAGTTTCTTTATATCATTTCTCTGCTGTTCGGCAGTGTCCAATGCTTCATAATATATATAATCGAACTCATCAAAGCATTCACTGTTATTGTTATTTTTCTTTTTTTTTACTCATAAGCCTACTCTTTTCTTAGTATTTATTTTCAATGGCTATATTATATCTCGAATATTTATCTATATTTTCTATCAAAATGAAATCCCTGTATAACTTATACAAGTTTGCGTCTTTGCCACTTGCCGCTTTTGAAGCGTAAAACAAAGAATACTAGCCGTACAATCCAATCCAGATACATCGCAAACCATACGCCCATAACTCCCATGTTCATGTACTGGGCAAAAACATAGGCGCTGCCAACACGGAAGATCCACATGGATAATACAGATACAACCATCGTATAACGGGCATCGTTTGCCGCACGCAGTCCATTTGGGAAGGTAAAGCTGGCTGGCCAGAAAATAACACATGCAATACAGAAGGATACCGCCAGCTCTCTGGCAATAGTCATTGTTTCTGGTGATAGCTGATAAAGACGGAAGATAAACGGCAATGACAGATAAGTGAGGGCTGCTGTAACAAAGATACAGACATAAGCAATGCCTGTCAGTTTTTTCATGTAATAAGCCGCTTCCTCTGGTTTACCGGCTCCCATGCATTGTCCGACCACCGTAACCAAGGCCAAACCAATCGCAGCCGCTGGAATCGTACAGACAGAGGCCATTGTAGAACCAACAGAATTAGCCGCAATGGCGCTTAAGCCAAAGGTTGATACCAAGCTTTGCACTAAAATCTTGCCCAATTGAAAGATACCATTCTCCATACCGCTTGGCAAACCGACAGCCAGGATTTTACTTACTAAAGAATTACTCCATTCAAAATGCAAGTATCTCTTGATATGAATCGGATTCTCTTCTTTTTTCAGCAGTACGAGCATGATAACGGCACCTGTCAAACGTGAAACAAGTGTTGAAATCGCCGCACCGGCAACTCCCATCTGTAATGGGAAAATCATAATGTAATTACCGACAATATTCTCAACATTCGTGATCATTGAGACCTTCATGCTGACTTTAGAATCACCCATCGCTCTAAACAGAGATGCCCCTGAATTATACAAAGCAAGAAATGGATAAGATATTGCTGTTATAAAGAAATAAGTTGTTGCATTACCCATAACCTCAGCATCAACACTGCCAAAGACAAAACCTAAAAGCGGCTTGCAGAAAAGCATGGAGCCTATTGCCAATGCTAATGCAAAAATCAAGCTGGAATAAATCAGCTGCTTTGCTGATTTACTTGCATTTTCAGGCTCCTGTTTACCCAAATACTGACTCGCTACCACCGCCCCGCCGGTAGCTAAAGCGGCAAGTACATTTATAATTAAAATATTGATACTGTCTGCCAAATTCACCCCTGAAATAGCCGCTTCACCACAACTGGATACCATGATCATATCCATCATACCCATAAATACTGCCAGAAATTGTTCAATTACCAATGGAATAATCAAACGTTTCAGTGCCGCATTATCAAATAATTTCCTATCCATCCCTGCGCCTCTTTTCATAATCTTGATTGATTAACGATATAATTGATAATTATACATCAATTCAAAAATGAAAAAAATGCTTACTGAGCATGTAAACGCTATCAGTATAGATTTTATATTGCACTATTAAAAATGAAAACTTATATTCACTTTCATCAGCTGCTCTGGCTGAATTGATAATAGGTACTTGCAAAGTGTTTAAAATCATGTTAAACATAGAATGTTAAATTCAGTTGACAAAGTGACAACCAAATCTGGTAGATGCACTTCATCAGTTTGATTACAATATTGGGGAGGTGAAGGAATGAATCTTGGTGAAAAGATATATGAACTTAGAAAACAACAAAATTTAAGTCAGGAAGAATTAGGTGATAAGCTTAATGTATCAAGACAGACTATTTCTAAATGGGAACGAAATGAAAGTACACCCGATCTTGATAAGATTGTTCCGCTTTGTGATTTATTCAATTTATCAGTAGATGAATTGCTTCAGGTTAAGAAAATTGAAAAATCAAAATCAGAAATGCAATCTTCGTCAAAGACATATCCAATGAAAAAGCTGTTAAGAATCAGCTCAGTCATTTTGTTTGCAATCGCTATTCTTGCCATTCCACTGATGCTAGAATTTAAACTCTCTGACAATTTAATGGCAATAATGACAGTTGGACTGTTATTTGCAGCTTGTCTTTTATTAACCCTTTCATTCATAAAAAAATAAATTCCTCTCACCTTAGAAAGAGGAACATTTATGAAAATTCAAAAAAATATCTTAATCTTTTTAATATTTACAGGATTATTTTTAGCCGTTTTAAGTGGTATATACATTCAATCTATGAAACCATCAGTGCTGACAATTTTGATGCTCACACCAACTATAAGCTGTATTCTGACTCAGCGAATTACTCATCAGCCACTTAATTTTAAGCAACTGAAGCCAGACTTATCTAAAAATAAAAAGATTTTTTTAATTGTATATTTTGCTACTCCTTTGCTCGCTTTCGGTGGTGCTTTTATTTATTTTACCTTATTCCCTAATCATTTCGATCCACTCCATTCTGAAATTGCCAAACAGTGGCAGTTGACAGGCAGTTCAGCTTATTTTAGTCAGTTAATGGTAATGCTGCCATTAGCCGTCTTGATGAATCCAATCGGCGGAATACTTCAATGTCTAGGCGAAGAATTTGCATGGCGTGGTTTCCTGCTGCCAGCACTAGCTGAACAGATAGGACGTTTTAAAGGAGTTTTAGTAAGCGGTACAATTTGGGGAATTTGGCATGCTCCAATCATCTTAACTGGTTTCAATTATGGTACTGAACACCCTGTGCTTGGTATGTTAGCCATGATTTTGTTTTGCATAGTAGTAAGTGGTTTGTCCTCTTGGCTCTATTTCAAGACTAGTAATCTTTGGCCTTCTATCATATTCCATGCTGCCTTGAATGCCATTGATAAAATTACTCCTGTGAAGCTGTTTATGAGTCAGCCTGCTAATTCTTTTATTGGGCCAAATCTAACCGGTATCATTGGGGGCAGCCTATTCATTTTTATTTCATGCATCTGCTACTCTTTAATTTATAAAGAAGAGTACATTAAAGCAAAAAAAGGAGATGTGGATACACCTATTTGCCTGAAATAATAATATAGTTCAGATGTTGATTTCCAAGCATATTTGCGTATACAAAAAGCACCTAAACATTGGCTTAACAGTGATAAGGAACTAAATCACTTATCAACTGTTAGCTGACGGTTTTCGGGTGCATACGAAACTCCCGTCTGATTCCTAACAGGAATTAGTCGGGAGTTTTTCTTGTTAACAGAGCCTATATTGGAGGATAGCATTATGAAAACATTACTTTCCTGTGAATTTAACATGGACACAGGCTGCGTTGAACTAAGATATTCTGACGACAGCATGATTTCCATTAATTGCACCGCTGTAGAGGACGAAGTTGTGAATAGCCGTTTCCAGCGGTCTGAACTGGACTGGCTCATCTACAACGATCCGCTGTCTTATGCGGAATTGATTTTGAATGGTGATCCAGAAAAATACTTGCGAACCGTAACTGAGATCCCGCAGTTAGATTCTGATTGATAACTCTATAAATCTTGACGTGCAAAGGGCATCCATACGAAAGCATGGATGCCCTTTGTCTTAACTTAGCCTTGTGGTCGGCAAGCATTTTACCCACTTTTCTCCTTATAGACTTCGTGGAGCCTTTGGAGACCAGTGTTTTATCGAAATCAGCCTTTCGGCGGATGAGGGTCCCCTCCATGGCTATCCGCAGACTGAATACGACCGTCCAGCCCATGAATGACAAACTCAGTGCCTTGGTTTCGGCTGATTTGTCTTCCAGCATTTACTGCCTGTTCCTTGGTGGAATAGTGGCCACTGGAGCGTTGAGCTCCGCCACGTTTTACATCCCAGCCACCATTGGGATTGTGAACGACATGATGAGTAGAACGAGCCATACGATTACCCCCTGTGTGCTTTAGGACAGCAGATTGCACAACCGTCCGCATCGAGATAGATTTTCTTCGCATGAGCTACTGCCTCAACCTCGCTTTCAAAGTAGCCCACATACTGTGCGCTACGGATGCCAAGCTGTTCAGCATGTTCTTTTGTATGGACTTCATGATGAAGGCCAGGATTTAACGTCTGATTGTTGTTAACATAGTAATAATGATACATATAATTTTCCTTTCTGCTTGACCAAACAAGCGATACATGATATTTTGATAGCGTACATATTGCAAATGAGCGGTTAATCTGTGCCAGCAGATTGCCGCTCTTTTTATTTGTACATAAGACACCACCTCCTTAAAAGCTTCGGAAATTCACCTGTCCACGGCTTCCGTTGGGCCGGTGAATTTCTCTTTTTCTGATGGTTCCATTATACAGCTATTTCTGCTATATGAAAAATTAAGATGTTCGTTGTTTGGTGGCAAAATTAAAAAAATATAAGATAATAGTTAAAAATGTTTGATTTTTGGTGGCAAATGTTGTATAATGAAATAAAATAGGAGGAGTGTGCCTTGGGAAAAAAGCTATACACAAAAGAAAACATCTCCAAAGCCGAAACCGAATGGCTGGGCATACCCGAACTTGTGGTATTAAAAACAAACAGGGATGATGTTGGTTTAGAAGTTGTACATCGTAGATACTTTGAGGATGAAAAATTGCTCTGCCCTGCTTGTCGTTCCTCTAAAACACGCTGCTCTAAAATTGTGGATCGAAAACTCAAGGATTTATTGTGGCTTGACGAGGACCACAAGACATTTCAAATAATCAGCCTACTTTTTCATCAGCGTTATATGCGCTGTGATAGTTGCGGGCAAAGCGTTTTCCCTGAGCCTACAGAATTTGGAGAAAAGGGATGCAAATTCACAAACCGGCTATCAGATGCCTTGGCAGATGGAACCTTTCAATTCTCATATAAAAAAGTATGCCAGCATTACGGTGTTCCAGCTTCTACTGCTTCAGTGGGTGAAGTAATGCGACGCAGAATCCAATATAGGGAGTCATTGTTGCCGCCGGTCAGAACACCGCATATCATTAGCATTGTCGAGGTAGTGTTTTTTGGGGAGTTCTATCCCGCTGTTTTAGGGGTTTGGGATGGTGAGGTTTATTGCCTGGATATTTTGCGAGATTCATCCGAGGAAACCTGTGGTGCATTTCTGAAAACATTGGATGCTAATCAAGTTGAAACCATATATGTAGACCCAGTCGATAGCTTATTTAATGCCGTGAATCAGTACTTTCCAATGGCTTCAATTGTGGTGACTGATGAGGCGATTCAGCGATATGCCAGAAACGCTATGCTTGATATTATCCATTCCGACGGAAAGCGATTTCCGGTGGTTCATAAAGATCGGCGATTGACGGTACTCCACAAAGGCCTGGATGATAGAACTGTCATTCCCAGAATTAAGGAAGGGATGAAGAGTAGGCCGAGGTTACAACGGGCTTACAATCACCATCAGAGATTGTTGGAGCTTATGGAAACCAAGTGGTCGATAGAAGATCTCCGAACATGGGCAGACCAGATTCCGACAGAGGTAGATGAGTTTTTGGCAGTTGGTGATATTATTGATATCTTTGGCAAGCAATTAAGCGGATTTTTCACACTGGGCGAGAAGCCACCCAACAATTATCAGTTTGCGGTGCAAGGCATCTGTGACGCTATCAAGGATATGCCGCACTGCATTTTCGATGTAATGCGTGGTCGCTGCGTCTTCTCTATAACTCACGACACCATGGAGGAAAACGGAGAACTGTGGCGATACGGCATTAAGTCAAGTCGTTTAACTGAGAAAATCAATGAGATCTCAGCCAATATTAGGGAGGAACGAGATTATGGATACCAATGAAAAGATCAAAATAGTCGGTACAAACATTCAAGAAAAAGCAAATCTGATATGGAATGTGGCGAACAGTCTATTTGGAGCATATAAGCCTCATGAATATGGTCTGGTTATTTTGCCCATGGTCGTGATTAAGCGTTTTCATGACTGCTTACTCCCGACCAGAGAGAAAGTGCTGGCCACTTATGAAAAGGTGAAACAGTTAGCCGTCAAAGATGGTTTTCTGCGTACTGCATCTGGCTATCGTTTTTACAATACCAGCCAGTACACCTTCGAGCGACTGAAAGCTGACCCAGAGAATATTAAGACCAATTTCGAGGCGTACATCAACGGCTTCTCCGATAATGTTATTGACATTCTGGCGAATATGGGCTTCTTTACGCAAATCGAGCGTATGGCGGATGCGGGAGTTCTGTATCAGGTTATCAGCGACTTTACTGCTGACAATGCAGATATGAATCCGGAGAAAATTTCCGCAATTGATATGGGCTATGTCTTCGAAAACCTTGTTCAGCGTTTTTCTGAGAGTTATGATGAAGAAGCAGGTGCGCATTTCACCAGCCGTGACATTATTTATTTGATGTGTGACTTGCTTACCATGAATGCGGATTTTTCCGGCGAAGATGTCTCTGCCAAGACTGTATACGATATGGCGATGGGCACCAGTCAGATGCTTACCTGTATGGAAGAGCGTGTTCATGCCCTTGACAAAGAGGCTGAAATCATCTGTTATGGCCAGGAAATCAACCCTTTTACTTTTGGTATCGCCAAAGCGGACATGCTGATCCGTGGTGGCGATCCTGAAAACATGCAGTTCGGCGACACCTTGAATGCGGATAAATTCAAGGGCTATACCTTCGACTACATTATTTCCAATCCTCCATTCGGTATCGATTGGAAGCGTGAAGCGGCTGATGTGGAGAAAGAACACAAACTGGGCGATGCCGGTCGGTTTGGCGTTGGCTTGCCTCAAAAATCCGATGGGCAGATGCTGTTCTTGCTGAATGGCATTGCAAAATTGAAAGACACCGGCAGAATGGCTATTATCCAAAATGGTTCCTCTCTCTTCACAGGAGATGCAGGAAGTGGCCCCAGTGAAATCCGTCGCTATATTATTGAGAATGACTGGTTGGATGCCATTGTTCAGCTCCCCAATGACAGCTTTTATAACACCGGGATTGCAACCTATGTCTGGATAGTCTCTAAAAACAAACCCGAAACACATAGAGAACACATTTTGCTGATTGATGCCAGCAAGTGCTGTGAGGCACGCAGACGTCCTATCGGTAATAAGCGTGTAGATATTACAGAATCTTGCCGCAATTTGATCACACAGGCATACAGCGAATATAGAAGTGCAATTTTTACAAAGACCTTAGAAGATAAAAAAACAGTGTTGACTTGCAAAAGCAAAGTGCTTGATGCCATATCGCTTGGCTACAATAAAATTACAGTGGAAAGTCCTGCTTTGGATGATGATGGCAACCCGATTGTAAAAAAAGGAAAGCCAGTAGCCGATACCTCCAAGCGTGACACTGAAAGTGTTCCACTTGATGAAGATGTGGATGCTTATTTTGCACGGGAAGTTCTGCCTTATCGTCCGGGTGCTTGGATCGACAAAAGCAAGACCAAAGTCGGGTATGAGATTCCATTCACTCGTACCTTTTATGAATACGAGGAACTGGAACCGGCGGCTGATATTGCAGAACGCATTGCGGCCCGTGAAAAGGTACTGATGGAGAAATTGCAGGCATTGTTTGGAAATGGTGGTGGGCAAAATGAGTGAGATTACTACCTATGAAAAAACAAAAGATAGTGGCATAGAATGGATAGGCAGCGTTCCCTCTCACTGGCGTGTCCACACTTTGTATCAACTTGTGACCCAGGTCAAGGAAAAAAACAGCAATCTTCAGGAAAAGAATCTGTTGTCTTTGAGTTACGGCAAAATCAAACGTAAAGATATTGATTCGCCGGATGGACTTCTTCCTGCGTCTTTTGACGGCTATAATATTATCGAAGATGGGGATATTGTTCTTCGTTTAACGGATTTACAAAACGACCATACAAGCCTTCGGGTGGGTTTGGCCACAGAGCGTGGTATCATTACCTCCGCTTACACAACCTTGCGTCCAATAGACACAAGCAATTCAAAATACTTATATTACCTACTCCATGCCTTTGATCTAAAAAAAGGATTTTACGGTATGGGGTCTGGCGTGCGACAAGGACTAAATTACGCAGAAGTGAAAGAGCTTCGTGTCGTGCTGCCGGGTCAAGATGAACAGAATGCTATTGTTCGATTCCTTGATAATCAATGCGGACAAATCGATTCAATTCTTGAGGATACAAAATCCAGTATCGATGAGTACAAAAGATGGAAATTCTCGGTAATTTCAGAGGCCGTGACAAAAGGATTGGATCGAAGCGTTGATTTGAAGGATAGTGGCTGTGAATATTTGGGGAAAATACCAACACATTGGCAAAAAGTAAAAGTTAATCATTTTGCTTATTTTTTTAATGGGGATAGAACATCTCGATATCCGCAACCAACAGACTTCGTTGCAGAGGGAGTAGCATTCCTTAACTCCTCAAACTTGAACGGTGATGTTGTCGATACGTCAGTTTGCAAGTATATAACAGAGGAAAAGTACAACTCGTTAAGCGGAGCAAAATTACAAAGGGGGGATATCGTATATTGCCTTCGTGGAAGTGTTGGAAAATGTGCTATTAATACAAATCTCGAAAGAGGTACTGTTGCTTCGTCCCTTGCGACAATTCGGCCGCATGACATCAACGGGGAATATTTGCTGTTTTGCTTGTTATCTGATGTTGCTGTTAGAGAAACTCAAGTGTATATGAATGGAACCTGTGCAGCTAACCTATCAGCAGAAAATGTATCCAACTATTTGATTGCATTGCCGCCACATAATGAGCAAGATGCAATAGCAAAATATCTTAAACAGAAGTGCGAAGCAATTGATTCACTTATAAGTGAAAAAAATGCTCTCGTTATCGAGTTGGAGTGCTATAAAAGATCACTAATATTTGAAGCTGTCACAGGAAAAAGAAAGGTGGTGTGACCATGAACGAAACGGAAAAACGCTTTGAGGAATTCATAGAGTCCTACCTTATTTCTGAGGATGGTGGATGGACAAAGGCAACGGATGCCGGTTATTGTAGCGACGAAAGCAAGGATATGTTTCTGGACATCGTCACTCTGACCGATTTCGTAAAAAGCACCCAGCCTATGGCATGGAAACGCTTTGAGCGGATGTGTACGATCAACCCGGTTCGGCAGTTTTATAAGGCATTTGAAAATGCCATCACGCAGGATGGTCTGATTTCTGTCCTGCGTCACGGCTTCAAGCATCGTGGCATCAATTTTCGTGTGTGCTATTTTAAGCCTGAGTCTGAGCTGAACGAGGTGTCCATCACCAACTACCAAAAGAATGTCTGCCAGTGTATCCGCCAGTGGCACTATTCTAAACGCAACACAAATACAGTCGATATGATGCTGGCTGTCAACGGCATCCCCATTGTGGCGATTGAACTGAAGAATCAGCTCACCGGGCAGTCGGTAGATGACGCCATGCGCCAGTGGCAATATGACCGTAACCCCAATGAACCAGCATTCGGATTTAATAAGCGTGTTCTCGCATACTTTGCCTGCGATCTCTACAATGTATATATGACTACCCAGCTGAAAGGCCCAGAGACAACGCTCCTTCCTTTCAATCAAGGCAGTGCTGGTGCAGGCAAGGATGGCGGTGCAGGTAATCCAAAGAGCACCGATAGCAGCTATGTAACTTCATACTTCTGGGAGAAAGTCCTTCAGAAGGATAGCTTGTTGGATATTCTGCAAAAGTTCATTAACTACGAAAGAACAGAAAAAAAAGAGACTTTACCGGACGGTTCCACAAAGAAAACCGTCAGTAGCAAAGTCATTTTCCCACGGTATCACCAGTTGGATGTCGTGCGTCAACTGGTCAATCATGTTAGAACTAATGGCGCTGGACATAACTATCTCATCCAACACAGTGCCGGTTCCGGCAAGTCCAATTCTATCGCTTGGACGGCTTACCGTATGGCAAGCCTCCACAACGAAAACAACGATGCAATTTTTAACAGCGTAATCATTATTACAGACCGCCGTATTCTCGATCAACAGTTGCAGGCCACCGTTTCCAGCTTTGACCATACTTTGGGGAGTGTGGTTACGATTGATGAGAAGAAAAACTCTGGCGCTCTGCGTGATGCCATTAACGATGGAAAGCGCATCATTGTCACCACTTTGCAGAAGTTCCCAGTGATTTACAACGAAGTCGAGTCTGCTGTTGGGAAGCATTATGCGGTTATTGTAGATGAAGCACACAGCAGCCAGACTGGACAGAGTGCATTAAAACTCAAGGCTGCTCTTGCCGATGTGAGCGACGCTCTTGCAGAATATGCCGAACTGGAAGAAAAGGCTATTGAAGAAGTCGAGGCAAACGATATTCTTGTGCAAGAAATGCTCAGCCAAGGTAAACACAGTAACATGAGTTTCTTTGCCTTTACTGCAACGCCCAAAGGCAAAACCTTGGAAATTTTCGGCGAGCCTCAACCGGATGGTTCTTTCCATCCCTTCCACATCTATTCGATGCGACAGGCTATCGAAGAAGGATTTATCCTGGATGTTTTAGCGAACTATACCACATACAAAATGTGTTATCAAATCGCAAAGAATGTCCAGGACAATCCGGAAGTCCCTACCTCTAAGGCTGTTAGAACGATTCGACGCTATGAGGAATTACATCCGCACAACCTTCAGCAGAAAGCAGCTATTATTGTAGAAACTTTCCGTGAGGTCACAAAAAAGAAAATCGGTGGCCATGGAAAGATGATGGTAGTTACTGCGTCCAGGCTGGCGGCAGTCCGTTACTATCATGAAATTAAGCGTTATCTTGAAAGCAACAATTACGATGATGTAGAAATCATGATTGCTTTTAGCGGGAGCCTGAAAGACCCAGATGACCCGACAGGTACTGAATACACCGAAAGCGGTATGAATGTAGATCGTAATGGCAATCGGGTGAAGGAAAGTCAGACAAAGGCCGTATTCCACGAAGAAGGCAATATTCTCATTGTTGCAGAAAAATATCAGATAGGCTTTGATGAGCCGCTTCTTCACACGATGATTGTTGACAAAGAACTTCGTGATGTGAAGGCTGTTCAGACTTTGAGCCGTGTCAACCGTATCTATCCTGGCAAAGAGGACACCTATATTCTCGATTTTGTAAATCCGATTGAACGCATCCGTGAAGCTTTCCAGCAGTTCTATCAAGAAACCAGTCTGGATGAAGAAATCAACTTCGATTTGATTTACACAACCCAGAAAACGCTTCGTGGTTTTGGTATCTATGCAGATGAAGATATTGAAGAAGTTTCCAGCATTTATTTTGATCCGGATGTGCGCAAGGCAAATCTGACTCAGGGAAAGATATCCAATGCGCTAAAGCCTGTGGCTGATAAGTACAACGAACTCAATCAGGAGCAACGCTATCAGTTTCGTAGAGAAGTTCGTGCTCTCGTTAAGTGGTATAATTACATTTCTCAGATTACCCGTATGTTCGATAAGGAACTGCACAAAGAGTATGTTTTCTGCTCTTACTTGGCAAAGTTGCTTCCCTCCGATCCCGTGCAGCCATTTGACCTTGATAATAGAGTCAAGCTGGAATATTATCGTCTGGAAAGGACATACGAAGGTGCAATCGAACTTGAAAGCAAGCCTGGATCTTGGAAACCGACTCAGCCAAAACGGGCTGGTGGCCAAAAAGATCGTACCAGTCCATTGGACGAAATCATTCAGCGCATCAATGAGGAATTCTATGGTGAATTCACAGATGCAGACCGTGTAATGGTTGATACGCTGTATCAAAAAATGCGTAAGGATTCTAAAGCCAAAAAAGCCGCAAAGACTGAGGATCGCCAAGTATATGAGAGAAGTCTTTTCCCGGGTATTTTTGATACAACCGCACAGGAAGCTTATATGGAGAACACCGCAGCATATGAGCAGCTCTTCTTGGATGCAGATAAGTATCAGGCTGTGATGAGAGCTTTGGCGGATCGTCTGTATAAAGAACTGCACGATGACAAATAAGGTGGAAGATATTCAGCCTTAAAATACGGGAATCATATTTCAAATATCATTATCCCATCTTTGGGCAGATTATGATTTGGAGAAGTTTGCAGATGATAGATTGCCTGTTTTGCAAATTTCTTACTTACCGTCGTATTCCACTCTGCCAACCGGATGATCTCCGCTGTTCCAGCCTCAAAATCAAACAAAATCTCACCCCATTCGCCGTCGTTGTCCACCTGATACAGGTAAACAGCGGCGGCGATTTTCTTTTTACGTTTGGTCTGGGATTTGCGTTTCAGCCGGATCATATGAAGCACTCCGGCTTCTGTCAGCAGACAGGCCAAATGATCCACGGCTTTGCGGTAGGCCCGTTCTGCACCACTGGCCGTGCTGCCCTCAAAAAGGACTGCCAGTTCTTCAAAGGTCAACCGGGTGCTGATGGGACTGATCCGTCCACAGGTCATACAGATGGCGTTTCTCTTTTCCAAAAGGGTCTGTTCCCGGTAATTCAGCTTTTCAAACGCTTCTCGGACAGCTTCAGCCCGGATACCGTTCCATAGAATCTCCGCATAGTCCCAATGGTCATCCCGGCTGACATCCTCGCCGGTTTCTTCGCTGTCCTCATCCTGAATGGTCTGATAAAACGGAACACGGCTGCGATTTTGCTTGGCCAATGCTAAAAACTTTGCTGCGGTTTCCTCGGTACAACCGTTTTTTTGGGCATATTTCTGGATTGCCGCCTGTTCAGACTGACCGGATTGATTATAGAGCCAAGCAATCCCACGCACAGCTTTGTACTCATCCACATTTTCAAAGGAACCAGCCTCCTCTTGCATCCGGCTGATCAAAAGGGCGTTCCCGATAAAATGATGGGCATAGGTCAGAAAATCTGCCCCTTGTGAGGGATCATATCCCCGGAGACAGTCCAACATGGCAAGCACACATCCCATTTTGTAGTCCAAAAAGCGTTCCGGGTCATAGCGATCCAGCCCCTCCCGCAGCAGGAAACGGCGAACACGACCATTAAGCCGATTTTCATAGCAGTGCAGGAAAAAGGAGAACCAGCGCAATTCACAGCTCCGCACAGCCTCAATGATGTAGTCGTTCATATTTTCCAGAACAGGCGGTTCCGAGTCAAGCTGAAAGATACGTTCTACTTCCCGCATGGTCAAGCCCTTAGATTCCGTTAGAAAGCAGTATTTGGCACAGTAGCCAGGTAGTTCCCATGACCACGCTGTATCCATTTTCCCTCACCGCCTTTCTGATATTTTGCTACTTATTTCTTTTGTACGGCCTTCAAAAGTGCATCTTGGGTCATTTCCTGCTCATAGACAGTGCTGGCATAGCGCTGATCAGAGAGCGCACGGAGCATCTTATCTTTTGCCAGCTTTTTCATAGCTGCTGCCGTTTCTTCATCCAGCTTTCCACGGCGGGTGCTTTGCAGGATGGTATTCATCCGGCGGGTATAAATGGCCTTAATGGGGTGATCTTCTGCAAGCTCCCGCTGTTCCCAGCCTCTCAGATTGCCGATTTGTCGGCACGTCCTTCCCCGTTGATCGCCAGGGGCCAGACCGCCGCAGTATTTGGTATGCCGTGCGTCAATGGTGAGAAACCATCTGCCACAGATGGGGCATTTCTTGGGTGCATGGCCCACACAAAGCCCCTCAAACAGATCGGAACGGAACATTCCCACAAAGGAGACATAGTGCATCCGCTTGACCAACTGTGGCTCCGTCTTTCCAGGCCGAACGGCGGATACATACTGCACCGAAGCATTGGTCAGGGTCATCCAGGCCGGGTTATCCAGCGACAGAGTTGGCTCACCTTTGAAGAACTGTCCGAACATTGCCGCATAACCATCCGGGGTACGGTCATAACCTGGTTCACTCAAACGCTCTGCAAATTTCGTCAGGGCTTCCTTGTATTGTCCCAGAGAATAGCTCAAATGGCCCATCACCTGCACGATTCGGACAAGCATGGTTGCCTTGCCGTGCTGACCAGTCAAAGCACAAATCAGCTGCTCCTGCTGGGTAAGCTGCAAATAGGCTTTGGCGTCCTCCATATATTCCTCGGAAAAGATGGCTGCAAGTTTTTGCTCAAAATAGCTTCGATTCAGTCGGGAGAAGGGTGGTGTAACCTGCAAAAAGGAGATGATCTCGCCAGCGGCCTGCTGCACCTGCGGCAGCAGCTCCATATCCACGGAACCGGTGTTCATCCCCTGAAGTAGCTGGTTTAGCACATTGCAGGGAGTATCCAGCTTCTCAATGGTGCTGTCCGGAATGTTCAGCACCTCGCAGCCAATGGTTCCCGTGGGCATGGTACTTCCCTCATAGGTCACGGTGTCCTGCCAGAAATCCAGCGACAAAACTGCATGGTTGATGATCTGATCCATCTTCTACCTCCTGTCATGTTTTTTTATTTTCATAATAGCACACAATTAATTTCTTGTCATGTTTTTTGAAAACGGCTTGTCATGCCATCAGCCTGTTTTTTTCGATTTTCCCCATAACCTATACAGAGGGGTGAGAAAACTGCCCCATCAAAAAGGAAATGGAGGGAATCTGTATGAATCTGTTTGAAGTGGTGAAAGCCAATATTAACACACAGGAAGCAGCGCAAACGTATGGAATTGACGTCAACCACTATGGTATGGCACTGTGTCCGTTCCATAATGACCGTCATCCGAGCCTGTATGTATCGGATGACCACTACCACTGTTTTGCCTGTGAGGAGCACGGGGATGTGATCGACCTGACTGCCAAACTGTTTGACCTTCGGCTGTATGATGCGGCCCGAAAACTGGCGTCGGACTTTCACCTTGCACCGGACAAGCCCTTGCCGGAAGCCATTCGTCGGAAAAAGAAACACAAAACCAAAGCACAGCAGCTTCGTGAGAACGAGCAGCTGTGCTTTTCTGTTTTGAACAAGTATCGGCGGCTTCTCCTGGATTGGAAAAAACGGTATGCACCGCAAGCGCCGGAAGATGTACTGGACGAGCGGTTTGTGGAAGCCTGCCACCGGCTGCCATGGGCAGAGGATCAGCTGGACATCCTGCTGCAAGGCGATTCCTATGAACGAGGCGAAGTCGTAAGCGAACTAACGGCAGACGGATACATCCGCAAATTACAGGCCCGCCTGAGAGAGGAGCAATACCATGAACACCCCTGTTTGGATTGATGAGAAAGGGAAAATCATCGAGCCGGAATATTGCCGGGATTTCCTGTCCCGGCATCCAATGCGCTGTATCAACGACCGCTTTTATACTGTGGAGGGATCGTTGCCGGATGAAAGCAAATTAAAGCGAACGATTTATGAGGAAATCTCGCCCTGGCTCCATGCCAAGGTCGCACAGACGGTGGAGCAGATAATCAAAGCGTTGAAGCTGGCGGCATATACAGACCCTTTGCCCCTGCAATGTGACCGCATCCATGTAGCAAACGGCACTTGTTTTCTGGATGGCACGTTTACAGAGGAAAAAGAGTATTGCAGCAACCGCCTGTCGGTATCCTATCGGGCTGATGCTCCGGCACCGGAACATTGGCTGCGTTTCCTTTCGGAATTGCTGGAGCCGGAGGATATTCCCGCTTTGCAGGAATATCTGGGCTACTGCCTGATTCCCTCTACCAAGGGCCAGAAAATGCTCATGCTGATCGGCAAGGGCGGCGAGGGCAAAAGCCGGATCGGTGTGGTGATGAACGCCATTTTCGGGCTCAATATGAACACCACTTCCATTCAGAAAGTAGAAACTAATCGTTTCGCCAGAGCCGATTTGGAGGGTAAGCTGCTGATGGTGGACGATGATCTGGATATGAACGCCTTGACCAAAACCAACTATGTAAAATCCATTGTGACAGCAGAACTGCGGATGGATTTGGAACGGAAGAAAGAACAGAGCTATCAAGGGCTGCTTTATGTACGCTTCCTCTGCTTTGGCAACGGGGCATTGACTGCGCTTCACGACCGCAGCGACGGTTTCTTTCACCGCCAGATCATTCTGACCACCAAGGACAAGCCTGCGGATCGGTTCGATGACCCGTTTCTTGCCGAGAAACTGATTGCCGAAAAAGAGGAGATCTTTCTCTGGGTGCTGGAGGGATTGCGGTGGCTGATCGCCAATCACTACCACTTCACCATCAGCCAGAGAGCCAAGGACAATATCTCTTCCGCAGTTCGGGATGCCAACAACATTCTGGACTTTCTCGATTCTGAGGGTTATGTGGCATTCAAGGCCGATTATGAAGCCAGCACCAAAAATCTGTATGCAGCCTATAAACGATGGTGCGAAGACAACGCAGAAAACCCACTGTCCCCAAAGAGCTTCGCAAACCAGCTCAGCCAGAACGCAAAACGCTACCATTTGGAGCCAGTCAATAACCTGCACATCGGCGGCGGAAAACGGTGCCGGGGATATATGGGCATTTATGTCCTGCTTTCACCTATGGAGTTGTAATGAAACTTCAAAACCTTCTGTTCGTGCGTTCATGCGTTCCTGATAGGGTACAGCCTGTGGAACGAAGGAACGCACGAACGAAAAAAATCGAAGTTCATTTTTATATTTGATGGTCTGGCTGGGCATTAAAATTGGCTATACCCAATCAACGGTTGTGCAAACGGTGAAAAACACTACCATAAGCAGAACACAAATCATCATTCCGTGATTTACAGAATGGTGATAGTGGTATGCGGAAAGGTAACTATTTTCACGGTTTCGCTTGCAAGCCCACCTAATCGCAAAGTCGATGGGGTGCTATTCTGGACAGTTCTTCACTAAGTATATCTCGTCTTCATAATGCTAAGAGAATTTCTTGCGTTCTTTGTTTTACCTTCTCTGATTTTTTGTTCTGACATTTCAAATTCTTTATATAGATTCTGACAAAGCTCATAATATTCAACACTCATGATCGTTATATCCTTTTTTAATGGTTCTTTGACTTTATGGCACAATTCTGAAAGTTTTACTGAGTATTATAAATCTTTTGAAACAATCTTCGGCACAAGCTGTCCTCCCCTTAGCTATGATTTAATTAGACCATTATTAATGCTTTCCCATCACAATAAAAACAGGCAATAAATTACTGCCTGTCTCATTCAACGCTTCTTATTTATTGATTTTCCTTGATCCATTGATAAAATCTTGAATAAGGCTCATCCTTGATAATACAATCGGCCATTTTTCCGACCATAAATAAATGATTGCCATTAAAATCGATAGCCGGGCCTACATGTTCTGCCGCATCCTGCGCATAAGTCCAAACGCCGCCCAGCTGCTGAATCAAAACAGTACCCGCATACCCTGCAAACAGCTTTGAGAATTCAGCCATATCCGCTTCCTTTAACTCACCTGTCTGATAAGCTAAATGTGCCGCATGCAGGATTTCATCAAACTGAAGCAAGCTGCTTTCACTGCCGTCCAGTTCAAACTGAAATTCTTCATCAGCCAGCTTTATACAATCCAATGCATACCCAAGGAACATACACTCGCACATATTAACCGTCTGGCCGTCTTCCTGAAGTGCTTTTCTTAAGCGGTCAAACTGATTGCTTACGCTTTCATAATAAGATTGATTCATAAACCCTCCTAGGCATTCAGACACTGGTTTACACGTTTTAATGTTTCCTCTTTACCAATCATCAGAATTGAGTTTTTAAGATCCGGGCCATGCAGAGACGTTGTAACCGCGACACGGATACCCATGAATAACGGCTTTCCTTTAATGCCAGTATTAACCTGAACCTGTTTGATTGCCGCTGCCAAACCATCAACGCTCCAATCCTCAAGCATCTCAAGCTGACGCTTAAATTCAGTTAATACCGCGGCTTCAGTTTCCCATGCCAGAACTTCTTTCGCTTCATCATTATAGGTAATGGACTGCTTAAAGAAAATTTCTGTCAATTCTACAATTTCCTGTCCATAGGATAACTGTTCCTGATACAGTGCCACTAACTGCTTCAGCCATTCATCGCTGATATTGCTGCAGTCATAAGCTTTTTTCAAATAAGGAATACATAAGGCCGCGCATTCATCCAGTGTCAATTTTTTAATATAACGATTATTTACCCAAGCCAGTTTATGCTTATCAAACATCGAAGGTGCCTTGGATAAACGTTTTTCAGAGAATTGTTCAATCAATTCCTCTTTAGTGAATATTTCCTCCGTACCCTCAGGTGACCAGCCTAATAAAGCCATGAAGTTAAACATTGCTTCCGGCAGATAGCCGGCTTCATCATATTGGGAAACATACTGCATGATGCTGTTATCACGTTTCGACAGCTTCTTATGCTGTTCATTCACAATTAAAGTCATGTGACCGTATTCAGGAGCTTCCCAGCCCATCATTTCATAAACCATCAGCTGTTTCGGTGTATTAGAAATATGCTCCTCACCGCGGAATACATGGGTAATTTCCATTAAATGATCATCAACGACAACCGCAAAATTATAGGTTGGAATGCCATTAGATTTCACAATAACCCAATCGCCGATATCCTTAGACTCAACATTGATCTTACCCCGAATCATGTCCTTCCACGTATAATGCTTACCCTCCGGCACGCGCAGACGGATCACATAAGGCAGTCCCGCCGCTTCTTTTTCGGCGATTTCTTCTGGGGTTAAATAAGCGCATTTGCGGTTATACATCGGTGCGATGCCAGCCGCTTCCTGAGCTTCCTTCTCTGCCTGCAGCTCCTCACTGGTACAGAAGCACTTGTAAGCCAGCCCCCGATCTAATAATTCATCAATGACTGCTTTGTATAGATCCAGCCTTTCCATCTGCCGATAAGGACCATAGTTCCCTGGCTTCAACGGTGATTCATCAGGTTCCATTCCCAACCAGCGCAGATAATGCAGCTGACTTTCTTCACCGCCCTCAACATTGCGCTCAACATCGGTATCTTCAATCCGCAAAACAAAATCGCCATGATAATGCTTCGCAAACAGATAATTAAACATTGCTGTTCTGGCATTGCCAATATGTAAAAATCCCGTAGGACTTGGTGCGTATCTTACTCTAACTCGCTTTTCCATTCGTTTAACCTTCCTTTTTTTCTAACAGGACGATTGCCTGTGCGGCTGCGCCTTCCTCATGTCCAATAAAACCCAATTTTTCACCGCGGGTTGCCTTAACACTGACCTGATCCATTGAGCATTCACACGCCCGCGCGATATTGCCGCGCATCTTCTCGATATGCGGTGCCATTTTAGGTCTTTCAATTAGAATCAAGGCATCAATATTGCCAATTGCATACTGTCTTGCCTTCATCATTTGTACTACCTCATGAAGCAGCATCAGCGAATCAGCGTCTTTATAACGCGGATCATTATCCGGGAAATGACTGCCCAAATCCCCTAACGCCAATGCACCTAAGATTGCTTCACTGATTGCATGCAGCAGGCAGTCGGCATCACTGTGCCCCAACAGTCCCAGCTCATGCTCAATTTCCACACCGCCAAGAATTAGCTTACGCCCTTTTTCCAGTCTGTGTATATCCGTAGATTGTCCGATTCTAAACATGATTTCACCTCGCCGTTAGCTTTACTATTATACCACTTTTACCTTTGTTTAAAAGCCTTAATCGTTATTCCCAAAGAAAAAGGCAGTTGTTATATACTAACTGCCTAATTGCTGATTTACTTCATCGTAGGTACTTAGAATCACTTGATGCTCAGCCAATGATTTTTTCACATCAATGATGCGCTGATTGCTTGAGCCTTTAAAGCGCAGCTTATAATGCTTTAACTCATTGACAAATCTGCCGTCTACTAACACATCGACCAGTTTTAATAAAGCAAATTTATTTTCATCCGCTATAATCTCTTCATAAGTATAGCCGCTGTATGCCCAGACATTTAAACCCAACTCAATCGCGGCCTGCGCGATCGGCATTAAGGCAAGCGGCTGTTCAAACGGCTCACCGCCTGACAGCGTAATGCCTGACTGCAGATGTGAAGCCTGAATGAATTTGACAATCTCATCACTGTCAGCTTCAAAGCCATCTTCATATGACTGCGTCTGCGGGTTGTGACAGAATGGGCAGTGATGCGGACAGCCCTGTGTCCAAACAACAATTCTCAGCCCCGGCCCATCAACAATGCTGTCAATATTGCAGGGCGCTGCCAGCCGCAGCTTACTCATGTGAGCTGCTTACGACATGCTTGACACGATCTCTTTCTTCCGCAGCTTTCGCGTCATTGAAACGATCCAAAGTACCAACCAGATAGCCGGTAATACGGCGGATTTTCTCAAACTTAACTTCACTCTTTAATTCATCACGGCCGCATTTTGGGCAGCAGTGACCTTCAATCACACCTGAATAGCCGCATACTGGATCGCGGTCAACCGGGTGATTGACACTTCCATAACCTACACCGCTTTCCTTCATACAGCGTACAACTGCTTCAAAGGCTTCCAGGTTATTCAGCGGATCGCCATCCATTTCAATATATGTAATATGACCGCCGTTAGTCATCTCATGATAAGGCGCTTCCTTTTTAATCTTCTCAAATGCATTAATGTGATAATAAACAGGCACATGGAAGCTGTTTGTATAATAATCACGATCAGTAACCCCTTCAATGATGCCGTAGCGCTTTTTATCCATACGGGTAAAGCGGCCAGACAGTCCTTCAGCTGGTGTCGCAATCAATGAGAAATTCAATTTATACTGCTGAGCAGCCTGATCCGCTCTCTCACGCATATGTGAAACAATCTTTAAGCCCAGCTTCTGCGCTTCTTCACTTTCACCATGATGCACACCGATAGCTGCTTTTAAACATTCCGCAAGACCGATGAATCCCACCGTTAAAGTACCTTGTTTGATAACCTCTTCCAGCGTATCATTCCAATCCAGATTTTCAGAACCGCGCCATACGCCCTGTCCCATCAGGAACGGGAAGTTTTTAACCCGCTTATGTCCCTGAATAATCATTCTTTCCAACAGTTGCGCAAAAACGGCGTCAATCTTACTGTCAAGCTCCGCAAAGAAACCAGCTTCATCAAAACGGCCTAGGGTTACAACGCCATGCTTGATACCGATACGCGGCAAATTGATTGATGTAAAGGAGATATTACCGCGGCCATTTACGGTTTCTTCACCGCATACATTACCGACGACACGGGTTCTGCAGCCCATGTAGGTAGCTTCTGATTCTGGACGGCCCGGAATATAATATTGTTTATTAAACGGTGCATCAAGGAATGAGAAATTCGGGAACAGGCGCTTTGCGGAAACACGGCAGCTTAATTTGAACAGATCATAGTTAGGATCTTGTTCATTATAGTTGATACCCTCTTTAACCTTAAAAATCAGAATAGGGAAAATCGGCGTTTCACCGTTACCAAGACCTGCCTCCTGAGCTAATACAAGATTTTTGGAAACCATTCTGCCTTCTGGTGAAATATCAGTACCAAAATTAATACTTGAGAAAGGTACCTGCGCACCGGCTCTTGAATGCATTGTATTCAGATTGTGAATAAAGCCTTCCATCGCCTGATAAGTTTTCTTATCCGTTTCAGCATATGCTTCACTGTAAGCAAAATCCTCGATTTTCTTTAAAACCTCAGGTTCAAGACCATACTTCTCAGTCAAGATTGCTTTCTGACGCGCAAGATATTCAGGATTCATTTCTAAGCGCGGATATAAATCCTCCTGATCCTGCAGCGCTTTTAAATCTGCACTTGGATCAGCCTTGGCATCAACCATCAATTCAACAGCCTTTTTCACATTATCGATATAACTCTTTCTGAAAGTTTTAACGATTCCCGGTGCCATATAGAAATCAAAAGCCGGCACTGACTGTCCGCCATGCTGATCATTTTGATTACTTTGAATCGCGATTGCACCTAATGCCGCATAACTCATAATATCCTGCGGTTCTCTTAAAAAACCATGACCTGTAGAAAAACCGCCCTTAAACAATTGATTTAAGTCAATCTGACAGCAAGTCAGCGTTCCCATGTTCATGAAATCCATATCATGAATATGAATATCCCCATTCTCATGCAGCGCCGCATGTTCAGGATTCATCAATTGACTCATACAGAATTCTTTAGAAACCGCACTGCCATACTGCAGCATAGTTCCCATAGCTGTATTACCGTCAATATTGGCATTATCACGCTTTAAATCACTTTCATCAGAATCAGAGAAAGTAATTTCTTCAATCGTTTTCATTAAACGAGTTTTCATATTACGGATTTTTGTCCGTTCCGCACGATACAGAATATATTTCTCACTGGTCTTCGCATGACCGGTTTCAATCAGCACCTTAACAACCGCATCCTGTACCTGTTCCACGGTTGGCACAACATCTTTAAATTCCTTGCTTAACAGCCCTACAACCCGGTCTGTCAGATATTCAGCAGTATTATAATCAGCCTCTGTCCCCTCTTCTTTAGCTACTGTACTGGCAGCCAAAAAGATTGCGCGGGTAATCCGATCCGGAGAAAAAAGGTCTTCTCGGCCGTCACGTTTCTTTATTTTTGTAATCATAATTTCATCCTCCCTGCAACGCATGTAGTACAATTATAAAGGGTTGCTTCAATGAATACAATGGCAAGCTGAAATGTAAGAAATGAAAAAATCCCGATTCAATTTTCAATAAAATATGTTATCCTTTAAATAAGAAAAGAGGACATTCAATGAAAGAATTAGCAATCATCGGCACATCAATGATCGATCAAGTATTTACCGCTAAAGAAGCGCTGAAGTTTAACCAATGCAACAAAGGAAGCATGTCGGTATCGGTCGGCGGCAGTATGTGCAACACAGCAAGAAACTGCGCACTGCTTGATTTTCCTGTTCATTTTTATACGATTCTCGGTAATGATGATTTTGCCCAACTGATCCATAATACACTAAATAGTAAGTATATTACATTACATGAAACAGTCGTCGACGCCCCTTCACCGCTCTTTGCCTTTCTTTCTGACCGCCATCAGCACATGAAGCTATCAACTATTTCACCAACCTTTCTATTTCAGTCACCGCTGCAGATACCTCAGCCTTATGTGCTGACCGACAACGAAAAGCTCTTGCCGATGCCAAACAAGATCATTTTCTCAGGTTCAATCCCTTCTGGTGACAATTTCATGCATGGCTTAATCATTAACCGTGAGGAAGCCGCAAAGCTGAACCCTGATTTAGAAACCGCGATATTACAGTTAAAAAAGCGCTTTACGTGGGTCATAATTACCTGTGATAAAGACGGTGTAATCTATGATTATTCCGGCATAAAAAAACAGCCGGCATGTACGGATCAGCCGGGATATTCCCTTGGCTGCGGCGATACTTTTGCGGCTGGCTTCATGAGTGCTTATTTAAGTGATCTGCCTTTTGATGAATGTGTCAGCTTCGGACAGCGGACGGCAGCTGAGAAATTCTGTCATCCCGAGGTTGTCTCCCCATCAATCAGCAAATTAAAACTGTTACAGCAGAGCCGTAACAGCATTGTAGATATTTAAAACAACTAATAATGCAACTGTGACATTAAAGATATTTCGGATGATTTTTTCATCCGATTTTTTATTGACAAAGGTTCCCACGATACCGCCCAATACAGCTGCCGGTAAAGTGTAGAATAACAAACTTAAATCAAAGATGGCGAAACCGCTGGTCGTCGCAATCGTAAATAATTTTGAAGCCTGTGAAAATAAGATCGTCGCGATAGAATAGACGGTCGCCGTTTTCATTTCAATTGAAAAGAAGAAGACAAAAACCGCAACATTGATCGGGCCGCCGCCAATACCGAGGAAAGAAGAAAGTGTTCCTAGGACTAAGCCGATGATCAGCATGACCAGCTTATTCTTAATATGATATGTCTTAAAATTACCATTCATATTAACCAGCACAATGATTAGCAGTCCAGCCAGCAAAATCGCCTGAATGGCTTTCAGCAGTCCCTCATCCATAATGGAAAGCATGCTGTTGAATAATGTAGAACCAACATTGCCGCCGACAATCGCACCAACGGAAATCAGCAGGATCATGATAAAATCAAATTTTACTTTATTTCTGATTTGTTTAAAGGTAGAATACACCGACATCGTAAAGACTGCGGATGCCGATAAAAATGATATTGTAGCAAGATCATGAGCACCAATAAAATCCAATACAGGTTTTATAATAACGCCGCCGCCCAGGCCGGCACAGGCGCCCAAAAAGGTTGCGATAAAAATTACAATTGCGTAAATAATACCGATCATTGCGCTTTTTCCTCCTTATAGCAACATTAATTATACTCCAGAAATAAAACAGTTCCAACGCCGTTTAAGTGATTTCTCAGTGAGTATGTTAAAATTGCACATAATTTCATACAATGATCAGCTGAAATGATAATTTATTGCTTAATTTCCTTTAATAAGGCTTCCATACCAAGCTTAAAGCCAATTTTCAACGAGTCGATTTCAATTGCTTCTTCACGCGTATGGGCGCCGTCACCCAAATAAGCGCCAAAGCAGATGGAAGGTATGCCCATTGAAAATGGGATGTTGCAGTCGGTGGAGCCGCTCTGAAAATTGATTTCTTTATTTGTATAGCTTTGTATTAAAGTCTTTGCCCATGCTTCAAGTGCCTGCTGCTTTTCCTTGTCTACATCACCCATACACGGTCTTTCCCCCAGCAGCTGCACCTCGATCTCAGCGCCGTTTGCCGCCAGTGTTTTTACAGCGCAATGAAAATATTCATCACATGCCGCCATATCCGCTTGGCAGTCTGAGCGAATTTCAAACAGCATTTCCGCACTTTGCGCGATTGTATTGATACTTGTGCCGCCGCTGATACTGCCGACATTATACGTCGTTTTGCTGGTTGTTGGCACTTTATAAGCATAGAGAACATTGATTAAAGAGGCGAGCTGATGAATGGCATTGCGGTTGCCGAAACAGCCATACGAATGACCGCCCTCGGTTTTAACTTTTACCTTATAACGCAGTGAGCCAACAGCTTTGTTTACCGCTTCTTCATACGTGCCGTCAAGCGCCAATACCTGATCGATCCGATTGCCATAATCCTTCAGTATCTGTTTGCAGCCCTTTAAATTCCCTAATCCTTCTTCACCGGTATCAGCCGCCAGCAGCAGTCCCTGTTTCATTGCCGGTTTATATTCAGCAAGATATTTCGCGCACATCATCAGCACCGCTAAATTAGCCGTATCATCGCCAACGCCCGGACATTTCATTAGATTGCCTTCAATCGAAAACGGCATTGGTTCTAAGTCAGGGAACACGGTATCCATATGGGCCGCGCCAAGCATCCAGCGTTCATGTTCTTTACATTGATAAAAGTATAAAACATTACCCGCTTCATCCACCTTTACATGTTCACAGCCCTGCTTTTTAAGCCATTGCTCAACAAACACGGTTCTTTGATGCTCTTGATTGCTTGGGGCACAGATGCCGCATAATGTTTCAATCAGCTGCAGCAAGTCATTTTCATGCTGCTCAATAAAAGCTAAACAATTTTCACTTAACATGATTTTCCTCCAAAAGAAAAGCCGTATGCCGGCTTCTCTGATACTATAACTTAATAAATTTTTCTACATCAACGACGAAGATCGTAGCACCGCCAACCTGCACTTCAACAGGGAAAGAAGCATAACGGCCGATATCATAAGACGCGGTAGAAGGTACAATTTCTGTACGGCGGCGGCTATACTCACCGATTACTTCAATAGCGTGATCCACTCGGTCATCTTCACAGCCGACCAACAGCGTTGTATTGCCTGCACGCAGGAAACCGCCGGTTGTCGCTAAACGAGTTACCGAATAATTCTCTTTGGTTAATGCAGATGAAACAGCTGGGCTGTCATCATTTGACATGATAGCAATAATTAATTTCATAGATTCTTCCTCCTTCTTTGAGTACTCTTTATCTTATGATTATTTTAACACGTTCATATCTCAAATACAAATGAATGATTTGTCACTTAAGAGAACTTGACAAAACTGTGTATGCGTGTATATACTGTATATGTCATATATGAACAGTGAGGTTGAATCGATGCAAATATATATCAGCAATTCAAGTGAGAAGCCGATTTATGAACAGATTTGTGCACAGATCAAAACGGCTATCTTAAACAATGAATTAAAAGAAGGTGAAGCATTACCTTCCATTCGCTTTCTTGCGAAAGAACTTAGAATCAGTGTCATAACGACAAAAAGAGCTTATGAAGAATTAGAAAAAAGCGGTTTTATAACAACTCAGGCAGGCCGCGGCAGCTTTGTTTCACTCAAAAATAAAGAAATAGTTCGTGAAGAGCTATACCGCCAAATTGAAGAAATGATGCAAAAGGCTGTAAATACTGCCCAAACCGCCAATATCAGCAAACAGGAATTAATTGAAATATTAGATTTATGCTACGAGGAGGTTTCATAATGAACCACATTGAAGTAAATCATATAAATAAAAAATATGAACAATTTCAGCTAAGCAATGTCAGCTTTACTGTACCGGCTGGCTGCATTGTCGGCTTTATAGGTGAAAATGGTGCCGGTAAAACGACTACGATTAAAAGTATCTTAAACTGTATCATGATTGATCAGGGAGAAATTAAATTGTTTGGCAAGCCCATCAGCAATGAAATAAAAGAAGAAATAGGTGTTGTCTTTGATCAGAACTTCTTTTATGAGGGTTTAAGTGCCAAAGATATCGATCTTATTCTAAAAAATACTTATAAGCATTGGGATTCACAGCTGTTTTATCAATATTGTACCGATTGGGAGCTGCCGATCAACCAAGCTATGAAGCAATTATCAAAGGGGATGAAGATGAAGGTCAGCATCGCAGCCGCTCTTGCGCATCACCCTAAGCTTTTGATTCTTGATGAGGCAACCAGTGGACTTGATCCGATCAGCCGCAATGATATTCTCGATATTTTCCTCGATTTTATACAAGATGAAGATCATTCAATATTCTTTTCTTCACACATTACCAGTGATCTTGAGAAGATTGCTGACCGCATTATCTTTATCCATAAGGGAAAAATTCTTTTTGAAAAGGATAAGGATGAATTGAAGGATAATTACGGTGTATTAAAAACTCAAAATGAAGAAATCTTAAAAGATGCTCATAAGCTGCGTCTAATGCGGAATACCTTTGGCTGTGAATATCTGATTGATAATCGTCAAGAAATTCATCAGGCATATCCGGAAGCGGTTTGTGATCCGATATCAATTGATGATTTAATGGTTTTCTATGTGAAAGGAGATGAGCTGGCATGAAGGGATTAATACTGAAGGATCTCATAACTTTAAAAAGCTATGGTAAATCACTCTTATTGATTTTTGCTTTATTTCTGTTTTTAGGCTTAAGCAGCGGATCACCGTTAAGCGGTGCGATGATGGTAATGCCAATTTCAATTATGGCAGCCTATGTGACTTTCTCCTATGATAAATTATCTAATTGGGATTGTTATGCATGTACCATGCCGATGAAACGCAGTGAAATTGTTATTGCCCGCTATTTTGTAACGATTATTTTATCATTACTGTTTTTCGCAGCCTCATTGTTAAGCTATTTATTTACAGCGGTTATTATGCAGAATTTCAGTGAAGTCTATCTGCTGATACCTTCATACAGTGTACTTTTTGGACTTATCATGATTCTGATCTCACTGATTCTGGTATTGAATTATAAGTTTGGCCCTGATAAGGCCAGAATCGCTTTGATTCTCATCTTTATTCTGCCTAGTATTTTCACAGCCCTTATCACTCAAAGTAATGTTCCAATGCCTGTCATATCAGAAAGTACGATTATGCTGTTTTGTACGATCATGCCGATACTGGGCATTGCTGCTCTGCTGCTCTCTTATCTGATGGCAGCCAAGATTTACCAGCATAAAGAATTTTAAACAAGCCGGGCATGTCCGGTTTGTTTTTATTTCATCCGGATTAGCTTGGCCCCGGCTTGAAGTTTCAGCCTGAATTGTGTTATAGTTCAATCAGATAAAATGCATACAAGAGGTAGGATATGAAAACAATCATCGCAGGCTGTGGAAAAGTGGGTTCCACATTAGCTGAACAGCTTAATCGAGAAGGTCATGATATTACATTGATCGATGTTAACCGTACTGCTTTAGAAAAAGCATCTTCTTCCTATGATGTGATTGGTATTGTCGGCAATGGCATCAGTTATAGTGTACAAAGTGAAGCCGGCATTGAAGACGCGGATTTATTTATCGCGGTTACTGATTCAGATGAAATCAATCTGCTTTCCTGTCTGATCGCCAAAAAGGCTGGAAACTGTAAAACAATTGCGCGTGTCCGCAATCCAATCTATGATAATGAAACTGCCTTTTTGCGTAATGAATTAGGCATTTCAATGATTATTAATCCTGAAATGGCGGCAGCCAGAGAAATCGGCAGACTGGTGCTTTTTCCTTCGGCAATTGAAATTGACACCTTTGCCCGCGGCCGGGTCGAATTGCTTAAAATACAGATTCCTAAGGACAGTGTACTGCATCAGCTGCATATTTTTGAGCTGGTGGAAAAGCTGCGCTGCGATGTATTAATCTGTGCGGTTGAACGTGAGGATGCGGTAATCATTCCCGATGGTAATTTTGTATTACAGGAATTAGATACGATTTCCTTTGTCGCTTCGCCCAAACAGACCTATAACTTTTTTAAGAAAATCGGCATTAAAACGACAAGCATTAAGCATTGTATGATTGTTGGCGGCGGTAAAATCGCTTATCATTTAGCTAAACAGCTATTAGGGCTTGGCCTGCATGTGAAAATTGTTGAGCGGGACAGAGCGCGCTGTGAAGAACTGAGTATCTTATTGCCTGATGCCGTTATCATTCAAGGCGACGGTACGAATGAAACACTGCTGCAGGAAGAAGGCATCGAGTACGCGGAATGTTTTGTCTCATTAACTGATGTTGATGAGGAAAACATTTTATTATCACTTTATGTTGCTTCATGTTCTAAAGCAAAAATCGTGACAAAGATCAACCGAATTTCCTTTACAGAAATCATTGCTCATCTAAACCTCGGCAGTATCATTTGTCCTAAAAATATCACCGCTGAATATATTCTGCAGTATGTAAGAGCGATGCAGAATTCAATGGGCAGCAATATCGAAACATTGTACCGAATTGTCAATGACAAGGTGGAAGCCCTCGCTTTCAATATCAAGAAAGATTCCCCAATCATCGGCAAAACCTTTGATAAATTATCACTGAAAAGCAATCTGCTGATTTGTTCAATCATCCGCAAGGGAAAAACAATCACTCCGCGCGGTCAGGATATGATCATGGTTGGCGATCAGGTGATCGTTGTTACGACGAACAGCGGTTTAAAAGATATCTGTGATATTCTGCGTTAGGGTTCTTTATGAATTATAAAATTATACGTTACATACTTGGCAGTGTCGTCTGCTTTGAGGGTTGCTTTTTATTACTTCCATGTATTGTCGGTGTCATTTATCATGAGCAAGTTGGTTTGGCTTATCTGATTGTTTCTTTAATCTGTTTTTTATGCGGCGGCTTATTGATTCTAAAAAAGCCAAAAAGCTTAAAGCTTTATACGCGTGAAGGCTTTCTTACCGTTGCCTTAAGCTGGATCGTTCTCAGTTTATTTGGTGCTTTACCATTCATAATCAGCGGTGAAATTCCCAATTTTGTGGATGCTTTATTTGAAACCGTGTCTGGTTTTACTACAACCGGCGCCAGTATTCTGCCGAATGTCGAACTGCTGTCACAGACGAGCTTATTTTGGCGCAGCTTTACACACTGGATCGGCGGCATGGGTGTGTTAGTCTTCATTCTCGCGATTCTGCCGTTATCAGGCGCTTATAATCTGAATCTGATGCGGGCGGAGAGCCCCGGGCCTTCGGTAAGTAAGCTTGTACCTAAAATTCAGTCAACCGCAATAATTTTGTACGGTATCTATATTTTTCTGACACTGCTGCAGATCTGCCTGTTAATGCTTAACGGACTGCCGCTATTTGATTCCTTGATTATCAGCTTTGGCACTGCCGGCACCGGTGGCTTTGGTCATAAAGCAGACAGTTTGGCAAGTTTTTCATCCAATGTGCAGGTAATTACTACCCTTTTCATGATTTTATTTGGAATTAATTTTAATGTCTATTTCCTATTGCTTTTTAAAAAACCGAAACAGGCGTTAAAAAGTGAAGAGGCGCGTTATTATTTAGGCATCATTGCCGCGGTAACCGCATTGATTGTCTGGAATGTGCGGCCGATGTTTGAAACCTTTGCGCAGGCACTTAAACATGTTGCCTTTCAGGTAGCCTCCATCATTACAACCACCGGTTTTTCCACCACTAATTTTGACCAGTGGCCTGAATTTTCCAAGGGGCTGCTGGTAGCCTTGATGTTTATTGGCGCCTGTGCGGGAAGTACCGGCGGCGGTATTAAAGTGTCGCGGTTTGTCATCCTATTTAAAACGATGAAAAAAGAAATCCAACAAATCATACATCCGCGCAGCATAAAAGTTATACGCTTTGAAGGCAAACCCGTCGAACACGGTGTCCTGCGTTCAATTAATACATATTTTGCGGCCTACATGCTGATCTTTATCGTCTCGCTGATTCTGATCTGCCTGAATAATTTTGATTTAATCACTAACTTTACAGCCGTAGCCGCTACCCTAAACAATGTCGGTCCCGGTCTTCAGTTAGTTGGACCTACCGGCCATTTCGGCGATTTCAATGCCCTGTCCAAGCTAGTCATGATTTTTGATATGCTGGCTGGCAGGCTTGAATTATTCCCATTGCTGCTGCTGATCGTACCTAGCTCATGGCGTAAATAAAAAAGCATTGTTCAAACTAAGAACAATGCTTTTTATTATTTAATCTTCAACGACTTGACGAATCATCCAAATAGATTTACTGAATTGCTTGATGTATTCATCCATCAATGAAGAAATCAGATAATTGCTTTCTTCATCGGCAGCGGCTTTAATATCCTTTACACTCGCCAGCAAATAACTGAAATCAGCAAGCACATCTTTATAAATATCTTTAACCTTCTTGTGATCTTCATCTGCCTCTTTGATTTCTGCGAGTTCCAAGTAAGCCTTCAGGCTTGCCTTAGGGCTGCCGCCAACCATCAGAATATTTTCAGCAACCTCATCAACAGCCTCGTTGATATAATCATAAAATTCTTCCAGCTTAGCATGAGCGGCAAAGAAGTCTTTACCTTTCACATACCAGTGAAAATTCTGTAGCTTATGATATTCAACGACTAAGTCTGCCAATAATTTATTTAATTTGTTTTCCATATATTTAGTTCCTCCTCTATGGTTAAAGTTAACCTTGTTTAACTTTATGTCTATATTAAACACCATAATCATCAAGCTGACAATTCATTTGCTCATAAATTTAATCGTTTTATTTTATTTATAAGAAACAACATCAGCAGACTTCAGAGGTGGAATTAAAGATTGCTTATCGTACTCTCTGTCCGTCTATTTTCGCATTGATATGCCATTCATTTTCTTTTAGGGTAACATTCAGCCAGTGAAATTGATGATCATCAATATCCGTGAAAATCCACTTTCTGTTTTCATCATCAATATTGGTAAGTACAATCATATCCTCTTGTTTTTTTGCTTCAAGCCGAAAGATTTTGCCAGTGTAGCCATAAGCAACATCCCAAGCGCATGTATTGGGATTATAAATCCGCAGTGATGTACCGTATTCATAACCCGGCAGAATGATTACATCCTGTACAGCCATGCCCTCAAGTGTCCATGCGAAATGCCATTCACCCTTGATTGCACGGGAATTATCACATTCTACATAATCAATTTGCCAGCTGCCGATCAGCTTGCCAAAATAATTCAATGCTTCCGGCAGGGCCGGGTTTTTACTTTCACTCGTTAATGCTTCGATAAAATTACGCATAGCTGCCTCCTCGAAAAAAAGCAAGACACGCTTGCTTTCTAACTTTGTTTATACATTAAATCTGAAATGCATTACATCGCCATCCTGAGCGATATATTCCTTACCTTCAATACGCAGCCTGCCAGCCTCTTTAACAGCCTGTTCACTGCCATACTTGTCAATATCCTCAAAGCTGTATACTTCAGCCTTAATAAAACCACGCTGAAAATCCGTATGGATCACACCGGCACATTCCGGAGCAGTCATTCCCTTATGGAAAGTCCACGCACGGCATTCGTCTTCACCGGCTGTCAGGAAGGTGCATAAACCAAGAATGTTATAAGCCGCCTTGATAACCTTATCCAAGCCGCTCTCGCTGATCCCCAGATCCTGAAGGAACATATCCTTATCTTCCTTATCCATTTCAGATAATTCTTCCTCAATCTTGGCGCTGATAGGAATAACCAAATTATTTTCAGCTTCTGCGTAAGCTTTCACCTTTTGATAATTTTCATTATTCTCAGGATCACCAATTTCTTCTTCAGACATATTAGCGACATAAATCATCGGCTTCAACGTCAGCAATGCGAAATTCTTAACCAGCAATGTTTCATCCTTATCCAAATCAAGGCTGCGGGCAGGCTTGCCTTCCAGTAAGACCTCTTTTATCTTTTTTAAGATATTATATTCTACAATCGCATCTTTTTCTTTAGCCATTGTCGCCTTACGTTCAATTTTGCCAATACGGTTTTCGACCGTCTGCAGATCGGCCATTACCAATTCCAGATTAATGATTTCAATATCACGGATTGGATCAACGCTGCCCTCAACATGAGTGATGTCAGCATCCTCAAAGCAGCGGACAACATGACAGATCGCATCACATAAACGGATATTGGACAGGAACTGATTGCCTAGTCCTTCACCCTTGCTCGCGCCTTTTACCAAACCGGCAATATCCGTGAATTCAAATGTTGTATAAATCGTTTTTTTAGGTTTAAATAATTCTACTAAGCGATCAATTCTCGCATCCGGTACTTCAACCACACCGACATTTGGCTGGATTGTCGCAAACGGATAATTGGCCGCTTCTACCTGACTTTTAGTAATCGCATTAAACAATGTTGATTTTCCGACATTTGGAAGACCAACAATCCCCGCTGTTAACGGCATAAAATCATCCTCTCTCAATTACCATTATAGTTTACATTTTTTTATGCGCAGATACAAGCTATCATTCGCTGTCTTTCGCATGTTCGACAACTTTTTTCAGCTTTTTCTCAAATTCTGAGCGTGGGAAAAGGATACTAGTCCCACATCCTAAGCATTTAATTCGGATATCGGCACCCATGCGGATAATCTTCCATTGCTTGCTTTTATGACATGGGTGTTCTTTTTTCATCTCAACAATATAGTTTAAATCGTATTCCATGAGTCCTCTCCTTTTGTCAGTGCAGATGACAGTAATTCCATAAAGGTTATCATATATGCTTTCGCATCTACATCCAAACATACCTTTACATTTGGATCAGGAGCATTTACTTTTTGATGATTGCCAATCGTTCTGCCTGCCGATGGGCCTTCAGTTTCAACCGTTAAATGCATTGGATGCACCTTAGCCAGCGTTGGTTCAATCGCGATGCCGACCGCCAAAGGATCATGCAGAGCACAGCCGTTCAGGTTATCATATTTCAAATAGGCATCGATATAGTAATCAATCATATCCGCAAACAGGCTGCCTGCTTGGCTCAGTTTTCTGAATTGTGCGGTATCAGCTTTAGTCAGCAGTGTTTTCAAGGTAACATCAAGCCCGACCATCGTGATTGGCTGTGAGCTTTCAAAAGCTTGCTTAGCTGCCTGTGGGTCTGCGTAGATATTCGCTTCCGCAAATAGATTCGTGTTGCCGGGTACCGTTAATGCGCCGCCCATCAGCACAACCTTAAACTTGCCAATTAAATCTTTGCGTTTGCTCAGCAGCTCCGCCAGATTTGTCAGCGGACCGGTAGGCACTAATGTCAGCTCTTGACCGTATTTTTCAATCGCCTCACTGATAAATTCTACCGCTGTTTTTTCACTTTTAACCCGCTTAGAAAACTTAAAATCTACTTCACCCAGACCGTTTACACCATGAAAAACCACACTGCCGCCTTCTGGTGTATAGCTGTCTGAGCCGATTGGCGCGGCCGTTCCTTCAAACACCTCAATCTCAGGATGACCCAAATAATCAAGAATGGTTAATGAATTGCGGGTTGCATCCTCAACTTTCACATTTCCAAAGGTTGTCGTTATACCAATCAATTCCGCATCAGGATGCGCGCAGGCATAAGCTATCGCCATTGCATCATCAATGCCAGTATCTAAATCTAAAATCAGTTTCATATGTTTTTCCCCATCTCTTTCATTTTATAAGCGGCAATTGCACTATGCAGCAGCATCGCGTTAGTAACTACACCGACACCCTTCGGTACAGGTGAGATTTTACCTACCTTATCAATTACATCATCAAAATCAACATCGCCGCATAATTTACCATTTTCATCACGATTGACACCTACATCGATAACTACCGCACCTGGTTTGATCCAATCTGATTTGATTAAACGCGCCTTGCCGATTGCCGCAATCAGCACATCAGCCCTTGAGGCTTCTTTCTCAATATCCACGGTTCTGGAATGACAGATCGTTACCGTCGCATGCGCGGCCAGACATAATTCTGCCACTGGTTTGCCAACCACATTGCTGCGGCCCAAAACAACCACATGCTTGCCCTTTAAATCAATGCCGCTTGCCTCAATAAAGGCCATTACACTTTCAGCGGTACATGGTACAAATGCCGGCTGATTCATCCATAGCTTACCCACATTCATTGGATGAAATCCATCCAGATCTTTATTAGGATCAATATGCAGAATTGCTTCATCGGCATTAATCTGCTTAGGCAGCGGCATCTGTAATAAAATACCATCGGTTTCATCATCACGGCTGATCGTATCCAGCACATCATTCAGCTCCTGCTGCGAAACACTTTCCTTTAAAACGGTTAAGGTATATGCCATACCGACGCTGGCGCACAATTTTTCAAACCCTGAAATATAGGAAAGTGAAGCCGGTGAATCATTGGCCAATACAACATTTACCTTTGGACACCGTTTTCCCTGCTTTTTCATTTCATCGATAAAAGCTTTAGTTTCCATATTAGTACGATCGGCAATTGGTTTGCCATAAATTAATTTTTCTTCCATGCTGCCTCCTATCTGATAACTTCATCACTGTCCAGCATAATGGTAACCGGACCATCATTTAATAGTTCAATTTTCATATCAGCACCAAATATACCGGTTGCGACATTAATTCCTTCATGCTGCAGCGCCTCATTAAATGCTTCATAAAGCGGCTGTGCCTGATTCGGCTTGGCGCTTTTTTCAAATCCCGGACGTCTTCCCTTACGGCAGTCTGCATATAATGTGAACTGTGAGACAGACAGCACACTGCCGCCTATATCCTTTAAAGATAAATTCATCTTATCATCCGCATCGCTGAATACCCGTAAATTGATGACTTTCAAAGCCATTTTCTCAATGATATCTATATTATCTTCATGAGTTATGCCAACTAATGCCAAATAACCCTTTTCTATCTGTCCATTGCATTGATGATCAACCGTACAGCTGGCATGTGTAACTCTCTGCAGAAGTACCCGCATCTTATATCCTCCTTAAGTTCAGTTCTATTATACATGATTTAACCAACAGTTTGAAAGGGTGAACCTATGTCTTCTTTTGATTTATTATTACTGGGTCTGGCTTTAGCGATGGATGCCTTTGCGGTATCAATTGCCAAGGGCATGGTTATCCGGCGATACTTATTGCCTAACGCGTTTAAAATTGCGTTCTTTTTCGCATTCTTTCAAGGCTTGATGCCTTTTTTAGGCTTTATGTTTGGCTGTATTTTTGATGAAAGACTGACAGCTGTATCCCACTTGCTCTCATTCTTAATTTTAACCTTTTTAGGCATCCAAATGATCCGCAGCCATGAGGAACCCGATGACTGTCTGGATATTAAAAATATTCTGGTGCTTGCGGTTGCCACCAGTCTTGACGCGATGGCTGCCGGTTTAAGTCTTGCCTTTTTAGAAGTTGACATTATCATTGCTATCCTCTATATTATGGCCGTAACCTTCTGCCTCTGCTTCGCAGGTGCTATATTAGGGAAGAAATTGAATAAAATCTTAAAGAATAAGGCAACGATGTTTGGCGGTTTATTGCTGATTTTTATCGGTATAAAAATAATTATCGACCAAATCAGCAGTTTGGGGTAAAATAGGTTCAGGTGATCCTAATGAACGAACCTTTAGCTTTTCGCATGCGGCCAACAACCATTGATGAAATTGTCGGTCAGCAGCATCTTTTAGGTAAAAATGGTGTAATTCGACGCTGCATTGAACAGAAGCGTCTTTTTTCAATAATTTTTTATGGGCCGCCGGGCTGCGGCAAAACAACGCTGGCAATGGTGCTCGCCAATGAATTACAGCTGCCTTATCGATTATTTAATGCCGTTACCGGTAATAAGAAAGAGCTGGAAATTATTTTCAATGAAGCTAAATTCTCACCGGGTCTGGTTGTTATTATCGATGAGGTTCATCGCTTAAATAAAGATAAACAGGATCTGCTGCTGCCGCATGTTGAAAATGGATTGATCACGCTGATTGGCGCTACGACTTCCAATCCATTATTCGCAATTAATCCGGCAATCCGCTCACGCACCCATCTTTTTGAGATAAAATCAAATACCGTAGAGGATATCAGCGCCGCTTTGATGAATGCCATTCATTCACCCAAAGGACTTAATGACTCCGTTACTATCACTGATCCGGCATTAACAATTATTGCCCGTCATGCCAATGGCGATATCCGCTATGCGCTGAATATTCTTGAAATCTGCGCGCTGGCGTGTGAAACCGGCGAGATTAATGAAGCTTTAGTTGGACAATACAGCCAATTCCCCAACATAGGTTTCGATAAGGGAGACGATGGCCATTACGATGCCGTCAGCGCCTTTCAAAAGGCGATCCGCGGCAGTGATGTTGATGCTGCTCTCTATTATCTTGGCCGGTTGATTATGGCTGGTGACATGGATTCGATTGAGCGGCGGTTATTGGTGATTGCTTATGAGGATATCGGATTAGGCAATCCCGCGGCGGTAGCAAGAGTGATTAACGCCATTGATGCCGCTAAACGAGTGGGTTTCCCTGAAGGAAGGATACCGTTGAGTGTTGCTATTATCGATTTATGCTTATCACCAAAATCTAAATCGGCAGAAGCCGCTATCGATCAGGTAATGTCTGAATTAGAGCGGCAGCCATTGCCAGTCCCTGATTACCTGAAATTTACACCGGTAAATCTGGCAGCTGATAAAAAATATCCTTATGATCGGCCAGATCTTTGGAATAGAATACAATATCTGCCGGATAAAATTGCCGGTATGCAGTTTTATCATCCACAGTTATCCGGTACCTATGAACAAACACTGGCAAATAATTATGAAAAGCTGAAAAAGCAGCCGCGTTCGAATCGGCTGGATCTATTAAAGAAAAAATAAAGATGGCACAGTACAGCCATCTTTTTACTTTATGCCTATAACCTGTTCACTTCCCAATTCAGATTCCCTGCGTTTGATTTTATAAAACCAAACGATACTCAAGCCGTCAAGCAGCAGCAATATTGTCGAAATCAGAGGCTGTCCCTGTTGGCTTTTAGTCACCGGATCTTTTTTATACACGCTTCGCACTTCATCATTAAAGCCAATTATGCCGCGGTATTCAATCAAACGATCGATTGATTCAATTGCCTTATCTAAACCGGTTGGGTCAATGACCTTTAAATCATTTGAATAGGCAATATCTAAATCATAGACATAAAGCAGCCATTGATATTGATCTTTAAAAGTATCATAGCTTTGCTGAGTGTCAAATGTAACCGTATCTACGCGATTTACAGCTGCCCGATACAGTCCAAAACAGCTGCTAAGTATTACTGTAAAGATAATAAGCAGTTGGGTCATCGAATGCTTGATCGTTTGTTTGCTTATACTGATTTGCACAGTATTCATTAACAGTAAAACAAACATACTGATCGTAACTAGAATCGGCAGCCATCGTATATAATCGCTGAATGTTAGATATACATAAGGAACCGTGTCATGAGCTATCAGCTTTTGAAGCAGTAAATTGGCGCACGGCATGACTAACAGCTGTGTTATCACCCATAGAGAACATACATTAAATAAACCAGTTGATGCCTGTTTACGGCTGATCTGATAGGCTTGTGAGCGCTGATAAATCCGCAGAGCTATAACCAAGGCAAATAAATCAAAAATTAATTTTATCGCATAGGGTATGGAGAAATGATGAAGATAGAAATAAATGCCGTAAAACAGCAGTGTTCCGCCAATAAGCAGACAATAAGCAAACAGCAAGTAATCCTTATAATTTCCCATTAATAGCGTCTTCGTCATTATTTCATTTGGGATTGCGTTTTGATTCTTTTGATTCAGCAGTTCATCAAGCTTCATATCATATATTTCAGCAAGTCTTACCAGCGTTACAATATCCGGCAATGTTCTGCCAGTTTCCCATTGACTGATTGTTTTATTTGAAATATGCAGCTTATCCGCCAGCTGCTGCTGAGTCAGGTTGGCATTTTTACGCAAATAGACTAAACGTTCGTTCAGCTTCTCCATCATTGATCCCTCCTTCTACCTTCATTGTAACTGAAAAAGCCTAGTCTTTTGCTCTATAAATAAAAGAATTTATCAATTAATTACAGAATCAGCTTTCAAAGTTAAATGGCTTGCCTGTATATTTCTTAAAATCTTTGACGATCCGTTTGAAATTCTCCCGTTCATAAATTTCTAAAATCCTGCCATTGATAAACGCCAGTTCCTTTTCCCTTGGCAGCTTGGAGATTGTCAGCAAATGATCACTGGTTGTTTGCATCGGCACCGTCGTGAGAATCAAATCATAATCACGCAAATCATCATTGCCCTCAACTTGATAAGGAATGATTTTCAAGATACTGATGCAGGGTATCTTTTTCAGCAAGATAGAAAATAGCGTTTTATATTCAAAACTATTGCAGTCATGAATTACGACTGTACGCAGACTGACTTTGTTCTTTTCAATACAGTAATCAATGATATAAGTCAGATTATGGATAAAACGGTTTGTATAAGTAATCTTATAGTAATTCATTGAAACAGCTAAAATCTCCTTGGCAACTTCTTTAATGACATAAAAGTTCAAATGCGAGAGGGCATAATAATCATCGCGTGTCGGGTTATTATCACGGACATTGTAGATTGCTTCCCGCATGATCAATGAATTATAATCATTCTTGAATTCATTTAGAGAACTTTCATTTAAAGCAAAGTGCTGTTTCAGACAGTGCGTCACTTCATCGATGCAAGATTCAGGCATCTTTAATAATGGCACGGTAATTTTATCCACATGTTCATGATTTGTAGTAGCTACCGATAGCAGAAGAACAAAAAGATAGATTCGCTCATCCTGCGGCAATGTGATTTTGAATAAATCCTCAGCCAGCGTGTTCATATAATTAAGATATGGCTTCATTTCAGCTGTATTAATTAATTTCAGTTTATTCTCAGTCATTGTTACAAAATGACTTTCACTGATCCGCACAATTGCCACTAAAATGAAGATTCTCAAGAAATTACGATCATACTTGGATATAAATAAATCATATTGCTTAACAATTTGCGTGATGAATTGTTTTACATCATCAAAAGGGATACGATCAGTATATGCTTTAAGGATTTGGGTAAGATCCAGGGGACATTGATCATCAGCAGCATTCATTGACTCCGCAATCAGATGCGCAATTGCCAGCCGCAGCCGTTTCTCCCCATAATAAATCTTCAGTCCGTTTTTGCGTGATACTAACAGATCGATGTGATATACATTCAGCCAAGCTTTGGCAGCTTCAATAATTGGTTTAATCGAAGAACGGGAAATATGAAAGTAAACTTCTAAATCAGAAATATACAGTTCACTTTGTTTGACCATCAGCAAATATAACAGAAAATAGAGCTTTTCATCCTTGGAAGGCTCTTCTTTTTCTTCATAGATAATCATTGACCCAATCGATAGTTTTTTCTCAGCTACTTCATTAATAAAATATCCCTTACCCCGAACACATAAAAGCTCGCACTGCTTTTCTTCACAAATACGTTTTACTTGCCCCATATAAGTTTTAACACTGCGGCTGGAAATCATTAACTTATCCGCAAGGGCTTGAGATGTAATATATTCATTGCTTTCACATAAGATTTTAAATATTTTTAACGTTAACAGCTGTTCCATAAGATCCCTCTCTTTCTTTAAGTCTACAATTTCACTTGAGCTAGTGCAAGGTTTTGTACATATATTTCCTTGTAAAGCGTTTTCAGTCATTGTAAATTAAAAATGTAGATAGCGCTATTACAAATGGAGGGTTGGTATGAAACACATTAAAATTGCAGCCGGAATGGCTGACTCTTTCGATTTTGGTTACGTTAACCGCAATATGAAAGAAGCATTAGATGCCGGAGCCGATATCTGTCACGCGGATGCCGCTGACATGATTGATTTAAAAAATCAACAGCTGATTGGGGGACATCTGATTATCAAAGCAGTTCGCAGTATTACCGATAAAGAAATAGAATGTCATTTATATGCAAAGGAATGTGACCGGCTCTTTATTGAAAAAATTGCCAATGCCGGCTGTACGATGCTGATTATACCGGCGGAGAATTTTCTTGGAGCACCGCTTGCCTATATTATTAACTGGTGTCATGAATTCAATATGAAGGTTGGGTTAACTATTGGCTGTTATACACCGCTGTGTTTTGTGGATGAAGCCATCTATGATATTGATCGTCTGCATATCGTGATTCACGGAGCTGGAACTCCGCCTGCGGGTGAAACTACTTGGGCTTGGCGCCGCAGTGCTCTGCAGCTTGTGAAAAAGGCCCGCAAAATGATCGATGAATGCAACCCCGCTTGTGAATTAGCGGTTGATGGCGGTATCCGGCCGCATAATCTTGATCCGATTGTGGCCTGTAACCCAGATGTATTAATCTTCTCAACGGCGCTTTATGAAGATCCTGAAGGAATCAGCGCCGGCGTAAGAAAGTGCCGAGTAGCGATTGATGATGCCGTTAAGCGTTATGGATTGGAGTAAATTATGAAATTAACTGATGTAACTAATGAAAAGCTTGTCATGATCGATACGGAGTTTAATTCCAAGGAGGAATGTATCGATGCCTTGTGTGAGCGTTTGGCACAGGCAGGCAAAATTAAAAATATTGATGATTTTAAACAGGCAGTCCGTGAACGTGAGGATTTATGTTCTACTTATTGCACCATGGAAATTGCCATCCCGCACGGTATTACCAGCACCGTACTTTCTTCTTCATTATGCTTCTTAAAAAATAAGCAGTGTTTTGACTGGGACGGTGATGGTGAAACACCTGTGCGTTATCTTTTCCTGATTGCAGTCAGCGGTGATAATCACACGGGTGAAAATAATGAGCATATGGCAATTCTTTCAAAGATTGCGACGCTTACCATTGAGGATGATTTCCGAGCGGCGCTGGCTGATCTGAAATCTGCCGATGAATTTATTAATCTATTAAACGGGATAGAAAAGGAGAATTAAAAATGGCTGTAAATAATAATGATTTAGACCTGGATTTTGAAGTTGAAGTCGGCGGTTCTAATGAAACCCAAAAAGAAAGTCTGAAAGATATGTTTAAAGATCCGTTCTCGCATATGCGAACCGGTATTTCCTACATGCTGCCCTTTATCATGCTGGGTGGTATTCTCAAAGCTCTTGGTATTTTGATTCGGGTCTTCCCTGATGTTGAGTTCTTCAATATGTGTACAACCTTGGGAAGTGTGGGTATGAATTTCTTCGTACCATTCTTTGGTGCTTATATTGCCTACTCAATTGCCGATAAACCGGGGCTGGCGCCTGGCTTTGTCTGCTCCTACATTGCTAATTCAAATGGTTCTGGTTATTTAGGTGCATTGATTTCTGGTTTTATGGTTGGTTATCTGACCTTATTCCTTGTGAAAGCAATTCGTCCAAGTAAAATGTTCCAACAGATTTGGTCAATGTTTGCGCCGGTAATTGCCTGTCTGATTGTTGGTGTCTTCCTGCTGGCTGTATTGACTGGCCCGATTTCAGCATTTACTTCATGGGCTGCCGCAGGTCTGTCTAATCTTGATTCTTCACAGGGTGCTGTATTGGGTGCCATCATGGGTGTGCTTGATGGTATTGATTACGGCGGCCCGATATCTAAAATTGCTTCTACTATTGCCGGTGCTGCCTTCTCTGAAGGAATTACGACTTTCTATGGTGCCCGCATTTCCGCGATCATGGTGCCGCCTTTAGGTCTGATGATTGCCAGTATGATCAAGCCTCGCTTATTTACAAAGAGTGAACGTGAATATTCTAAATCAGGAATCCTGCTGACTTTTATCGGCGGTTATACTGAATTAGCACTGCCAATTGTATTAAATGATATTATCCGCTGTACCATTGCCAGCTTCTGTGGTGTTGTAACAGCTTCAACGATTGGCGGTTTCTTTGGCCAAACATTATCTGTACCGGCGATGGGTCTGCCGTCTTGGTTCTTTGTCGGCAACATTCCAGCCTATATTCTCTCGATTGTTGCTGGTACGACTGTTACTTGTGTATTGATCATTCTATTAAAGACTTTCTGGAAACGCAAAGACTTTGATCCAGATGCCGAAGATGAAATGATGTCTGTTCTATAAGGAGGAACGTTATGAAATTAGTTGTTGTCACTGCCTGTCTGGCAGGTGTTGCTCATAGTAAAATGGTAGCTGCCGCACTAAAGAAAGAAGCTGAGGCGCGTGGCCATGAATGCTTTACTGAAATGCAGGGAGGTTATAATATGACCGACCGTTTATCTAAGGATGTATGTCAAGCAGCTGACGTTGTCATTTTCGCGCACGCAATTGCGGTTGCCAATGCTGACCGTTTTAATGGCAAGCCAATTATTAAAGTACCGATTGATAAGGCAATCCGTAATATTCCAGCATTGATGGATAAGGCTGAAGAAGTATATGCTCAGCAGCAGAAATAGAAGGGATGAACAATGAAACATATTAAAATTGCCGCCGGTATGGCCGGCAGCTTCGATTATGGCAATGTATGCTTAAATATGAAAGAAGCATTAGACGCAGGTGCTGATATTTGTCATTCAGATGCGGCTGATATGCTTGATTTAAGAAATTTGCAGCTCGTGGGCGGACACTTAATTATTAAGGCCGTCCGCAGTATTACTGATAAAGAAATAGAATGTCACTTATATGCCCAAGAATGCGATCGCTTATTTATTGAAAAAATCGCGGCAGCCGGTGCTACAATGCTGATTCTGCCGGTGGAGAACTTTATTGGTGCGCCTTTGGCTTACATTATTAATTGGTGTCATGAATTTAATATGAAAATCGGTCTGACGATTGGCTGCTATACACCCTTATGCTTTGTTGATGAAGCTATTTATGATATTGACCGCCTGCATATTGTGATTCATGGTGCCGGTCAGCCGCCAGCGGGTGAAAAGACTTGGGCATGGCGTCGCAGTGCATTAAATCTTGTGAAGAATGCACGCAAAATGATTGATGAATGCAATCCTGCCTGTGAATTAGCCGTTGACGGCGGTATCCGTGTCAATAATCTGGCACCGATCGTAGAATGTAATCCAGATGTATTGATTTTCTCAACCGCGTTATATCAAGACCCTGACGGTATTGCTGCCGCTGTTAAAAAGGTGCGCAAGGCCATCGATGAAGCGGCTTGCCAGTTTAACCTTGAATAGACCGCAAGCTTTGTTTCTTGATATCGACGGCACACTCTACAACAAACAGAGTCACAGTATATCTGATCTTACGATGTACGCACTTCATGAGCTAAAAAACAATGGCGTACAGATTATTTTGAATACAGCCCGTTCAGCTCAGGAAGCAGCCTGTCTGCCCGCTTCTCTGATTGAGTTAGCAAATGGCCTGCTGCTTTTGTCTGGTTCAATTATCGATTTATGCGGAAAACGGCAAATTACATTAATTGAACCATCAGCATTAAAGCAATTACTCGCTTATATTAATGAAAAACAATTAAGCTATCGCTTTGTTGATGCGGATGAACACGATTATTTGACTCATGATGATGAAATAATCAAACAGGGCTTTATTCGCAATTATAACTGGGTACCCGATATCAAGGCTTATGAGCAGGAAGCTTTGATTCAGCTGTTAGTCTTTCTGGATGATCCAAAACAAGGCAATGAGCTGAATGAAATAGTCCCTGATTTATCATATGTAAAGCTGCCAAAGGTTTGTGAGATCACCCCAAAAGGCTGTGATAAAGGGGCGGCACTGCGTAAGGCCTGTGAATTATTAGAAATCGATTTATCCCAGGCTGCCGCAGTGGGCGACGGCGCTAGTGACATTCCCATGTTTGAAGCCGTATACGGTATCGCGATGGGTAACAGTCAGGAAAGTGTAAAAGCTAAAGCTGATTTCATCGCTGAATCGATCACTGATGATGGCTTCTATAAGGCGGTTAAACGTTTGAATTGGATTGAATAAAGCTGTCTCATTGAGACAGCTTCTTACTTAAAAATGGAGGTTATACAATGAAATTTACACATAATCAACCAACCAAAATTCATTTTGGTGTCGATGAATTTGAAAAACTAGGTGAATTAGCTGGACAATATGGAAAACGCTGTTTGCTGGTAATGCAGACAGATAATCCAACTTTTGAAAAGCTGGCAAACAATACACAGGAACAATTAAGAAAACAAGGCTTTACCGTACAGATCTTTGATCAAGTTCGGCCCAATCCTACTGAAATGGATATTTTAAAAGGCATTCAGCTTGCCCATGAATTTAATCCTGACTGCATAGCTGCGATAGGCGGCGGCAGTGTAATTGACAGCGCTAAAGTAATTGCTTATTACGCAATAGATGGCAATGCTGACTGGCAAGCTTTTTACGATTCAAACTATAAGTTTAAGAGTCAGCCATCATTCAAATCTAATGTTGTACCTTTAATCACAATACCTACTACCGCCGGAACAGGCTCCAATGTAACCCAGGCAGCCGTTATCAGTGATATGAACAATAAAAAAACAACGGTATTCCGTCAGGAATTCTTTGCGAAAGAAACAATTATTGATCCTAAGCTTACGCTAAGCCTGCCAGCTTCACTGACCGCTTCCACAGGCTTTGATGCCTTCTGTCACCTTGCGGAATCATACTATAACGGACAGTTTTCACCGCTGTGTGAACAAATGGCATTAACTGGACTGAAAATTATCGGTGAAGTTCTGCCTAAATTAATGAGTGAAAACAAGATTGAATATCGTGAACAAATGGCTTTAGCGGATCTATATGCCGGTATCTGTCTGTCTAACGGCGGCGGCAACGCTCCGCATTTCTATGGTGAAATTATTTCTTCCCGAGCTTACAAGGTAAATCATGGCTGTTCACTTGCCATTACTTTCCCGCATTTCGCAAAAATTGCTTATAATGAACGGATGAAAACAATCATTGATTGTGTGAAGCCCAACGGTTCCGCAAATGAAAACGGCGAAGATGCTTATGAAATCATGATTCAATTTCTCGCGTCAATCAAACTGCCTACCTCATTAAAAGATTATTCGCTGGATGCGGAAGCATTAGAAAATATTCGCCATGATTATGAAAATCAAACACGCTTTGAAATGAATGAAAGAGAGCAGCGATTGATAGCGTCAATCTTGAACTGATATGAAACGAGTGCTTATTGAATTTATCCGCATCGCGGCCTCTTCTCTGCTGATTGCCATTGCTGTTAACATCTTTTTCTCTCAACATTCACTGGCACCCGGCGGACTGACCGGCCTGGCGATTATTATTTCCAACTTTCTACAGCTGCCAACTTCATTAGTTACGCTTTCGATTACCGGACCGCTTTTAATCTGTTCCGCGATCTTCTTAGGCCGCGGATTTGGAATTAAAGTATTATTTGCTGCCTTAATGTCACCCTTTTTAATCAGTCAGGTACCGCATCTAAGTATCCCTTATATTACTGATAACATTTATGTATGCGCGGTATTAGGAGCATGCTGTGTCGGTACAGCCATCGGTAACTGCCTTCAAGTAGGAGCCGCAACCGGCGGCACTGATACATTGAGTCTATTGATTCAAAAGGTACTGAAAGGTGTGCCTTTAAGAGTGATTATGTTCTGTATTGACGGCTCAATCATTCTATTCAGCGGCTTGCTTACGAAGAACCTGATGACTTCGATCTTATCAGGCGGTTCATTGCTGATCATTATTACGATCGTTTCATTTATGACTAAAAATACTTCTGAAGGAGGAATTACTAATGGATAAGAGCTGTTTAAATGAAGAAAATGCGGTTTTTGACTGTTTTACAGCTGACATGGCTTTTGCGCTGGGTACTTTTTTCTATAAGTATGCGAAAGCACATCAAATTGATTTATGTGCTGATATTTATGCCAACGGCAGAACGCTCTTTCATTTCAGCACTGATCATTGTACTGCTGATAAGGATAATTGGCTGCGCCGTAAGCGGAATACGGTCTTACACTTCGCGCATTCAACCCAATTCATGTATACTAAATGTAAGGGAGATGAAAATCTGCTGGCCAGTAAATACGGGTGTTCGCTGCAGGATATGACCTTAACTCCTGGTGCTTTCCCCATCCTTGTGAAAAAGGTAGGCTGCATCGGCGCTGTCGCCGTCTCCGGTTTGAAGCCTGAGGAGGATCATCAGCTGATTTTAAAAGGTTTAGAAACACTTTTAGGAGGGAATGATTGATGAAAATTTTATCTATTAATGCAAGTGATCGTGATATTAAATATCTGACAAAGCTAAATGATCAGGAATTTCATTTCGATTTAACTATTCTTCATGAAGACTTGAATGAAGAAAATGCGGGTCTGCTTACTGATGTTTTTGCCGTCATTACCAACAATTTAGGGGTACGCCCATGCGGGCATGAATTCTTTTCCTTGATGCAGCGATATAACGTGCATTATCTGATCACTAAATCAACCGGTTATGATCACATTCAGATTGATTTAGCTAAACAATATGGTGTTCATGTCGCAAATGTACGAGCCTATTCACCCAACGCTATCAGTGAATTAACTGTAGCCTTAGCCTTGGCAATGAATCGAAATTTATTTGAAATTGCTGATCTAGGCAAAGGCGGCTATTTTCCTAAACGGCCAACCTTATTTACAGAGATCCGCGACAGTGTAGTCGGAGTTATCGGCACCGGTGCAATTGGTGCTGAAACTGCCAAAGCCTTTATGGGCTTAGGTGCTGATGTAATTGTTTATGACAAATATCCAAGAGCTGATCTGAATAATGTTTCATTAGATGTGGTCATTGCCCGCAGTGATATTTTATGCCTGCATCTGCCCTATTTTCCGGATCAAAACTATCACTTTATGAATGCCGAGTGTTTGAAGCAAATGAAAAAGGGCAGTATTTTAATCAATACCGCCCGCGGTGAATTGGCTGACATTGACGCGATTGCCGACGCGATTGAAAGCGGCCAGCTTGGCGGTTATGCCTGCGATGTAATTGAAAACGAAAAAAACCTTTTTGGTAAACAAGCCGCTGAAATTGATGATCCAAAAATCAAGCGTCTGATCGCCTTGTTTCCAAAAGTAATCATAACCCCGCATATTGCCGGTTTAACGGTACATGCTAAAGAAGCACTGGCCCGTACAGCCTTGCAGAACTGCCTTGATTTTCAAGCCGGTGAATGCAAGAATCAAATTATATAAATAAAGCCCATCACACGACGGGCTTTTTTAATGGTTAAAACCAAAAATAAACAACTACGCAATTGACCAGCAACGGCCAAATCAGATACAGACATTGTTTGCCAGTCAGCTTCAGCTTTTTGCTTTGTTCCTTATTTTTAACTTCATCAAGAGCCTTTGCTTCCATTTTATCGCTCAGCTCATCCTGAAATTTATTTAATTTATATTTAGGCCGCTGACTGTCACTGCGTAAAGTCACAAGCAGCAGAACCAAAACACCGCCAAGCCAAAACATACTTAAATCAATCTTAGTGACATAAGCAAAAACATTCAGTCCTAAAATAACCGCAACATAGATCAGATAGCCCAGACGTTTGTTCATAATATCCCTCCAGCTATCTATCATTCTATCATGTTTAGCCTTTATTTTACCAGATTCTTTAAACTAAACTTTTCATATAACAAAGTCGCAGCCAGCATAACAGTCATGAAAAGAACTGAAGGTGTCACATTGACACGGGCGATAATATTTAATTCAATCAATGCGATTAATACCAAAAGCTCACACCGCAGGGTCATCAAACCATAAAGAATACGCTCCTTTTTATAGTAGCGGGTCAAGGAATCCATAGGATAAGCTTCCAGCCGCCGGTCAATGTATTTACTGGCTTTCAGCCATTGCGTAAAACCATATATCAAAAGCGTAACAGCTAGGAAAAATACCAGCAAGTAGCGGCTGCCGCTTAAAATCGTATGTCCCCGCTGATCTTTTAATAAAGCGACGGTATCCGGCATCGACTGCCAGCCAGTAAGCAGCATCAATATCAATAGACTAAGCAGAATCAAACTTACTAATTCCAGTGTTTTCATTCCTTTTCGATTCATGATTTCTCCTTTCCGGGATGATCAAGGATCCCTTTAATAACACCCAGCGCCCCCTTGCTTGAATAATCAAGAACACCGCGCTGATACACAGCACTGCCCTTTTTCACAACGAAGAATATGGCACTAAACGATATCATATAAGACAGCATTAACTCAAACATTGATACATTTTGAATCAGCAGCCGGCAGGGCATAAATAACATTGAGAAAAAAGGCAGGAAGGATAAAATAAAGCCAATGCCTTCACTCATCTGATAAGGAGTATTCACCGATAAAGCAAAATAATACACACCCATCAAAATCAGATAAAAGGGCGCCTGAATGTTGCCGGCTTCTTCAACATTGGCTATAAAGCTGGACAGAATCACTAAAATCATTTGAATAAACAAAATCCCTGTATATAAGAAAGCCAGAATAAAGAGCAGCTTTAAAATGAAAGAGGGCTCTAAATGAATCTGTCCCAACAATTCCGCAAAGGTTTTACAGCCGTTATTCAAAAGACCCGCCTTTTCAATGAACAGCAGCAGCTGATTCCCCTGATCGAAACTATTGCGGATGATAAACCAAAGCAGCAGATATCCGCATACCAACAGCATCTGGATAAAAATCGCCAGCCAACCAACCACCATCTTCGATAAAAAATGCGCTTTGGCACTGACTGATGTAAGAATCAGCTCTAATGTTTTCGTCGATTTTTCATAGATAACTTCATTCGCAACCGTTGTGGAAAAGCTCAGCATTGTGAAATAAATTGAAGTAATAACCATAAAAATCAAGTTTTGACGGTCTTCTGAAACTTCAATCCCCTCATTCTGCACTTGATTCTCAATCAGAATCGGTGACATAATACTCTCAAATTCTTCACTGCTTGTAACTAAAGACAATAAGGCCAGCGTCTGATGCGTCTGTGAAAGCAATGCTGACAGTGAATGAACCAACAGACTGTCAGCCTTATAAAGTGTATGCAGGATGTATCCCTGCTGATACTCCAGCACCATCGCCCGATTATCTTCTGTGATCAAGTGTTTAGGATCTTCCTCACTGACAATAAATTTCAAACCGCTCTGTTCACTTTCAAACAAGCTGTCAACAATCCGCTCATCAAGATTGCATAAATAGATCACTCGTTCCTCAAAAAGCTGAGGATTAATCAAATCAACCAGCTTATCAGCGAAAAAGGCGGCACCCAATACCAGACAAAGCATCACATTCAATAAGATCGTTGCCGTATTCACAAAACGACGTTTCAATGAGAATTTAACCAGCTCGCCCATCTAATGCCTCCCTGATTAAATCCTGCAAAGCCACTGTCTCACAGCGAAAATCAGTAATCTTATTACGCAGACACTTGCGTGTCAAGCGGTCTGCGGCCTGCTGGCTTTCAACTTTAAGCGTTGTCCAATTGCCTTCTCTGCTGACACTGATGACACCTGCCTCATCAATAAAATCGCCCGCGCAGTCATTGCACAGTGAAAAGATGCGGAATGCGCTTCGCTGTTTTAATTGCTGAAGATTGCCTTTAAATAAACAATCACCCTGTGATAAATAAACAACATCATCGCATAGATCTTCAATGTTATTGTACTGATGGGATGAGATCAGAATCGTTTTACCCTGCTGCTTCAATTTCAGACACAGATTTTTAAACAAAATCACATTATCCAGATCGAGTCCGTTTAACGGTTCATCAAATATCAAAATCTTCGGATCATGAATCAGCGAACAAATAACCTGTACCTTTTGCTGGTTGCCCTTTGATAATTCAATGATTCGCTGTGAACGATATTGTTCAATTTTTAATTCTGCCAGCCATTGATCCAAAGCCATTTCAATTTCTAAACGCTCCATCCGTTTCAATCGAGCGAGATAGGCAATCTGATCCTTTACGCTCAAATCTCTAAGCATACTGCGCTCCTCCGGCAGATAACCAAATAATCGTTTATCCTGATGATCCAGCTCTTGTTTGCCATAAAAAATATGCCCGCTGTTTTTTTCAATCAAGCCAAGCAGCATGCGAAACGTTGTAGTCTTGCCTGAACCATTTGTACCCAAAATACCGATAATATGCCCGGCCTTGGCAGTAAAGGATAAATCGCATACACCCCTTTTCTCGCCATAAAGCTTACTGACATGATCCAAACGCAGTGTTTCAGCCTTGCTGATCTTTTTCATTCTCATCAATCAATACCTGTATGTGTGTCAGCTGATCTTTAAGCAGTACCAATGCCTTGCAGATGGATGAACGAGCGGCAGCATCATTAATAAATTCAATCATCGCTGTCTTAATAATTAACTTCATCTCATCCTCCTGTTCAATCAAGCTTAAAAGGTCATTGGATGAGCCTTGGTAATTGCTGTATTTTAATAAGGTAACAAATAATTCCTCCTGCATGATTAAATAAAGCATTGCCATCATTTCCCAGCATTCATCATCATTCAATAAATCTTTAACCTCTTCTTTAATCTGATGTTTAAACTGCCAAAGCTTACTCTCCTCCATACAACGCCTCCTAGTTCTATATACGCGCTGTAAGCTCTTATCTTTAAATTTAATTTTATTTTTTACTTTCCAATAACCGCTATTTATGAGAAAATAGGAACAGTTTTGGGAGGATCATAATGAATACACAAACAAAAGCGAAACTTTGTCTATTATCAACCGCTGTAATCTGGGGACTGGGCTTTGTCGGTGTCCAAGGTGCGCTTGATGCTGGCTGGCAGGCTTTCCCCTTGCTGTTTATGCGCGGCTTGATCGGCGGTCTGGTTTTATTTCCTTTTTCAATAAAAAATAAATGGTGGAAGAATAAAGATTTATTATTAAGCGGCGCTGTTACGGGTTTAATGTATTTTTTAGGCTTTGCGTTTCAAACTCTGGGCCAGCAAAGCTCAACAGTTGCCAATTCAGCATTTTTAACTGCTTTAAATGTAATTTTTGTTCCTTTACTGCTTTTTATCATTTTTAAACAAAAAGTTGAACGCAGGGTTTTTATCGGTTGCTGCTTTGCATTAGTAGGTACTGCCGTACTTTCTCTTACTTCCGCATTAACAATCATGCCTGGTGATTTATTGCTGATTCTGGGCGCTGTTTTCTTTGCTCTTCAAATCATATTTGCTAATCGTGCAGCCCAGTTTGGTGATCCGGTTGCCATTACCGCCATCCAGCTCTTTATGATGGCAATCTGTTCTATTATTTTTATGCCGATCACTGCACAGACCGAAATTCCTCATGTCGGCTGGTTCTCAGTCTTGTTTGTCGCTATCTTCAGCAGTGCATTGGCTGTTCTCCTGCAGATGAAGGGTCAGCAGCATGTACCGGCATCAACGGCTACGATTTTGCTGTCACAGGAATCAACCGTCGGCACTTTGGCTGGTGTTGTCATACTCGGCCAGCCGCTGACCATCCGTATTGTCATCGGCGGCTGCCTGATGCTGACCTCGGTATTTGTCTCGGAAGGTATATTTGAAAATCTATTCAAGAAGAAAGCGGCTTAGTTCGCTTTTTTTGCGTAATAATTCTAACAATTGGTTCGTATTTATTGCTCTAAGCCTAGCGGCGGCAAAATTCTCATCTGATGCCTAACTGAACTTACATGCCATCTTATTAATCTATTCCGCATCATTGATTATATTTAGCTGTTCAGCAATTATCATATAATGTTATTTTACGAAATTTTTAGAGATAGGACATTTATATATTGACGGAATGACATATTTAAGTGAGAATTAAGTTAGAAATCATCACTGTATTAATGATTAGTTATTATGCTTATTGTTAATTTAAGGTTTGTCATCAAAAGGAGTTGATTATGATGTATTTTTTAAGTGGAGTTATAGCTTTAGTAGGTGCTGCTTTAGTTATTTGCCTTGCATCTTTATCCCCTAATGGTCTTTCGGGCGGAACCATGTATAGTAACAGCCTTCCTTTAAATTACGGAGGATTAATGGCAATCGTCTTGTTTCTGCTTTCTTTATACTGTTTTTATAAACATAATAAAGAGGAATAATAACACTCACTTTTGAAAATCTATTCAAGAAGAAAACGGCTTAGTTCGCTTTTAAGCATGCCTGCTTCAAAATTGCTAATACTTAATGTTAATTAATTTATACAGATAATTAAATGGGGGTACTGCAATGTCTGAACAATATGAGCCGCCCTTTACAATGAATGAAGAAATTACGACTTTAGTAATTGAAATTGGTGAGCTTGCCGGCATCTCACTTTAACCGAGACACTATCATCGAATCTTAAATTATGCACCCATTAATCAAATCTTGTATTTTTCACTATGAATTTGAATTTATCTATCCTTTTTCTGATGGCAATGGCAGAACCGGACGTCTTTAGCATTCATTGATTTTGCAAAAATGGAAAACGTTTTTTGCATGGCTGCCAATTGAAACCCTGATTTTCCAACAGCAAGAAGGATATTACTATGCGCTTAATGCTGCTAATACAGCCGGTGAATCAACTGTTTTTGTTGAACTTATGCTGAATATTATTAAAGCCGCGCTTATTGAATTTAAAACAGAGGAAGATGTCGGTATAAATGTCGGTGTAAATGTCGGAACAAATGAAGAAAAAATTCTTCTATTGTTGAGGCATGATCCTAAATTAACAGCTGACCGGCTTGCTGAACAGCTGGCTCTAACAAAACGGCAAATTGAACGGCTGCTTGCCCGTTTAAAAGCTGAAGGCAAAATCCAACGCGTTGGAGCCACTAAAAACGGCAGCTGGCACGTATCTGATGCTAAGCCAAAATAAAACCTCCCAGATCAAAACCGGGAGGTTTATGTTATTTATCCAGACCTAAACGCAGCCATTGTTCATCTGGTGCGAAATGCTCGCTCATCGCTTTGCTTAATTTCTGTTCCATAGCTTTAATAAGCGTTCCATCAGAAATTGAATGAAGCTGCTTCGGATCACTTTCAATATCATATAAAGCATCCTGTTTCAGATATTGATTATCGCTGACAATTGCATTCTTAACTGCCGGAACTTTATACACCGGCAGATCTACATCTTTCATGAAGTGTCCGCATTCAATCTTTTCCGCAATCTCTTTTCCCAGCCAATTGCGTATCGTGGTCAGTGAAGTCGTATATTCAAAACAGCAGTCATCACGTCTTGGTGCTCTGAAATAAGTATATCTGCCATCAAACAGATTGACACTTAATCCATGACAGCCGTAGAGTGCATACTCTTTAACCGGCTTTTTTTCGTTAATCAGCGGCCATAATGATTTACCTGTTACCCGTTCTGGAATATCAACTTTATGATATTCTAAAATGGTTGGCATTAAATCAATATTCTGCGTGATTTCATTACGGTGTTCGCCCGCATGCTCATGCTTTGGCAAATGAATAATTAAGGGTATATTGGATAATTCATTATAGTACGGCATATAATTCTTACCGATAAATTCACGCTCACCAAGACAATAGCCATGGTCAGTTGTCAAGATAATCATGGTATCCTCATACATGCCTGCCGCTTTGAGCTTATCAATAAATAATCCCAGATTTTTATCCGTCATGGTAATCAGTGCCTTATATCGATGTTTCAGATGCTCCATAGCCTCTTCTGTTTCTTCATCGATTTTATGATACTTAGGCAAATCAAAATGCGGGCCATCATAATCATCATGGTATAAATCAAGATATTCCCTTGGTACGTCAAAAGGCTCATGTGGATCAAAGGTTTCTACCATCAGGAAGAAATCATCACTGTCCTGGTTGGCATCTACCCAATCCATCGCAGCCTTAAAGCATTTCACACTTGGATAATCCGCTTCGCCTTTCAGCTTCGTGCGGTTGCATTCATACTGACGTTTAACCTCACCGAAGAAATCCTTCGGCATCTTAGGATCGTCAATCAGGGAAACCCATGGATCGCTCTCCTGACCGCGGAAGAACTCATACGTTGAAAATTGCTGACAGTAATTCTCACCGCCGATTCTGAAGTAGTGGGCATGATCAGTAATCATATGCGAACGTATACCTTTATTACTTAAAGTTTTAGGCAATGTTTCATCGAATATCTCAATCGGCCCCCAGCTGCGGTCAAGGAAATTTAAACGGCCGCACATTATATCACGCCGTGCCGGCATACATGGCATAGAACCGGTAAAATGCTTATCGAAAACAATTGAATCGGCAGCCAGCGCATCCATATTGGGCGTCTTTACATCCGTATCCGGATTGTAGCATGACAGCATATCTCTTCTTAATGTATCATGCAGAATCATAATTGTACGCATAATTTCCCCCTTTTACTCATCGTCATCATTTTCTGACTGCTGATAAGTATTCATATAAATTAACTGATTCCGTGCTTCTGCCACAATATCTGCCACCTGTGCCGCGGTCAGTCTGCCTTCCGGCTGCAGCGCCAAGGTTAAAGCCAACGGCAGATTCATGCCGCAGATAACATGTACATGATCATTCATTCTGCCAAAGAATTTCTGATTCACACTGCCGCCCAGCATATCCGTTAAAATAAAGATTTCATCTTCTTCATCAAATTCATTAAACAGCTTATCAATCTGATCTTCAATCAATGTCTCATCGATATAAGCACTGATGGCAGATACATTTTCCATGGCGCTTAGAAACTGTAAAGTATCCTTCAGTCCATCTGCCATTTGATGATGTGACGCTAATACAATTCTTCGCATATTAGGCCAACAATCCAAAGGCTGCGCAGACCATTGAGAATACCACAATGATTAAAATAAGCGCTGTAACCTTGACCTTTCCTGAACGGATCAGCTTATAAGCAATAAAGGTGCATAAAACAGGCAGCATAAACGGCAGAATAGCATCAAAGACACCTTGAATCTCCTTGGTTACTTCCCCGGCTGTAAAGGTCAGCGGCGTGCTTACCTTCACGACAGATGGAATCAAAGCACCGGCAACAATCAAACCCATTACTGACATTGCCTCTGTAAATTGAGAAAGCTTAGCCCCTAATGTAGTAATCAGCTTGGAACCTGATTCATATCCCCATTCAAACATTTTTACTCTTAAGAAGATACAGAGAATATTGAGAATCAGCCATGCTACGGCACCAATTGCACTGCCCTCTAACGCCATGTAACCGGCAATTGAACCAATAATTGTCGGATAAAGCACCCAAATCAATGTATCGCCGATACCTGCTACCGGGCCCATCATACCTACCTTGAAGCTTTGTACAGCCTCCAATGAATCAACACCGCCGTTATCCTCGATACCTAAAGCAGCTCCTAGAATCAAAGTTGCAAGCCAAGGATGCGTATTAAAATAATTATAATGATTGTTTAATGAAGCCACATAATGATCATCATTATCCGCATATATTTTACGCAGTGCAGGTGAAAGTGAATACACGATTGAGCCAGCCTGCTGATATTGATAAGTATATGTATTGACCGCCATCGGAATCCAGCGCATCGCGGCCTTGCGGATATCCTTCTTTGTTAAAACTGGTGTCTGATTACTCATCTTCAAGTCCTCCATTCACAACTGCATTGCTGCTTTCATTCTTATATGCATAAAATACCATGGCGATAATCGCGCTGACGATAGCTACCCCAAGCATCGATATATTCATGAATGCCACTAAGAAATAACCAAGCAAGATTGCCGGCAGATACTTTTTAGCTGGCATGTAATTCAGCAGCAGCGCAACACCAACTACCGGCAGCATTTTAGACGCGATACTTAAACCGCCGGTAAACCACTGCGGCATCGCTGCTAAAACCGCATTTACAACATCAGCGCCAATCAATAAGGCAATTCCTACCGGCACCGCGGCAGTAAGTCCCATAATAAATGGTCCGCACATCAAAATGAGATTCATTTCTTTAAACTTTTTCTTATTACAGAAATCCTGAGACAGACGCACGATTACGGATTGAGAGATCTTAGCGATCACGTCAAATTGAACCATCAGCATCGCAACCGGAATACCGATTGCCAGACCGCTTTCAACACTGCCTGACGATACCCCAATAGCTACGCCGATGACAGCGCCTACACCATATTCCGGCACACTTGATCCGCCGATCGATGCGACACCTAATGACATCAGCTGCAAAGTACCGCCGATGATTAATGCAGTATTCATATCGCCGACAATAGCACCGGCAATCATTGCTGTAATAACCGGCCAGCGAAGTCCAAATGTAAAACCATATTTATCGACTGGCACCATAAAAGCGAGAATGATTAAGGCAAGATTCTGCCATAGTGATAAAACCATAATCCCTGTTCCTCCTGTTAATTAATTGATTACTTAAGATATTCAGAGAAATCATGCGGTGTATCAGCCGCCAAATATTGAACATATAAATGTACTCCCTGTTCACAAAGTGATTGGGCAATACGCATTTCCTCTGAATCAAAGGATGCAAATTTAGATAAAACCGTCCTCTCCTTCATCGCTTCAGCGCTTACTTGAGCGGTAGCTCCGATATTGATCGCCTTGATCCTTACACCTGTTTCCTGTATTAAACGCTGATAGGTTTGAAGCTTTTTGGTGATTATATAAATCGTTTCATTGCCATATTTACCATTTTTAATATTTGTGATTGCTGTATCCAAAGCAATAATTGATAATGCCATACCAGCCGGACGCGCTAATTTCATACTGGCTTTCATCATTTCATTGCCAGCTGTTTCATCATCGATGACCATCAGCCGCTGAGCCTGTGAGCGTGGTGCCCATTGTGAAGCAGTAATACCATGAAGTAAGCGATTATCAATGCGAGCCATTACAATTTCCATATTCTTTCTCCTTATCCAAACGTTTGGTTTCTCGATGTAATCAGATGCGAATTATGAATGTGCACTTCATAGCTTCGCTGGTTACATCTTCATTATAGTACAGAAAACATCATATACAAGGGCTTACATGATTAAATAAACACTATTTTTGATTATTTAAGCATTTTTATAATCAAATAATCATTTATTTTGGTTATTTATATGATATAATGCTTATGAAAAGGGGAATAGTTATGAAATATCAACAACGAAGAGACATCATCCTTCATTTATTAGAAGGAAAAGAAAAATTATCCTTTCAGGAGATAGAAACAGCGGTTGATGCATCGCCTGCGACTTTGCGAAGAGATCTTGAACGCATGGAAAGCAATCAGCTGATTCAGCGCTACCATGGCGGTATCCGCAGCATTGATACCGTTACTGCGGAAACCCCAATCAAGGAGCGGCATAATGTCAATCTCTCAGAAAAAAGACGGATTGCTCAGAAAGCGGCCTCTCTGATTCAGCCTAATGAACTGATTTTTATCGACAGCGGGTCAACCACCTTGTCAATGATTGATTTCATTACCGATAACTCAATTACGGTTATTACTAATGGAATCCTGCAGGCCCAGAAGTTTAAAGAAAAAAACATTAATTGTTTCCTGCTGTGCGGCTTTATGTCGATGCGCTCTAACGCGGTGATGGGTAAAGAAACCGTGCGTTTATTAAAAAGCTTTCGCTATGACAAAGCCTTTCTCGGCGCCAACGCGATTGATTTAAAGCTTGGCATATTAGCTCCTGATGATAATGAGTGCGAATTAAAAACAGCCATCCTCGGCTGTACGAAAGAAACCTATGTATTAGCAGATAATTCTAAATTCGGCAAAAAATCCATGTTTGCCCTTCAGGATGCCGATACAGCTTCACTTAAGGTAATCACAGACAAGGCATTTCCTGAGTTTACTTGTTACGAATTAATGATCGCCGATTAAAACAGCTGACTTACGCTTGGTAGGTCAGCTGTTATTTTATGCAAATTTATCAATGATTCCCATAATGAAGATAAACAATACCGCGCATGGCAGTATATAACTGATATAAAATCTTGTCCACTGCGGGAAATGAAACCCTTTGCCGGTATTCGCTTCTTCAATGAAGTGCTGCCAGCCCCAGCCGCGTTTTGTCGTACAGAACAAGATAATCAAGACGGCACCTAAAGGCATGATGACATTGCTGACGAGGAAATCTTCCAAATCAAGGATTGCCGAACCAGCCCCGAATGGCTGAATGCCGCTCAATATTGAAAAGCCTAACGCGCATGGAATGGACAAGAGGGTAATCAGTACAAAATTAACGATACAGGCGCGCTTTCTTGTCCAATGAAATAAGTCCATACTGAAAGCCATGATATTTTCAAATACAGCTACAATCGTTGTGATTGCCGCAAAGTTCATAAAGATAAAAAATAAACTGCCCCATAGGGTACCAAATGGCATTGCATTAAAAATATTAGGCAAGGTTACAAAAACCAGACCCGGCCCCTGATCTGCCGGTACACCGTAGGCAAAACAAGCAGGGAAAATAATTAAACCTGCGGTAATTGCTACAAAGGTATCCAGCAGCATGACATTTAATGCTTCCCCGCCTAAGGTACGTTTTTTATCAAGATAGCTGCCAAAAATCATCATGCCGCCCATTCCCGCGCTTAAGGTAAAACACGCCTGTCCCATAGCTGCATAGATTGCATTGTAAATACCGGCTTCCCGCAGCTTATCAAAATCAGGAATCAAGTAAAACTTAAGCCCTTCTAATGCATTAGGCAAGGTCACTGAACGCACAACTAAAAGCAGCATTACAGCTAAAAGACAGGTCATCATGATTTTCGTAATTCTTTCTACGCCATTCTGTAAGCCTAATGAACAAATTACGATACCAATTAAAATAATCGCTGCCATAAATAAGACACTTTGAATTGGGTCCTGCTGAAGCGCTGAGAATGTATCTGCCACACCCGCCTGATCCAAGCCTGCAAATGAACCGCTGACCATTTTAAGAAAATATGCCAGCATCCATCCGGAGATAGTCGTATAAAACATGACTAATAAATAGTTCCCCGCCATTGCCGCATAGCTGAACAAATGCCATTTCTGACCTTTTTTCTCTAATACATCAAAAGCTCTCGCGATACTGCGCTGCGACCTGCGGCCGATTGAATATTCCATTACCACAACCGGAATACCTAATACAACTAAGAAGAACAGATAAATCAGCACAAAAGCGCCGCCACCATATCTGCCTGTTATGTAAGGAAACCGCCAAATGTTTCCTAAGCCGATTGCACATCCCGCTGAAAGGAAGATAAAGCCTAAACGGGAGGACAATTTTTCTCTTGTATGTTCCATAAAATCCTCTTTCTAATTCGTGTAATATATAGATTGTACCCAATCTTTAAAGCCTTGTCAAAAAGATTGGCCATAAAAAGGCATAAACACAAAAGTAAGTATTTTCATATTGATTGAATCTCTTACCTTTAGCGTTATAATAAATATATTAAGAAAGGAATGATCAAAATGAAAAAAACAGCAGCTATAACTAATAATCAGACTTGGAGGGATATCACACTTTGACCCTCACTAAATAGAGGAGAAACAATGACAAAAATTATACTTAGACCTTTAATATTATCAGACTTAGAAAGTTATTATGACCTTAATAAACCATCACGTAAATTTCATGAATTTAATGGGCCTTACTTTGAACACGAAACTGAAGAAGAGCTTCTGCAAAGAATTGAAGTATTAAGAAATGACCTGACAGCCGGCACCTATAAAAGCCATAATTTAATGATTGCCAATGCGGATACTAATGAACTAATTGGACAAGTTACTTGGCACTGGAAGTCAAAAGAAACCAATTGGATGGAAATTGGCATCGTTATTTTCAATGAAGATTACTGGCATAAAGGAATTGGATTTACAGCCCTTAAAATGTGGATAGACAGACTATTTGCTGAGCATGATGAAATTGTAAGAATCGGTCTTACAACTTGGTCGGGCAATAAAGCGATGGTAAAACTCGCGGAAAAGCTGGGACTAAAGCTTGAGGCAAGATACAGAAAAGCACGTATTGTCGCTGGGACCTATTATGATTCAGTGAGCTATGGTATCTTAAGGGAAGAATGGGAAGCAATGAATCAATAGCATTGCTGCTTCACTTTTTAATACCGCTTTGCTGATTTCATATCAGCGGGGCGGTATTTTTTTGCCAGTCAAATCAGTGATTTCATCAATTATTGATTAGATGAGCGCTAATACTTATCATCTGTGTTAAAATGATAGCTGTGAAAGGCGGGAACGTTATGAAAAAAACATTATTTATCGGTTCAACGGTACTGGATATGGTTGTTGAACTTCCCCATCTGCCAAGCTTAAAAGAAGATATTAACACATCTGCAATGAATGCTGCCTTAGGCGGCTGTTCCTATAATGCTTCAAGCATTGCCCATCATTTATCTTTACCATATATTCATTGTTCACCATGTGGTGAAGGCTTTTTTGCGGACTGCATAAAACAGCTGCTGGCTGCGCAAAACCGCCGGCCCTTTGTGTGCATCCCAAGCTTAGATAATGGCTGCTGCCTCTGTTTAGTTGATGAACATGGAGAACGCACATTTATTTCCCATCATGGTGCTGAATATCTCTTTGACATTGAATGGCTGAAAGATCTGCATGAGGATTGGGATATGATCTATGTCTGCGGACTTGAAATCGAGGAAAAAACCGGGGAAGCATTAATTCAATATCTGAATGAATCAGCACATGCTGAAATTATCTTTGCCCCTGGTGCCCGCATTGACAAGATTCAGCCCGAACGGCTGCAGGCGATGTTTCAGCTGCGGCCAATCCTGCATCTCAACGATGACGAGGCGCTTGCCTATACCAGCTCAAAAACCGTAAATGAAGCCGCGGATAAGCTGTATCAGCTTACGCATAATACCGTTATTATTACTTGCGGAAGTGATGGCGCCTATTTGAAAAATAATGATGAGGAAAAACTGATTGCAGGATTTAAAGCTGATGTCATCGATACGATTGGTGCCGGTGATTCACATATCGGAGCATGGATCTGCGCTAAAAAGCTAGGAATGAATGATTCAGAAGCTATTCGTTTTGCTAATTATGTGGCGGCTGAAACAGTCAGCACCAAAGGCCCTGCCCTTTCTGAGCAGAGCTATGCTAAAATTAAAGCCTATTTACAAGAAATGTAATTTATATTAAATGAATTTGTCATAAATTTTTCAGAATTATAGTGTACACTTACAGACATAACAGGCAGGTGACACTATGAAAAATTTATTAATCAATCTATATGAATTAGCAGCCGCGATGCTTCCCTTTTTCATCGTCTATGCACTCCTCAGCAAAAAGCCTAAAAAGCTTGAGCATTTTATCATGGCTTTCATTTTCGCGTGCTATATTTTTGCTGTCTACCATCTTACAAATACCGGCACACTTTATGATTTATTAGTTTATAAAATGTCCCATACCGCTGATATTATCAATTTTGAACCCTTCTCGATGACTATTGATTGGGTTGGCTATCTGCAGAGTATACTCTTGTTTATCCCCTTTGGCATGCTGCTGCCGCTGTTTTTTAAGCGCCCTAATTTCTTGCTTTGTACCCTATCCGGTACTTTGTTTTCATTAATGATTGAGTGCAGTCAATTGTTAAATAAACGCAGTAGTGATGTGGATGATTTGATTATGAATACATTAGGTGCTCTGATTGGTTATCTGCTTTACAAGCTGATCCTTGAAAGACTGCTTAAGGGCAAGCTGCAGAATCTTTCCAGACTAGAACCTTTATTCTACATACTGGCGATGTTTGCCGGCAGATTCTTTCTCTATAATGAATTAGGTTTAGCAAAAATCCTTTATGGATTTTAATCGGCAAAAGGCTAAAATATGAAAAAGCTGATAATTATTATATGCTGCATTACTGCTTTATGCGGCTGTCAGAAATCAAAAACTGTTGTTACTCAAATCCAAAGCAGGCAGGATCCTTTCATTGAGACTTATTATTCAGCCCAAAATGATTCAGCATTTAAAATGCTTAAGAAAGCAATCTTTAAAGAGCTGCTTAACGGCTGGACAGAAGATACGGTTAAAAACCCCATTTGGATCTATGGAGACTTCACAAAATATACGATATTAAATAGTGATTTAAGCGTTAACGAAGAATTTGATAATTATTATATGTGTACCTATATTGCTGATGATGACCAATTTGGTTATGTCATACTAGCCAAAGAAGCGGACAGTCTTGCCAAGATTGAAGCGGTACAAACCGCTTACCGTTATGATTATCAGGCTAACATTGAGTTCATTCATGAAGCACTGGCTGCCTCTGAAATTGATTCAGCAAGTGCCAAGGCTGAACGAGTGAGCATTATTAATGACAATGAAAATAAGGAAGCTTTGAAAATTACCGATGCATACGGACATTGCCTGCTGATCTATTTTGAAGCAGAAGGCCCAATTCTATACAAAAGCAGCAAGCCCCTCTAAGGCTTGCCGTTTTTATTTTAATAGATCTTCAATACAGTCAGCCAGTCCATGATAACAATGAACTGCCTTGCGCTTTACCTCATCCGGTGCCCCTTCAACGCTAAAGCCTTGAAATGCTTCAATCATTTCAATATCATTATGACCATCACCGATAACATAAACCTCATGACTGCCAAACAGCTTCATCAGCTCAATGATACCGGTGCGCTTGCTGACACCTGCAGCTGAAACATCAATCGTTCCGGCATTGTAATGAAAAGCCATCCGTCCTTTAAAACGTTCACTCAGCTCCTTATACAATATACCGGTTTTTGATTTCGTTTCATCACGCAGATAGAAGGAATTAATCTGCTTTCTGCTGATGATTTGCTGCGGATCAATTGGCTGAATACCAATCAGCGTTGATTCACCCTCGTCTTCCGGAGACTGAAGATTGCCGAAATCATCACCGTCACTGATGCCAAACATGACCGTTGGTTTGCTTTTCAATAGTTCAATCAGCTCCATTGCGGCATCAAAATCAATATCATGACGCCAGATGATTGAAAAATCAGCGTCGGTAATTACCCCGCCGTTCGTGCCGATCATAAAATCACAAGGCACATGATAATGAGCCAGTTCATTCCTAAGCATGCCGACACTGCGGCCTGTCACGATTCCAAAGCGATGCTGCTGTTCACGAAATAACTTGATCGCATCTAAATCACAAGCATCAACCTTTAAATTACGGCGCAGTGTGCCATCCCAATCAGAAGCTAACAGTTTCATTTTGCGCTCATGACATCAAGAAATGCCTGATTAAAGATATGGGTATCAATTTCATGATCATAGACCTTACGTCCTTCACTGTATGTCTGTAAAGCCTGATAATCATCACTGATAATTACAAAATCAGCATCCTTGCCTACACGCAGTGAACCCTTTGTATCACCGACACCGTATACCCGGCATGGATTCAGTGATGCCATTTTGCTGACTGTTTCCAGCGGCAGCTCTAATTCCTCTACAAGATTGCGGATGCCGAATAATACCGGCTTTGTTGAACCGCATAAGCGCCCGGTATCTGTCAGACAATAGCCCTTTTCATCAATGTTAACTGCCAGATCTTTATCGATCATATATCTACCAATCGGCGCGCCGGCCATCGGCACATTATCAGAAATCATCATAAATTTATCATACGGCTTGCATTTAAACATAATCTGCAGCATTTCCTTAGATACATGAAGCAGATCACAGATAATCTCATTATTTACATAAGGATCAAGCAGACAAGCGCCCAAACCGCCCATCCGACGGTGATGAATGCCGCTCATTACATTTGCGGTATGTGTTGTCACGGTAATTCCCTTGCGGAACGCGGCAATCGCTTCATCATAGCCGCAGTTGCTGTGGGTAAATGCTACCTGGATACCGCGTTCAGTCAAAAACTCAATTGCCTTATCCGCGTTTTCAAGCTCAGGTGCTAAGCCTACCAGCTTTAAGGTTCCCTCAGCCGCATCAATCATCGCCTGAAGATGATCTAAACTGATATCTGGATGACCGGTATCAATCGCCTTTTCACCGACACGATTCAGATAAGGGCCTTCTGAATGAATACCGATGATCTTCGCACCGTCATTTTCTTCTTTTGAAACCTTCGCAATAACAGGGAATAACTCAAATTCAGCTGTCGGCAGAATCGCCGTAACGCCTTGTGAAGCTAAGCCTTTTAAATAGCCGCGCACATTAGCCTCATCATCACTGACCGCACTCATCATCGCATAACCCATCGTGCCATGATTGTGCGTATCAAAAATACCCGGGATGATTCGATATTGTGAAGCATCTACATCCACCGGACCGATCTCACGCTGGGTAATCCGCTTGATTTTCTTACCTTCAATTTCAAGATAACCGTCAACAATACCATCTTCAGTCACAATTCTTTTACATTTGATAATCATTTTAGTTCTCCTTTAAATCATCATAAGTAATTAATTCAATCTGATTCATTTCAATAAACTTCTTCACATCCGGCGAGGTCGCAGCTGCCAGATCTTTCAATCGTATTATCGTATAGGAAGAATACTTAAACAGCTCTTCTTCCGCAAAACCAGCATGACAGACAAACACATTCAGCTCATGATCCAAAACCTGCGGGAGTACAGACATCAGATTTGCTTCTACATTTGTTGCCAGCTGCTGTTCAATCGGAAAGGGTTTAGGTGTCCACTCACAAGGCAGCATATAAAGTTCCTTTTCCTTCCAGACATTGAAGGATACTGGAATCTCATACTTTTCACTCATCGCTTGGATTGCTTTGACAATATTATTTGTAATCAAAGAATGCCCATGGAGATAGCCCGGCTTGCGGCCAACCAATTCAATAAAACGCTTCAGCTGATTCTCAATCTCCAACACCGTTTCATCATACGGATAGGGATCAGTCTCAAAATCAGCCCGCATTGTATCGCTTAATGATTTCATCTTCTTCATCCGTTCACCAGACGGTATAAAATCACCCTTCGCGTCAACTAAGGAAGGAACCAACGCCGGATCGCTGACTGGCTTGCCGGCTACCAAATTGAAATCGATGCCGAGACAGACATTCTTTACATCCTTAATCAGCTTTGCGGAATATTCACTGGCCGGCATGTTCACAAACAATCCGGTATTTCGGATTACCCCTTCACGAATCCCCTTGAGGATACCGCAGGCCGTTGATTCACATAGGCCGAAATCATCAGCCTGAAATAATAATTTCATTTTCCTCACCTCACTTTAAATAGCAAAGAGCTGGGAATTTTTATCCACAGCTCAATTTTTATATCCTAGAAAATACCGATAAATGCACCAATCATACCAAATGCAAGAATGCCCAGAATCAGCTGTGTAGGACGCGCACCCTTTTTGATTAATGTAACTAAGCCAAACAATAAGATTACACCTAATAAACCAGGGAAGATTGATTGGAATACATCATTGACAACCAGTGAAGTTTCACCGATATTCAATGTCAGATTCAGCGGTACATTCACCATTGAAGCCGTCATTGCGCCAACCATTGTAAGACCTAATACAGAAGCTGATTTAGATAAAGCACCCATTAAGCCAGAGGAGAAAACCATATCGATGAAGGATGTACCAAATACATAGCCCCAGTTAACAAAGAAATATTTAACGACTGATTGTGAAACACCATAAATCAGAATGAAAATCAAAGTACCGAGGATACTTCCCTCTGAACAAAGACCGATAGCGATACCAGCCGCAATAATACGCAGACAGTTAAAGAATAAGCTGTCAAACATACCGGCTGTTGGTCCCATCAAGGCAGCCTTGATACTTTCGATTGTCTGACCATCAATTGAATTCTTTTCTTTATGCTCTTTCTCCATCGCATAGCTTAAGCCTGCGATAAATGAGAAAGGAACCGCATGTGTATTGAAGAAGTTCTGATGACGGATGTAAGCTTCTTTTTTACCCTCAGGATCATCTTTATAGATTGATTCAATGGCTGGTGCCATGGTACATGTGAAACCATTAGCCTCCATCTTAGCCATATTAAAGGTTGAAAATACAAGATGAGAACGGAAGAACATCGATTTTAATACTTTCTTTTCATCTTGAGATAATTGTTTCTTTTCCATTAGAAGAAGTCCTCCTCATCATTACTTACTGTGTTTGGATTCGCCGCCAAACTATTTTTCAAATCAATAACTCGTTTTTCACTGAAGAACATCGTAATAGCGATAACACCGCCGATAATAGCGATTGGCAATGTTCCCATACCAAGATAAGCAACTAATACATAACCAAAGAAGAAGAAACAGCCAACCTCTTTGTTCCAGATCATTGATGTTAAGATAGCAAATCCAACCGCCAGCATCATACTTGTAGAAGCACCTAAGCCAGTCATAACCCATGCCGGAAGTGATACAAGGAATGATTGAAGACCTTCAACACCATATGCTACCGCAAAGAATAAGATAACAGTATTGATTAATGGGGTAATCATATTCACCGCCATTGTCTGTATCATAAATTTCTTAGGATTGCATTCTGCGGCAAGCTTTTCCCAATAAGCGGCTAATGAAGCCCATAAAGGTGTAAACATATTGGCAATTGAAGCCATAACGGTACCGATTGGCAATGCGATAGCAAGACCGGCTTCAGCCGTAGAACCTGTTAAAATAGTATAAGCAACCGCAATAATACTTGCTGTTGTAGCATCGGCAGGAATTGAACCGCCGATTGCGGAAATACCCATGAAGATTGATTCAAGCGCGGCTCCCATAACAATACCGGTATGGAAATCACCTAAAACAAGACCGGCAAGCGGGGCAACAACGATTGGACGGTTAATACATTGCCATGAGAGAATGTATGGGTCCAAGAGTGAGACAATATAATAGACTAGGCATATTTGCAATGCTGATGAGACCATGATAGTTCCTCCTTATAGTTCATTAAATCCCTAAAACTTTATTCAGCTTTTCAGGAATATCTTCTGGTGTTGTCTGATAGACTGTTTCAATTCCCATATCCAGAATCTGTTTGAAAAGCTCAACCTCTGACGGATACGCATATAAATTACTTCCATAAGTCTTGCGCTGTTCATCACCCTGCTTCGGCGCGATTCTTCCATAATTGCCGACATTGATCAACGGAATATCTTTCACATTCTTAACCATTGCCAGCAGATCCTCCGGTGAAGCCACAATCAATAAAATTGAGTGATTGGCTGCTTTCGGATCAGAAAGTAATTTTATAGCATCAGCAACCGACTTAATCGCAACCTTAGCGGTAGGCGGCGCTGCCATCATCAATGACTTCTGCACGATAGGATTTGATGCGGCGGCATCATTAGCGACAATAATACGATCCACACCGGTATGTCTTGACCATTTAATCGCTACCTGTCCATGAATCATACGCTCATCTAAACGAATTAGTTTAATCATTTCATTTCCTCCTTTTAAAAGAAATCTTCTTCCGTAGTTTCTACACTGTCATCCTTGACAACCCGAAGCATTTCCCGTGATCTTTCCACAATTTCTTCAAGCTGTTCATCGCTGACACTTTCCTGAATAGAAAGCTCAAGGACACAAGCCAGATTTACACCCGCCACTAAACGGGTATTGGGTTTATGCAGATAAGTAAACATTACTTGATTAACACTGCCCCCATACATATCCGATAATAAAATAACTTCATCATTCTCACTCACTGATGCATAGAACGCGTCCAGTTTTTCCTGAACCGAACATTCATCAACATAAGCATCAAACACACTCACCTGATCACTGTTTCCTAACAGGATATCCAATGAGGTTTTCATACCGCTGGCCAGATGACCATGCGATGATAAGAATAGCTTCAGCACAGCGCCCGCTCCTTTCGTTTTCCATTTGCTGAGTAAAGAATACCATTGACTTATAAAAATGTTAACGTTTACATTTTGCTGAACATTAGTGAAACTGCCTCCCTTTTCACTCTCATTAGTGCAAAAGAAAAGCCTCATATCACAATGAGGCACGGTTTATAGATCAATTTTATTCAAAAAATAACTCTTTATATCATTCAAGCACTATTTTCGGTTTATTAATTAGATAAGAATTTATTCGTAACAGCTTCAATGAAACAGCTGCGGTAAGCATCATCAACACTTTCAAAAGCCATCTGAATGTATCTCACACGATAATATAAATAGAAAAGAATTTTATTCACCAGCTTTAAATCAGTAATCTTAATATCATGCTTGAGACTTACCACAATAATATATTTAACTTCATAGGGTTTATCCCAAATCATTTTAGTAGCCGGCTGATAAATTTCAATAAATTCCTTTTGCGTATGCTTATATTGGCAGAAAATCATTGCCACCTGCGAAGACTTATTATAATAGCTGAGATTTTGACCGCAGCTGAATAAGGAATCAAACATTTCCTCCGCCTTGCCATTTACCGCATGCTTATAGCACATCAGCTTCATAAAAGTTACATAAACATCGCAGTCAAATTTAGGATAAGTAGAGGTTATATTACTCATATGTTTAACAACATCCGTAGAATACCCCTTAATAAATACCTCATTAAATAAATTCATTGTTTCATCCTCGATTCCCAGACCAGTAAATGTGACAAAAGGAATCGGGTAATAATTATAGGTTGAAGGTGTTTCAATTAAAGCGCAGTCATAATCGCTGAAATTGATCCGCCGCATTTCATATTGATTGTAGATATGCAGGGTATCAATCATATTGCCGCAGGATTTGCGCAGCATATCCGCTCGGGCATGCGCGACAGCCCGGCCAGCCTGTGAGATCACCGCCAGACGGCGTTTCGTATACTGATAATTAATCCGTTTCAGCATATAATCAATTAATAACGATATGGGTGTAAACACACTGGCATCAATTTCATCATTCAGAATTTCCTGGGAAATAGTAAGCATGACACGCGCCATCTGCATTGCCAGCGGTGATTTATCCGCCTCCGCTAGCTCATCACAATATGTAACCAGACGCATTTTCTTATTCGAATCATAATAAGAGCGCAGATAAATCGGCATCAGCAATGATTCAAAACTCGTGCGGAACACATCAAATAATTCCAATTCAAATAAATTGCCGCCCAATTCATTTTTCATGCATGCAATCAATTTATCCAGGTAATCACTTGTCTGTGAGATATGATCAACAGGAATAGTCGCCAGATCATCCTTATTGGACAGATCAATATCCCGATAACACATCAGCATCTTCGCAAATTGTAATTTTTCATCCTCATTATAATTGACGATATATTCAGTATTAAACACTTGTTCCGCAATCTTATATTCATATAAAGTTTTAATATGTGCAGCTGTCTTGGAATCAATTTTAACACCATGCCCGCTTATTAACCGATTCTGCATCAGGCAAAGATATGTAGCCATTTTCTTAGTATTGACATCCAGCACAGACATACAGCTCTCTCTGAGTATTTTCAATAAGGCATGACGAAGATCAGCATAATACTGATGGTCATCATAGAACATATGTTCAAATTCCTTCACATCATACTGTAATGAAATATCATGATACTGACTGCAGAATACCTCAACCATCAAATAACGGATATTTTCTTCACTGCCCTTAGGACTTAATCCCTTCCCAGGTGTTGAAACCAACTCAACATCATAACTGGCAAAGAAAGACGTAACCCAGGCAAGATCATTTTTAATAGCGGACTTTGTAAGGAAAAGCTGATCCGCTAAATCATCGACCAGCGTATATTCATGATAAAGCAGATTCTGCGCCATCATGATTCTTCTGGCTATTTTTTCCATATCCTCATTTCGGAAGAAGCCATATTCCTTTAACACCATTTCTTTAAACGCTAAATATTTAGCTGTATCGATGGGCTCAAGATAATAACCCTTGGAACGTGTAGATATGATATGAGCGATTTCCTCTTTCGATAATTCATCATTTAATTCCGCAATATCTGATTTAACCGTTCTTGCTGATGACAGGGAAAAATCTGCCAGATCATCAGAAGTCACTACACCATCATGATTCATGATTGCAAATAATATGGATAAATGGCGGCCTTTTGTGATTTTCATATTTAACCCTCTTTCACCCTTTATCTTATCATAGATTAACGTAAAAAGCTGATTATAAATTTTTACCAATCAAAAATCACTGCGAACGTGTTTATGCGTATTTCTTCATCCAGCCGCTCTTGAAGTAATGCACGGTACATAAAACCATCGCCAAAATCCAAGTTAATGTATAGCCCCAGAATACTACCGCTATATTCTGAAAATGCGGCATCGCAAAGAAAATCCAAATTTGACGGGCTACACAATAGCTGAAGGTAAGAATCAGCATCGGTGTAATCGCATCGCCGGCACCGCGCAGGGCTCCGCATAAGATATTGGAAACTGCGAGAAAGATATAACCAGGTACTAAGATGCTCATCATATAATGCCCGTAATACAAAACCTGTGATTCACTTGAAAAGATTGAAAGCAGACGGTCAGCCTGTGTAAAAATACCCAAAGAAAGAAGAATCGTAGCACATAGTGTCATGCTCATACAAATACGAATCCCCTTTTTAACCCGCTCATATTCCCTAGCTCCCATGTTTTGACCGACAAAGGTTGTAATTGCCAGGTTGAAGCTTTGTATCGGCAGATTGGCAAAGGCATCAATCTTGTTATAGCTGGAACAGCCAGCCATCGCAAATGAACCAAATGAATTGATCTGCGACTGCACAAGCAGGTTAGAAAAGGAAATAATTGACTGCTGAAAACCAGACGGCAGCCCGATTTTCACAACTCTCAGCAGGACATGTTTTTCAAAACGAATTTCTTTCAGTTTAATTCGATAATCATCTTTTACGGTAATTAAATGAAACAAACCTAGCAGGCAGGAAGCACTCTGAGCAATTAAGGTTGCCCACGCGACGCCGGCTACCCCCATTTTAAAATAAATAACAAAGACTAAATCAAGCACAATGTTGATGCCGCAGCTGACGAACAAATAAATCAACGGCCGCCGTGAGTCACCGATTGCCCGCTGGATACCGGCGCACATATTGTAAAGCATGACCGGTACGATTCCTAAAAAGTATATCCGCAGATAAAGAATTGAACTATCCAGCACATCTGCCGGCGTACCGGTCGCTGAGAGCATCCACGGTGACAGCAAATAACCGATTGCCATTAAAATCAAGCCGCTGCAGAAAGCCAGCGCTATTGATGTATGCACTGAATCATGCAGTCCTTCTTTATTCTTAGCACCGTAGTATTGAGAGACAATAACACCGGCCCCCGTTGACAGTCCCATAAAAAAACCAACCAGTAAATTAATGATTGGATTGCTTGCGCCAACGGCAGCCAAAGCCTGCGGCCCCACATAGTTACCGACCACTACTGAATCTACCGTATTATAAAGCTGCTGAAAAAGATTACCAATCAGCAGCGGGATTGTAAATATTAAAAGCTGTTTCCGAATGACACCCTCGCTCATCATTCCGCTATTTTTTCGTTCCATGCTGCACATCACCCCTGAATAATTTATTAGTATACTCTTATCATCGGGATTTTTAAAGTCTAATTTTTACACTTATGCATAAAGCAAAAGAAAAGCCATATCTTTCGATATGACTTATTCGTTATTTAATGATTGCAGGCAGCCAGTGAGCATCTGGTTCAAGCTCAAGCAGCTTCGCAACTGTTGAAGCTACATTGGCAAGACCAAAGTCACCCTCAGCAATTTCAACATCCTTATTATAAATAATAAATGGAACCTTATTTAATGTATGAGAAGTCTTAGCCTTCGGCTTGTCGCCTTCCTTCTTAGGTTTTTCATACATTTCATCAGCGTTGCCATGGTCAGCTGTTACGATCAGAATACCGTTAACCTTCTTCACAGCCTTCATGATTCTTTCAAGACATAAGTCTACCGCTTCAACACCGATAATTGTAGCTTCATAATTACCTGTATGACCAACCATATCACCATTAGGGAAGTTCGTTCTCAGGAAATCATATTTGCCTGATTCAATCGCTTCAACTAAAGTATCCGTAATTTCCGCAGACTTCATCCAAGGACGCTGTTCAAATGGTACAACATCAGATTTGATTTCTACCCAGTCTTCAAGTTCTTCTGAGAATTTCTGAGAGTTGTTGCCGTTCCAGAAATACGTTACATGACCATATTTCTGTGTTTCTGAAATCGCGTAAGAACGAATGTTGTTCTTTACAAGATATTCAGATAATGTATGTTTGATCTTTGGCGGATAAACTAAGAAATTATTAGGAATCTTTAAATCACCGTCATATTGCAGCATACCGGCATACATTACATCCGGTTTGCGGACACGGTCAAATTCGGTGAATACTTCGCTGTCAAAGGCCAGTGAGATTTCCTGAGCGCGGTCGCCGCGGAAGTTAAATAATACAACGCTGTCACCGTCTTCGATAGTGCCGACTGGTTTGCCGTCCTTCGCGATAACAAAAGCAGGCAGATCCTGATCGATCACACCAGTTTCACTGCGGTAAGTCTCTACGGCTTCTTTAGCGCTGGCAAATTGTCTGCCTTCACCTAATACATGCGTATGCCAGCCAGCTTCAACCATTGGCCAGTTTGCTTGATAACGGTCCATCGTAATCTTCATACGGCCGCCGCCTGATGCGATGCAGGCATGGAAATGATCATCATTGACAGTGTTAAAGAATGCTTCAATCTGATCTAAATAAATCAATGCGCTGGTTTCCGGTACATCACGTCCGTCTAATAACGCGTGAACACGAACTTCTTTGATACCATCAGCCTTCGCCTGTTCAATTAATGCCATTAAATGATTAATATGTGAGTGAACATTACCATCAGATAATAAACCGATGAAATGCATCTTGCCATGATCTTTACATTTATCAACCAATGCCTTCCATGTATCTGTTTTAAAGATATCCTTGGATTCAATGGATTCATTTACTAATTTTGCGCCTTGGCTGTAAATTTGTCCGCAGCCTAATGCGTTATGACCAACCTCTGAATTTCCCATATCGCCATCGCTTGGCAAGCCAACTGCTAAGCCATGGGCTTTAATTGCTGTATTTGGAGATGTTGCCTTTAATTCATGAAGTGTAGGCGTATATGCGTTATTAACCGCATTGCCATAATCTTTATCGCTAATACCGACACCATCCATTACTACTAATACTACCGGTCTTTTACTCATTTGAGTTTCCTCCTTCTTTACCTAATAAATATACCATTTTTTCAGATAAATGGCATTATAAACTATCTAAATTCGTGAATTAATTTGCATAATCGGCACTCAGTAAGCTGATTCGCGCATATACTGCAATAGCGGCGAATATAATATCGTCAGAAGGAGTGTGAATTTATGTGTGGTATTGCAGGTGTCTTGGACAGCCGGCATGATATTACGAATCAAAAGCCGATTTTCCGTGAAATGATGAATACATTAAAGAACCGCGGACCTAATGATGAGGGTGTATATACAAATCGGCATGTGGCGCTGATTCATACACGGCTGGCTGTTGTCGATCCAGAAAATGGCCAGCAGCCAATGTTTTTTACGGAAGATAAAAAGCGTTACGTCATCGTTTATAACGGAGAATTATACAATACAAATCAGGTACGCAAGGAATTGATTGAGCTTGGTTATGAATTTAAGTCACACAGTGATACAGAGGTGGTTCTAAGAGCCTATGTCGCATGGAAAGAGAAATGTGTAGACCATTTTAACGGCATCTTTGCTTTCGCGGTATGGGATGACGCGCAGGAGCGTTTATTCTTGGCCCGTGATCGGGTGGGTGTAAAACCGCTGTTTTATGCTGTTGTGCAAGATACATTCCTATTTGGCTCTGAAATCAAGGCATTGCTGGCTCATCCGCTGCTTGATGCTGAAATTGATGCGCACAGTATTGCCGAAATTATGCTGATTGGGCCGGGAAGAACACCGGGTTATGGTGTATTTAAGCATGTAGAAGAGCTTAAACCCGGTGAGTATGCTTATGTAAAGGGCTGTGAAATCGATAAGCATCGTTATTTTACCCTAAAGGATAAGCCGCATACGGACAATGAAGCACAGACAATCAGAAAAGTCCGTGAGCTGGTAGTGGATGCCATCCAGCGTCAGCTAGTGTCAGACGTACCCATTGGTACCTTCCTGTCCGGCGGTCTTGATTCAAGTCTGATTTCCTCAGTCGCATCCCGTTATATGAAAGAGCGCGGCAAAAGGTTAAAGACCTTCTCTGTTGATTATGTAGATAACGCTAAATATTTTAAAGCCAGTCATTTTCAGCCGAACAGTGATGCTGATTTCATTGGCAAGATGGTCAAATATCTGGACAGCGATCACACCACGATCACCCTTGGCACCGACGATTTGATTGAGAGCCTGTTCTCAGCTGTTGATGCTAGAGATCTGCCGGGTATGGCCGATGTTGATGGTTCACTGCTGCTTTTTGCGAAAGAAATCAAAAAGCAAGTAACGGTAGCCTTATCCGGTGAATGCGCGGATGAAATCTTTGGTGGTTATCCATGGTATCGAGACAAGGATATCCGTGAAGCTGACGGCTTCCCATGGTCACAGAGTACCTTATACCGTGCTTCCTTTATGCAGGATAAATGGCTGAAGGGCTTAACTGCCAATGATTATGTGCATTCGCGTTATCAGCAGACATGTGATGAGACAGATAAATTACCTGGTACTTCCCCTTTAGAAGCCCGCATGAAAGAAATGATGAATCTGAATGTTAATTGGTTCATGCAGACGCTGCTTGACCGCAAAGACCGCATGAGCATGGCAAACGGCCTAGAGGTCAGGGTACCTTTCTGTGATACACGTATTCTTGAATATCTCTACACAGTGCCATGGTCACTAAAAGATTATGAAGGCCGGGAAAAAGGACTGCTGAGGGTTGCGATGAAGGATTATCTGCCTGATGAAATTCTATGGCGTAAAAAGAGTCCTTATCCTAAAACTCATCATCCCGCTTATTTACAAAAACTGCGGGAAATGCTCGATGACTTATTAAATGATTGCAATGCCCCGCTGTGGCAGATTGTTAAACCGGAAGCGGCAAGAAAGCTGTTAACCGATGAAACCGCTCAGCCATGGTATGGTCAGCTGATGACGACACCACAGACAATTGCTTATTTCCTCCAAATCAATTACTGGCTTAAAAAGTATCATATTAAAATTAGTGAGTGATTTCACTTGCACTGACTGTCACCTTTAAGTAAACTTAAGGTGAGGTGATTTCATGTTTAGAAAAATACTATTGAGCCTGTCACTGCTTAGTTGTTTTATGCTTCCAGTGCATGCTGAAGAAGCCCTGCGGGAAGATGAAACGGCATTGATTGAACGCTATGAAACATCAGTCTTTAAGCTAGGCAGCTGTGATGCCACGGAATATCCGAAAATGCCGAAGAGCTTCATTGAAGCCGCCCGGCAGGTAATTATTGAAAATGATTTTTCTGAAGAAGAAATCCAAATACTGAATCAGGGCTTTGATCAAATCCTGGAGATACTGGATACTTTTGTGAAAGCAAATGTTGTCATCACCGCAGATGAATTTAACACAGGACTGCGCGGCGAAGCCGATGATCGCTTTTATGACTTTACTGCCCTGCGATCTGATCTGCAGAAAGCCGCTTATCAGGCATATAATGACGCAGGTTATAAGGTGCTTGGCCTTGATGGCATTAAACCGCTGTTAGAAAAAGACGCGTCACTGAAAAAGACAGTTGAAAACGATCCGCTTGAATTGGATGTTAAAGCTCAGTCAGCGAATGCGGGAATGAGTCTCTATGATACGATCAAGCTTATTGTTGAAGCGGCTTCGGCAGTAATTCTGCTGCTGGGAATTTATGGCTTCATCAAAAGTAAACGTAAATAAAAGAAGGAAGGTTTCATCATTATGCACATTGCATTATGATTGAATCCCTTCCTTTTTATTATTATAGCTGATTCGCAAAACGGGTGATGGCTGCCAAACCATCCTTTAATACCTGTTCCTCACAGGCATAACCGATACGGAAGCTATGCGGCTGTTCAAAGCAGTCACCCGGTGTTACAAAGGCACCGGTTTTGGCATACATCTGTTTACAGAAAGTATAGGAATAAAGATCAAAATCATAATAAATCAGTGATGTTGTGCCAGCCTTAGGTTTTACATAAGAAAAATGCGGATTTTCAGCAATCCATTGATCAAGGATTGCCAAATTGTTTTGAATCAGCTGAATATTGCGTTCCAACAGCTTATCGGCATGCTTTAATGCGGCTGCCGCAATCATTTCATCCAGCATCCCGCAGCTGATCATATTATAATCACGATGTGATAAACATGCCTCAATTACCGCCTTATCCTTTGAAGCAACCCAGCCAAGACGGACACCGGCCAATGAGAAAATCTTCGACATACTGCTTACACTGATTCCCTTTTCATATAAATCTACAATGCTTTCGGTATAGCTGCCATCCTGATTCAGACCGCGGTAAACCTCATCACAGAGGATATAGGCGTCAACTGAACGGGCAATCGCTACAATCTCCTTTAAAATATCTAAAGGAATCAGCGCACCGGTAGGATTGTTTGGATTATTCAGACAAATCATTTTAGTTTTTTCATTCACCAATTGACGCAGCTCTTCCACATCTGGCAGATAATCATTTTCTTTCTTTAAATGTAAAAGCTGCACATCCGCATGAAAAGCCTCTGGGATTGAATAGAGCTGCTGATACGTCGGCAATACAGAAATAACCCGGTCCCCTGGCTCAATCAGCGAATAAAAGACTAAATGATTCGCGCCCGCCGCACCATGTGTTGACAGTACATTTTCAGGCTGGATATTACGATATCTGCCGCAGATTCCCGCTTTAAAAGGCGCCGCACCCTGAATCGCGCCATAGGTAAGCCGCTGTGAAGCCAGATCATCTAAAAAAGTATTGCGATCGATGCCAGTCAGCGCTAATAATTCATCAAGCGAAATTGAATCAACACATGTTTCCGCAATATTATAAACCGCGTCATCCTCATATTCATTCATCCATTCCTCTACTTTAAATGGTTTAATTTTCATATATTTCCACCTCGCAACATTATCATAAACAATTGAAAGGAATTCCTCAATGGTCAAAATAAAAAATTAATCAACATTTTTTGGTTAAAATACAAAACTAATCTTTAGTATTTTCATTCATTAACACAAACCACATCAGCTGGGATTCAAAATACTCAGGTTCATGATCAGCTGTAAGTGCTTCTTTGATCCGCCCCAGACGATAACGCACTGTATTCTTATGCACATGAAGCAGCTTTGCCGCCTTTACAACATCACCCTGAGCCATAACATATGCCTGCGCAGTCTGCATAAGATCCTCATGACTGCCTTCTTTTTCAATCATTGATTTTATATCAGCACAATAATTACGCACCCATAAATTATCTCTTAATGGATAAATCAGCTGAAAGATGCCGATATCCGTAAAAGATGCGTGAGGCAGCTTAAACTTGTCTGCATATTCATAGGCAAACAGGCTTTCCTTGAGAGCCAGATCTATTTCATCTAAATTGTCATGGCGCTTGCCAAAACCGATCGGCTGTGTTTTTTCCCGGATGCTCTCCGGATGCAGATTGCCCACTAAAAAGCTGCCTTCTTCATATGCATAACAGAAGCAATCACTGGCTCTGAGATAGGCTGGCGGCATCTTCTTTTTCACATAAGCGGCACTAAAAGGAACGGATAGATTAGGGAATAGCTCTTCAGCCAAGACCCGCTGACTGCCAGCGGATAATTTTTCATTCATCAGCAGCTTTAGTTTTTGTTCGTTTAATTCTTCATTTCCCCGCGCTTCAATCAATGCGCTCAGCTCAGTGATTAAAGTCTCAAAATAACCGCCTTCACGTTTAAACATCAAGATTGGAAATGCTTGCTGATTCGCATATTCAATAACCTCATTCGGCAGCTCATGATAATAAATCTCCTTAATTGCCAAGGCAGACGCGCCATCCTGAATCAAGAGCTTAATGGATTTTAGAATCATTTCCGGGTGATGCTTCGCAAACAGCAGACTCGTTAATACAAAGGCTTCTTTCTCAAAAAGGCCGAAGGGTTCTGAATCACTAAGTGCGTCATATTCAAAATCAAGGATGTTTACCTTACTGACAGAACGATTGAGACCATTGATACCGGCGGCGATACGAAAAGCGGAAAACGCAGGCTGCTGCAGTAATTCTGAAATCTTGATGCTCATTGCGCGGACAGCTCATTCAGCTTGGCTAAAGTATCCAGCTTCAGCTTTTCACGCAGCCTTTTCATATAGGCAAACTCTTCGCATTCCTTTTGACCGTGTGTTTGATTTAATTCATATTCCAGCTCAATCCATGTATCCAGCGCCGCCTCATTATGCTGGAGCACTACCTCACACTTATCGATACATTTATATAATCTCGCTTCCGGTGTTTTCAGTTCATCCATCTCCTCAAACAAGGCTTTTAAAGTATCCTTAAAAGAACCGCTGACTGTGCTTAACAGCTGATCGATCGCATCCAGCTCAACCACTTCATCCGCTGCGGTTTTATAGAAGGTCGGAATATCTCCGGTAATTGCTTCACCAAGATCATGAATCAGACACATTTTGATAACCTTATTCATATCCAGCTCGCTGAATTCATCAGCCACAGCCATTGCCAATAAGCCCATCCGCCAGCTATGCTCTGCCACACTTTCATGACGGCCGCTGCTTGTCCAGCTATGTCTTGTGTTGCACTTTAACTTTTCCGCAATATTCATAAAGACGATACATTCATTGATATCCATTTTCCGCACTCACTTTCCAGTATTTTTACTTTAAGTGTATTATAGCATTTAAGCCGTCGAACTTCGATTGCTGATTCTGCATTTACTCATAAAAGCTGAAACTGAATGCTTCTGTTCAGCTTAAAATCATTCACTTTCGACATGATTTGATGTAAAATGAAAAACAAATGGAGGCTTTATGAAAAAAATAGAACTTGAAGATTTTTCTAATTATCAATATTTATCAGAAATTAAACTTACTGAAGATGGGAAGCGCTGTCTGTTTGTTGTCAGTCAGGCTGATTTGGATCACAACAGCTATCAGCATCACATCTGGATGGCTGACTTAATCAACAACAAGGTTATGCAATGCAGCGGCGGCGGCAAGGAACGCGGTATAATCCTAGAATCCGCAGACACTATTTTATTTCCTGCTGACCGTGACGGGCTTGTTAAGAAAGCAAACGCAGAGCATCAGGAGTGCAGTGCCTATTACCGTTTAAATTTAAACGGCGGTGAAGCGGTTTTAGCCTTTACCTTACCGCTTGCCGTTACCTCTTTAAAACTCATCGATGAACACTATGCGGTTGTGATTGCCAATGTGGATCTGAATAAACCGGATCTCTCTGCTTTGAGCGGTGATGAATTAAAACAGACGATTCAGGCACTGAATGAAGAAAAAGATTATGAGGTACTTGATGAACTGCCTTACTGGTTCAATAATCAGGGCTTTATCAACAAGCACCGCAAACAGGCTTTTCTGGTCAATCTGCAAACCGGCGAACACAGCCTGCTCTCACCAACCTTAATGAATGTCAACGAAATGGCACTCAGTGAGGATAAGAAGACATTGATCCTATGCGGCAGTGAGTATCAGGATATCCGCCAGCCTTATTCAGTCATTCTTAAAGTCAATCTTGATACTAAGGAAACGGAACCATTATTGGCAGATAATCAATATAATGTCAGTCATATCGCATTAAGTAAGGATTGTTTAATCTTTACCGGCACAGATTTAAAAACATGGGGTACAAATGAAAATGATAAATTCTTTACCTGTGATCTCCATACTAAAGAACTGACATGTTTCTTTGATCCTGACTGGGGCATCGGCTCTAGCGTTGGTTCTGACGCGAAGCTCTACGGCGGTACCAGTTTTAAATATGTCAACGATAAGCTATACTTTATCGCAACGGTGGATAATGCGTCTAATCTGTATGAATTAACATTAGATGGTGAATGCAAGGCGCTGACTCAGCAGGAAGGCAGTGTTGACTGCTTTGATATAGTTGATGAAACAGTAGTATTTATCGGTATGCGTAATATGCTGCTTCAGGAAGTCTATCAGCTGAAACAGAATCAGGAAATAAGACTGAGTGATATCAATACGGCTGCCTTAGCGGATACTTATGTAGCCAAGCCTGAGAAGCTTTCCTTTATCAATGAGGATCAGGAACGGGTAGACGGCTGGGTGCTGAAGCCTTATAATTATGATCCGAATAAGAAATATCCGGCGATTCTAGACATTCACGGCGGGCCTAAGGTGGTCTATGGCGAAACCTTCTTTCATGAGATGCAGGCGTGGGCATCACAGGGTTATTTTGTATTCTTTGCCAATCCGCATGGCAGTGACGGCCGCGGGAACCGCTTCATGCATATGGTAAACCGCTATGGTACCATTGATTATAATGATTTAATGACCTTTACTGATGAGGTATTAAAACAATATCCAGCGATTGATCATCAGCATATCGCGGTAACCGGCGGCAGCTACGGCGGCTTCATGACCAATTGGATCATCGGCCATACAAATCGTTTCTGCTGCGCGGGCAGTCAGCGTTCAATAGCTAACTGGATCAGTAAATCATTAACGACTGATATTGGCTATTATCATAACATGACTCAAATGGCCGCGACACCTTGGCAAGATGTTTCAAAGATGTGGGACTTTTCACCTTTAAAATATGCGGATCAATGTGTCACCCCTACCTTATTTATTCAATCTGATGAGGATTATAGATGCTGGATGTGTGATGCCATGCAGATGTTTCATGCCTTAAAGCTTCATCATGTTGAGACGAGAATGTGCTTATTTAAAGGTGAAAATCATGAGTTATCAAGAAGCGGTAAACCAAAGCATCGGCTGAGACGGTTAAAAGAGCTGACTCATTGGTTTGACCGATATTGTAAATAGAAAACAAGCTGTGTTCTAAAATTCTGAAACACAGCTTTTATTTTACCTGTTCAACAAGCAGATCACGCATTGCTCTGGCCGCGATGCTTAAGCCATGGTGGGTATCCTGGATCAGACAAATCGTGCGGTCTAATGTTTTTTCAACTAATTGTATTTCAATGATTTCACCTTTACTTAACGCTTCCTGAGCAAATTCAGCCGGAATAAAACCTAAACCCAGACTGTTTTTAACCATTGGCAGAATTAAATCAGAGGTCGCAACTTCAATATCAGGTTCCCATTCCAAGCCATGATCCAGATAGAATTTATTATAAAGCTCATAGGTACGGGTATTCTGAGCCAAGCTGATCAGCGGATATTGCGTCAGTTCATTTAGATGCAGCTTTTTATTGGCTAATGATGTGAAAGATGATGAAGCTATCAATATTTCATGAATTGTTTTAAGTTTAATTTCTTGGAGTGAACCGCTGACTTTAGTAGGTGATGTCACCACCGCAAAATCAATTTGACCGCTTTTTAACGCATTGATGGCCTGCGGGGTCGTATAATTGAAGATTTTCAAACGCACAGCCGGATAAGCCTCATGAAATTGACGCAGGATGGGCAGCAATAAACCATGCAGCGCTGTTTCACTGGCACCGATATAGAGAATGCCGCTTTGCAGACCAGCATTTTGCGACAGCTCAGCCTCACCTCTCTGCAGCTGTTCAAAGGCGATAGCAGCATGTTTATAAAGCTGCTCCCCTTCAGCCGTTAACGTGATGCCGCGGTTATTTCTGATGATCAGCCGGCAGCCTAATTCATTTTCAAGATTATTGATCACCCGGGTTACATTGGGCTGACTGCTCATTAATGCAGCCGCTGCCTGTGTCATGCTGCGATATTTTGCGACATAGTAAAAGATACGGTAATATTCAAAATTAACAGCCATCAGCAACCTCCCGGATATAACTATTTATGATATCAGCTATATCAACTATATATTATTCATCTGATACTATATAGAGTATAATACGAAGCTGGTTAGGGTTCAATCTTTTATATAAAATAACGAAGGGATGATGGGTATGAATAACGATTTAACCGTAGGAAAGCCGTCAAGTGTCTTGTGGAAATTCTGCTTGCCGCTGTTTGGCAGTATTCTCTTTCAGCAGCTGTATAATATCGCTGACAGTTTTGTGGCGGGCAAATTCATCGGTGAACAGGCATTGGCTGCGGTCGGCAACAGCTATGAAGTAACCTTAATTTTTATAGCCTTTGCATTTGGCTGCAACATTGGCTGTTCGGTCGTTGTATCACAGCTATTCGGTGCTAAAAACTATCGTGATATGAAAACCGCGGTCACCACAACATTAATTGCCAGTGCTGTTTTATGCGGCTTATTAATGCTGGGCGGTCTGACCCTTTGTACTCTGCTGTTAGAGCTGATTCATACACCCTCAGAAATAATCGCAGCTTCAAAATTATATCTGGATATTTATATCTTAGGGCTTCCTTTTATGTTTTTCTATAATGTTTCAACCGGTATCTTCTCAGCATTGGGTGATTCACGGACACCCTTTATTTTTCTGGCGGTTTCCTCATTATCCAATATTGCCGTCGATATCCTTTTCGTCAAAGCATTCCAGATGGGGGTGGCCGGTGTCGCATGGGCAACCTTTCTCTGTCAGGGAATCAGCTGTATCCTCGCGCTTACCGTCGTATTAAAACGGCTTGCCGCAATTAAAACGGAAGGCCATACGCAGCTTTATTCATGGGAAATGTTTGGCAGAATCGCGCGGATTGCCGTTCCAAGCATCCTCCAGCAAAGCTTTATCTCTGTGGGCAACATACTCATTCAAAGTGTCATCAACAGCTTCGGAGCCAGTGTGATCGCCGGGTATTCAGCCGCAGTTAAACTGAATAACATGGTCATTACCTCATTTACTACCTTGGGCAACGGAATCTCTAATTATACAGCGCAAAACCTCGGTGCTGATAAGCCGCAGCGAATCAAGGAAGGCTTTCATGCCGGCATCAGAATGGTTTGGCTGATTTGTGTGCCGCTCGTGCTGCTGTATCTGTGTGCCGGCCGCTGGCTGATTTATATCTTTATGGATCATTCAACAGGTCTGGCGATAGATACGGGTGTTCAATTTCTAAGTATCCTATCCCCCTTCTACTTCATCGTATCCGCTAAACTGGTTGCCGACGGCATTCTGCGCGGAGCCGGTATGATGTCACAATTCATGACAGCGACATTTACCGATTTACTGCTGCGGGTAATTTTAGCCGCTGTGCTTTCACGCTTCTTTGCGGCAGCCGGCATCTGGTTCGCATGGCCGATCGGCTGGACGATTGCCACAGCCTTATCACTTTTCTTCTACCGCAAAGGCACTTGGATCATTGCCGATCAAAAAGCTCAGCTAGTCAGCGCAAATTAAAACAAGAAAGCATGCGCTGCCGGCTTGATTATAACAGTCTGGAAAAGGCCAGCAGAATCAGAAAGGCTCCGCTCAGCCATGACAGATCCCAGCGCAGACGTCCTTTCATCACCTTGCCAATCAGCAATCCCAGCTGTACAAACAATACACAGACAATAAAATTCACCAGATAAAGACTGATCGAGGGTGTGATCGATAAACCATAGGCAAAACCGCTGGCTAAGGAATCCATGGATAAGGCTGTTGCAAGCATAATCGCCTCTTTTACTGAAAGCGTATTGGAATTATCCACATCTGCCTTCTTTTCATCTTCCGCAATCTCCAGCAGCAATACGATATTCTTAAATTTCACACACATCGGCTGTCGTTTTAATCTTCCCAGCCAGCTTTTCCAAAGACTCTTAAACAAGGAACAGCAGCCTAAAAGCATCAGCAGACCCGCGCTTAACGCTAATGCCAGCTGTTCATTCAATAAGCTTTGAATCAACGCCGCGAAGCTTAAAGACAAGAATAAAAAAAGCGTACCAATAAAAGCGATAATCACTGAGGCAGAACGGTTCACCTTCATGTTATCCAATCCATAGGTGATACTTACCAGAAACGCATCAAAGCTCAAGGCCATGACGAGAAATAACCATTCAATCATAACTCACCTCAACCTAGTTTATAGCTAAGACAGCGTTGTGTGAATATAAAAGCCAGACCGAAGTCTGACTTGCTTTTTATAATTCCTGTATATTTCCTTGTTTATCAGCTAATAATACACTGAGCTTCAGCTGTTTTTTCACCACTGGAGAAATTTCGTTCCACTGTCTGCGGGTCATTGGTGAATCATTAAATGCCAGACTATAATGAATTGAAGGGTCCTGAATCTTTGTAATTAATTCGGTGACTTTACTAGGCAGTGTCTGCTTTCTTCCCCTTTTAATTCCCTGAACATTGATCACCCAGCGTTCATTCTCATGCTGAGCTAATATTTCATTTTTAATTTCTGTATAATCCCAACCATGCTCATCCAGCCATGAACGGATCAATTTACTCAAATCCTCTGTACTGCGTTTCATTTTCTGCTTTTTAGCCAATGCCTTTTCTTCCGGTGACTTGCTTGGTCTTCCGCGCTTCTTACTTGGGAATAAACGTTCCCGGCTGTCTAATTCATCTGTACGATATAGAATTACCAAATGTGAACCAAATCCTGTCTGTCCTTTTGGTCTTCTCAGAATTTCATCCCCCGTCAATGCCAGCTTATACATCGCCTGACAGCATGTCGGCATCGTCGCGTGATTTGGTGACACCTCCGCATGCAGCCCTTTGGAAGAAATTTCGATCGTTTTTAACCCCGCCTTGGCTGCATCTTGTTTTTTCTTTTCTAAAATTTCTAAGTAATCTTTAATACCTGGACCTTTCATTTCGAAATCCTCCTTCAATTGCTACTATTGTAGCGCTTTGGTTTTGTCGAAATCACGCACATAGTGTCACTGATATGAAAAAGAATATCAAAATTTGATGTATAATAGGTAAAAGAGGTGATTTTCATGAACAAGAATATCATAAAGCGTATTTTAAATCTGATTGATACGCTGGAAATTAATAAAACTTCAATTCGTTCCCTGATCTCACAACTGGAAAAAGAGTTAAAATTACAGTTTTGTGAAACCAGCCGGGACAGTATTGAAGAAGTGATTAGAATTCTTCAGGCCACCAGCAACCTTAAAACGCTGGAGGACGGCATCGATCTGTCACAGCCGGCAACTGTTTATGCGAAAAGCTATGAGAAATCTGAATGTGAAGCCGCCGCCTTGTTTGAATGCTGCATCCGTGAAATGAAATATCGTCAAGTCCTTTTATCCTATCTGGATCTTACTTTTCATCCGATTGATCTGATGGCTGATCTTGGCTGTGAGGATCTTGTCTATTTGATGCAGAACAGTATCTTATTTATTGAAGTAGACGAAGCCCTGTGCCGTTTTAATCCTAACCTGAAACAATATATTGAATGGGTTCTTGAAGATTATGAAAATAAACGGCCGATTATTTCAAGCTGTGTCCGTGCTTTATACACGCGTGACATTTACCGCGCTAAGAAAAAGCTGGAAATGCGCAACACTGATTATAAAATGATTGCTTATGACAGCTGTGATGTGATTTTGGATATCCTGCCTGCGATGGGGATTCCTGTTGATCGTGATGAATCGAAAGAGCTGCAGACTTTTTTCAAGGACTGCCTGTTCAATGAGTTTAACCATTGCTGCGCGATCTGCGGTATCCATCTGCCGCAGATGCTGATTGCCAGTCATATTAAGCCATTCCGTGACTGTGCCCATGTTTATGAAGCGATGGATAACAACAACGGCTTGCTGCTGTGCCGCAATCATGATTATTTGTTTGATCAGGGATATATCAGCTTTGAAGAAAACGGTCAGCTGATCATCTGTTCAGAATTATTAAATGATCCGCATTTTAAAGCGTATGGCATTAACACAGCCATTCGGTTAAAGGAACGCTACTGCACTCAGAGCCGGGTTGAATTTTTCAAATATCACAAGAAAAACTACTTTAGAAAGCAAAAATAAAAAGACCTCACAGGGTCTTTCTTTAATTTACTTTCCGTCTGATGGTTCAAGTGAAAATACCTGTTCACCATCTTGTGAAACCAGCAGTTTTCCACGCACATAACGCTTCACATAGTCAGGATTCTGCAGCTTCTCTTTTTCTTCTTCAAGATCAGCACGCTCAGCCTCTATTTCACTCGCCACAACCTGTGCTTCCGCAAGGTTTTGCTGTAACTCTCTAGTTGTCATGACTTCATTGAAGACATTGTAAATAAAGATACATGAAAAGGCAATAAGAACAACGTTCTTTGCGTGAGACAGTAATTTGCTACGCTTCTTGTTGCCGGATGCTTTCGCATTATCCATTTCTTGTCCTCCCTTTTTTAAGCCTACCCTACTTGTTATTATAGCATACATTTTCTTTTTGACAAGCCTGACAGAGTGAACAATTGGTTTAAAAAGTGATATAAATCTAATATAAAAGGGCAAAAATAGTAAATAAATCCATTTATAGAAGCAGTAGAAGCCAATCGCAAAGAGCGCTATACAGTAAATCTGGGTTTCACCGCCATTAATTTGATAGAGACAATAATAAAAAACACACGTTGCAGACAAGGTTAACAGTGTCGTCCAAAAACAGCGGGCAAGCCTTGAGAAACGAGCGCTGATCAATGAATATAGGCTGAAAATCATGGCAAACATAACACCGCCGAGAAAATGCGCAATCAATGACTGCAGCTGCTGCGGCAAAAGCATTATTTAAAAAGCCTGCTGATCAGTGATTCCTTGCCGTTTCCTTTCTTATTGGTGATGTATTCAATTGAATCAATAACACCCTTTATGATTACATCGCCATGATCAGTATCCATCTTGGCAAGGGTTAAATCTTTACCATGCACAACCATCCAGCCCTGTGATGTATCCATTAAAAATTCATTCGCGTCAAAGCTGTCAATTAATTTTACACCTGAAAGTTCTAATACTTTTCTGTCTTTAAGCGACAGGTTATGGTAAGGATTGGTTTCAAAGTGGAAGCCATTTGCTGTATCATTCATAGATATCCCTCCTGCTATATCCTATGAAATTATTCACTTTCTTATGTGTTTAATTTTGTCTGATTGATTTGCTGCTTGCGAAAATCAGAAGGACTTTGTTTGTAATATTTACGAAATGTCTCTGCATAATAGCTGGCACTGCCAAAGCCTGTAATTAAAGCAATTTCACTCACCGTAAAATCAGTATCCCGCAGATAGTCAAGACTCTTATTCAATCGATATTGGTTTAGGTAAGCAATCGGTGTCTGTGTGAAAAACTTTTTAAATAACTGACAGCATTTACTCTCTCCAACTGAACCCGCCGCTGCTATTTCTTTTAAAGTTATCGTTTCCGCATAATTTTTCTGAATATAACCAACCATGTTGCGGATGATAGTCAGATTGCCTGACTGTTTCTTCAGCACTGTTTCAACAGGCAGATTATCGCAAAGATAAAACCAAATGGCAGAAAAAGCAGCCTGACAATACAAAGGGGATGCATTTTTATGTCTGTTTTCATAGACAGCATAAATCTGTTTGAGGATTTCAGACTGCCAGTCAGTATGCTTATTCAATTTGACATAAGGCAGTGCGTCATTATTAATTAAGGGTGAAACAAATTCCTGCTCATATGCTAATGTTGTACATAGCAGCAGCGGATGAAATAAAATACAGATATAGTCACAGTCCTTTTGCTCATTTGAAAAGCCATAATGTACCTGTCTTGAATTGACAAATATTCCTTCCCCCTCATGCAGACGGATTATATTGCCATTCACATTGTAATCCATGAAGCCGCTTATTATATAGATAAGTTCAATATCATCATGCCAGTGACTCGGCGCTGTATAGTTCAGACACTGAGAAAGCATTGCCCTGCGGATATAGATTGGATAATTCAGTGAATCATAGTGTACCTTTTCTGATCGATCATCCTTTAGTTCAATTGTCATATACTTCACCTCACAGGATTGTTATTAAATTTGATATAAAAACGATATGATACTATTGAATTGCACAGTATAATTATAGCAATAAAGTAAAACATTACAAGGAGGCAGGCTATGTTTGCAGATTATCATGTACATACGGATTTCAGTGATGATTCCCGTTATCCATTAGAGGATGTAATTAAAGACGCCATCGCGATGAAAATGGATGAGATTTGTATCACTGATCATGTTGATTATGGTATTAAGGTTGACTGGGACAGCGGCAAAGAAATTGTCTACCGGCACAACGATCCGCTGGCAAATGTTGATTATCCTAAATATATGCGGGCAATTAAAGATATGCAGGCAAAATATGGGGATAAAATAACGATTAAAACCGGTCTTGAATTTGGTATTCAAATGCACACGATTGATCAATTTGAACAGCTTTTTCAACGCTATCCATTTGATTTTATCTTATTATCGGTTCATCAGGTAGAGGATAAAGAATTCTGGACACAGGATTTTCAGCGCGGCAGAAGTCAGCAGCAATATAATGAACGTTATTATGAGGAGATGCTTCACCTTGTGGAAAACTATCAGAACTATTGTGTACTGGCTCATATGGATCTGATTACCAGATATGATGAGGCAGGTATTTATCCCTTTGAGAAAATTAAGCCATTGATTGAGAAAATTCTGAGTATTGTTATCCAGAATGGCAAGGGTATTGAATTTAATACCTCCTATGGCCGTTATGGTTTAAAAGATACAACGCCTTCTATTGATATTTTAAAGCTGTATCATGAGCTGGGCGGTAAGATTATCACGATTGGCAGTGACAGCCATAAGCCTGAGCATTTAGGTGCCGGCTTTGATGAAGCAAAACGAATATTAAAAAATCTTGGTTTTGAAACCTTCTGCACTTATCAAAATATGCAGCCAATTTTTCATCAATTATAGCAAAAAAGCAATCAGGAAAACCACTGATTGCTTTTTCTAATGGTTTGATTAAGCTGGTTATTCAAATTTAAGCTGACATTCAACACCTTCATAGGATACGCGTCCTTCATTTGCTTCAAAAACAATCTCTTTGACAAAGCTGAAACCCAATTTTGTCAAGACTTTCTCTGAGGCTTTGTTTGCCTTTCCATATCTTGCGACAATAACCTTTAGTTCAAGAGTATCGCAAAGTCAAGAATTGCCTTCATTGTTTCTGTGGCATATCCATAGCCCCAATATTGGCGGTTAAAGTTATAACTGACCTCAAACAAATTATATTCCTCTTCATAATAAATAAGTCCCATGCCAATTAATTCACCGCTTTCCGCTAAAATCACGGCCCAGCGATACCAATAATCAGAGGGTAACTGATTTATTTCAAAAGGTATCCATTTTTTAGTTTTCTCAAGATCGTTATGACTGCACCAAAACATATATTTAGCGACCTTTGGATCACTCTTTCAGCCAGTAAATACATTCTCTGTATCATCTTCACAAAAAGGTCTTAACAAAAGTCTCTTTGTTCTCAGAATAGGTGTTTCCATAGTTACTCAATGTCGGTTTTTACCTTTTAAATTTAATCACTAACGCGCTCAGATCTTCAATTGCATCCTCGATATCAATGACCAGTGTATCGTCCATCTGCAAGCTCGCATGAATGGGTGTGATCAGTTCAGCGTGACTGCCCTGCGGCAGTAATTCCAGATGTCTGCTTGTCAGCTTCGTGCATAACGCATAAACGGCTTCATCAGTACATGTATAATAAATCTCACCGCCGTCAATTGGTTCATGCTGCAGCTTGTAAGGCCGTGTTTTATAGATCGCTTCCCCGTGTATTTTAAGCCAAGCGCCTAATTCTTTTAAACGCTGTGCCTGCAGCGGACAGATGCTGCCATCTTTTTTAGGCCCAATATTGATCAGCAGATTGCCGTTATAAGCAACAGTATCAATCAAGAGTTCAATCAGTTCTCTGGATGAAATTAATTCATCCTCGCCCTCAAGCTCATTGTAGCCAAAGGAATGCCCGATTCCGCGCGTCATTTCCCATTTTTCACTCAGTGAACGTTCCCCCATCTTATATTCCTTTGTCGTATAATCGTGATAGCCCTCACCCCAGCGGTCATCAATGACACCCTCAGCGACGGTGTTATAGTAATGAGCCAGCAGTTCAGGAAGCCGCTGCATCCCGGCATAGGGCCATAGAATATCATTCCAGATCAGACTTGGTTTATATTCATCAATCAGTTCCTTTACCTGATTAAAGGCATAATCAGCATATTCCTGAGTATCATTATCCGGATGATCAACCTGATACTGACTCATCATTGGCTGCTTCGAATACTGCCAGTCAATGATTCCTGAGTAATAGACACCTAAGCGTAAATCATTGGCTTTCAGTTCTTGATTTAGTTCCTTAAGGATATCACGTTTAGGGCCTGTCTTCACTGAATTAAAATCCGTATACTGACTGTCCCACAAACAATAACCCTCATGATGCTTCGTCGTCAGTACCACATAACCGGCACCTGCTTCTTTGAATAAATCAGCCCATGCCTTAGGATTGAAATGCTCACAGGTCAAGCCTTCTGTAAACTGGTTGTAATCAAAATCCTTGCCATAGGTCTTTACATGATGCTCATAAGTAGGGCCATAACCAATTCTCAATGAATTGAGATACCATTCCGCATAGGGATTATAAGCATACCATCGCTCATCAAGCTCAACCTCACCCAACTGCTTGCCAAGCGGCGCGTAGGCTGGTACTGAATAGAGTCCAAAATGAATAAAAATGCCCAGCTTGCAGTCATTGTACCATTCAGGCACCTGATGACTCATCACCGATTCCTTGGTAGGCTTAAATTGTTCAGTCTGTAATACCGACATATTGTTTATATTCCTCCATCGTCATTTCCGGTTTGAAATTCTTCTTAATGTTATCAACTAAAGAAGGATCTTGAAGCAGATCAAGCACACTCATTGCCACAATCTTTGCCGGCTCAATGTAAACTTCCTGTTCGCTGATGACTTCTAAATCCTTGCCATGCATCGTTCCCTTAAAGCCGGTGTAGCCGAATTGAATGGTTGGGATGAAGCAGCCAAGGTCACCGATATCACCCGCCGCGACACTCTTTTCATCAGTTAAAATCTGATCCTCGGTAGTGAATTCAAGCATATTTTTATAAATAATCATGCTTAAATCATGATTCTGATGGAATGGCAGATAGCCCGGCATATCATGTACTTCACATTCGCCATTTAAAGCCTGCGCGCAGTGTTTGGCGGTATGCGTCAGCTGATCGCTGATTGACTGCAGCTTCAAAGTATTGAAGGAGCGCACATATCCCTCATAAACAACATGTGATGGAATGGAGTTAACGGTATCTCCTCCCTTAGTTATCATGCCGTGAACGCGGTTTTTGTCTTCATCCACAAAGGTTTCACGAAGCATGCCGACAGCACTTTGGAATAATGCGAAAGCATTTAACGCATTCACACCCTGATCCGGGCAGACAGCGGCATGTGAAGCCTTGCCGATGAAATTATATTCCTTATACAGGAAGCCGGCCAATGTGGAATCAACAGAAAATTTATAACCGCGATACTCGCCCATGCCATGCATATGAATACATAAATCAATATCATCAAAACAGCCGGCAAGCAGCATGTTGGTCTTGCCTGATAAGGTTTTTATTTTACCGGCTTTCTGCAGTTCTTTGCGGTAAGCCAAATCACAGAATTCTTCTGCAGGGGTAAAAAACAGCGTAATCGTACCGCCGTTCTTCACCGCATCCAGTTTCTTTAAAGCAGTAATCGCGCTCAGCATGATACCTACCTGTGTTGAATGACCGCAGCTGTGAGCCGCGTGATCAACAGGATCAGCACAGCGGTGTCCCTGAGTAGGAATCGCATCTAATTCACATATCAGACCGATATGCGGTTTGCCGGAACCAATGGTAATTTCAAACCCTGTCTCAAAATATTCTTTGCTGATGGTGAAGCCTTCTTTTTTCAAATAGTCTTGAATCAACGCTTTAGTCTTATGCTCCTTAAAGCCTAATTCCGGTGTTTCAAACAATCTTTTGCTTAATTCAAGAATTTCATTTGACTGACTGTCAATCAACTCGATACATTGTTTTTTCATAAAGCTCCTTTCAAAATAAGTAAACCCGGAATGATCCGGGTTTGTTTAATAATTTTTATCTAAGTATTTAATATCTTCTAAAAAATACTCAATGAACTTATCCCGATCACCATGCATTAATACTAATGTATTGCATTTATCCGGATCGGTTTCCTGTTCATTTACGACACTCATGCCGCGTGTATAGCTGCCATGCGTCACGATATGCACAGGACACATCTTCGCCTGAAACAGTTCTGGATGCAGCAGATGCATCACTGGTACTAAATCAAAAATCGGCGATGTTGTGTAATTTCTTTTGCGGCCCCATTCAGAGAAGAACTGAAGCAGGTCATGAACCAGATCACTGACATAGCCCTGACCCTTTAAAGCATCGATCTCACTGTGCTTAATCGCTACCTCATTACAGATTTCAATAGCGCTCAGCACCAGCGGTACGCCAGCTTCAAATACGATTTTAGCTGCATGCGGATCGGCATACAGATTAAATTCAGCTCGTTCAATAATATTCCCCGAATACAGGCTGCCGCCCATAATCGTGATACATTCAATTTTTTCTTTCAGATGCGGATAAGTCTTAAGCAGCATCGCTACATTCGTCAGCGGTGCTAAAGCGATGATCGTAACCTGATCTTCACATTCCTCAAGACTTTGGCGCATGAATTCAAGCGCGTGCTCCTGAATCGGCATAACCGTTGGCTCAGGCAGTACAGGACCGTCTAAACCACTTTGACCATGAGCGCTTTGCGGCTCTGGCTTCAGCAGGATCGGCTCCTGATAACCCCTTGCCACTTTACCGTCAATACCCAAATAAGTAAGTACGGAACATAGATTTTTAGTAACCTGATCCGTTAAGTTATTGCCGCATACCGTCGTATAACCGAGAATTTCAATTTCTTGCGGATGTGCGAGGCATGACAGAATAGCCATGATATCATCGTGTCCGGGATCACAGTCAATAATTACTTTACGTGTCATGAATTACCTACTTTTTAGCTTTCTGGTATTCACGGACAGACAGCATAACCAGACCAATCAATACGCAGACATAAGGAATGATATTTACCAGCTCGGCTGGCAGATTTGTCAGAATCAGCTGGTTTACTACACCCTGAGCAATCGCGAAGACAATAGTTGTAAGCACAACAATCAGGAAGTTGCCTTGACCAACCGCCTCAGCAGCGATACCGATCCAGCCTCTGGATGCCGTCATGTTGCTTGAGAACATGGACAGATAACCCATAGACAGATAAGCACCAGCCATTGCCGCCAGAATACCTGAAAGGATAATCGCGATTAAACGCACTTTCTGAACCTTAACACCTACTGATTCAGCGGTATGCTCATCAAGGCCGCAGGCCTTCATACGCAGACCAAATGGTGTCTTATAAACAAGAATCCAAATCAAAATCGCAAGTGCGATGCAGACATAAGTTAAGAAATAATGTCCTGATATAATCTCACCGAGGATCGGTATATCCTTAATCACTGGTATGTCAATCGTTGGCAGTACCTTTGAAGGCAATGCAGCCGTTGTGCCCTTGGAACCCGTCCATACTAACAGCAGCCATACGCTGAAGTCAGCCGCAAACAAGTTCAGGGCAATACCAATCATGATTGGATTCGCCTTCATCTTCATTGTAAAGAAGGCCATTACCAAAGCCATGATAATACCGATACCAATAGCGCCTAATAAACCAAGCCATGCACTCGCTGTCATTGCACTGAAATACACGCCGAACAAGGCAGCCATGATCATAATACCTTCAACCGCGATATTTGGAATACCGGAAATTGAAGCAACATAGGCACTCATTGACGCAAACATCAAAGGCACACCTACACGGATAACAACGAAAATAAACGCTGGAGTAAAGAAGGTTGAAACAATATCAATATTATTCATCTTTCATTTCCTCCTTTTCATTTTTAAGCAGCTGTTTTTCACGCCACTTCTTCAGGAAGTACTGTGAAGAAATCAGCAGACATAGAATAACCTCAACAATGGATACCAGCTTAACATCGATAACCGGACTTGAGTTAGCTAATAATTGCGCGCTGGCACGCAGATAACTGATACCAAAAGCCGCAATCAATACACCGATCGGATGGTTCTTTCCAAGCATTGCCATCAACGCACCGGTAAAGCCTAAGCCTGGCAATTGTGTCCAGCTGAAGCGTTTATAAGTACCCAGCAACTCAATGGCTGAACCAGCACCGCCTAAGAAACCGGCAATCAGATGCACAGCCATGAATAACGCGAATGAACTCATTCCTGAATACTTTGCGAAACGATCATTTAAACCAGTCATACGAATCGTATAGCCTAGTTTTGTCTTAAATAACAGAATATAAATTGCTGCCACAGCAATCAGCATTAAAATCAAACCGCTGTGCACCTGCGTTCCATCCATGATAATCGCTAATTTGGCAGAACTTGCAAATGGTGCTGATGCATTGCCTGAAACACCTTCAACAGCCAGATAAGTTTTAATCAGATAGAAACCGATACCAAACAGAATACTGTTCATCATCAATGAAATAACCATTTCATTCGCATTATATTTAGCTTTCAGATAACCTGGCAGCAAGGCAATAATCGCTCCCACGATACCAGAGGCAAGAATACAAATCCCTGAATCGATGAAACCATTTCCTGTCAAAGGAATCGAACCAACCGCAAAATAGGTACATACAACACCGCAGATATAGAAGATACCTTCTGTACTCAGGTTAAACAAACCCGTTCTGAAATACAGCAAGGTAGCCAAACCGGCAAACGTCAGCGGTACCATCTTAATCAATACATAACCGAAATAGAATTTACCCTGCAGCGGATAAGTAAGCAGCTGAATAAAATCATCAACCGGTGTCTTTGATACAAAACACAAAACAATAAAAGTTACAAATAAAGCGATAACAATAGAAAGCAGCATACGGATAATTTCAAAAGGCAGATCATCCGTCCACTTAATTTTCTTTTTCGCTACACCATTCTTCAGTGGATTACTCATATACAGCCCCCCTGATCTCTTCTTCACTCTGGTGCTCAACACCAAGCATATAAAGACCTAGCTGACTTTCCGTAATGCCTTTCAGACTATCAAAGTAAGCTACGATCTCACCTTCATACATGACCAGCAAGCGATCGCTCAGCGCCATAACTTCATTTAAGTCAGCACTGACTAAAAGCAACGCAGAACCATTGTTACGCATATCAATCAGCTGATGATGAATATAGTTGGCACTGCCGATATCAATACCGCGTGTCGGCTGTTCAGCTACCATCAAATGCGGATTAGTATTCCACTCACGGGCTACTACAACTTTCTGAATATTACCACCGGATAATGAATCGATTTTATCATTCTCAGACTTCGTCTTAACGGAGAACTTCTCAATCAGGCGCTTAGCCTCATTATGGATATTCTTGGTTTTTAAAAAGACTTTACCACTTAAATCACTACGTTCGTAATATGTAGAAATCATATTATCAGCAATACTAGCTTCAGCCGCGATACCATCACGCATACGATCCTCAGGAATATAAGAAAGACCGCTTTCACGTTTCTGATAAATACTCATGCCGCCGACATCAACACCATCAATCTTAATTACACCCTCCTGCTTATTGCGCAGACCGGTAATAATTTGAATCAATTCCTCTTGTCCATTACCCTGAACACCAGCAATACCGAGGATTTCTCCCTGCTTGATTGAGAAATTAATATCCTGCAGCTTCTTAACACCTTTTTCAGCATAATTCAGATTGGCAACATCAAGAATTACCTTAGCGTCCTCAACCGGCTTTTTAAACTCATCATATGAATTTTCAAGCTTTCTGCCGATAATCAGTTCTGTCAGCTGATCAATTGTAACATCCTTCGCGTCATGCGTTCCCTTAGTTTCACCGTTACGGATAACCGTAATACGGTCTGAAATCTGTTTAACTTCATTCAGCTTATGAGAAATAAAGACGATCGTATGACCTGTTTCTTTAAAATATTTCAGCTGTTCAAACAATGCCTCAGTCTCCTGCGGTGTTAATACAGCCGTCGGTTCATCAAGAATAATCAGCTCCGCATTGCGGTACAGCGTTTTCAAGATTTCAACCTTTTGTTTGGCACTAACCGTCAGCGAGCTGACCTTCTGTGTAACATCAACATCAAAATTATATTTCTTAGCCAGTTCCTGCGTCTGTGCAATTGCTGACTTCATGTCAATAAACACACCTTTTTTAGGTTCACTGCCCAATACGATATTCTGCGCAACCGTGAAGGAAGGAATCAGCATAAAATGCTGATGAACCATACCGATACCATTCTTAATCGCTTCCATTGAATCGTTAAAATGCACTTCATTCCCTTTGTAGTAAATTTTACCGTTCGTCTGCTTTTCAATGGCAAATATAATCTTCATCAATGTTGATTTACCGGCGCCATTCTCACCAACAATGGAATGAATTTCACCTTTTCTGAATTCAATATTGATATCCCTATTCGCAACAACACCATTCGAATAGATCTTCGTAATATTCTCTAATTTTAAGATTGTCTCATTCATCTGTTCACCTTCTTTTTATACAAAGAATGCTCTAACTTCATTATTAGAGCATTCTTGCATTCAGTTTGAATAATTAATTATTTAGAAGTTAATTCAGCCCATGCAGCTTCATCAGCCTGACAGTCAACAACATCAACTTCGCCAGCTTTTAATTTGTCAGCAAATTCTTTGAATGTAGCCATTTCTTCATCAGTCATATTTGCTTTGAAGAAATCATTCTCAGCAACACCAACACCATCTTCAGCATAACCTAATACTTCAAGTGTACCAAATGGAGCTGTACCGTCAAGGATTTGTCCAACCGCTCTAAGGATAGCTTGGTCACAGTTCTTCAGACCTGAAGTTAATACGTGGTCAGCAAGATCCGGCTGATTAGCTAATGTAACATGCTGGTCAGCATCAACACCGATTGCCCAGAAGTCAGCTTGTGCAGCAGCTTCGATCATACCATTACCAGCACCGCCGGCAGCATGGAAGATTACGTCTGCGCCTTGTGAATTCATATTTAATGCAATTTCTTTAGCCTTTGCAGTATCCTGGAAATCACCTACGAAACCGCTTAATACTTTAATATCTGGATTAACATCTCTGGCACCCTGATAGAAGCCGCCTAAGAATTGTTTGATACCGCCGATTTCCATACCGCCGACACAGCCTACAACACCGCTCTGTGATTTAACAGCAGCAACTACGCCAGCCAGATAACCGATATCCTGTGAAGCATAAGCAACACCGTAAACGTTAGGCAGATTGTTTAATTCTGGATCAGAATAGTCAAAGTTGAAGAATTTGATGTCTGGGAATTGTTCCGCAACTTCTAGCATATATGATTCATACTGGAAGTTACCTGAAATGATAACATCATAGCCATCTTGTGCAGTCTGCAGATAAGCAGAAGCCCAACCAGCTTCATCAGTACCCATTTCTACCAGTTTTGTTTCAACCTTATCGCCGTATTGTTCCGCAACAAGTTTCAAACCATTATTCGTGATGTCGAAATATGACTGGTCACCGATATAAGGCAATACTAATGCAACTTTCAGCTTTTCGTCACCAGATGGCGTATCACCGTTATCTTTTGGTGCGTCAACTTCACCGCCATTACTTGATGAGCATGCTGCCAGGCCTAGCGTCATAACAGCAACTAAGCAATACTTCAAAAATTTTTTCATTCCTTTTGTCCTCCTAAATGAAAATTTATTGAGAATTAGTAGATACTAATTGACAACTATGTATAATGCAGCTGGAACCGGCCGGTACATATAACCCTGCACAGCCTGACCCTGTAACTGCTTTCATTGCCACCCTATAAGACTCCCCATCTACTATAATTAAACCATTATTTCTATCGAGCTTCAATAAAAATTTGCAATCATTTGTATCTTTTTTTAGTTTTTTTGCGCTGACTGTCTTTTCTACATTATCCTTTTCAATCAAATTCATTGTATCCGCTTTCAGTTCGATTGCCTGATAATGCATCCAGCCCTGTACATCATAACAGATTTGAACAGTTCCGTGTAGTTCTAATTCTAATTCCATTTTGCCAATTGATCCCAGAGCATCGCCAAAGAGTACAAAATCGTCGGTGACCACAAGGCTGCCATTGTCGATTTTAGCCCTATTTCTCAGCGTTGTACACTGACTTACCTCAATAAAACGCAGTTCGCCATAGTCCAGGCCATAGTCTTCATTGACCTCATTTTTAAAATCAATAAGCACATCAAAATTGCGGTCAACCGCTGCTTCATGAATCAGAAAACTGCTGTGAAGGATGCGTTCTTCCACCCTCAGTTCCAAACCATACTCTAAAATCAGGTCATCGGAAGGTTCAATCCTGAATGTGTAATCTTTACGTTCTTTCACAAGAGGAACGAACGCTGACTGTGTTTTTTGCTTTCTGCCCAGCGCGTAAACGGAAACTGACAAGGGTAATTCCTGTGGATTAGACAGTGTGAAGCGGATTGTTTCACCTGGATAAACCTTAGGTGAAAAGCTTGGCTGATACCTCGCGTCATAAATATCACAGCTGCGGTAATAGCTTTTCTGCAAGACTTTGCCAACCGTATTAGGAAAGGCGTTATTCAGCACACATTTTAAAGCTGACCCGTCAACGATACATTGACTTTCAAAATATCGGGTGCTTTCACTCTTAAAGGCATGGGTTCCATAAGGCAGATAAAACCTAAACAGCTGTCTGGAAGAATCCAGCTCTGCCTGATATTTTTCCGGTATTTCTATTTGATGCAGCTTTGCCCCATAAGCGGCAAAACGCAAAGCGGTATGCGAAATAGTATCGATATTTTCAGAACCAAGCAAGCTGCTTGATAAGATTAAATCATTGATTGGCGTGATCCATTTGGCATCAATTCCCTCAATGCCCGCCAGCGCTCCCATGATCGAGCCGACGTTGCCGCATGTGCAGTCGGTATCCCAGCCTGCAGTACATAGCATTGTCATTGTTTTAGAGAAATCATTCTCGCCGTAAAGCATCGCCATAATCATAATAGCCGTATTAGGCAGAATATGACAGACACCTTCGTATTGATCATAACCATGTACTTCCTGAATATATTTCAGGCATTCATCAGCCGTTTTGCCAGCTTTATAGATGGCCGTAATTTCACGCACCAGCTTAGCATAATGGCTGTCCGGTTTAATGAAACGCAGGGCTTCTTCAATGATCTGTTCACACGTATCATGCGTATAAGCCAGCGCGATGCATGCCGCAACAAAGCGGCCGCCCTCGATACCGTCTAAATCATGAGTTACACTTGCCATTTTCTCAGCAAGATCCGCTGCCAGCTGAGCGTCACCCATGCTGACATAACCCCAGCAGTCACTGAAAATCTGACCGCCGATCTGTTCAGCCATAACTTTGCCATTCGTCTGCCAAGCACCGCTCAAAGGAGCCTTCATACCTTCTTTTAATCGCAGATAAGCCGTATGCTCCGTCGCGATACCATCACCGCCCCACCAAAAGAAGCCATGACCTTCACTGAGGATATTCAATACATAGTTTCCCATTTCCTCACTGGAAATCGATTTGTTTGGATTATAATCCAAAGACCTGACGAAAAACAAAGGCCCGTTGGAATCATCATCAGCGGCAAAAACACCATAATCGACCGGGTAATGATCCAGCTTTCCATATGTTTCCATAATCTGCTTATGCGTCCAGTTTTCCACCGGCGCCCCTAAACGGATACCGATGATCTTGCCGAGCCAAGCCGCATATGTTTTCCGATAATATGCTTCAAAATCCATAAGATCTCCTATCTTCAATATGTAAGTATATTTTAACTCATTTTTGATTCATTTTTAACTATAAGTTAGTTTTATTATTAACAAGCTCTATGATTATGTATTACATGAAATCTGATCCCAGTCGCGGGTGTGATTGGCATTACACAGCCAGTTCAAAGCATAATGATGCTCCTGCACTACACCTGATTCAAGATTTTCTAATTCAATATGTTTTATGCGGGCTTCCACACATGTCCAATCATAATATAAAGCCCGGGTATGCATATTTAAGATTTCACGCTTGCTTCTAAGCTTTGCCGCCTTGCATAATTCATCAAAAGATGAATAAGAGCGGATGATCTTTGACATTTCACTGACATTGCATACACTTTCATAAGTGGCGTCCAAGCCATACAGGCCCAGCGCCCAAAGCAGTACCGCCGCGCATTCATAGCGCCATGAAAACTGGATTGCCTCCTGCTCCTCAGCCGCCTCCATCACAAATGCCTTTTCCCGCTCACTTAAAGCGTCAACAAATGCAAACTGATCTTTAAGTCTTGTAAACTCCTGAAGACCAAATGCGTAACTGCCATCCTCCATCAGTTCACACTCTGCCATCACAGATGTCGCAAAGATACAAAGCAGACGTTTCGCAATCGTCTCAACACTTGGCAATTCAACCGTATCTAATGAAAGCTGAATCGGCAGCATCGAAGCAATCGCCGGGTAACCGCGCTTCTTAATTTCATTAGTTACATCTATAAAATTCTGTTTATCTTCGGCATCATAAACTCTTTCTTCATCTAAAATACTTTGATGAGCAATCGGACGCCATGTTTCTAAATCACTGGCTCCCTCAATTGACAGCAAGAGCTTCGCATCCGGGGTAAACAAAGACATTGACGGATATAATACGATTGAAGAAGTGCTGCGGGCTGCCGCGAATAAACATTCCATAATCGCATTCGTCCGCGCTTCCTGAGCATCCAACTGAAAATTCACGCCGGTTATATGATTAAATAATTGAATTTGCTGCATGACACTAGCCATTAATTCCTCATTATTTAAAGGCGCCTGCGCAAAAAAGTTCATCATACCGTCAGTCTGTCCGCGCATTTCCTTCTCATCATCAATAATATGCAGTTCAATCTCACTGTTATCCTGAAGAATCAGCTTCATGGCATGATCCGCATACAGCACATCAATTGTAAAATCCGCAAATGCTTTTTTAAATGCTTCAAGGATCAAATCATCATTTTTAATCACACTATATAAAGTTATAACCGCATCTTGCCGCTCACTCATACATGAACCTCACTTTCCGCTGACAGCTTATCAGCCAGACTTTCTCTTGTATAATCACACATTAAATTGGGTGCCAGATGCAAAATATCCCCGACCTGAATCTTCTTCTCAACAAGCAGCTTCAGCTCATCATCCTGCATGCCGATCAATTCCACAAATACTACCTTGCCATTAGGTGTCTGAATTTCACCGGCATCATCGAGCTTGGTGATAAAACCAGTGATCCTTGATGTTCCGGCCGCGTCCATCCCCGTTGTCTGCCCGGTATACAGATACTCATACGGCTGAAAAATTTCATTATTTTGAAAAGTAATGCGGGCAATTGACTGCAGGATGCCTGCCATGCAGCGAATCTCAGCCTCTGAATCACGCAAGCCAGCTTTTTTTAGCTTTACCGTCAGTTCAAAGCCATAGCCGCTGTATTCCTGATTTTCACTTTCCTTCTCATAAAGCTCAGAAAGCCCATAAGTTACAAAATGATAAAAATCACCGCCGTCATAAACACTGATGCCGTCCAGTGGATCATTGCCGCCAAGCTGCCACGAAATTAAAGTTCCAAAATGGTAAGGTTCTCTCTGCTCGGGATACAATTTTTCAAATACCTCACTGATCGCATCCCAGCCGGATGAACAAAAGTCTGGTTCATTATTTTCACTCATACATTTCTTCCTTTCCTCATATCAGCAGCTTTTTAGGTTTAATCATTATAACATAGAAACCATATACTTGTAACCGCTTTTAAAGAGCAGTAATGCCATTTCATAACCTTTTTATCTTCATCTTGGCAGAAAAAAACTCCTTATTTAAGTCATAAGGAGTCTTAAGCTTTATTTATTAAACTGACGGCACATTTCAATCATTTCAAGCGCCATAATTTTAATCGTTTCAGCACTCATAATCTGATCCTCGGCATGCAGCAGAAGTAAGGTTACATCCGTCTTATTGCCATTTGCTTCATTTGTAATCAGTTCAGCATGCGCCTGATGTGCATTTACAAATTCCTTTTCGCCATCCTGAATCAGCTGTTCAGCCTTTTCATAATCACCCTTGCGGGCAATCTGCATCGCCTCGATAAAACAGCTTCTTGCGGCACCAACACCAGCAATTATTTTAAAACAAATCATTTCTAAACCTTCCATGGTTCTTGCCTCCTTTATTGAATAAACCCAAAGATATTTTCATAAGCAATCATGCTTACTAGTTTCATTTCATCCTCATCTAAATGCCCGGCCAGATTCCGGTCACCAGTATTAGGAATCGGTTTCAGAATAATCTGCAATTCAGCGCGGTAATGACTCAGTGCATCATTCACAATAACCACATCACCCACCGTAAACATTGCTTTATCGCAGACTCTTTGCGGTATTGAAGCATGATGATATTTCATTCGCGAATCAACGGTGCGAATCAATAAATCACTGCTGTCTGTCCGGCGGTTATGCAGACAATCAAATACAATCTTTTTTTCGATTTCAGTGATTGTATCATCTAAATCAATCTTAACTGTCACTTTATTCGGATCAGCATCCGCCATCGCTTTTAGTTCTGCCTCACTCGCGAAAGCATTGCCGATTAAAACATCATCGATTTCACGGGTTGCGTACAAATACCGCGTCTGCCAGCTGATTGCTTTATCCCGGCACAGCTCAAGCGTCGGCAAGCCCTCATAAACCGGCCAAGGCCCAAAGGTGTTTTCTTCATTTGAGCTGACAAAAGCAGCATTCGTTAAGTTTAATGTTTTTGTCTTACTATTGAAGAAATGAAATCTTTCTTCACTTAAACCGCTGTAACGCATCGGATAGAAATTATGACAAATCGTCATATTATGCGGATTGGCGCCTTTTTCAATCATGCGGTCAAGATTCAGATATTGTGAACCGTTAAATTCAATCTGTATGCCATAGGGATTCAATGTTAACGCGATATCCTCTAAATCACTGAAATGACCATCCATCCGAATAATGTCAACACCCATATCTTTAAAAACCTTTAAGTTAAGCGGATCAGCACCAAGCTTTTTGAATATCTGCGGATTCGTGTCAACGGAAACAATCATGCCCAATTGATGAGCCCTTGTACATAAATCGCTGAACATCTGAATCATCGTTTCAGTATCATCCGCTGATGAAAGCATACAGGTAAACAGCCGTGTAAAGCCATAGCTGGCCGCCAGACGCATATAAGCGTCATCTTTTTCCTTCGTAGAATGCTGAGGATAAATGGATATGCCTAATCGATGCATGCGTGATCCTCCGCTTCCCTGATGATATTCACCAGCTCCTTAACAGCTGTTTCAGACACCACATCATAATCCAGCTCATGATGATACGCATAGCTGACCATACCGTTATCGGTTGTCGGATCATCAACCCACGCTTTAGCACTTGAATGCACTTGGCTGACACCGCTTGTTTTAATAAATTCCACAGCGTTATGCGCCTTAATGCCGCTGCCGGCGAGAATTTCTATCTGATCACCATAGACACTTTGCAGCTCATGAATCAATTCCTTACCCGCTATGGCAGTAGGCGCTAAACCGCTTGTTAATACACGGTCAATTCCGCATTCAATCAACTGACTCATTGCTTGTTTCGCATCCTTAACACAATCAAAGGCGCGATGGAATACCGCTTCACGCTCTGTACCATATGATTTAATCAGCGCAATCATCCGTTTTGTCAGATTCAGATCAATCGTAGCATCTGCCTTTAAAAAACCAAACGCCAAGCCATCGCTGCCAGCCTCTAACAGCGCCTTGGCATCTTCAAATATACATTCAATTTCAGCATCGTTATAACAAAAGCCAGCCCCTCTTGGCCTTACCATGCAGATAACCGGCAGGCTTACATCACGCTTAACCAGCTTCAAAGTTCCGATGCTGGGAGTTAACCCTCCCATAAATAAAGCAGAATTAAGTTCAATCCGATCCGCCTTGCCGCTTTGTGCCATCAGTGCATCATGATAGCTTCCGCAGCAGATTTCAACTAATGTTTTCATACTATTCACTCAGCGGCGCCATGCGTGTCTGCATATAATTATTCAGCCATTCCTCACTCGCTAATTCATGAATACATTTGCCGTCAACATTTTTAACTAGATATACTGCCGGTGTTTCTCCCTCTCTGCATACCGCAAAGGAGAAGCCTTCAATATTTGTTGCCACACCGTATTCACCTTTATTATTCATTGCCACAACACTCAGATCACCAGCCTTGCCGCGGCGTTTTTTCAATTCAGCATCTAAATTGCTGACCGCGATTTCACAGGCCGCCTGCGGATGATGACCTTCCTTCATCAAACGAACGATTTCATAAGAAATACAGCCCTTCATCAAATCCTCGCCAAGTCCGGTCGCACTTGCGCCGCCAACTGTAGAATCAGCATAAAAGCCGCTGCCGCTGATGGGTGAATCACCAACTCTGCCTTTTTTCTTCATGAATAAACCTGAGGTAGAAGTACCGACAACCATCTTGCCGTGCTGATCCAAGGCTACGACACCTACTGTATCATGACCGATATACGGGCGCAGCTCCTGCGCGGTTTCCTTTACCCGCTTGCGGTAATGGATCTTAGCCCGATCCGTCAGCATATTCTTACGTTCAAAGCCTTCCTTATGCGCAAACTTCTCCGCGCCTTCACTAACCAGCATGCAGTTCACTGATTCAGCGGATAAACGCTTTGCCACTTTGATAGGATTCGCAAAATCCTTAATTGCCGCAACCGCGCCGATATCAAATGTATCGCCGTCCATATAAGCTGCGTCAAGCTCCACTTCCATTTCTTCATTCGGCAGACCGCCATAACCTACTGATTTATAATATGGAAAATCTTCAATATCACATATTGCCTTTTCCAATGCCTCCCCGGCAGCCGCTCCATGCTCAAGCATCTCACCGCCGGCTGTAATTCCCTCAAGCGCCATACGCCACGTCGCAATCATCGCCCACATAACAAATCCTCCTTTATGTTTTACTTCTGATTTTATTATAGGCTGATCAAGCCTTACAAACCGTTTTTCTCTTTCCTAAGATTAGGAAACCCTCATTAATCCAAGGGCTGCTGATAGAAACCGCCGAAGAAATTCTCTGATTTATACACATTCACCAGCAGCTGCGGATCAGCCTGCTTCATCAGATAAACAATATCCTTAACCTCATAAGCTGATACAACCGTATGCAGCAAGTAGTAGCGCTTCTTTGAGAAACCGCCGTAGCTTGGCGTAACCGTGATACCATGCCGGTAATGATCGACATACACATCGACCACCGCTTCCGCATTTGATGTCGTAATCTGCATCGTAACCCGCTCATAACGATGATAGAAGGCATTGACCGTCTGTGTCGAAACATATTGAAATAAAATAGAATAACCAGCATTCTGCCAACCAAACAAAGCGCCAAAAATACACAGCATGATGCAGTTAAATATAAACACCTGTGTCCAAATTGACTTGCCGATCTTATTGGATACATATAAAGCGATAAAATCGGTACCGCCGGTACTCGCATTCCCCTTTAATGAAAGCAGGATTGCAAAGCCATACAACACACCGCCCAGCATGCAGTTCAGCATGACATCATCGATCAGCGGTGTAAAATGGAAAAGCTTTAAGAAGATGGATACACAGAAAAATTGAATACTCGAAAAAATCGTAAACTTTGTAGAAATACTTTTTAGACATAAGAGCGCTACCGGCACATTTAATAATATAATCATTAACGATACATCAAACTGCATTCCGAATAAACCGCTGATACGGTTAATCAAAATAGCCAGTCCGGTAAAACCGCTTGACAGCAGATTACTGGCATTAATGAAAACCTGAATAACATACGTCTGCAGAAGCGCACTGGCAAGCACCATGATCAATGTATAGATACAGCGTGCCGCAAAATTTTTTTTCAGAACCTTAATTTTCTCTGACATGAGCATAACCCCCTGATTCACCTGTATTATAATCTCATTTAAAAATCACATGGGGAAATCCATTTCCTCTTGTTAGGAAATTCAAGAAACATCACCGCTTTTCCTAATAATAGGAAAAGACATTATAAAAATGGTTTTAATTATTATATAATAATGATAACGTAAGATTTTCATTGAAGGGGAAGATAGAATGACAGATAGACAAGAAAAGCTGCTCCGTTTACTTGAATCACAAAATACATGGATCACCGGCAAAGAACTCTCCCAGATACTTAAGGTATCTGATCGTACAATACGCAGCGATATTGACGCTATGAATCATGAATATGATTTACCGCTGATTGAATCAAATATCCGCAAAGGCTACCGGCTGATCATAGAAAATGTTCATCAGAGCCAAAAGCCAGTTGATGCCCTGATTCCGCAGACACCTAAGGAGCGTTCTACATTCATCTTAAAAAAATTACTCCTGACGAATCAAAAGCTGTCAATCATTGATTTACTTGATGAAATCTTTATTTCTGAATATGCTTTAGATAATGATCTGAAGAATATCAAGGAATTTATTGATACCTTTGAGGGATTGAAGATTACCAAAAGCCGCAACCACCTTTATCTGGAAGGGCCTGAACATTCCATTCGTGAATTATATAAACAGATGCTGCTTGAAGAGACTCAGAAAAACTTCTTAAATATTGATGAAATAGCTTCAATTTATAAAAATTTCGATTTATTAAAATGTAAACAGGAGTTAGAGAAGATCCTTAAAAAATACAGCTATGAAGTTCATGATGTCTCATTTCCTAGTCTGATTGTCCATGTGGGAATATCGATTGACCGCATTTTCAACTTCCGCTATGTGGAATCAATGCGTAATACGGATGAAATTATGACATCGATTGAATATCGGATTGCCAAGGAATTCTATGAACGGATTTCCGCGCTGTATCAGACAGAGATTGTCGAAAGTGAAATTGTCATGCTGGCATTTTTGCTGATGGGTAAAAAAGGCACGAATTTCTCATCAGAGTCCTTAAAGGAATTTTTGCCGGAAAATGTCACTTGCAACATGCTGGCTCAAGAGATGCTTGAGAACATTCTTACGAACTTCGGCATCAATTTTACTGATGATGAGGGTCTGATTGTCGGCTTAACCCTTCACCTGCAGTCCCTGATTGAAAGAGCCGCCAAGAATTTGGTAGCGAATAATCTTTATTTACAGGAAATTAAACGTAAATATCCATTGATTTTTGAATTAGGAGTATCCTGTGCCAATTATTTATCCAGACGGCTTGATCTGGAAGTATCCGAAGAAGAAATCGGCTTCATTGCTCTGCATTTAGGCATGGCATATGAACGGCAGAATGCAAAGCGCAAATACAAAGCGATTGTGATTTTTCCTACCACACAGGCAATTTCCAACGCGCCGATTCTGCGCATGCAGCGGATCTTTTCTGAATATATGGACATCATCGGCATCTTTAACTATTTTGAAGAAACGAAGATTCTTGAATTAAAGCCTGATTTAATTATCTGTTCGGTACCGCTGAAGCATTCATTAGAGATTCCTACCGTTCAGATTTCAATTTTCTTTTCCAGAGAAGATGAGGCTTATATCTTATCAGCATTGAATGCGTTGGAACAAAAGCATTTAAAAGAAGCTTATGCTGATTGTCTGAATCAGATGTTCAGACCGGAGCATTTCTTTACCGATATGGAATTTAAAACTTCAGAAGAAGCGATTCGCTTTATGTGTGATGATTTAGTTCGTTCAAATGCTGTCTCTGAGCAATTCTTTGATTCAGTTATGGCCAGAGAGAGTATGTCCTCAACCTCATTTATCCATCAGTTTGCGATACCGCATGCCCTTGATTCAACAGTTTATCAGGCTAATATCTCGGTTGTAATTTTACGCAAACCAATTCGCTGGGGACCTTATGATGTGAAAATTGTATTCCTGCTGGCGGCAGGCAATACAGAAAGTGTAGCTATGAAGCTGTTCTTTGAGTGGATGATTAACCTCTCTAATGATGTCTATAAGATGACCAGCTTGATGGAATGCAGCAATTATAATGAATTTATTAAATATTTTGATTAGTCAGTGCCTAGGCACTGGCTTTTTGTTTACAAAAAAAAGCACATAATGTGCTTGTACCTATTTTCTGACTTCATCAATAATAGGAAGAAGATCTAAAAGATCATCCGTATCAACAGCATACTGAGCTTTTTCCTTTACGTTGTTTAAGGCATTAAGCGCGATTGAGTGAGCGCATATATCAAAGATGGGAATATCTGTCGCGCCGTCACCAACAGCAATGCATTCAGAAGGCTTGATCTGATTCCTTTCACAAAAATCATGCAGACAGCTGACCTTATTTTCAGCTTTGATATAATCAACAATTCGGCCTGTGAAAATACCGTCAATCACTTCATAATCACTGCCGTAACAGCCATCAAAGTTATAGATCGACGCAACTGCCTCAGCGACTTGAAGCGGCCCAACAGTAATTACGATGCATTTTATATCTCGCTGATGCAGAAGTGTTACCGTCTTTGCGATATTCTCTAACGGCTTGGCTATTTCCAGAAAATGATTCTGAATTTCCTTTTCATTTAAACCTTTAAACAATTCAGCTCTAAGGATATCCGCGCTGATATAATCAAGTTCACCAGACTCCTCTTGTTTTTGAATAATTTCATGTTCCTTCGCTTTGCCATTCAAAATACAGGGCAGCATGACTGAATGACAGCCTCTGATCAATGTATCATCTAAATCAAAACAGATTAATTTAATATTCACCTTTACCTCCCTGACAACGCTGTATTTATAGGCATTATCTTATAAATTCAGTGTATCACGATTCCGTTGAGCTGCCAATGGCTGTCATAAGACATGTTTCTTTATAAGCATTTAAAAACTGAATCAGACGATTCAGTTTGTTGATAATTACCAAGGTTTAATATTTTTATTCATCTGTGACAGTTTATACAATGACCAGGCATATACTTTGGCACATGTTAGTAAATCATCGATATCAACCCATTCATTCGGCTGGTGAGCGATACCCACTTGTCCCGGGAAGCTAGGCCCATAAGGGATGATGGTTTGACAAACATGAGCATAAGTGCCGCCGGTCGTTGTCGTTGGCTTCACGCTGCTGCCCATAACCTGCGCATAAGCTTCACTCAGGGTCTGCACCAGCCAGCAGTTTGGATCATGAAGGACAACCCCGCTGTCGCTGATCAGTTCAACCTTCATGCCGGCTGCTTTGGTGCGGATCTGATCGATAATGGCAGTCATATCACACGTTGGATAGCTGAGCGCAAATTGAATCCCAAGCAGATCGTTGTCAAGAATCAGATTCTTGCCGCGGATTATCATTTCGCCAAAATGCTGATCACTGACATTAATGCCAAGCCGATCACCGTTTGCTTTGGCATTCATGAAATATTCATTGATAAAAGGAACCGCCAGCTCTTTACTGCCCATAACCCGCACAACCGCACGGCCGCGTTCACCATAGATTGCCGGAAATTTATTATCCGGGGTAAATCCCATCAAAGGGGCTTTTTCATGTTCCAAATAATAACGGCAGTCCGCCATACCGGTTTCTTCATTTGTACCAAAAATCACACGAATCGGTATGTTTGGTTTAATGCCTAGCTTCTTTAATGCCAGCATGCCATAGAAAGCCGCAAATAACGGGCCTTTATTATCCAATGCGCCGCGTCCCCAGATACGGTTCTCAGCAATCGTTGCAGAAAAGGCTGGATAGCGCCAGCCATCACCTATCTCCACGACATCAAGATGTCCCATAACACCGATATAGTTTTCACCTTCACCATACTGTCCATAACCCATGTAGCCATCGACATTTTTAGTAATCAGCCCTTCCCGTTTCGCTATCGATAAAGCCTTTAAGAGTGCTTCATTGACACCCGCACCAAACGGCATGCCAGGCTTTGCCTCACTGCGCTGTGAATCAATCTGTACCATTGCACAGATATCCTCAATCATCTGATCCTTTAATTCATCAATCATCGCAAACAATTGTTCTTTTTCCATAGGTTCCTCACTAAGCGCAGATCATATCAAAGGTCTGCTGATCCATCGTACATAAGATATAAGTCAATAAATCTACACAAGCTTCAAGATCCTGCTTATGAATGATCGACTGATTCGTATGCATATAACGAATCGGAATTGATAATGTCATATTAACGATACCTTCAAAGCTTTTATGAATATTGCCGGAATCTGTACCGCCGCCGTTAAATACCGCATATTGATAAGGAATCCCCTGTTCCTTGCACACCTTTTCCACATAACGGATTAAGCCGCGATGATAAACAGTATTGGAATCCAGCATTGAAATAACGACTCCGCCGCCCAGTTTACAGCTGTTTGCATTGGCCGGTGTATCGCCTGCCAGCGTTGTATCAATCGCGAAGGCAAGCTCCGGATGCATCAGATCTGTACTTGTACGGGCGCCGCGCAGTCCTGGTTCTTCCTGCACCGTACAGGCAAAACTCAGCGGTACATGCTTCTTCCCCTTTAATCGTTCCAACACATAAAGGCCCACCGCGCAGCTTGCACGGTTGTCAAAAGCCTTGCCTGCCAGATAATTGGGATTATTCATTACTCTGAAATTTGTATCAGGTACCACCATATCGCCAATTCTGATGCCCAGAGCTTCAGCTTCTTTCTTGTCAGCAACACCTAAATCAAGATAGATTGCTTCCATTGCCAAAGTCTTAGCCCGCTGTTCAGAAGGCATGCCATGGGTTGCCGGACTGCCGATAAAGCCTTTAATCTGTCGGCCGTCTTGAGTGATTACCTTAAAATCATGCCCCAGCAGCATATGCGTTCACCAGCTCCCCACCGGCATCAATCGAAGGGTTCCACTTGCCTCTATTTCTTTCACAAAAAAACCAACCTCATCCGCATGCGTAGCCAGCATCGTTTTAGGACCTGCTTCATCATCCCCTTTGATCCCAATCACTGACCCAAGACCATCATGAATCACACGATCCACATAGGGCTGCATATATGTTTCAAGCTGTGAACATACCGCTTCCTCACAAGAGGAAATACCGGCTGCTTCACTTAATGTTTTTAATATCTCCAGATCAATCATAGCACACCCCATAACCAAAGCTTTCGATGTCCTCACTGCTTAAGCCTGACAAATATTTTACTAATTCCTTTTTTAAGCATTCCGCGTCATTCAGGTCAGCTAAAATATGATTGCTGCCAAGATGACTCATAGCAATACCAAGTGACAGTGTTGGTGTTCCCTTTAAAGTTTTATGAATAAATGAACCATCATTGCCATAAATGCCAAGATATTCCTGACAAGGCTGAACCTTATCCATAAAATCATGAAGCAGGCGTTTGCCGGGCAGCATCTGCTTATCATAAATTCCCACCGTAACACCTTTGCCGCGTATGGCAGCCGGCTGTGAGTTGGCGGTATCAAAACCAGTCAATACCAGCGCCGCGTCGGGCTGTATCACATAGGTCGCAGTCTTGCTGCCCCGCCAGCCGATTACCGACTGTGCAATGCCGCCCATCGCTAAATGATAATCAAGCTCACTCTCCTGCAGCACTTGTGATAATTCAATCATCACTTCAAGCATTAAACGGTTATTTAATGCCTTCCCCATCGCGCAGTGTTCATTCAGCATCGTAAAATCACCTTTAATTAAAGCTAAATCCCCAATTGTAAATATATCGAATGCTTCTTCATAGCCCATTCCCATATCCAAGCTCAAGTCTTCCATCTTTATCTGATTCGCTGCGGTTTCCATGAATTTGATCTTATCGCAGCCAATGATACCGGTAAAGCATTGATGCTCTCTTGTATATACACAAACCTGCTGATGTAAAAGACTGGCCGGTGATAATGCTTCAAGCGTCACAAATTTTAATTTTCCATCAGGCAGAATCTCACTGACCATTAAACCTTCTTCATCAAGACTAGCTGCCAGCATCAGTGTTTTTGCCTTTGGATTCTTACTGCGCTTTAGTGCAAATAGTGAACCCAGCCGATCACTCACCCACTCATCCGCAATCATATCCTTTTTCAATAAGGCTCTGACATCCTGTTCCTCACCGCTCACACCCATCGCATTTACTAAAGCCTTAAGCCGTTCAATATACTGTTTTTCCATTAGTGTCCTTTCTTTACAAAAACCAGCCGATGCTCGACTGGTTTTCATTTTAGTAACAATTTCTAGTTTTTATTTCTTCAACATTTTCCGGATGATTCACTTCTGCATCGATTAATTCACATAAATTTTCAAGTGAATCCTTTAAACCAATACCACCCTTTTTAGGCATTTTCACAATTGGAATCAGTGACGCGTACTGATCAATGGTTGTCGAGTTTTCCACTGACATCATCGCGCATGACTTGATTGCGGTATTTTCCAGTATCGATTTAGAACACATCGCACACATAAGTGAATACTCTTCAAAATTAAAGCCAGGTCCGCATACAACATAATCAGGGTTCAGCTTCTTAGCCATTGCGGTCATTTTCTTCACTACTTCTTCCTGATGATCTTTGAAATAGCCAACGCCGCAATATAAGGTTGCGATAACCTCAGCCCCGATCTTTTTGAAATATGGCTCCATCATCTCACCGGTACCGATGATACCCTTTTTAGCTGTAAGCTCAACATTCGGATTACTCTTACCGCCGGCACCCGCCAGACCTGAGTCAAATATCAATAGGACTTTCATATTACTCTAAAACGAGATCATCAAATGAAAGATCATCAAGTTCATCTGATTCATTCGCTGTATTTGCTTCTTCTTCCAGATACTTGCGGTCAAGCATTTTCAGGAATGGGAAATAGATTGCCATATCCATCGCTAGCTGTGCAAGCTGGAACAGTGAGGCTACAAAGCTTCCGGTAACCAGCCAGCCTGAGAATAAGATTGGTGTTGTCCATGGCAGCTGCACACCGGCAGTAATCGGCAGAATACCAATTGATGTCGCAATCGTAGCCGTGATTGTATTTAACACTGGTACGAAGATAAACGGCACCGCCATCAATGGATTTAATACGATCGGCAGACCGAAGATGATCGGTTCGTTGATACCGAAAATCGCTGCCGGCAGAGAAAGTCTGCCCAATGTTTTAATACGGTTTGATTTACCAGTAAAGGCCATCAGAATAACTAAGCCTAAGGTAGAACCGCCGCCGCCATAGTTACAGAAGAAATCAGAGAAAGCAGAAGTAAAGACATTGGTCATTGCGATACCTGCTTTAGCTGCTTCATAGTTTTCTTGCGTCAGCACTTTATGAATCGGCGCGAAAATGGTATTTGTAACCGCTGGTCCATTAATACCAAAGAACCAGAATAAAGTTGATAAGAATTGATAAATAACTTCAAATAGATTAGAACGTCCTAGACCTACTAATGGTGCCTGCAAGACTTCATAGATGAACGCATGAGCACTTCCGTAAGCAGTATTCGTGAAAATAATATTTACAATAAAGAAGGTAACCATTGCGAAAGCAGCTGGAATTAATGCCGCAAAGGAATCCATAACCGCTGGCGGAACACCGTCAGGCAGCTTGATAACCAGTTTCTTACGCATTGCCCAAGCAAAGATTGATACCGAAAGAATCGCTGTAATCATTGATAAGAACATACCTGATGTACCAAGATTACCGAAAGAGAAACCGCTGAATGCTTTACCGGCTTCATTTACATAAGCGATATGTGTCTTTGGTGTGATAATCAAAAAGCAAGTCAGTGCAACTACACCGCCGGCAATCTTATCGACACCCTTTTCACGGGCATAGCAATAACCGATTGATAAGACACCTGTCAGCGCTACAACATCAAAGGTAGATGAAGTAACCGCGTCAAGATAAACTTCCCAGCCTTCACCAAATACACTGGCAACCATTTCTGACCAGCCAGTAATCGGGAAATTGGAAATTAATAAGAATATTGAACCTACGATTACAATTGGTACTGTAATCAAGAAACCATCACGGATCGCGCTTAATATTTTGTTTTTAGATAAAGCGTCAGCAACTGGTGATAAGTATTTTTCTAATTTATCAAACATTTATTTGGCCTCGCTCTCTTTCATTTTTTTGATAGCGGCTTTCAGTACCCGTTCCCCATTCATTGAACCATAGTCTGTACTGTCAATGACAAAAATTGGGTGCCCCAAATGCCCATATCTTTCGACAACCTTTTCATACAGATATTTAACCTGCGGACCTAACAGAATGCAGTCCGGATTAAATTCTGCGATAATGTTGTCCATTTTAGAGTCAGGGAATGCTTTTACTTCAATTGGTAAATTGTGTTCTTCAGCTACTTTTTGCATCTTGCTTGCTAACAATGAAGTAGACATCCCTGCATTACAGAATAAATAAACTCTACGCATAATTCATATCCTCCTTTGGCTGATTCAAGTATATCTCAGCAAAGGAAGCGTTATCATCAATTCTGTTTCCGTGCATTAGGAAATGGTAAAGCTGACTGCGGAAATCGGTTTCCTTACTTTTTTCCTCATTCAAATAAAAAAGCTGACTTCATCAATTTGTCAGCTTCGATAATTATCTATAATGCTTTCTGAACTTTGCCGGGAACATAAGTATCTTCCACGTGCGTGTGTGAAATCCTGTCATGAATCATACGGCTTTGATCCTTATCTCTTAACGCGAGCAATAAGGATAACACACAGATAACTGCTACCGGACCGCTCAGCAGCATGTCCATCATGCCTGTATCAAATGGCAGATATTTTGTAATCAGCAAGGTTTTGAATGTTGATGTGAAGAAATAGAAGGTGCCTTCTAATACAAGACAGCCAAGCACAAAACGAATCAGCATGGTTTTAAAAGTGACTTCACTGTGATCATCATGGAACACCTTGATCTGAAGCATACGCTGAGCAGGTGTCTGACCGATCCAGATCCGGCATGGCACCCAGACGTAATAGAATAAGAAAATAAGAAACAGGACAGCCATCAATATCCACGCCTGAGTGCTTGTCATCCCGTTAAGATTATACTGTACCTCAATCTGTCCCTGATTGAAAAAGCCATAGCACAGTGAGATTGCGATATTAGCCAGTACCCCGGATAAATACCAATCAATACCAAATGCCAACACTCTTCTTATAAAATAACCGCCGCGGCTTGAATTATTTGTTACAACCATTTTTTTCTTTGCCATAGTACATCCTCCAGCTTATGCTTCTATTATAAACGAAGCAAGCTGAAAACGCTTAACTACAATTTCCTAGCATTAGGAAATTGTATCCATTTTAATGAAATATCAATGATATTCAGTCATAGAGGAAATGATATTTTGCTAAAGAATATTATTTAGCTTCTGTGCTGACATTTAATTCTTAATGTGCACGCTGATTCACATAAAACAAGAAAATGATTTCCTTCAATCCTTCAGGAAATCATGCCATCAATAATGACACCCAGCTGCCTTTCTCGCGGCGCTGTTCCTTTCTGTATTTCAATGTCTCTCTCTTTCTACCTACCGGTATTGGAGTCGCACCCGAACATATCCATACAGGAACTCTTTTGATCAGTTCAATGATTTCCATCAAGTAAACAGCCTTTTCTTCTAGTTTGGGTCTATTCACTTTGATTCATTGAATTGATTTTTTTATGTTATCTGAATAATGCTAATATGGCTGTAAGCTGACATTCTTTAATACTCGCTTTTCCTATCTTTTTACCAACCGCTGCCCATTGCTCTGCTTGTGTTTGCTTTTCTTTTACGAATACTCGATATTCTCGTAATATCTTCTCTTTATATCCGATCCCTTTTCTTGCGATCACATAACTCGCTGCCTGATGCACACTCATTCCCTTATCCCGTACATATTTCAATTTTCCAATCAGTGACGTGTACGCTGGATCAATTTTGATCACTTCTATTCCTTCATAGACTGCTTTTCGCTCAATAGCTTCTGTAATCTGTGAATAAGCAAACTCACTCAGCATTCGATTCAGTCCTTTTGGCTGATAACGCTGCTTCCGCTTTTTATCACTAAAGTCCAAGGCTTCCATCACTAATGGTTTATGGGTATCTACACATTCATGAATGATCTTGCTCGCTGTTTCTGCAATCATATGCTTTCGCTGATTCCTTGTCTTTCCCTTTAGCTTCATCGGCAGGATCTGCTGTTTGCACAGATTGCCTTGCCGATCGATGTGGGCAACCGCGATATGATCCACATTGATATCGATACCGATACTGCCTTCTTCCTTTTTGGTCACGATCATTTTGGGTTCCACCTCAATGATCGCTTTAATGATGAAATACTCACCATGATCATAGAGTTCATAAGCTATGGCTTTACCAGCGGTATTATGCGGTAATCTGACTGCTCTTTCTAATTTATCTGCATGATGATAAAAACGGATCGGTAAATGAACTTCTTTCTCTGTGCCTCGATAAACCATGATCCCGGATTCAAGATGATATTTGAAGAGATTGTTACTGTATTTTCCCTGTCTTCTTCCCGTTATCAGCATGCGTTTTCTTCTTTCATACCGATAAGCTTCAAGATTGTTATGCAGCTTCTTCCTTGAACCAAAGCAAGCGGCTCTCACACCTAAATTCAAATGATTCAGTTTATCCGTTTCCCGGTTTAATTTAAAGGTCAGCAACCCGATTCTATGCTTCAGCTGTTTGATATTCGGACTGACGATCTGTACCTCATACAAATAGTCTGTTTTACTAGTTTCATGTTCCTTGCTTTTTTGAATTAATTGTTCTTTCTGTTTCTGCCAGTTCTGTAAAGACTTGTTATCCTTGCGAATCTTCTCTTTGATTCTTTCAATCCGTTTAGTACATTCTTTCTTCAATCGCTGATTAGTTTCAATATTACTTTTAAGCAAGGCTCTGGCTTCATGTATTGCAGATAAAGGAAAGTAATCATTCGTACCATATCTTGCTTTTAACTGTTTTTCTAAAGAGACAGCTTCTTTGACACCATAAAAACAAGTTATATAGAGTTTCTTATAAGCCATATGAAGCATAGAGTTATACAGGATCAAATCCTTCTTAATACAATTCGCATCCTCTTCTGATAACTCTTTATAATAGAAGCGATTTGAATAAGATAAACACTTCATGGATGTTCCCCCCCTTGAACAAAAAAGCATCCACTGAGATTCGATTGATACAAAGGAAACTAGGTGATGCTTATATGAAATTTAATGATTAAATAGATTGTTTTTTGTTACTCATAGTATACAATATTCACACGATAATTTCATCTATTTTTATTATTTTTTAGATACCTCTTCATAATGAGATATCAGTGATTTGATGCTTGAAAATGAAATTTCCTATAATACAAAAAAATCAATCTTTCGATTGATTCTTTAGTTAATAATATAACGCTAGATGTTTATAATTAAGGGGAAGAGAAAAATGGTTTTTCTGTGAATCTATTGTTATATCTAACAAATTAATAATCAGCTATTAACTTTGTCAACATCATTATACAACATAATTTCATAAATGTAACCATGAAAATCAAAAATTTATAAGATTTATTCATTTTGCGTCGAAAAATCATGATTTTCGGTTTTTTCTTCAATAATTTCAAACATTAAAGCCGCATCAGACTTAGAAACCTGCTTAGAAAGCATCAAAACTCTGACTGTCAGTTCACGGTATCCGAAGACAATCGTTATGATATCTCCAACCTTGACCTCACTGCTCGGTTTTGCTATCCTGCCATTGATCAGTACACGTTCATTATCTGCCAGTTCTTTTGAAACGGTTCGCCGCTTCAGAATTCTGGCTACTTTTAGGTACTTATCTAAACGCATGCCATCACCTCGCAACTATTTTAACAACAGTTAGATAATCCTATTAATAGGATAGTTTTAAATATACGTGCACGAATTCAGCACGATTTTTCATATATAACCTATTAAAGAATAATATTTATTCATAAACTTCAGGCTTATTTTATGATGATTTTATTGTCTTGTCTACTATTTTTTATTTTATTTGATATAATGTAACCAAATGGAGGGTGGAAATATGAAGTGTGAATGCGGATATGATAATCCTAATGGTAGTAAATTTTGTGGAAAATGTGGTAAAGAAATTATTGTACCTAAAAAGGATATTGTTCTTAACAATAAAATAATTTACATATTATCAATATCTATTATTTTAAGTATTGTTTCTTTAGGTACAGTGATTTTTCAAAATGCAAAAATCAGTGAATTACAGAAAAAGTATGATGATGCACTATTATTAATACAAGATAATGCTAATGCAATTACTTATGAAGCTGAATCTTTATCGCAAGCATTCACTAACATTTCTGATATTTACAAAAGTCTTGATCTACACGCTGAGAGTATAACTGATTTATGGAATTATATTTATCCATATTATTAAAGGGGGAAAATAAATGTACTGTTATAAATGCGGAAAACAAATACCCGATGATGCTGAATATTGTAATTGGTGCGGTATTAAAGTACCTAGTGTCGTTATTGATGAAGAAACGATTGAGGATGATCGAAGTATAACTAATAAAGATAGTACCTTTGATGAGAATGAAAATTCATATTTAGAAGAATTTTTTGAAAATAAAGAAACAATTATCCGAAAAGAACCATTAAGTATTGAAAATAACGCAATTTCCCCAAAAGAACCTATAAAAGAAAGAAGTAAAGTCAGTAAAGTTCTAAATTCAATCGCATTGTTTATATTCACTGTTATCTTCATGCCTTTAATTGCATCGTTTATAAGTTCATTAATAATTTTTCCTTTTTTAAGTTTGTTTGAAATTAAAAGTGAAGTTGTTATATATATATGTCTTTTTATAATGTTATCATTATGTTTTTTTTTTTTGCATTGGTTGAATGTAAAACTTATATCAAAATTACACACAGGTAAAATTGGCTTAATATTAGCTTATATCTATCTATGTTTATCTGCTTTATATAATTCATCTATTGATGTTACTAATCAAATTATTTCTACAATAATATTTATCATTTTCGCCACATTATTATTATATTCAATGCAAATCAAAGAATAAAAAAGGTGCAAGCCCATTAAGAGCCTGCACTTTTTCTATTCATATGGATTCTTTTTAGAAGATGCTAATACTCTGTACATATAGGCTTTCTGTATTCTTGATAAACCGGAATCATTCAGCATCTTTTGTATATCCTCTGAATTGTTTCCCTTGATGTTTTTGTAATAAATGAAATCATCTACCTCAATGCCTACTTTACCAGCTTCCATTGCACTAGTTACCCACTTATCAGCTTTATACTCTGGTGTAAGTTCCAACTTGGCTGATTGCTTCGCATATTCATATATATCATTAATCAGATTAGCTTTCAGTTCATCACTGACTTTTTTATAATAGGCTGAATATATGGTATCCTCTAATAATTCATGTGATGTCTGCCCTACTTCTTTTGAATACTGATTGTATTCAGCTGCGCTCAGATTCTTTGTTTCACCGTTTACCGTATAATACTTGCTTGGATACGTTGGCAGCGTATTATAGTCTGAATTGATTTCGTAGAGACGTTCCAGCTCCTTTTCAAGATCAGTACGCTTATCAGAGGATATATAACCCGGTGATACTGTATTTTCAAAGAGACGTTCTGGAAGAGTGTCTTTCTGTTCATTGCCCCATACATCGAGTTTTGGCTGTACCAGTTGATTAACAAATGGAATCTTTGTCAACGCTCGATTGATTGGTATTTGCAGTCTTTCGGGAATTGGTGAGTTCTTATCTACATAATACGGATCACGGCGTGTACCGTCTGCAATGTTTGTGATCTGCCCTAACAGCGTAGGAACTCCCTGTAACATGTAATTACTGGCCATATTAATTAGTATGTCAGTTAAAGGACTGTCACTGTATCCTGCGGTTTTGATCGTGGAACTAATACCCTGCAGCATTGACATATCTATGACTGGCTCAGTGATCTTTACTGCACTGTCAATGAAATTCGTAACTGAGAAACCTTTTTGATTCTGCATATCCTCAAATAAAGAAGCACCCATGAAGATCGGCATCGATGAAGGAGCTGCCCAATCTACCGTATAGGATACATCGCCTATCTTCAATGCATAATCTTGAGCGCCCATTGACTGATCAAATTTATCTTTCTTCTTATCCTCATCATCACCTGTCGCTGTCAATATGCCCATATACGACAGCCATGAGCCCAATAAGAATAAACCTGTACCTGTTAATCCTGAAGCTATCTCATCAATCGCTTGGTTCGGTGTCATTTTGCCGTCTTGCACATTCGTAAGCATGTCATACACGCCCTTTACGACACCTGCTGGTGAATATTCCATTCCTCGTTGTAAGATGTTCATAGGGGTCTTTGTGAACGGCATAAAGCCTTCACCAATAACCTGAGACAGCTTATTCTTGTTCTTCATATTGTTGATACACTGTGCGAAATAACTGTTATCTCGGTATGTAGCTTTCTGAGCTTCCTGAACGGCATAATTTCTAGCTTCATCCAGAACGTTTATTGCAGCGGTGTTAGGGTCAATTTGGTTTGCTTTCAGATATTGCGCTAAACTATTTGCATAGTGATACTTAGAGAACCAAGCATCTTCTTTTTCAAGTGCAGCAAAATTAATATTTCTCAGCCATTCAAGCACATTGCTCTTAAAGATGCGTTTTTGTCTTTCAATACCTGTTTTATCCTGATACTTGCCATTCTCACCCATGACCGCATCTTTATACTGCTCATAATCAGACTTAGCCCATTGAACTAGCTGCTGATCCGCTTTGCTCAATAAAGACTTACTCATTTTAAAGTCTTCAGTACCTAAAGTATTTTTATAAGCACTTTCCAAACCATACCCTATAATATCTTTCATCTGCTTCATTGGCATGAATAATGCATTACCAACAATATTTCTTACATGAGTTCTAGGATTACCTAGCATCGACAAGTAACGCCAAGCATTCCATTTTTCCATCCAAGTAGCAGGCATCTGATCCGCTAAATCTTGTTTGATGTTATCCACACGATCCAGCATTTCTTCATGGGTTGTGGAATTAAGCAGATCGTTAGCCATGCCCTCCTTAATTTTAATCGGCTGTGCTTTATTGCCATATTTCTTAGATAATTCTTGATTCAACTGATTTTCAATGGTTTGAAGTGAATATAACTGTCCGTCAGGTGTCATTTTCTTCAGCAAGCTGAAAGCCTGAACATTCTGGCCGGCCTTAGTAGCTTGTACACTTAACTCAGAAGCAATCTTCATAGCCTCTGCGGTATTTCCGCTGTTAATCGCTTGATTATATAACTGCTGCCCTAGTGCAATAGAGTTTTTATCGGCAGGGGTGTGTCCATTTACAATATCGTTCCAGACAGCCTTAGACGCTTGATAACCGTAATTATTCAGCATATCATCCGCATATTTTAAAGATTGTTTATCTGATATAACCTCATGGCTTAACTTTCCTGACGCAATTTCCGATTTTAAATCATTCACAACATCATTCGGTGTAACTTCAGATTCTATTAAAGTTCTGGCATATAAGCTTGTTACATCTTTATCTGATGTCTGCTTAGGAACTGGATCAATTCGTGCTGGGTCTACACCTGTTTTGATTGCTCCGTAGTCTTTCAGCATTTGATCATAGTCAGATAATGATTTTCCCATTGATGGTTTTTGATTAGACAAATCATTATCCGATACCCTGTCCTCTAATTTTGACTCATCAGATTGTATATCATTGCTGAACATCTTACTTTTACCATCGGAATCTAATAATCCAGCTTTTTCTAATGCAATTTGCATATCTGTTTTGACATTTTCAGAATTATTGAGTATACTATCGTTGTAAGATGTCTTGTTAAATGATTGCGCCAGAGTATTTTCTGGATAGCGAATTAACGAGGCATCTTCTTTTTTAAAGGATATTTCATATAAAGTATTACCACTCTTGCCATTTCCTACATTTAAAACTGCATCATACATAACAGGTATGTTATCATTTAATACTTGAAATCTTGTGGAATAGTAATCTATACCATTTTGAGCTTTATCTTTCTTCCACGCTATCGTTCGATAATTACTATCTTTTTGAATAGTATTCTGTGAACCATCAAATTCAGAAATTTTAATCAACTCATTAATAAACTCTGCAGCAGCCAGTTTTGCATTAAATTCTTGTGAATTTACTTTTCCACCATAAATCCATCTATCACCCGTTTTCTTATCCAAGATAATAGATACACCATTTTTATCTACTGTATATGAAGTTCCTTCAAGAGAGTTAAGAAAAGCTTTTACTCTTGCAATATTCCCCTTCTTGTCTCCCTTTACATACAATCCTTTAACTGATTTAGTAGCATCAACATAATCACCTTTATCATCACTCTGTATAGAATAACTGATATTCTGATTTTGATGTGCTGATGTATTTTGCATAGCTTTTGTATATAGCTTTTCCATTTTCATCAAGGCACGCTGCTCATTACTGGAACGTACATATTTAATGCTGTCCTTGATCCATTCGTAGATACGTTTAAATAAATTAGGCTGTTCCTGATAAAGCTCCTTGATAGATGCTTCATCGGTGAACAGCTTTTCTTCTACATACTTAGCAGCGAATTCATGTCTTGCATCTTCATAGCTTAGCTCAATGCCTTTATCAGCGTAATCATTTTGAATATTTTTGATTGCTCTTTCTACACCTTGCTCTGATGATTTTGAATATTCATTCATCATCATTTGCTGTAATTCATTGTAAGAATCAGAAGTTTCAATGTGATGCGTCAATTCATGTTTCATGGTTGTTAAGACAGGCTTATCACTATTCACATTAATGTAGATTCTGCCATCTTGATAGTAACCGTCATAACCTTTACCTTGTACGATAGATACCGTTGTATTCGCCTTTTTAGCAATCTGCTGCAACGTGTTATAGGTATCTTGTCCGACAAGCTGTGCCGCATAATCCGGAGCTAATGGAATGGCTTTGTACATAGGTTTCTTGGCTGTCGGTAATGGCTGCGGTTTGTTAGTGTCGATCTGCTCATTTGATAAGTTTTCCTGATTCAATTGAGGGCTTGTATTTTCTATTTGAGAATTTTGATTTATATTGTTATTTACTAACTGCTGACCTAAAGGCAATGTTACAGCTTGTTTTGAATCTTCAAAAGATACATTATTACTACCTTTTGCATAGCCAACTAGATTCGCTCCGCCGCCCATCAAACCACCACTTAAAAAGCCACCAGCAGCACTTTCAAGCAATCCCATGATATTAAATTGAGCTTGCGGATCATCGGCTGCATAATCCGCTAAAGCATTTAAGGTATATGATACAGCCTCTTCTGATGCTTCTGCTCCCGATTGTTTTAACGTTCTAACCACAGCTTCTTTTAAAGATTGTGGAGCTGTTTTCGCAATATTCAGTAAACTTTCTAAGGATACTTTTTCAGTTAATGCTTCAATACCTCCTGATAGCAACCCCCTTCCAAGTGCTTCGCCTGCTCCTACACCTTGTTCTGATAATTCATTCATTCTGCTAGCACTAGCGTTGGCACTCATTAATCCTAATGAAAGTGTAGGGCTGACAGTTGCAAATGGTAATACAGACGCATTTTGCAAAACACTTATCAATGTAGAACCCGCAAATCGTTCAATATCATTAAGTCCCTGCAATGCCCTTTCACGATCCTTGTTCGATTCTCTATATAACTGCCGACCTACTGAATCACTAGGAACAGGTGTTGTATTACGTTGCAACACCATAAATTTATATTTTTCTTCTAATTGTTTCAGCATCATTTCTAATTCTGGCGAGTATTCCTCAACAGTTATTTTTCGTACACCTCTAGGATCCGTTGGATCATTTTTCAAAGAATATTTCACTGCATCTTTATTATTTTTTTTATAATCTTCTATCTTTTTTGACATAGCATTATATTCGTTAAGTGCTTCTGTATAAAAATGATTTTGTAAATCATCTTCTTTATTTATAAAAGCCTGCTTTGTAGTATCTACAAATGTTGGTAACACACTACGCCAACTCTTGCCAACGCTACTTGCTCCTGCTTCAAATCTTTCTAACTTCGACGGATCAGGTAATGGCTGCGGCTGTGTTATTGTTGGAGCTTGCCCCAAATAAGCCGGCTGTAACCCTTGCTGGATCATTGCTTGATTCGCTTTAACTTGCACGTTATTTGGCATAAGGATAGCATTAGATAACTGATTGTTGGTTGGACCAGGTAAAGCTGCTTGTTGTCTTATAGGCAATAAAGGAGCACTCGATTGAGTACTCCCTTGATTCATTGCTTGAGCTTGTCTATTATCTAAGGCTTGCTGTTTTTGCTGAGCTGCTTGTAATTTTTTACGATATTCACGACCTGCTTTGTCAGGATCAATACCCTTTAATATTGCAAGATATTCTTGATCTGTTCTAGCCATATAGACCTCCTATATTCCTAATCTTTTCATTAATTCTATTGCATCATTATCCGATAATCCTCTTGCTGCTTGATAAGCTTTTATATATTCAGCAATTTGTTTATTATCCCACTGCAATCCCTGCTGCTTAGCCTGATTGATTGCTTGTCTCACATAAGACTGAGCTTGTTTGACACTGTCCTCATTATATAAAGTTGGACTAAAACCATAGTAGTTAGAATAAATATCAAGAGCTTCTTGTGGTGGTAGAGTACCGTTTTCTTGGTTTGCTTTTATAATCTTTTCTGCATCACTAATTTTCATTGTTGTACCGGCATTACTTGCTGATGATTTAGAGCCGCTACCCGAATAAGACCTTAAAGCAGCTGCCTGCAATGCCTGCTGAGCTGCTAATGCATCTTGCTGACGTTGATAGTCAAACTGCTGCTGCCATTGACTGTTAGCTGTATTAAATTGATTTTGAGCAAACTGATTCTGCCACTGCTGCTGAGCCATTGCATCTTGATACTGTTTCATCTGCCATTCTTCTTGACGCTGCTGCTCTAAGGCATTTAAAACCTGTTGCTGATAGGCAGCTTCGATCGCTGATAAATTTGCATTACCGCCTGACTGTACTGCCTGTATCTGATTGTCCAGTCCTCTTAATGCATCATCACGAGCCTGCAAGGTTTGATTGAGTGAGTTGCCATAGTTATTTTCGTTTGAGATTTTAGCTGATTCGCTGACACCTGTTCCTGATAATCCGTTAGCTGCCAGTTTCTCGTTCAATCCTTTCTCGGCTAACATCTTATTGATATAAGCCTGCTGGGCTGTCATTTCAGCTTGTTGATTGTATTCCGGACGTAAGTTATTGATCTGGCCTATCTGTGCTTGCTGGCGTTCCAGTTCTGCACGGCGTTGAGCTGCATAAGCTTCCTCAATAGCTGATCGACGTTCTGCTTCACGGCGTTCTGCCTCTGCTTGCTGATCCGCTAATCCTTGATAAAACTGCTGATTTCTAATTGCTTCCTCATAAGCTGATTTTGTATCTATTAAACTATCAGTGCCCACCCATTTGCCAGCACTGGAATCCCACTTAGAGCCATATTTATATGAGCCATCTGGATTTTTAACATCAGTTGTTGAGTTACCGTATTGATCTGTGTATTTCCAGTTTTTATCATCAATAGCTGTCCAATACCCCTGCCCACTTCCTCCACCTTTAATATACTCTGCATATGCTCCTGCGGAATCCGCTAATTCTTGTGGTGTTGGCTGTCTCTTTTTCTTTGCCATGTTATACCTCCTTCAGATAACCTGAATTATCTGCCTTTAAGCGCAGCTCTGCATTCTTCAGCATTTTTCCGCTTTCCTGAAGATACACGAACTTACCTTGATATTGAAACAATGAGTTGCGGATCATGTACCCTTGTGCATCGAATGCATACCAAGCTCCATACTCACTGTCCCATATCATATCATTTTTAATAAGCCTTCCGTCTTTGCGATATTGCCATTTTGCATTACCGCAGCTGATCCAGTTAGTAATCTTGTCTGTGGTCTTTTTCCATTGATAGCCAGCACCGTTTTTAATTGTGCAGCCGTCTATGTAAAACGCTGATGCCGGATGTACGCTGTTAGGCAACATATATACTTTATAAGCATTTAACACGTAAGGTTTAGTGTATTTTCCTTTAGCTACCTCAATATGACAATGGTTGCCAGTTGCTTTGCCAGCAACGCCCTCTTGATAAAATACTGCACCTTGATTGATTACTTGACCCACCTTTAAGTCTGATATGTCATTATCGTGTATAAACATCATTGTTGCATAATCAAGAGAGCCATCAGCAAATTGCACCTTGTCAATCGATTGTGCAAACACAGCGTTACCGTTTTTAGTGCTATCCTTATATTTAATTATCATTGTGCATGGAGCGTAAACATCATCAATGCCAGTATCCTTACCTGCGTTGTCAATAGCGTATGTACCTTGATGAGACAGGGAGCCGTTGACTCCCTGTGTAACATTAATACATTTCATCGAGAACATTAGCTTTTCCATATTAATGCTCCAATGGCAGTTTTCTTACTTCTGCATCCATTCCAACAATCATACCGTTACCGCCTAAATCACGATAAGCTTTATACATCTTTTCCCAATTCTCTAATGCGTATGGTGGGATTGACTTTTTATCAGTATATTTGTCATGATAAAACATTAATTTATCCCTTAATAGACAAAGAGTACCAGCGCTGTTAGCATCTCTTGTCTTTTTTTGGTCTTTTAACAACCAAACTACATACCCCATCAAGATAGGTAATACTATCGTGTAAGTTGTCATTAAAAATTCTTTCATTCTCTATTTCCCTTCTACATACGCCTTGATGTTTTCATTTACTTTTAATTGTTCTTTCATCCAAACAAGCGCATCATCAACCCAAATACTGAACTTATCGAATGCGATAAACGATAACCACGGGAATTTTGCAATAGCCATATCATAGACTTTACGCAACTTCGCTTGCCCTGTCCCACCTTGCAATTCCCTCTCAGCTTCCATAACAGCCCATCTGAGCCACTCTTTGATGTTTGCCACCTGTTCGTTAGTCGGCTTGTTCATGAACACTCTACACCCATAAACAACGCCTACACAGCACACGACACCAGCTACTACTAAATACCAATTTTCAATTAACCATTTCATTTGATTTCCTCCTAAAGTTCTATTTCTTCAATTTCTGCTCTTACTTCTAAACAGTACAAGTATCTTCCCATATGTGATTTCTGTTCCTTCAAAAGTTCAAGAGTACATGAAGGTGTAAATTTTAGCTTTTCAGCTTCATATTTGACTACCATTTTATGTAATTTTTCATATCTGATTTTAAGCTGATAATACTCAGCTCTAAACCTATCCTTATAATCTTTGCTATTCATCAATTTAATCGTTTCATTCAATTCCATCTTTCTTTTCCTCCTTTATTTTTGTGATTTTTATCCAAGCATTAGCCATACCTGCTACCGAAAAATACGCAAATACACATGTATGCAGTGTACTATCTATTGGTGTGCCAACGTGCCAAGACAAAATAAAACAGCCCACAATGTAGACTGTTATAAATACCATTGAAATAATCATAATCTTTTTAGAAAAGCGGATTGGATCACGCTTCTTTTTCTTTTTTACTATTTCATAACCGAACATCTGCTTACTCCATTTGTTTCATTAGTATATTATACTGACTTTCACTGATGCGATTAAACAGCAAGAAAATATCAAGTTTGTGTTTAAGTGTGTCCTTCATTAAATCATCAAATACACCATCTCTTTTTTTACTGTTGATATGCTTTTCGAGCATTTCATAAGTTGTCATTGCAAAACTCCTTTCTTTAAATTTCTAATTCTTTTAAGCAAGCAAGATATTCAACGTTTAACGCCTGTTCGATTTGTATGTCTAATATCCGTTCTATTAATTCCCTGTCGGTCAATACTGGCACAGGTTCAGGCTCAGGCATCGGCATAATCTTTCTGTCTGCAAAGTGCTTTTGCGCCTGTTCCAGCTGCCAGCAATCTTCAAGACGTTTCTTTTCTTCATCGGCTTTCACTTCCACCTCCGAAAAATACAAAAGTGTACTGTTGCAGTACACTTCGTATATATTTTCTTTTTTTATTACCTCTACATCAAATACCGGCGCTGTCAATCCAGCAAGATATTCTTGCAATTCAGCCTCTATTACATCATAGCCATCTAATCTATTTAGCATATTATACACCCCCTACCTTACCAAAATTTTAAATGGCTGCTCGTTGATGTATGGATACCCATCTAAAGGATATGTTGACGGCTTAATGACCCTATCGTTTTCAATCGCCATGTATAAATAACATTCTTCGGGCGCCTCGTAATAACCTTCTCCATCTGGTTCGACATTTATGATGCTAAGATTTGACGGCCGCACGAAGCGCACTTGCATTGGTGATGGTATCTCGGAAAAAGGTTTAACCTGTACCCCTTTTTTTACAACCACCACAAAGTCTATCATCATTGCACCAACAGCCCTCAGCTTTGTATCGGTTGTATCCATCGAAAACGCCTTGATTGATTTACGATTTAAGTCATATACAAGCGCTCGCCGAATATCAATACCGGTTGTATTAGCTCCTGAAGGCACCTGTCTAAATGATCCATCAGCACTTAACCATTTGTAAGAAAGTCCATATCTGCCGCTGCTGTAAGAGCCACTTATGTACACAGAAGACGGTGTCATATCCGGGATCCATGTACTAAACAATTTTTTATCTTTAGTATCAACGACAATATGTAATCGCAAGGTAATATGGGCGGAATTTTTATTATCCAAATACCAGTTGTTATTGTTTGAATTACCGCCACCTGTTGGTATTGTTATAGAGTTTGAAGTTGAATATAAAATCAAACCATTTGCAGATACAGGATTTCTTGCGCTTTTAATATTGCTTGTCGAACTACCGAATAAAGTGCTGAATGTGTTTAATTTTTTTAGATAAGTATATTCAGGATCGTCAGTAACATTTTTGTTTTCACCTGTTATGGTGTTATATAAGACCATGCGCGTCGTCTTTAATTCGGTGTCTGCGTGCTTACCAAAAATCATGATTTCATTATCACTATAAGGGAAACATCCGTAAACCCCGGACGATCTTTGCGCGTTACTTGAATTTTGGTCACCTACATTGAAACCCATGTCGCTTGTATTTACGCCTAATACTGTAACAGCTTTTGACTGAGCATCAAATTTAATAACACTTGTGTAGGTAGTGTTTGCGCTTGATGATGTACCCCCGTCTGTCCTGAATCCAAACATATACGCAGTATTACCAAGCGTACAAATCGACACATAATCAGTCATTTTTCTTGGCAGCGTAATCAGATTAAATACATATTTGTTTGCTTGAGTCTCATCAATCCTTATATTCAAGATCGACGAAAAATCACTAGCAATCAAATAAATATCATCCTCATACGTCATGTTTAAGGCAACGCAACTTCCTAATACCGATTTGTTTGAGTATTCAGTAAACATTTTCCTTTTTAATACGGTTTCCCATGTTTCAAGCTTATATATTTCGATGTAAATATATACATCGTCACTTGCTTGCTGTAAAAATACAAAATAATTTTTTGTATAGACACAAGTATATAAACCTGTGAAATATGGTTCAACAATATTCTCGTTTTCCAGATCTTTAAATGGACGCAGATTGCCAGCTTGTGCCAATAGATACCACGGGGATACAAAATCACTAATTAATGATGTACTATTATACCCCCCCCCCCGAGATTTTTATATTATTATTTATCATTTTGTGATATTGCCTCCTTGTCTTTTTCAGTGAGAATGTATTCCTTTTCTTCATCCGTTAAGGTGATCATCATTTGTATCTTTACTGAGGTGATTTCCCCCTTATCAAAACAACGTTTCAAACTTTCTACATAAGTTCTCATGATATTACTCCTTCCGCAATCAATTCCATTGTGTATTTGTCAATTGAGTAATCCACAATATCTTGATTCTGCTTGATTCTTGAGTCCCGAATATCTGCAACAATCTGTTCCTGTGTTAAACCATCCGGCAGCAACATCCAATATTCACCCTCTGCATAATATGTCATACCTTCTGCACTCGGCTGGATATATTGATTATTTTCTTCGTCATATCCCCAACCCACAAGAACTTCGTCATGGGCTTCTTTTAATAAAATATTAGAGGCATAGTAGTCTCTATATGCAACTTCTATACTCTCAATATCAGTTCGGATATTGACGACTTGATTGTAATTGATTTCTGCTATTCTCATTTATATTTCCTCCATTAAATGGGTAACAACTCATCCTTCTTTTGTTTTACCAAATATGAAATTAACACGACGCCTTTTGTTCCTTTAGTTGGTGAAGTATTTTCATATACTCCTCCGGTGCCTCCGCAAGCATAACCGTATGAGCCTCCATATCCACCGCCGCCTCCACCACAGCCTCCACTGTAAGAAACTTTCACGGCGTTAGTTCCTGGTGATCCATAGCCACCTCCGCCACCTCCGCCGCCTGAACAGCTACTAAATCCTCCAACTCCTGTATAACCTCCAATAGAACCAGTTCCTCCTTTAGCGATGCCTTTTATTAACATAGGGTTATTTAATAAAGTTATATTTATTCCATCACCACCCGGTTTCCCATCATAAGATGTACGATTAACCCTGATTCCTCCAGCACCTCCTATGCCTCCATAAGTAGCGGATCCTCCAGCTACTTCAGATATATCACCAGAGCTATCACTAGCACCGCCAGCACCGCCAGCACCGCCACCTGAACCGCCAGCGCCTCCTAAGCCTCCACTATAAGACCCTGCAGATTTTCCACCCCCGCCGCCTTGAGCAGATACATAGGATCCAAAAGATGTTGCTCCACCGTTGCCTCCATTAGTAAGATTAGTTGTTGAACCAGCATTCGATCCAATACTTCCTCCGCTTCCAATAGTTATATTTACCGAAGTTCCACCAGCTAAATCTATTTCTCCATAAGCCATGTGTCCGCCTCCGCCTCCACCGCCCCCATTCAAAGGACCATTTGTATATCTAAAATTTCCACAACCGCCACCACCACCTCCGCCAAACAATCTCACACAGACTTTTGACGCGATATTTTCCGGACAGATCCATGTCGTATTCTCACTTATAGTTTCTAACACATACAGTAAATTACTGGAGCCTCCAGCCTTTACTAATCGATTATCAATCATTCTACAACCTCCATATCTTTATCAAAATTGGTAAGTCTATTGTCGGCTTATCACCATTTGCAGTTAGCACAAAATAACCATCATGGCTGCCGTCTATATCAATGTCAGCTGCACTTAATACATCAGTCTCTGCCTCTGTCATATTTACACCGGGACGTATATCCCAATCAGATACAGCAGCAGTATAACGATTGTCTGTTACTGTATAAGTTGCTGGAGTTGAACTAGACCAATTAGCGGCTAATAAAGTTAATGCTTCGTTGATCGGATATTGTTTTAACTTTTCGACATCTGATCTTAGCTCAGTATCATCATAATTAGACAATCCTGCTAACTTATTTTTCTCAGCAGTCGTATAATCGTTCGCTGACAACCCTTTGCCACTGACCTTATCTACCTTACTGTTATCAATACTCTCAACTCTTGTCTGTAGCTGACCGATAGCATTGTTAGCAGATGTTATATCTGCTTTTATTTGTGCATCGTTATAATTCGATAGTCCAGCTAATTTACTTTTCTCTGCGGTTGTATAATCGTTTGATGATAGCCCTTTACCTGATACTTTATCTACTTTATTGGTTTGCAAGATTTTACCTTGTTCTGCTGATAAAACCTTTTCTACACCTCCCGATGTTAGATCATTGATAATATCTGATTTTACGACTACTTCAAGGCCGGCGATATTTTCAGCTCGTTTTGCTGCTTCCTCAGCGCGATCCGCTGATGATGCTGCCGAGGTTTGAGAGGTTAACGCTGCTGTCTCACTGGCTTTTGCCTTTGTTTCGCTTGCTGAGGCATTTGTCGCGGATGTGGCAGCTGCATTCTTGCTCGCTAAGGCTGATGCTGCACTGTTCGCCGCTTCAACCGCTGATGTAGATGCGGCAGTTTGAGATGCTTCTGCTGACACTTTTGCTGTTGCTGCGGCTGTCTCACTGGCTTTTGCCTTTGTTTCGCTTGATAATGCCGCTGTCGCTGAATTAGCTGCTGCGGTTTTACTTGCTAACGCTGACTTTGCGCTTTCTGCGGCTTCGGTTGCTGATGTTTCGACGCTTGCTGCTGATTCCTCGGCTGCAGTTTTATACAGTAAAGCATTAGCCTCACTCTGCGCTGCGTTATGCTCACTTGTTAAAGCAGCTGCCGCAGAACTTACTGCATCTTGTTTTGATGTAAGGGCTGATTCGGCGCTCCTTGCCGCTCTGGCTGCGGAAGCTGAAGCACTCTCAACATAACCTGTGATCGTCGTTAATAACTGAGGGTCCATCATTTCAGTTTTGATTGATCCTGGTCTTATATTAAACGTGTAACTTTTTGAGCTATTACCGACTGTCTCTATTACCTGTATCGTATCACTGGTAATAAAGTTATATGTATCTACAAAGGCTGATAAAGACACTCTTTGCTCAGTGCCATCAACCAGCGTTAATACAAAATCTGTACCGTCTAGCTTGGCATCAATTGCTACCTTTTCTATGGCCGTGTCCCAAGTCTCAACAGTGCCATCATACTTAGTAACAGTAAATACACCGGTCTGTCTATCAATATTGACTGTCTTAACTAAATCCTGTGCATTCGCATCATCAAATTTTAATAATAATCGACTGTCTGTTTGAGCAATCGTATAGCGATCATCGATCAAGACTTTAAGAGCTGTCAGCACACCGAATACGGTCTGCTGTGCGATACCCTCTACACTTACACCGATCTGATCAGCTCCTGTCAATGCAACAAGAGCGTCAATAAGACTGTTGATGCTCGTTTTAATCTCATTGGTACTGTTGCTGTCAAACCATGCTTTAAGCTCGGCAGCGGTGATTCTTGGCCTGTCTGCCAATGCGGAAACAGGCTTACTAAATGTGTTTATTTTATAATCATTGAGTGACATTAGCTGCCTCCTTTATATCTTGCATTCAAGATGATGTAATTCAACGCAAGCTGTAAAAAGCCGAAGCTTTCAGGTTGTTCATTCTTAAATAAGAACTGGATCATCATGAATTTTTTTGCTTTTCTATTTGTGGCCATAAGTCTTGGCCCATCATCTGTATTAAAAGTAAAACGTTCAAAATCTATATTGTTAAAGTCAAAAATGTCCGACTGTTGGCTTTTAACTAGCTTCTCCACCGACTTCACCCGATAATAAATATCAACTGAACTCTTTAAGTAAGGGTTCAGCATCAGGATAAACTGTTTGAGTGTCTTATAATGGATCAGCTCACCAAAAGTAAATAACGGCGTCGTCCAATAGGCTTTCGTTGGCTCGTCAAGGTCAAACATTAAATCATTAAATTTACACAGCTTACCATCTGTCCTGCCAAAATAAAAGCTTTCATCGTTTGCGAACCAACACCGGGCATCCCGGTTATCTAAGTAGTACCATTCATACTGATAACTTTCTGATACGGCGTTCTTTTCGTAGGTTTTCTGCCGGCTGTCCGCTACATATACATGACCGTTCATGCTGAGATAGTAAAAGCCGTTATGCTCAATAGCTGTTGCATCTTCCATGTTCGGCTCCTGCGTTAATCTGGCATTAATGTAATAGCTGCGATCCTGTGCAAATCGTGTGCCAGTGATCGAGTTAGTCACTACCGCATTGACACCTTGTCTTGATAAAAATAATGGATCGTCACGCAAATTAGCAAATGCGTATTTACTCACCGCACCGACACCAACAACACCCTGCTTAACGCTAAATACCGGATTATTGTTGTTGTCCAAGTAACCGCTGCGTAAATACACTGTCGGGTCCTGTTCGTTGTCCTCTTTATGGATTGACATATACTCACCGATCTTACGGTATCCCATGATTGCCGAGGATTGCCCAATGCGGGAGTAATTAAGATCACCAATATAAGATGGATCATCAACTGCACTGAACCAGTCAAAATTAGCCATATCAGGATTACCAGTCAAGAAAACACGGTTATCCGTACCGCCGACACCATAAATACCGTAAGTAGTACATTTATTGATCCTGTCTGTATATCCGCTTACTTGCTTACTAAACAAGACTTCCACGTTATCACGACCAAGTACAGGGCTTTCACCAGGTGCAGTCGTAAACTTGATTTGCCCCAGCGCTAAATCAACGGTATAATCCGTATCCACTGTTTTTACAACCCACTCACCCGACTTATCCAACACCTTAACTTCCAGCACCTCGGTAATCTCTGACGCATCAAGCTGAAATGTTGTTTCGTCTTTTTTCGCAAGGAAACTATTTTTTCTCTTTGGCTGCAATAGATTGACGTTCTCAAAGCTTGTCCCTCCGGAAGCTGCCCCCCTAGCAATAGAGGTAGTCGGCACATAAGCAATCTCCGTGACATCTTTAACAGCGTAAGTATCATCAAATTTTCCGTATACTTTAAACGATGCACCGTCAAGCAGCCATAATTTCTCCGACATCTGAAATCCCATTGATCTTTGATCTGCCATGTTATCACTAAGCAATGTCGGCTCTGTAAAGCCCTCATACAGCTTCGTGCCAGCATGGATAAGCAAATGCTCCTGACCGTCATATAAGCGATAGATACCGTTGATTCTTGAACCAAAATCATAGACTAACTCGTAGCCTTGTGTTTTAATAGGAAACCCTGCCTGATTACTAATCATGTTGACGGCATCGGGACTGCGACCATTTGCTACTTGAGTAGGGTTATTGCTAAAATCAACGCCCTTGAATTGCTCAATATTGACGGTGTACAGCTTAGGACTTGCCGGTACTTTAAACTGCGCCATGACGCACAAACCTCGCTTTATTTGTTTGTTGTTTAGGCACTAGACTTTCAAGCCCTGTCTCAAACTGATTTCGATACATGGTAGCCAGTGAGTTATCATCATCTTTATACAGCTCACTTGCGATATAGAGTGGTATTAATACAGCAGCATCTATATCAAGTGGTATCTCTGTATCATCGGGACTATCCGGCTTTAAAAGTGCTGGATAAGCGTAATACAAGACAGACAGCATTCCTTCTTGGGGTTCTAGCACCATTGTGTGACCGTAAAGTTCAAAACGGCTGAACGGTTCTTCGTTTAGCCTTACACCCGCAGTATTGACATTGAATAAGTCAGTGCAGAAATCAAGCAAATTGATATACATTTTATCCGCAGATATAATGCGCTCATCACTTAGATCAATCGTTTTCTGTCGCATGATCGTCTTACCGATAGTCGCAAGCCGAATCATTGCCTCGTTGGCAGCTCCCCACATCTTATTGAGATATTCTAGTGTGGTTTCATCTTCTACTATGCTGTTGCCTGTGATTAAAAACATCTTCTGCAAACTTAGTAATTTGATAGTTTTCCAGTCCATGTCTACCCTCCTTTTACAAAAAGAAGGGGCTTGTAAGCCCCCTATGGTAATTGAATCACTTGAACGGTTGCACCAGTTCCTTCAATAACGATCTTCCCTTTGTTTTCTCCGGTGTGGAATAAGTATTTACCCGATTCCACGACAACGGCTTTCTGCTTGCCTGTTTCAAATGGCACTGCTAGATCACTGGTAGCTTGGATACCATCACCGGCTTTGATGGTAGCAGCTGCACCTCCGATCAGTAACAGGATCAGCTCATCGGAACTGCCTGTATAATCAACCACCGCACCCTCTGCTGTTAAGGTTACGGCTGCACCGACTTCTTTTGGTTCATTGAATTTTAATTTTGTGTTTACTACTTCTGTCTTTGCCATTTTTTATATCCTCCTATTTATGTACCTTAATTGCATATAATTCTTTTGGACGTACTGATTTGGCGCCAAATGTGTTTAGACCTTTAATTGCATCACTGAATGATTTTTCAGGGCGATATGCTTCTGTCCGGTCGATACCCGAAGCAAATGCAATACCTTTCTTGGTACGAATCATTGCGTATGTGTCTGTGCCATCATTGTATAGATTGTTTGAATACTTAACTACACAGTTGTCGTACATACCTACGATGCCTTTTTTAATCAGCTCGTCATTGTTGGTTTTTAATTCAACAAGATTATCCTTAAACAGCTGATACATGAAATAAGGGATTTCGATAAATACCTTATCTTCAATTTCTACATTGTTTTCACGCAAATACAGTAGACCAGCATCAATCAACGCTTTAGCATCTTTAGCTGTTGTCAATTTAGTAGAAGCTGACATACCGCCCGCCTGTGTGGCGATTGAAGCAGCGTGTCGGTCACGTACACGTGCCATCTTATCGGTGACTTCTTCTAAATACATTTCCATCAGACCTTCACGTGCCTGTGCCTTGTCAATATCGTCAATCTTGAAGTTGAAGAACTTCGCTTGATCAATATCCATATAGACTGAACTATCTGCAAGTGTCTCAGGATCAGGCAATGTTCCTTTGTAGTCACCAATCGTCACTTCACCCAAACCAATAATCTTAACCTTTTCGCCTTTCTTACATTCGCCTTCGAATGCAGTCCAGCAGTCATTCACGATCTTGCATTTTGCTTCTAATGCCTTTTGAATTTCCTTTGCCCAGAATGTAGGCTTAAAATTTGCATAACTCATTTAGTTATTCCTCCTATTTCCATTTAGTCATTGACTTTCTTACTTTCGCTCTGATTTTTGGGTCATTCATTTCTTCGTCGGTTAAACGATCCACTTCATCAGGTGTATAATAATCTTTTTCTTTTGTTCCGCTGCCGATTGCACCTATATCCTTTGGCTTTGGTTTGGTGTTGGCTTGCTCTTTTGCCTTTACTGCAAAGTAAGCAGTCTGTGCATCAACTCCGCTGTTTACCAAACTCGCAAACTCAGGGCCAAGATCATCCAGTTTTTTCACTGTTTTATCAATCTTGCGGATCGCTGCCAAGTCTCTTTCCATTGCGGATTTAACTTGAAACTCGATCAGCTGGTTTTTGTATAGATCTCTTTCCGCAGCCGCCTGCTGGGCTTGAAGCATTGATTGTTCTAGCTGTAAACGCTCTGAACGTACCTGTTCTAACGGTTTACCAGTTGCGGCAGCCTCGATCTGATCAGCAACCTCATCCGGATTACCTTGATAGCCGAATTTGCTGGCAGCTTGTGCCATGCGCTCCGCTTGCTTGCGGTAGATTTCTGCTTCACGTCTTGCTTGTTCTTGCTCTCTGCGCATACGTGCAAAGGCTGCATTTTCTTCCGGTGTCTGTTGAGGTTTGGCGACTTCCTCCGTTTCCGCCTGTTCTACTACCGGTTCTGTTAGTGTCTCTTCGACTTGTGTTTCAGGTTCAGCGACCTCCTGCATTTCTACGCTTGTTTCTAATTCTTCCATGTTATCCTCCCGATTTTTACGCTATTCAATGCGATATAAAAAGCGTCTTAGCGCTTAATACCTACTTTTCGATTTTCACCGGCTGTTCATTGCTGATGATTTGCACCTTGTCATAATCCGCACACTGTGGATTGATGCACTTGACATGATGATCCACGTATAATTTACCGTTTCTGATTACATTCTCAGCCTTGATAATACGCATCTCACACTGGCATTTGCTGCACGACATCCTGCTCACCTCCTTGATAGCCTAATTGCTGAGCTACTTGATTGACGTACTCATTTAACTGCTGGTTCTGTGCCTGCAGTTGTTGATTCTGCATCATCAGCTCATTATCTTGCTGCTGTTTTCGCTTTTCGATAACAGCCAGCATCTTATTTTTTGGCACTGATGAGCTATCATCAAGAGCATTGATGTATTCTTCAAAACTCAGTTGTTGATTCATAAATAAATTCTCTAATGATTTTTCCTGTGCATATCGACTGTATGGATTTGCCTGTGATACATCGACACGCACATTGACTTGTAACTGTTGCAATGTTTCTGCATCTATTACCGCCTGCTGCTCCTGACCGTTTTCATCAGTGATCGTCACTTGCATACCTTCTACATTGTAGGCAACCCACATGCTGTACCAGATGTTAGCTATATCCTCAATGCACTGTTTGTAGTTGCTGATGGATTCATTCAGCGGTATAGCCGCTTGGTCACGTACTGCAATAATGGCATTACCCGATGCCTGCTCTGGGTTGATCTGTCCGAGTGCTGCATCACCGGCACCGGCAAGGTCTTTGGTCGTTTGCAGCATCTCATCACCCAGCACCTTAGCGTCATTGCTGACACCGTTAGGCTGCAGATATGCGATCATATCTTTTACAGATGCTACGCTTCCGTGTACCTCTAATGCTGCACCTGCTTCACCAATCATTTCGGGATTATCAATCTTTTCAGCATCATAAACCACTTGAGGAAAAGCAGCAGTCTTGACCGCTGAAGAACGTCTGTACAAGGTCTTGTTAACCTCAATCTGATTTGCAATCAATGGTCTAACCTCGCCGTTACCTCTTGCGGAGTTATGCAGCTGCTCAACCACAAAGCTAGCCACTGGATAAAACGTCAAGCCATCAATCGCTGTATCAGGCTCGTAGACTACGTTTCTAGTAGCCCTACAAAAATGCACAACGCCGTTATCTTTCCAAAGCTTTAAAACAGATGTGCATTTGCCATTATCGTCTTTAACCTCGATTGGTTTATTTGTCTGATGCTCCTGCTCATCACTGGTGATCTCATCAGGATCAATTCCATTAGCTTCAGCAATCTTTTTTACATCTTCAACTCTCAACCGCTCGCTGATCAAGATATACGGCTGCTTTTGTATATCCGCCAGCTGCTCATCGCCTAAATAGATGTTAGTGTTATCAATGATCTGCGCCTTGTTACCGCCGTCATAAAAGTAGATATAGCTGTCGCCGGCAATGTTACCTGCTTTCACTAGCTCCCATGCAAGTGTAGCCATCTTCAGCTTTTCCCATTGTTTCTCAGCATATCTATTCAAGACTTCACATGCCTGCTGAAACACTTCATCAGATTCGAGCGGTGTGTAAATGATAGCCATCTCATTCATGGCGATTGAGGCGGTTTTGTATTTAACGACCGGTTTAATAAAGTTGTAAAAGGGCAATGTCTCACCGCCTGCCTCTACACCTACCCACTGCCTGTCCTCATAAAAATCATAGGCTTGTGTGGTCTTGGAGTATAAAGCCATCTTGTTATGATGGTCTACACCTTTTTGATACAGCTCCCATATCTTCTGTGCTAACTCATCATTCATTTAACTTTCACCTGCCCTTCTGCACTACCGGTATAATTCTCAATATTCTGTGCGATCAGCTTTGCTCGCCGCTGCTCTTTCGTATCTCGTCTCAACTTAGGTGGTTTAAACAAGGGTTCAAGCGCTGTCTTGACTTCGCTCTTGTTGAGCGCTAGTCCGTCTTTTAGCCCTTTACGATACGCAAATAAAAAGGCAGCTCCTACGGCTACCGTTGTCAGTAGTGTTAGTATTTCCATGTTTATATCGCACGACTTTTCGTGCCTTGTCCTCCTGGTTTTTTCTTAGGTTTTTCAAAGTCAAAATTAAATTTCGGTTGCTGCTGAATCGCTCTTGTCGGTGATGTATAGCTCACGCAAAAGCCTCTTAATGCATCAGGTGCGTGTGTCAGCTCATGCGGTTCATTTGCTACATCATCATAATTTTTTGGATCACGCAGCACTGCCGGCAGCGTTCGGATCAGATTCACACAGCCAGGAAATATCTTTAAAGCACTTGTCAAAGTCTCTGTTTCATCCTTATACGGTTTGATCCACTCTTTCACTGCAAGCCAACCATTCACACGCTTGTTAGATGTTTTGCTCAACACGATTCCATGCTCACTGAATATGTCAGCAACGCTTTTTCCGCTCTCCTGACGCCGATTGAACAAGTCGGGCGGTGCTAAGTAACTGTATATCTTATCGGTGCCATTACACGCTTTTATGCATTCTGCTGCCGCACTGATGATAAGATTACTCTCATACACCTCTTTATACACATAAGCGCGATTTTGTGTATCCACAGCGATCCAATATCCCGCAAGCATATCTAAACCATAGTCCATAGTAAAGTAACGTTTCCAGTGTGGCGGTATATCAAAAGGTCTGCACACATGTATGTCACGTCTGAACTCATCGAAATACTGTCCCTCGAAGATGTCCCAGTTACCATACCGCAGCTTTTGTTTCTCTGATTCACTTAGGTTTTCTAAGCGTTCAAGATAACCCGGATCTGATTCCATGAGAAATTTATTCTCGGTGACTAAAGAAGGAATAAACTGCCGTGAACCTCCTTTGAAGTCATGAAGCTGCATAGGTGCTCCAATATCAATGAATCTTGACTTTACCCATGTATGACCGATACCACCGGGGTTTGTAGAACTCTTGCAGAACTTAGGAAAGCTGTTAGCACCGCGGATACGACTTAATAAATAGGTGTACATGGTTTCGGTGAAGTGTGTCAGCTCATCAAAACGGATCACATCATATTCTGCGGATTGATACTTGTAAACATCATTCTCGTTGTCACAATAAGCAAAATCGATTAATGAACCATTTTTAAATGTCCACACATGATTCCCTGAATTGTACTTAGCTACTTCTGCTGGATACAGACCTAACGATACACGGATTAGAGACTTTTCAAGCTCAGGAAAGGTACGTCTTAATACAAGTTGCTTACTTGTTGGATATTTCAACGCATATAAAAAGGCATCGATCAATTGCCCATAGGATTTACCGCCACCGGCAGCTCCTCCGTACAATGTTTCAAATGCCTGTGATTCTATAAATAATTGCTGTTTCTTGGTGATCTCTATATTCATTACTCAACCACCTTGATCGTTACATTAAAGTCCATGTTGCCTGTATTCTGCACTTCTTGTTTATCCCTCCAGCGTTCAGGCTGCCTATTCTTCAGCCAAAATATCTGCGCTGTGGTGTCAGGCACTACTTCCTTTTCAACTGTTTTCGTGACCTTACCTGCTTCTTTAGTCGTTTCAGTATATGTATATCCTAATGCTCTTTTATATAAAGCATTCTCCACTGCGATATCAGCGATCTGCTTATTTTCTTTTAAGGTGTCAGCTATGTCAGAATACTTACGCTTCCATTGATACAGTGTCTCTCTGGATATACCGATATTATGTGCAATCTGCTCATCTGTAAGTCCTGATCGTGCCCAGCCTGCAAGCAGCTGCAGTCCGTCATCTGTTAGCCAATAATCGTATTTTGCCATGTCATTCACCTCCTGTTAGATAAAAGAAAAGCGCACTTGGCGCTTAATTAAATTCAATAACTTTCAATATTCTATATCCTAATATTTTTTCATCAGTATATCTAACCAATAGTTCTACTTTTAACATCAAACCGTTATGAAACTTAATGTTACTGTTAGTTGCGTGAACTTTGCTTAAAAACTCTTGATCTAATATATCAGCATATATACTTTTACCATTCAAAACAAACTGCCATTTGGAATCACCGATTAAATCCGGTTTCCTAATCTTTATATCTGTAATCATGATATTCTCTTGTATGTTCTCATTAAATGAACCTACATCTTGTGCTTTTGATAAAGGTATCAATTCTTCTTTACTCATTTCAATCTTTTCGTATCCATTTTCGTTTTGAAATCCAAAACTTAAATCACTTCTTGCATTATCTCTAACAACACATTTTGACATTTTAGCTAATTCTTTCTCAATGTTATCATTTGACGTATAAATGTTAAATATCATTTCGTTAGCATTATATACAACACCATCTCTTGATGTAATCGAAACCATTCCATTTTCTTTTGAAATAGATTTTGGTTTTTCACCTTTTAACATTTTTCTTATGTCTAAAATAGTCTTAAACGTAGTTAACACGCTAGGAACATACGGAAGTAACGCAGGAGCTAGTTCTAGTATTTGTCTTATTTCAACAATGAAACTACCTTTTTCTATATTTTCTACTTTGAATTTACAATAATCATTTTCACTGACAACTTCTTTTGCCAGATCATTCAATACCATCACTGTAGAATTCAATGATACAGATAATGTTTCCAAATCAATCTCATTCTCTCCACCAAACCTTAATACTAACTTTTCAGTGTTCATAATAAAGTCCTCACCCTTATATTTCTTTATTCTCATTTTATCACACATCCTTTTATGAATAAATAATATATTATAAATAAACACTATTTATGTTACGAATAAAAAAAATTAAAGTTAATATCGTTATTTCCAAAATAAAAGCACCTATGAGTACCATAGATGCCTTTACGCAATAGTCTCCGTAGAGTTACTATCGCTAGTTAGATTAGCAGGAACTTAATGGGTGGGGGAAATACTTCCCGCTAATTCCACACTATCATAATAACACAGATTTTTGGTTACATTGTCGCAACTTAAGCTTTAAACGATTTTTTCGATGATTTTATTAATACGTTTATACATATTTTGCCTATTCATATGATATTTATCAGCGACATGCTGATGATTTTTTTTATCAATGTATACCTCAATGATTATTTGTCTATCAACTGGGTCAAGTATCTTCATAAGCTTTGTATTAACAGAATTAATCTTTTTTATGCATTCATTTCTCTCTTTGATGATTTGGTCTTGTTGCATGATTAAAGCTAACTTATTTGATTTATATGGATCTCCTGCATTTTCACATTTTGGCTCATCATTTCCGTTTGGGCATCCAAGACCATTTAGCTTTACATCTAATTCTTCAATTTTTTCATTGCACTCAAGAATTGTTTTTGTGTAATAGTCATTGCTTTTGCAATCTCTTTTGAATTGCTCAATTTTATCTTTTTCAGTAAGCATTAGATCAACCCCCACTCTCTCAATATCCTAAACAAATACATCTGCATATCCCAGTATGTTCCGCATGGCTTCGCCCGCAATCGATTATCTGATTGAGCGCCAACTGCATATGATCCAGCTGCACGATATACTCTTATCTTTTTATCACCGATATTTGCATAGATTACAAGCCGCTGAAGTTTATCGCTATATTTAGGCTTAAAGTTTATCTGCGGGAAATCAACACCTAATTTGACAAGAGCATCTGCGATTAATGCTTCATCTGTTTTTGCCATCGATACCTCCACTCTTTTTACACATCTTATTAAAATCTCCCTTACTCATATATGTAACCACATCATCATCTGTCAGCTGCTCACTCTGTGGCTTTTGATAAAATGGACAAAAGTATGTGACTAAGTAACTTATAGGGTTACTTCTTCTTAATACCAGCTCGACTTTGTATCCATTGATATAGTCTCCCTCTTTGATTCTCATATTTACTCCCACACATCAAACATATATCGCTTGATGTTATCCTTGCCAGCTTTTTCGATAAATTCTTTGACATCTTTTTTTGATTTAAAATAAAATGTACCTTGTGTTTGGCAAGAACAATTAGCATCCGTATAAATATAATCTGTTAACTTATCATAATATAAATAATATTTACATTCATTTTTATCTTCCCAATTCAATTCACATTTGTATTCATCTAATAAACCAGCTTTTTCTTTCAAAGGTGGTTTTTCAAAGTGTTCAGCGATTAATTTATCAATTAAAGTTAATGCTTCAAGTGCCATATCTACTGATGGTGTATATTCGTTTGATGTAAACATATATTCACTTATTATTTCAGAAGCTTTTTCGCATTCTTCTTTATTCATTTTTTATCACCTCTTTCATTTACCTAAAATGGCAAATCATCATCATTAATCGCAACACCGCTATAATTATCCATTGGATCACTTACAGGTGCAGTATAAGTATTTGCTTGCGCTGTGCTATAACTGTTGCCAGCGTTTGAATCTGTAGCTCTCACAAGGGTCTGTACACTATCACAGACAACTTCTGTCACATAGACGCGTTTACCTGTCTGATCTTCATAATTGCGTGTCTGAATTCTTCCTTCAACACCCAATAAAGCACCTTTTTTCACATAGTTAGCCATATAGTCAGCCGTCTGCCGCCATGCAACACAGTTGATAAAGTCAGCTTGCTGCTGTTGGTCTTTGGATACTCTGCGGTTGCAGGCAACGGTAAATGATACAGTAGAAAGACCACTTTGTGTCTTTCTTAATTCTGGGTCTTTAGTAATGCGACCGCATAGTAATGTGCGATTAATCATCCCAATCACCAAAAGCAATGATCAACCCTTTATTTTTGCCATTCCACTTGCCATTTCTGTTTCTGGTAACTCTACTGTAAAAGCTGCCAAGCGTGATGCCTAAGTAATTCGCAACTTCAATAGATGTACCAATGCAAACAATTTCTTCTTTTTTGTTATAAACTGCATATTCTTTTATAAATTTCACTTTACTCCCTCACTTTCAGAACAACCGTAGTTGTTCATCTTCTACGCTCTCAACAACTTCGCCTAAAAACATTTTTCTAAATATGCTTTCTAGCATTAGCACCGGCATACTGTTTCCTGCCTGCTTGTATAATGTTCGGTTCATCTTGCCATCAACTGATGGATTAGCTTTTAATGCTGCTTCAAAATCTGCATCAGTAAATCCTTGAAGGTGCCAGCACTCACGCTCTGTAAGATAACGATATTTACCATTTCCTAAGTCAATAACTTGTGCTGGTGTCCTATCCTGACGGCATGTAATCGTCATTGCATACTCTTTTATAATCGTTGTACGCTTGATACCTTTGTTGCCAATGCAGTTAAGCACACTTGGCTGTGTTACTGTATAATACTCAGGCACATCGGCTTCTAAAAAATCATCTAGCGGTTTCATTGGCGTTCTTACTAAATTGTCAAAATCAAATGGTATACCATCGAGTGATGATACAGTAATAACTCGCCGCCTTGCTTGTGGTAAACCAAATTCACGTGCATCTAAGATTGCATAACTATTTATATAACCTAACTTTTCCATCTCACTTAAATATCGTTTAAAATTGCCTATCATGTGTTTTGATAAAACATTTGTTACATTTTCCCACAACACGTATTTAGGCTTCCACCCGCCCATTTGCTTGATGATATTGATAGTTTCCCACATTAGACTTGATTGAGTTTCCGATCCTTCAGCCGCACCTTCTTGTCTTCCTGCAATTGAAAAATTTTGACAAGGGCTACCGTGTATCAAGATACTTGGTTTTAGGTTATATCCAACGACCGATTGAGTCTTATAAGACAGCTCAGCGATAAACATCCGATTGTAGCTATCCACTGCCTTTTGATCTATTTCAACATAATCAATCGCTTTTATGGGTAATTTTATATTTCTAAACGCACAGCGAGGTGCACCGATGCCGCCAAATAATTCTAGTGATTGTATCATATTTATTTACCCTGTTAAATATCCCCAAAATCTGTAAAGATTGAAGTTTGACCTGTTGATGTTATGCCATTTAAACGATCAACTGATACTTCAAAAAATTCGTCCACAATTTCTATTCCTATGAAATTTCTGTTAATTTCTTTACATGCAACACACGTCGTTCCACTACCACTGAAACAATCAAGAATCACATCGTTTACTTGTGTAGCATGTAATAGATGTCTTTTAACTAGATTTAACGGTTTTATGGTAGGGTGCTTGAATAATTCTTTATCTAACTTGTTAGTTGCAGAAACATAATACTTACTTTTTAATTCGTATCCATCATTAAGTTTAACTTTTAATTTTTGTCTAAAATACAAACAATACTCAATATCACTCAACCAAGTATTATTAGTTGATGGACTCGGGTTGCTTTTGCACCAAACTAAAATATCATAGCTACAATCGTATTTAGAGAAAAAATTAAGTATATCCAACACCTGCAGGCGACTACACCAAATAAAGCAATTAATATTTTTCATAATTCTAATAAATTCTGATAGGATGTTATAATCTATCCCATCTTCCAAATTATACTTCTTTAATTCATTTTTTTTCTTTTCCATTCTTTTTCCTATATCACTTTTATTCCCAAATCCACCTTGCTGATAAAGATAAGGGATGTCAGTGTAAATACAATCAATGCTTTTATCTGGTATTGATTTGATTAATTCATAACTATCACCGTGTACAATGGTATTTATATTTTCTTCTAAAAAATTCATTTCATCACCTCATACCCTAACAACTCCAACTGATGTCTGTACCCTGTCGGATGCGTTGCATACTTGCGTAGCGGCTCTACAACCTCAGTGGTTACACCAGTGCGTTTATCGTATCGTGTGGTAATTATCTCGTCCGTATTGCTGCCAAAATGTTTTGTGATTATACAATGGTAGTTAACTTTACGCATCAGCATTATTTAGCCTCTTTTCCAACCTAGTTATCTTTTCCGCTTTTTTTATGCAGAATTTGTTTTGGCTTATTTCGAAAATAATTTTAAGTTGTGCAAGCATAATTTCAACATCAGCGATTTCCTCGATGATGTTATCGAGATTATCTTTACCTCTAAAGCTTTTGCAGATGGCTTGTGTAAGTTCAGCCATTTCTTCAATCGCCATCTTTAGCTGTGCATCTTTGCCATACGTTTCTATGGCTTGTTGATAGATTTCATTAATTTCCATTTTCTTCACGCTCCTCATACATTTCAGCCGTCATGCCTTTCCGTTTCCATTCACACAAGATCTTGTCAATGTAGTTAAAGCTGAATGCTTTATTAATTGACGCCTCTCTCAATGCGTATATGATTAGCTGTTGGTCATACTCCCTAGACCAGTCGTTTAACCGCATTAGCTCAACTTGTGTTAATGGCCGTTTAAATTCATCTTCAAACAATTCGAAAAGTGTCGGCTTTTCTTGATTACTTAATTCATTTAATTTATTTTCTTTTAAAGAAGTATTATTATCTTCTTTTATTTCTTTTAATTCTTTATATTCTTCTTTGTGGTTAACCATTGGTTCTTGCTTGGTTACTGCTTGGTTAACGCTTGGTGAGTTGATGGTTAATGGTTGGCTTAGTTTCTGGTTATCTTGTTGGTTTTCATTTGCCACTACACCTTGATATTTCTCCCAGTTTATAATGGTTACAAGCGTTCCTTTGTTGGTCTTTTCGGTGGTTATTTGTTGGCTCATTTTTAATCGTTTTAAGCACCCTCTATATTCTGACTCTGTCATGACCAACTCTCGACCTGTCGCTGACCTCCCGACCAAACATTGACCTCTTTTTATCAAAATACCATTGTAATAACCATCTGTATAACGTGCCCTTAATAGCAAATCAATCCATACAAGCAACATATTTCTATCAGTGTAATATTGCCAATGTCTTAGCTCGTGATCTAGTTTAATGTAGCCCATATCAATCTACCTCAATCAATTCAACTTCAATTCGTGGGTGCTCGGTATCTGTATAAACGGTGTCAACAATCTGCTTAACATAACGCCTGTTGTCGTCTTTTAATATGCCAGTATCAACCAAACTATCCATAATGAATTTCTTAGCTGCCGTAATGTTATCTACGTCTCTTCTGTTGTCTTTTTCATACCAATCAATGTAAACCACTACTGGTTTATGTATCGGCGTGAGATGGGCGTTTCTGATTGCCGTAGTGACTATTTTCTGTTCATTGCGCTTTACTCTATTACCTATGCGAGGGTTAGAGCGATTGCTTTCTGTGTATTCATTCAGCCCAGCTAATCGCCCCGGTATTATAAAATTCACCATAAGCTTTCTCTCTCTAAATCGACACGCAAATTATAATTCTCATCGATTGCTTTCATACCCTTAGCACGCTTCCTAAGCTGATTGAATGACCGCTTTCCGTAATCGTCTAACGACTTTTTGATAAGGTTTATATCTTGGGTAACGATATAGCCTTTAGATGTACTGTGAGCTATATACGTGGTCTGTTGATGCTCGTAAAAGCCTTCATTATACTTTTCAACATGCTGTCTAAATTCACGAGCATCATCAGATACCTTGACACCTTTTTCACGTAACTCTTTTACGATTTGAGCTTTCTTTTTCCAATTCCTTAAATCAATAGGCAGCCCTATATCATAAATATTGTCATACCATTCCATTAGCCTAACACCTCCCTATAAAACGTAGTCGGAACACCCACTTGCTCCGCATAATCCAAAGTCACTTCAATTAATGCAGACATTTCTTCTTTGTTAAAGTTTGATTGGCCGTCCCAAACCTTCACCATAACTGTATCCTTGCCATTTACTATGCGATGTTCAATTACTTTACAAGCTCTGAAGTTTCTTTTTACAAGATCCAAAGCATCTTCTAAGACCTGCAGATAGGTATACTTAATATCGGCCATTTCCAAGAGCTGAAGATATAATGCCCAATTATCCTTTTTAAACCCATTCTGCTTTTTGTCTATTTCGTCAATCAACTTCCAAAAGTAATTATTTTGGTTCAAGCTTCGCTTAGATTTTAATTTTTTTATTTCCAAAGTATATGTGTTCTCTTTTTCCAAATCTTCACAGTATCGCTTATAATTAAAATCTTTGAAAGAGAAAGTAACCTCAAGGTTATTGTCCTCATCAGTTACTTTTCTTTTGTATACTCCTACTAGCTTCATAAATAGTTCTTTCCGAATTTTTCCATGAACTTATCGTGCCCATAGATAGCTTCAAATCTACGCTGTGCTTCTTGCTTTAGATGTACAGCTAATTCACCTGTTGGATCAGCGTGTACAGAATAAGACGCTCCATTATGCCAATCATTTCGCAGCCACACCCAAAGACCATATTTTTCTGATTTGTTTCTATGGCTTCCACCGAATATATGATGTTTGTGTAAGTTGATGGTTGATCTTGTTTTGTAACATTCTTTTTCATCTTGAAGAAGTGAGTTGAATATTTCATGCCTTTTCTTACGCTTTTTTTTCATGATCTTTAGCCTTCTTTTCAGCGTGTAATCTTGCGTATAGATTTATCATGTCAATGATCTGCTCGTTATTAAGCTTCGTTAAGTCCATTGTGGTAATACCGGTTCTTGTATTCTTTTTACACCACTCAACCACCTTTGATGATAGATAATCTATTCCAACTTTTTTTAATTCATCACGATAAGCCATGCAAGCTTTGATGTTGTCTTGCTTGTTTGTTTCTGCCTGCTCTGGATTGACTTCTGGCTTTTTATTTTCTTGTTTCACTTCTTTGGATTTCTCTTTATTCTTTATGATACCAAGATAAACATTCAGCAGCCTTTCAGCTTCTTCTACGGATATTTTGTCTAAATCTTGACTTTTAACATTTGCAGTTTTAAGTATGTAGTTTACCGTATCTTCATCTTCTCTAAAATCAACCTTCAGATCAGATAACTTAGTTCGGTATTCGCTCCATCTAAGCATCTGTTCTTCTTGACGTTTTGCAATCTCTTTGCCTTTATCTACTTCTGGCAAATCTTCACCTGCATAGATATAAAGTCCTAATCCATGTCTTGCTAACGCTTTGGTTAAGGATCGCTGGATAGCTTTATTTACATCAAAAGACGTCACTTTATCTGCTGGTATTGATTTATTCTTGTAATCCATTACAGGCAAGTATTCGATATGCTCTAAACCTTTGATCGTTACTCCTGTTTTAACCCAGCAAGTCAGATTGTCAGTGTGATAACACCAACCTGCTGCATTCTCATAAATTGTATAAGTGGCATCAGGATAAATCTTTTTAGCTTCACCCCATGCCCACGCCCAAGATAAGTAAGATAAACCATTCTTTTCTTCTTTCTTATCGTTCACATTGATCGCATTAAGCACTGCGAACACATTATTATAATCAGTCAGTACGTTAGCTTCTGCATTGATTTCTTTTAATGTCTTATCACTCATTTTCTTTCCTTTCTGCACATTTCAATGCATTCAGGGCAAACAATATCCACTGTTTTTCCTGCATCTATCTCATACCAATCTTCTGTGATTGCATCTCCGCACCAGTCACAAGTCGGATAATTATCGCAATCAACTAAACTGTCATGATAATCCTCTAATTCCTTTTCTGCTCTTAGCGCCTCTCTCGAAATCACTGATTGTGTCTTAAAAAAGTCGCTAACTAGATTTGTTAACTCATTCATGTATTTCCTCCATGATCCCAACTATTTGTTGAGCATCATCTGATTCACTCCACAACTCACGAACTTCTCTTACTGTGTTTCTGCCTAGCTCATTAACGTAATACCTTAATAAGCTAAACATCGCTTGTAAGCCTTGTTCCTGTGTCACGTAAGCACAATATTCAGCTCCACAGGTGATACCAGCAGGGTTATTACTGTTGAGCCATAACTCGCTTGTGCCCCAGCCTGTTTCCCAAGCCCACGTGGCAAGCGCAAACGATGCATCTATTCCATAATCAGTAGCCATCCCATAAAATTCTAATCCCGAGAGAGGAGTGAGACGGCTGCTGATTGCCTCTAATGGTGTGTGATTCTCGTCTATACGAGTTTCAACACCATTTATAGGTGTTCAGTAATCTTCTTTAACTGGAGTTACTATCTCGCCAAGCACCTGCAGCTCCGCTTTTTCGCTTAGTAGCTGCGCTATCTTTTCGGTTTGTTCCTCGGCTAAACGATTGCAATTATAAATTTGCACTGTTACGGCTGCTGAATAAATTACTAATCCTAAGATTATCCAGTTTTGCCAAATTGGTTTTCTTATGTATTTGATCATTGGTTTCTCCTTGCCTTTTTAGGTATTAATGCTACAATTTTCTTGAGGTGATTTAATGAAATATCATAAAGAGTATTATGATATATTGAGAAAACTCATTACCTATTTTCCAGAAAAAAATTTAATGATTAATTACACCTTACCCATTAAGACTATCGAATTATTTAAAAGTGAAACTGAACAGCTGAAATATTTGGGGTATTTAGTCATTCTTAAAGATATAGAAATCATTAAAACTAACGATTCTTATTCTTTGATATATTTAACGCCTAAAACCGTGCCTCATTTTCATGAATGCGCAATGCAGATGAGTATTAGGCAAGAAAATATAAAATGGAGTTTAATTTCAATAATAATCGGCTTTTTAACAGGTCTTGTCGGTGCTTTAATCACTGTTTATTTAGGAAAATAAAGCAATAAGCGTTAAAAACATTAGAGCAATGTTTACTAGTGCTGATAATAATAGACACCTTTTTAGAATAACGTTTTCTTTAGATAATAATTCTGTAACAATACTAACAGCGCTCATTTTGTTTAATCGTTCTAATTCTCTCTGAAATTTCTCGCTTCCCATGAGTTCACCTTGCCTTTTCTTTTCCTTCGCAGCGTTAATACCTTCTGTAATAATCCCAATCTTCAAGATTGTTTCTTGTTTAATTCCTCAATGATTTTCCTTTGTCCTACCACCATTTCAATCATTTTCATCGCTTCGATAAGGTAATGGAATTTTGTGAATCTTTTAAACCTTTTGCAATCGAATGGCAGCAGGTCAAACAAATATGGTTTATCAGGAAACCTTTCATCCCAATAACCACAATGATAAGGTGCTAGATTGAAATTGTTCCACATGTCTATCAGCGTTGTTGTAGACAATTCTTTCAGTTTAAAGCGTATATCGACTTTATTCATTTCCATTATCTCCTCCATTTTATAATTCTCTGTGTGTAGGATACTTTTCAAAAGATTCTCTGCCGATACGGACTAACATATCTGCAATGTTGTCAGCATATATACCGGTCATTGTGATAATCTCATCTTTGATTCCTTCTATTTGCTTGAGATCATCAGCATCGTTCACGCAGTCAATCGGTGTTATATATCCTATATAAATTTCAAAGATAACGTCAAACAAATCTTTTCCTAATAATTCATCTGGACTTTTTCTTTCCATTACGTTCTCCTTTGCCTTTTCTTTGCCTTGTGCTACAATCTTTTTGAGGTGATTGTATGATTTACTTATTTAATCATTACCGAGTGCTTAAATGTGTCTTATTCATGCATTCTAAAATAGGTTTTTATCCAACTTCTTCAGTAGAGATTCCATTATCAGAGATTAAGCTCCCATGTCTACCTCAAAAATCACTTATTAAGCATTTAGCTATTTTAACTAAGATGGGATATTTAAAAGGTTCAGACGATTACAAGAATCAAACATTTATTGGGACTGATGAAGGTTGGAAATACTATCATGAATTAAGACTTAAATTAACCAATATCATTTTTCAATGTATGTGGGCAATAGTTCTCATCCTAATTGGATATGTAATAGGATCAAACAGCCTGTGATGATTAGTAGCAGTAAATTCATAAGCAAACTTATATTTAAGATTGCCTTTAAAATTTCTGATCTATCTTCAATTTGCTTGTAGAGTAAATTGAATAATTCTTTATCTTCCATATCGAATCACCAGTGCAACCATCATGATTGACATAAGGATATTCAAGATAATTAAGTAACGGTTAATTTTTAAAGCAATTAGTAATTCATTTACAAATCGCCAGTACATTTCTTCAGGATTCATGTTTCCTCCTTTCCTTTTGTGTGCTATAATTTAGTTGATAATTTACTAGAGTTATCAACTTTGAGATACTGTGCTTTCCACGGCTGCGGTATCTCTTTTTATTTGTCTTTCCATTTTCGCGTAACGATGAACTCGTGCTTCCTCATAACCTAATAATTCAAATACTAGCGTTACATGAACTTTATCATCATAATAGTTACACAATCCTTTGTTAGTAGCCAATTTTCTAGCATCATCAAACGCTTTGCTCACCTTTGCCCATTTAGGCATACCCATGATTTTATGGATATCCGACTTGGTTAAAAACTGCTTTAATAACATTTCTTCAAGCTCAATATTTGATATTCGTTTTCTCATTGTTATCACCTCCTTTTTTATTTCAATACTGTCACATATACTCTCTTCGCTTTTTATAATTTCCATATTGTGTTAAAATGGTATTGCCCAACAAGGCAGAAAAGAGAGTGATTATGTTAAAAAAGCTTTTGATTTTGCCCTGTTCTTTAAATAATGGTTGCTCAGCGTGGATCGCCTAAGCACGTTAAACAGGCGTTTAAGAGTAATAAGCATCATTCCGCTTTTCGCAATGACATGCGCAAAAATGTTAAGAGTGACTCACTTATTCCATTATCTGCTCAGCAATAGGGCGTTTAAACTCGTTTCAGAGTATGCAGATTCATAACTGCATAAGTGAGCAGGATTCTCATAGAAACCATGACGTTATACTTGGTCGTAAAAGCGTGCAAGAATCAAAAGTGAAAAAATTTGAATAGCCTGATAGATGATAACGCATTTATCAGAACTATACTTTCTCAGCCAGTGTTCCATGCTGGCTTTTCTTTTTGGAAAAACAGCTCGTCTATATCTGCTTCAGGAAAACGCTTTTTTAATTTACAGAGAAAATCATAACTTGGATTTTGATATCCACTTTCAACTTTATAATAGTAAGAAGCTGATACTCCAATAGTCACTGCCATTTCTTTCTGATTGAATCGCTGTTCTTCTCTTAGCCGCTTTAAGCCATTTTCTCTCTGAATCATTTCATCACTTCTCTTTCTAATCTGTTTTAAAAAGTTCATCAATAGTCCCATTGAAGCCGAGAATTTTTTTAGCTCTTTGGCATTCCGATAAAGTAAAATCACTTTTCATATTCAACTTACATGATATAGTTGTAATGCCTAAGTTCATCTTTTTTGCAAATTCTTCTCTTGTCATTCTTTTTTCTTTTAATTCTTTTTCTAAAATATAGAACACATCTTCACCTCCTAAAGACGAATTTTCGTCTTTATACCTGTATAATAGACTAAAATTAATATATTGTCAACGAATTTTCGTATTTTTATTTGATTTTTCGTATTTTTATATTGAATCAAGTTTAATTTTCGTTTATTATAGAATCATAGAAAGGAGTACATTATGACAATAGAAGAAGAAGTAAAAAAGATGATAACTGCAAAATATGGAAGCCTACGCCAATTTGCATTTGAAATAAACATTCCGTATACAACAGCGCAATCTATCTTTAATAGAGGTCTAGATAAGGCTGGTATTCAAAACGTAATCAGCATTTGTCAAGCACTTGGAATTGATACTGACGCATTAGCAGATGGCAAAATTGAAGAAAGAAAGACCAATGATGCAGCAGTTACAGTTTCAGAAAAAGAAATGCTAAAAAAATACCGTGCTCTTGATAGATTTGGTAAAAAGCAAGTAGATAGTGTCATACATAATGAATACACGCGTGTAGTAGAACAAACAATGCAAATAAACGAAGTACCAGCACCCTATCTTTATACCAAGACAGAGTATCTTACAGGTCTATCAGCAGGTACAGGATTATTTGTGTTTGACGATATCCCTACTCAGGTAATCAATGTGCCTGAAGAATATAAAGATGCTGATTTCGTTATCGGCGTATCAGGTGATAGTATGCAGCCTACATATTTCAATGGTGATAAAGTAGCAGTAAAAAAATGCCCCTGCATAGACAGAGGCGAAATTGGTGTATTCATGATAGATGGCAATGGTTATATTAAAGAGTTAGGCGATGATAGACTTATCAGCCATAACAGAAATTATGATGATATTGAGTTAACTGATAGTACAGTTTGTATTGGCAAAGTATTAGGTAAAATTTCGTAAGGTGGGAAATTTGTATGGAAAAATCTGCTAAAGAGTTTTTGCTTTCAATATTGGCTTTTGTTTTATCTTATATATTATGTCGTCTAACTTTTGCGTTAGCAGTAGGTGTTATCAACATTATTACAAAAATACCATTTGCTATTACAATTTTATCTTTTCCCGCTGGACCTGAATTATATGTTTTCTCTGGGATAGCTGCAATGGTTATTATACCGTTTTATTATTTTCAAGAATTTTATATGAACAGATTAAAACATGGGCATTGGGGTTTTATACTTTTTTCTATTTTTATGATATTGCAAAACATTTATACACTTTTCAATTCTATTAACTTATACGGAGTATTTGACTATCCAAATCTATGCTACATACTACTTATAATCGGATTTATATATTCTGCATTTAATAAACATTAAAAAATCACCCACAGGTTGCAGCCAGTGAGTGATCGGTACAATAAATAACGTTTGAGACACGTGGTTTTTATTGTACCCAAATTGTATCAGATTTCATCAAATTTAACAAGGAGGGTTTATTTATGCCAGTTTACAAGAGCAAAAAAGGATATTTTGTACAGATTAATTACACAGATGCAGAAGGTAAATATCGGCAAAAGAAAAAAACAGGGTTTGCCACTCAGCGTGAAGCAAAAGCATGGGAACGCGAGTTTTTATCGAATGAGCTAAATTTTACATGTACTGCAAAGTTTAATAAAATGGTTGAAATGTACCTTGAAGATTTAAAGACAAGAGTTAAAGCTTCAACCTATCAAGTTCGACTATTTGAGATAAATAATTCTATTTTACCATATTGGAAAAATTATCGACTATGCGATATTACTATAAAAGAAGTTGAGAAATGGCAACGGACACTATTAAATAGCTCATATAAATCATCAACAATACTTCGCGATCAAGTAAACTTTAAAACAATTTTAAAATTTGCTATGAAGATGGATATGTTTCAGGATATGAAAGTAATGAATTTACCAAATAGAAAAAAAATAGAACAAACAGCTGAGATGCTTTTTTGGGAATTAAATGAATTCAATAAATTCATTAATGTTGTAGATGATATACGTTATAAAGCGATATATTATATATTATACTCATGCGGATTGAGAGTTGGTGAACTGATGGCTTTACAATGGAAAGACATAAGTTTTAAAAACTATTATTTAAAAGTAAATAAAACCTATGATTATCGTAATAAACTTATTACACCTCCAAAAACCACTAATAGTAATCGACTTGTTTTAATTCCCAACAAATGCATGGAAGCAATAACAATACTTTACAAGCATGACTCAAAATGTACGGGATTTAGTGAAGATTCGTTTGTTTCAGGATTTGATAAACCGATATCTACAATGAAAATAAAAAGACATAAAGATAATTACTGTAAATTAGCTGGTGTTAAACAAATTAGGATACATGATTTTAGACATTCTCACGTTTCTCTGCTAATAAGCCTCGGCTTTAGTCCATTTGATATTGCTAAGCGATTAGGGCATAGTGTGGATATGGTTAACAACCGATATGGGCACTGGTTCAAAGATGCTCAACTTAAAATGGTTGAAAAGCTGAACGAAACATTATAGGCACGAAAAAAGTACGAATATTATTAAAATCGTACTTTTTTTAGTATTAATTAGAACCATAACTAAAGCGAAATACCTATATTTATCGTCTTTTATATGGTTATGTAGTACACATAGCTATCTCGCAACTATTTTAACATTTAAACCTCATATTTGCGAGATAAAAGTTGCGCAAACGCCGCGACACAGCGATTCTCCTTCACATCTACAGGCTCATTGCTCAATAAAACAAAACTGCCCTGCCAGTAGCTTTCAACCACAACGGGAAAGAAACAGCCATCATAAAGTGACGCGTCATTCTCAAAAATCTTTTCCTTGGTAAAGGGAGTATCCCGGTAAACAACCGCATGTGAGAACAATGATTTCGCACAGGGCTGCTGGGTTCCCGTTACCTCATCCTTAATAAACAGCACTTTCTTGTTTAATACACTCTGCAATGTTTCACACATATCCTGAATTTCACGCATATGTTTATCAAGCAGCTCATATTTCTGCAGAATAATTTTATCATTTTCAATATAAAACTCGATGGAATCGCCTTCTTTTAATCGATATTGTTTTCTGATCTCCTTGGGTATAACTAAACGTCCAAGATCATCTAAACGGCGAATGATACCTGTTGCCTTCATTCATTCACACTCCTTGCACGTTTAGTATTGGCAAAGAATGAGCTTTTATAACCGATTAATGCAAATTTTTACTCTCTGACAACAGTTCCGCTCATTTCCAGAACCTCAATGACCTGTTTCAGCCAGTTCTTGTTTTTAGGAAAGCGGATTTTAATCTTATTTTGTGTATAACGCAGTACAATATCACGGGATAAAGCTGTGATTTGTTCAAATAGCTTCACACCGTCAGCATGCTTCGACCACTGCTCTGTAAAGGTAAGCTCGGCATCCTTGGCATTTTCTTTGAAATTTTCTACATTTGCCTCATTAATCAGTATATCGAGACGTTTCTTTTCAAACAGCAGCTGCACAGATTTAGGCAGTGAACCATAGTTATCCTCAATCATATCCATCATTGCCAGCAGTTCTTCCTTAGTCTCAACTTTATCGATTTGCTGATAAAGCGTAATCTTTTCATAATCCTGATCGGTAAAGGTACTTGGGATATAGGCGTCGACATTGACATTGGCACGTTTGATTTCCTTTGGCACCGCTTTTTTTATTCCCTTTTGTTCATTAATCGCGTCATGCAACATTTCAATATACATATCAATACCGATCGTATCAATAAAGCCAGCCTGCTGCGGGCCAAGCATATCTCCGGCGCCGCGGATCGTTAAGTCACGCATGGCAATCTTATAACCAGAGCCAAGCTGCGTAAACTCTTTAATTGATTTTAAACGCTTCGTCGCGATTTCCAAAAGCTGCTTCTGCGGTGAATAAAGCAGATATGCATATGCTAAGCGGTCTGAACGGCCGACTCTGCCCTTAATCTGATAGAGCTGACTTAACCCAAACTTATCCGCGTCCTCGATAATAATGGTATTGGCATTAGGAATATCGATACCGGTTTCAATGATCGTGGTACAGACTAATACCTGATATTCATTGTTGGTAAAACGCATCATGACATCTTCGATTTCTTCTCTGTCCATCTGGCCATGAGCGATTCCGATTTCCATATCCAATTCATTACGCAGCTTCGTTGCCGTCGCATAAATATTCTTAACATTGTTATATAAATAGAACACCTGTCCGTCACGGGCAATCTCGCGCTGAATGATTTCTTTAATCAAATTAAAATTCTTCTCAACAACATAGGTCTGCACCGGCATACGGTTCATCGGCGGCGTATCTAGCTGAGAGAGTGAGCGCACACCGATTAATGACATCTGCAAAGTACGCGGAATCGGTGTCGCACTAAGTGACAGAACATCGATACCGGTTCTTAATTCCTTGATTTTCTCTTTGTGCTGAACACCAAAACGCTGCTCCTCATCGATAATCAAAAAGCCAAGATCCTTAAAAACGACATCCTTGGACAATAAGCGATGGGTGCCAATCAATATATCAACATTGCCGTCCTTCAGATCCTGAAGTATTTTCTTCTGCTCCTGCGGCGGTACAAAACGATTTAATACTTCGATACGCACCGGATAGTTTCTAAAACGTTTCTTGAAGGTCTTAAAATGCTGCTGCGAAAGAATGGTGGTTGGACACAGATAAGCTACCTGCTTATTATCAACCACAGCCTTGAAAGCCGCACGGATTGCGACCTCTGTCTTACCAAAGCCAACATCACCGCAAAGCAGTCTGTCCATTGGCTTCGCTGATTCCATATCTTGTTTAATTTCATCCACCGCTTTTTTCTGATCCGGTGTTAAATCATAATCAAAATCATCCTCAAACTGAAGCTGGTAAGGTGTATCTTTAGAAAAAGCAAAGCCGATATCTTCACTGCGCAATGAATAAAGAGCAACCAACCGCTGCGCAAGCTCGGCGACATTTTGACTGATGCGCTTCTTGGTCTTCTCCCATTCGCTAGAACCTAACTTATTCAGCTTCGGTGAAGCACCCTCCTTAGAAACAAATTTTCGAATCAGACGGAATTGCTCCAAAGGAATGAATAAAACATCATTATCTTTATAAATTACCTGCAGGAAGTCTTTGTGATGACCCTCAATCTCCTTGGTAACAATCCCGTTATACATACCCACACCATGTTGGTTATGTACGACATAATCACCTTTTTCAAGCTGAAGATAATCATCGAGAACTTCACCTTGTTTAAATTTATTCGTATAACGGCCAAGCTTTTTCTGTTCATGAAAGATTTCTTTAGATGAATAAACAACGATCTTTTCTTCGGTTAGTTCAAACCCTTCTGCCAGCTTTTTGACACAGAGTGAAATACCCTCTGGAATTTTATCATTTTCATCAATCATTTGATATCGGATCTCATGATCATTAAAATACTTTTTCACAATACCGATTTCTGAATGATCTAAACAGAACAGCACGCTTTTTTTCTTGCTTTCCTTTACAGCCATGTCCAAGCATTTATCTAAAGAAAGCTCAGGGCGCGGCAGCTGCAGAAAACCGCTGACGATCGGCTGTTCCATGTTCACAAACAAATTAACATGAATACAGTCACGGCCGGCAGTCAGCTTATCGACTGAATTAAACTGTGTATAGACAGGCAGCCCCTGGCCTGTGGCATTCAGCTCCTGAATGTAATCAATAGTTTCTTCATTGACTTTTTTCTCAACTTCATGAATTTCCTCATCAGTGGAAAGAATGATACATGCGTCTTGGGCATAATCCAGCAATGAACTATGCTGATCCAGTAAAGCATAATAACGGTATAGGTGATTTTCTCTTTGATGGTTGCTTAAAGCATCAAAATCATTTTCAATAAAAATATCAAACTGACGCTGTATGGCTGCTTCTGCCTGACGCTGTGCTTTCTTTTTCAGCACATTGCCCTTTTCAATGATCGTGCTGATATCTTCATCGGTAAACAGCAAATCCGTAGCCGGTATGATTTTCACATGGTCACGTTTTTCAATCGTTCGCTGAGTTGACGGATCAAAGCAGCGGATACTCTCGATAACAGTATCAAAGAACTCAATACGGATCGGATAATCCTCATTCATTGAATAAACATCGACAATACCGCCCCTTGATGCAAAGCATAACGGCTGGTCAACTCTTGACACATGCTCATAACCTGCCATAAACAGCTTCATTTTTAATGTATCCATGCTGATTTCATCATCAACCTTCAGCTCCATGCTGACGGCCTTGAATAATTCCGGTGAGGGCATAAAACGCATCAGCGCGCCGGTATGAGCCACAACAATTTTAGCCTTGCCTTCAAGCATGGCATTCATGGTTTCCAGCTGTACCGCTTTACTCTCCGGAGAGGCGGCAATGGCCTCAACTCTCAGCGATTCCTCCACGATAAAAGGCAGCACCTCAACATCAACGAGGGGGGTCAGCCGCTCGATCAGCTTCTGTGCTGTATAAACATTATTCTTCACTATCAGTAATGACTGCCGGCTTTGTCTGTATAATGCCGCATAAAGCAGTGCTTCTTCAGTTAATGATAAATTCCCTAATGAGCTTTCTTTGCGCAGCAGACTCTCGACCGCTGGATTCTTCACCAGTTCATTTAATAAACAATTCATAACTAAGCGTCCTTCTGATTGTATTTATTCATCACATCAGCAAAAGGACGGTCGATGAATTCAATAGCCGCACTGGCCGCTTTATCTCTGGCCGCTTCAAACAAAGCCCGGTCGGCCTTTGGAAATTTACCGAGTACATAATCAGCCGTCAGCATCAGCGGATCTTTGCCGATACCAATGCGTATCCGTTTAAAATCCTGCGTACCTAAATGAGCGATGATGTTCTTCAAACCATTCTGGCCGCCGCTTGAGCCCTTTTCTCTTAAACGAATCTTACCCACCGGCAGATCTAAATCATCGACAAGCACCAAAATATCGCTTACCGGTATATTATAAAAACGCGCGCATTCGCCTACCGCTTCTCCGGAAAGATTCATATAAGTCTGCGGTTTCATCAGGATCACTGTTTCACCCTTGACCTTGACATTACCGATCAGCGCTTTAAATTTTTTTGTATTTACATCTGTGTTCAACCTTGAAGCAACCTCATCAAGTGTCATGAAACCCGTGTTATGACGCGTTTTTTCATAATCTCTGCCTGGATTGCCAAGTCCTACGATCAATTTCATCTAATCACCTCGCGTATCAATCATTATAGCGTACTAAAATTTAAAATTAAAGCATTATTTGCAGAAGCAGACCCGCTGCTGATGAGAATAAAAACATATACAACAAAAGCAGACTATTCTCGCGTTTATTCTTGTTTTGCTTCCATAAAACAGCCATGCCGATGCCCGCTCCCGTACATAAGCCAGCCACCATTGAACCAAAAGACAAGCCGCCCAGCACATAAAGCTGTACCAGCAGAATAGAAGCCGCGCAATTAGGAATAAAGCCAATCAGTGCCGCCGCAAACGGCTGAAGCATTGGATGTACATTCAACAGTGATGACAGGGCATCTTCACCGATACCAAACAGCACAAAGCCTATTACCAAATTAATACCTAAAATAAACATTGTAGTTTTCAAAGTACGGTTCAGGGCGTTAATAAAACTATTTGAACCGCAGCTGCAGCCCGGATCAGAGAGTTCGATTTCAAAATCATCCTCTTCATTCAGTGTTTTTTTATAAAGTACAAAATCAAGCAGATAACCCGACAGAATGGCGATTACCAGCTTTAATATTAACAGCAGTCCCAGACTTTTATATTCTGAAGGATAAGCCAGCAGCATCGGCAGCGCTTCGTCACTGGTAGCCATAAAGCAGGCAACCAAGGTACCGGCACTGATTCCCTGCTGCGCAAAGAGCGAGGCGGCAATAACTGAGAAACCACACTGCGGCACTAAACCAAGCAAGGCTCCGAATAAGGGACCCAGATTTTTAATAAATAGATAATTTAAACGGTAAGCTGAACTGCGTTTATCGATAAAATCAATCAGTAAATAAGATAAATATAAGAGCGGAAGCAGTTTAACTGTATCCACTAATGCGTCAATTATTACATCAATCATGCAATCCCTCCTTAAAGGCACGTTAGATTATAGCACAGATCGGATGGTAAAGAACACTGAAACGAACAGAACAAATAAGATAATATAGAGATTTATCGCTTTATTCATATTCAGATAAGCGATAAATTCACGCAGAAAGGCCATCGGCAGATAATAAGAAACCGTTGGCGCGCCAATTCCTTCAGCTCTTTTCAAGCCGGCTTTACGAGCATAGATGCCTGCACGAAACAGATGATAATTATGCGTCGCTATCACACAGCGATATTTTGGCTTAACCGCATCCATCATTTCCTTAGAGTAAATAAGATTCTCATAGGTCGTCCGTGAATGATCCTCCACTAAAATTTTCTCATCCGGTATCCCTCTTGCCAGCAGCTCCATTTTCATTACCACCGCTTCCGCAAGCTTTTCATCAGCACCCTGACCGCCCGATACGATAAAAATTGGCGTGCTGTCATTATAATGCTGCTGCTTTTTATAAAAATTATACCCGGCATCAATACGCTGCATCAATAAAGGTGAGGGTTTATCATAAAGCAAACCACAGCCAAGAATGATAATAAAATCCTGATCCAGCTTAGGCTTATTCAAATTAAAAAGCATTGAGCTGACCAGAAAGCTGACAAATAAAAACGTAAAATAACCCACTAAACCAACGATTCCGTAATAAATCGGCATTGGCAGATAGAGGGCATGATTAGAGGCATAAATAGGCAGATAAAAAATAAAAAGGAAGATTGTGAACATACCTAAGCCTACGGCAAAAGACAGCAGATTGCACAACCGTTTTCCTTCAAATTTAATTAATAAAAAGCCGTTAAAAATCATCGCCGCACCCACTGAAAAAAACAGCAGCGGCAGTACCGTCATGATTGCCCATAACAGGAAAAAGCCCATAGCTGAAACAAGCAAATGCGGACTATTTTGCATAGACTGCAGCAGATAAATCATAAAACAGAGCATACTGCCGCATAACAGCTTGCCATTTAAAACTGTTCGTTTATCGATGAAATACGAGATAAAAAAGGCCGCAAGCAGAATTTCAGCGAGTAATCTCATAAATGTCTCCTTATTTCTTTAAAACAAAATAGCGTATAAACTCAAAAGTCTGAAGACCCCCGCAAATAAAGATATCAACCGTCATATTCGCATAAAGCTTATTAATGATCAGCTTCTCTACCTCCATCGCGGCTAGCTCTGCCTCACTGTTTGTGAAAACCGAGGGCACCTCTTTGCGGATGATTATTTTCGCATTATTAAACAGCATCGAAAAGATTTCCAGCTTTGTCATCTTACTCATAATCGTTTTTAAATAAGCATTTACTGAATCCGTATCAAAGATGATATCAACATCATAATCCTCATTGAGATAGCCAAAAAAGGTCTTGCGGTATTCCTCAACCCAACGTTCCTCTTCATATTCAAAACGCGGTTTAAATTTCTTGGCCTTCAATAAATCATTTAAAGTTTGTCCATAAAACCAAATCTCAAAATTATCTTTGGTCGCAAACCCATACTGACTCACATAATCTTTATATTTATCCCCATCATTCAGCGGGAAAATCCTTACTTTATCAGTTTTAAAATGCTGCTGCTGAATATATTCATACCCCTTTAATATTTTGCTTTCAGCCTGCAGACCGCGTGTATGAATGACCAGATAAAGCAAGACGCTGATGACCGCTATCGGCAGAAAGACAAACATCTCGAATTTAAGATTCATCGTAACGATCAGCGCCAGATAGGCAATGGTCGGCAGAAAGCATGATATAAAGATCTGAATACCGTTCTCACGCAGGCCTTCCAGATAGAGTACATCAATAAAATTCAGCCCAATCGGCACTTTGACTGATTTATCATAGGAATCATATTTTATCATCTTATTCCCCCTGCTATTCTAATAGAACAGTTTACTCACTTAGCGCATTCTTAATCATACTTTCCAATACACTTTGAAAAGCCTTGATCTCTTCCTTACTCAATCCCTGATACAATGAAGCCTGAAACTGCTGTCTCGCCTTTTTCAGTTTGGCAAGCACGGGTGCCGAGCTCTCACTCAGCGTTAACCGCAAAATTCTTCTGTCCTTGGGATCTTCCTTAATAGACAGAAAACCGCGGCTGCATAGAGAATCTACAGAATGGCAGACTAATGATTTTGAAATACCGCGGTATTTGCATATATCCTTAGCTGTATTAAATGAAGGATTATTGGAAAGGTATAATAATACATCAATTTCATTTGGCGCTAATGAATATTCAGCAACGCTTTTCATGCATGCCTGCCGGTCTTTTTTAATAATTTTGGCAAAGGTTACACATGGATTCAATTCAGCCATCACGATCACCTCACTTGTAGAAGCCTTTACGTTCTTTATCAAGTATAAATTCAATCACAAAACGAATATCTCTTTGCGCGCGGCGGCTTAAACCGCTAGGCAGATAAATTACATCATTCTCAGATGTACAGCTTTTTAAGTCAGAAACACCTAACAGATAGTCCATAGTTACATTAAATACTTCCATAATTTTTATTTTAGTCTGGTCACTGGGATGAATCAAACCCCGTTCATAAGAGGATATCGTATTTACTGAAACATTAAGCAGCGGCGCTAATTCCTTTTGGGAATAGTTTGCTTCTTCCCTTAATTCCTTTAATCGAATACCAAAACTGCTACGTTCCATTGTTTCACCTCAGCGATTAATCTGTCAGCACTATTTTAACACAGTTATGATACTTTGATAAGTGGGTGCTGAATGCTGAAAACTGATAACTTCGCATGATGAAGAAAAAAAGATTCACAATTGAATCTTTCTTTAATTTAACAATCATTCTCCCATATACAAGCGGCTGTGAATACTGTGCAGATAGTTCTGATAATCCTGACTGCCATACAGGGCATCTTTAATATTCACCAATTCAACTTTATTCTCGATGATCCATTGTTTCAGCTTCGGATCACACATTGCCTTGATGTCAATCACCCGAGCTAAATTAAAATGTTTCGATGAATCAAAGTATATATAATCATCAAGATAGCCTGGATGCCAAGCTGTTATGACGATATCCTCTTTTAACAGCTGATCCTCATCATTCAGATAATAACCGACAGGATCATACTTTTCTCTTTCTTCAGCATAATCAGAATAGAGAATCTTATAACATGAGTCATGCTGGCACGGCATAAATATATTCAAATGCTTCCATTGATCCGCCGGTACTGCTTCTTTTCTGGTTTTGCGGTCAACTTTGCGCATGAAATCATAAGCAATGCCATATTCATCGCATACTTGCGCCCGGGCTTTTTCAAATAATAAATCATGATTTATGGTCGTACAGATTGGGGCATGACCTAACAGACGGATACAGCGTTCAATCTGCGCCCGGCATTCAATCAATGCTTCCTCATAAACAACATCATTTTTAAGTGCCTGGTCAACTCTGAATTTAAACTGTCCCGCTTCATTCAGCAAGGATGGAATCAGCTTTGGATCAGCTACTGGCCGTCCCCAGAAATGGCCGCCATGCCAGCCTACTGAAACCCATGGATAGGCTTTGATTTGTTCAATGGCATCCTCCGTTCCAGGACAGTCAAGCATTAGATCCACATAGGTTACAACACCTTCTCTAACCGCCTTAATCATGCCGTCATTATATGCTTTTGTATAACCAAAATCATCAGCTCTCATAACTAGTTTCATTTAATTATCTCCTTTTTATTAAAAATGAGAGATAGCCAAAACGGTTATCTCCCATGATCCTTATTTCAAAGCTGCATTCAGCATAGGCATAAAATCAGTAGCGGCTTCTGAAGGTACAAGCTGATATTCCAGCTTAACACCTAGTTCATCCAGCTTATGAAATGCCTCTGCGTCTTCAGGTAAAACAGCTACTGATTTACATACAGCTATTTTATCTGAGGCTTTACTCATATTGCCTACTGTAATATTTTCGACGTCGAAACCTTTTTCATGCAGTTCCCAAAGCACTCTTGGGTTCTTGCAGACAATTGTGATCCGATCAGTGTCATATTTATTATTTTTCAGATTAGTGGCAGCTTTATCAACAGTTAATACTGAAAGACGGATACCATTTGGGCAGGAAATCTTTAACACTGCCTTTAATACATCATCGGATGCCGATTTATCATCAATAACAATGATGCGGGTGCATCGCCATGCGCCAGCCCACATTGTGGCAACCTGGCCATGAATTAAACGTTCGTCAATACGTACAGCAACTATAGTTTGCATAATGTCCTCCTAAATGATATGGAAGAAGGTAAGTAAAACGGCAACGATAATTATCGTCCATACCATTTTTACAGTCGTCATTTTCTTCATACCTAATCCTAAGTATACCAGAACCGTAGCGCATATTGGCAATAAGAATGGGAAAATTGAATCGAGGATTGCCTGAATCGACTGAGCAGCATCACCATTGACATATTCAAAGATAACCTGCAGCTTAACGGTAGAAGGAATCATACAGCCTACCACAGTTAAACCTAATACGGTTGCCGCATTTGTCAGCGCTTTAATTTAATCCTGTTTGGTTGTGATGAAGGCTGTTCCTTCACGATAGCCAAGCCAGAAGAAATAATACTTTATGCAGTAAAAAGCAACAATGTTCACTAAGAATGCCAATACTAAGCCAAAAGCTGAACCATCTAATGCCATATAACCAACTAATGAACTTAAAATTACCTTCGTACTGATTTTGAATAATGAATCACCTAAGCCGGCAAAGGGTCCCATAAGACCTGTACGGATACCGATTGCAATATCCGTAGCGGCATCGGATTCCGTTTCTTCAATAGCTAAGCAAGCACCCATGATGATTTGTGACATAGTATTTTCTGTGTTATAAAATGCCAAATATTTTTGAAGCTTATCTGCTATCACATCATCATTGCCCTCATAAATCTTTTCGATAGCTGGTCCGATTGCCTGTGTAAAACCGGTTGCCTGCATCGCTTCATAAGAGAAGGACTGCCACTGATACATCCAGCTGCGCAGCTGTACCTTTTGAACATCCTTTTTAGTAAGCTTACTCATCATCGTCACCTCCTAATGCTTTTTCTAAAACCGCAAATTTATTCTGCTGGTTAAATGCTAATAACGCTAATGCTAAACCAACTAATGCTGTACCCAGGGCATTAACACCCAAGTAAGCGAAACAGAAGAAGCCAATCAGTAAGTATTGGAAATTGCCCTTTACCTGTAACTGACGAAGCAGGATGGCAAAACCTAAACATGGCAGAATATTACCGGCATTTTTAAAGCCCTGAAGCAGCCATACCGGAATGGCTTCAGTAATACTAGCAACTAAGGCACTGCCGGCTACCAAAACGATAATTGTTGGAATTGTAACTTTTAATAAAGTCAGCGGTGCTAAGCCAATATGAATCCAGTTGTATCCTTTTTTAAAGTCATGAGCTTCAAAACAAGCTTGTGCTCTATGTAGGAAGAATGATCCTGCTGTTTTACCAAAAACATCAAGTGTTGTGGAAAGTGTAGCTACTACAATACCGACTGCCATACCTGTTTCTACACCAGATATTGCGCCAAAGGCTGTACCAATAACGGTTCCCATATTGTAATCAGGTACCGTTGATCCGCCTAATGGATTTAAACCGATATTCATCAGCTCATAAGTACCGCCGATAAATAAACCAACCTCCATGTTTCCCATGATCGTGCCGACAACAACGCCATGTAATACACATCCACCGGCTGTAAAGCCTCCAAATAATTTAGAGTATACGTCATAGCCTGTGAACCATAACAGAATAAGAATGATCTGCATAGCTGTAAACATAAGTAATTTACCCCCTTTATAGCTATTGATATATGATATTCATTGGTTTAAAAATTAACTGCGCGCACGGTTAATTCATATACAATGTTATATCCTTAATTCTACAAATTCGCTTCAATAACATTCATATATCCCAGGACATCTTCCTTGCGGTATTTGCTGCCGATTGCCCTTGCGGAGTCCTGATATAATCTGGGCTGTAAGATATATGAATAATAACCGTTTGTATATCCGAAGATCAGGCAGCACTTGGCTGGACTTTGACGCTTGATGCTGATGCCAAGCTCGCTGCCTAACTCACCGGGAGAAGAGACAATTTCTAAATCCTTGCATTTAACTATCGTTGAATATAACGTCAGATCGACATCCTGCATCTGCAGCTTACGGTCAATCTGAGCAATGTTATCTAATGCCAGCTTGCGGGCCTGAGCATCTTGAGCTGCTGCAAGCTGTAAACTGTATTTCTCACGATAAGCATTTAAGTATTCACGTTCATCATTAATTTTATATTGGACATGATACGTTACAGTAGAACATGATTCAAAGTGAAGGTCAAGCTTTTGATTAACCTCAATCTTCAGAATCTGCTGAGCGCAGCCTTGCGCACAGCGTTCTAATTCGTCATAATCTGTTCCCTGCCGATAAGCACGGTTACTGCAGTCACCGGCAGCTCCTACAATCATCGCGGGATAAACACCGATGCCAGCCGCCAGTTTATTCCTGACAGCACCGGCTAAATCAGCAGTCAGCAAATCATTTTCCGGATCAAGAACCGTTGAATGCGTTGCCCAGTTACATAAGGCAGCTACTGTTTTTTGTTCAGCATTTCTAAATTCTACCAGAATCACCTCATTATCGGCTTCCTCACCATAATAGATGCGGCTGCCATAATAACCTAAACATTGACCGCTGCCATAATAAGCCTCACTCTCCTGCAGCTCTTTAACACATTGCAAATAGCCTGCCTCCACCTTTTCGACAAAGGAATCATAATACTGCTGATCAAAGATACCTGTAGACCAATGCTTATGATAAGACATAACAGAATGATGATCATGTGTAGCACTGAAGAAAATCAAATCAGGATTCAATTGATACTTCTGTGCCAGCATGGCCTTGATCTCATTACAGGAAGCTTCTTCAAATTCAATATAATCAGCATTAAATATATAAAGCTGCTGATTATCTACTTCAATTAAACTGCATATTGCATAAATATCATCATGTACACCCTTGGCAGGCTGACGGCGGCTTTCATAGCGATTACCATAGCCAATTAAATAAAACTCTTTTTCAGGTGTCAGACATATTCTTACACTGCTTGCTTTCATATTACCATCTCCATGTTCATTCTATCGAATGGAAGCGCTTAACTCAATTCAGAAAATTTCCCTCTACTCATGGTAAATTTATAAAATCGATAAATTCAACAACCTTGCCGATATCCTCCAAGATTATATCTGCGCCTCGCTGATCAATAGCTCCTAATTCGTCTTTTAAGGCTGCTACATATGCGCCTGCTTTTTTACCTGCCGCAATTCCTAACTGAGAATCTTCAATAATTAATGTTTCCTCAGGTCGGACATTAAAGACTGCCATCGCATATTGATAAACATACGGATCAGGCTTAAGCCTACCTAAATCAGTTGCGCTGGCAATTAAATCAAATGCCGAAGCAATGGACAGTGAATCAAGAGCCATCTGCAGTCTTGCCGCGGATGAGTTAGAAGCCACTGCCAGCTTGAGATACCGATTTTTTAAAACCGTCAGCAATTCATCTAAATTTTTCGTTTTTAATGCTTTTAAATCAGGCCGGGTTGTCTTAAAAGCAAGAATTTCATCCTGATGAGCAATAAATGCGGCATCCTGATAAAATAACTTCTGCATTTTTTTCAAAACCTCACTGCCAATGGTACCTGCCATAGAAAAGATTTGTTCCTTGGTATAGGCTACCTGAAAATGATCCAGCATGAGCATCAGCTGTTTTAGCTTATACGTTTCTGTTTGTGCGATTACACCGTCAAAATCAAAGAGCACCGCTTTAATCATCATCGTCTAAAGTCAGCGTTGACAAGTAGCCCTTTGCCTCAATGATATTCTGCTGGCCGCCCTGTACGATTGAAGGCAGATCCACCTCTTCAAAGGTTCTTTTAGACAGATATTCCAACAGCATCGCGAAATTGATACCGGCGATACAGTCAATTTGATCGCTGAGCAGCGGCAAAGTCTGATTAAATGGTGTACCGCCAAATAAATCGGCAAAGACAATAGCTCCCTCGCCTGTATTCACTTCATCAATCACCTGCTGAATTTGATCTCCAAAAGCTTCCGGTGAATCATCCGCTTTTAAACAGCAAGCCTTAACCTGCGGCAGCTCGCTGCCTAGAAACAGCTTTGCGGAATCAAGCATCCCTGCCGCCAGCAAACCATGACTGACAATTACCAATCCCTTCATTCACTTGCCTCCTTTAAGATATGCTGCATCGTATAAGTAAGCTGACTGCCCTGATAAATCTTCTTCCCATATTGTATAAAACGTTCACCATTTCTTTCTACTTCACGTTTATAATCATAACTTTGCGGATCTGCTAATATTGCCTCTGCCGCTTCAAGCCAGTTAGTAAGCACCGTATTTGTTTGATCCACAGCGCCATGACCGGGGAATACTCCTTCAATCTCATCAATTCTCGCTACAATTTTCCTTAACGCTTTCACATATTCATTCACAGAACAGAAATGAGTATTTGGTTCTTCAGCAATCTGCTGACCAAAGTGGGATGTATCACCTGAGAATAAAATATGATTATGCTTATCAAGATAACCGCATTGGCCCGGTGTATGGCCAGGAATCAGCATTGCCTCAACTTCATAGCCATCACCTAAATCAAAGATATAATTATCCGGTATAGGAATAATTTCATAGTCTTTATAAGAAACTAAATCGTTGCGGTCAAATTCTGTCCAGATATATTTGCCGTCTTTATCAAACAAATAATCCCAGATATGTGGATTCTGTGTTCGTTTCATCCTGAACACTTCATTTTCATGACAATATATTTTATCAAATTGAGCATTACCATAAGCATGATCATAATGTGAATGAGTATTAACAACAATCAATTCTTTATCATGAATAATTTCACGAATCAGACCCTTTAAATCACCGCAGCCAAAACCAGTATCAACAAGCAGCGCTTTTTTAGGCCCCTCAATAAGATACATCCACGGATCACCCATACCATCAAGACTTTCCGTAAAAATACCGTATACATTATCTCTGAATTTATATACTTCCGCATAGGGATTACATGCAAACGTCATTTTAGTCTTTGACTGTTCACGAAGAATTTTCATAAACGGCCACTTAAGCGGACTTTCACTTTCTCTGAATACAATACGTTTTGATTTTAATTGTGACTCTATTTCTCGATACCCTTTCATATCATTAACCTCCTATTTATCACTAAGCAATTTACGCGTTTTCCATTTGCCGCTCATAAAGTAAGCAAAGCACAGCAGTCCTGGTAAGGTGCGGGCAAATGCGGTACCCCACCAATAACCATAAGCACCTTGATTAAATACATTAACAAACAGCAGACTGAAGCCGATACGGCAGACAACACCATCCAGAATACCAATTAAGAAGCCAAGCGAAACGAAACCGCAGCCTGTAACCATTGCCTGGAATGTCCCTGTGATTGCCGACATAAAGAAATGCATAATCATAATCTTCATGTAAATTACACCTTCATCAATAACCGCCTGATCCGGTGTAAAGATGGCAAACAGTGCCTTTGGAGCAAATAACGCAATACCCGCGCAAACACTTGCCAGTACCAGACAGCATGCCAGAGTAACCCATGTGATCTTGCTGGCCCGATCAATCTTTTTGGCACCAAGATTCTGCCCGATCGCGGCGCCTGACGCTGTATTAACGCCTGAAACAAACACCTCAAGGAATTTATTGATCTTATTGCCTACCGCATTGGTTGCGGAAATTACCAATCCATATGAATTAACATTAGAATTAACCCAAAGCATAGAGAAGCGAACAAAGCTTGATCTTACCATTTGCGGAATATCCAAAATTAATATCAGCTTTAATGGCTCCCATTTCATTTTGAAATAAGAAAGCTTCAATTCAAAATCAAATTGCTCTTTATGCTTGTAAAGATAATAAAATGCAGCTGCAAATGAACCAAATTGTGAAAGGATTGTAGCGATTGCCGTACCCGCAGCCTCCATTCTAAAGACCGCAACCAATAAAATATCCATCACGATATTTACCGTGGCAGCAATCATAATAAAATACAATGGCCGCTTTGATTCACCCATACCTCTCAACACTCCGCAGACAGCATTATAACCAAAAATAAAAGGAACTCCCAAAGCGGTTATAATCATATATGAAGCTGCCTGTTCCCATGCTTCAGATGGACAATTCAGTAAGCGCAGAATATCCGTATGGAAAAAAACACCAAATACCGCACAAACAATAGCCACCAGCATCATCAATGTCAGCAATGTGCCAATTGTTTCCTTTACCCTTTTTTCATCCTTAGCGCCAACTAGCTGAGCAATATAAATCTGCCCCGCCATTGCGAACGCGTTGGCAATCGGCATCAGCATATCGGCCAATTCTCCGCCGGTGGATACCCCTACTGTACCTTCACTGCCCATATACTTACCAATAATCATCAAGTCAACCATTGAATAAAATTGCTGAATCAAATTAGTTAAGATAATAGGAATGGCAAAGATAAGAAGCGTTTTTAAAATTTTCCCTTCAGTAAGATTAATGCCTACTTTATCTTTTTTTAAAACTGCCTCCATTCAATCACTCTCCTCATTTTAAGCTGTACTACCAGCTTGTCAGTCATAGTTTAAAATAAAAGGAGCAATAACTTAATTTATAAATTTACCTTTAACTAAAGGCGTAAAATAAAAATTGGCCCTAAGGCCAACTTTATTCACTTTCTTCCAGCACACGCCGTACAATTTCATAATCAGTCATGCGCTCAAAAGTAAAGATTAATTCATCACTATGCATTAAACGAGCAATAAAACGGCTCATAAACTGAAGATGCTCGACATTATTATCACGAGAATTATAGACAATGATTGTCTGAATCATTTCATCCTTAAAGCGAAATGGCTTATCACAAATAATTATCTTGAGGAAGGTTTGATGCAGGATATCTTTAAACGAACGCAATACAGCAAGCTGATTCTTCCTTTCCGGTGATAAGATCGCATTTCTTTCATCAACCTCCTGAAAGAAGGCTTCAAGATTCTCACATGATTTTAATACTTCAGCCGCAATATAATCATACAAATCCTTACCATTTTTTATATCTTTTGGGTAATAGATATCTTCAATCGCAACCATTTCATGTGTACGGAAATACTTTGGCTTATTCACCTGATTAATGAAACGCACAAAGTCGATATTTTTACGGAAATAAAAGACTGGCAGCACCTTACTCTTTAATGAATCATCTAAATCCTTAGCTTCTATATTGGTTGCCAGAAAATCAAAATCATTGGGATTATACCGAAATAAATCACTGAATTCTGCAGGTATGAACTCTATATCATACGGTGTTTTAATCGTACTTAAGTTTGAACACAGATTCTTTGCTTTATAATAACCTGAACGCAGGGTTACTAATACCCTTCTTTTAATCTGCTTGTTCATCGCGGTAACAAACTCATTGAAAATATAATAAAAGCTGGCGATATCATAAATTGTAGCTTCCAGATTTGTTTTCTCTTTAATAAATTTATAAAGAATCATACAGTAATCCAGTGTAGACAACCCATCGCTGTACAGATTGCTGACTATATCTTGATCTACAGATATATGATAAATCGTTTTAAAAAATAAGGAAGCAAAGTTACAGGCAAGATCTTCTCGAAATGAAATCATATCAAAATATTTAATATTGTAAAAGCTGTCAAAGTAATCTAGAAATTCATCTGCCAGCTTATAAAAATCCTCAGGATATTCAAGAAAATTCAGATCTGAGGGAAGATAAGTCTGATAAGCGCTGATGACCCCCGCTAAAGTGAGAATATCTATTTCCGTATAAGTGACATCATCCGTGGCAGCTAATGATTCCCAAATTTCCTTGGCTGCTTGATAGGATGGCAGCAGCGATGCGTGAGTATATGTAAATTCAGGCAGTTCCAAATTATCACTGTATGCTTTTCGGGTTATTGACAATATGATCGTATAAGCTACCTTACCCATGACTAAACCTGACATATGCAGATTATTTTGCTTCAGTTTCTCCAGTATCAAGGATTTTAATTGCTTATAGATGCCTAAACCAGAAAGGAAAAACCTTGAGAAATCATATTCATCATAGTCTATTTCCGATGGGAATCGTTTATAAATCTTATGCTCATAAATCAGAGCTAAGCGTATATCCCATTCATTGCCCACTACAATCAAACCATTGTTAGTTTTATTTTTTACCTGCAAACGAAAGGTTGACAGAAGCGCCTTAGCTTCGATCATATCACGATTTATAATGGAAGGTGAACAGCAGCAATCATCAGCAAGATCAGAGATAAATAAATTACCTGTATTGGTCAGCAGACGGCGAATGATAAAATGCACTCTTTCACGTTGATTATTTTCAAAATAGTGATGATTGTGATAGAAAGATTTAAAACTTTCCGCAAAATGGCTGAATTTCTTTTCATCTAAAATTTCACATTCATAACCTACTCCATAACGGCTTACAATTTGAAAACCGACAGTATTTAGATAATCATTTAATGTATCGATCTCTTTTTTAACAGTTTTTAAACTTAAACCGCTCTGTTTGGCAAGCACTAAACCGCTGATTGGTTCATTTGCATTCAATAATGAATACATGATAATTGCCTGTTTTTTTATCACCCGCATGTTCGCCTCCATAATTCTTCTCCTCAACATTTAACGTTAAATTCATGACATTTTGATTCTAGCACAAGCAATCTTTGTTGTAAACGCTTTCCTCGTTTTCAGAAACCTTTTGAAATTAACCAAAACAAAAAGCGGAGGACACCCCGCTTTCTAGTAATTACTCTTTAACCCGCTTAAAACTAACCGTGACAGTAAATAGATCCGCATTTGTTTCGACTTTGAATTCACCGTTACAAGCTTCAGTAAAGCTGCGCGCGATAGATAAGCCAAGACCGCTGCCGCCATCTGTGCGGCTTTCATCACCGCGTACAAAACGCTCTGTGAAATCAAGATCTGTCGGTATTTCTGTCCTAGACGTATTTTTAACACAGGCAATCGCCATTTCACCTGAAAGATTCAGGGTTACATAGACTCTTGAACCAGGCAGTGAATATAGCAGCGCGTTACCAATTAAATTTTGGAACACACGATAGAGACGCTGACCATCTGCTAAAATCATAACCGGATCAGCCATGATTTCAGTTCTCAGAATAATATCACTCTCATCAATCTTCTCCTGCATATCCGCTAAAGTCTGACGCAGTAATTTGCCTAAATCAAGCTCTTCAATATTGACCGGCAGCTGACCGCTGGCCGCCTTGCTGATCTCAAACACATCTTTTACCATCTCTTTCAAACGCTGAGATTTAGAATCCAGAATCGCAACATATTCACGAACATGATCAGGCAGCTCTTCTTCCTGCTTCAATAATTCAATATAGCTGATGATAGAAGTCAGCGGCGTTTTTATGTCGTGTGATACATTAGAAATAAGCTCTACTTTCATACGCTCACTCTTTATCTGTTCATTCATCGCCGTAAACATACCCTGTTGAATATCATTTAATTCATTAACCGCTTTCGCAAGATCAGCGTCTTCAGGTCTTCGCAGAGTATTCGTCAAATCGCCGTTATGCACCGCTTCGATCTGATTAATCAGCGCGCCGACATCCTGACTGATCGTCTTGTTATTCTTCGCATAGGCTAGCTGGAAGAAAATCAGCAGACCGGCAACCAGCAGGAAGAATAATGCATAAGTCGTAATACTGATAGGTTCATAATAGCTGCGCCATGCCACAATTATCGCACTGAGAGAAGCGGCTGCCAAAACCACCTCAGCAATAAATACAGGCAGATAGCGATTCGTAATACGTTTTTGAAAAGGCAGTCTCAATTCACTAGTCTTAAATATGTTATAAACATAGCTGCAGATACCATGCCACCAACGGCCTCGATTATAACGCATATCATTAATTACAAGATAAATCAGCCAGAAGCATACAAGAAGGATATAAGTTCTGCCTTCCAGTATCCGCTGCAGACCATAATAGAGATAATCCCATTCAATATATTCATAGCCATAGAAAAGCTCATTCAGATAATAATATAGATATTCTTTAAAAGACAGAAGCAGCAATAAAAACGGCAGAATTAAAATCAATAATTTTATCTCAAACCACACATGACCCGTCAATTCCGCAATCTTCTTATCCGCTGCTTTTTTATCTTTGCGCAGAATAATATAGATAACGATTAAGATTAAACCAAAAATGATTGACAAGCCCTGTGAGATATACTCTGATTTGCTGTTGTCAAAGTTTACTTTCAGCCAATATAATGAATTATCACGCTGAACACTGCCGCTCTCAGAATAATTTCCAAACATGTAAATTTTAGGTTCTTTCGCAAAGGCTATGACAATCTCAGATTTTGCTGATTTCTCATCCAATGTGAAATTCTTATATCCAGGCACATACCAATCACTCTCATCGCGATAATAACCGTCACCATATACGTCAAGCTCTTCCCCGTCTTTAATCATAGTGACTTTTTTACCATCAAAGTGAAGGAAAAAATTATAGCCTTCCGGCAGCGTGCCATTCTTATCTAATTTCAAATCATCATTATTGGAATATAACAGCTTGCCTTCATGATATATCTGATAGAGGACATTTTTGTCATCTTTAAGTCTGTCATTCAGCTTATCGATAAGATTTCGGCTGACAGTACCATCATCTTCATCATCCGGCACTAAATTATTAAAAGTATAAGTTGTAGCATAGGATGAATAAATATCGCCTTCATAGATTTCATTTGTATACCCATTATAGTAATTATACCAGCTGCTGATATTGCCGCCGGATGCCATTACAAGAAAACGTTCCAGATAATCTGACACATAGTATCTAAATTCATCTGTTGTCTGATAATCACCGGAAAAAGCACTGCTTACATCTTTTTTTAAAACGTCTACACTGCTGTAACGTACAAACAGTGATGACAGATTGCCAAGCAATATACTTATACCGAGGAAAAATGCGATAAAGCTAAATGTTTTTTTCCATTTTTTCAATTTTGTATCCAATGCCCCACACCACCTTTAAGTACTCTGGCTCTTTAGAGTTAAGTTCGATTTTCTCACGAATTCTGCGTATATGTACCATTACTGTATTTTCACAGGAATAAGCTTCTTCATCCCAGACACGGCGGTATATTTCTTCAGCTGGAAACACTCTGCCTAAATTGCGCATCAGCAAGTCAATGATTTTAGTTTCTATCGCTGTCAGCTTTACTGGCTCATCATCCGCAAACAGCGAACGCTCATCCACATGATAACGCAGTCTTCCATTATTAACAATATTGACTGAATTAACACTGTTGATATCGCCAAGCCGCGTATAGCGTCTTAAATGACTTCTGACTCTGGCAACTAATTCCTGTGAGTTATAAGGTTTGGTGATATAATCATCAGCTCCCATGGACAGCCCTAAAACCTTATCCGTGTCTTCACTCTTGGCACTTAATACAATAATCGGTAAATTACGTCTTTCGCGTATCTTCATGATGGCAGATAAGCCGTCTAACTTAGGCATCATGACATCAATCAGAATCAATTGAATGGAATGCTGAGCAATCAGCTCAAGTGCCTGTACACCATCATAGGCTTTTAAAACATGATAGCCTTCCTTTTCTAACAGGATTGCGATGGCTTTCACAATCTCATGATCATCATCAACTACAAGCACACATTCATTCATCTTAACCCCTCCTTGGCCTGTCTATATAATAGAACACGGTTCTTACAAAAAGCAGAACGCTTTTCTTAAATAAATCTTACATGATATTGTATCATTGTCGGAAATAAAAGTCATCCTTAGCTGATATATCCTGCCAAATCTTCATTTATCTTACAGTAAGGCTTAAAGCACATGGCTGTTTAAATACAAGAAAATTCCTTTTCTTTCCCTTTAACTTCATCGGCAGAATCTGCTGTCTGCACAGATTGCCTTGCCGATCGATGTAGGCAACCGCGATATGATCCACATTGATATCGATACCGATACTGCCTGTCACTATCATTTTGGGTTCCACCTCAATGATCGCTTTGATGATGAAATATTCACCATGGTCATAGAGTTCATAAGCTACGGCTTTACCGGCGGTATTATGCGGTAATCTGACTGCTCTTTCTAATTTCTCTGCATAATGAGATATTGGTGCTTTGATGCTTGAAAATGAAATTTCCTATATAATAAAAAAGTGCTGAAACTCATAACGAATTTCAACACTTTTCATGTTTTTAATTAAGCAATTAAAGTAACGTCAGCAGCCTGTTCGCCGCGATTTCCTTCAACAATGGCAAATCTTACACGCTGACCTTCATTTAAAGTCTTATAGCCATCGATTTGAATTGCTGAATAATGAATGAAAATTTCTTTTCCGCTTTCTTCAGTAATAAAACCATAGCCCTTTTCTGCATTAAAAAATTTAACTGTTCCTGTACTCATTTTAGTACCTCCATTTTGTTCTGTAAACAAGCTGAAGTCGATAGGTATAAAAAAACACATTCTTCCTTGTACCTAAGACATAAATACAACTCTCGAATGTGAATAAGTGAATCATAGATATTGCTTTGAATTACTTGTTCATCATAAGCTTTATCAGCCCAATAGTCAAGCTATTTCGTAAAATAATGCAAATATAAGCTTTTTTATTCATCGTGCCGTAAATAATGCATCGTTTAATTTTGCTATGACCGACAAGATGCGTTATATTTATTATATTAATTGTTTGTGATAACAGACATTTAAAAATTCCTTGATCCTCTAACTTTTCTTTAACCATCGTTTTGGTATAGTAACCATGCAATCACAAGTACTCACATCTGATGAATACTAAAGGAGGATCATAACATGATTAAAAAAATTGCATTTGGTTTACTTAGCGCTTCAGCGCTTACTATGCTTACCGCATTACCAGCATTCGCAGCTGGTGAAACAGAGATTGCGGCAGAAATTACACCTAGTGTTACAGTTGAAGAAAGCTCTATAGTCATTGACGGCGGCGATACTGAAGGTGAAATTCAGAATTTAGAATTAGGCAATGATGAAAAAGGTGATACCTTCATCATGGATAACGGGGAAAAGGTTTATATTACCACAACAACTGGTACTCTTGATGACAGTAATGTGACTATTACTTTCAAAAAAGCAAAATAAAGTTTAATATTGTGATTGTTTAAATAAACAGATAAGGATGTGAGGCAGATGAAGATTTTGATTGTAGAAGATGAAAAAGATATGCAGCAGGCATTATGCTATGGTATGCGAAAAAGCGGTTATGCCGTAGATACTGCCGATAACGGTCAAGATGCTGTCGAGCTTTGTGAATACAATGATTATGATTTAGTGATCCTTGATCTTAATCTTCCCGGCATGGATGGTTTAAATGTGCTTAAACATATCCGTGAAAAGAATCTGCCAGCTAAAGTGCTGATTCTGTCCGCGCGCTGTAATATCAGTGATAAGATTGAAGGATTAGATGGAGGGGCCAGCGATTATATGACCAAGCCCTTTCATTTTAAGGAACTTGAGGCTCGTGTACGTGTCCTGCTTCGGCGTACCTTTATTCAGAATGAGGCTGCCCTTTCACGGGGCGGTCTTTATCTGGATACAAATAAAAAGCAGGCCAGCTTTAAGGGTATACCTATTGAATTATCGATGCGTGAGTTTTCAATTCTAGAATATTTAATGATGAATATGGGACGGCCGGTCAGTGCTGAGGAATTGCTTGAACATGTCTGTGACAGTGAAGCAGATCCTTTTTCCAATCAAATCAAGGTATACATCAGTACCATTCGGCGAAAGCTGGCAGCCTTCAGTGATGAGAATATTATTAAAAATATAAGAGGGGCTGGTTATGTAATTAATAAGGAGGATGCTGAATGCTGAAAAAATTATCACTGCGGGCTAGATTAACATTGTTATCCACACTGCTGACTACTAGTATGGCTGTTCTTCTGACATGTTTCTTTATGTTTAACGCAGACCGAATTTTTGTGAAGGATCTGCCAATCGTTTTTACCGCTCCTGATTCAGATGTCGCATTAACATTTAAGGCAGCTGAACCTTCGGCTGCTCCTGTTGACTCTAAAACGTTGGATCAAGAGTCAGAGACCGATCCTTCCTATAACAATATTGATATAGTGGTTACTTTAACACAGGCCACACGCCAATTTAACTTATGGGGAATCGCCGGCTTATGTTTAATCACTCTGCTTGGCGGCGCGGCAGCCTGGCTGATGGCTGGCAAGGCATTGAAGCCTGTCAGAGAGTTATCTTCAGCGATTGAAAAGGTCAGTGACAATGATTTATCGCTGCATGTAGAAACTACTGAGCGCGAGGATGAGATAAGTCAGTTAAGCAAATCATTTAATACGATGATGGATAAAGTCAATAGTTCCTTTGAACGGCAGAAAAGATTCAGCGCAAACGCGGCTCATGAGTTAAAAACACCGCTGGCAACGATACAGGTTGGTCTTGATGTCTTAGAGCTTGATGAAAAGCCTACACAGGAACAAATGGAATGGGCATTAACAGTTACAAAAGCAAATACTGAGCGAATGATTGAGTTAGTAGAAAATTTATTTACGTTATCCTCAGATAAAGAATGTGATATGAATGATATCATAGACATACAAGATGTTTTCACACGCATAGTTGATGAGCTTACAGCACAAATCGACAGCCGGCATTTACAGGTTACAATGCAGATTTCTGATGATATAAAGCTTAAAGGAAATGCTGTGATGCTTTACCGCGCCTTGTTTAATCTTGTGGAAAACGCGATTAAGTATAATATTGAAAATGGCACTATTCTGATAACGGCTATCGAAGAGGGTGCTAAAATCAAGGTATCTGTCAGTGACAGCGGCATCGGTATTAATGATGAAGATATGCAGCATATATTCGAACCATTTTATCGTGCAGATCAGTCCCGTTCACGGTTAATGGGCGGATCAGGGTTAGGTTTATCGTTGGTGAATGATATAATAAAAAAACATGATGCTGAAATTGATGTAGATAGCCAGCCTAATAGAGGCACTGTTTTTACTGTAATGTTTAAAAAATAAACAGATGATTAAGGGGAAGCTATATCGTTTGTTCGGAGAGCATATCCATCTTGAAATTTATTATAATATCATATTCTAACTTCAACTTAAGACAATCTGCCAGAAAATCGGTTATTTTTCAAAAGAAATCACTTTTAGTCTTGATAATTTAGTTAAAATAGGTTAAAATTATCAAGCAGATGCAGAAGTGGTGAAACGGCAGACACGCTGTCTTCAGGTGGCAGTGCACACACGTGCGTGAGGGTTCAAATCCCTTCTTCTGCACCATTTGTTGAATAAAACGCTGAATTATCGGCGTTTTTTTTACCATCATGCATAACACTTGCATAGCAATCTTGTAATCAAAAGCTTTTTCATTATTGAATTTCTGATTATTTCATGCTACCCTTATGTAAGGAACCGTTCAGTTTTAGAATGTTGGGCAATTGGAGCTCTTGATTCAAAAAAAACTGGCGGTTTTTTATTATCCTATGACATTCTCTGTTATCTTTATATAAATTGGTTTTCTATACCTTTTGCGTAGAAGTATCCTAACAGTTAGTTTTAAACATTACTTTGTCCGTTTGCTGACTCTAAGTTGAACAAGACATCTTTAGTTAATTTTAAACTCTGATAAATCAGGTGAAACTTTATAAAGATCAGGATAATAATTTAATCCTCCATCGTTATCTATATAAATCTTTGAATCTTCATCAATAGGAATGATTGGCTGCAATGTGCCATTTACTGTTTCATTGAGATCAGGGTAACATGGCATTGAAGGCGCTAAAGCACCTTCTTCTTTTTTAATTTCACAAGCTTTTATACCGCGTTCCTCTAATGAATTTAATAGATTAGCTTCAATATCCTTATTATTTAAATTGAATAAGCTTAACAAATCAGAATTACTCAGTAACTTACCGTCTTTTATGTTTAAGTTGTATATTGTATATTCTGGTCTTGGTATATCATTATATGCTGTTCTCCTTGTCCGTATTACTAAAGAACAAATATCTTGAAATCGGTATATTTTTACTGTAGAAAATGCGAACGTAGGCACCCCTTCAAATTCACCAAATTCTGTGTAAAGTTCTTCCTGATTTTCTCTGATTCGCTCATTTAATTGTTGAATTTCTTCAGTTTGAATATTGATAACAGGTATTTCAATATACAATGTTTCTTCATCAATCAAACTCTGAACTACTAATGGATAACTAATCTTAGTGTCAATGGGCAATTCAATTTTACTATCTATATACACCAATCTTTTGTTTCATCAATTTTCTTAACATATTTAGTTTCTTTTGAACTCTCCTGTTCCACAGGCTCTTTAGGCTTCTCTATATTTGGCGGTGTCTGAACACAGCCAGTAATCATTACCATCAACAGGAAACTCGTCAGCTTTTTTTTCATATTTATCACCTTGATATTATAAGTATACGAAATTATACAAGATATTGCCAGTTGCAATGATTGCTGCCCTTCAGCACCTGCAAAATAAAATAATTAAAAATCGTACTAAAAAGGAGGTCTGCATTTAACTGCAGATCTCCTCATTTTGTTATTTCCTTGCTGCCTTAGCCGCTGCAATGAATTCCTTTGCCCGCTCTGGGTCCATTTCATTATACAGATATTGATCACGCTTTGTTGTTGTGCCAACAATCAAACCATCACAATAAGGCATTAAATCAGCAATATTGTCTTTATTTGCACCGCTTCCTAGAATCAATGGAATCTCCGGGAATGCTTTTTTTACATTTGCAAATGCACTCGTTTCCGGCGGTAATCCAGCCCGCGGCCCACCAACGAGAATACCAGAAATCGGCAGCGCAGCTAAGCCGCTGGAAATTTGAGCTTCAATTGGGCGTGTATCCAAGCATACTCCAGCGTGTGCATCAAAATAAGTATAAACATGCACATCATCGGCATCGATCTGATGACGGTATCTGAATACTTCAGCCGGACAGAATTCTTGATGACCAAACGTACCCTCATAACTATTTGTTACATAAGTACGAATAAATTTGGCGCCAATTGCTTTCGCAATCGCAAGTGTAGCAATCGGATCAATAAGACATCCGCAGCCATATGGTACATGAATCATCGGTAATACTTCAGTAACTACACGCACATAAGCAGCGATTACTTCCGGGCCGACTGATGTCAGATAAGGACGGTCACCCTCATTCGCAAAGACTACCGCATCCACGCCATTTTCCATTAGAATCGCCGCATCATGCTTTAAGCGTTCGATATTCTTTTCGATTGTTGTTTCCTCATTATAATAAGGGGTGCCAGGTAAAGGCAGCAGATGCAGACAGCCAATAATTGGTTTATCACATCCGAATATTTTCTTGTGTTCTTCTAAATAGTTCATAGATTGAATCCTTTCTTATGCTAAGATACCAAAGAAGCCAAGCACAACCGACGCGAGCATTAAAGAAATCATGATTTTAGTCGGTTTCCAGCCTTTTCTCAGCATATAGACCACAACACCAAAAGTTGCAACTGATAATAAATTAGGCAGAATTGAATCAAGCATGCCCTGAACTTCTGTTGACATTCCCTGCAAAGAATAGGTTAAAGCGGTTTTTACTGGAATATTATTCGCAATCAAGCCACCGAGGATCATCATACCCAGAGCGCCTAATGCCTCTGTCATATCCTTAATCATGCCATTGCCAAGAATCTTCATAATTGCTGTCTTACCAAATTTATAACCCTGGAAATATACAAAGTGGCTGACACCCAACGCATACGCTGAGAAGCCTAAAACGAAAATCAGAACGCCAACAATTGAACCTTGCACAGCCATATCGATAGCAATTGAAAGCAGAATAACCTTAACTAAACTTTGCGTGATTGAATCACCTAAGCCTGCCAGCGGACCCATTAAACCTGTTTTCAAATTATCGATTGTTTCATCATCAATATCCTGACCGTTAGCTCTTCCTTCTTCAAGAGAAGCTACGATGCCTGGAATCACCGCACCCCATGTATTTTCAGTATTATAGAACGTCAGATGCCGCGTCATACCTTCCGCGAGCTTTTCTTTATCGTCACCATATAATCCCTTTAATACCGGAATCATTGACTGACAGAAACCAAGTCCCATCATACGCTCATAGTTATAACAGATTTGACCCCAGCATACCCAATACCACCAAGATTTATTCAAATCCTTTTTCGATAAAGTAATCTGATTTTCAGTTTTAACTGTTTCTTCCATATTAAGCCGCCTCCTCTTTCTTCTTGAAGTACAGATGCAGCAAGCCGCCTGCTACACCTAAGATTGCTAATGACATTGTATTAGCGCCAAAATATGAAGCAAATACAAAACCGATCAGCAAATAAGGCAGAATTGATTTCTTATAAATAGAATTAAACAACATACCTAAACCTAAGGCTGGAATCATATGACCCATTAACGAAAGAATCGTTAATAATTTCGCAGGTATATTATTCATTAATGTTTCCAATACCGGCGCACCAAAATAGACGCATAAGAATACTGGAATAAAATAAGTCAGGAATGGAAATACTTGTGAACCTACGCGATTCATTAAAATAACACCGCGGGTATCGCCTTTTGCCGCATATTTATCCGCAATATGCACCCAGATTGGATTTAATGACATTTTGGCTGTTGAACATAATGATCCTAAAACACCAAGCGGAACAGCTATTGCCAAGCCAACAGATGCGTCAGCACCTGAAAGCATTGTCATTAATACACCAAGATAACCTGCTAAAGCGAGATCACTTGGAATACTGCCGCCTATAGCTACTAAACCAAGATATGCCATCATAATTGTGGCACCTACTTCTAAACCATAACCTAAATCCCCCAGAACAAGTCCCCAGAATGCACCTGCAATGATTGGAGCACCAAAGTACAATGACCATCTTGACCACATTGGCGCACCAGATGAAATAATCCAGCACAACAACCCTGCAATAACTGCATAAACCAGCAACATAAACTCTACCACCTTTCTATATCATATTTTTGATATCTACTTTAGAATCTGTATAAAGCATCTGGAGATAAACGGTCAGGCCTTTTTCCATTAATTCTTTAACCATCTCAATTTCAGCGGGATTTAAGTTTACATTCTTTGAAATTGATTTACGGCCAGCTAATGAACCTAAATTACCCAGATTCACTTCCTTGATGTCAAGCCCCTGTTTCACAGCATCTAAAACATACTGAATGCGCTTAAACAATAATAATACTTTAGCGGATGAATCTTTTTCCTGTTCAGCTTTATCAACGGCCTGCTGAACACTGTAAATCTCAATCTTAATGCCGGAAGGTGCAGACAGCTGCAGCACCTGCTTCATAAAATCATCCTTGCAGATCTGATCATCAACGATCCATATCGTTGATACACCTAAATACTTTGTCCAGGATGTAATGATCTGACCATGTGCCAGTCTTTCATCAACTCTTGCTAATGTGAAATTCATGTTATTTCACCTCCTTGTTAATTTCAAAAGATTTTATTGATCCTGCCCCTACGGACAGTGCAAGCTCTTTTAATTCATGCACATCTTTATAGGCTCTCTGACTGATGCACTCAATTACTATTGCGAGATTTGTACCTGTAACCACCTCAATTGTTTTTCTTTCAAACATATCATAGTAACATCTTGAAGCCTGAATAAAAGGACTTCCGCCAGCTAAATCAGTGAGTATCAGCAAACCCTCAGACGCCTGCTCACATTCCTTTTTAATCTTTTCGTAAAATGTTTCAATGTGATCATCAGCCTGAAGCCCAAGTACATGAACACCTTCAAAATCCCCCATAATCATTCTGGCTGTCGCCGTCATCTCCTTAGCCAGGTTGCCATGACTGACAATTAATAAGTTTGCCATTCTTCCACTTCCTTTGACACCATTATATGAGCATAGTACATCCATGTCAAAAATACAAAACAAGCAATACAGATTTAAAGTGTATTATTGATATTTTAGGCTTATGAGCGATATTATAATGATAAACCTTAAAATAAATACATATTTTTATCAATTTTTTATCAATTTTGATACATAAGATAAAATATTTTTAAATATTATCAAACTTGTGTATTATTCATAATTAAAGTTTGATACAATTTTATTTAGAAAGGCTGTGATGTATATGGATACTAAGAGTTCAAGAAAAGAAAGAGTCTATCAGGTAGTACAGGATCTGACCAAAAAAGCAATAGCCGCTAAGAATTACAGTAATATTGGTATGGATGCTTATGTCATTTCCATCATATTAAAAATCGAGCGTTCCAATGCTTCTAAAGAGCTGAATGACTTATGGCGTGAAGGCCGATTAATTAAAATACAAGGCAGACCAATTCTTTATCTGTCATTAGAGGATTTTGTAAATGCATATCCTATTAAATATATACCTACCTTTATTCCCAAGGGTAAGCAGCTTTCTGATTATCTGGAAGCTGGTGATGAACCAACTAAAACAAAACATCAGGCTTCCTCATTCGATATGCAGGTAGGCGCCCGCGGATCACTGGTTGAACAAATTCTGTCAGCAAAAGCAGCTATTAATTACCCGCCTTATGGATTGCCTACCTTATTGTGCGGAAATCTTGGCATAGGTAAAATGCAGTTTGCCCATGACATGTATGACTACGCGATGGAAACCGGTAAGTTTTCTCATAATGCTAATTTTGTGATTATTAACTGTATGGACTATGCAAACAATGCTCAGCGGCTGCGGCTGCGCTTATTTGGCAGCTTAGAAAAACGGACTAAAAATTTAATTGAACAAGCTAATGGCGGTATTTTATTCTTTGATGAAGTACAGAAGCTTGACAGCAAGGGAAAAGAACTGCTGATTGATCTGATTCATAAGGGTACATATACTAAACCGGGTGAGTCACATCTTCGTGATGTTAACGCGATGATATTAGCCTCAACAACTGAAGAGGCTGATTCAGATAATATTATTTCTGTTTCTAAATACTTCCCAGTCATAATCAGCCTGCCGGATATTGATCAGCGTGATATTAAAGAAAAGATTGAATTAATATTAAGCTATTTCAGTAAAGAAGCTAAAAATATTAAATTACCGATTCGGTTCTCTAAAGATGTTTTATTCTGTTTTGTTCAAGCGCGCTACAAAACAAATATTACTCAGCTGCGCAGTGAGATCAAACTCGCATGCTCACGGGCTTATCTGGATATTCTAAAAAGCCATTCTAGGATCTTAACAATTTCTTTCCAGCATCTATCAAACGATCTGCTTAACCGCACTTATAATGGTGACAGCAAAAAGAAAATTTCGCTGATTCTGAATCAGTTTCCTAATGAAAACATCTTCTTTGATGAAAATGGTACATGCAGTGATACACAGTATTTATATCATGATGAGAATAACGTGCAATTATTAGAGGATAACGAGGACAATATCGGTTTGTCTGAATATACAGCCCAGCGTTTATCCCTTTTAAAAGTCATGCCGAAGCGTCAGCAGATCGCTATTAAAGCAATGCTTACACCCATCGCTGTTGATACAATCTATGAAATAATCACCCGGGAAATGATTTTTACCAATTTAAGCCTGAACTCTAATTTATTTATTGGGTTAATCTTACAGGTAGCCAATGCTATCAAGCGTACTAAAAATAATATACCGGCACCTTTCACCCCAGAAGTAAATGAACATACTCAGCCATTATTCACTGAATTAAGCAATGATATCGTACAGAGCATGAATGCTATCTATAATATTAAGATCAGTCAAATTGAAAAAGAAGGTATCTGTGATTTCTTATCAGCCATCTATCAGGTCTTATATCAAAAACCAATCGGTGTTTTAGTAATCAGTCATGGCAGCTGCATTGCGAAAGAAATGGTGCGTTTTATCAACCCAACAGAAAAGGATAAATTCAGAATTGAAGCGCTTGATTATGGCTATGAAGAATCATTAAAAGCATTCTTGCTTAAGATTTATGATCGGGCACACTTTGTCAATCAAGGCTCCGGTGTACTGATTCTTACGGATATGATGCCCTTCACCTCTTTACAAAGCGCAGTATATGAAGCAACGGGGATAAAAACCGCTGTCATGACCGGCTTAAATCTGCCAATGCTGATAAAAATTGTTGATGAATTACGCAGCAGTGATGCTAATTATACGATTTCACTTGATGCTTTTGAGAATCTTGAAAACCCGGCCATCGAAAATGAGGCCAGCAACTCTCAATTTATTCAAAGGCTGACAGATGATTTTCTTGGCGAAATATTAACCTTTATCAATCCGCAGAAGGCAGTGGATACTTTATTGGTTTCATTAAACGGTATCCTTGATGAACTGCATATTCAATCAGATGAATCAATTCTAGTAAAGTTTATCACTCATACAACCAGCATGCTGGAAAGGGTAATCCGCAAAGAACCGCTTGATTATCAGAAATTAAAACGCTTCACTAAGGAACACAGCAAGCTGATTCAGCTGATTGAAAATCACCTGCGTTATGTGAATGAAACCTTTGGCATTCAAATTCCGCCTTCGGAATTAGCATATATTACTGAAATTTTTATTCCATTGATTAAGGAACAGACATTATAATGAAATTCATGATGTTTAAAATCAGTGAATTTTCAAAACTGACTCAGGTTTTTGTACGCATGCTTCGTTATTATGATGAGGTTTGTTTAATGGTGTCAGAAGTGGCCGAAAAGCTATGAGGCATCCGCTGAATTTGATTGGGCCAGTGTATTCAACTTTTAATAGCCTGCAGTATAGAAAAAAGAGTGATGGAACTTGGGAAAAAAACATCACTCTTTTTAACGGCGGAGATAATACTCATTGAAGATGATTATCTCCATATATAAACTTATGGGTAAGATCATCAAGTTAATGCCAGTCAGCAAAGTATAAATCTTATAAAGTATACTTTGTAAGACAGTGCTTTTTAGACCATTTTCAGTACAAAAATGTCCAAATTCAGTTTACAAATGATATAATTCAGCCTATAATAGAGATAAATCAAGTGTCTCATAAAGTATACTTTTTGACACAGTTCACATTCTGAACCATTATAAACAAAAAAAGCTATCTTATTGAAATCCCTTTGAACTTCAATAATGATAGCTTTTAATTCATAACTTTTGCAGGCTTCAGCAAACTGGCTGCCTGATCAATCGTCAATGGATGATAAAAATAATAACCTTGCGCATAATGATAATCCAGTTGTTTTAAAAGATTTACCTGTTCCTGCGTCTCTACACCTTCTACGATGATAGTCTGCCCTAAATCTCTTGCCATTTGTTTAATTGCTTTTAAAATTGCCATCGTCCGCAAAAGGTTTTTTCTGTTAAATTGAATGAACTTAATATCCAATTTTAACACTGAAACTTCAATATCCTTCAGCATATTCAGCGAAGAATAGGCACTTCCGAAGTCATCAATTGATATCCTGAAACCCGCTTTGCTTAATTGATCAATTGTATCCGTAACAATTTTATAATCCTCAATATAGGCGCTTTCAGTTACTTCCAGCTCAATCAAATCAGCCGACAGATCATATTTAGTTAATAATCCTTTAAAGATAGACAGCAAATCCAAAGAATAAAAATCAATTCGTGATACATTGACTGAAACAGGCACTACGTGAAGACCTTCTTTGATCCACTCATGAAGCTGACTGCAAACTAGTTCCCATACGAATAGATCAAGCTGATGAACTGTTCGATTACGTTCCAAAATGGGAATAAACACATCGGGTCCTACGATTCCATCATTAGGATGACGCCAGCGAACCAATGCCTCTAAGCCGATCACTTCACCTGTATCAATCTGACATTTAGGCTGCATATAACAAGTGAATTCCTTCTTTTTTAATGCCTGTCTTATTTCCTGCGTTAAAAACTGTTCACTCATCAGTTTTCTTTTCATGTCGCAGTCATACTTAACAACCCGTTGATCATGAATTCCTTCAATTGACTTTAATGCCAGCTGCGCACAGTCATAAGCTTCAGCCGGACTCATAGAATGATTAATTTCACAGATTCCAACCTTCAGCAAAAACTCTCTGATAGCATCTGTATATTTAGCAAATTCCTCAATTTGTTTAGCCAACCATTTTTCTAAATCGTCGGTCACCGGATATAACAGCGCAAAATCATCATTCCCAAAATGACCGGCAATAGTTCCGGCACTTTCAGCCGCTTTTTTAATATCCCCTGCCAGCAAATTTAAGAGTCGGTCACCTGCTTTACGGCCATACCAATCATTATAAATCTTAAAATGCTCAATATCTAAACTGATAATACACATGGGGTATTTATCGTTTTCTTCGATGATTTCTGCCGCTTTTTTAAAAAAGGCATCAAAATTATATAACCCCGTTAATGGATGATACTCATTGATAACTGGAAGACTTCCTTTTTTCATATTTACCCTTTCCCGCTCATCGACCTGTCGGTATTTGTCCTAATCGACGATAAAAAAATTAGTTCCCAGTTTTTTCCTTTTTTAATTATATTACCTGTCAGCAGATTTTACAAGCTAACTGGCATGATACTCTTTATAAATCTGATTTTTTGATACACCGCGTTCTTTCGCAACCTTTTTAATCGCTTCATTGGTGCTGTATCCCTGTGAAATATATGAATTAATATGCTCATAAAGCGGCGGGAAGATTTCCGGCTGAATCGCTGTTTCCTTGCTGCCTTCCATAACAATAACCATTTCACCTTTTAAATCATCAACAATTTCAATAATTTCGGATATTCTGCCGCGGATAAATTCTTCATGTTTTTTAGTCAGCTCTCTAGCCAGACATATAAAACGATCACCAAAAACATCCAGACATGTTTCCAGCATTTTCTTAATACGATGCGGTGCTTCATAAAAAATTAAAGTTTGTCTGATACCCTTTAATTCAAGACACTCTTTACGCCGCTCATTTTCACTTGCCTTCAAAAAGCCGACAAACATATATGGCTGTGCGCAGATACCAGACGCGACTAACGCGTTTAAACCGGCACTGGCCCCTGAAATCGGCACAACATTGTAACCTGCTTCAATAACCAGCTGTACAATCACCTGGCCAGGATCAGAAACCAGCGGATAACCGGCGTCTGACACAACTGCGATATTTTTACCTTCATCAAGCAGATTAAGCAACCCCTTTGCACTCTCATGTTCATTATGTGAATGATGAGCGATGCAGCGGGTTTTAATATCAAAATGCGACAATAGCTTCATTGTATTACGAGTATCCTCTGCAGCAATAATATCTACTTCATTTAGGATTCTGATTGCTCTTGGTGTTAATTCTTCAAGATTGCCAATAGGCGTAGCTACTAAATATAAAGTCGCTTTGCCATTCTCAAAGCTTTTCTGCCTTTTCATCGTTTTGACCAATCAATTTCAGGCCATAGCTCAGAGAAGTCAAGGAATTGAACATCTTCTTTATTTTCAATTTTTACTTGCTTCAATAAGACATTTAAGCTTGTGATCCGATATCGATTTCCTTTATATTCAATCTGTGAATTCATTTTTGGCAATCCTTCACGCATTTGCTTATATTGCGAATCCTCAAACTTTAAACAGCACATTAATTTACCGCACTGACCAGACAGCTTCTGCACATTTAATGCTAAAAGCTGATTCTTAGCCATGTTAATTGATACTACATCAAAGTCATTCATAAACCGTGAACAGCAGGTTTCCATTCCGCATGCGCCTAAACCGCCGACAATCTTTGCCTTATTACGAGGTCCAATCTGTCTTAATTCAATACGGCATTTAAACTGTGTCGCAAGATCTTTAAGCAGGTCACGGAAATCAACACGATCATCCGCCACATAAACGAAAATGATTTTACTGCGATCCAGTGTATATTCCGCATCAATCAAACGCATATCTAAATTCAAACGATTAATTGCTGCCTCACAGACCTTCATAGCCTCCTTAGCCGCTTTCACATTATTCTCAATATCTTTTAAATCCTTTGGTGTAGCCTTACGCAGAATGGGTTTGATTTCCAAATCCGTCGGCACTTCACAGAAAGCACGGCTTTCTTTCACTATTTCGCCAACCTCAAGACCGCGAACCGTTTCTACGACTACAGAATCATTCACCTTAAGACTGCTGTCATTAGTACCAAAAGTATAAATCTTTTTAGACTCTTTAAAACATACAAAAGCGATATAGTCATAATGAACTGTCTTACCAGCTGGTTTATTTTCTCTAGGCCGGTTCTCCTGCTGATGAACTTCCTTTTTCACAGCTTCCTTTTTAACCGGTTCAGGATTCGTTTCATTCTTATGGCTTGTCTTTTTCGTATCTTGTGTATTCTTAGGCTGTTCAGTCTTGATACTTTCATTAACAGCTTCTTCATTCTTCTTTTTATTTTCTTTATTTTGACGATGTCGGTTGTGATTTGGACGTTTCTTATTCTCCGTCACTTTCTTTTCATTCTCTTCACTCATTGTTTCAACTCCTTCATTTTCGCAATCAGCTGATCGCATAATAAACTTAAATTAACCGAACGGCCGCATTTATCTTTTGCTTCCATACAGGCGCTTAAATAAGCAATACAATCCTTTGCATCATATGACTTCATAGCATTTAACCATGATTGACTGGTACATATTGTTTTACCCTTGATACAATCTTTAAAGAAGATACTTAATATATCTAAAAACATCATAAACTGCAGCTTATCAGAACCTTTTTTATCTTTAAACCCTTCACGCTGCAAATGAACTAACGCCTGATCCGGACTTATATGTAATTTCTGTATCGTATCCATTGCCATGATTCGTGCCTGCTGATAATTTTCATCCTCAAGCTTTAATACAATCTCTTCCCAGCATCCTGATAAATGCGAAAGCAAATAGGCATCTAATGGATCAATATTCTCTTTCATACAATATTCATAGCAAGTGCTGACATTCGCTTTGCGCAGCGGTATATTTTGACATCTTGACTGAATTGTCGGCAGCAAGCGGTCAAGCTGTTCCACAGTGAGAATCGCGAAGACATCCTGCACAGGTTCCTCAAGAAATTTCAATAAGCTGTTTAACGCATCTAAGGTTGCATTTTCAGCATAATGCAAAACATAAATTTTTTTACCTTTAGCTTCTACTGAGGTTTTATTAAACTCTTCTTGTATTCCCAATATATCCTGCTTCTTAATTGAGGTTTTCTCACCATCCACAAAGATAAAATCCGCATAATTATGTTCAGCAATTCGCTGACATGTGTTGCAGACTTCACAGGCGAAGCCTTTTTCATCACACAGCAGACTTTGTGCCAATAAAATCGCCGTTTCTTTTTTAGGTGTACCTTTTTCACCAACTAACAAGTAGGCATGGGCATAATGTTCTGAAATAAGTGCATTTTCTAATATTTTATAAGCAATTGGCTGTTCTTTACACAGACGTTCTTTAAACATTTTTAATCAGCTCCAGCACATAGTTCATGGAATCATTTAATACATGTTCAATATCTTGACTGGCATCAACGATTTTCATGCGGTGCTTATATTTCTTAAGAACTTCTTCATAGCCCTTAGAAACCAGCTTATGAAAATTAGTTGTTTCAAGATCAAGACGATCTTTAAATGCTCTTGTTTCAATCCGTTTAAGTCCTTCCTCATAGGCAAGATTCAAATAAACGGTTGCATCTGGAAAATGTCCTTCAATCGCAAATTCGTTGATGCGGAACACCTCTTCGATGCCTAAGCCTCTAGCATATCCCTGATACGCTAATGAACTATCTATAAATCGGTCACAAATCACGATCTGCCCTTTTTCAAGAGCCGGCAATACTTTCTCAATTAAATGCTGACGGCGGCTTGCGGCATAAAGCAAAGCTTCTGTTTTAGCGTCCATATTAACATTTTTTGGATCAAGGATTACACGCCGTATCTGCTCAGCGATATCAATACCGCCTGGCTCTCTTGTATAGATGGCATCATAACCTGCCGCTGTTAATCGCTTTTGTACCTCTGTACTTATTGTTGTTTTTCCGCTGCCATCCGGTCCCTCGAATGTGATAAAGTATCCCTTCATGAATCAGTATCCTCTCTTTGTTCTAAAACTTCAAAATAAGCGTTAGAGCCTATTCTGACTTATAAATTATACCACAAGTGACCTGATATAAAAAGTTAAGCTTCTTGGAATTATCAGCCGGTAATACCTTAATCAGAACAGATCGGTCATAGACATAAAAATTCAGGAATATAGACACAAGGACACATTCCTGAATTTTCAGATTATTTATTAGTTTTTCTTCTTTTCTTTTATCTTAACGTTAATTCACTTAATTTACGAATTTGTTGATTGATTATTTCAAATAAAGCACAAATAGATAAATACGGCTCGCGTATCAGCAAGACATCCTTATCAATGTGCAGCCTTTACAGGTTTTTGATAGATTGAAAATTACTCGATGATTCCTAATTCCTTTGCTTTTAGTATCGCATCCATTGCATTATTCACTTCTAATTTTTTATATGCCAGAGAAGTATGTGATTTAATGGTAGGAATGCTTAAACCTGTCATTTCAGCAATTTCGGCATTCTTATAACCCTGAGAAAGAAGTTCCAGCATGTAAGTCTGCTGCTTTGACAACTTAACTGGTTTATCCTGCTTTTTATCTGAGTGACTTATATATCCCACATGTTTATTACCAAAGCTATATGCCGCTAACAGAATATCATTAACATAGGCTCGAGTAAGCGGGCCTGTATACTCCTTCTCAGCAATTCTTAACAAAATTCTTTTCAGCACAGGAACAATGGCTTTACCTTCATCGGCAACCACTCGAATAAATCCATAAGGCTGCAGAATCTCAAGTGTTTCAATCAGTTCGACTTCTGCTTCTTTTTTTCGATTCATCATCCAGTAAAGCACTGAAAGGATTGCACCTGCTTCACATCTGTCCAAGGGGCGATTCAGATTGCTTCCAAATGAACGAAGCAGATGCAGATAATGCAAAGCCTTTTCCATATTGCCTAAAGCTGCATAGGCTCGTGCCGTGGTGAAATGTTGGAAAGAACGGAAAAATTCAATATGATCAATATCCGTTACATAGTAACAATCAATCCATTCACGCGCTGCGGATTTGTCACCATTAAACAGTGCCCATTTTGTATGATAGGCATTTAAGTTAGGTCTAAAATATTGAGCAGACTCATTAATATATGAAGATAAGCTTTCCATTGCTTTTCCAGCTTCACTGTATAAACCTAATTGCCAGAGAATACTATGCTGAAGCACCATTACACAGATGCGGCCATCTGGCTTATTTTCCGCTTTAATCATATTCAAAACCTCAGTATTCTGTTTCAACGCGGTTTCAAGCTCATTCTTCTCATAAGTGAAAGATGCCAGAATACCTGGCCGCAGATATTCCCATTCCTTCCCTAATAACGGTGCATAAGTTGTATCAATTTTATCCAGTATTTTTGGATTTAAAGCAATTTCAGAGTAGTCTCGATTACTGCGGTGCATATATGGAAGATTATGAGTAAAAGAAGCAATGCTTGTAGCAAGCCCTGCTTGAGTATAGTTTTTCAGCACACCGCGAAACAGATAAAACAAAGTGACCTGAGTTTTCAATGATCTCCGATAATCCACATGAAAAGCCAACATTGCAAATTCTACAAATTCATTCCCTGCCTTAGCGATGCGGGGTAAGTTCAAAAGTATAGCATCCATATGCTTAGCATATTCTTCATAACGGCTTGTCAAATAGTAATACCAAGCATATAAGACATGCAGAACTGGTGCTTCTTTAGCGGCTCTTTCGGGCAGCGGGTTAGCAAAAAAGCTATGCAGAAAATCCGCATAATCAGCAACGCCATTTTTATTTCCCCGAAACAGAAAAAGAAATAGAAAATTATCTGTTCCTTTGTAGTCACCGCTCATCAGCCAGAAACGCAGAGCCTTTGAATAGTCTTCATGGTCTTTGTAATAACGAGCTGCGATTTTATATAGTGATGCAATATCAGCACCTGATTCATTCAGCTGTTTTTGAAGAAATTCCTGAAACAGATGATGATAACGATAGACATCTCCATGAAGCCTGCTTAAAAAGGAATTAGAACGGCTTAAATCTTCCATTACTTCAGCAGCATCGCATCTGCCGGATAAAGCCGCGGCCAATTCTGCATTAAATTCACTGGCAATTGATGTACGCATACAGAAATCTCGCAGCTTACTATCCCAAGCATTCCATGCTAAGTCCTTAAAAAAATGAGCAAAATCATCCCCGCTGCCATCAGCAATCTTTCCGGAAAGCGCGATGGCATTAACACCTATGGCCCAGCCATCGGTTGCCATATAAATGAATTTAGTTTCATCAGGAGTGAGAAAGTGACCTAGTTTATTCAAATATTGGCGAATTTCTGTCTCTGTAAACCTAAGTGATTCACGGCGTATAACATTCCTCTTTTTATCTTTGATGAAAGGCTCAAGTTCAACAGGAACATCGCCTCTCGATAAGATAAAGACAGTGAAGGTATGAGGCAGCCGACGTAAAATGATTGGCAGCGATTTTATAATTTCATTATTCGTAATCAAATGAAAATCATCAAGTACAATGACATATCTTTCCGTTTCTGGACGTAATTCGCTGAGCAATTCCACAGTATGTTCAACCGGTGTCGCAGAAAAAGCAATATCTGTGAGAATACGTCCCATATTTTCATTATCAGGCTGAAGAGAATATAAACCTGTAGCCAGCAATTTATAAAATACAGAGGGTGAATTATCATAATGATCCAGTCCTATCCATACAGGGATTCGCTTGTTTTTATTCAGCCATAATAATGTAGTCACAGTCTTGCCACTGCCGCCTTGGGCAGAAACAAAAACAAAACCATCCATTGCTGCTTCATCAAAACGTGTTAATAGACTTTTACGTGGAGCACAAATTTCAGGAAGCTGAGCAGGAACAAATTTATCACTTAAAAAAATGGGTTTCTCTTTCATATGATCATCGCCTCACTTAAATATTAAACATTCTTTATCGTTTCATTATAACATAATTTAAAATAATGCTGCTAAAACCTCATACCGTATGATTTTATTTTTTATAGCCCTGTGCTATGCTTTGGTCATAAAGGTGGTGAGGTTATGGCAATTGAGGACAGGATGTATGATTTTTCCGTAAGGATTGCTGAAATTGTCCGCTATTTAAAGGAAAACGACAGTGGTTTTCCGCTTTGTGATAAACTGCTGGACTGTGTTATCGGTGCCGGTATCTTTATCCAAAAAGATAATTATCAAGAAGCAGCTGATAATTTACAACAGATAAGCTACATTCTGGAAATGGCGGTTAAATCTGGATATCTCACTGAACGGCAGAGCCTGCCTATTCTAAATGATTGCCATGAACTTCTGACGGCAGTCACCGATGCAAAGCAGTAAAAATTTAAAAGGTAAATAAGGAGGAAACTATATGAAACGAAAAAGAATAAGGGCATTGCTTTTATCAACAGCACTTGTGATTACACAGCTGCCAATGGTGATAATGGCAGATGATTTTGAGACAGAGAACACCCTTGTCAAATCCATCACTGATTGGACGTTTATAAATGGTGAACAACTGAATAATGGTAATCTTAATCTTGATAACATAAGCAAAGAAAATCAGTTCAGCTTCGATGAGGTAGTTGCTATGCTGCCCACTGCAATCAATGCTTATATTGAGGATGAAATATCCCCAAGCATCATCGACATCGTTGGCTGGAGCTGTGAACCATTCATTCAGGATGCAGAGGACAACTCATTGTTCGGTGATTATACCTTTGTGGCGGAACTGGCAAGCGGATATACACTCGCTTCAGAAGCGTCAGCAATTGAAGTCAGGGTACTGCTTAGTGGTACGAATACTTATACGGAAAATAATTACATCGAACAGGGCGGAATCAAAATCATATACGACAACGGCGGCAAGGTGGAATATACGGAGGGCAGCGGCTTTACGCTGACTAAGGATGGCAGCTACATCATTTCTGGTACATGGAACGGGACGCTGAACGCAAATTATTCCAACCCAGAAGCTGTGATTACAGTAGAAGCCGATGTGACCGCAGACATTACATTTTCTAGTGTGGACATTAACGTGAGCGGCACGAAAGGCGCTTGCGCCTTTGCTATCACACCAGAAGGCGAGGCAAATATAACGCTAGCGGACGGCTCAGAGAACACCCTGAAAAGCGGTAAATACCACGCCGGATTGGAGGCTCCGGAAGGCTCCACACTAAATATAGATGGTTCCGGCATACTGGAAGCCACGGGCATTGGCGGCGCCGGCATCGGTGGCGGCATCGGCGGAGGCGGTGGCAAGATTACCATCAATGGCGGCATGGTCAAAGCTACGGGCAGCGATGACAGCGGTGCCGGTATCGGCGGCGGTGGCAGCGGTGCCGGTATCGGCGGCGGTGGCAGCGGTGCCGGTATCGGCGGCGGTGGCATCAGCTATGATGCCGGCGACGGCGGCGAGATTACCATTCAGGGCAGCGCACAGGTCACGGCCACGGGTTACGGCGGCGCCGGTATCGGCGGCGGATTCGGCGAGGACAACGGCGGTGACGGCGGCAAGATTACCATTCAGGGCAGCGCACAGGTCACGGCCACGAGTTACAGCGGCGCGGGTATCGGCGGCGGCATCGGCAATGGCAGCGGCGGCAACGGCGGCGAGATTACCATCAGCAGCGGAACGGTAATAGCTAAAAGCACAATCGGCGCGGGCATCGGCGGAGGCGTTGGCTACACCTTCAAAAATGGCAACGGCGGCGAGATCACCATCAGCGGCGGAACGGTAATAGCTGAAAGCACAGACGGCGCGGGCATCGGCGGCGCGGGCATCGATCAGCGCCAACAAAACGGCGGTAACGGCGGCAATGTGAAAATCTCCGGTGTGGACACCAGTATCAAGACAAAAAGCGAAAACAGCTACGATGTAGGCGGCGGCCACGGCCGCTTTAGTTTTGGCACCGGCGGCAGTCTGTCAGTCACGGACGGGGCCACACTGATAATGAAAAATAACGGCACCAATGTCTCTAACCCAATCTACCAAAACTGTACTATTATTGACAAAAACGGAAACCGTACAGAATATGACAGCAATGGTAATATAATACCAACTTCTTCAAGTGGATCATATACACCTTCGATACCTAAGGATAGCTATAAAATTTCTGGAAACAGCATCAATCAGTCAATCACTCGTACTAACCTTAGAAGGCTTGCGAATGCTGGTATGGGCTTGACGCTTGAATCTGACATGGTAGTTATGAGCTTTGATCCGGCTGCGCTGAAAGCCATTCTGGCAAATACAACAGGCAGCAAGGTGACATTTACAGCCATGCCTGCAGATTTAAGTAAATCCCCTGAGATAAAGACAATCATCGATTCACATTCTGCTTATGATTTTTCTATCACATATAAAAACAATAAGGGCGTTAATGTACCGGTAAATGCAGAGTTCCCGGCTGGCTCGGCTGCGATTCAGCTTAACTATACGCCTTTAGAAAATGAATCACTTGGCAGACTATTTATGGTTTATATAGACGATAAGAGTATCGAATGGCTGAATCATTCCAGTTATCATAATGGTTTCATGATGGCAGGTGTCGATCACTTCTCAACCTATGCCGTAGCTTATAAAATATCAACACCAACCTATACGGATATCACTGATCATTGGGCAAAGAATGATATTGAATTCGCGGCTGCAAGAGATTTGTTTACAGTAAGCAAAACCAATGAATTTTCCCCAAACGCCAGTTTGACATATGCCGAATTTATCACCGCATTGGGTAAACTTGCCGGTATTCAATTTGAAGCATCTATGACAGATATCAAAGCTGATGCTGCTTATGCGCCTTACATTGATTGGGCTATACAAGAAAACATCATTCCAAACAGGTACGAATTATTTAATCTCAACGCGCCTATCACACGTGAACAAATGGCTGATGTGATGATGAATTACGCAAAACAGATAGGCTATATAATTCCTGATACACTTGTTTCAATGCCATTCACAGACAAGAATCTAATCAGCAAAGAATCAGAAAAAGCTGTAACGGCATTGTATCAAGCAGGTATTATCAAGGGAAAAGACGGCAATCGATTTGATCCATTAGCTTACGTTAATCGTGCAGAGGGTTCAGCAATGCTGCATCGCTTTGTGGAAATAATGATAGATCCTGATACAGCAAATGGCTGGGTAAGAAATGATTCAGGTCATTGGCTTTATTACCAAGCAGGCAATATTCTTACAGGATGGCAGACTATTGATAATCTGACCTATTATTTTAACAGCTATGGTGAGATGCATGAAGGCTGGAAACTAGATTCAGAAAATGAAAAATGGTATTTCTGGACAAATGACGGAGCTGTAATTGGCTGGAAGTTTATTTATGGTAAGTGGTATTTCTTCTATGAGGATGGCAGTATGGCAGCTAATACAATCATTGAAGGTTATCAGCTAGGCAGTGAAGGCTCGATCATATATAACTAATAAAAAGCAAGGTAATCGTGTATATATTACACAATACCTTGCTTTCTTTAGGTTTATTTTATTTAAGAATCCGCATTGAGTTAAGAATCGCAAGCACTGCCACTCCAACATCCGCAAAGACACCCATCCACATATCAGCATAACCAAATGCACCTAGAATTAAGATTATAAACTTAACTGCCAATACGAAGGCAATATTCTGATTCATAATCTTCTGTGTTTTCTTTGCGACACGAATAGCATCACCAATCGCATCAATATTATCTTTCATTAATACGATATCAGCGGCTTCAATCGCGGCTTCACTGCCGATACCGCCCATTGCGATACCTAAATCACAGCGAGCCAGTACCGGTGCATCATTGATGCCGTCACCGACAAAAGCAACCTTGCCATTTTTGCCGTTTGATAATATTTTTTCGATTTCATTAACTTTGTCTGTTGGCAGAAGCTGCGCATGAACCTCGTCGATGCCTACCTGTTCAGCAACATGAGAAGCTGTTTTCTCACGGTCACCCGTCAGCATGACCGTCTTTTTAATTCCTAAATGTTTAAGTTCAGCTAAGGCATTCTTGGTAGATGGCTTGATTGTATCTGCAATTACCAAATAACCAAGATATTGATTATCCTTCGCTACATAAACTAAAGTACCGTCAGCATCGACCGTTGGAGCCTGAATATTAAACTTATTCATCAGCTTTATATTACCGGCATAGATACGCTCGCCATTCACAACTACACTGACACCATGTCCGGCAATTTCCTCTACATCACTGATTTCAGCTTTATCAATCGCTTTTCCATAACGTTTCACGATTGACTGCGCGATAGGATGCGTAGAATAGCTTTCCGCATAAGCGGCATAGCGCAGCAGAGCATCTTCATCATTGCCATTAATTTCAGTCACTGAGAATGTGCCGGTTGTTAATGTACCGGTCTTATCAAATACGATTGTATCTAAATCTTTTAATACTTCCAGATAATTGCCGCCTTTAATCAGCACACCTTTTTTGCTGGCAGCACCGATACCCGCGAAATAACCAAGAGGTACAGATAATACAAGAGCACATGGGCATGAGATGACTAAGAAAGTACATGCACGGCTGATCCATTCAGTCCATTCATAGCCAGTATTAAAGAATTGAGGAATAATCGCGATAGCCAATGCCAAGCCGCAGACAATTGGTGTATAAATCCGCGCAAAGCTTGTGATTTTCTGTTCAGTAACAGCTTTTTTACTTGAGGCATTTTCCACAAGCTCAAGGATTCTTGATACCGTTGATTCACCATAAGGCTTACTTACTTTAATCTGAAGAACACTGTTTAGATTTACACAGCCAGCCATAACTTCATTACCTTCTTCAACCTCAGCCGGCATACTTTCACCAGTTAGCGCTGATGTATCCACTGAACCGCTGCCATTCACAATAACGCCGTCAAGCGGAATTCTTTCACCTGGTTTCACAAGAATCAAATCATTAACTTTTACTGTATCAGGATGCACATCTATTTCTTTGCCGTCTTTAATGCAGTGGGCAATCTCACTTTTAATATTCATCAGATTAGCAATTGATTCCCTTGACTTGCCTACTGAGAAGCTTTGGAACATTTCACCAACCTCATAGAAAATCAAAACTGCAATAGCTTCTTTATAGTCCCCGATTGCTAATGCACCGATAGTCGCAATACCCATCAGGAAATTTTCATCAAAAATCTCTCCGCGCCGAATATTTTTAATTGCTTTCTTTAAAACCTTCCAGCCGGTAATCAGATACGCTGTCAAATAGAATACAAGTGACAGTACATTATTCTCTCTGAAAACAATACCTAGAATCAGCAGGATGGCACCGATCACAATTGGAACTAGCTGCTGCTTCACACCATCACTGGCTTTCTTAACCGACTTTGTTTCAGTTTCTTCAATGACCACTTCATCTTCCATTGATAATATGGTTTTCTTCATGAGTTCCTTAACTTGCTTTTCATCATAGCCTTCCTGAATATCAAACAGCAAGGCGCCGGTTGTGAAATTCAATGAAGCTTGTTTAATACCATCAAGAGTATTAAGTTTATCCTCAATCTTTAATGCACAATTAGCACAGTCAAGACCGCTGATATTCCATTTATGCTTACCGCTTTGAACACGTTCTGACACTGCTTCATGATCATGGCCGCAGCCGCATTCATGATCGTGATGATGGTGACTATTCTTTTTGATAACTTCAACCTCATCCTCAAGCTCAGTAATCGTATCTATAACATGTTTTTCTGCCGCTTCAGAAAATTCCTTGTATTTAACCACACATTTTAATGTAGCAAAATCTACCGCCGCCGTTTCAACTTCAGACAGCTTGTTCAATTGGCTTTCAATCTTGATTGCACAGTTCGCGCAATCAAGACCTTTTAATAAATAATGTGCTTCATGCTGCTTTTCATGATGATGCTCATGACCGCAATTACAGCCATCCTCATGATGATGTTCCTCATGGTCATGGTGATCATGATGGTGTTCCTTATGATCATGACCGCAGCTGCATTCACCTTCATGATGATGCTCCTCATGCTTATGCGAAGCATTCTTTTTTATTACCGTTACCTCATCTTCGGTATCAATAATGCATTGAATAACCTTTTGTTCAATCTCCTCTGAATAAGTCTTATAATTAATAACACACTTCAGGGTAGCAAAATCTACAACCGCTGTTTCAATTTCCGGTAATTTATTAAGCTGCTTCTCAATCTTCATCGCACAGTTTGCACAATCAAGACCTTTAAGTAAATATTTAACCTCATTCATTTCACTAAACCTCCTATTCTTCAATTACGTGCTTATAACCAGCATCGAATATATTCTTAATATGCTCATCATCCAACGAATAATAGATGACCTTACCATCTCTGCGGAATTTTACTAAACGCGCCTGTTTCAGCGTTCTAAGCTGATGGGAAATCGCTGATTGAGAAACATTCAGCAGCACTGATAAATCTCCGACACATAATTCCTTTTCAAATAATGCACAAATAATTTTGATTCTTGTTGAATCTCCGAAAACCTTAAATAATTCAGCTAGATCATATAAAATCTCATCTGCAGGAAGTTCTGCTTTTACCTTATCAATAATTTCTTGATGGATCACACCAGATCCTTGTTCTAATTCATCTGTCATAGTTTCACCTCAATATATGAACATCTGTTCATATGACAATATAATAATAAAATAGGTTATAGGTATTGTCAATACCAAAAATGAAAAAATGCTGCCATTACAGCAACATTAATTGAATTTATAATGAAAAATAGGCATTATAACCTCAATAAATAAAACCGCCCATGGCATCATCCATCCACAGGCGGTTATTTAAGCATTTTAATTCAGCAATAACTACTGATTCAGTTTTACATCTCCAACAAATGACTAAGCTCCTGAACTCTTTCATATTCTTTTTCAATATCACTCAGCATCGCGTTATAATCTGCATCCACACGTTTAACCCGCAGTGGTTCTACAATGACACAAACTGCATTATACATCGGTGTCAGCCCCATATTGGCTACAACACCCTTTAATGTATGAGCAGCCTCAAAAGCCTTTTCTAAATCACCGCTTTGTATAGCATCATTTAACTTTTTTAAATTATCATCTTTAAAAAGCATATTTAAAAATTTCCGATACATCGATTCATTATTCATGAAACGAGGCATTGTTGAATTATAGTCACCGCCATAATTTTCGAATATTTCCTTAAAATCTTCCATCAGCTTAAGCCTCCTTGCCGAAAATGAAATCATAAAGTGTTTGATATAAGCGTTCAGGCTCAATTGGCTTCGCAAGATGAGCATTCATCCCCGCCGCTTTGCTTTTCTCAATATCATCATCAAATGCATTTGCCGTCATAGCAATGATTGGTATTGAAGATGCGTCCTGATTACTTAAATGACGAATATTCATTGATGCACTTAAACCATCCATCAACGGCATACGAATATCCATCAGAATTGCATCATAATATCCAGCCTCTGATTTACTGAATTTCTCCATCGCCCGCAGCCCATTTTCAGCTGTTTCAACCATAAATCCCTTGTCTTCAAGCAGCATAACAGCTACCTCAGTATTAATTACATTATCCTCTACAAGCAGCACCCGCTTGCCTGTGAAATCATAATCCTGAGTGGCTGACGATGTTTCTTTTTCTTCTTTTTCACCTAATACTCTTGAGAAAGCTGAAATCAATGAAGATTTAAACATCGGCTTACTCATTAATAGATTTACGCCTGCCAGCTTCGCTTCATGCTCAATAGCAATCCAATCATAAGCTGTCATAATAATAATCGTTACGTCCGGGCCAACGATTTCACGTATTCTTCTGGCGGTTTCAATGCCATCCATTTCCGGCATTTTCCAGTCGATAAGAATCATTTCATAATATTTACTGCTGCCCCAAAGATGCTTTACCCGATCAATTGCTTTCCGGCCGCTGTCTACCCATTCAGCCTTGATGCCAATTTCTTCAAGTGTCATTACCGCACTTTCACAAACCGCCACATCATCATCTACGACTAATGTTTTCAAATGTGAGAAGTTGTAATGAATCTTCTTTTGATTATGACGAAGCTTCTCTTCTTCAGTAATTCCTAATTTCACATCTACAATGAATTCTGAACCAATACCTCTGATTGAACGGGCAGTAATTTTACCATCCATCATATCAACGATATTCTTAGAAATTGCAAGACCAAGACCAGTACCGCCGTAAAGTGCGGTTGTACCGGTGCTTTCCTGAGCAAATGGTTCAAAAATATGCGGCAGGAAGCTTTCATCCATACCCACACCGGTATCATTCACAATGAATCGCAGCACGGCATCATTCTTCGTTTTACGATGCTGAGCTGCTGAGAAGGTAACCTTGCCTCCCTCATTGGTAAACTTAATCGCATTACTTAAAATATTGATTAAAACCTGCTGAAGCTTCATTGCATCACCCATGTAATAATCATCAAGCGTTGGATCAACGATGCATTCATAGTCAACACCCTTAGCTGCTGCCTGTGCATAACAAATTGAATTGATACCATTTAAGAATTCTTCTGTTGGTATCTTTTCATTTTTAAGCAGCATCTTTCCGCTTTCGATACGGCTCATATCTAAAATATCATTAATCAGTGATAATAAGAAGCGGGAAGAAATACCAATTTTAGAAATACAGTCCTGAACCTGCTCATCATCACCAATCGAACGAGCCGCGATGGTGCTCATGCCAATGATTGCATTCATCGGTGTTCTAATTTCATGAGACATGCGTGAAAGGAAGTCCGTCTTAGCAGCGTTAGCCTGTTCAGCCGCTACCAATGCAGCTGCTAATTCAGCTTTCTGCTTCTGTTCCTTACGCACCACATCGGTAACATCCGTTCTTGCCATGCAGACACGGCCAAGCTCTTTATTAATATAAAACACTTGGAAACGTTTCACTAAAGGGATATTTTCTTTATTGTTCATTTCAACAACGAAGGTATAGACATCCTGCTTTTCCAGCTGAGTTTTCATATACTCAAAATCAAGCTTTTCAAGATATTCCTGACTTGCTTTCTCATTCATGCAGCGCTTTGCTAAATCATGAATATTTTTTTGAAAATCACCCTCAGGCTGCAGCATATTTTCAGGCTTATTGGTGAATGAAACCATCTGATAAGTACCCTGAATAATATCAATATCCACAATCACATCATAATCTAAATCTGCAATCCGCTTAAGCAGCTGCTCCTGAAGCTTTTGTTTCGTTGTATCAAATGTATAGAAGAATATAATCAAATCATCAGTTTCCGGATTCAGATAAGTTCTTAAATTGGTACTGACCCAAAAAGTAGATCCATCATTGCGCCGGCGCAGATATTCAAGCCGGTAATTCACTTTGCCATTTTGATAATCCGCGAGAACCTTCTGACGATTTAATGTCTTTCGAATATGATCACCGGCAATCATATCAACAGCAGAAGCCGCCAGACTCTCAATCGTTTGATCATATGTATCCCCAACATGCGCCACGGTAACTTCAGATGCGCCAAGATAATTTTCAATAATATTTTTAGTTACATTCATTCGTCCCTGAAGCGTTCCGCCTACCGAAGACAGCTCAGTGAAATAAGCCAGTTCTTCTTCATAAAGATCTCTAACTCTGGACTGTACTTTCTTTTCATCGGTAATGTCGACAAATACACAATAGAAACATGGTTCATCTCCCTCAATAAAAAGCTGAGCTTTAATTGAAATCCATTTAATTGAACCATCTTTACAAATCAGACGATTTTCATTATGTATCGTATTCCCTTGGGCAAGCTGTTCATTTAATATATTCTTCATCACTTTATAATCATCAGGATAGATAACTGCCGACATTTTATTGCCCATCGCTTTAAATTCTTCACGGGTATAGCCAAGAAAGTCAAAAAGACCGTCATTGGCATCAATTACGGAATAATCATCATCAAAGCGGCAGCGAAAAACAGCTCCCGGTATATTATTATAAAGATTTAAAATCTCTGCCTGTGCTCTTTTCTGTTCACTGATATCGATGCACACGGATACGATTGCATCTTTGCCATTTTCGGCTTTCATTTTACGGCCGGTATCATGAACCCAAATATATGAGCCATCTTTTTTACGCATCCGATACTCTACTATATATTCATCCTTATAAGCTAATTGTTCACTTACTTCCTGATCCACTCGCTGCTGATCATCCGGATGCATACAATTAATAATTAAGCCCTTAATATCCTCTACAAACTCGGCTTCATTCGCATAACCTAAATAGTTCAGCATCCATTGATTAACAAAATAATATGGAAAATCAGGCTCAATATAGCCGCCCATCATGCCGCCGGCAATTGCATCATTAAGCAGTTCCTGACGTTGTTTCATCACATTCTCAATTACGATGGTATTCGGATAATGTTCATCCTGCTGCTGGGTTACACTTGGTTCTGAGAAATGAAGATTACAGATCAGCCATTCCTCATTATCTTTACGCATCACAAAAAAGCCGTTCAGATGCCACGCATAAACTGAATTTTTAAGAGTAAACTGTGCAGAAAGCGTATAAACCGTATCACTTAACTGCCGATCATAAATAAATTCCAGCTTAACATGAAATGGCTCACTGATTTCCTTAATATCCTCAAGGATATAATTCATCATTTCGTCTTTGCCATTTGCGAATTCTTTTTCACTTGTACCGATAAACTGTACATCTTCACATAAATAATTAGCTGCCTGCTTTAGATCGCGCTCCTGAAACCAGGTGATACAAAAATTTACAGCTGTTTGCTTGGCATCGACATTTCTCATTCCATTCATCCTTCTTTCCAAAAACAACAGCTGCCTCTGTTTTCCTTTTTAGCCTGAAGCAGTGCCTGATCAGCTTTTTCCAAAACATCACTAAAAATATCCAGCTCTTCCATAACGGCAGCACCCGCTGAACATGACCATGTATATTCATTTTTAATACACTTGTTATTACTTGCGGTACAGATTTCATGACCCAGCTTTTCAATACCTTCAGCGGATGTCTGAGTAGCCACGATGACAAATTCATCGCCGCCGATTCTCGCCAGTAAATCCTTTTCGCTTGTGCAGGCACGAAGAATCATACTGAACTGAGTCAATTCCTGATCACCCGCGCGGTGTCCGCATTCGTCATTATGATTATTAAGATCATCAAGATCAAAAATAAATACCGCTGCTGGCAGATCTTTTTTATTTAAGCTGCGGACTGCATTTTCAAGACCGTGACGATTTAACAGACCTGTAAGATGATCCTTATAGGCGGTTTCCTGCAGCTCACGGATTTTGCGCTGTGCCGCCGCGTCACGAACAGACCGCTGTACGCGTTTTAATAAGCTGTCCATATTATGCGGTTTAGCAATATAATCATCAGCCCCGCTGTCCAGCGCCCGGCTTTCCAAATCAGCATTAGCTGATGATGACGCAATGACCGGCAGATTCCAATACTGCTTCTCACTCTGTATAAAATTGATAATTTTAAAACCATCATCATTCGGCAAAGTTAACGACACTACAAGGCCTGCCGTATTCGGATGATCTTCAAGATAACCGAAGGTCTCTGTACTATTATTTGTATCAACAATCTGATAAGAACCCCGCAGTGCTTTGCGGATATTCTCGCAATAAGTTTTATCTTCATCAGCAATCAGCAGTACCGGCAGCTCTGTCAATATTTCACAGACATCGTCCAGTTCGCTTTCAGCATCTTTGCGACTATCCGCAGATAAAAGCTTTTCAAATTCAAGTTTTGGTAAAGGCCGTGCGAAATAATAACCCTGCACATAGTCACAGCCTATTTCACTCAAGCGGCTCAGCTGATCCTTTGTTTCAACACCCTCAGCAACAACACTGACATGCATCCAACGAGCCAGATCAATAATAAATTGCAGAATCCCCTGACTGTTTGGTTTTGCCGTTTCATTCTGGATAAATTTCATATCCAGCTTTAAAATATCGATCGGCATTTCATTCAGCATATTCAAAGAAGAATAACCGCTGCCAAAATCATCCATTTCGATAATAAAACCTAACTCACGCAAATGGGTTACAGTATCAATGATTTGTTTAGGATTTTCCGTATAGGCGCTTTCTGTAATTTCTAAATGCAGCCGTGAAGGCGCTAAACCATACTTATTAATAATTTTAATTAAAATATCAGCCAAATCAGCATTATAAATATCCGCTCTTGATACATTGACGGATACTGAAATCGGAGTAAAACCACGATCATCCCATTCCTTAATCAAAGCGCATGTTTTATCCCATACATATTGATCCAGTTTCGTAATAAAACCATTTTTTTCAAATAAAGGGATAAATTTATCAGGCGGCTGAAAACCAAGCTCAGGATGAATCCAGCGAACTAACGCTTCCGCACCAACTAAATTTTCATCCTTGATACGATACTTTGGCTGTAAATAAACCAAAAACTGTTCCTTAGCCAAAGCGTCTTCCATACTGTCAGTAATAGCCTGATCTTTTAATAATTCATTACGCAGCTTATCATCATATACAGCAAAATATTTACCATACTGACCTTTAATGCTGTGAGCAGCCAATAGCGCGCGGTCACACATCTGTTCAACCGAAACACTGATGTCTTCAATATAATAAATACCCCACTTCATCACAATATTGCGTACTTCTAAAAAATTATTTACCTCAGTGCTGATTTCACTGAATAATTCATTGGTATAAATATTGTTATGTTCTAAAAGACACGCAAAACGATCGGAATTAAGCCGTCCGCAGATGCCGATATTATTCACTCTTGTTTTATACATATCAGCGATACCGCGCAATAAGCGGTCACCGGCCGGGATACCAAATACATCATTAATTAATTTAAAATTTTCAACATCCGAACAGATAATATCATATTTACGATCCGGGTTACGCAGCAGAATTTCTTTTACACGCTGATAAAAGAATGCCTTGCTGTAAAGACCTGTCAGCTGATCATACTGAATCTGATTAATCATTGCGGCTGTTTCTCTAAGATTGATGATACTCGCTACACGATGCAGAATAATCTGTGGTTTATATGGCTTCGCTACAAAATCCGTAGCGCCATGAGATAAAGCGGCAACCTCATCAGATTCGCCGTCATTTTGTGTTGTAACAATAACAGGAATAAAAGAATAAGAAGGATCAGCTTTCATGATAGAAAGAAAAGTATAGCCATCCATGACTGGCATTACAATATCTAAAAGGATCAGTGAAATTCCTTCACCGTATTGTTTAAGCTTCTTTAATGCTTCTTCGCCATTTTCTGCTTCCAATACATCATAATTGGAATCAAGTATCTGACAAAGCAAGCTTCGATTCAGCTCATTATCTTCAACAACCAAGACCTTCCTTCTTGAAAACATGCAATGTCCCCCTTTGTTCCTTGAATTATACAGGATACTAGTACAAACGGATTTGAAGAAAAAAAAGTTAACTTATCCATGTCCATCAACTGTCAATTTTCATGGTTCTGTATTAAATTCAGCGACATTCTTATATGGTCTAATTCTATCATAGAGCTGATAAAAAGGCAATTCCTTTCAAAGCATAAGCCCTTGACTATCAGCTATTTAGAAGCTTTTTAAAAGATTGTCATGGATTTTTAAATGATTCAGTAAGAAAAAAAGAGATGAAACAAATCACCTCTTATAAGTTAATAAAAATTCTGTAATTTTACTGATAAAATCTGCATTACACTATTTTTATTTCTGCCTTTTTCATAAGCTCCCGCACCACATAACTGCCGGCACTTAAACCAGCCGCTGCCGGTACAAAGGATGTACTTGCCGGCGGCATTTTCTCTTTTCGTGTCTTACCTTCTTCATTGATTACCCGTGTTTGAGTAATCGGCAGTTCTTTTGAAAAGATTACCGGTATTTTACCTTTAATGCGGCGTTTGCGGACGATATTGCGCATAACCTTAGCCAGCGGATCATTTGCGGTTTTCATTAAATCACAGATTTCAATCTTAGTCGGATCGAAACGGTTAGCCATACCCATACTTGAAATAAAAGGTATATTTCTTGCTTTGCATGCTTCAATTAAATCCGCTTTGCTGGTGATTGTATCGATACAGTCAATAACAAAATCAATCGGCTGATCAAAAATTTCATCATTGACTGCCGCTGAGTAGAATAAGGGTTTTTCAATTACCTTACAGTCCCGGTTAAAAGAATGAATCCGTTCTGCCATCACCTGCGTTTTAGCTTTTCCGATCGTTGTATATACGGCATGAATCTGGCGATTCAAATTACTTTCCGCGACGGTATCCGCATCAACCAAAATCAATGTGCCGATGCCTGAACGCGCCAGACTTTCCGCGGCAAATGAGCCGACACCGCCAACACCGGCGATTAATACACAAGCATCATTTAACGTTTTGATACCCGCTTCGCCGATCAGCAGTTCAACCCGCTGCAAAGCCTCATTCATTTAACGGTTTCCTTTCTTCTTTAAATTGGCTAAAAGCCATGCTAACGCATTCAATAATCGTGTGCTATTGTTCATCTTCAGTCCTCCAATATATAACATGTTTCGGCGATTTCTGCCTTGGCATCTAAAATATGCTTCCATTGATAGTTATATCCAAGCGATACATTAACAATACGGATACCTTCAATTTCTTTTGACATCCGCATATGTGAATGCGCGCAGATATTCATCTCTACATCATATTTCTTAAACAATTCTAAAAAGCGGCTGCTGCCTAAATAATTGGCGGCAGTATTAAAATACGGGAGCCTCCATTTTTTAATACATTGCGGAGTTGGCAGCATATGTGTAACAACCATAATTTTCTTATTGGTTTTTTTGGCAGCGGCCAGCAGTCTTTCCAAACGGTCAAGACTTTCCTGAGTGCGTGCCACATCTAGTTTTTCATCAACAATATTACCGTCGATAAATTTACGGTCAGGCCAGCGGATAAGTGAAACCTTTTTCTTGCTGAGCTTTTGATAATCTAAGTTTGGATAGCTTGGATCAAAGGAAAAATCATACCAGCCGCATTCACCAAGAATGATCCAATTCTTTGTTTCAATCGGATGCGCTGCAAGACTTGTCTCATCCTGCATCAGCCGTTCAAAATAATGCTGTGATTCTTCCATGGTCTGAATACGCTCACCGGCCAGATTCTTTTTCAGTTCACAATAGAGTTCATGATTGCCGGGAATCTGCATTACCTTCGCGCGGCATGATTTCTGCAGCTGACGATAAAAATACAAAGTTTTCACTGCCCCAGTAGATGTATCACCGGCAAAGATCAGGATATCAATCTTATTATCCTCGCAAAATTCCGAAAAGCACTTAACAAAATCATGATGATGATTATAATCTTCATGTACATCCGCAATAAATGCAATCCGCATGCAATCACTTCCTTTGCAATATAATATACCACAAATCAACAAAATGGTCGAATTATGACACTTTTGATAGGATGATCAAAAAGAAAAAAGGGCTGTCATCCCTATGTTTATGATGCTTAACCCTTATTCGCAAGCCATTCTTTAACTCTGGCAAACAGCTTCTTATGCCAATCTTCATCGCCAATGTCAAACCATTCCACATGCATCTGATTGTTGAACCATGTATACTGCCGCTTGGCAAATTGTCTGGAATTCTTTTTGATTAATTCCGCCGTTTCTTCTACTGTCTGATTTCCCAGGAAATACTGCTTCCATTCTTTATAGCCAATCCCCTGCATACTTTGTAAATCCCAAACTGATTCATCATGAGGCTCAATCAGCTTACGAATTTCCTCCTCAAGTCCATCAGCGATCATTTTATCTACACGCAGATTAATCCGGCGATATAATTCATCACGGTCACAGGTTAAACCAAGTACCAGCGCATCATAGATTGGTTTATGCTGCTGCTGTTGCTCGGCATCGCTTTTCCGCTGACCAAGATGGGCACGCATTAAAGCTCGTTCCACCCGTTTGCGATTGTTTTTATGAATCGTGCCGCATGCTTTTGGATCTACAATCAAAAGCATATGATAAACCTCATCATTACTGCGTTCTTTTAAGAATGCACTGAATTCTTCATCAATTTCTTCTTCATGAAATTCATAGTCATAATAGAGTGATTTCAAATATAAGCCCGTACCGCCGACAATGATTGGCAGCTTGCTGCGCTGAGTCATTGAATGAATTGCCTTACGTGCTTCACTTTGAAAAATCATCACATTATATTCTTCATCAAAGTCGTAACAATCAACCAATTCATGAACGATGCCGTCAGCTTCTTCTTCACTGACCTTAGCGGTACCGATACTCATGCCGCGATAAACCTGCATCGAGTCACCGCTGATAATTTCACCATCAAAATATTTTGCTAATTCAATGCTGCACTTTGTTTTGCCGACACCAGTCGGACCAGCTAATATCAATATTTTTTCCATCATTTATCCTACCCGGTAAAAGTCCTTTTCCAACTGAGCGTCGGTGATGCAGATCATTGTAGGACGGCCATGCGGACAGTGAAACGGCTGCTCACATTTTTTTAAATCCTCAATGACCTGACGCATTTCATCCATGGTTAAAGCCCGGTTGAATCGAATACTTGAATGACATGCCAAGGAAGCTAACGCGGATTTACGCAGCTTCGCTTCTGATATTTCATTATTTTTTAAAAACAAATCAACTAGGTCATGAACAAAATAATTCAAATTTGTATTCTTAAGCCATAGCGGTATTTCACGGAGAATCACACTGTCTTCACCAAATAATTCCAACTCAATATGCATCGGTGAAAGCATCGCGTTAATATCCTCAAGCTGGACAATAGCCGCTGGTGTTAATTTAATCGTTTCAGGTATTAAAAGCTGCTGCATCATGACATCCTTTGCGAAAATATTCTTTTTTAACTGTTCATAATGATATTTCTCCTGCGCCGCATGCTGATCAATAACATACAAGCCCTTTTCTCCCGATGCCAGAATATAACAATTATGGAATTGTCCGATAACCGTTAATTCAGGAAATGATTCATTAACCTTATCAACCTGTTTAACGAGATCCTCCTGACTTGGAATACAAGCGTCTTTTTCTGGTTCAGGCAAAGGTTTTGAAGCTGGTTCGATTTGTACAGGCTCTGCCTTTTTCGCAAACTGCTGAAGCGGCACAAAAATGGAAGCTGATTCTTTTAACATTGGCTGAACCGGCTTTGGCGCTGAATCCTTTGGTACCATCGGCTTACTTTGTGCTTCATTTTTAGTGAAATCAGCGGTATAGATTGGATATGCCTCAGCCTCATTCATTTCAAAGCTATTCGCTAATTCTTTGTTTAATTGTACGGTCTGTTCCTTTTTCTCATCAAAATCAAATTTAGGCATTTCCGCAATGACTTTCTCTTTTACGGTTTTAACCTCACTGACCTGAAGCGCCTTTTTTAACCCTTCACTTAACGATAAATAAATCAGATTTTCACACTGTTTTTCTTTTGATAAACGAATTTCCCATTTTGAAGGATGCACATTGACGTCAACGAGCTGCGCGTCCATTTCAATATTCAGCACAACAATCGGGAAACGATCACTGGGCAGATAAGGCGCATATGCATCTTGAATCGCTTTTTGCAGGCGCATTGAACGCACCATTCGTTTATTGATATAAATCAGCATGTAATACTTAGTTGCCCGGTTGAAATTAGGCTGTGCCGCATAACCGCTGATAGTATAGTCGGCATCACTGTTTTCAATGCGGATAGCGCTTTTAGCGAGATCACGGCCATAAATCTGCATTAATACTTCCTGCAGATTGCCGCTGCCATTGGTTCTGAATGTCTCAACATCATTATGTACCAATCGAAAAGCAATATCCGGATTCGCAAAGGCAAATTTCTGAATGACATCAGAAATAAGTGAAAATTCATATTGCGGTGACTTCAAATGCTTAAATCTAGCCGGTGTTCTTTGAAAGAGATCACGGATATCAATCTGTGTACCCTTTGGTGCCGCAAAACGTTCATGCATCAGCTGTTTGCCATAGTGTACCTGAACCTTTGTCGATGAAGTTCCGTCACTTGTTAAAAGGTCAACCGCCGCCACAGATGCGATCGAGGGCAGTGCCTCTCCGCGAAAGCCTAAGGTATGGATATTCCACAGATCCTCATCTTTTTGAATCTTACTTGTCGCGTGACGTTCAAAGGCCATGCGGGCATCTTCAAAATCCATACCGATGCCATCATCAATAATTGTAATGCAGTCTAAACCGCCGTTGATGATTCTGACTTCAATTGATGAAGCCTTCGCGTCAATCGAATTTTCAACACATTCCTTAACAATACCCATCGGTCTTTCTACTACCTCACCGGCGGCAATCATATTCGTTAAATGCTCATTCATCGTATGAATTCTTGCCACGTGAAACACCTCCTCAGCGTTTTAATTTTGCTTTGATTTCATATAAATATGCCAATGCGTCACGCGCTGACATAGCATCTAAATCAACTGCTGCCAGCTGATCGCAGACATCACGCTCGATAATATATTCCTCTTTAGGAAATTGGAATTCACTGGCCGCTTCAAGATCAAGCGACTGCTGAGATTCCAAACCTGCCAATATCTGTTTTGCTCTTTCAAGCACTGATTCCGGAAGCTTCGCCAAACGAGCTACATTAATACCATAACTCTTATCAGCTCTGCCTTCATTCACTTTATACAAGAAGGTTACATGATCATTTTCTTCGTGTACTTCGACATGCAGATTCCGGATAGAAGGATATTTTTCTTCTAATGCGGTCAATTCATGATAGTGCGTAGAGAATAATGTTTTAGCGCCGATTTTCTGATCAATGTACTCCAGAATAGCATGAGCTAATGACATACCGTCATAAGTGGAAGTTCCGCGCCCAATTTCATCAAATAAAATCAGTGAATCTTTTGTTGCATATTTCAGCGCATTATTTGCCTCTGTCATCTCAACCATGAAGGTAGACTGGCCGCTCATGATATCATCACTGGCGCCGATGCGTGTAAAGATTTTATCAAAAATAGGCAGATGCGCTTTTTTAGCTGGTACAAAACAGCCAACCTGGGCCATGATGACAATGCATGCAAGCTGACGCATATAGGTTGATTTACCGCCCATATTAGGACCGGTAATCAGTACAATATCATTTGTTTCACTCATTTTTAAATCATTGGCGATATAACGGTTATTTTTTAACACTTTCTCAAGAATTGGATGTCTTGCGTCAACCAAGTCAATTTCATGGGTCTTATGGAACACAGGCCGAACATAACCGTTTTCATTTGATACAATAGCTAATGAATACAAAGCATCAATCATCGCCACTGCCGATGCCAGTTCATGAAGCTTTGGCAGATATGTTTTAATTTGTGAAATCAGCTGATTAAACAATTCGATTTCCATTCGGATACTTTTTTCCTGAGCATGCAGGATCGCATCTTCTTTTTCTTTTAATTCACTAGTTACATAACGTTCCGCATTCGTCAATGTTTGTTTGCGGATATAACCATATTCATCTTTTACTAAAGGAACATTCCCCTTGCTGACTTCAATATAATAACCAAACACACGATTATAACCAATCTTGAGATTCTTGATCTGTGTCCGTTCACGTTCCTTAGCTTCAAGCTCTAAAATCCAATCCTGCCCGGATTTACCGATACGCTTCAGTTCATCTAATTCAGCATTGTATCCTTCCACAAAGATATTACCGTCTTTGATACTGATCGGTGGATTCTCAACAAACGCACCGTCAAGCATCGTCTTTAATTCAGTACATGGATCAAGATTTTGGAGGTAGCTGTAAGGCGCGCAGTCGGCAAATGATCTTAAAACAGCCGGAATAGCCGTCAATGAATCAAAGAGTCTGACGCAGTCTTTGGGATTAGCACTGCCGTAAGCAATACGGGCGCATAAGCGTTCAAGATCATATACATTGGATAATTCTTCCCGAAGCTCATCCTTCAGAATGAAATTGCTGTTCAAATAATCGATTGCATCCTCGCGCTGTTCAATCTTCGCCTGATCAACAAGCGGATACTCAATCCAGCGGCGCAGCATTCTTGATCCCATAGCCGTCTGACAGTGATCCATAAAACTCCAAAGCGTTTCTGATTTACTTGAGGTTCTTAATGTCTGCGTTAATTCCAGATTCTGACGGGTAGAAAAATCCATCTGCAAGCTGTCTTCCTCATCAAGCAGTACAACTGGTGTCAGATGCTCCATCTTTTGTTTCTGTGTTTCATCCAAATAATTCGTAAGCAAACCAACCGCATGCTGAACGTGCGGGTTATCAATCGCTTCCACCAGTGACCGATATTCATCCTTAAGCTGAATATCATTAAACATAGATATTGTCACAGTTTCAAAATCCTCAATCAGCTTGATATATTTCTTATCAAAATTATTAGGCAGAATTACTTCACGAACATTACAGCTTAAACAGATCTTCTGAATACCCGCCGCATTGCGATCAAATAATTGCGCATGCATATCACCGGTAGTCATCTCACAATAAACAGCAGCGATGCCATATTGATAATCAATCAATGAAGCCAGATAAACACTTTCTTTCTCATTGCCATTTTCATCCATTACCGTACCCGGCGTAATAATTCTGATACAGCCGCGCTGCACGATACCTTTAGCCGTTGCGGGATCTTCCAGCTGTTCCACAACCGCAACCTTATATCCTTTCTGAGTCAGACGCAGGATATAACCATTCGCGGCATGATAAGGAATACCGCACATTGGCACACGTTCCTCAGCACCGGCATTTCTGCCTGTCAATACTAAATCCAACTCTCTTGATGCTGTTTTCGCATCATCGAAAAACATCTCATAGAAATCACCGAGCCGATAGAAAACAATGCAGTCCTGATACTTCTTTTTTTCTTCAAGATAATGCATCATCATCGGTGTATATTTTACTTCTTCTGACATTCTTACACCCTCATTTCACTTTCTCTATTATAACAAAATTACCTATTCAATGAAAGAAAAAAGGCCTTGGAATCAAGCCTCCTCAGCCTTATTATGTTTCCGTACGCGCAGCTTTTTGCGCTGATTTAATTCAGCCACCGATTTACTTCGGCGCAATATTTCATTACGGATAATCGTTGACATATTTCCCAAACGAATCAGATAACCGCCCTTCGCTTCCAAGATCAAATAAGCGCCATAACTCTGCAGGACAGCATAATCGATCAATTCGCGGTTTTTCAGTTCCACCGTCAATTTATCCGGTGTTGATTGGGCATCAATAATATTATCAATACCGCCCAAAGCATTAATAATCTCATTTGTTGTCTTTTCTTTATCAACAAATTGGAAGAGGCCGAAAGCATATTTACTAAAATAAGCTCTGGTCAGGAAAACAAATAAAATCGCGGCACCTAAACCGATAATCAACATTTTCATTAAGCTTGGCAAAACGTAGGCACTGCGGAAATACTGAATAAGATCTAAACCTGCACCCGGATTGGCAAATAAAAGTGCATCGCTGAAATTATAACCAATAATTACATTAAAGATATGCAGGAACGCATATAACAAACCAACGATTACAATATAGAAACCATATAACATCGGTGAGAGCAGCAGGATCAGAAATTCCGCCGGCAGCGGATTCCCGCAGAATACCGATATTAAGATAGCCAGTAAAAAGAAAAGCCAATAACGCCCGCGGTCTTTGCGGCTCGTACACAAACTATAATACGCGATATAAAAAGCCGGAATAATAAATAGGTTAATCACATAATAAGGTGTTATAAAACCACCGGTAGTCGTCGCCTGAACACCTTGTGCCTTTTGGGCTGTCCAGATAGCGACATCGCCAAAGAAATTTAACCCTACTTCATTCATCCATGTTCCGCCAGAACTTGTAAACCAGAAAATATTTCTTGGGATATCGACCAGTCCTAAAATAGCGCTTATTCTTTCAAACATGCCATACAGCATTAAGTTAATCGGATTCGTAATATCCTTGGCAATTAAGTCAAAGAAAAGGTTTAACCCTTGGATTATATAAGGCCATATAAATGCCAGTGCGACACCGCTGACCACACTTAATATCAGAATTGTGATTACTGCCCAAGCATCATGATCAATGAAGGAAAAGATACCATATACTGAATGATGGCGCGAATGCTGATAGCATTTCATCGTAATAAAATAACTGATAACTAATGAAAAAATACCCATATTATATGGATCTACAATCCCTGAACCGCTGATTGGCAAAACATCAAAGTTGATTGAAATACCTAAGACTTCCTTATAGAAATATGATGGAAATGTTGTATCCAAAAAGAAAGTCATGGATATATTAATCAACAGATAGGCAATGACACCTACAATAACCGGCACACTGTCTTCAAATTTCTTTGATAAAACTTTTAAATATACCAGCACAGGAAAAATATTAATCAGAAAAGCACCTATATATCGAAACATTTCACTGGCACGAATGATGTTTTGATTCGTAACTGACCATAAAAATGCTACATTAGGATTGATTATTGCGCTGCCGACCCCTAACAAAACGGTTGCTAAAAAGAGGATTTTTAACGGAAATTGCATAAATTCTAATAAAGAATGCCATTTTGACATACCATCACCTCTTCATATATGATACCATTATTATAGTTTCTTATCAAACAGAAAGGAGTTGTTTTATGAATCTGAAAATTGCCGAAAACCAATCTGATTTCTTTTCATGCATGCTCATTCGATCCCGGGTATTCATGATTGAACAGAATGTTGATATCAGTCTTGAGCTTGATGAAGAAGACAAGACATGTACTCATTATTGTCTCTATGATGATGAAGGAAAAGCTGTTGGAACATGCCGTGTTCTGAAGCATGGTGATGTTGCACATCTTGGCCGAGTTGCTGTTTTAAAGGAAGCTCGAGGCCATGGCTATGGAGCTTATATGCTTAAAGAAGTAGAAAAGCATTGCCGAAAGCTGGGTTATAAAAAAATCGAGCTTGGTGCACAGCTTCACGCACTGCCATTTTATGAGAAACAAGGTTATCATGCTTATGGAGATATTTTTCTCGATGCGGATATCCAGCACCGAATGATGGTGAAGGAACTATGAAGCAGGAATTATCCAGAGTAAAGGAACCCAAACGTTTTGATTTCATATTAGCCAGTATTATCGTTGTCATGATTCTGACCAGTTTGCTTTCTATTTATTCTTCTTTAAAGCTGGTGCCGGCATCTTATGGCGGATATGGGTTAATCTTGAAACAGCTCATGTGGGCGGTTGTAGGTTTAGTTGCCATTATCGTAATTATGTACTTTGGCAATGATGCGCTTTATGATTTTATTAAAATCGTTTATTGGATCTTGCTTGTCATGCTGGTGGTTCTGTTCTTGGACATGATGTTTTGGAAAATTACCGGACGTCACTTCCCCGGCGGGTTGATTGAAGATATCAACGGTGCTGTATCCTGGTATCAGATACCGGGTATTGGAACCTTTCAGCCATCTGAATTTATGAAAATTGTATTGATTGTGAAAACTGCGCTCATCATAGATGAACATAACAAGGATAAAACAGAAGATACATACGAAAGCGATTTGAATTTATTTTATAAAATCATTAAAACATGTCTGGTGCCTGTATTATTAATTCTTTTACAGCCAGATACCGGTATTTGTATCATTATTTTTATCAGCATCGCAATCATGACTTTATGTTCAGGTGTACGCAAGGAATGGTTCACAATAGGATTGATTTTGGTACTGGTTGTCTGCGCGCTGTTTTTCTATCTCTATTTATTTCAACGCCCGTTCCTTGAACAATTCATTGCTTCCTATAAGCTGAAACGATTTGATGGTTGGATCTATCCGGAAAAGAATTACATCGATGAAGGTCATCAGCTGTATACTGCATTGTTGGCTTTAGGATCAGCGGGTTTGACAGGCATCGGTCTGCAGCCGGACACGATTTTCATCGCTGAAGCGCATACTGACTTAATCTTTGTTGTTTTTGGTCAAAGCTTTGGACTCATCGGCGCATTGTTTATTTTGATTTTATGTTTTGCGCTCGATTTTAAATTGTATACGATTACGATACAATCTAAAAATCCAATTGAGAAATATATGATCTGCGGATTCCTTGCCATGATGGTATATCAGCAGATTCAAAATATGGGAATGGTCGTTGGTTTACTGCCAATTACCGGCATAACGCTCCCCTTTATTTCTTATGGTGGTTCTTCACTGCTCTCTTACTTCATCGTTATCGGTTTAGTGATGAATGCCAGTGCTAAAGCAAAGAAATTATCTGATTACGTTTATTCCGATTAAAAAAGATCTGTCATGGAAATAGCTTCTGAAACTGTTTCACATGCAGATCTTTTTATTTGCTAATATAAATTTCTCAGTCTTTTTAAATAACTGTTCTGGCGGTAATGCACAAATAGAATCTTCTTTTTACACATTGAAATCTTAAGTTCAAGCACATCATCTATTTCCATATGTTCATGATCGTAACACAGAATAGCTGATTTAAAATTTTTGCTTTTCATTGAAATGACACGCCGGTTATTCAGTATCAGAGGTACACCTAATGAATGATAAAGGCTGTGATGGATACCGGTAATTTCATGAAGCTGAAGCAGATTCAGCCCTTCATCAATTACCGCACCTTTTAAAGAACGATTGTAAGCTGTCGAGCCTGCTTGCGTACATACACACATACCAGTACCACGATAATTTTCGAAAAACTCATCGTCTATCATCACTTCTAAGTCCAAGGTTTGAATTACATTTTCAATCCGCATTTCATTGATTGCATAGACACTTTGCGTACCATTTTCTTTGATAACATCTACTCTTAATAATGGTACACCATGTGTTTCCCCTTGCTGATTGATAATATCCTGAATACAAATATCTAATTCATCCTTTGTATAATCGGTGAAAAAGCCCAAGGTACCAGTATGAATGCCAACAAAGGCGGCATATTCCAGATGCATATATTTATGTGCCGCATAAAGGAAGGTGCCGTCACCGCCAACAAAGAGTATCAGTTCAGGTTTTTCTCTGTCTTCCTGCCAACCAGCTTCAGTTAAGCGTTTTATTATAATTTCTTCGATTTGCTTTGAGCAATCATCTTTTTTAGCTACTACTGAAAATTTATTCACGCTGCCACTTCCTTTTTCTATTTACCTATTGTATCATACCTTTTGAGGTGATTCTATGATTAATCATTTAGAAACAGAATATAAGCTATTAGTCACAAAAGAACAATTTGAGTGCTTATCGGCATTATACCCTAATAAAACATTCATTCCGCAATGCAATACATACTACGATACTAAAGATATGCAGCTGCGGCAATTAAAATGTGCAATGCGTATCCGTGAGAAAGAGAATAAATTCTTATTCACTTTAAAGACACCTGATCCTGACGGACATTTGGAGCATGAATGTTTTGTGAATGAGAATTCTATCAAGGTTTTTGATGAACCATCAATTAAAAAGCTTTTGAATGAATTGGGTATTCATGATGAAATCGTTATGATAACTAATTTAAAAACTACTCGGGCTGTAGTTGATACTGGCATTGCGGAATTATGTTTTGATATTAATGAATATAATGGCATTACTGATTATGAAATAGAATATGAATTAACCGCTGATCATAATGGGATTGAGACATTTAATAAGATTCTTGCGGCTGCCGGGCTGCATTACGAAGAGAACTGTCCGTCAAAGATTGCGCGGGCAATGAGTCAATTATGAAAATATTTTTAATTTATTGTTTGTTGATGAATATAGCCGCCTTCTTTGTCATGGGATGGGATAAACGATGTGCTATACAACATAAACAGCGAATTCCTGAGAAAACCTTATTTATTCTTGCCATTATCGGCGGCAGTTTAGGTTCAATATTGGCCATGATTGTCTTCCATCATAAAAATAGAAAGCCTAAGTTTTTGATAGGCTTTCCAGTGATATTTGTTTTACAAGTTGTATTGCTTTACCAGCTGCTGTCCTAATCGGACAGCTTTTTATATTCAATATTAAGAGAAGTAAGCTGAGTTTCGATATCCGGCTGGATATTCTGCGTTAAGACTCTGAAAATAATTTTTTCATATTCCGGATTGATATCTGTCAGCATCTTTCTGAATAACGTAATATGGCCAATTGTAGTCTGTATTTTATTAAAATCATTAACCAACATAGGTACATTAATAATTGTATCTTTGCCCCATTCAAGAGAATCAGCTTGGCTGCCGTTAATAAATTCGCCAGTTTTAGCTTCGTTGTACTTTCTCATTAATTGTTTAAGCATTTTTGTCTCATTCAGCTTAATTTTCTGATAAATAAAACCACATGACTGACGAATCGCATCTTGATATAATTTAATTTTAAATTCTTCTTCATTCAATTTACTTGTCCATAAATCAACACCAAAACTCATTGCTTTCATAATTATTTTTTCAGACAAGCATTGGTTTCCCTTATCTATATAAGTATAGCTTTCAAGCTTGTTAGAAAGCTTAGCATTGAATTCGCTCAGATATACCGGACTGTTGAAGAATGCGACTTCTTTCAATAAGATACATGTCATTTTTTCTGGCATTTTTTTATCTTTATTCACTTTGATGATTGCTTCCGCACAGCTCTTTTTATTCAGATAACCGTTCAAGGTACCAAATTTTCTCCACATGGTATTGAAACTGCATGAAGTGATTTGCCGGCATTTTCCATATCCAATGATGCCCTTTTCTCTTTTGCGCTCACTTCCCTTTGCGAGAAAGAAAAGTGTATCACCGACTTTGAAATCAGTGAATTTCATTTTAGATCCAGCGCGCCAAAAATTGAATGAATCATTGCCATTCAGACGATGAAATTCTATCATATCTTTATCAGTTACATGAACGATTGACGCCATACTTTCACCTACTTACTTAATTTCTAACCAATAATATGAACCCGGTGTTCCCGGAACTTGTGTATCTCCTGTATTTTGTCTATTAATATAATATTTACCATCATAATAGATTTTCTGACCTTCTTTTATATTAGTTCCCAAAGTTTTTTCTATAGCTTCTTTCCCAATACCATCAATAACAACCGCCTTTTCATTTGTTAATTCTAATAATCCGTATATTGAACCATTCATATTATCAATCCAAGTTGGATTCTTGACAATATAATAACTTATAACTTTGCCATCTCTATCTTTCATTTCTACGATAGTTCCTGGTTGAAGTGTTTTTTTTATTTCTTCCCCTTTCACAACTGATATTACGTTTTCATAATTAACATCTAACTCAGTTCCAGGAATTTTAGGAGTTGTTGATTCTTCTGGGTCTGAATCTTCGGACTTATCACCATCGCCAGATTCTTCACCCGTTTCCTCGTTTTTATCTTCATCTTCTCCATGAATGCTGCATATTACTTTGCCGTTAGCATCATCATATGTATAAACACCGCCTGCTGGACATTTACTGCCCTGATATTCTTTTCCGTCATCACTTTCAATATATTCACTCAATTTTATCTCCTTAGCACTCTTTGCTTTATAGAAAGTATAGGAGCGTTCTATAATATGTCTATTGGCTTCACAAGTTGCTTTTTGTGCATCTTTAGTATAACCTAAAAACGATGGCACTAAGAATAATGCTAATATACCTAAAATTGCTATTACAACAATTAGTTCAATTAATGTAAAACCTTTTTTATTTTTCACTCGCCTCACCTACAATAATTATATAAGAATTATAGTCAAAAAGAAAGGACAGTTTTACTGTCCAATTTGTTTTCTTCCTTCAATAGCCTTTATTAATGTGAGTTCATCTGCATAATCAAGATGTCCGCCCATTGGCAATCCATGCGCAATTCGAGTTACAGTTACAGCTTTCTTTTCTAATAATTTCGATAGATAAAGTGCTGTTGTTTCACCCTCTACGGTAGGATTGGTGGCAATAATAATTTCTTTTGTATCCTCATTGATACGCTCAATGAGTGAATTTATATTCAGATCATCCGGCATTATGCCCTTTGATGTAGAAATCACACCATTTAGTACATGATAGACACCATGATATTCCTGCGTTTTTTCCATTGCGACTACATCCTTAATGGTCTCTACAACACAAATAATTGTTTGATCGCGCTGTCCATCTGAGCAAATATCACATTTATCATGTTCAGCCAAATTACCGCATACCACACAGGGCCTCAGCTGATTTTTAGCATTAGTTATATTTTTAATAAAATCATCAGTATCTTCTTGATTCCATTTTAAACATTCAAACGCATATCTTTCTGCTGTTTTCAATCCAACACCTGGCAGTTTTCTGAAGTTATTAACTAAGGCTTCAAATATTGCTGGATACATTAGAATGCTCCCGGTAATTTAACTCCGCCTGTTAATTGGTTCATTACTTCTTCTCTTTCAGATACAGCTTTCTTAACTGCTTCATTAACACCCATAAGAATCATATCTTCAAGAAGTTCTTTATTCTCAGCAGTCAGCAATGTTTCATCGATTTCAACCTTTGTTACTTCATATGCTCCATTGCATTCTACTTGTACAACACCATTATTAACTAATGCGCAGTATTTTCTTTCTTTAAGTGCTTTTTCAGCTTTTCCGATTTCAGCCTGCATTTTTTGTGCCTGTTTTAATAAACTTTGAATATTCATTTGATTAGTCCTCCTTAATAATTAAATTTTCTTCACCAAATAAATCTGTTACGATCTCTCGATCACTCTTTTCAGTTTTTTTTTCTTCTTCTATCTCAAAACTCATTGGTTCTGGTAAAGTACCGTTTTTCTGACGTCTGACAAATTCTTTAATCACGTCACTCTGATGAGTAGCTGTAATGGCAAATACCTTTTTAGATTTTGATAAAACCAAGTTCATGAAACTTAAGAATTTATTATCACTATCTAATTCATTAATCTGATTAGCAATTGCCTGATTGTCCACAGAGAGTATTACATACTGCTCCCCACTGGCCACAATTTTACTGCCGCGAAGCAGATTTGCTTCTTTAGCCCAAGCTGGATCATGATAATAATCATCAAGAGCTTTCATTTTATCTGAATCTGCCTGTTTAAAAGCTTTATTTGCGCCAACCAGTAAACGAAGAATCATTTCATCTTTTAATGGCTTTGCACTTTTAGCTTCTCGAACGACCGTTGGTTTTGCTTTTCTTTCAACCACAATTTCCTGCGGCATGTCCATAAATTCTGGTTCAGGCATATAGAACGCTTCAGGCTCTGGAATTGTTTGAACAGGTTTTAATGTTTCACGTGAAACATTTTTTCTCTCCTCTGATTTTATTGGCGTCTGAAGAGTAGTTTGTACTTCTGGTTCAATCATATTCAGTAAGCATACTTCAAAGTAAGATCCTACATTGGCAGCGAAACGGTATTTATCATACGCGTCCATAAGATATTCTATCATTTTCAATCGTTCTTTTGTAGACTTATTTATCTTAGCACTATGAATTTCATCATCTGCCAGTATTTTCAGCATACCGCTGTCCTGAGTATAGTCATGAATTACAGTTTCTTTCAGAATATCAATCAAATCCATTGTACAGCGTTTAATATCAATCCCCTTTTCAATAAGAGCTGATACCTTATTCATCAAATTCAATGCATCCTTATCACCAACCATTTGCAGAAGTTCTATTTTTTCTTTAACGGTCATGATTCCATAAATTTCATTGACATGATGTACCTGTACCTCATCTTGAGCATAGGCAATAACCTGATCTAAGATACTAAACGCATCTCTCACCCCGCCGTCAGCTAATTGGCAGATAAGACGAATGGCTTCATCATCGTATTTTATATTTTCATAATTCAGCACTGTAATCAATCGCTGCTTCATATCATTTATCGATACTTTAGTAAAATCATATCTTTGGCATCGAGAAATAATTGTTGGCAGCACCTTCTGCGGCTCAGTAGTAGCAAATATAAAGATTACATGCTCAGGCGGTTCCTCAATTGTTTTCAGCAGCGCATTAAAAGCACCTGCTGACATCATATGTACCTCATCTATGATATAAACTTTATATTTACCCTTTAAAGGCGCATATTTAACTTTCTCTATTAATTCACGTACTTCATCAACACCATTATTACTGGCAGCGTCAATTTCAATAACATCGGGATGACTGCCGTCTTGAACAGCAAGACAGTTGCTGCATTTTAAACAAGGCTTGTTATCATCAGCTTCACAATTGATTGCTTTAGCGAATATCTTAGCTATTGTTGTTTTACCTGTACCTCTTGGGCCGCAAAACAAATAAGCATGTGCTATTTTATTCTGTCTAACAGCATTTTGCAGCGTTTTAACGATATGCTGCTGACCAGCAACTTCATCAAAGTTAGTGGGCCGATATGTACGATATAATGCTTTATATGCCATAAAACACCTGCTTTCCTGCCTTTTTATTATATCAAAAATAAGCGTTTATTAATAGCAGAATATCGCTAGAAAATGATTTCCATCGCACTGAGAAATAACATACCAAATAAAAAAGAAACATTTAATTGTTTCTCTGTTTTTTCTCTTCTCTTTTGCGTTTAAAGAATTTTTTTAATAATTCAGAACATTCTTCTTTTAATATACCCTTCGTTACTTCTGGATAATGATTAAAACCTTTGATTTCATACATCTGCATGCAGCTTTCAATACATCCGCCCTTTGGATCAGCAGCACCATAAACAACACGCTTGATTCTTGATTGCAGAATAGCACCCGAACACATAGGACATGGTTCTAAGGTTACATATAAAGTACAATTTTCAAGCCGCCATGTGCCAAGCTTCTTGCAGGCCTTCTGTATAGCTAATATTTCCGCATGGGCTAATGAATCCTGTTTAGTTTCTCTTAGATTATGTGCGCGGGCAATGATTTTGTCTTCCAGTACGATAACAGCACCGATAGGTACTTCATCGATACTTTCTGCCTTCATTGCTTCCTTGATAGCAGCCTTCATATACTTTTCGTCCATATCATCCCTCGATTCGGATATAATAAAAGCTACCACACATGAAAGAGCTCCCTTATGGCTGCTTCGTTCCCGACCTGACCAGGTTCAGTAGATTCCATTGTGATAGCTATATTATTATACTAAACAATTGTGATTCTTTCAAGTGCTTCATGATTATTTTAGTCAAATTCCATAAAATAGTATACGCAGACACTTCATAAGAGCTTTTCTTAATAATTCAGTATTATACGAATGGCAATCAATATAATAATATCATCGACATATAACGTCCAATTGAATTAACTATGCAAAAGAAAAGGAGTGAATCAAATCACTCCCATATGTTTCACGTGAAACATTATTTTTTCTTTTCTATCTTCTTCATACCACCCATATAAGGTTGTAAAGCTTCAGGAATGTTCACTGATCCATCAGCGTTTAAGTTATTCTCAAGGAATGCAATCAGCATACGCGGAGGTGCAACTACCGTATTATTTAATGTATGAGCAAAATATTTGCCGTTATCACCACTAACACGAATTTGCAGACGACGAGCCTGTGCGTCACCTAAATTGGAACAGCTGCCTACCTCGAAATACTTCTTCTGGCGTGGTGACCATGCTTCTACATCCACAGATTTAACTTTTAAATCAGCTAAATCACCAGAACAGCATTCCAATGTGCGCACTGGGATATCTAATGATCTGAACAGATCAACGGTATTCTGCCATAATTTATCATACCACATAGCACTTTCTTCAGGCTTACATACAACAATCATTTCCTGCTTTTCAAATTGATGAATTCTGTATACGCCGCGTTCTTCAAGACCATGCGCCCCTTTTTCCTTACGGAAGCAAGGTGAATAGCTCGTTAAAGTCTTTGGCAGCTCTTTTTCTTCAAGAATTGTATCAATGAATTTACCAATCATTGAATGCTCACTTGTACCGATCAGATACAAATCCTCGCCTTCAATTTTATACATCATCGCATCCATTTCCGCAAAGCTCATTACGCCAGTCACAACATTACTTCTAATCATAAACGGCGGCACGCAATATGTGAAACCACGGTTTATCATAAAATCACGGGCATAAGAGATAACTGCTGAGTGAAGACGCGCAATATCGCCCATTAAATAGTAGAAACCATTACCGGCTACTTTTCTAGCACTGTCCAAATCAATACCATCAAAAGCTTCCATAATTTCTGTGTGATAAGGAATCTCAAAATCAGGAACAACTGGTTCACCATATCTTTGAACTTCCACATTTTCACTGTCATCCTTACCAATAGGAACACTAGGATCAATGATATTAGGTATCGTCATCATGATCTTCTTAACTTTTTCACCAAGTTCAACTTCTTTTTCTTCCAATGCTTTCAGACGGTCTGCTTGTTCGCTGACCTTCTTCTTCATTGCTTCAGCTTCTTCTTTTTTACCTTGAGCCATTAAAGCACCAATAGACTTTGACACCTTATTCTTTTCGGCTCTTAAAGCTTCAGCTTCCTTTTTAGTATTACGGTTCTCAATATCCAATGCGATAACTTCATCTACTAAAGGAAGTTTTGAATCCTGAAATTTCTTACGGATATTTTCTCTTACTAAATCAGGATTTTCTCTTATCAATTTAATATCAATCATTTTAATGTCCTCCTTGATAATAAAAAAGAGGTATCGTTTAAAGGGACGATACCTCGTGTTGCCACCCTTCTTGACAAAAGTAAACTTCCCTTTTGTCATCTCTAAGCTATAACGGTGCTGCCGTAATCGGATACTAATTTCACCGATTCACTCATGAGCTGATTTCAATGCCTGCCACTGATAACTCACACCAACCGTTATCTCTCTGAAAGCTTAAGACATTTACTTCTCTCAATCATCGCTTTCTAATTCTTAATAATTTAATCATGCTTCGTTATCATTGTCAATTATTTCAGCTGTATTTTCAACGATATTCTCAGCATTTTCCTCTGTTTCTGTAATTTCTTCAGCTTCTTCTTTCTCAACGATAGTTACTTTAGAAACCACTGCATCACTGTCGGATAAATTGATTAATCTAACGCCCTTAGTATTTCTGCCATAAGATGCGACATTCTCTAAGCTTAAGCGAATGATAATACCTTCATTTGTGACAATCATCGCGTCTTCATCACCATTTACAGTATGAATGCAAATCAAATTGCCGGTTGCTTCTGAAACATTAATTGTCAGAACCCCCTTAGCACCTCGCTTAGACATACGATAATCGGCAATTGGTGTTTTCTTGCCGTATCCCTTTTCAGTGACAGAAAGAATATGTGATCCTTCTTTAGATGTTGCCAAACCTACAACATAACCACCATCAACATTCATACCCTTAACACCGATTGATTTACGGCCCATTGGTCGAATGTCTGATTCATGGAAACGTGCAACCTTACCATTTGATGCAGCAATCAGAATTTCATCATCACCCGTAGTTTCCTTCACACCGATTAATTCATCATTTTCATTCAGAACAATAGCGATCTTACCTTTCTTCATGATATTTGTGAATTCTGAAGTTGCTGTTTTCTTAACTAATCCGTTCTTCGTAGCAAAAACATAATTAGCAGAACCACTGTCTTTCTTAACTGCAATCATTGCTTTAATCTTTTCTTCTTTTTCAAGTTCAAGCAGGTTAACGATAGGCATTCCCTTAGAAGTACGGCTTGATAAAGGAACCTGATAGCCCTTAATGCGATAAACCTTACCAAAATTAGAGAATAGCAGTAAATTGTCATGAGTTGACATTGTCAGCAGGAAGTCTACTACATCATCTTCATTAACTGCCATGCCCTTCACACCCTTACCGCCACGATTCTGTGTACGATATGTATCGATAGGCAGACGCTTGATATAACCATTGGTTGTCATCGTAATAACAATATCTTCAACAGGTATTAAATCCTCATCCTGCATATCAAAATCAGCATCACTGATTTCAGTACGGCGGTCATCACCGTATTTATCCCGAACTTCTGTCAATTCATTTCTGATGATTTCAAGTACACGGGAATGATTTGCAAGAATATCCTTTAAATCTGTGATTACTTTCATTAATGAGTCATATTCACTTTCAATCTTATCTCTTTCCAAACCAGTTAATCTTCTTAACTGCATTTCCAGAATTGCTTTAGCCTGAATTTCACTGAGATTAAATTGACTCATCAAACCATTCAATGCTTCCGCATTATCTCTTGATCCGCGGATCAACGCTATAATCGCATCAATATGATCCAAAGCAATTTTTAAACCTTCTAAAATATGTGCGCGGTCTTCGGCTTTTCTTAATTCAAAACGAGTTCTGCGCTCAGTAACATCGATCTGATGTTCCACGTAACACTGAAGTGCTTCTTTAACACCCAAAAGCTTTGGTGCACCATCAACTAATGCCAATAAATTAACGCCAAATGATGTCTGCAGTGAAGTCATTCGATATAACTGGTTCAGCAGCACATCAGCCTGAACATCTTTTCTTAATTCAATAACGATACGGATACCTTCACGATTTGATTCATCGCGTAAATCGGTAATTCCCTCGATAATTTTCTCTCTGACTAATGATGCAATCTTTTCAACAAGATTAGCCTTATTAACCTGATATGGAATTTCAGTAACGATTAATCGTTTCTTGCCATTATCCATTTCTTCAACATTGACACGTGATCGAGTTACGATGCTGCCGCGGCCTGTTTCAAAAGCCTGTTTAATACCTGAACGGCCTAAAATAATACCACCGGTAGGAAAATCAGGTCCGTAGATATAATTTTCCATTAGCTCCATCGTTGTAATATCCGGATTGTCCATAATTGCTAATGTCGCGTTGATAGCTTCACGCAGATTATGCGGCGGGATATTGGTAGCCATACCAACCGCAATACCCACGGCTCCATTTACAATCAGATTAGGAAAACGAGCTGGCAGAACAACTGGTTCTTTTTCCTCACCATCATAGTTATCCATAAAATCAACGGTATCTTTTTGAATATCCTTCAGCAATTCCATTGAAATCTTAGACATACGGGCTTCTGTATAACGCATCGCCGCCGCGCCGTCACCATCAATCGAACCAAAGTTACCATGCCCTTGAACTAATTCATAACGATATGAGAAATCCTGACTCATACGTACCATTGCGTCATATACTGCGGTATCGCCATGCGGATGATACTTACCGATAACGTCACCGACGATTCTCGCTGATTTCTTATAAGGTTTATCCGCCACAATTCCTAATTCATTCATTGAATGCAGGATACGGCGGTGTACAGGCTTCAAACCATCTCGTACATCTGGTAATGCACGGGCAACAATAACAGACATCGCGTAATCTAAGAAAGAAGTACGCATTTCATCCGATATTTCTCTATAAATGAGTTTATCATTATTTATATCCATGTGTATCCCTCCTAGATATCAAGATTCTTAACATAAATTGCGTTGTCAGTAATGAAATTACGACGCGGCTCAACTTCATCACCCATCAGCATTTCAAATACCTGATCGGCTTCCATTGCATCTTCTATTTTAACCTGAATCAATGTGCGGTTTGCCGGGTCCATTGTCGTTTCCCACAACTGTTCCGGATTCATTTCACCTAAACCTTTGTAACGCTGGATATTGAATTTATCTCCCATATCCGCTTTAATTTTTTCCATTTGATCATCAGAATAAGCATATTCGATGCGGTTGCCCTTCTGCAGCTTATACAGCGGCGGCTGAGCAATATATACATATCCGCCTTCAATAATAGGTCTTAAATAACGATAGAAGAAAGTCAGCATCAAAGCACGGATATGCGCGCCATCGACATCGGCATCGGTCATGATCATAATTTTATGATAACGAAGCTTGCTGACATCCATTTCTTCACCAATACCGCAGCCGAAAGCCGTAATCATTGAACGTATTTCATTATTTTCAAAAATACGCTGCAGACGAGCCTTTTCAACGTTTAATATCTTACCTCGCAGTGGCAAAATAGCCTGATATTTACTATTTCTTCCCTGCTTAGCACTGCCGCCGGCTGAATCACCCTCGACAATATAGATTTCGCATTCACTTGCGTCTTTGCTTGAGCAGTCAGCCAGCTTGCCAGGCAGACTTGAAATTTCCAGTGCGCTCTTACGGCGTGTCAATTCACGGGCTTTTTTCGCAGCTAAACGTGCCTTGCTTGCTAAAATACATTTATCAAGAATCATCTTTGCTACGTTTGGATTTTCAAGGAAGAAACGCTCAAGCTGATCACCAAATACACTTGAAACAATTTTTCTAACTTCTGAATTACCAAGCTTTGTCTTTGTCTGTCCTTCATACTGTGGATCTGGATGCTTCACTGAAATAATCGCAGTCAAACCTTCACGAACATCATCACCAGACAATGTTTCATCTTTTTTAATTAAGTTATTATCACGCCCATAGTTATTAATAACACGGGTTAAAGCCAGGCGGAAACCTTCTTCATGAGTACCGCCCTCAATCGTATTGATATTATTACAGAACGAATAAATATTTGGCACATAACCGTCATTGTACTGCATTGCAACTTCCGCAATAACGCCATCTTCAGCGCCTTCCACATAAACGATTTCATCATGCACAACTTCTTTATTCTTGTTCAAATAAGCCACATATTCTTTTATACCGCCGGAATATAAATACTCTACATATTTATCCAGCTCATCATATTTGAAAGTCAGCTTAATATTCTTATTCAGGAAAGCCAGCTGACGGATACGTTTATTTAAGACTTCAAAATCATAATGGGTGGTTTCCGTAAAAATCTCTGGATCAGCCGCAAAACGAACCAAGGTTCCATGCTTATCAGGATCACAGTCACCGATGCATGTTAACTCACCGACAGCTTTTCCGCCATCTTCAAAGCGCAGAAAATATACTTTGCTGTCCTGATAAACGGTAACTTCCAGCCATTTACTTAAAGCGTTAACGACACTGGCACCTACACCATGCAGACCGCCTGAAACTTTATACGCGCCGCCGCCGAATTTACCGCCGGCATGCAGGATTGTAAAGATTGTTTCAACCGCTGAAAATCCGCTCTTGGTATTAATACCCACCGGCATACCACGGCCATTATCTTCAACTTCAACAATATCATCCTTCGTAACACGCACATGGATATCAGTAGCATAACCAGCCAGTGCTTCATCAATTGAGTTATCAACGATTTCCCATACCAGATGATGCAGACCCTTTTCAGAGGTTGAACCAATATACATACCCGGTCTTTTACGAACAGCTTCCAAGCCCTCAAGAACCTGAATATCATCAGCGGTATAAGAATGCTCTACCTTATCTTCTAAATCAAAATGCTCATGCTTTTCTTCCATGCTAGTTCCTCCTTGCCTAGTTCTTCAGTTTCCCATTTTCGATCGTATAGAAATTAACCATTCGATCATTCAGCGAATTCATCAGATCCGTAGCGGAAATAAAAATCTGAATTTCTTTGGGTAATAAATCCAACAGCTTGCTGCGCCGGTACTGATCCAATTCACTGAATACATCATCCAGCAGCAAGATCGGCGTATCATTTTTAATCGTGTTGATCATCAGCACAATCCCAATCTTCATTGCCAGCAGAATTGTTCTTTTCTGTCCCTGCGAAGCATAATCAGCAGCATCCTTGCCATTAATCAAAATCGTAAAATCATCTTTATGTATGCCATAAGCAGTCGTTTTCATAAAACGGTCGCGTTCATAAGCTTCCTGGTATTTCGCCATGAATCCCTGCCGCATTTCATCCTCACTTAACGCAGGATCAACACAGCTCATATATTTCAGTTCAAGCTGTGTTTCATCACCTGAAAGCTCATGATAAAAGCCTTCGCTGATTTTAAGCAGATCACTCATAAACTTCACACGCTGACGCAGTATGATAACCTGCAGCTCGGCCATGCGTTCATTTAAAACGCTCATATACTCTTCACTGAATTGCTCTCTTTTTAAGACAGCATTACGTTCCTTCAAAAGTTTTGAATAATCGTTTAGCTTAGACATATAACTTTTTGAAAGCTTACCTAGCTCAATATCCATAAATCTTCTTCTAATTTTTGGCTGAGCATTAAATAAAATCATATCATCCGGGCAAAACATTACCGCATTGCATTCACCGATAAAATCTGAAACACGATGAACCGGATTACGGTAAATATAAAGATTTTTACCAGAAGCTGAAACACTCACGCGCAATTCTTCTTTCTGCTCTTTCTTCTCAAGTACCGCATCGATCCCGAAATAATCAGCATCTTTTCTGATTAAATCACTGTCATCACTGCTGCGATGAGAACGTGTAGTTGAAAGATAATATATACTTTCCAGCAGATTTGTTTTCCCCTGTGCATTCTTCCCTAAAATACAGTTAATTCCTTTTTGGAAATGAAAAATACAGTCATCATAATTTCTGAAATTTCTTAAACGCAGCTTGGTCAGAATCATCAAACAATCGTATAATGCTCACCGTTGACAATCACTCTGTCACCTGGATAGAGCTTTCTGCCGCGGCGATTTTCTAACTCATCATTTACTTTGATATCCAGTTCCTTAACAGCATATTTAGCTTCACCGCCGGACTGTACGATATCTGCCATTTTAAGCATTTGAGCTAAGGTTATAAATTCTGTATTTATTTTAATTTCCATAGAAAAAACCTCTTTCACCTATCTTAAACATTATACCACATTTTCATGTGTTTTTGGGGATTTTCTCAACTCTTTTTAACCTAAAAAAGCAAAAGAAGGATAAAAAATCCCTCTTAATTTTTTTATAAATTTTACTAAATATTTTAAGCGTATGTTCTGACTGGCAATACCAGCTGAAGGATTGAATCATCTTCAATCGGCTGAATTACAAATGGCTTCATTTCTCCGCAGAAGCTAAAGCGAATCTTGCCTTGACGAATTGCCTTTAAAGCTTCAAATACATAACGGCCATTGAATGAAATATCTAAATGCTCACCTTTAAATACCGCATTGCTGAGATTTTCCGTTGATGACCCTACCTCTTGAGAACGTGAAGAAAGGATACAAGCTTTTTCATCTAATGACAGTTTAATTACTGAAACACCATCACTCTTGATGAAAGACGCACGGTCAATCGCACCTAATATCTCTGCTGTATCAATTTCCAGTTCATAATCAAAAGCAAGCGGAATCAATCTGGAAATATCCGGGAACACCCCGTCGATCAGACGCGTTTGAATAACCGTATTTTTTAAGATGAACTGAGCTTTCTTATCGGAAATAGCAACTGTGATTTCTTCATCTGCTTCTAACGTTTTAGATACCTCATTCAGATTGCGTGATGGAATCGTGATGTTAAAAGTTAACTCCTTTTCAATCTCCACAACCTTCTTAGCAAGACGATAACTGTCAGTTCCAACACAGCGCATCGTATGACCTTCACAGAAGAAATTAACACCGGTTAAAGCGGGTCTTGTTTCACTGGTACTGGTTGCGAAAGATGTTTGTGAAATAATTTCTTTTAAAATATCTGAATTGATTGTGAAATTGTTTGCGGGTCTGATAAAGTCAATCATTGGATAATCCATGGAATTCATACCGTTGATTTTAAACTCTGCCGTTTTGCCGCTAATCTTAGTTTGAGTACCGTCTAAGATTTCAAGTTCTAATTCATCAGAATCAATCTTGCGGACAATTTCCAAAATATATTTAGCTTCAATAACAATTGAGCCAGTATCGTTGATCTGTAATGTTTCTTCGTTATCACTGTGGATTGTTGTTTGGATAGAAATATCTGAATCACTGCCAGTAAGCACAAGATGATCCAGCTTAGCTTCAATCTTAATTCCTGAGAAAGCCGGCAGCGGTGAAAAAGAAGAGATGGCTCTTGATACTGTTGACAGCGCGTTATAGAAAACTGATTTTGACACTTTGAAATACATGATGATTCCTCCTTTGAAACAGTTGTTTATTTTCTTTTTTTTAATACTATTACTACTACTATTAGGATGTGGAAAAGTGGAAAACCCTAAAATATCCTAATGAATGGTTATATTTTATCAAATTTTGATGTGGAATGATAGTTTATAATCGTGGAAAAAGTTAAGAAATACCAAGCTTGCTTTCAATCTTGCCTACCGCCTGAGCCGTCATATCATTCTGTTTGATCGATTTTGTCATCTTATCATAGGAAGACATGATTGTAGAATGATCTCGGCCGCCGAATTCAGCACCGATTTTAGAGAATGGCAGATCCATATGCTTACGGCATAAATAAATAGCAATATGACGGGCGTTAGATATACTCTTGGTTCTTGATTTTGATTCGATTTGTTGGCGGGTAAGTCCATAAAATTCACAAACAGCCTTTTTAATCCTCATTACCGACAATGTATCATCCTGATTTACAACAGCTGGATTTTCTTTAAACACTTCAACCGCAAATTTTAAATCGATAATTTCAGGATTAAAGAGGATGGCTTTAAAAATAAGGTTATTTAAAGCTCCTTCAAGACTTCTTACATCAGCAGAAAAACGATTGGCTATGTATTCAAGCACTTCTCTTTGTACCAGCACCTCTTCCTGCCTGCCCTCCAGCTTCTTTTCAAGAATAGCATAGGCTGTTTCAAACTCCGGTGAGTCAATGCCTACTGATAAACCAGAAGAAAAGCGTGAAATTAAGCGTGTTTCAATTCCTTTAAGCTCAGATGGATGAATATCACTGGTGATAATTACCTGTTTATCATTACTGATCAGCTTATTGTAAAGATTAAAGAAGATTTCCTGACTGCGGCCCCATTGCGCAAGCCGCTGAATATCATCAATTAACAGATAATCCACATTACAGATTGCTTCTTTTACTTCTTCAATCGTTTTATCTTTGATAGAGTTAACGACCAGCGTTATAAAATCTTCACTGTAAATATATAATACTTTTTTATCCGGCTGATTTTGTTTTACATAATTACCGATCGCATGCAGCAGATGTGTTTTACCTAGACCGGAATTACCGAATATAAATAATGGATTGAAAAATTTTCCGGGTGTCATGGCGCATGATAAAGCGGCAGCATGACTTTCCCGGTTGCTTTGACCAACAATGAAGTTATCAAAGGTATATTTATCAAGCAGCTTATCCTCAAGAATGACCTCTTTTTTAGGTGCCGGCTGATTCGCGTTAGCAGCATCGATATCTTTTTTTAATCTTACTTCGCACTGCATGGTTTGATCCATGACTTCGCTTAGTTTTTGCTGAACAAATGACAAACATTCAACACTTATAAAAACTTGTTTATTGATGACTGATGGGACTAAAATAATCGCTAAATCATCAATTATATCATAGAGTGTGGAATTAACAATAAACGCGTTAAAAGTAGCTGAATCAAAATAATTGCTTTCTTTAATGAGTGTTAATGTTTGGTTCCATATTGAATTTAAGTTGTTCTTAACATACGTAGACATTAGCATAACCCCTTTATTTATAGACAATTTTACTATAATTCAACTTAAAATACTATTGTTAAATCGGGCCGAAAAAAGTTTTCCACAGGAAAAACTTCAAATAGCTGTTAAGCATTGGCATTTATTAAGTTTTCCACAACTTTATGATGTGGAAAAGCTGTTGATAAACTTTTGTGGATAAAGTAAATTGTGGAAAACGTGGATAACTTTATGCCTTCAGATTTCTTTTCCATAAGTTATCAACATCAAAAAAGCCTATTATATAAGTGTTTAGTGTTGATATCAACGTTTTCCACATACGGTTGAAAACATGGTGAATTTGATTGCGGATAAGCATGTGTAAAACTATTGATAAAGGTTTTCCACAGTTGTGTAAAAATACTTTATCCCCTTTTAATGTGTCATTTTAAGTAAGATTGTGGAAACTTTGCGCAAAAGGTGGAAAACATGCATAAATTTGATCAAAAAAAGACAGAAAATCGCAGTATTTATCAGAGAATTGATTCATGTTATGCGGAATTGTTCATGCAGCCAGTCAAATAACAGCATAATATCGCGGTAGCTGTCCTTCATTGTTTCATTCAAAAAATGACAGCAACACTGCCGCTCTACTATCTAATTATTTTCCTGTTATTTTTAATTTATATTCAGCGCTGCTTGGAGGACGGTGGAAAAGTTGATGCCAGCTTTTTCTGCTTCTAATTTAAGCTATGAAAGGATCATGCAATACTGCCTTACATTAAATACATTAATCATGCATTTTCTGTGATAATATTGCTAAATCCCATCAAAACCGCTATTGACATTGATGTAAGCGTTTGCTAGAATGAAAAAGTAATAAAGGATTGTCACTCTTCGGGAGGCATCACCATCAAGAAACAAATATCTTGGGTGAAGTACAGCTTGAAGAGTTTTTATTTGTTTCTGAAAAAATTTTTATGATAAAATTAAGAAAGAAGGGATGAACATAGAAATTCTGTTGATGGAACTTCAGAAAAAGGGAAGGTGATGTCCGATGAAGGTTATGAAGAAAATAAATAACAATATCGCATTATGTATTGATGATCATCATCGGGAGTTAATCGCGGTAGGTACCGGTATAGGATTTAAACAGTGTCCTTATGAAATTGAAAATCTCGATACTATTCAGCGAACATTTTATGATGTCGATCCGATGTATTATAATTTGCTGAATGAAATATCCGTTGAGGTTTTGGAGGTAGCTGCCAGAATTGTTGATATTGCCCGTCTTAAGATTGAATCAGAATTAAGTCCTAATGTGGTTTTTACACTTGCTGATCATATCAATTTTGCAATTGAACGAATTAAAAAGAACATTCATATTCAAACACCTTTGTATAATGATATTCAGCACTTATATGAAACGGAGTTTAATTTAGGTGAGACAGCGGTAAAAATGATCCAGCAGTCAATGAAAGTTAAATTACCTAAAGGTGAAGCCTGTAATATCGCAATGCATTTTGTTAATGCAGAAACAATTTCATCTATTTCACGTCAAATGCCAAACAGCGATGAAGTAATTGAGGAAATTATTGAAATGATTGGCGCATATTTTCAAATTCATATTGATAGAAATAGTTTCAATTATTCAAGATTTGTTTCTCATTTATTGTATTTGTTGAAACGACAGGATAAAGCGGACAGTATATCCAGTGAAAACAGAACAATGTTTGTATATGTTAAAGATCAATATCCTAAAACCTATGAATGTGTTCTGAATATTAAGGACTATTTAATGAATGAAATGAATTGGACGTTAAATGATGAAGAATTATTATATTTAATGTTACATATTAATCGATTATGTGCAAGAGCGGATTGTCACCGATAGAGCATCACCCTTAGCGCAGAAATTACATGAAAATCATGTGGTTTTTGAGTTAAGGGTATTTTTATGAAAAAGGAGCAAATTATGAAAAAATATGAACAAATAGCCAGTGAAATATTGAATGAGATTGGCGGTAAAGAAAATGTTACTTTTGTAGCGCATTGTATGACTAGACTGCGTTTTAATTTAAAGGATCAAAGTAAGGTGAATCAAGAGAATATTAAAAAGATTGAAGGTGTGCTGGGTTGTCAATTTTCCAGTGGTCAGTTTCAGGTAATTATCGGACAGACCGTTGAACATGTATATAAAGAAGTCTGTGAACTTGGACATTTTGAAATGAATAAGGTTATTGATGATGAACCAAAAGTAAAACAAAAATTGACTTTAAAAGGTGTTGGCAGCAATATAATGGAGGCTTTGGCTGGCTGTATTGTGCCGTTGATTCCTTTGATGATGGCAGCCTCGATGTTTAAAATGTTAGTTGCTGTCCTTGGTCCGACAATGCTGAATATTCTCAGTGAAACAGATGATTTATATACTTTGTTCACTTTTGTCGGTGATGCTGGTTTTTATTTCTTTCCGATAGTATTAGGTTATACAGCTTCTAAGAAATTCAATGTTACACCGGTAATCGGCATGTTCTTAGGTTGTATCATGATGCATCCAACCTTCACCTCCATGGCGGCGGCCGGTACTTCATTTACTATATTTGGAATTACCTGCAACGTACAAAACTATGCCTCGACACTGCTGCCAATTATTTTATCTATTTGGGTGATGAGCTATGTTGAAGCGTTCTTTAAAAGCATGCTTCCTCAGTCACTTAAAACCATTTTTGTACCATTTTTAAGTATTATTGTTATGCTGCCAATCAGCTTATGTGTGTTAGGTCCTATTGGATCTATCGCAGGTAATTATATTTGTGATTTCCTTTTAGGCTTAGATAAGATTCCATATGTGGGATTCCTTGCGGTTGCTTTGATTGCCGCATTCTGGGAATTCTTAGTGATGAGCGGTATGCATGTCGTTTTCATTACTTCTCTGGTTATGGTATTTGCACAGGCGGGTCAAGAAAGTTTAGTTTCAGTAGGTGGCTGCATCGCGTCAATTGCGGTTGCTGGAATGCTGATTGGTTCCTTCTTTAGAATTAAAGACAAGGATGAGAAATCATTAACGCTTGGTTATTTTATTGCATCAATCATCGGCGGTGTTACTGAACCTGGCTTATATGGCAATGGTATAAAGTTTAAACGGCCATTCATTGGTTTGATAGCCGGTGGCTTTGCTGGTGGTTTATATGCCGGTATTATGCATGTTACATGTTATGCAATGGTGCCGGTAGCTAGTTTTATTGGTCTGACAGCCTTTGCCGGTGGACCAACGATCAATATGGTACATGGTGTTATCAGCTGTGCAATTTCATTTTTGACAGCGGCCGTTGTGACATATTTTGTAGGCTATGATAAAAATAATCCGGTAGTTAATGAATAGTAATATGCATGATAAAATATCAAGTATATAAATTTAAGAAATACTGCAAGCGAATGTCTGATCAATGTATAAGATTTGATAGGGTAAACCAACTATTAAAAGTTATAGAATGACATTTATAGGGGAGACAGGATAAAAAATGAAAAAGATATTAATAAGAGCTGATGATCTCGGATACAGTGAAGGCATTAATTATGGCATTGCGAAAAGTGTACGCGAAGGAATTATTAAGTCAGTGGGAATAATGACGAATATGCCGGCAGCTGAACAAGGTCTAAAGCTGTTAGCGGATATTGATGTATGTTATGGTCAGCATACGAATATCTGCATTGGCAAGCCGCTGAGTGATCCTAAATTGATACCGAGTATTACAAATGAAAATGGTGAATTTAAATCATCAAGAGAATATCGCAGCGCCAAGGAGGATTTTGTTAATCTTGATGAAGTAATCATAGAAATAGAAGCTCAATATCATCAATTTATAAAGCTGACAGGAAGAAAACCACAATATTTTGAAGGTCATGCGGTATCCAGTGATAATTTTATAAAGGGACTTAAAATAGTTGCTGCTAAGTATGATTTAAAATATTCAGGGATGCCATCAGAAGCTGAACCGCATTTAGTTGGCCGCCATAAGGTTTATATGTGGATGGAAAGTATGCTGCCTGAGTATGATCCTATAAAGACATTAAAAAAGATGGTATTGAATGCTCATGAAGATGCCTGCGATGTACTTATTTGTCATCCTGGTTATTTAGATGCGTATATTCTTAAAACCTCATCCTTAACCATACCTAGAACCTTAGAGGTAGAAATGGCATGCAATCCTGAAGTAAAAGCATGGCTGGCAAAGCAAAATATTGAAATGGTGACTTATAGTGATTTATAAAAAATTATGATATTGAGTTATCTTTATGGACATCAAATATGAAAATTTATGGAAATTTTTATAACTTATGGTGTGTTTTTTCCTCATAAACACCTTGCTTTTAAAGAATTAAGTTGACGGAATTTATATGGTAGTGTATAATCAAATAGCAATGTTCTATTTGTAAAAATTAAATAAAGAAGTGGAGGTGGCTCTATGAAAAGAACATATCAACCGAGCAAAAGAAAACACCAAAAAACCCACGGTTTCAGAGCCCGTATGGCAACGGTAGGAGGGCGTAACGTATTAGCTCGCCGTCGTAGCAAAGGCAGAAAAGTGTTATCGGCATAAAAAATCACCGTCCGGTGATTTTTTTGTGTTAGTGGAGGTTATCGATGAAGAAAGAGTTTAGAATCAGAAAAAATGAAGAATTCCAAAAGATACTGCAATTTAAACGTTTCTATGCTTCTCCCTCTTTAACTCTTTATGTGAAGCCTAAAAATGAAACCCATGCCCGTGTTGGCATATCCGTAGGGAAAAAAATTGGTGGTGCAGTCCAGCGCAATAAAGTCAAGCGGCAATTGCGTATGATGCTTCAGGAATGTTTTGATTTTGACGGCAGTTTTGATGCAATAGTGCTTGTTAGACCCCATTTTAACGAAGAAAGTTACAATACTAATAAAAACTACTTGGAAACGCTGCTTAAAAAAGTTAAAATATAAGAAAGACTAATGCGAGGAGAAAATTAAATGAAAAGATTTTTTAAGGACAAAAAGAAACTAATACTGCTAAGTGTGTTTTTGGTAGTATTATTAGCAGGCTGTTCAAATTACATTGATAAAGAGACAGGCCGTGTAGCAGTAGATAAGATTATATCTTTAAGCACTACATGGAAGGCATCTTTTGATGAGGGATGGTTCACAGGTATCTTTGTATGGCCAGTTGCACAGCTTATCAACTTAATTGGTGATAAAACCGATGCGGGTATCGCAATTATCGTAGTTACATTCTTAATTAATATTGTTATTGCGGCATTCTCAATCAAGAGTCAGGTTGCGACACAGCGTATGCAGATGATTCAGCCAGAGCTGAATAAGATTCAAAAGAAATATGAAGGCAAGACCGATGAGCGCTCTAAGATGATGATGGCTCAGGAAATGCAGGCATTATATTCTAAGTATCAAATTAATCCATTCAGTTCGATTCTAGTTATGCTTGTACAGCTGCCAGTTATTCTTGCAGTTTATCAGGCAGTTATGAGAGCTGAAGCAGTTATTAACGGAAGCTTTATGGGAATTGATTTAACACAGACACCATTAACTGGTATGAAAGCTGGACAGATTTCTTATTTTGTTATCTTTGCATTAATGGTTGTAATGCAGTTCTTGAGTATGAAATTCCCAATGTGGCTGGCAGAATGGAAGAAAAAGAAATCAGGTAAGAAGATTAAGGCTTATGCGAATGAACAGCCTGCCGGCGGTATGGCTGGTTCAATGAATATGATGACTTATGTATCTGTTGGTATGATCGCATTTATCTCATTGTCATGGCCATTGGGTATGTCATTCTACTGGTTAGTTTCATCAGTAGCGAGAATTATTCAAAATATCGTAATTAATACGTTCTTTATTAAGGACTAGGAGTAAAAAACATGGATACTTATACAGGAAAGAATCTAGAGGAAGCTTTAAAAATCGCGGCTGATAAAAAGGGCTGTACGGTTGATGAACTTACTTACACAGTGGTTGAAGAAAAAGCGGGTATTTTCGGTATAGGCAGCAAGGTAACGGTCAGTGCATACTGCGACAATGATATTCGTCAGTTCATCATTAATTATCTTGATAACTATTTCAAGGGTATTCATATGGAAGTTGAAGTAGAATGCGTTAAGGATGATTATCAGTATAAGGTACAGTTAAATGCTGAAAACAATGCAATTCTGATTGGTAAAAATGGTCAGACACTGCAGGATATCAATACCGTTGTGAAGGCTGCGGCATCTAGTGAATTTAAAAAGAAGGTTATGGTATTAACAGATATTAATGGCTATAAGGAAAATAAATATGTCAAGGAATGTTCCGCTGCATTGCGAATTGCCAAGACAGTGCAGAAAACAAAGGTTGATGCAGTTTTAGATCCAATGCCAAATGATGAGCGTAAAGCAATTCATACATATCTTGCTAATATGCCAAGAATCAGAACAATCAGTGAAGGGGAAGGTAAGGACCGCCGCTTAAAGATTGTTTATGATGCTAATAAAAGATAAGTATTAAAATTTTAAAGTAAAACAGTGATCCAACAGATTTTATTCTGTATAGGGTCACTTTTTTTTATGAAAAGCGATAAGAAAATCAGAAATTATAAATTTCAGTAAGCTTCCTGTAAAAGGAAAAAATTACCTGAAACCCATCATCTTATAATAGATTATGATTAGGATGACCTTAGAAAGGAGTATTTTATGATTACTAAACGTCAAATTGAATTGTTAATGAAGCTTAGTGAAAAAGATGATGGATATCAGACTGCTGATGAGCTTGCTGATTATTTTCATGTGAGTTTAAGAACAATTTATCAGGATATATCATATTTAAAAACTGAATTAGACAATCATTATGCAACAATAAAAGCAATAAGTTCTAAAGGGTATTGTTTACAGATAATAAATAAAGAAAAATTTCAAATTTATATGAATAATTTATTTAACAATTACTATCAAAAATTTCATTTTGATGATCCATTATCAAGAAATCACTATATAATTATGCGCTTATTCACAACAAAAAAGAGTTTTCTTACACAGACACAACTGCAGAATGAATTATATATATCTAAATCAGCACTATCAGCTGATCTAAAGAATGTTAAACAATTACTAAAGGAATATCATCTTGAGCTATTCTATAATTCACATTCAGGATTACAAATAAGAGGCAGCGAACTTAATAAGCGAATTCTAATCCTGAAGGAAAATATCCAGTTTCAATCAATGAATCAAATAACACAACAAAATTTCAATAAAGAAATTACAATCATCGTAGAAGAAGTCTTAAATTCACATAGGTATATAGTATCAGATGTAATTTTTCAAAGTTTGATTATTCATGTTGAACTTTCAGTACAACGGATGATTCAAGGAAGTTTTGTAAATGATGAAGAAATAGAAGAGATAAAAGAGGATGGAACAGAATATTTGATAGCACTGGATATATTGACACGACTATCTAAAAAATTTGGTTTTCCACTTAAAAAATCTGAAATTTACTTATTGTCAATTAATCTACTAGGTAAAAAAAATTATGATGAAGATGATGTAATATCTCAGGAACTGAATGATTTTATTTTAGAAGAACTAATAAAAATAAATCACGAATATAATCTAGATTTCACATGTGATTTGAATTTTAGAATCGCTTTAGCTTTACATATAGCTCCTATGCTTAAAAGGATGCAGTATCACATGCAGTTGACAAATTCAATTACTTTAAATGTAAAGCAGAACTATCCGCTTGCTTATGATATCGCTGCAAGCATCATGATGGGAATCTATGAATCATATGGGTATAAAGCACTTGATGATGAAACTGCTTATTTGGCAATTCATATTAATTTGTGTATGGAACAAGATAAGAAAATGGCAGAACCAAAGCGTGTGTTATTAATTTGCCCGAATCGCAAAAGTGAAACATTGCTATTAACTCAACAGATTTACCGTCGTTTTCGCCAACAGATTCAGGATTTATCAATTACGCCTTCCTATCGATTTTCTGATATTAATTTAACAGATTATGATGTTATTTTTACTACTGAAGAGCAAGTAGTAAACGATACTATACAAGCAATTCATATCAATTACTTCCTTGATGAAAAAGATTATTTACGTATTGAGCTTGCTTTGAATGGTATCAATGATGTTAGTCAGTTAAAAAATTATTTCGATGATGAATTGATGTATTTTGGCAATGCAGAAGATAAAACAGAAATCATCCAATTATTATGCCTAAAAGCGGAAAGAAAATATGCATTGAAGAATTTAAATGAACAGGTAATGAGAAGGGAAGAAATTGGGGGAACTTATTATGGAAATTTTGTTGCTATACCTCATCCTGAGCAAATGATCAGCAATGATACTTTTATTGCTTTAGCTATCTTAAAGAAACCAATTGTATGGCAAGATAATCATAATGTCAGAATGATCCTTTTGGTTTGTATTGAAAAGAATAATGCAAGAGCATTACAGCTATGGTATTATCTGTCAAATTTAATTAGTGATGAAAATTTAGTTAAAAAGATGATAAAAGCCAGAAATAGTAATGAATTTAGAATTGTATTAGATGAATTGCAGAAGATGCAGTAAGCTTACTGCAAATGGTTGGAATTTGCTATGAAGAAACGATGATATAACTATATCAGATAAACATGAAGTAATCTCGATTAATGAGTAGAAAGGTTGGCGTATGCATGGTTAAGTATGTAATTATTACACATGGACCATTGGCTGAAGCATTTAAAGAAACTTTGAGAATGTTTTTCGGCAATGATGTAGAAAATATTTTTACGATAGGTTTGTATCCAAATGAAGCTATTGATTCACTTAAAAATAGCATCGCTTCACTAATAAAAAAGCAATATACAAAAGACGGATTATTAATTTTCCTGGATATTTATGGTGGCTCACCATTTAATATGACAGCGTGTGTACTTAATGAATTAAGTGATGATTATTCTTGTATTGAATGTTTTAGCGGTGTTAATTTAGCAATTCTAATGGAAGTTATTGCTAACAGTAATAGCCTGTCTTTAAAAGAAATGTGCGAGTTAATAGAGCATAAAGGTCCTGCTTCAATCATTAATGTGAGAAAAGCATTGGAATTGTAATTAATTAGGAAATTTCATTTCTAAGGGGCGCAAATAGAAATGATAATTTAAAAGAAAGGAGGTTTATAAATGAGGAATATTGTATTAACACGAATTGATGAAAGATTAATTCATGGTCAGGTAATGACATCATGGCTGAAAGTAAGCAGTGCTAATGTAGTGCTGATTATTGATGATGCCTCAGCTTCTAACACTTTCTTAAAACGTGTTTTACTGGCAGCCGCACCTAAAGAGTTAAAAGTTTATGTAATGACACATACTGATGCAGCCGTATATTTGAAGGAAGCATCTGAACCTGGTGAAAAAATTTTTATTATTACAAAGGTACCGAAACCATTGCTTCAGATTATTAAAGAGGGTGTTATATTACATGAAATTATATTAGGTAATATGGGCGGAGCAGAAGGAAGAAAGATGTTCAGCAGAAATATTTCAGCAAGTCCTGAAGAAATTCAGGATATGAGAGAAATTATTAATTGCGGGGTGTCTATTTATTGTCAAATGATACCTGCCGATTCAAAAGAAAATATTAAGGGGCTTCTATAATCGATAGATTAGAAAGGAGATTAGTATGGAAGTAAGTATTATACAGATTTGTTTGATTGCTCTATATTATTGTTTAGCTGAAACTGCATGGCCTTTTGGTTCAATGGGAACATGGGCAACTATTAATCGTCCAATGGTATCCGGTCTTATTATTGGTATGATTTTGGGAAATCCAGTACAGGGTACAATCATTGGCGCAACGATTAATATTATGTATTTAGGAATTATTTCTGCGGGTGGTTCACTGCCTGCTGATTCAGGAATGGCTGGTATACTTGGAACTTCCTTTGCATTAATTGGCGGCTTGGATATCAATGCTGCCTTGGCGTTAGCTGTTCCTTTAGGTTTGTTTGGTTCAGTTTTGAATGTTCTTACGATGACTGGACAATGCTTTTTTGTAACATTAGCTGATAAATGGATCAGTGAGGGTAAATCTAATCATTTAATGTTTGTCAATGTATATATTCCTTATGCAATTAAATGGATTATTCGATTTGTTGCAATCTACGTGATTCTATATTTTGGTTCAAGTGCAGTAGTTTCTATTTCTGAATCATTAAGCGGACCAGTGCTTGATGCTTTAAGTGTTATGGGTGGTTTATTACCTGCTGTTGGTATAGGACTGATGTTGTTGACAATTTTTGAAGGCAGAGCAAAGTGGTTTCTGTTCTTAGGCTTTTTAGCAACTAGCTTTTTAGGCTTAAATACAATTGCTGTATCACTTATTTTTGGTATCGTTGCAATCGTGGTAGTAGGCTTTACAGCCACAGATTTTGCTGCTTTTAAAGAGGTGAGCGATACTAATGAAAATACATATAAAATTATTAATAAGAAAGAGTTAGTTCATGCTTGGCTGCGTTGGCAATATTATAATGAGTCTTGCTATAACTATGAACGTATGCAGGGGATCGGTTTCTGTACTGCAATGGTACCAGTATTAAATAAAATTTATAAGGATGATAAGGCTGGTTTGATAGCAGCTATGAAACGTCATTCAATGTTTTTTAACACAGATCATGATTTCGGCGGCATGATTCTTGGTATATGTACATCGATGGAGGAACAAAAGAAATTAGGAGCAGATATTCCTGATGAAGCTTTTGTTTCATTAAAATCAGGTTTAATGGGACCATGTGCAGGTATAGGAGATACATTATCACAGGTAGTATTAATTCCTGTATTAGCTGTTATCTTTATAAATCTAGCAACACAGGGGGCTGTTTGGGCACCAATCGCATATACAATAATTTTCTTATCTATATTTTATGGTGTTGGTTATTGGATGCTGTTTATTGGTTATAAAAGCGGTGGTGAAACTGTTTTAAGGCTCATGGAGAGCGGTTTGTTTAATAAGGTTATAGAAATAGCTGGTATTCTTGGCTGCGCGGTAGCAGGTGCATTAATCTGTAATTATGTTTCATTCAATTGGAATATTGTCATGGTCCAAAATGAAGTGGAAATATTTAATCTGCAGACTGGTGTATTCGACGCAATTGTACCCAACCTTATGCCTTTGCTGCTGACACTTGGAGTATATTTTGCAGCTAAAAAAGGTGTTAAAAGTTCGACAATTACATTTGCGACCATGGGTTTAGGTTTTGTTTTGGGAATTCTTGGTCTGATAGCATAAGTAAAAAAATTAATACAGTTAGGAGCTAGTGATATGAAAATCAGTAACGTGGGTATGTATGTAAATGATTTAGAGGGAGCAAAGGAATTCTTTATGACCACTTTCGATGCTCAAATACATGATATTTATGAAGAGGACAATGGATTTAAATCCTATATTTTAAAATTCGATGAAGGACCTAAATTAGAGTTAATGAATAAACCAGAGATTGTAGATATAAAAAAAGATCGAAATCAGGCAGGATTAATTCATATTTGTTTGAAAGTAGATAGTTTAGAGAAGCTGAATGAGGTAATCACTAAATTTAAGGCTTCAGGTTATGAAATACTTTATGAGCCAGCAACAGTAGGTGGTAAAGAAGTTCGTGCTATCACTTTCGAGGATAATATATTGGAAGTAAGTGCCTGATGAATGATTCAGAAAGAAGGTGTTGATCAATTATGAGTGTATATCATAAAGTGTTTGGTAATGAAAAGCCAATTATTGGCATGATTCATTTAAAACCGCTGCCTGGCTCTCCGCTTTATATGGGGGATATGAAAAATATCTATGAAGCAGCTTGTGAAGATTTAAATGCTTTAATTCAAGGTGGTGCTAATGCTGTGCTTATTGAAAATTTCGGCGATATTCCTTATCCAACACAAAATGAATTATTAACTACAATTGCTTTTTCAGCTATTGCTGTCAAATTGCGGGAACAATGTAAATTACCAATGGGTATAAATGTACAATTCAATGATTTTGAAGCTGAATGGGCAATTGCATATAGTGGTGATTTTGATTTTATAAGAGTTGAAGTGTTTGCAGAAAACCGTATGGGACCTAATGGTGTATGTAATGCCTGTGGTCCGCAGTTAATGCGTTTAAAAGGAAGGTTTCCAAAGGAGATCGCATTACTTGCTGATGTCCATGTTAAGCATACATTTCCAATAGTAGATCAACCTTTAGACTTTACTGTAGAGTCAATAATTGAAGGCGGTGCAGATGCATTGATCTGTACAGGTATAACTACTGGTAAAAGTCCAGACTTAGATGATGTAAAGGCAATGAAACGTTTAGCTGGTTCAGTTCCTGTTTTAATTGGTAGCGGCGTAAATGAAAATACAATTCAAACTTTTATGAGTGAAGCAGATGGAGCAATCATAGGCAGCAGTTTTAAAAAAGAGGGAAAAGTTCTAAATCCAATTGATTTTTTGAGAGTAAAGAATTTAATGTCTAAGCTCAAACTGATGGATAAAAATGAGGCTGTCAATTATGAGTGAAAAATATTGTATTATCACAGGTGCCTCAGGAGGAATAGGCTCGCAAATAGCTAAAAAGTTCTATGATCAGAATTATTATATTATCCTGTTAGACATCAATAAGGAAAAGCTTGAGAATGTGATGAAGGCAATGGATTTTAAATTGAATCGTGCAGCTTATTATCCTTTGGATATAACTGATGAAAATGATGTTAAAAATATTCTTAGACACATTTTTCAGCAATATCAGCGCATTGATGTTTTAATTAATGCGGCAGGTATATGTGGTGAATATGCAAAAGCAATTGATACATCAATTTCCAATTTCAAAAAAATATATGATGTAAATGTATTTGGTACATTTCTAATGATGCAGAATGTATTGCCAATTATGATTGATCAGCGAGCAGGAGTTATCGTTAATTTTGGTTCTGTCTCAGGGTTGAGAGGCTACACTTATGAAATTGCATATGGTTCAAGTAAATGGGCTGTAATCGGTATGACTAAAAATATAGCAAATGAATATGGCAGCTGTGGTATTCGGGCTAATTCTGTATCACCTGGTTGGGTAGATACAGATATGATGAAAAAAACATTAATCAATTATAAGCAGCTGGGATTGTCAGAGACAGTTAATATTGGTCCAATTAATAGGCCAGCGGACCCAATCGAGATTGCAGAAGCTGTTTATTTTTTAAGCAGTGATGCAGCAAGCTATATCAATGGTGCGAATCTCGTTGTTGATGGCGGAAAGTTATGTGATTAATAAAACTAGGAGGATAGTAAAATGCGTAATGAATTTTTTAAAAAGAAAATGATTATTGGAATGGTACATTTATTGCCATTGCCTGGTAATGCAGCATATCAGAATAATAAGGATGAGATTGAGTTAAGAGCTATTGAAGATGCTAAAACTTTAATTAAGGGAGGTGTCGATGCAATTGCATTAGAAAATTTCAGTGATTGGCCGCAGTACAGTACGGAAATTCCGTTAGAAGCTTATTCTCTAATGCTTAATATTGCAACAAAAATTAAAGCTTTCTGTAATCTTCCGTTTGGCATCAATATCGAAATGAATGCATATCGTCAGGAATGGGCTATGGCTTATGCTGTAGGTGCTGATTTTATAAGATTGGAGGCATTCGTAGATAATCGTGCAGGTTCTTTTGGTTATCTTGAAGCGTGTTCAACACCAATTGCTAAAATAATGAAGGATTATCCTTCAAATACATTGTTATTTACCGATGTACATACGGCAGAGACTTATGGTATGCCAAATATACCGATTAATGAAGCGGCACAAAATGCTAAAAATCATGATTCAGCAGCAGTAATTATTACTGAAAATGATTTCAATCAACGGGTCACTATTGATGAAGTAAAGGCTATGCGTGAAGCAGTAGGAGATTTCCCTATTATAATTGGTGCTGGAGTTAAATGCGAAAATGTTCTTAATTATTTGGAATATGCTGATGCTGTTATTGTTGGCCGTGGTTTCAAGAAAGGAGAACATGTGGATTTGACATTAGTTGAAAATTTTATGAAGGTAGTAAGATCAAAATATGATTAAAATTATTAGCAGCTGATTATATGTCAGCTGCTTTATTCTTGAAATAAAGAAAGTCAATGATTGAGCATTGACTTGTTTAAATTTCAATAATTTCCTGACTGTGAAACAGCACAACTTTCTTAAAATAATTATGTTTGATTAATTCTTTAACCATAGTCAGATTAGGGTGTATTGGATATATGAGCGTATGAACATGCTGCTGGCGGCTGATTTGTTCAGCATAACTGTCTTTATAACAAGTGCCGCTTAAAATGATTGTACCGTTTTTTAAATACCATTCAGCCAATTGACGGCTTTTATCTAGCTGAATCTGCGGGTCGCTGATCAGATGTACTGATCGAATGCCATCTGAAGATTTGAGGTTATAAGGCTTCAGCCACAGCTTATTTTGTTCAAGCTGAGTGTATTGTTTAAATAATGATTCATCAAGGATTAATTTTAAATCGGGTTTTTGATTAAGTATTAAAGCAGCTAACTCAAGACCACGGCCATTTTTAGGCACCGGCATCAGCAGATTATGATTGGATCTTTCAAGCAGGTTGTTGAACTGATACAGCCAATCCGCCGCTGTAAATGTTTGTGTTGCATAAGCACAGTCAATAATAGCCAGATCAGCATCTGTCTGATCAATACTATCACAGTAGTATAATTGAGAGTCAGGATAATAATCGCCTGAATAAAGCAATTTTGATTGTGAAGTTGCTAATGTCAGCCAAATAGAACCGATACAATGTCCGCTGCGTCCCCATTTTATTTCAAGACCTGGAAAACAAAGAGATGTTTTCATCCTTGGAAAAGTCTCATCAATAAATATCGTATTATCATAATCAAGATGTAACAATTCATATGTAGCCCGTGTACATAGCAAAGGTTTTTGAAAACCTTGCTGTCTCAGCCATAGAAAAGCACCGGCATGATCACTGTGACAATGGCTGATAATCAAAAAGTCAGCTTGATTTATTTCTGTTGAATCAAGATGGGGGTAAGGATCAAACGTATCTTGTGAAAGTCCGCAGTCAAGAATATAGGTAAACGGTGACTGTCTGATTAAGAAACAATTGCGTCCATGTTCACCGATACCACCAGCAACCGATAACCTTATCATTTTGTCTTCCTTTCAAAGATTTTCAGAATCAGCAGTGATATAGTTGTCAATAGCACACATAACACTGCCATAGCCATACCGCTGGATACTGATCCCTGCTCAAATTCACGAACAATAAAGGTTGAAATTGTCAAAACACTAGGCGGTGCTATCATGCTGGCTGCCACTAATTCACGCAGTGAAATAATAAAGGTCATGATCCAGCCGCTGAGGATTCCCTTAAAAATTAAAGGCAATGTGATTCTTTTAAAAATCATCAGCGGTGATCCGCCAAAGGTTTTGCCAGCCTGCATCAGTGAATCGCTGATTTGTGTCATTGCTGAAGTAACATATTGAATCGTATAAGGCAGATAGAGAATTACATAAGCGATGATCATCATTCCCAAAGTATTATAAATGGGCAGCCAAGTATAAATCTGATTATAAAATAACATAATGCCGATGACTAAGACAATGCTGGGCAGCATTTCAGGCAGCAGGCTGACAGCTTCTAAAACTTTGCTTAAGCGATTCTTTTTCCTGATGATTAAAACCGCGGCAGTGCCAAACAATGATGCAATCATTGCTGAACTAAATGCAAGCATAAAGGTTGTCTGAATTGCTTTCACGGCTTTTGTATTCTCGGTAAACAAGGAGAGATAATGACTGAAAGTAAAATTATCTAAGGCTAAACCATAACCACGCAATTTAATTAATGATGTGGAAATTACTGAAAAATAAGGAATGCCAAGTGCCAGTAATAAAATAAAACCAATAAACAGCCATGCGCTGATTTTTTGTTTACCTTTAAGAGTTATCATAGCCGTTCGGCTGCCCTTGCCAGAAACGAGCCGGTATGTTTTCTTTTCTGTTATCTTATTCTGTGAACGCCATAGCAGCAGACAAATCAGAATTAAGATTACAGAAAGCGAGGCGGAACGTCCAAAATCAATTGGAGAGGTTGTTGAATAACGGTGGATATCAGTAGTAAACACAGTGAACCCGATTCGCTGACCCAAGGTAGCGGGTGTTCCATATTCAGAGAGCGTTTTTACAAAAACAAGCAGCGCACCAATCGCGAAATTGCCGGAAACTAAGGGCAGCAGAACCTTACGAATTCGATCCATAAAGCCTAAGCCAAAGAGAGCCGCTGCTTCATCTAAAGATGCCGGTACATTCAGCATGGCATTTTTTAATAATGACAGCATAAATGGGAAAACATGCAGGCTCATAACCAACACTAAACCGCCGAAACTGAAAAATGCGTCAGTCAGCCATGAAAGGGAAGGCAGAAGCTGCTGAAGCAAACCATTTTTCTGCATAAATAAAATCCAGCCCATTGAACTGATATAAGGAGGTGTCATAAAGGGAATCATTAGTATTAGATCCAGCCAATGATGCTGTCCAAGATCTGTTTTAGAAAGTAAAAAAGCCAGCGGCAGGGAAATCAAAGATGAAACAATGACAACCCAGAAAGCCAGTGAAAGTGAGTTGAAGACAGTTTGAATATTCTCATTTTTAAAGATGATTTCAAATGCATAGGTAAAGTCAAAGCGGCCATTGACAAAGACCGCTTTGGTAAAAATCATCAATAAAGGACAAAGAATGAGAATAGTCAAAGCTATCAGCAGCAAAAGCTGCAGCTTAGATTCTCTGATAAAGCTTTTCATTACTTACTGCAGAGATCAATTAATTGCTGGGCGATATCCTCAGAGTTGTCCATCATCCATTCCCAGTCAAGATCAAATACCGGTATTTCTGAAACATTTGTCCGTTTATCCGTAGTGATATCTTCTCGGCCTGGCAGCAGATAAGCATCTACTACCAATTGCTGACCTTCATCAGATAACAGGAAATCCATAAAAGCTTTCGCATTGTCTACATTTTTACTTGATTTAAGAATCATCGCCGGACGGGGATTGATGACTGTACCGCTTGCTGGATAATAAATGTTTAATGGTTCACCTTTAGCCATAGAGCTATATGCATTATAATCTACCCCAGCAACTAAGATGCCTTTCTCACCGGTTGTTACGGCTTCTAAAGCAGCTTTATTTGCACCTGGAATCATCATGCCGTTATCAGCCATACCCTCAAGGTTCTGCCATGCTTCATCACCATATTTATAAACATAACCAGATAAGAAATCTTTTACCGAGCCTGATTTTACTGGATCAGGAATTGCTAATTCATTTTTATATTCAGAGTTTTGAGCTAATTCATGCCAATCTGCATTTAATTCAGAAACAATAGTAGTATTATAAATTACCCCAACTGCAGAGGCGCTGGTTCCATAAAGCATCGCATCCTCATCAATCCAATTCTGAACCATTTTATCAGCATTTGCAGGTGTGTAACTAAGCAGCAAATCATCTTTTTTCATGCTTAAGCCGTCAGCCCATGAAGCCATGATTACTACATCAGCAATCGGATTTGCTTGTTCAGCTTCTAAACGAGCCAAAATTTCGCCGGTTGTACCCTGAAACATTTCAACATCAACACCCGTTTTAGCGGTAAAGGCTTCCGCAATCTTATCTGCCATGCCAGCTGGACTAGGACAGTACACAACAACTTTTCCCTCTAATTTTTGTGGCTCTTCCTGCTGATTGATCGGATCTTGCAATGCCGTTTCTTCATTTGGCTTACTGCAGGCAGTTAAGCTTGCTGCCATTAAAAAGGCAGCTGCAATTCGTGTGATTTTTTTCATTGTTCTTCTCCTCTAAGTTGAATAATAGCATTTTCATTTAAGTTCAGCCGAATCATCTCATTAATGTTCATTTTATAATCAGACAGTAAGATCCAAGGCTGATCACCATGTTCAAGCAGAACCTCATAACTGCTGCCCATGAACTGACAGGCAGCAACCTTCATTTCAAGCCTTCCCCCCGCATCAATACTCAGTTTTTCAGGCCGTATCATGTCCGTATTACTAAGCCAGTTTGATTTCCCAATGAAATTGGCAACAAAGTGATTCTGAGGATGATTGTAAAGATTTTCCGGTGTATCCTGCTGTGCAATTTCACCGTCATTCATAACAATAATTTCATCGCTCATACTCATGGCTTCCAACTGATCATGAGTTACAAAAATTGATGTTATCTTACGCTCACTGACAATTCTGCGGATTTCAAACCGCATGCTTTCGCGTAACAGAGCATCTAAAGCACTCAGCGGTTCATCAAAAAGAATGCAGTCAGGATTGATAACCATCGCTCTTGCAAAGGCTACACGCTGTTGCTGACCGCCGGATAATTCATGTGGATAACGTTGCTCATAGCCTTCCAGCTGCACGGTTTTTAAAGCTGATAAAACATCTTCAGAAAGGTTTTGCGTCTTATGCTGTGCTCTTAAACCGAAGGCAACATTCTCAAAAACACTCATATGCGGCCATAATGCAAAATCCTGAAAGACAAATCCCAAATGCCTTTTTTCAGCTGGTACCCAAAGCTTGCGGATTGAAGAATATACACACTGTTCATCGAAATAAATTTCACCGGCATCAGGCTTCTCAAGTCCGGCAAGAATTCTCAGCAAGGTGGTTTTACCGCATCCGGAAGGACCGAGAATAGTTGTGAACTGCTGATCCTTGATCGTAAGTGACAAATTCTTCAGCACCTGTTTACTGCCAAAGCTTTTAGATAGATTACTGATTCTGATTTCCATGAGTGTTCCTCCATTACAAAAGCATTATAATACTGAGTCTTTTTCTTTCTGTTAATGGTTCGTTAAAAGATTGTTAATAAAAAATTAATTCATTATTCAAATCCATAGATAAAATCTATAATGCTGTTAATGCTTGAAATTTACAGAATATTAACAGATAATTCATGAATTATTCAATTGATTAAACTATACTGAAAGAAAAAATCAATAAGCGGGAGAAAATTAATGAATGAGAAACAAGCTGAAATATTAATTTCTATCAATGAAACAAAAAATATTACAGAGACAGCCAGAATACTCAAACTGACTCAGCCGACGATTTCTTTTCATATGAAAAATATGGAAAAAGAATATGGTATGAAATTATTTATCCATGCCAGCGGTAAAATCATATTGAGTGAGAATGGTGAAATATTACTTCATTATGCAAAACGAATCATAAGGCTATCCCAAGATGCAAGAAATGTACTGGAAAGCTATAATTTCAAAAGCCGGCCTTTGAAAATCGGGGCTTCCTTGATCCCAGGTAAATATTATTTATCAGAAATCATCGGTGAATTAGTTCATGAATATCCGCAGAATCCATTAAGTGTGTCAATTCATCCGGCTGCAACTATCTTAACAATGCTAGAACAGCTAGAAATTGATTTAGGCTTTGTTTCCATGAACCATGAACCTGACAATGAGCATCTGCAGTCAATTGCGCTGCGTCAGGATCTGATGGTATTGGCAGGCAGTCAGGAATGTTTGAAGCAGATTAATGCACAATGTTTTTTCATGCATGACCAGCAATCCAGTACCTATGAATTTACTAGATCATGGCTGAAATCCAGCGGCTTTGAGCCATATAAAATTATTGAAGTAAACAGCAGTGAGGTAATTAAAACCTTAGTAAAGAAGGGATTAGGCATCGCTGTATTGCCTAAAATAACGATTCTAAATGAAATCCAAACAGGCAGTTTGTACTTTAAAGAATTAGATGAAGTTAAACAGCGAAGTATCTATTTAGTTTATAACAAAGAACGCTATATGCTGCCAATTATCAAAACATTAATCAGACAGATCACGCAAAATGAAATTTCTATCTGTTAGGCGGCTGTCAGTTGTGCTAAAATAAGAAAGTACAAAGGGGGTAACCTGATGAATAATGAAATTAATCGACTCTTGAATTTTGCGCTTCAGCAAGGTTTGATTCATGAAGAAGATAAAGTATATGCCGCTAATCAATTATTAGGGGTTCTGGGTCTAAGTGAATTTGAATATGTAGCTATTGAAGAAGCACTGCCTACCGCAACACCGATTTTGGAGAGCTTGCTTGATGATGCCGTATCCCGTGGATTGATAGAGAATACGGTTACTGAGCGTGACTTGCTTGATACTAAAATAATGAACTGTCTGATGCCGCGGCCAAGTGAAGTGATTCAGACTTATAATAATTATTATGAGAACAGTCCAAAGCAGGCAACGGATTATTTTTATCAATTAAGTATTGCCAGTAATTATATCCGCAAGGATCGCACAGATAAGAATATATGCTGGAAAACAGCCACTGAATATGGTAATTTGGATATTACAATCAATCTCAGTAAGCCGGAAAAAGATCCTAAGGAAATTGCGAAGGCTAAGCTGGTTAAGTCTACGGCTTATCCTAAATGTTTATTATGCCGTGAAAATGAAGGCTTTTATGGTAATATGAACCATCCGGCAAGAAATACACATCGTTTAATACCAATGAGCTTTTCTGGTGAAAATTGGTTCCTTCAGTATTCTCCTTATACTTATTATAATGAACACTGCATTGTATTAAATGCTAATCATACACCGATGTCAATCCGCAAGAAAACCTTTGAGAATCTGCTGGGATTCATTGAGGTACTGCCGCATTATTTTGTCGGCAGCAATGCTGATCTGCCAATAGTCGGCGGTTCAATCTTAAGTCATGATCATTATCAGGGCGGCCGTTATCAGTTTGCGATGGAGACTGCGGAAGTGTTGGAGAATTATACGCTGGCTGGTTATGAAGATGTGGTTATCAGCCGTTTGAAATGGCCTTTATCGGTATTGCGTCTAAAAACACGCAATAAAGAAAAAATTATAGAATGTGCGAACCATATACTTGAAGTATGGCGCGGTTATAGTGATGAAAGTGCAGATATACTTGCGGAAACAAATGGTGAGCCGCATAATACGATTACTCCGATTGCCAGATTTAATAAAAATTATTATGAACTGGACTTGGTACTGCGCAATAATCGTACCTCAGAGGAACATCCATTAGGTATTTTCCATCCGCATGCCGATGTTCACAATATTAAAAAGGAAAATATCGGCTTGATAGAAGTCATGGGATTAGCTGTGCTGCCGGCACGTTTAAAGGATGAGATGAATGCATTGAAGCCTTATCTGCTGCGCCGTGATTCTGAATTAAAAGAAGAGGCTTTGCAGAAACACAGTGAATTTGTAAAGCAGATATTAGAAAATGAAGCTGATATCAATGAGGAAAATGTTGAAGCTATCATTCAAAATGCGGTAGGCCAAGTATTCAAGCGGGTACTTCAGGATGCTGGTGTATTTAAAGAAGATAAACAAGGTGTTGAGGCCTTTAATCGATTTATAGGAAGCTGCTAGTCAGCTTTTTTATTTTGTTTAGCTGAATAGAAAAGCCAAATGAGCTGCAAGGTGATAAGCGGCAAATTATACAAATGTGTGATTAATCTATAAGCACAAAAAAATGTTGTATTTATTTGTTCATATAGGATTGATTTTGTGAATTGATTATCATATAATGTTATGGACAATTCATTTCAGTATTTAAGACAAAGGGTAATGTCTGTATAATATTATGTTTTATAAATGAATTGTTGTCTTGGACAGTTTTTGAGGAACAGTTGTAGCTGTCCAAATAAAGACATGACAACTGCTGCAAGGAGAAAATAGTATGAAAAAATTGATTTGTTTATTGTGTGTTGGAGCCATGGTATTGACTGGCTGCACAACAAAAAACGAACCGACCGATGGGGGCAAAACAGAACAAGAATTAGCCACCTACACAGGTAAAGGCAGCGGCTATGGCGGAGAGCTTACGGTTGAAGTTGATATGCTTGGCAGTGAAATCAAGGATATCCGTGTTATTGAACATAAGGAATCATCACCGGTATTCAGCCGTGCATTACCAGTTATCAAAGAACGCATTTTAGAAGCACAATCACCAATTGTAGACAGTGTCAGTGCAGCAACCTTCTCATCTTATGCGGTTAAGGCTGCAGTAGCAGAAGCTGCTAAGCAGGGCGGTGTTGATTTTGGTGAAATCACTTTCACTACAAAGGGTGAAGAGAAACCAGCTAAAGAATTAGAAGCAGTTCAAACTCAGCTAGTTATTGTCGGCGGCGGTCCGGCTGGTTTATCTGCGGCAATCTCTGCGAAAGAAGCTGGCTTGGAAAATGTCATTCTGATTGAAAAACTGGATATCCTGAGTGGTAACGGTAAATTTGATATGAACTTCTTTGACCTGATTAATTCAGAGGCACAGAAAAAAGCAGGTATTGAATATACAAAGGAACAATTTATAGAAGATAAGAAAACATCAACGGATTCACCTGAACGTATTGAAGCATGGGCTGAAGGCGAGTATACACTGGATGCTTGGCTGCGTGGCATGGGCATTGAATTAAACCAAAGCAATGGTGGCACAAACCACATGGCAGAGGCTGATGCTTACGCGGGTGAACATATTCAGGAAGGCTTAGAAAAACGCGCTAAAGAACTGAATGTAGATATCCGCACTGGTACTAAGGGTTATGACTTAATCATGGAAGACGGCAAGGCTGTCGGTGTAAAGGTCACTAATAATCAGAATGAAAGCTATGATATTATGGCTGAAGCAGTTATCGTTTCAACTGGCGGTTTCTCATTCAATAAAGAATTATTAGCTAAATATGCACCTGGTTCAGAAGATGTAAATACTTCTAATCAGATGGGAGCTACAGGTGATTTTGTACCGGTATTTGAAAAATATGATCTGAAAATGGATAACATGGATACTTTAAGTATCTTTAAGATGATCATTGCCAATCGCCGTGACCTGACAGGTGCTGGTGATGGTTTCATGCTTGTTAATAAAGATGGCAATCGCTTCATTGATGAAAGCAAATCAGGCTTGGAAATGGCTCACACTATCCTTGCTCAGCCTGATGGTAAAGCTTATTATATTTATGATCAAAGATTATATGATACTTCATATCGCTTAGAGAAGCATAATAATTTAGGCTATCATGTGAAAGCAGATACGTTAGAAGAATTAGCTGAAAAACTGGGAATTCCTGCAGAAAATCTTGTAGCTGCTAAAGATGCCTATAACAAAGGCGTAAGCGGTGAAGCTGCTGACCCATTCAGAGAAAAACCATTTACTGAAGCATTCAGTGAAACTGGCCCATATTATGGTGTACAGGTTGAATCAGCAATTCATATGACAAAGGGCGGCGTTGTTGCAAATGAAAATGCCCAGGTATTAAATAATGATGACACTCCGGTTGAAGGCTTGTATGCAGCTGGTGAAGTTACCGCAACTACCGGTGCTTACAGTTCATCTGTTGTATTTGGCAGAATTTCTGGTGAAAAAGCTGCAGAATATATTTTAAATAAATAAGAAACATTAGGATACAGTTACTTACAGCTGTATCCTTATTTTTACTTATAATCTTTCATTTGTTCATCACATTCTGACACGCTGAAAATGATATAATAGGCCAATCAGATGAAGGAGAACATATGAACAAAGGAAAATTATCAGGAATTACAATCTTTATGTATGGCTTATCCATACTTCTATTACTCTTTACCATTTATCGGCTCTATGGCACAATGACTTATATCTCGTCATTAGTTACTGAACAAAGCTTTGTTATCAGTGAAAACATGCGGGATGTCATTTCATATTATTATGAACAATGCGCAAGTCCGTTTTTATTTTCAGTCATAATCTATGTGTTAGGTGAAATGAATGAAAAATTAAAGCATTTATTATTAAAAAAGGAGCAGTTAAATCCTGAATCAGAATTAAACAATGAACAAAGCAGCCTGGATTAGTCAGCCTGCTTTTTTAATGGTCAGATAATTCATTAATCATATCTGTCATTCGTTCAATAAAGTCCTCATAATTTTCAACTGTGATCAGGATACTTATATTCTTAGGATTACTGATGATTTCAATAAAATAATCAAAGATTTCCGCAAATAATTCCTTACTGTCTTCATGCAGTCCAAGCAAGGCAACGACGGAGACATAATTAGTATTCCATAGAATAGGTTTATCAAATATACAAATGGAAATGAAACTTTGATTTACATTATTTTCTAATGAATGCGGGACTGCCACATCATTAAATGCGGTACTTGATAAACGTTCTCTGTTAAGTACATCATCAAGAAAAGAAGCCATGGCATAGCCCTTTTGATAAGCCTCATTCGCTAATAGCTGAATCACTGTCTCGCGGGATTTCGCATTGATATTTTTATAAAATAGATCCTTAGAAAATAACTGAATCAGCTCTTTGCGCAGCCGCTCATTTTTCTTTTGATTACGGATCAGGGTAATACTGTTTTTTATTTGCTTTAACTCCTTTTGACTGACAAAAGGGGACAGATGAATAAAGCTATCCGCGTCAACATCAGGCAGTGTATTGGTACTGATAATTAAATCAGCATGCATCAGCGCTGAATCATATTGATCTAATGGAATCGCCGCTTTCATATTCAATTCATTTTCAAAATTTTTAATAATTGTTTCGACAGCTTTTTGATGCATACTGTAATAATCGGTATAAATGAAGATACAGGATATTTTATTCTGATTTTTGTTTGAGTTTTCAAGATAACTGCCAATGTGAAAGGCGATAAAGGCAATTTCATCTTCATCGATTAATACTGAATAATCTTTGTTTAATATTTGGGCAATGTAAACGGCAATATCATAGATCAGCGGAAAATCGGTTTTAATTTTCTGGGTCAGCGGATTCTTCGCTGTATAATTATTCTTTATTCTTAAAAATAGATTCTTAATGTGCAGTGTAAACTTAACAAAGAATTCATCATCAAATTCAAATAAATGATAAGTGTTAATTACCTTATGAATGATACGTTTAGTAATATGGATGTATTCTTCTTCAATGTAATTCTGTATATTGCTTGGATTGATTAATGAATAATCAGTAATTGATGTGTTGTTTGAAATTATCAATGTCAGATTGACAATTTCTGATTCATTAATTTCTATCTGATACTCTGAATGAATAAAACCGGCTATCTGCATGGCGGCATTCCATGGCTTCGTTCCTTTGAAAATTTGACTGCTGCATGGTTCATTGATTTCACAGCCGCTGCGGATACGATCAATCGTGATAATCAGATGCAATGCGGTATTGTTTAAAGCATAATCGTTGGCGAAGATGTCATTCTCGGTGAAGATATCCTTTAATTTCTGACGGAAATTACCTAATAGATAATCATGGGATAAGATCTGAAGCTGATTGTTTAGAATGAAGGCTTCATCAGCATGGAAAAGCAGTGTACTCATCAGATTGCGCTTATTGATTTCTTTGCCATGACAAAACAGTATATTCTTCTCTCTTTTAAGCTGAAGATCAAATTGATTTAATGTACAGCGAACCGTTTTCAAATCAGCTTCAATGGTTGGGACACTGACAAAGCACTCATCGGCAAGATCGAAGATATCATAACCTTTTGTGGAGCTGATCAGCTTCTGAAGGATGATTTCCTTACGGCGGTCAGGTGATTCTTCATCCGTCAGACTGCGTTTTAAAAGCGCCGGGAAATTTTCACTTTCATTGTTTAGCTTATAACCCTGTTTGGCTGATAAGATTAAAAGATCACTAAGACCGTTATTAATATCGGTAATATAATTGCGCAGCTGTCTTGAGGATACATGTAAAAAATCAGTAAGCTCTTGAGAACTGACATACTGATTGCTGTGATCTTTAAGATAATTAATAAGCATTTTTTTCTTATTGATTTTCATATGATCCCCTGTTTCTAAATCTATTTTAATCAATTCATTAAAATAAATATAATAAAAAAATTTCCACTTTGCAGGAAATTGGTTTATTTGTCGGTAGTTCATTCATTGTTTATACTGAAATCAGATGGAAGGCTGATACAGAAAGGAGGGTAGTCCTATAAAAAAGAGATATTCAAATAAACAAATGCGGCACATGTGTTTTCCAAATATCTCAAGGTTAGTATACCAAAATTCCATTCAATTTTATAGGAGAAAATGAAAATGAAACAGATTTTATTAGTATGCGGTACTGGCGCTTCCAGTGGTTTTATGGCTAAAAATATTAGACAGGCAATCAAAGCTAGAGGCTTGTCTTATGATGTTAAGGCCAGAAGTGATTCCGTTTTAGAGGATTATATTGAAGATATATCATTATTATTAGTAGGTCCTCATCTTGATTATATGCTTGCTGATCTTGAAGAAATCGCCAAGCCTTATCATGTTCCGGTAAGAATTATTCCGAAAGAGGCTTATGGTTCATTAGATGGTGAAGCAGTTGCTGATTTAATTGTTGAAATATTAAAATAAAGGAGAAAATGAATGAATAAACTAATTGAATGGATGACTCAGGTTGTTGCTCCTAAAATGAATAAGATTGCCCGTAATCCTTGGGTTGCGGCTGTTCAGGAAGGGATTCTTACGTGTATGCCGATTATTTTTATCGGTTCGTTTGTAACAATGATTGGAATTCTTGCTGAATTTATTGAAGGTTTTCCGGATGTGAATCCGCTGATTGATTTTTCTATGGGTCTGCTGTCAGTCTTTTTGGCTTATTTGATTCCATATAATATTCTGGAAAAGAAGAAGCATAGAAAATGTAAAAAGGAAGCAGGTATTGCCGGCTTGTCATTATTCCTGATGCTCTGCGGCCCGGTGTTTGCTGACGGCAATGTAACTTTTACATTCTGGAATCTTGGCAGCGGCGGTATGATTGCTTCTTTAGTAGCAGGTTTATTTGCCGGTTTTGTAATGAATGCTTTTGCCGGCTTTACATTCTTTAAAGAGGATTCACAGATTCCGGATTTTATTACGATCTGGTTTGATACACTGATTCCGATGCTGATTGTCATGGTTACCGGCTGGCTGTTAGTATTTGTTATGAACATTAATATGTTTGATGTAATTTCAAATGCGTTTGCGCCGGTGGCATCAATTGGCGATAGTCTGATTGGTTTTCTGGTTATATATTTTATCGGTTATGTATTTCTATATACGTTTGGTATTTCTACATGGGTTATCTGGCCGTTGGAATCAGCCATTGTCTATGCGGCATTAGCAGAGAATCAAGCGGCGGTGGCTGCCGGTGAAATGGCGGCAAAACTGAATGTATACGGTGTAACAAACTATATTACGATTGGCGGCGGCGGTTGTACGCTGGCTCTGGCTTTAATGTTCTGCTTCATGGCAAAATCAAAGAAGAATAAACTGATTGGCAAAGCAACAATTATTCCGAGTATTTTTAATATCAATGAACCTTTAATATTTGGCGCACCGGTAGCTTTTAACCCGATTTTAATGGTACCGATGTGGATCATTGGTTTCATCGCGCCAGTTGTTACATGGTTTGCATTAAACTTTAATTTGGTACCTAGAATATCAATCTTATGGTCGTTCTGGTATCTGCCGAAACCGATTGGCGCCTTTGTGGTAGGCGGCATGCAGGGGTTGATTTTACTGGCAATTATTTTCGCAATATCATGGATCGTTTATTACCCCTTCTTTAAAATCTATGATAAACAATGCTTAGAAGAAGAACAAAAGGCTATACAAAAAGGTTAGGTGGCGATGTTATGGAAAATTATACGATTGAAGATCTGAATCAGGCAGCAATGCAGATCATACTACATGCCGGTGACTGCCGAAAGGTTTTAAATGATGCTCTTAATGCTGTTTATGAGGATGATATGGCGGGTGCAGAGGAGAAGCTGAAGATTGCGAAGGCAGAGATAACAGAGGCGCACAGACTTCAGACAGCGATGATTCAGGGGACAATTATGGATGAAAATCAGCCGACTTCGTTATTGTTTACGCATGCCCAAGATACTTTAATGACGATTAACAGTGAACTTCTGCTAGTGAAACATATGATTAAGCTATATAAGAAACTGGAGGATAAAATCAATGGTTAACCGACAGGGCTTTCATGAGAATTTTCTGTGGGGCGGTGCTGTGGCTGCCAATCAATGTGAGGGGGCTTGGGATGCTGACGGCAAGGGGCCGTCAATTGCCGATATAGAAATTCTGCCGCTGACGTACAGCCGCCAGAAGGTCGTTGGATTTTCTCATACAAAAGAAGATATTGAATTTGCCTTAAATGATCATGATGGTTATTATCCAAGACGGAAGGGTATTGATTTCTATCATACCTATAAGGAAGATATCGCTTTATTTAAAGAGATGGGTTTCAAATGCTTCCGTACCTCATTCAATTGGACGCGGATTTATCCGCATGGTGATGAGCTGCTACCGAATGAAAAGGGTTTGCAGTTCTATGATGATCTAATTGACGAGCTATTAAGAAATGGTATTGAACCAATCATGACATTGTCGCATTATGAGATGCCGGTGCATCTGGTTACCGAGTATAATGGCTGGAATGACCGCCGGGTCATCGATTGCTTTGTCAGATATGCGCGTACAATGCTTGAGCGATATCAGGATAAGGTAAAATACTGGATCGTTTTTAATCAGATCAACTGCTTGGGCGGCTGGGGTGAGTTTGGCTCTTTAGGCATGCTGGAAGGCGCTTATGAAGATTGGCGCAGCGCTACTTATCAGGCTGTGCATAATCAGTTTACCGCCTCAGCCATGGTAACAAAGCTGGCTCATGAACTGAACAGTAATCTTAAAATAGGTATGATGCTGGGGGATGACGCTCTTTATCCGGCAACCTGTGAACCAGATAATGTGTTTTTAAACACCCAGCAGAATCAGATGATGATTTATTTCTATTCCGATGTTCTTATGCGGGGAGCATATCCGCGGTATGCCCTGCGATATTTTGAGGATCATCAGATACACTTTGAAAGAAGTGAGGAGGATCTGAAGCTGTTGAAAGAAAATCCTGCTGATTTCCTTTCTTTCTCTTATTACTATTCCAGAGTCAGCGATAAAAAACAGCCGGGCGTTATGGTAAAGAATCCTACAATCAAAGCTTCGATTTGGGGATGGGGTATTGATCCTCTCGGGCTAAGAAATTCATTGAATCTTTATTGGGACCGTTATGGCAAACCGATGTTTATCGCGGAAAATGGTTTAGGTGCGCTTGATGAAATTTCTGAGGACGGAAAAATTCATGATCAGTACCGCATCGATTATTTAAAGGCGCATATTCAGGCCATGAAGGAAGCGATTAAAGACGGGGCGGAGGTCTTTGGCTACGCATCTTGGGGACCGATTGACATCATCAGCTGTTCACAGGGAGAAATGAGCAAGCGCTATGGCTATATTTATGTCGATCAGGATGATCGGGGCAATGGCAGCGGCAGGCGTATCCGCAAAGATAGTTTCTATTGGTATCAACAAGTTATTAAAACCAATGGCAGTGAATTATAGTTGAATATGAAGATGTGTACTTTGTGCGCATCTTTTTTATAAAATTAAGAATTATTCTTAATTAGGTGTTGACAAATTCAAACTTAAGAATTATACTAAGAATAGTTCTTAAGAAAGGAGTGAGACAATGCAATATAAAAGTTCAAAACAGCGGGATCTTGTTCTTAGTTACATGAAAAACATCCAGGGTCATGTAAGTGCTGAGCAAATTTATCAGGACCTAAATGAAATCCATCCAATTTCTTTGGCGACTGTGTATCGTAACTTAAATATATTGGCGGATATGAATGAAATCCGAAAAATTGCGCACCCTTCTTATGGCTATATATACGATAAAACGTGCAAGAAGCATTATCACTTCTTCTGCCGCAAGTGCAATCAATTAATCGATTTGCCGGTCGGATATATGGAAGAAGTGAATCAGATCGCAGATAACTGTGGCTTTGATGCGGAAGCACATGACATTACTTTTACGGGTATATGTCAAAACTGTAAAATTAAAAACTGAAAAGGAGAACAAAATCATGGAATTAAAAGGATCAAAAACTGAACAAAATTTAATGGCTGCATTCGCAGGTGAATCACAGGCAAGAAACAAGTATACTTACTATGCTGAAAAAGCAAAAGAACAAGGCTTTAATCAAATTGCTGAATTATTCTTAGAAACTGCTCGCAATGAACAGGAACATGCTAAATTATGGTTCAAAGCATTACATGAAGATAAGATTGCTGATACCGATGTAAATCTGAAGGATGCAGCTGCTGGTGAAAACTATGAGTGGACTGACATGTATGCAACTTTCGCTAAAGAAGCAAAAGAAGAAGGCTTCCAGAAATTAGCATTCTTATTTGAAGCTGTTGGCAAGATTGAAAAACATCATGAAGAAAGATACCTTGCTTTATTATCTAATGTTGAAAACGACAAAGTATTCAAGAAAGAAGATAAAGTTGTATGGGTATGCGGTATCTGCGGTTACCGTCATGAAGGTACAGATGCACCTGGTGTTTGCCCAGTTTGCGGAAACCCTAAAGCTGTATTTGCTGAAGAAGCTCACAACTACTAGAATTAATTTGAGGCTGAAAAAGCCTCTTTTTTTTGGTTGGTTGTCTGAAAGCTTAGGATCATTGTTTTCTTTTTGTAGTAAATTGTTGTTTTTTCGATAATTAGTTGAAGAAGTATGGAATGAAGTTTATTATATAAATAATAGTCACAGAGGGGGACATATGAGGAAATTCATCATTGGGGTATTGATTGTCCTTATGGCTGCGGGGTGCTCAACTGAAAATAAGCAATGGTCAGATGATTTTAATATGTATTTATCACAGTTCAACAACGATCATGAGGGGTTGAATAAGCCTACGGTAGACTTTCAGCAATACCAAACATTCGATAGAGGCGAGTATGTAAGCTACGATGAATATTTATCGTATTTTTATAATGGTGAAATTCCCAGGACAGCGATAACAATGGAGGCTGCCCGAGAGGATATTGAGTTTTACTTTCAGATGCTGCGTCAGTTCTATGGCGGATATCTGCACTTTGGCGGTGATGAGCGGTTTGAACAGGCAAAGGCAGAGTGTCTGTCTTATTTGAATGAAACTGGCTTGATTGAAACAAATAAGCTTGTATTGATCATGCTGACAGCAACTAACTTTGTAAAGGATAATCATTTTACGATCGGCAACAAACGTTCCAATGCGGCCAGTAAGTATTTCTCAAATGAAGAGCTGTCATTTTATAAAAAGGATAATAAAATCTATGATGCGAAGGGCAGGCAGGTTACAGCGGTTGATCAGGATCAGGCGGCAGAGAATTATTTCTATCTGTCTTTGGATGATGAAGGACAGGTATGCTGGCATTTTGGTTTATTGCTGAAGCAATATCCGCAGCCCTCTTATGTATTGACGTATGATACTGGTGAACAAGAGCCAATTTCGGTTGATTATGTTTATCTGAAAAATACACCGGCATATACAGAGAGTGTTCTGGAAGGTGTTCCGATTGTCCAGATTGGAGAAATGTTTACTGAATATGGTGAGAATAGGAAATTGGCGGATCAGTTCCTTAACAGCGCTGAACTGTTAAGCAAGAGCGACGCGGCAATTTTAGACATAAGAAATAATAATGGCGGCAATGGCTTATTGCCATTAAAATGGATTGAAAGATACGTTGGTCAGCGGGTTGGTTTGAATAGCTCCGGCATTATGATTTATGATGGTGACTTAGAGATAAATGATCATCTATTGGCTGATGATTCGCAGAAAATGAGTGAGATCATTGATTATTTTAATGCTACCCCGATTGGTAAGGGTATTTATCAGAAGAATAATTGTCATAATGAGACGGTTGCCAATGATCGGGTACTGTTTGTATTAATGAATGGCTATTCGGCATCTGCAGCAGAGTATATGATTGATGCCCTGCATAATGTAGAAAATGTAATCTTTGTCGGTACATCGTCTGCCGGATGTCTGCAGTCTGATAATGGTAATGTACTGGTACTGCCTAACTCTAAAATCAAGGTTGCTTTTGGAAATTCATGGAGTGAGTATGATCCTGAGTATTATCAGGAATTTGAAGGCTTTCAGCCTGATTTATGGATTAACAGCAGTCATTTGGAAGAAATTATATTGAAGTTTATTAAGAACAACCAGCAGACGGATTAAGTAATGATGAAAACTTTTCATAATCAATTGATTTTTGTAGATTTTTGTGGTAATCTAACTAAAATATTAAGACTCAGGAAAGTCTTGCGAAAGAAAGAGAGGGAATGCTATGGCTAAGATTATTCAGGAACCATCAAGAACTTTTGGTGAATATTTGTTGATTCCAAATTTGACTACAAAGGATTGTATTGTTGCGAATGTTGATTTGAAAACGCCGCTGGTACGCTTTAAGAAAGGTGAGGAACCGGCAATTTCATTGAATATTCCAATGATTTCTGCAATTATGCAGTCTGTATCTGATGATAAAATGGCAGTGGCGCTGGCTAAAAACGGTGGTATGTCATTTATTTATGGTTCTCAAACGATTGAGGAACAGGCTGAAATGGTACGTAAGGTAAAGAAATATAAAGCTGGATTTGTTATCAGTGATTCAAATTTAACACCTGACAACACACTGGAAGATGTTCTGAATTTATTGAATCGTACAGGTCACTCTACGATGGCGGTTACGGCTGACGGTACGCCGAATGGAAAACTATTAGGTATTGTTACAGCAAGAGATTACCGTACATCCCGTGATGAATTAACTAAAAAAGTAGCTGAATTCATGACACCTTACGAAAGACTGATCGTTGGTAAAGAGGGTACGACACTCAAGGCTGCGAATGATATAATCTGGGAGCATAAGCTGAACAGTTTACCAATCATTGATAAGGAAGGCAACCTGCAGTATCTGGTATTCAGAAAAGACTATGCTGAGGATAAAGAGAATTCTCGTGCTCTATTAGATAGTGAAAAGCGTTATATGGTAGGTGCTGGTATTAATTCACGTGACTATGCTGAGCGTGTACCGGCATTAGTAGAGGCAGGCGTTGATGCGGTTTGTATCGATTCAAGTGAAGGTTTCTCTGAATGGCAGTATGACACAATTAAATGGGTTCGTGATACATATGGTGATTCAGTGAAGATTGGCGCCGGCAACGTTGTCGATCGTGAAGGTTTCCGTTATCTTGCTGATGCGGGTGCTGATTTTATTAAAGTTGGTATCGGCGGCGGTTCAATTTGTATCACTCGTGAAGCAAAAGGTATCGGCCGCGGTCAGGCAAGCGCGGTACTTGATGTGGCAGCTGCCCGTGATGAATATTTTGAAGAGACAGGCATCTATGTGCCAATCTGTTCAGACGGCGGTATCGTACATGATTATCATATTACTTTAGCGTTGGCAATGGGCGCCGACTTCGTAATGCTGGGCCGTTACTTTGCACGTTTCGATGAATCACCTACGGCAAAGGTTAAGACCAGCAAAGGTTATATGAAAGAATACTGGGGCGAAGGCAGTAACCGTGCAAGAAACTGGGCACGTTATGACCTTGGCGGCAAGAAGGAGTTAACATTTGAGGAAGGTGTTGATTCTTATGTGCCATATGCCGGCAGTCTGGAAGATGGTGTTGGCATCACTTTACATAAAATTAAGTCAACCATGTGCAACTGCGGTTCGACAACTATCAAGCATTTCTATGAAAATGCAAGATTAACACTCGTATCAGCAACTTCTATTCAGGAAGGCTCAGCACACGACGTTGTATTAAAAGACAATCAATAATTACTATCCCCTATAACATAATATAGGGGTTTTTTATATTATAGGAAATTTCATTTTCAAGCATCAAAGCACCAATATCTCATTATGAAAAGTGACTTGAAAAATTATAAATCAGATGAAATTATCGTGTAAATATGGTATACTATGAGTAACAAAAAACTTATATTTATATTAAAATCTAAATTATAATAAAGGTGCTTAAGCAAGGATAGAATAACGTTAACTAGTTAATGTTTTATTCAAATTCATAATAATACCTTTTATATTTATCATGAATAAGGAGTATATTATGAAAAAAAATTTAATATGTTTATTAGTTCTTAGCTTGTTAACTGCATGTTCAAATAATGTAAAAAATTATAAACATGTAATTTCAAATAATGTAAAAAATTATAAACATGTAATGGAATCCGCAAACATAGTTAATGAACAAATAAAAAAAAGTGAAAATAATAATCATTTTAAAGATCAAAGTGAATGGATAAATGTTATTGATGAAGTAAAATCACCTCAATCATTATATGAATCATTGTATGAAAATGAACGACAGATGATTATATATACAAATGGTGATAGTTTTGAAAATTGGTTTAATAGTAACTACTATTTAAAACCCTTATTAAAAAATTTCAAAATCAATCTTTTAAGTGAAGATGCTGAAAAAGTAAATGAAGATATCAATCGGATCTATGAAGAATATATCAATCTGCCTTTTGCTGTTCATTACCAAGATTATCGTAGTTTTGAAAATAACAGATATCTTTCAATCATAAGAAAATATGGTGATTTTCTTCCTGGTTCAACTTATGAAAGTTATATGAATATTTACAATTTTGATTTAACTACTGGGAAACTTTTAAGTAATCAAGAAATATTAGATATTTATCATCTTTCTTTAGATGATATTATTAATTATTTTGAAAATTATTATGAAAGTATAGACAGTCAGCCTTGCATACAAGGAAAACTCACCTTTGATGATTTACCTATTGAAGTTAGCCAAAATTGTCATGGTTTTACTCGTAAAAATGCGAATGTAGATGATTTACAAATGTTTATTGATGAAAATGAAAATCTGATCATAATGAATGGACATGTAACTGCTAATGAAGATAGATACTTATCTACAGAATTTAAATATAACTTTGGTATACCTAAATAAAATTTAAAGGTCATATTATGGAAGTTTTTTCCCTTGTAATAGTTTTATAGTTAATCAATCTGTTGGTATTGATAAAGAAACTAATACTAATAGATTAGCAGAATCTCATACTGGATATAAAGCAATTGATTTTGTGTCTTATTCTGATCACTTGATTTTTGCACCATGTGTATATTTTACCAAAGGTACACCCTTGCAGATGGTGGTCAATCGATATATCATACAGTTTTTAAATCAGATCAAGAAATTACCTGTGCAGATGAAACAAAAGGATACTTACTTATTTATTGTGTACATGGTGCTATTGAAGCATTTGATGAGAGATTTCATATAAAACTGAAAAATCAAAGTTTTCATTGTGTTGAATACGCTAATTCATCAGAATATAAAATATTTTATTATTTTACCAAGCAATTTTACGATGAACCTTTTGTGGGAATACAAGTTGCTGATTTTTCAAATGGCATAAGGTCCATTTTCTGTTAGTTAATATAACTATATTTCGCAACATCGGTATTACAAGAAGATTATTTATCTATACGGAAGAGAACTATTCTTCCGTATTCTTTTTCTCGAACTTAAACTTAAGAAAAAACATGGTCTTAGATTATCCATCGAATAAATTAACTGCATCTATAAATAAAAGAGGTGTCGAACAATGAAAAAATTAATTTGGATCAGTATTTCAATACTTTGTATCATTTTAGCTTATTCATTAATCATAAATACGCGCTATAAACGCCCATTTAGCATGGAGTTAAATGTATTCGATGAAAAGTTTTATACAAACATCGAAAACAAAAGCTTTTCGCGCTATGAATATGGAAATTCATTGGGAAATAAAATCACTTACTATTTTGAAAAGCAGTTTTATGATGAACCTTTCACCAAAATCCAAATAAGTGAATTTTCTGATGGATATGACCTAATCGATTTTAGTGCGAAGGATATTGATCTTGAACTTATAGAAACATTCAAAAATATAGACTTTCCTATAAAGATAAAAATGGATAAATCGATTATTTCCATCAAATCAAAGTTCAATTCAAACAATGTTTATTATGGGATTTGCTTGATATACCGAAGAACAGAACCAGATGATGCGGAAATCAAAAAAGCTGTGGATTTACTGTTTCAGACAATAGACGAATATATTGAAATATAAGTATATGTGTTGAATGAATAACGACACTTTTATGTCATGCTTATAATATGTTAATATAGCCTTGTTAAATACGAAATATATATTGAAAATTTCATAATCTATCGAATATTTGTCCCGAATAATATATAATAATTGGGACAAAGGAGGCGGACACAGTGGCAAATGGATATTTAACCGCTTCCTTGCTTTGCATGCAGACTATGACATCATGAAAGATATGCTCTATGGCGAGATTCCAGACTTTGAAACGGTAATGTCCGCAGTCAGAGAATTGGAAAAGGAAATTAATGCACTTTAATCTCATACATAAACACGAAACCCGACTATTCAATTTTGAGTAGATGGGTTTTTCTATGTTCAAAAAGTAGATGTGCCATCACACAACAAACAAAAAAGCCGTTGTTGATGACAACGACTTTTTCGCCCGCGCAGTTGCGAGCCCTATGGTTCACCTAAAGATGGATATCCATGCATTTATTATATACTACAAATTCGTACAATACCAATGCCTTTATGCTGAATGTAACAATACGAAATGGTGCAATAAATGGGATAATAAATGAAGCGATAAATTTGACGCTGACCATGAGAATAGTTCTTGAAGCGATAATCAAAACACCTGATATTACAAAGGAAAAGTGAACTTTGAGGAATTGGACTTTAGGAGGAGGATTATTTCGTGCTTTTTTTTGCACAAACCCAGTTTGCTAAACAGTAATTTATTCGCATAAGATAATAAGGATATGTTAAACTAAAGGTGGTGATAACAATGTGCGGACGTTTTTTTATGAGTTTTGATGATTCAGATGAATCACAGGCAATCCAAAAGAAGCTGTATGATAAAAATCTCTTTGAATTTGCGCAGGGAGAAGTTTTCCCAAGTCAGAATGTTGTTGTTCTGAAGGCTGAGCATGGCAGGATGGACGTTGATGTGATGAAATGGGGATTTAACACGAAATATAAAAGCATCAATGCCCGCAGTGAAGGGATTGAAAATAAGTGGACATTTAAACCTTATTTAAACAATCGTTGTATTGTCCTAGCTAATGGTTTCTATGAATGGGTCAAGGAAGGCAAGCAAAAGCATAAAATTTATATCCAAAAGGAAGCAGAGCCTTGGATCTATATGGCGGGTATTTATAATGATCAGCATGAATTTGTCATTGTAACTGGTGAATCACAGGATAAAATGAAATTCATTCATGATCGCACCCCGATTCTAATTCAACATGATGAAGTAAGGAATTTTCTAAATCATCGGGTTGATTTCAATGTCGATAATAAAAACTTGGTATTTAATGCAGTGAATTAAGCATATTGGCAGATATGATAAGAATTTTATTAGATATTTGAATAAATTTTAATATTGATCGCATAAAATTTATTTTTTATGAGATAAATTATTAAAAAAATTGCTGAATTTTAGTAAAAAGTCGTTTTTTATATTGAAATAAACAGTTAACTCTTGTAGAATGATACTGTAATTCGAATAGATCTTGTATAACCGTCAGAATTTGGCTGACAAGTCTCTACCTGCTGACCTAATCAGCAGACTACAAGTGAAAATAGCGATGCTGTTTTTTACTTGTGGAAAAACAGTTTTTTTATTTTAAAACACTAGGAGGATCAATGATGGTCATCAATTCGAGAAATCCTATTCATATACTTATGGATATCCAGACATATTGTTTTTAGTGCAACCAATATGTCTTTTTCTTTTGAAGGAGGAACAGGGAATGGTAAAAGTTAGTGTGATTATGGGTTCACGTTCAGATCTTGCGACGATGCAGGAAGCAATGAACATGCTGAAGGAGTTTGGCATTGGGTATGAAGCAAGAGTGGTTTCCGCGCATCGTACACCGCATGCTATGGTGCAGTTCGCAGATGAAGCAGAGGCAAGAGGCATTCAGGTAATTATTGCCGGTGCAGGAGGTGCGGCGCATCTGCCGGGTATGGTAGCGGCGATGACGACAATTCCGGTAATCGGCGTACCCGTTCAGTCAAGGGCGTTAAGCGGATTAGATTCTTTGCTTTCCATTGTTCAAATGCCGGGCGGCATTCCGGTGGCGACAACGGCAATCGGTACATCAGGCGCAAAGAACGCTGGTATTCTTGCCGCTGAAATTTTGGCGCTGCAAGACTTAAACGTTCGTGAAAAACTGAAAGCTTATAAACAAAAACAAACGCAGACTGTGCTTGATGATGCGCAGATTGAAATATGCGAGTAGGTATTATCGGCGGCGGGCAGCTGGGTATGTATCTGGTTGATGCTGCACATATGGCTCATCATTCGACGATTGTCCTTGATCCATCAGATCCGGTATCGGCTTCCCGAAACAGCGACCGCATGATAGTTGGTCCGTATGAAGATCCTGCCTGTCTGAAGGAAATGGCTGAAAACAGTGATGTGATTACATATGAATTTGAAAACATCAAGGCGGAAGCGGTGGAACTTGTGAAAAGCTATGGCGGTAATGTTCCGCAGGGATATGATCCATTGCATATTTCACAGAATAGGCTGCGTGAAAAAGATGCCATCCGTAAAACCGGTGCTAAAACAGCACCCTATGAAGAATTAAGCGAAATGATTTCAATTCCTATGCCTTATATTATAAAAACATGTGAAGGTGGCTATGACGGCAAAGGTCAATGGCTGATCAGGACTGATGCGGATTTAGAAAAGTTTATGCCGGAAAAGGGCAATGTGCAATATATCGTTGAAGGCCTTGTTGATTTTGCGTGTGAGGTATCGGTCATAGTTGTACGCAGTATGAATGGCTCTATGGCCGTATTTGAACCGATTGAGAATATTCATGAAAATGGTATCCTGCACTTATCAATTTCACCAGCCAGAGTGAGTGAGGAAATTAAACGCAGGGCAAAGGATACAGCATTGCAGGTAATGTCAGGCTTTGGCTTTACAGGCATTCTCGTACTTGAAATGTTTGTTGGTAAAGATGGTGAAATCTATATCAATGAGATTGCACCGCGTCCGCATAACAGCGGTCACTTAACAATGGATGCTTATGATAAAAGCCAGTATGATCTGGCAATCGCGGCTCTTTTCAATGAAACACTGCTGCAGCCAATAATCAAAAGTCCAGCGGTGATGGTTAATATCTTGGGACAGCATGTATCAGCGGCAGCCAGCAAGCAGTGTCCACCTTATGCGAAGGTCTATATGTATGGTAAAAAGGAAGTTAAAAATAACCGTAAAATGGGGCATGTCACATTCTGCGGTGATGATTTAGAAGCATTGGTAAAAGAAGCGGAAGCCTTTATCAGGTAGAAAGAGGGAACTATGAACTATCGAGTGTTTGTCAACAAAAAACAGCAGTTTCAGATTGAATCAGAATCACTGTATCGTGAATTAAAAACTAACTTATCATTAACTGGTCTGACAGGGATTGAATATTACAATATCTATGATGTATTCAATGCTGATGAAGAGGATTTAAAGCTTTTGAAAACAAAGGTATTGTCAGAAACCGTAACCGATGAAGTAAGAGATACGCTTGATTTAGAGAAGAAACAAATTGTAGCTTATGAATGTCTGCCAGGACAGTATGATCAGCGTGCGGATTCTGCCGAGCAATGCTTGATGCTGCTGAATAATAAGCAGGATGTCGTTGTGAAAAGCGGCCGCTTGATTGTACTTAATGGTAATGTAAGTGAAGATGAAATCAATGCGGTAAAGCATTATCTGATCAATCCGGTAGAAATGCGGGAAAAAGATTTATCCGTATTGGGCTATGAAGAAGATGTGGAAATTGAGCCGGTGTTAACCATTGTTGGCTTTACGAAATATAACGATGAGCAGATTGCTGCTTTTAGAGAGAGTGAAGGTCTGGCAATGAGTGAAGCTGATCTTGCATTTATCCGCGATTATTTCCGTGATGAAGAAAAGCGTGATCCAAGTGAAACGGAAATTAAAGTATTAGATACATATTGGTCAGATCACTGCCGTCATACAACCTTTGAAACATGTCTTGAAAATGTAAAGATCGATGCTGGTCATTATCAGGAACAGATCCAGCAGGCTTACGATACATACTGCGCGCTGCGTGAAAAGGTTCATGGCAACCGCAAACCGATGACGTTGATGGATATGGCTACGGTTGCCGGTAAAGCGCTGCGCAAGGCTGGCAAGCTGGAAGACTTGGAAATCAGTGATGAAATTAATGCTTGTTCCATTGAAATACCAGTAGATGTCAATGGCAAGGAAGAAACATGGCTGCTGATGTTTAAGAATGAAACCCACAATCACCCAACTGAAATTGAACCTTTCGGCGGTGCCAGTACATGTATCGGCGGTGCCATCCGTGACCCATTGTCAGGCAGAAGCTATGTGTATCAGGCGATGCGGGTTACCGGAGCCGGTGATATTACAGCGGATTTAAAAGACGCATTGCCAAACAAGCTACCGCAGTCCAGAATTTCTAAAGGTGCTGCCCAAGGTTATTCAAGTTATGGCAATCAGATTGGTTTGGCTACAACTTATGTAAAAGAAATCTATCACGATGGTTATACTGCTAAGCGAATGGAAGTAGGCGCTGTTGTCGGGGCGGCTCCAAAATCATGGGTTAAGCGTGAGAAGCCAGCTGCCGGTGATGTAATTTTATTGATTGGCGGCGCGACTGGCCGTGATGGTGTCGGCGGCGCGACTGGTTCCAGTAAGGAGCATAATGATACTTCATTGACTAAATGTTCCAGTGAGGTACAAAAGGGGAATGCACCGATTGAACGCAAACTGCAGCGATTATTCAGAAATCCTGAAGTAACACGTTTGATTAAAAAAGCCAATGACTTCGGCGCCGGCGGTGTCAGCGTAGCGGTTGGTGAAATTGCTGATGGTTTAAAAATCGATCTGGATAAGGTTGAAGTTAAATATGCAGGCTTAAGCGGCACAGAGCTGGCTATTTCTGAATCACAGGAAAGAATGGCAGTGCTGGTTGAGCCAAAAGATGTAGAAAGATTTAAGGAGCTTGCTTATCAGGAAAACCTGAAAGCATATGAGGTAGCGGAAGTCACTGAAGAACCTCGGCTTGTAATGAGCTTCCAAGGTGAAGTCATTGTCGATATTGCCCGTGCTTTCCTTGATACAAATGGTGTCCGTCAACATCAATCCGTCGTAATTAAAGCGGGTGATGAAAATAAAAATCCATTCCATCAGACAACGCATGGTGTTTTAAAGGACGCTATTTTAAATAATTTGAAACAGCCTAATGTCGCAAGTCAAAAAGGTTTAGTTGAAATGTTTGACTCAACAATCGGCAAATCAACGGTACTGATGCCTTATGGCGGTAAGTATCAATTAGGAGAAACCGAAGGCTCTGTACAAAAATTACCGGTACTTGGCTTTACCAATACAGTATCGATGATGACCTATGGCTTTAATTCAGAATTGGCGGACTATTCCCCATATCTCACTGGCAGTTACAGCGTAGTAGAGGCATTAGCAAAGCTTACTGCATTGGGCGGTGATTATCGCAAAGCCCGCTTATCTTGTCAGGAATATTTTGAAAGATTAAATCAAGTGCCTGAAAAATGGGGTAAACCGATGCAGGCTTTGCTTGGCTTAATCGAAGCCCAGATGGCCTTTGAAACACCAGCTATCGGCGGTAAAGATTCTATGAGCGGAACCTTTAATCAAATTCATGTGCCGCCGACTTTAATCACTTTTGCGGTAGCTGCTGAAAAAGCAGATCATATCGTTTCTACTGAATTTAAACAGGCTGGCAGCAAGATTTATTTTGTTAAGCATCCAATGAATGAAAACGGCAGTGCCAATTATGAAGCCTTGAAGAAGAACTTCACAAAAGTTTATGATCTGATCAGTGAACATCAAGTATCCGCTGCATGTACAATCAAGGTTGGCGGTATCGCAGAAGCTTTATGCAAAATGAGCTTCGGCAACAAGCTAGGCATCTGTGTTAAGAGTGATGAAGCCTTGTTTGACTTAAATATCGGCGGCATGCTGATTGAAACATCGGCTGAAATTCATGAAGAAAATTTCATTTATTTAGGTACAGTAACAGAACAGCCAACGCTGCAGATCAACGAAGCGTCATTGACGATTGAAGAAGCAATCGAAGCATGGGAAAGCCGTTATAAAAAATTATATCCAATTATCGTTGATGAAGATAAAACAAGGTTTAATACGCCTGTCTATGAAGCAAAGGAAATCAAAAAATGTGCGAATCCAACGGATCATGTCAAAGTCATTATTCCGGTATTCCCTGGATCAAATTGTGAATATGATACGAAACAAGCCTTTGAAAGAGCTGGCGCTGAAGTAGAAATCGTAGTATTTAAGAATATGAATGTACAGGCAATTGAAGAAAGCTTAAATGAATTAAGTGATAAACTGTCAAACGCACAGATTCTTGCCCTTGGCGGCGGTTTCTCAAGCGGTGATGAACCTGATGGCTCCGGTAAGTTTATTGCCAATGTATTAAGTAATGAAAAAATCAGAAAAGCAATCGATGATTTGCTTGCGCGTGATGGCTTAATTTTAGGTATCTGCAATGGTTTCCAGGCATTGATTAAATCCGGTTATCTGCCTTATGGTGATATAACGAAGCTAAATGTTGCTTCACCGACATTGTTCAGGAATAATATTAACCGACATGTCTCAAAAATCGCCTGCACAAAGGTTACATCCAATCTATCACCATGGCTGTCAAGCTTTAAGGTGAATGAACTGCATTCTATTGCCTTCTCACATGGTGAAGGGAAATTTGTAGTCAGTGATGAATTAGCAGAAGAATTATTTGCCAATGGTCAAGTCGCAACGCAATACACTGATCTTGATGGACAGACAACGATGAATGGATTGTATAACATTAATGGTTCAAGCTTTGCTATTGAGGGAATTACCAGTGCTGATGGTAAAATCTTCGGCAAGATGGGACACAGTGAGCGTTATGAGGAAGGCTTGTTCCAGAATATCAGCGGTAATAAACATCAGGATATATTTACTAATGGTGTAAACTATTTCAAGAAATAAGGGAGAAAAACATGAAACTATTATATGAAGGCAAGGCTAAACAGATTTATGAAACAGAGAATCCTAATGAAATTCTCATGCATTACAAGGATGATGCCACAGCATTTAATGGCCTGAAAAAAGATCAGATTCATAACAAAGGAATTTTGAATAATAAAATTTCTACCATGATTTTTGGTTACTTAAAAGAAAATGGGATTGAAACACATTTAATTAAGACGCTGAATGAACGCGATCAGCTGTGCAGGAAGGTTGATATCTTACCTTTGGAAGTTATCGTACGCAATGTCTTTGCCGGCTCGGCTTCTAAACGGTTAGGGATTGAAGAAGGTGTGCCTTGTAAAGAACCAATCTTTGAAATCTGTTATAAATGTGATGAATTAAATGATCCTTTGATTAACGATACACATGCAATTGCTATGGGTATTGCGACACGCGAAGAATTAAATCGGGTTTGGGAGCTTACCGCTCAGATTAATCAGCTGTTGATCAAGCTGTTTGACAGTGTGGGAGTTCGTTTGATTGATTTCAAGATTGAATTTGGTAAAGATACGGACGGCAATATCATGCTGGCAGATGAAATTTCACCGGACAGCTGCCGCTTATGGGATAAGGATACGAATGAAAAGCTTGATAAAGACCGTTTCAGACGTGAAATGGGTAATGTAGAAGAGGCTTATATTGAAATCTGCAAACGTTTAACGAAAGAGGAAGCATAAATGAGCAAGCACTATGAAGAAGCTGGCGTAAATCTTGAAGCCGGTTATGAGTCAGTAAGAAGAATTAAAAGTCATGTAGCGAGAACAAAGGTTAAGGGTGCGATAGATTCTATCGGCGCTTTTGGCGGTATGTTTGATTTAAGCATGCTGAATATGAAAGAACCGGTGCTGGTATCAGGAACAGATGGTGTCGGTACGAAGCTGATGGTGGCTTTTGAAATGGATAAGCATGATACGATTGGTATCGATGCTGTGGCAATGTGTGTCAATGATGTATTGGTGCAGGGGGCATCACCGATTTTCTTCCTTGATTATTTAGCGGTAGGTAAAAACTATCCGGAGAAAATTGAACAGCTGGTCAAGGGGGTTGCTGACGGCTGCGTATTATCTGAATGTGCTTTAATTGGCGGGGAAACAGCTGAAATGCCGGATATGTATGATGAGCATCATTATGATATTGCCGGCTTCTGTGTCGGTGCCGTTGATAAGGCGAATTTGATTGATGGTTCAAAGGTTAAGGTCGGCGATGTTTTAGTGGGTCTGCCATCCAGCGGCTGCCATTCAAATGGTTTCTCATTGATTCGTAAGATTCTGTTTAAGGATCATCAATTAAAATTAGATGAATATATGCCTGAATTAGGTAAAACATTAGGTGAAGAAATCCTGACACCGACTAAAATCTATGTGAAGGCCATCAAGCATTTATTTGGCAAGGTAGATCTGCACGGTATGAGTCATGTAACTGGCGGCGGCTTCTATGAAAATCTGCCGCGGATGCTGCATGAGGGACAGGGTATTGAGATTGATGTGAATGCTTTCCCTAAAAAACCAATCTTTGAATTGCTGCAGAAGCTGGGCAATATCGATAAAGAAGAAATGTATAATGTATTCAATATGGGGATTGGTTTTGTCTGCGCGGTTGATGCAGATGATGCTGCGAAGCTTCAGCAGCTGTTAAGTGAAATCGGTGAAGAAAGCTATGTCATCGGTAAGATTACCGACAGCGGCGAGGTTAAGCTAAAATGGTAAAACTGGCAGTCTTTGCTTCCGGTTCCGGTACAAATTTCGAGAACATCGTAAATCGTATCAATGACGGCACAATCAAGAATGCTGCTGTGGCATTGCTGGTAGTGGATAAGGAACACGCAAAGGCCATCGAGAGAGCAAAGCGTTTAGAGATTCCATGGGTCTATGTAAATCCAAAGGCATTCCCTTCCAAAGCGGAGTATGAAGAGGAAATTCTTCAATATTTGCGTAAGAGAGAGGTTGACCTGATTGCGCTTGCTGGTTATATGCGCATAGTGTCACCGGTATTGCTTGCCGCGTATCCAAAGCGTATCGTCAATCTGCATCCGGCGTATCTGCCATATTTCCCGGGAAAACAAAGTATCCTTGATGCTTACAATGCAAAGGTGAGTGAAACTGGCGTTACACTGCATTATTTGGATGAGGGAATCGATACAGGACCGATTATTCATCAGGAAAAGATCAGTATTGATCCTGAATGGACACTTGAGATTTTAGAGGAGCATGTGCATGCTCTTGAGTATAAGATGTATCCTGAAGTATTGAATCAGTTATGTGAAAAAATAGAAAAAGGAGAGTGTTAACATGAAACGAGCTTTAGTAAGTGTTTCAGATAAAACAAACCTGGTACCTTTTGTACAGGGACTTGTTGAATTGGGTTATGAGATCATCTCTACTGGCGGTACAGCCAAGGCTTTAGAAGCTGAAGGTATCAAGACAATTAATATTTCTGAAATTACCGGTTTCCCAGAAATCATGGATGGCCGTGTAAAGACTTTGCATCCTAATGTGCATGGTGCACTGTTGTGTGTAAGAGACAATCCAAGTCATGTAGCACAGCTGAAGGAGCATCAGATTGAATACATCGATCTTGTTTGTGTTAATCTTTATCCTTTTAAACAAACATTAAAAAAAGCTGGTGTTACTCATGATGAAATTATTGAGAATATTGATATCGGCGGTCCGAGTATGCTGCGTTCAGCATCAAAAAACTATCGTTATTTAACCGTTGTTTGTGATCCTAAGGATTATGAGCTGGTGCTTGATGAATTAAAGAATAACGGCGATACTGAACTGGCAACCAGAGAAAAACTGGCGGCTAAGGTATTCCGTCATACAGCGGCTTATGATACGATAATTGCTCAATATCTAACTGAAAAGACAGGTGAAAAATTCCCTGAGAATTTCACAATGACTTATGAGAAAGTACAGGATCTGCGCTATGGTGAAAACCCTCATCAAGAAGCGGCTTTCTATAAGAGTGCTGATCCGAAGTATTCACTGGCAAATGCGAAGCAGCTGCATGGTAAGGAACTGTCCTACAATAATATTCAGGACGGCAATGCGGCTATTGAAATTCTGAAGGATTTCGCTGGTCAGCCTTGCGTTGTAGGTTTAAAGCATATGAATCCATGCGGTATCGGTGTTGGCAAGAATCTTGAAGAAGCATGGGATAAGGCATATGAAGCTGACTCTACAAGTATTTTCGGCGGTATTGTAGCAACCAATCAGGTTGTGGATACACCAACAGCTGAAAAGCTAAGTAAGATTTTCCTTGAAATCATTATTGCGCCGGGCTTCACGGATGAGGCGTTTGCAATTCTGTCGCAGAAGAAGAACATTCGTTTAATGACATTGGATACTGATCTTGATGTTAATGCGAAGCTGAAAGTAACCAATGTAAATGATGGTTTGTTGGTTCAGGATGCTGATTTGAAGCTGGTTACAGTCAATGACTTAACATGCGTTACTGAACGTAAACCAACTGCTCAGGAATTGGAACAGCTGATGTTTGCATGGAAGACAGTAAAGCATGTGAAATCAAATGCGATCGTTTTAGTTAAGGATAATATGACAGTTGGTGTTGGTGCGGGTCAGATGAATCGTGTCGGCGCGGCTAAAATCGCCATTGAGCAAGCCGGTGAAAAGGCTAAGGGTTCAGTAATGGGTTCAGATGCTTACTTCCCGATGCCGGATACCGTTGAAGAAGCGGCTAAAGCTGGGGTAACGGCTATTATTCAGCCGGGCGGTTCAATTAAGGATCAGCTGTCAGTGGATGAATGCAATAAGCATGGCATCGCGATGGTTTATACCGGTATCAGACATTTTAAACATTAGTGAGATTGAGGCAGAGTGAACTCTGCCTTTTTTAGTGTTCATTTATATTCAGTTAACTTCAAAATATTGTATTAATTAGAAAAAATATTAGTTATAAGAGCATTTAATTCATATATATTATTTAGCAGGTACAAGAACTGCAGATTATATAAACACCTTTTGGAAGTGATTTCTAGAGATGACATTCTTATAATTAATTTGTTTTTTTTGAGTTTATGATAGGATATTTACAAAAAGCTATCATATAGTATAATGATGATAGATAAAATGCAAAAAGTGATCATTGCTTGACGGGAGGATATACAAATATTGAATATCACAAAAGCAGATATTTGCATTTACTTAGCTGAAGTAAAAGAAGCGATTCTAAATAACAAGTATAGAATTGAACGTAATTCCAAAAGGCAGGATAACATCAATTTATTTTTGGACTATATTATTGACGAAGCAAAGGCGAAAGATATATTACTTGATTTGACTGCGAATGATTTTTCAGAAGTGCTGCAAAATGAGCACATAGGATATGAGCATGAGATGCTGTATGTTTTTGGTAAGGATGTAATACTTTTGGAAAGAATGGGCAGTATCATCAAAACAGTTTCTTTATATATAAAATTTAACAAGATGAATAACTGCTATGTAATTATTGTTTCACTGCATGAACAGCAATATCCGATTAAATACTATTTTCAAAAGACTGAGGAGGAATCATGATGGTAAAAAAAGAAAGAACTGACTTTTGTACAATGTGCCGCAAAAATACTGAATATATTTTACAGAAACGTAATATCAAAAAAAGCATAAAAGGTAAAGAATACAATTTTAGCATCACAGTTGCTGTATGTAATGAATGTGGAGAAGAAATAAGCATTCCGGGATTAATTGATAAAAACATTCATGAGGTAGATGCACAGTACAGAGCTTATGAAGGACTTGTATCTATAGATGATATTGAGAAGCTCATGAAAATTTATAAAATTGGCAAAGGCCCCTTATCACTTGCCCTTGGCTTTGGGGAAGTGACGATTACAAGGTATCTTTCTGGCCAGATACCATCGAAAGAATATTCAGATATTATAAGAATGGCTCTGTCTTCTCCAACCTATATGAGAGAGAAGCTTCAGGAGAATAAGAGTAAAATAGCATCAGCAGCATATAGTAAATCAATGGAGGCAGCGGCACAGCTTGAGAATCTATTTTCAGTATCGAATAAAATGCTGCGGGTTATATCATATTTGTTTGTAAGACTAGAAGAAGTTACACCGCTAATGCTGCAGAAAATGCTTTATTTTGTTCAGGGTGTTTCTTATGCAGTAATTGAAAGACCTATGTTTTATGAAAATTGTCAGGCATGGATACATGGGCCAGTATATCCAGAAGTATATGAAATGTTCAGAGATTTCAAATATAATCCTATTGAAGATGCGAGATTTGCAATATTAAATGGTGCCGAAGAGGAGCTTACTGAAAATGAGCGAAGAGTCATAGATTTGGTTGTTAATACATTTGGTGAATATAGTGGAAAGGTGTTAGAGAGAATCACACATAGTGAAATGCCTTGGCAGCTTGCTAGAATGGGTTATGCAGACAATATTCCGTCTAACGAGCTTATTTCTATAGAGAGTATACGGACATACTATATTGAAAAGAATGCAAACTATGATTTTTCATGTGAAGCTGGCTTAAGAAGATATATTTTAGATGTTCTTTCATAAGTATGAATTTGTACCTAAATCATTGATGATTATGTTCAGTTAATTTCAAGATATTGTGCATACCACCTATGTAAGCTAAAAGACTACCTATTGACAAATGTGTTTACAAACAGTAAACTGATAATATAGTTTACTGTTTGTAAACACAAAGTGAGGATATAACAATGACTAAATATAAATTAGGTGAGATTGAAATGCGTTTTGCCGATATAATTTGGAATAATGGGCCGTTATCATCCGGTGAGCTGGTGAAACTAGCGGAAAAAGAGCTCAGTTGGAACAGATCAACGACCTATACTATTTTACGGCGGTTATGTGAGCGCGGCATGTTTCAAAATGAAAAAGGTACTGTTTCTTCGCTTGTATCAAAAGAAGATTTCATGTCTGTGCAAAGTGAAAAATTCGTGGAAGATGCTTTTTCAGGCTCACTGCCCAAATTTTTAGCTGCATTTGGCAGACGTAAAAAACTGTCTGATCTTGAAATTGAGGAAATTCAAAAGTTTATTGACGAGCATAAGGAGGTGTAACTATGTTTAGTACATTGTTCTTATCTGTACTTAATATGAGCATAACGGCAAGTCTAGTCATGGTTATCGTTTTAGTGGTTAGGTTTCTCTTGAAAAAATCACCTAAAATCTTTTCCTATGCCCTATGGATTGTTGTTTTGTATCGGCTGATTAGTCCATTTACTTTTGAAAGTGCAGTGAGTTTATTACCTATCAATGAAACACCCATTCCGCATGACATTGTATATAGCACAGAACCGCAAATTAATACAGGATTAAATATTGTTGATAATACAATAAATCCGATGCTGTCAATGCCTAATCATATTGAAGAAAGTGCATCTCCTTTGCCAATATGGCTTTCTATCGCAAGTGTAATTTGGGTAATTGGCATAGTTATTATGCTGATTTATAGCATTTATCAACTTATAAAATTAAAACAAAAGCTTATTGGAGCAATACCTTCAAGAGATAATATATACTTGGCTGATCATATTGATTCACCATTTGTGATGGGAGTTGTGAAGCCTAAGATTTATCTGCCATCCAGTCTTTCCGCCACTGAACAGGAGTTCATTATAGCCCATGAATTGCATCACATGAAACGCTTTGATCATATTACTAGAATACTTAGTTTTATAGCATTAATGATACATTGGTTTAACCCTTTTGTATGGCTTGCTTTTATTTTATCTGGCAAAGATATGGAAATGTCTTGTGATGAAGCAGTAATGAAAAAAATGAATAGTGATATCCGAGTAGCATATTCGCAATCTTTGTTGCGTTTTGCGACAGGTAAAAAAATAATAACAGCAACACCACTGGCATTTGGTGAAGGTGATACAAAAGAAAGAATAAAAAATGTAATGAAATATAAAAAGCCGATTATTTGGGTTTCTGCTGTGGCTGCGATGATTGTTATTGGTGTAGCTATAGGGTTAATGGGAAATGCCAAAAAAGAGTATCTTTCTGATATTGAGTACAACCAAATAGATAAAATTCAAGTCATCAATTCTAGAGGTAATCCGGAATATGGTAATTATAGTAAAATTATTACCGATGAGAATGAAATAAGTCAATTTATAGATACCTTTAACAATGGAGTTATCGGCTCGAAAGTTAAAGAGGAGGAAGTTAGTATAGGCTTTTCAAGCCGCTATATTTTCTATAAGAACGGCGAGGTTATTGCTGATTATAATTTCAATAATATTAATACAAGTGTTGTTTGGTGGAATAATGAGTGCAGAAATATAATTTATGATACAGAATTTAAAGCACCGTTTGATTTATATGAACAATCAGACAGCCCCATTATAATTGTTGATCAAGATGGAAATGAAATAAATGTTTTAGCAGATGATTCAGATTCAACGAACGATGAAAATGAGGAAGAAAGTTCAACTTTAGATTTTGAACGTTTCATGTTTTTGGCACAATACAATATTTTGCATGATGTGATATTTACTGCCACAAGAACGGATGAGAACATCAGCATCGAAAATCACAGTTCAATATCAGTATCGGAAATTGCCAATCTTCAGCTATCTACAGATAATAAGGGACTGGGAAAAGAATTAGATAAGCCTTTTACCATTGAAATAGAAATAACTCAAGGAACAATAACTTTTGATTTTACAACACCTGGAAAGGTAGTTGTAAATGGAGAAACTGAAATGTATATCGGTTCCCAGGAAGGTCTAGATGATTTCTTATTTTTTGATCATAGTCATTTTTATACTGGCGATCATTTTCCATTTAAAGATGTAATTCCATTTACTATTAGCGACATAGCGTCAGTAGCAATTGATAGAAGCCATTATACTGAAAATATTACTGCCGTGTTAACTAACCTGACGGCAATTGAAACTTTCTATGACCGGCTTACGAGTACCTATGTACATCGTGTTGCCGAGGGTGAAGATGTAGGTATATTAAAAGCGGCAGGCGGTGCCCCGAATGTTGAATATACTTTCAATTTGAATAATGGTGAACAGATATTTCTAGAACCAAAGGGTGGTGTTTATATTTTAACAGTTGGTAATGAAGTAACTGAATATGTTCCAACTGGTTCTAAATGGAGTAGTTCTATTGATTCTATCTATTTGTCCCCAATAGGTGTTACGATTCCTGAAATAGTTATAAATGATAAACCATTACAACAACAGGTTTACGCCTTTAAAACAGCAGGTGATACAATGGTTAATGACTCAAATTTAGAACAAGCACTGCAATTTAATGAAGAATTATCATTTACAGGACAACCATTGACATGGGTCATTGCTGCTGATAATGTAGAACTATATGTTCAGCGAGTTGGTGATGAAATTTTAAGTGAATTAACAGTAAATGAGGGTAAGGCAGAATTACCAAATGAAAAAGGTCATTATATGCTTAAAGCTATATTAAATCTAGGCAATGATGATTATGTTCAGTTAATTTCAAGGTATCGTGTTTACTAGAAGAACTTTTAAACATAATTTCTAATTGTAAAAAGCAGGGAGAACAAGAATTGTTCTTCCTTTTTCATATTTATTGTAAATTTATCTTGCATATAATCTTCTACACATGTAGAATATAAGTATAAAGTTCTACATATGTAGAAGAAAGAGGTGATATTATGACTACAATTAAACGCTTACCATCAGCAGAATTGAATATTATGTTGGTGTTATGGAAGACTGACAAACCGGTTACAGCTGCCTATGTGATGAATCAATTAAAAGAAAGCCAGCAGAAGCAGTTGGCTATCACATCAGTGTTGACCTTGCTGACAAGATTAAGCGAAAAAGGCTTTGTTGAAATTGATAAATCAGCGAAAGCCAACCTTTATTCGGTTCTGATTAGCGAAGCAGAATACTCAAGTCTTGAAAGTAAGTCAGTGCTTGAAAAGTTTTATGGAAATTCACTGACATCTCTAGTTTCATCTTTGGTTAATGATGAAGCGATTAGTAAACAGGATATTAATGACCTCAGGGACTATTTAAACAATCTTCACGAGGAGGATTGATTATGGAGACTCTATTTCTTAGAATTATCGAAATAAGCATATCCACATCGGTTGTTATCATGTTGGTGTTATTGTTATCTCCTTTCTTTAACAATGTTTTCATTGCAAAATGGAAAGTATGGGTCTGGCTGATCCTGGCAGTAAGATTGATACTTCCTATCAATTTTGAACTTGTACAGCCCATCGTACAAATAAGTGCTCCTGATATGAATACGGCAATGACAAAGACGGGTGATGTTCAAATCATGACCTCGGATGAAATCCCCATTACTGATTCATATGACACAGTGCAGGCATCCAGTAAAAAAGAAAATGATTATGTACCAGTAAAGCAGGAAAATGTAAAGCGATTCAATTTAAACCATAGCATCGCTATTGTATGGTTTACAGGATTTATTCTGTTACTCTGCAAACAGCTGCTTACTTATATCTGTTTCAGAATACAATTGAAGCGTTGGGCCACAGTGGTAAATAGTTCTATCCTATCGATTGCGAATGAAGAAGGTCATCGGTTGGGTATTAAAAATAGGGTTTATGTTTATCAATCGAAATACGTTACCGTACCGATGATGACAGGCTTGATAAAACCAATACTCATTTTCCCAGATTGTAATTACACTTTAGAAGAGTATCATTTCATTTGCCGTCATGAATGTATTCATTATCGTAACAAAGATATCTGGATCAAAATGATTGGTATGCTGGCAGCAGCTATGCATTGGTTTAATCCCATGGTTCATTGGTTAAACCACGCATTAGCACAGGATCTTGAACTTGCCTGCGATGCGGATGTAGTTAAGAAGCATAATTTTGAATATCGTAAATCGTATAATAAAACAATCTTAAATGCGATTGATAAACGATTTACAGCGAAGCCGCTTACGACAGCATTTTCATCAAAAAAGCATATTAAACAGAGATTTGTAAATAACCTTGATATGCGTGATAAGAGAAAGGGCAAGCTGTCACTATGCCTGTTTGTGATATTTGCTATGACAATTGGCAGCTTGGTTGCCTGCAATAAAGAAATGCCTGAAACTAAAGCACAAGAGTTTGATATGAATGAATTGGGTACATATGTGAATAAACCATTTCGCTCTTTAGAAGATTATCAAGACATAGATTATGATGAATTTATAAAAGTTATTCAAAATCAAGAATGCCAGGAAACTGTGCTATTCATTCAGAGAATTGATGAGGATATATATTTTAAAGACGATGCAGAGAAATGGCTCAAATTGATTATGGATTTAAAACTGAGTGAAGAGAATCATCAGACAATCAAAGGCTTGCCTAACCCAGTTACTGTAGAAATTTTGCTGGATGATCAGCGGATTGTTTTTGACTTAACAGATACCCCATGTGTAAAAGTCAACGAGCAAGTTATGAATATCCAAAATCCATTGGCGATTGAAGAAATTCTAAAGAATGATAAGTATGAAATACTCACTGCGCAGCATTTTCAATTAAAAGATGTACTGCCATTTAAAGTTACGGATATTGACTATATCGACATTACACATAAAGATAATCAGACAAATCTTACGGCAGCTCTTCATAATCAAGAGAGTATTCAAAAATTTATGCATCAGATTATGAGTATTTATCTTTATGATCAGACAGATGATAATAATTATATCCATTCAGAGAATCAGGAGTATATTGAGGCTAGAATTAATCTGAAGAATGGCAGTCAAGCAATCTATATCCCTGACAATTATGCTAAATATACAATGCTTTTTGACGGGCAAGAGTACGCATATAATTATGCTTCTGCTATATCATGCATTGAATATGTTGTAGAAACTTATTGGCGGCCGTCTAGTTCAGAATTTAAAAATGGCATTAATGGCCCAAGTATTAAGATAAATGGACAGGACCTTTACATAAAAACTTTCAGTTATCACGTTGGTGAAGATAATATGGTCGATGAAACAGGCGGCAGACAAGCTGTGGAATTGATGGAAAGTACAGTTTTTAATCAGGAAACGCTGTATGCCGATATACAAATTGATGCAGATTTAAAGCTGTATGTACAAAAAAGTGATGAAAAGCTGTGTACCGAAATCCCTTTGACAATCTATCAAAAGAAAGCAGAGCCAAACGAACCTGAACATGTTATATTCATGAATAAAGGGTTTGCGAAAAATTATCAGGCAGAATTGCCAAACGAACCTGGCAAGTATTTTGTTGAGATGGAGTTGAATTGGGATAATGGCGATTCGGCTTCCTATGTGTCAGTATACATAGTAGAATAGACAAAGATGGATGCAGCCAATCACGCCGCATCCATTTTTTTCTTTTACTTAATTATTCAATGGGTATCCAGATTTCATCATATCTTACTTTCAAATTATCTTCATTTGTTACAATCAGCATTGAAGTATAAGCATCATCTATGATTTTAATATTTTTATTTTGTACATATTCTAATACATTTTTTAACCACTCAGTAGTATTGATTTTTTCACTATTGCCCTTCACAATCGCATGAAGACATTTTCGTGATGGCAGCAATTCAACCGACTCACTCATTTTAAATTGGAATAAATCGAAGTCATATTTACTGATAATATTACCAATTCCAACATTAAATTCAGGTATATCTGAGAATAAAGCAAGTTTAGGTATTTTCAATGATGCTGTATTTATAGGAATTATAGAATTCCATTCTTCAAACTCTGCGGCTTGGGCAGGAGAGGCTATATGAGGAGTATCAAAATCACGCACCAATAATCGGTAAAAATCCGGGCTGTTGATGATCTCATATGAATTATCGTTATTGTATTTTTCCAATGTGTCTGCAATTCGCTGTAAATGATAAAGGATTCTTTCCTGTTTTAAGATATTCTTGCGCATTTCTTCTGCCTTACTGTTTACTAGCTGTAAGGTATTATTTAGATGTTCATGCTGAAGAATGTCTGCTGTGTCTTTCAAAGTGAAGCCACAGTTACTGTAAAGCTTGGAATGGTAAAGATTATAGCAATCAGCCAGTGTAAAAACCCGGTATTTATGGTTATCAGTACGACTAGGAGATATGATCCCCTTTTCTTCATAAAAAGCCAGTCCTTTACCGGTTAAATCGTAATATCGTGATACTTCTTTAGTAGTGTAAATGAATTGATTGTTTTTCATAAGAAACCCTTTACATTATGAATTAAAAGAACATCACTGTCAAGGCAGCGATGCTCTGATCATTATTTGTTTAACTGTGAAGCAGCATGAATTGCAGCTGCACGTCCGAAGACACCGCATGTCATAAGTGATGTACCGCAGCCAAAGTAATTGACTGAAACAGTTTGTCCGTCTGCGCATGAACCTGCCGCATACAATCCCTTAATCCATTCGCCATTTGAATCCAATACCTGTGCATTTTCATTAATCCGTGCACCAGTATATCCATCGGTTGTAATCATCGGCAGTCGGATTATTGTATAAGGCCCTTCTAAACGTTTCATGTATGCACTGTCTTTACCGAAATCTTCATCAATACCTTTATCACAAAGTTCATTGTAACGATCAACTGTTGCTTGCAGTGTATCAGCGTCAAGACCAGTTTGTTCAGCAAGCTCAGCAATCGTATTAGCTTGATAAGCAAATGGAAGTCCTGAACCCGGCACGTCATGATTTAATACATTCTTCATTAGAATCGGATATTTTTCAGCAAATTCTGCTCCTACAATTGCATACCCTTCATTGTAGCCGCGAATCCAGTTTTCTTTAGTAAATTCAAAGCAAAAATTATCTTCGGCAGTCACTCGCTCTGCTCCGCCTGTTACCAATAAGATATCATATACAGGATTATCAGGAGAATTAGGAATGACTTCTGGGAATTCCTCAAAAGAGGTTGCATAACTGTAATACATAAATTGTGTGTATGGTATTTCCACAATATCTGCCCCGACTTCTTTAAGCCAACGGTAGGCATCGCCTTCACCGCTGCCGCAAGCATAGGCAATATTATTGATTAGTGGATTTAATTCATTAAATAGTGTTTCATCATTTGTATAAGAACCCGCAGCTACAATTGTTGACTGAGCATGAATAGTTATACTGTCACCATTGCCATTAGTCGCCAGTGCTCCGCTGATTGAACCATCATTTTCTTGAATTAAAGATGTAGCAGGGGTTCCCATTAAGATTTTTACACCTGCTTTTTCCGCTGCCTCAACAAGTGTTGATGTAACTTCGGACCCGCTCGCTGTGGTATGGATTCGTTTGACAGCACGTTCTCCTTTTGTACTCTTATTGATAACATTTGTAAATTCTAAACCATGATCACTTAACCAAGTATTAAGTTCAGATGAATCAAAAGCCATTTTGTGAATTAAATTCAGGTCTAACTGCTCTTCACCCTCATATAAACTTACGATATCTTGATAGAAAGCTTCTTCGCTGTCTTCAATACCATTTGCCTTTTGAGTTTCGGTATCGGCTCCGACAATAAAACCTAATGACCGGGTTGTTGATGAACTATATACAAGGTTCTTTTCAAGTAAAAGAACTTCAGCGCCTTGCTCAGCAGCTTCAATAGCTGCAGTAAGACCAGCCATACCAGCCCCAATCACAAGAACATCGGTCGTTATCTCCTCAATTTTAGGCTCAGCTTTCTCTATCTCAATAGATTTGAGAATGCTGACATCTCCGCCTGCTTGTTTAACACAATCACTCAAAGCAGTAAAGAAAGCATTTGAAGATACTGTTGCACCGCTGATGGCATCTAAATTCATCGACTGTGATTCAATCACTCTTTCCGTCAATATTGGAAAGGCCATCCCTCCGATAATATCAGTATCTGTATATTCAGGAATCTCAATTGCTTCAATTTTATTATCTTTAATCGTCACCTCCATTGTCAGTGAACCAGTTGTAGCTAAACCATTAATTTCCGCATAAGATGCCGCAGCTGCACTATATGTACCATCTGTCATACTTAATTCATTGCTGCTGATTCCCTTTGCTTGATTCAGCGCAGAACGAAGTGCTTCACGCACAGCATTAGAAGTTACAGTAGCACCTGACATGCCGTCAATCTCATCACTTTGGGCATTAAGAATCTGCTGAAGCATTTCTTCAATCGCTTTACCGCCAATTTCAGGGGTTTCTTCAGCACCGATGATTTCCACATTGGTGATTGAAGATTCATCGACATTTATGGTGACTGAAATTTCACCGCCAAAACCTTTGCTGTTAGCTGAATAAGTCCCCGGCTCATAAAGCTTTGAATCATTTGCTTTGCTGCAAGCAGTTGTCAAAACCATTAATCCGCAAAGCAGTAATTTGAATAGTTTACGCATATTTCCTCCTTATATGATTATTGTTTCACAAGGTGATTATAAGGTGGGAAGTTACTTCCTAGTCAAGGAATTAAACGAAATATTCCTATTTATTTAATTATTCAGCCCTTTTTCAAAGCTATTGTTATTTTTTTCCATAATATAGTTCTTTAACTTGCAGTTCTCCCGCTGCACATATTGTTCACAAATTACCCTATATCCTCTTTTTTCATAAAAGGGCTTTGCGGTTATCGACGCATGGGTACGGATATTAACACCGCCCTGCTGCCAGATCCATGCTTCAAGTTCATCACATAGCGCTTTTCCGATATGCTGGTGCTGATAATCCTTATGTACATAGAGCCGATCTAAAAATCCATCATTGGTCATGTCCGCAAAACCAACGATTTTATTATCTTCTAAAGCGACTAATGTCCTATGTTCAAGGAAAGCATTATTCCAGCCATCGACATCCTCACTGCTGCGAATCCATGCCTGAAGCTGCTCAGGACTATAATCCTGACAGTTAACATTTAAAACAGTGTCTTTAAACAGCTCAATAATTTCTAAGCAATCCCAAGCTTGATATTTTCTAATAATCATTTTAATCTCCCAATTGTTTTTTAAAATTAATCTGCTGCTTGCCTCCATCATAACCACAAGCACGGTAAAATTGATGCGCTTCAGTTCTTCCAGCCCCGGAAACAAGACGGACGCAATCAGCACCAGTTTCTTTGGCCCATGCTTCGACAGCATTCATCAGCATCGTGCCGACCCCCATTCGCTGGCATTTTTTTGCTGTGGCTAGACCAAGCACATCCTTGCAGTGTCCTGCGTAAAGTACATCATAATCCTGAGCATGTACATAGCCAATTACTTCATTCTTATAAACTGCCACATATACTCTCATTCTTTCGTTTTCTAACGCGGCTCTTAACTTTGTCAATGTAGATTCCAAAGGATATTCATAATGCAAAGAATCAGCGTTTAATTTTTGTATAGCTAAAGCGTCTTCAATGACTGCCTGGCGTACTGTTATTTCCATAATTGTCCCTCTTTTTCATTATTATATCAGTTTTTCTGATGGTACAGTATGAATTTCTGATGATGAGCATAAAATGAATGATAATAATTAAGAGGTGCGACAATGTTAAATAAATTAAAAAAGCAATTACATCAGATACCAGTCAGCGGCATACGGGCATTTAATGAAGAAGCTGCCGCTGTACCGGATTGTATTTCACTAACCTTAGGGGAACCGGCATTTGATACACCTAAGGATATCAAAAAGGCTTTAAAACAGGCGTTGGATCACAATCATACACATTATGCTGCGGCGATGGGTGATTTAGATCTGCGCAGAAAAATAGCGGTCTATGAATGGAAAAACCATCATCTCTTATATGATGCTGATGAAATCATGGTATGCGCGGGTGCAAGTGATGCGCTTTCTACCGCTTTGGCGGCATTGATTGATCCGGGTGATGAAATTATTGTTCCGACCCCGGCTTATCCGCAGTATGAGGCGATAATTAAGCTGGAAGGCGGACGCTTTATCCCTTTAGATACTCAAGACCATGAATTTCAGATATCCCGAGAAGAATTAGAGCGTGTGTTCAGTGATAAAACAAAAGCAATCCTTTTAAATTCACCGAATAATCCCAGCGGCTGTATCTATGATCAAGCATCCTTAACGCTGATTCATGACTTTGTGAAGGATAAACAGATCTTTGTCTTATGCGATGATGTGTATGATCGACTGGTTTATGATGACAGCTATAACAGCTTTATGAAGTTTCAGGATCTTCGCTCCCAGCTTTTGGCCGTTAAAAGTTTCTCCAAGCCCTACGCAATGACCGGCTGGCGCTTAGGATACTTGCTGGCAGATAAAAAAATACTGGCTGAAATTATGAAAATCCACCAGTATCGTTTTTCCTGTGTTAATACCTTTGTTCAGAAAGCCGGCATAAAAGCATTGGAGATTGATCCGACAGAGATGCTGGCAGTATACAAAAAGCATCGTGATCTAGCTGTTGGGCGGCTGAGGGAGATGGGGCTTCCTATAAACCAGCCGGCAGGCGCTTTTTATGTCTTTCCCAATATAGAAGAATTCGGCATGGACTCTGTTTCATTCTGCAAGCGGATGCTTCATGAAGCACGGGTAGCCTGTGTGCCGGGCAGTTATTTTCATGCGGAAGGATATATCCGCATTTCTACATGCGGCAGCACCCGGCAGCTGATTGAAGGGTTGAACCGCATTGAAGCCTTCATTTATGAATTGAGAAAAAATGACAGACAATTATAGCTGTAGTTTCTTCTCACGCATAATCAATATTAAACCGATAATGGCAAGTATAAATTGCGCCGTTACCGCTGAAAGCCACACACCCTGCAGCTTCAAAAGATTAGGCAGAACAGCAGTCAGCAAGATTGCCAGCAGAATTGGTTCACCATAAACCATGATATATGCGGAAGTGTTTTTCTGGGTGGCATAGAAATAAGACGTCGTTACCCGGCAGAAAGCAACAAACAAAAATCCGGAAACAAAGATCGGCAGGCTGTTTTCAGTCATTGCCGCGACTGCTTCAGAGGCTCCAAATAATACAGGAATGAAATGACTCAGCAATAAGATACCGGCCCCAGTCAGCAAGGCGATAATTAATGAAAACACATAAGCGAGCTTTCTTATCTGAAGCGCTTCTTGAATATTACCGCTGCCAAGACATAGGCTGATCAGCGGCTGACTGCCGTCACTGACACCTTGCAGTAAAAGGAAAATAATTGATGTCACATATGAAATAACCGCATAAGCCGCGACCGCAGTTTCACCGCCGTAAAGCACGGCCCATTTATTAATCAGAATCATCACTAAATAAGGCGACATCGTAAGACCAAACGGTGATAAACCAATGCGGATTATATTCTTTACAACATTTTTGCTTAGCTTAAAGCCAGCGATTGATATGCTGCGGCAGCGCTTAAATAAAAAGCCAAGACAAGGAATCACCGTCATAATCTGTCCGATGATCGTTGCCCATGCCGCACCGCCGACACCCCATTTAAGAACACTGACAAATAACCAGTCAAGAATGATATTCGTAACAAAGCCGCAGATCATGGCCGCCATTGCAAGAATCGATTGGTCATAATTACGCAGCAGCGGTGTGAAGCCGCAGGCAAATAGCTGAAAGATGGAACCTAAAGCAATAACGCTCAGATATTTTGAGGCAGTGATTAATACTTTCCCTTCAGCACCTAACAGCACAAGGATATGGTAATTCAGCACATAAACGAACAGACTCATAATCACTGCCGCTAATAAAAGCAGAGTTAAGGTATTGCCGAAGGTCTTATCTTCTAAATCCTTTGAACCACGGCCTTTATTCACGGAAATCTGAATGGCTCCGCCCATGCCGATACCGCAGCCCACAGCTTGAATCAATGCGACAATAGGAAAGGCAATGTTTATGCCCGCCAAACCAACATCACCGATATTTTGGCCGACAAAGAAACCATCAACAATTGTATACAAGCCAGTAAATGCAAAGGCAAGCATGGCTGGCAGTACATAACTAAAAAATCTTTTTTGCATAGTAAACTCCTCCCAAATAGCGTACAATAAGAGCATAAAGCTTAAAGTAACTTTAATGTCAAGAAAATTTGATTGGAGATCTTATGAATGAACAACAAACACTAAAAAAATTAGCTGACTTATTTCATGTCGCCCCTTCAGCACTGCGCTATTGGGATAATGAAGGCTTAATCCGCTTTGAACGCAGTACGGATAATAATTATCGTATGCCTACATGGAAAACAATGCTGGATATTTGTGATGTAATATTAAACCGCAGTTTATCAATACCCGTAAAGTCAATCCGTGAACTGCCTAAAATGAATGCGGATCAGCAGCTGAAGCTATTAGCTGACAGTGAAGCAAAGCTATTGAATCAAATTAAGGAAATAGAGGAAACGCTGAGTGCAATTCAGCATAAAAAAGCCTTGCTTGAAAATGTGAAACAATTAGAAGCAATGAAAGATTTTATGCTTGTTGAAGTTAAAATACCATCGATACGTTCATTCTCATTTGAAAGCAAGGAGGATATGGAGCTGTTTATTTATGATCCATCCCGTTCAGCTATTCTATTACTGCCGCAGGGAGCTTGTTTGTATGGCATGTTTACGGATAATGAACAGGATGAATTATTTAGAGCTGGTGATAAAGCACTGAAGCGTTATCTGAAAGGATTATTAAAATTAAATTCTGATGATGCATCAATCAACAATGCCTCTGTTTTTTATGAAGCAGCCACGGCGCGTAATTTGAAAACAGGTATGATTATTGGTAAATATATGGGTACCGCTTTTGATCAGGATCGCACGGATTATTATGAGGCATGGCTGGAAATCATTGATTAGCAGATAAAGAAACAGACCGCACTGTTTCTTTTTAACATTCTATCCCTGCTGACATATACTGATCCTGGAGGGATGAAATGCTGGCATTTTCTAAATATCATGGCTGCGGCAATGATTTTATTATTATCGAGGAATGGCATCAGGACTTATCAAGGCTTGCCCAAAAGCTATGTCATCGAACAACAGGCATTGGGGCGGATGGTTTGCTGACAGTAACCCGCAAGCCATGTACGATGCGTATATTTAATAGTGATGGCAGCGAAGCGGCAATGTGCGGTAATGGTCTGCGCTGTTTTGTTAAATATTGCATCGATCAGGGAATGGCAGAAAGTGAAATCAGCAGCATCGAAACAAAGGCAGGTAAAATGAAGGTTATGGATATTAGCCATGATCCCTTTTCATGCACGATTGATCTGGGAAAACCAGACTGTAAAGCTTCATCGATGGCTATCGATACAACGGAGTCTACTTTTATGCATCAGAAGCTTTTTGTATCAGATCGGCTGCTGTCCCTCAGTTCAGTATTCATCGGTGCTGTTCACACCGTTTTATATATGGATGACATAGGTATTGCATTAATGGACAGTTTAGGTGCCCAGCTTTGCAGTCATCCGATTTTTAAAGATCGGACTAATGTTGATTTTATGAGGGTGATGGATGAGCATACGATTGAACTAATTACTTATGAGCGGGGAGTCGGCATTACCGCGGCCTGCGGAACTGGGGCCTGTGCTTCAGCTTATATAGCGGTAAGAGATGGTAAATGCGTAAGTCCGGTTACTGTCCTTTTGCCCTATGGGAAATTGATTGTTGATGTGGGTGATACGATTCGGCTTAAGGGGCCGGCAGTAAAAATTGCACAAGGATACTGGCAGGAATATTAATGCTGATCTCTGACATAAACTGTATAGAGATGAGGTGTAGGCATATGCGGTTAGGAATTGTGGGTACTGGCAAGATGGGTAGTCTGCTGAAGCAGACATTGGAAAAACAAAATAATGAGAGTATCGCCGCGGTTCATCGCGGTTATGAGCTGCAAACGCTTAGTGAGCCGCCGGAACTGATCTTCGATTTTTCACATCCGGATAATCTGCAGGCATTACTTGAATATGCATTAAACCACCATGTCAAACTCGTATTAGGTACAACCAATTATTCGCAGAAGCAGCAATTATCCATTCATGCCGCGGCTATGCAGATACCCATTATCCAGGAAGCGAATTTCTCATTGGGGATTGCAGTCTTGAAACAGGCCCTGAAGCAGATAACACCGATTCTGGCTGAGGATTTTGATATAGAAATTATTGAGAAGCATCACAACCAAAAGGTTGACGCGCCCAGCGGTACAGCAAAACAGCTGGCGCAGATAATGAATCCTATGCACCAATATAATGAACTATACGGACGGCGCGGTGAATGCGGTCAGCGCGGTAAAGAGATTGGAATCCATGCGATCCGCGGCGGTAACCTAGCTGGTGAACATACCATCTTGTATCTAGGTGAGGATGAAAGTCTGGAAATTACTCATAAAGCTGTAACTAAACAGATTTTTATTAATGGCGCCATCAAGGCGGCGGCTTTTTTATCGGATAAAGAAAAAGGATATTATACAATGGAGGATGTATTAAGCATGTGGGAGGAAGTAAATGGAACGAGCGGAAATCATCGATACGATTAGTAAAGGTAAGAAAACAACACCAGTAAAGGTCTATCTTAAATGTCGGACACTGCTGCCCTTTAAGCATTGTCATGTGTTTGGCAGTCAGGATCAGATTCTATTTGGTGATTATGAAGATATTAAACCAGTTTTAGACGCTTATCAGTCAGAAATTGAAGAGCTGGTTATTGAACCGTCAGCCCGCAATAGTGCTGTTGGATTATTGGATATCAAACATTTGGATGCGAGAATTGAACCGGGAGCCATTGTGCGTGAACATGTGACAATAGGGTCAAAGGCTGTCATCATGATGGGCGCGATTCTTAATATCGGTGCAACTGTCGGAGAAGCAACGATGATTGATATGGGGGCAATCATCGGCGGCTGTGTACAGATTGGCAAACGCTGTCATATTGGTGCCGGCGCGGTACTGGCCGGGGTGATTGAACCGCCTAATGCTGCCCCAGTAATTATTGAAGATGATGTACTGATTGGTGCCAACGCGGTAATTCTGGAAGGCATCCGCATCAAAAAGGGCGCTGTTGTAGGCGCCGGTGCTATTGTCACAAAAGATGTAGACGCAAACTGTGTTGTAGTCGGCAATCCAGCCAGAGTTATTAAAATGAAATGTGAAGTAGAAGCCGATAAAACCAAAATCATCGACGCGCTGAGATAGTTTAGATTTGATAAAAGCAGCATAGCTGGCAACCCTAATAACGGAGGGATTTTATGCTGCTTAATCTTATGACTTATGTATTAATTCCAGCTTATACACTGCTTTTCATCAAAGGCAGTCATTTATTTGATTCAAATTTTTCTGTCCATGGAAATCTGCCAAGCAATCAGCTGGCATTTTTACTATGGGGAGTATTGGTAGGCATTTACTTTTATGTATTAATCAATCGTATCCTGATGCGTTTTCAAGAGGCTAGACTGGAAAGCATCTTGTTGAAAATTGCTATATTGCTGCTGTTTATGGCTGTCACAACCCCTTATCTGCCTGAACAATTTCCATTTCAATCAAAACTGCATATCGTTTTCGCTTTTCTGGCGTCACTCTTACTGCTTTTAATTCTATATCGCATTGTAGGAAGGGCATACCGGAAGCATCGAAGCGATTATAGAATCTATCTTTATAGTCTGCACTTTATTACGGCAATGTCATGCTTGTTTTTCCTTTTAGTCGGCATTGTCAGCACCGCCCTTGAGGTCTTTTTCTCACTCTCCTGTGTCGTATTAACGTGCAACCTGTATAAACAAATTAAAGAGCATAACGAAATTCACTGATCCTGTGTTATAATCGACTTAGTATCCATGTGAAAAGCCGGTGAAAGGTAAAATCCTTATGAATGTCGAAAAAGTCTTCAAAAGCAAACGTAAAAATGAAATTAAACAGCTCTATGAAGCTGCTTTTCCAAAGACAGAACGGATGCCGTTTCCGTTGATGCTGATCATGTCCTGTCTGTGGCATACTGAATTTCTTGCTTACTATGATGAAGATGTACTATGCGGTATTGCCTACATGGCATCCTTGCGAAAACAAACATTTATCATGTTTTTGGCAGTTGATGAAAAGCAGCGGTCAAAAGGATACGGCAGCCAGATACTGAAAGAAATACAAGAGCGGGCAGCAGCTAATAAAGTTCTTGTATCTATTGAACCTTGTGATGAATTAGCGGTTAATCGTGTGCAAAGAGAAAAACGCAAACAATTCTACTTACGCAATGGCTATGCGGAAACCGGTTATATGATGAAGCTATCAGGACAGATACAGGAAATTTTAATACAAAGCGGTGAGTTTAATAAACGTCAATTCATATTATTTTTTATGCTGTACAGCTGCGGTACGGTCATACCAAAGATTTGGCAAAAATAAAAAGGGTCGGTATAGTTTGATACCGATCCTTATTCACGTTCTTGAATCACTACATGCACAACATCACCGGCCTGTTTATTGATTTTAGCCCGAATATCCTTTTTTAAGCCAATAATATGTCCTGGTGTTTTCATGCGGACAAGACTGCCAAGATACAGTTCACCGTCAAAGGCTGCTTTTACCTTAACACGGCCTTTACCGAACTCTTTCTTTACATCATATGGGAACTCTATATAAGCGCCGTCAATACCGTCAACCTTGCGGATCACTGCGTCAAATTCATAGATTTTTGGATTCATCATCAGTACCTCCTGATTACTATTTTAACCCAATAAACCAATTCTTGCAGAAATCCGCACACAAAGATGATGAAAAGACTTAAATATGAAAACCGAAAAATGCTGATTTTTGATCAAAGATCATTTTTTATTCAGGATATTTGAATTAAAAAAGCTGTTTCAAACTAAAAAATCGATTTTAAATTGCAAATTTGCCAAAAATTATTTACATAACGCTGATAATAAGCATTGTAAAAAAGTATTAAATACAGTAAAATAAATGTGGTAACCTGCTTTAAACAGGCTGTTTTTTTGGAAACAGTCATTTGTTTTTTTAGGCAGTGGAAGGAGACATTATGAAGGTACTGGTACTTGGTAAAGGCGGACGTGAACATGCTTTAGTTTATGCCTGCTCAAAAAGCAGACTGGTAGATAAGATTTATGCGGCGCCGGGGAATGTCGGCATGGAACCGCTGGCTGAACTCGTTGAACTTCGTGATGATGATGTAAAGGGTTTAACTGAATTCGCTAAAGCCAAACAGATTGATCTGACTATCGTTGGCCCTGAAAGCAGCTTATCGCTGGGTGTTGTAGATGCTTTTCAGGCTGAAGGGCTTAAGATTTTCGGTCCGAGCAAGGATGCGGCACAGGTGGAAACAAGTAAGGATTTCGCTAAACGAATCATGAAAAAATATCATATTCCGACAGCTGCCTATCAGACCTTTGATAATTATGAAGATGCGCTGGCTTATGTTGAAGAAAAGGGCGCGCCGATTGTAATCAAGGAAGACGGCCTGAAAGCCGGTAAGGGTGTAACCGTTGCGGAAAGCTTAGAAGAGGCTGTTGAGGCATTAAAGATTGCGTTTGCGGTTGAACATAACCGTGTGGTAATTGAAGAATGTCTGCGCGGCTTTGAATTCTCACTGATGAGCTTTGTATGCAATGATATCGTAATTCCAATGGAAATCGCTCAGGATCACAAATGTGCCTATGACGGCGACAAAGGCCCAAATACCGGCGGTATGGGTGTTTATTCACCAGTGAAAAAGATTACTCCTGATATTGTTGAGGAAGCGATGGAAAAAGTCATGAAACCTATGGCTAAAGCAATGGTGGCGGAAGGCCATCCATTCACTGGTTTCTTATATGGCGGCTTGATGCTGACTGATGATGGCGTCAAAACAATAGAATTTAATGCACGCTTTGGTGATCCGGAGGCGGAAGTCATCCTGCCAAGATTGGAAAGTGACTTTGTGGAAGTCATATTGGATGTAATGGCTGGTAAAACAATGACGCTTAAGTGGTCAGATAAGGTTCGTCTTGGTGTAGTGCTTGCCAGTACCAATTATCCGGCATCATCAACACAAGATGCACTGATTGAAGGTGTTGAGGATGTTGATGGCCTGGTATTCCATATGGGTACTAAGATGAAGGATGGTAAATTGCTGACAGCTGGCGGCCGGGTGCTGCTGCTTACTGAGGAAGGGGCAACCCTTGAGGAAGCATATGATAAGGCTTATACTGAAATTAAGAAAATAAAGAGTGATAGCTTGTTCTATCGAAGTGATATTGGAAAGAAAGATATGGTGGACTAAATGATCGAACGTTATTCAAGAAAAAACATGCGTGATATTTGGAGTGAAGAAAGCAAATTTGCGGCATGGCTGAAGGTTGAAATTCTGGCATGTGAAGCATGGTCTGAGCTAGGTGAGATCCCTAAAGCGGATGTTGAGAAGCTGTGGGCAAATGCGAAGTTTGATATTGATCGGATCTATGAAATTGAACAGGAAACAAAGCATGATGTAGTAGCCTTTACCCGGTGTGTTTCAGAGTCATTAGGTGATGAGAAAAAATGGGTTCATTATGGCTTAACAAGCACCGATGTTGTTGATACCGCCTACGGATATTTATATAAACAGGCAAATGCGATCTTGCGTGAGGATTTAGAACGTTATATCAGTATTTTAAAGAAACAGGCATACCGTTATAAGGATACGGTGATGATTGGCCGTACCCATGGTGTTCATGCGGAGATTACGACTTTTGGTTTAGTTTTCGCGTTATGGTATGATGAGATGCAAAGAAATATGAAACGCTTTGAGGATGCGGCAGCAGGTGTCGAAGCCGGCAAAATCAGCGGCGCGGTTGGTACTTTCGCAAATACTCCACCTTTCGTGCAGGATTATGTATGTGATAAGCTGGGTATTCATTCAGCTAATATTTCAACACAGGTTTTACAGCGTGACCGTCATGCGGAATACTTTGCAACCTTGGCTTTAATAGCTGGTTCAATTGAAAAGATGGCGACGGAGATCCGTCACCTTCAGCGTACAGAAGTGCGTGAGGCTGAGGAACATTTCAATAAAGGACAGAAAGGTTCAAGTGCGATGCCGCATAAACGCAATCCTATCGGTTCTGAAAATATGTGCGGCTGTTCACGCGTCATGCGCGGTTATATGATGGCAGCTTATGAGGATGTGCCATTATGGCATGAACGTGATATTTCACATTCATCAGCGGAAAGAATTATCGCTCCTGATGCGACAGAACTGTTAGATTATATGCTGAACCGATTTGGTTCAATCCTTGAGAACTTGACGGTGTTTGAAGAGAATATGCGTGAGAATATCAATAAGACTTATGGCGTGATTTATTCACAGCGCTTTATGCTTAAGATGATTGAAAAAGGTTTCTCCAGGGAACAGGCTTATGATTTGGTGCAGCCAAACGCGATGAAAGCATGGGAAGAAAAGGTAAACTTTAAAGAATTGATGGAAAACAATGAACAGGTTACAGCAGTGCTGAGTCAGGAAGAAATCGATGACTGCTTCAATCCGGCTCATCATGTGAAGAATGTAGATGTTATCTTTAAACGTGTAGGTCTTTTATAATAGAGAGAAAAAGAGGCGAAACTATGTACAAGACAGATTTGGAAATTGCTCAGGAAGCAAAGCTGCTGAAGATTGATAAGGTTGCAGAGAAAATTGGTATTGAGGAAGATGATCTGGAGTATTATGGTAAATATAAAGCAAAGTTAAATCTTGATTTATTAAAAAAGAATCAGGATAAAAAAGACGGAAAGCTGATTTTGGTAACGGCAATTAATCCGACAAAGGCTGGCGAAGGTAAGTCAACGACAACGGTAGGCTTGGGTGATGGCTTGAATCGTTTAGGTAAGAAAACAGTAATTGCTCTTCGTGAACCTTCTTTGGGACCTGTGTTTGGTTTAAAGGGCGGTGCGGCCGGCGGCGGTTATGCTCAGGTAGTTCCAATGGAGGATTTGAATCTTCATTTTACCGGCGATATGCATGCAATCACAACGGCGAATAATCTGATCAGTGCATGTATTGATAATCATATCCATCAAGGGAATGAGCTGAATCTGGATATTGAGCGGATTACATGGAAACGATGTCTGGATATGAATGATCGTACGCTGCGTCAAATCGAGGTAGGATTGGGACCAAAGGCCAACGGTGTTGAGCGTAAAGATGGTTTCAATATTACGGTTGCTTCTGAGGTAATGGCGGTTTTATGTCTGTCTACTTCTTTAATGGACTTAAAAGAGCGGCTGTCTAATATGCTGATTGGATATAATTTAGAAGGTAAACCGGTTTTTGTAAAGGATCTGAAGATTGAGGGCGCACTGGCAATGATTATGAAGGATGCCATCAATCCTAATCTGGTGCAGACGCTGGAAAACAATCCGGCGATTGTCCATGGCGGTCCTTTTGCGAATATTGCTCATGGCTGCAATTCGATCTTAGCGACAAAGCTGGCATTAAAGCTGGGTGACTATGTTGTGACAGAGGCAGGATTCGGTGCTGATTTAGGGGCCGAGAAGTTCTTGGATATCAAATGCCGGTTTGGTAATCTGAAACCAAGCGCGGTCGTTATTGTCGCAACGATTCGTGCTTTAAAGCAGCATGGCGGTATTGAATTTGAGAATTTGAAAGAAGAAAATGTACAGGCGATGCTTGATGGCTGTGCGAATCTAGCGAAGCATATTGATACAGTGAAACAGTTTAAGCTTCCGTATATTGTTGCGATTAATGAATTTGCGACAGATACACAGGCAGAAGTTGAGGCACTGCAGGCATGGTGCCGCGAACAGGGGCATCCTATGTCATTATCTCAAGTTTGGGCTAAAGGCGGCGAGGGTGCACTGGATCTGGCGCAACAGCTTGTGGGCATCTGTGAACAAGAAAATGAATTTGCACCGTTGTATGATGTAAATGAATCCATTGAGGCGAAGATTGAACGCATTGCAAAGTGTGTTTATGGTGCTGATGGTGTTGATTTTACTGAAGAGGCGGCTGAACAGATTAAAATTTATAATGAGCTGGGTTGGAATAAAACACCTATTTGTATGGCTAAATGTCAGACATCGCTGACTGATAACGCGAAGATTTACGGAGCGCCTAAGGGCTTTAGAATCACGGTTCGCGAGCTGCGTCCATCAATTGGAGCGGGCTTCATTGTCGCTTTAACCGGTAATGTGATGACGATGCCGGGTCTGCCAAAACATCCAGCGGCATTGGATATGGATATTGATGAGGATGGCCATATTGTTGGCTTGTTCTAATTCATAGAAGGATATAAAAATTGAGACTATCTTTAGTTGTCGTAATCAGACAATGAGAGATAGTCTTTTTTTATTATATAGGAAATTTCATTTTCAAGCATCAAATCACTGATATCTCATTATGAAGAGGTATCTAAAAAATGATAAAATCAGATGAAATCATTGTGTGAATATGGTATACTATGAGTAACAAAAAAACAATCTATTTAATCATTAAATTTCATATAAGCATCACCTAGTTTCCTTTGTATCAATCGAATCTCAGTGGATGTTTTTTTGTTCAAGGGGAGGGGAACATCCATGAAGTGTTTATCTTATTCAAATCGCTTCTATTATAAAGAGTTATCAGAAGAAGATGCGAATTGTATTAAGAAGGATTTGATCCTGTATAACTCTATGCTTCATATGGCTTATAAGAAACTCTATATAACTTGTTTTTATGGTGTCAAAGAAGCTGTCTCCTTAGAGAAACAGTTAAAAGCAAGATATGGGACGAATGATTATTTTCCTTTATCTGCAATACATGAAGCTAGAGCCTTGCTTAAAAGTAATATTGAAATCAATCAGCGATTGAAGAAAGAATGTACTAAACGGATTGAAAGAATCAAAGAGAAGATTCGTAAGGAAAACAAGTCTTTACAGAACTGGCAGAAAAAGAAAGAACAATTAATTCAAAAAAGCAAGGAACATAAAACTAGTGAAGCAGACTATTTGTATGAGGTACAGATCGTTAATCCAAATATCAAACAGCTGAAGCATAGAATCGGGTTGTTGACCTTTAAATTAAACCGAGAAACGGATAAGCTGAATCATTTGAACTTAGGCATGAGAGCCGCTTGCTTTGGTTCTAGGAAGAATCTGCATCATGATCTTGAAGCTTATCGGTATGAGCGAAGAAAGCGGATGCTGATACCTGGCAGACGACAGGGAAAATACAGCAACAATCTCTTCAAATATCATCTTGAATCCGGGATCATGGTTTATCGAGGCACAGAGAAAGAAGTTCATTTACCGATTCGTTTTTATCATCATGCAGAGAAATTAGAAAGAGCAGTCAGATTACCGCATAATACTGCCGGTAAAGCTGTAGCTTATGAACTCTATGATCATGGTGAATATTTCATCATCAAAGCAATCATTGAGGTGGAACCAAAAATGATCATGACCAAAAAGGAAGAAGGCAGTATCGGTATCGATATCAATGTGGATCATATCGCGGTTGCCCACATCGATCGGCAAGGCAATCTGTGCAGACAACTAATATTACCCATGAAGTTAAAGGGAAAGACAAGGAATCAGCGAAAGCATGAGATTGCGGAAACAGCGAGTAAGATCATTCATGAATGTGTACATACCCATAAACCATTAGTGATGGAAGCCTTGGACTTTAGTGATAAAAAGCGGAAGCAGCGTTATCAGCCAAAAGGACTGAATCGAATGCTGAGTGAGTTTGCTTATGCACAAATCATAGAAGCCATCGAACGAAAAGCTGCTTATGAAGGTGTTGAAGTGATCAAAGTTGATCCAGCCTATACGTCACTGATAGGTAAATTGAAGTATGTACGGGATAAGGGAATGAGTGTGCATCAGGCAGCGAGTTATGTAATTGCAAGAAAAGGGATCGGATACAAAGAGAAGATATTAAGAGAATATCGAGTATTCGTAAAAGAAAAGCAAACGCAAGCAGAGCAATGGGCAGCGGTTGGTAAAAAGATAGGAAAAGCGAGTATCAAAGAATGTCAGTTTACCGCCATATTAGCATTATTCAGATAACATAAAAAAATCAGTTCAATGAATCAAAGTGAATAGACCCAAACTAGAAGAAAAGGCTGTTTACTTGATGGAAATCATTGAACTGATCAAAAGAATTCCTGTATGGATTTGCTCGGGTGCGACTCCAATACCGATAGGTAGAAAGAGAGAGACATTGAAATACAGGAAGGAACAGCGCCGCGAGAAAGGCAGCTGGGTGTCATCATTGATGGCATGATTTCCTGAATTTATTGATGAAGGAAATCATTTTCTTGATTAGTGATTGTGTTTGGTGAAATTTTCATTTGTAAAAAGGATCATAGTTCTTTTTACTAGATGAAACATAATTATAGTTTAATTATGCTGTCTTCAAAATAGGAGTTATCTCTGTGAAAATGATTGATTTTCACCAGATAATTGCATAATATTGTATTATAAGGTGAAAATATGATAAAAACTACAGATATGATTATCAATGAACTTAGCATTTATGCAAGTCCACGCACAAAATTGTCCCGTATGGTAAAAAAGGGTGAGATTTTCCCTATCATTAAGGGATTATATGAAACTGAAAAGAGTACACCAGGTTTTTTGCTTGCAGGCAGTATTTATGGTCCATCTTATATTTCATTTGAATATGCTCTTAGCTTTTATGGTTTGATCCCAGAAGCAGTTTATACGGTAACTTCCGCAACTTTTGAAAAGAAAAAGTCTAAAAAATATGAAACTATGTTTGGAACATTTACCTATCGGGATGTACCCTCAGAAGTTTTTCCCCTAGGTTTGAAAATAATGAAAGAAGACGCCTATTATTATCGAATTGCTTCACCTGAAAAAGCAGTATGTGATATTCTTTATACTTTACCGCCAGCCTCAAATGTAGAAGAATTACATTTGTTGTTGAATGATAGTCTTAGAATTGATGATAGTGATTTAATGAAATTGAATACTGTTACTATCATCGAGTTATCTAAACATTATCATTCAACAAATATGAAAAGACTTTGTATATTAATAAAAAGATTACATAAAAGTATTGAATAAAATTGATATTGGACATTCAATGTAGTTTTACGGATCAAATCAGAATGAATTTAGATATATGAATTAGATAGGAGAATGACTCTTATCTTTTTTATTATGTTATGTATGAAAGATGCTAATTCGAACATCAGAAATGGAACAAAATGAGAACTGTCTCATAAAGTATACTTTATGAGACAGTGTGTTTATGCTCATTATAGGTCGTTTTTTGTCGTTTGTAAACATATTTTTGCATTTTATCATCTTTTTTACTCATTTTATGGTCGTTTTCTAGCTGTCTTATAAAGTATACATTTTGAGACGGTGAGAATTAAGGGGTGTAAAATGAAATCTATTTATATCGAAACCTTTGGTCGTTTCGCTGTTTTTATCGACGGTCAGCCTTTGCTTTTTAAGAACCTTAAAGCAAAAGAACTCTTGGCCTATCTCATCGATAATGAAGGAGACTTTGTAAGCAACAAGGACATCATCACTACACTTTGGAAGAACCGCATCAATGATGTGAGTCTAAAACGATCCTTCAGGTATACGCTGCGTCTGTTAAGAGACGCTTTTAACGCAGAAGGAATTGATGATCTATTTGATGTAGGTTATGGGGTAGTGAAGATCAATCGCAATCGCATAACCTGTGATTATTATGAATTTATTAAAGGAAACACAGAGGCATATCCATACAAAGATGATTACATGTATGGCTATGAATGGGCAGAGTCAACCCGTAGAAGGATTGAGGAAAGACAAAGCCGAAGTAATAAGTAAAAATAGCTGAACATTAGATGGTTCAGATTTTTTTGTGAGGAAAGAGGAAGGGAAATATGGCACAAAGGAAACAAGAAAGAATAAGGCGAGAAAGGAGAAGAGAAATATGTTAAAGGGAATGATGAAAGCGCTTAAATACGGAATGGCTCTATGTATGGCTGTGAGCTTATCAGCTTATATACCTGAAATAGGCATACAGGAAGTAAAGGCAACGGAAGTAACAGCCAGCGCAGAAGAGAAGTGGAGCGGAACCGTAAGTGCAACACCGCCAAAAAATGATGGCAATACATATCATATTTATACTGGCGAGGAGCTTGCATGGGTTGCTCAACAGACACGTGAGGGTATCAGTTTCGAAGGTAAAACTATTATCTTGGAGAATGACATTGATCTTGATTTTATTCCATGGAAACCAATAGGAGTAGATAGAGTACAGCCTTTTAAGGGTACCTTTGAAGGAAATGGTAAAACAATTACTAATCTCATGCTAACAAATAATGAAGAAGGATTATTTGAAGGTCTCTTTGGTGTTACTCGAAATGGTCTACTTCAGAACTTCTCAATTAAAAATGTTAAATTTAAAGATTCAGACATTAGTTACCATAATTTGGGTATTGTCAGTGCTGATGTACTACAGTCGAAGGTTATCAATGTACATGTTGAGAATGCCGAAATCTTGGCAAGCGGTACAAGTCTTGCCCCAGTTGGCGGTATTACTTGTGTATTATCCAACAGTAGTTGGATTATTAATTGCTCTGTGAAAAATTCAACGCTGCAAGGAAGAAACATAGGTGGTATTGTTTCCGATTGGGAACCGATAACTGATGAAACAGTGTTTGGCAAATATGGTCCAGGTGGTATCGTTAACTGTGCATCCATTAATAATCAGCTGCAGCTCACTTATCCGAGTCCAACTGACAATATTGTAATTGCTGGTGGAATTATTTCTAATATTGAAAGTAGAATTAAAGATTTTAGTGTAATTGGCAGTTTATATCTTTTTAACAATTATTCAACTAGTACGATTACGGCAACTGATCTTGTTGCTGATCGGGAAATAAGAATTGGTGGATTAATCGGATTAGTTGATAGTCCAATTGTCTTAGAGATGAAAAATAACTACTCTGCTTCCCCAGTAATTAATGATGTCGCAAGTAAAGATACGACTGGAGCGGTAATTGGTTTAAATAACACAAACAAACTAAGTAGTGATAACATCTTTTATTCTGGAAGTGCAGCTAATGGATTACCGGCAATTGGCAAAGACGCAGGCTCTTATGGGTCAACAATGATGAGTAAGACAGAAGAAAGCATGAAGAATGAATCTTTTGCAAAATCATTAACCGCTAATATTGATTCTCTAAGTACAACGATTATGCCGTTAGATCCGCAAGGCAAGCGATATACATATAATCCATGGGTAGGTGCCGAGGGTGTATGGCCGGCATTTACGATACCGGCAGTTACTGATATCGATATATATCCTGTTTTGTCTGATAACGGACAAGAAATCGTTTATGTGAATCAAAATGGTAGTGTACAGCTTCATTCTACCTTGCTGCCTTATTATGCGAGTCGTGAAGCCAATCCAACATGGCGAGTTTCACCTGATACGAGCGGCGTAAGTGTAGATGCTAATGGACTTGTATCTGCCAATAACTCCGCCGTTGGAACAGAAGTAGATTTAATTGCATCCTATGGTGAAATCACTAAAACGGTTAAGGTAAGAATCGTAGAAAAAGATGCAATCACTTCATTAAGAATCAATACACCTAGTGATTTATTGGTGGGTACGACAAAACGATTGAGTGTTACCACAACACCAATCAATGCAAATAAATCATCTGTAAGGTGGTACATTGATCTAAATCCTGCCGGTTTAGAAAATCTTGTAACTGAAAGTGAAATTGCTTCTATCGATTCAGATACAGGAATAATAAAAGGATTAAAAGCAGGACAAGTTACAGTAGTAGCAAAAATAGAAGGCACATCAATCAGAGACAGTTACACAATGACCATTCAGGACACACAGTGGGATGGTGTTGCGAGCCGTCAGCCTGATTTTTATGATGATGCCTATCATATAACGATGGCCAGTGAATTGAAATGGATTGCTGATAGCGTAAACAACGGCAATACTTTTGCCGATAAAAAGATCTTATTAGAAACAAATATTGATCTTGGTAAGAATAACTCATTTGTTTGGACACCAATTGGAAGCAACGGTAATTATTTCAGCGGTGTTTTTGATGGTCAGGGATATTCAATCAGCCATATTTTATTAGATGGTACAAACGTTCTAAATGGTCTGTTTGGCTGGATCAATAATGCAGCGATAAAAAACCTAACAATCAGAGATATTTCCATTCAAAATGAATTGCCTGATTCTTATAATGGTGCTTTAGCCGCACAGGCACAGGATTCGGAAATTAATGGTGTCACTGCCGTTGATGTATCCATCAATACAACCGGAACAGCTGGTGGCTTAATCGGTTTATCACAGTATAACGTCAGCCTGAATCATACAGCGGTGTTAAATAGTGATATTATATCGAGAATCGGTGGCGGTTTAATAGGTAAAGCAATTGCCTATAATGGAAATGTAATCAATAGTTTTACAGAAGGTAAACTTACTGCTCACCAATCAAGTTCAGCTCTAGTCAATCTTGGCGGTATCATCGGTACAGTCATTGGATCTGATAATTCCTCCTTAGAATCAACGGCTGCTACGGCTTTTACGATTCAGAATTCATATACGCATTCAGTAATCAATTCAACACTGAGTAATCCAGAAATTACGGTATATACAGGCGGCTTAGTGGGTCAGGTTAATTCCTACATCGCATTAGAAAATAACTATTCAAATTCAGATATAACCAATCATGTAAATGCAAATCGTCCTGGCGGCATTATTGGTTATGCGCAGCCTACGAGTGGATACTATACATCTATTGTGAATAATGCATGGAATGAAGAAAAGCGCTTCGAAAATGCAAGCGGTGAAATAGCTGTTGAAAATAAGAAAAGCGTCGGCAATCAAGGAAGTATCATCATTAACTCCACAACACTTGAAGATATGATGAAGCGATGCTCTGATGCATATATGAAAGCAGCTTCAAGTGAAGAAAAAGCATTAGTGAATGATTTAAATGAAAATCTTCCTGAAAATGGCAGTATGTGGATTAATGGAACAGAGGGTTATCCGCAATTAAGTGATTCTGAATCATTTACAGTCGTATTAAAGAAAGATTATATCCAAATGCGAAGAAATGAAAGTGTTATGCTAGAGCCAGTCATGCGTCCATACGTAGCAGGAAAGGATCTCAGCTATGAATGGCATGTACTAAGCGGCAATGACACGATCAGTGTTGATCAATTTGGACGAGTTACAGTTAGTGACAGTGCCATTACACATCAAAGTGCAATTATTGAAATGATCGTAAAGGAAAAAGGTGCAGAGATATGCCGAGATACTGCGCAGATAGTCGTATTAGAGGATGAAGCAGCAGTACAGAGTCTGACGATCAAGGACCCTGGGGTAATCAAAGTTGGTGATACAGTTAAGCTAAAAGCAGAAGTTGAACCAGAGTCTGTTGATACAAGCGGTCTATATTTTAAAGTTAAAAAAATCAATGATTTCGCAGAAGTATCAGCTGATGGTACATTAAAAGCCTATAAAGCCGGAACGTTTACGGTTCAGGCAATATTGGATGGCGTAATTGCGGAACGAATCATTACTATAAAGTCAGGAACCAAATGGGATGGAGTTACGGTTGATGAACCGGATAGTGATGGAAATTATATTTATATCACAAAACCAAGTGAGTTAGCATGGATTGCGCAGCAAGCCTACGAAGATAGGTACAATTGGTTTGAAGGAAAAACATTAATATTACAAAATGATATTGATTTAAATAACCAAAATTGGATGCCTATTTTAATCTTCAAGGGTAATTTCGATGGCAGAGGACATACTATTAAAAATATTTCTATTGGTGCTAGCCCTGGTATCAATCAGTTTGGCTTATTTGGTGTGGTACGAAATGCTGAAATAAAAAATTTAATTCTTGACACTGTAAATATGAATTTAGATGAAGTTAGCGGAATCAATAATTTTGGAGCTGGTTCCTTATTCGCTTATGCATATGACAGCAATATAACAAATATAAAAGTAAAAAATGCTTATGTTAAAGCTGACGATACTGAGGTTAATACACCAATGATCGGCGGATTAGGCGGTGATGTTATCAATGTGAATATTGATAACTGTTCAGTAGAAAATTCTACAGTGATAGGAAAAACGAATAGTCTCGGTGGTATTATCGGTGAAGTAACTGGCGCATCAACTTATTTCAGTATGAAAAATTGTTTTGCTAAAAATGTAACGATGCAGGACGGCTGTTATATTGGGGGTCTGGTTGGCTATATTAACCAATCAGATAGCAGTAATAGAACGGCTATAATTAAGAATTGTTATGCAGAAGTAATATATAATACTACAAATAAATATTTAATTAATACATCTTATGTTGGAGCTATTTCTGGTATCATTCAAACTAAATATCCAGTTTTAATTGAAAATGTATATTCGGTATTGAAAGTTAATAATTCAGTAGACAAGAAACTAATAGCCGGTAATCTTGTAGGTATTGAGAAATCTCAAGATTTAAAATTAAATAATGTCTACTATAATTCTCAAACATCTGGTTTAACTATTGATATGAAAGAAGAGGGTAAAGTCACACGAAATAATGTTGAGGGCATGACAACGGATGTTATGAAAAGTCCTTCTTCATCGGCTGATAATTTAATTAATAAATTAAATACATGGGTGAGTAATTCTGTAGAAAAATTTAATACATGGACAATACAAAAAGAAGGTTATCCTTATTTTGGATTGCCTGATGTTGAAAGCATTAAAGTTTTACCTGTTGTTAAGGAAGTTTATCCTGGTGAGACATTGCAATTAGAAAAAGAGATTTTACCTTTTGGTGCATCTGATGTTGCTGTTAAATATACAAGTAATAACCCGAAAGTACAGGTAGATAACAATGGTCTGGTGAAAATTAGTAATGAATTCACTAATACCTATGTTGCCATTATAACGATGACACCTCTTGACAGCAAATATCCTTCTTCTACCTCTACGTTGATAGTAATGCAGCCTAAGCCTGAAATTACAAGTATAAAAATAACAGTATTAGAAGAAGAGATAGAGACAAATAAAGTATATTCATTGTCAGCTTCCATTTTGCCTTTAGATGCAGATCCAAATCAGATTAAGTGGTCGATTATCAATAATGTAAATACCCAAGCCATTTTAAGTGATAAAGGATTATTAGATACTGGCTCGGTTGCAGGAAGCATAACTGTTCGAGCTGAATCAATTAATAATCCAAATATCTATGATGTGATTACATTAAATATAAAATCTAAACATGATTTTGGCATAGCATGGGATGGTTCTGCTGAGAAAATTGAACCTGTAAATAATGTAATACATATTGTAAATCCAAAACAATTAGCTTATATTGCCCAGCAAACAAAGGCAGGTATTACTTATGAAGGTATCAGTATTTATCTGGATAGTGATCTTGATTTAGGTAATAAAAACTGGACACCGATCGGGAGCCTTGAATATGGTAATTTTATGGGTAAATTTTATGGCAATAACCATACAATTAAAAATTTAACAATTACATCTTTAAGCGATACTACAATGGTAGGGTTGTTTGGTTTAGTTAAAAATGGAGAGATTCACGATTTATACCTCACTGATGTGAATATTAAGCTGGATAAATTTAATGTCGCAGGAACGGATCAGGTTGGATATGGTACATTAGTAAGTAATGTTTATGGTAATGATACAACTTATATAATCAGCAATGTTCATGTGTCCAATGTTCAGGTATATGGTCCTTCAAGCAGCAGAGTAACACTTCCTTCAGGAATGATAGGGATCGTATATGGCAGGGCTGAAATTGATAATTGTTCAGTTGATAACGCTTATGTTGAAGGTTATCCTAACAGTACAGGCGGATTACTTGCAGAAGTAAGTAATGGCGCTGGTAAATATCTGAAAATAACAAATAGTTCTGTCAGCAATACAACGCTTGTAAATGGTACACATACGGGTGCTATTATTGGTTACTGGGGAAGTGTAACTGGTGATAGTCATTTGATGGAAAACTGTTACAGTAATAATGTAGTGTTCGTGAATACGAATGTAAATGTTGGTGGATTGGTTGGCCGAACAGATGGAGCAGTATTGAAAATTATTCGAAATTGCTATTCGGTAACATCATCAAAAAATACAAATACAGAGGCTAAAACAGTTAAGGGAATCATTGGTTCAATTAATGGAAATACAAAATTAGAAAATTGTTATTATGATAACGATGATGGCAAAGTAGCATATACAGGAAATTCAACTATTTCAGAAACTAATATTATAGGTATGTCTTCATCTGTAATCAAAAACAACATCACACAGACACCAAATCTGGTCAACAAACTCAATGACTGGGTCAAGGCTCAGCCAAACAGTGATGACTACCTCACATGGCGTGTAAATGACAGTACACCAGAATTAGGACCAAAATCCAAAATCACATTGAATCAAGATCAATTAATTTTAAAAACAAATGAAACAGCTGTACTGAATGCAACGATCACCGGTGAAAATATCAACTCCATCGTTGACTGGTCAAGCAGTCAGCCAAGTGTGGCAGCCATTGATGAAAATGGCAAGATCACAGCGAAGATCCCTGGCCGTGCAGTCATAACCGCAACCTCTCAGGACGGACAGATAGCTCAGGCAAAAATAGAAGTTCAGGCTTTAACCACAAGCGTCGTGTTATCCTTCATCGATCCTGAACATACAACGCAATTAAAGGTTGGTGACAGCGTTGACCTACAAGCCGCGCTGCAGCCAATCGATGAAGCCCTGACATGGAACAGCAGTGATCCAAGTGTCATTGCCATTCAGGTCGACAGTGAAAATGATAAACTGGCAAAAATCACCGCGTTGAAAGCAGGGACTGCCGAGGTGAGTGCGCAAACAGCGGAAGGTGTGAAAGGAATGCTGCAATTTACTGTCGGCAACCCAGTCACATCAATTCAAATCGAAGGAAATAATACGATGGATCTAGCGCATCCAACGCAAAAATTAAAAGGTTTTGTGAATGATGACGCAACGGATCAGCGGATAAGCTGGTCAATCAAGAAAAAAGTTGACGAGAGTTATGAAGATACCAGCGATGCTGTTATCAGTGAAACAGGAACTGTGACAGTCATTGCCTTAGGCAGTTATCAGGTAACAGCCGCGGCAATGGACGGTACCGATATGACAGCGGTATTTGCTATTGAAGTCGTACCAGCAGTCGTTGACTCGGTTAAAATCATCCTGCCGGAAGGACAGGGATACTTAAGCGGACAAATTGGTTCATCTATTGATTTGAAAGCAGAAGTTACACCTTCGCTGGTATTGGCAGAAGATGCCCAGCTCCATTATGAAAGCAGTGATCCGACGCGTTTTATGATCATTGAAGAAGATGGACAAACAAAGGTAAAAATAAGTGATCAAGCAAAGATCGGCGATTTAGCGCAGATTACACTGACATCCGGTATCGGTAAAGACAGCAATGTGATGGATACGGTAACGGTCATGGTTGCTTGGACAAAAGTAGAAAGCTTAACGATTATCAATACTGAAACGAATGAGGCATATTCTGAAGAAGTACCAACGGATTTAGGTAAAGGCAGCATCATCAAATTAAAAGCTAAACCAACCCCGGAGGCAGCAACGAATCCTTCAGTTACATGGCGAGTTGAAAATGTTGACGATACGCTTCAGACACCTCTGGCAGAAATTGACGAGAATGGTTATCTGACATTAAAAACACCAGGTGAAATTCGTGTTACAGCAACCAGCCTTGAAGATGGGACAATCATCGCCAATGCCCGTATCAATATTGTTGAGATTTATCCGACTTCCATCTCCATTCTTGAGGGATCAAAGGAAATCGGTGTCGATCAGAATATCGATTACTTACAATTAACAGTTAATTTCGAACCCGCTGAAACAACGAATAAGAAATTGATCTTTACTTCCAGCAACCCTGCTGTTGCCAGTGTAGATTCAATGGGTAGAATCACCTTTGTAAAGGGTGAAGGTAAAAACGTATTAGGTGATACAGAAATCACGATCACTCCTGAAGTTGACAGCCGATTAGACGAAGCATTGCAGGCTAAACCGATCAAAATCACAATCAAAGTCAGCGATCAGGTCATTTATGTCGAATCGATTGATGAGATTTTAACCAGTGCAGGTCTGCCGCTTGCCGATACAATCGTGCGGGTCGGTGATGATCTGAATCTGATTGCTTCATACCTGCCGACTCATGCCAGCGCCCGCAATTTTGAGTGGGAAGTTGTAACGCCGGAAGGTGAAGAAGCCTTGGCCAGTATTCATGACGGCAAGCTGACCGCATTAAAAGCTGGTACGGCTACGATCCGCTGCAGTGTTGGAGGTAAGAATGATCATGGAACGATTGAAACATTAAGTATTGAACGGGAAGTCGTTATTCAAGAAGCGGTTGCACGTTCGATCAGCTTCGACGCGCTTTCCCTCACCTTGATGCCGGGTGTCAGTCAAAATATTACCGCAAGTGTAAATCCGATTGGCAAGGTATCACAAAAGATAAAATGGTCAAGTCCTGACAGTCAAATCATCTTTACGGATCTGCAGGGCACGGCATTGAATGGCGCCATTGAAGGACCGGTTAAGATCAAAGCAAATGAAAATGCTATTGCCGGTCAGACAATTACCGTCGTCGCAGAAAGTGAAGCCTTGGATATCGACGGCAATCCGCTGCGCAGAGAACTGCAGGTATTCATCGGTAATGTGAAAGCAACCGCCGTGACGCCTAATCGCACAGCGATTACCATGGTGGCTGAGGGTGATACTCAACAGCTGCGGGCAACAGTATATGGTGCCAATGGTTTAAAAGCGACGAATCAAAATGTTACTTGGAGCAGCGATTATCCTGAAATTGCCAGCGTTGATGCTTTCGGGACCGTGACTCCGCATCGTGCAGGTACGGCTAAAATCACAGTAACTTCTGCCGATGGCGGCTTCAGCGCAGTATGTACCGTAACGGTCACTGCCGCAAGTCTGAAAGAATTAAAGCTAAGTGAAACCTCTATTACGATGATCAAGGGCAATGAAAAAGAATTGACCGCGATTGTAAATGAAGGCAGCGGTATTACAGATTTCCTTTGGGAAAGCAGTGAACCATCCATTGTGGAAATCAAGGGATCAGGAAAGACAGTCCAGCTGATCGCCAAAGCGCCGGGCAGCGCGGTCATCACCGTCACCGCCGGCAATAAACAGGCATCAGCCGCTGTTCGCGTTGTCAATAACGAAGTTCTGATTCAATCGATTGAGTTAAGCGGACCAGCCAGCGGTGAAGTCGGTGAAACAGTTCTGATAACCGCTTCTATACAAGGTACAGATGGTAATGAAGCAACTAATAAAACTTTAAAATGGCATGTTTCTGATAACAATGCAGTAACGGTACTTGATGAAACATCCAGCGTCGGCCGCTTTAAAATTAATAAAGAAGCAGGGAACGTCATTATCACCGCTGAAGCTTGCGATGGCAGTCAGGTCAGTGCTCAGTACACATTGAAGACAACTGGAATTACTGCCAGCGGTCTGACACTGAACAACAGCTTCGTCAAACTCGGCTCAAAAGATATGACCGGTTTTGACATAATCGCAACAATCACACCTGAAAGTGTCGCTGATAAAACAGTTACATGGACGGTTGATAAACAAAATATTATTGAACTAACAGCGAATGGCAGCAGCGCTCATATCCGTCCTGCCGCCGGTGTCGTACCTGGTGAAAACAGTTATGCGATCATTACGGCAAAAACATCCAATGGCAAGAGCGCACAATGTGTTGTATTGATTACTGAAGTCAAACTGGAAGCCATTCAGTTAGGAAAATCTTCCATCACAATTATTGAAGGTGATGAAAAGGAACTGCCGATACAGATCAAACCGGCAGAAACCACCAATACTGAATTGATTTGGGAAATTGATGAGACAGGCAACGGCATGTATGAAGAAGTAAATAGTTCAAGTGCTGTCCAAATTAGCACTATGAACGGTATTTATACAGTCAAAGCACAGCCGCTTCCGGAAGCCATGAACACAAAAGAAGTAACGATCAGAGCCAGAGCGAAAGCAAATACTGAAATAATCAGTAATCTATGTAAGATCACAATTCAAGAAGATCCTCTGGTATCCATTGAAATTATCGGACCTACTGAATTGTTAGTTGATAATTCGGCTCATTATTCCTTATTGGCAGTACCATATGATGCTTTAATCAGCGATGTCAGCTGGCAAGTGATCGAGGAAATGAATCCGGACGGCTCAGAGTACGTTCCTGATGATAAGGATGAAAATCCTGAATTAAAAAATCATATCGTCCAAATCATTCAGGAGGGCGTATTAAAAGGTATAAAAGAAGGACGCGCCGTGATTCAGGTGTCAACGGGTAATGGTATAAGCGCTCAGCTTGAAATAACTGTTACTTCAAGTATGACACCGCCTGAAATTACAGACTCAGTGGATGAGATTCGCATTAAAAAACTGCCTGATGGAATCGAGATCGATTCATTGGAAATGATCAGCAGTGAAATAAAACAGCTGGGCGTTGCTTTCTATAATCACGGAACGCTTGTTTCTGATCCAAAGGCTTCAGAAATCATCTGGAGCTGCAGTGATGAAACAGGCGACTATCTGACTATTGATCCGCGTACCGGTGTGATCACTGCTAAAGCAGTTAGTCCAAAACCGATCACGATCACAGCACTCAGCAAGTATACGAAACAAATTCCTTCAGAGATTGAAGGAGAAGAGGATCTGACCATCAGTGTGCTGGCTTCGATTCCGGTAACAATCCATGAACAGGCCGGTCTAATCAAGAGTCTTTCCCTTGACCCATCAGCAACCTCACTGGCTTTCAATAAAAAGCAAATCATGACCGCTTATGCTTCATACACGGGAAATAAAGAAGATTTAAGCATTCAATGGGAAAGCAGCGATCCAACAATCGTTAAGGTTACACCGATGGAAGATCCGCTGCAGGCCAGTATCGAAACATTCGGCAAAGCAGGAACAGCCGTGATCATGCTTACTGTAAACGGCACGACAGCTTTTGCCAACGTTATCGTCAGCGCTGAAGCTAAAACACCAGTCACAAGCATTTCGGTAAAGGATGAATTAGGAAACGATTTGAGCGGTATCCTTGAAATGAAGCAGGGTACAACCTTACAAGTAATCGCTGAAGCGGATGAAGCAGCAAGCAATCCTAACCTAATCTTCAGCACTTCTGAGGATACGATCGCAAGTGTTGATGAGAATGGCTTGATTCATGCACTCAGTCCAGGTGTCGCAATGATTACGATTAGTCCGGCAGATACTGAGAGCCGTGTTTCAAAGACATTGGTCATTCAGGTCAACGAAATTCCGGAATATAAGATCAGCTTAAACAAAACTGAAATTACCATGGAAGGCGGCAGCGATGCGATGCTGGTTGCTTTATTAACTCCTTCCTTAACCGAACAGGCCAGCATCAAGTATGAATGGAGTATCAGTGATCTGGATGGCAATCCTTTAACTGAGGCGCCGATTACCCTCGATTCTGCATCGGAAAATCCAGAATCTGTACATTTGACAGCTAATTCAGTCAGTCAGGAAACAAATGTTATTGTGAATCTGAAAGCGACAATCAGTGAGGCTGGCAATGAAGATAAGGTACTGACACAAAGCTGTACTGTTCACATCATGGAAGCTATTGCTTCAATCACGGATATTCAGTGGACAAGTGATCTTATTGTTGATGACGCATTAACGATGATCCTTGATGATCAAGGCTGTGAGGAACAAATCGGCATCAAGATCATTGCGGATGGTGAAGGAACAGCTTATGTAAACTGGACAACCTCAGCACCGGAAATCGTTTCCGTCACCGGCAATGCATCAGGCGCAGTATTAAAAGCTTATCAGCCAGGTACTGCCGATATTACAATGACCAGCGCTAAGGGCGGATTTACAAAAACGCTCAAGGTTACGGTAAGAAAGGTAGTTATTGAAAGTCTTGATTTCACTTTAAATGACGGACAGATCGAAGTAGGTGCAGTCACTGAGGGCTTCTTGGTACTGAATGCTGATCCTTCTGACAAGAATGAAAGTGAAAAAGCCAAAGTTCAATTTAAGTCAAGCAATCCGGATATTGCTTCCGTGGCTGTAGATGAAACTGGAAAAATCAAGATTATGGGGTTAAAAGAAGGTAAAGCAACAATTATTGCAATGTCGCCGACAGCCCCGGATAAAATGGTTACCGCTGATATTACGGTTGTCAAACCAGCCCTTCTGCCTTATCTGATTAATCAGTTTGAATTATTAGATAGGCAAGGCAGAGTGATATCTACACATACAGAAATTGATTCGCTCAGCGGTAAGATCATTGTCACAGTGCCGCTGCTGACGGATAAATCAGCCTTGATTGCTAGATTTGGCTTGTCTTATAAAGGCAGTGAAGCCGATATGAATAAAGCCGATGTATTAGTTGCCAATGTTCCGCAATCAAGCGGGGTTACGGTTAATGATTATACGAATACATTGACTTATGTTGTGAAAGATAAAGAAAATGAAGAGAATACAAAAGATTACATGGTTCTGGTTGTCGATGAAGCAATTCCGGATAAGGATGCAGTGATGAAGTCTTTCACCTTTAAGGGTGTTGAGCCATGTGAAACGGTCATTGAAGGAAACACGATCACGGTGAAGGTCGATGAAACGACTGATTTGACTCAGTTAGTCGCTGTATTTGAAGCAGAGAACGTACTTTCTGTAACGACGGCCAATGGTGAGCAGATCAGCGGTGAAAGTGTCAATGATTTCAGTAAGCCGTTAACGTATATTTTATTTGGTAAGAATAAGAAGAGTATCAGCTACACGGTGAAGGTAGATACCGGCCCTGAGCTGACAAGCATCAAGCTGAAACAGGGAGAAAACAGTCTGGAAGGACAATGGGATATCGAACGGGAATGCTATGTGTTTACCGTTCCAGCCCTTGTTCAGATCGATTATGATCAGCCATTCATTCTGGAATGGACTCCGGATACTCTGACTCACAGCGGTTCATTGAATCTGAACCTGAATGAAATGCAGAGCGTTCAGTTCATCTATGCGGATCAGTTCACACGGACGGTTCGTCTGATGATCGTTGAAAGCAAGGTGGATTCACTGAGCGTTTCACCGCAGACGTTAAGTCTGAAACCGGGTGAGAGCAGTACGGTCAGTGCATTGATTCAGCCTGATTCAGCTTCACAGAAAGTAAAATGGACGCTGCAGCCGGGAAGTGAGCAATTCCTTGAACTAGAAATGCTCGAAGGCTCAGCCGTTCAAGTAAAAGTAAAAGCAGACGCGCCGGTGGGAGCTTCGGCCGTCCTGATCGCAGAAAGTGAAGCCGATGCTTCCCTGCGTGCAGAGGTCAGCGTGTTCATCATCAAGAACAATGCGGATACCGTTAAGATCCTTGGCATCGAAGACGGAAGCAGTGACCGGCCGGCAGTCTTGAAGGTCCATCAAACGTTGCAGCTGAGCGCTGAGGTATATGCCGGTGATGAACTGGCCACCAATCAGCACGTTACATGGTCAAGCAGTGATCCGACGATTGCATCGATCAGTCTTGACGGTACGATCAAGGCCCTGAGCACCGGATCAGCAACGATTCAGGCAGTCAGTGATGACGGCGGCATCAAAGCAGAGATCCATCTGCGGATCGAACCGGCTGATCTCAGCGGCATCACGATCGATAAGACGAGCCTGCTGATGATCAAAGGCAGTCATGAACAGCTGCACGTCCTTGCCAATGAAGGCAGTGAACTGGGTGAGATCCATTGGACGAGCAGTGATCCTGCCATCGTCAAGGTGGATAGTGAGGGAACCATCACGGCATTGAAGAGCGGCCAGGCAGTCATTACGGCAAAGGTCTCTGAATATGAAGCAAGCTGTACGGTGAAGGTCGTCAACGGGGACATCAAGATCACATCGATCGATCTGAGCAGCGTAGCGGCACAGGTAGAAGCCGGTCAGACCTTCCTGATTCAGGCAGACGTCTCACCGGAGGATGCAGGCAATAAGATCCTGAAGTGGACGAGCAGTGACGAAGCCTTGATCCATGTCGTCAATAAGAACAGCAGTGTGGGCGTCCTGCAAGTCAGAAAAGGAACTGGCACACCGGTCATGATCACCGCGGAAGCGATGGATGGCAGCGGTACGAAGGCAAGCATCATGATCACACCGATGCCAAGTACGATCAGCGGCATCGAGCTGAGCAGTAATTTCATCCGCTTAAGTGCAAAGGATCAAGAAGGAACCTTACTGCGGGCCTCACTTCTGCCAATCACCGCGGAAGGTACGATCACATGGCAGACGGACCGCAGTGATCTGATCAGCTTGAGCAGCAATGAAGGAGCTTCCGTGATCGTGCGGCCGCAGCCGGGCGTCGATGTTCGCAATGACAATTATGCGATCGTAACCGCAAGCAGCGGTGACGTCCAGGCACAATGCGTCGTCTTATTGAGTGAGATCGCGGCTGAAAGCATTACGCTGGAGCCGGTATCGATGCTCTTGAATGTGGATGAAGAACAAAAGATCCAGGTGGCATTCACACCTGAAAATGCAACGAATACGATTTTGGAATGGCAGGTCCTTGACGGTGACGGAACCGCCGTGCTGATCAGCCGAAAAGGCAGCGGCTATACGGCAGTCGGATTGAAAGCCGGTGAAGTGACTCTGCAGGCAGTCAATGAAGAAGGCATCATCAGTAATCCGATCCATCTCAGTGTGAAGGATGAGGGATTGAGCAGTCTGCAGCTGATCGGCAACGATGTTCTGGTCTTGAACGATGAACAGCGCTCAGCCACTCAGCTGTATGCATTGGCACAGCCGGCTTCAGCCGTGATCGATTCACTGACATGGCGTAGTGAAGACGAAACGATCGCGGAAGTCAGTGAGGAAGGTCTGGTTACGGCCGTAGGCAGCGGCAGCACCGAGATCATCGCAAGCTGCGGGGCCATCGAAGCCTCCTTCACGATCTTCGTTTATGCAATCGAAGACACACCGCAGGATATCGAAGCAGAAAAGATCCGCATCGATACCGCCGTGACAACGATGCAGATCGATGATAAAGAATACTTGACAGTCAGCTTTGACCCATCGGATACGACGAATAAAGCTGTCCGCTGGGAAAGTGATCAGCCGGAGGTGATCCGCGTTGAGGCAGCGACCGGTCTGATCGAAGCAGTGGGTGCCGGTGAAGCAACGATCACCGTGACCAGCTTAGAAAACGAATCGATTTATGATGCGGTGACGATCACCGTCATGGAACGATCAGGCATCACATCCCTGAGCTGGGAAAATGAGATCAGCACCTTATTAAAGGGAGAGATCGGTGAATTGAAGGCAGTGATCACGGGTACCGGTGAGGAAACAAGCTTCAAACCAGTTTGGAGCAGCAGCAATCCTGAAGTGATCACAGTCAGCGCTAAAAACGATGACACGGCCAGCGCTGAGATCGAAGCCTTGGCGAAGGGTACGGCCGTCATCTACTTGATGGTACAGGATCAAATGATCACACAGACGATCACGGTAACGGAAACGGAAACGATCCCGGTGACCACGATCACGATCGATGAATTAGGCAATCGTGATTATCTCGAGCTGAGCGTGAACGAGAGTCAGAAACTCACGATCCATGTGAATGAAGACGCGGCAGATAAGAACTTGACCGTGACCAGCAGTGACGAAACCATCGCGACGGTCAACGGCACGACGATCGAAGCGATCAGCGAAGGGATCGCGGTCATCACGATCCAGCCAAACGATGCAGCGAGCAGTGTCGTGCGCAAGATCTTCGTAAAAGTCATGCCTGAACCGGAACCGGAAGTCACGCTGGATAAGAACAGCTTGGTCATCGTGGCAGGTACGGCTGGCAGTGTGAGCGCGACATCGATCCTGGAAGCTACCTATCAATGGAGCTGTAAAGACGATACGGTAACGCTCACGAATGCGGATGAAGCGGCCGTCACCATCCAGACTATGACGACTCAAGTAAAGAATGTCGTGCTGACTCTGAGCGTGACGGTCAACGGAAACGAGATCACAAGAGAATGTTTACTGACTCTGATCCCAGCGCCGTCCCAATCAGACGCGGCAGAAAAGATCGAGATCTTCGATGATCAGGGACAGATCCTCGATCTTCTGAAATTGGATCTTACCGCCCCGCAGGCGATGCTTACGGCCCATGTATTACCGGAAACGGCAGTACAGTATGTGAACTGGACCAGCAGTGATCCGGCAATCGCATCCGTACAGGGAAGCAATTCAGCGATCGTCACGGCTTATAAAACAGGCAGTGTCACACTCACCGCGACAACGCTGGACGGTAAGATACAAGCAAGCATCCCATGTGTGATCACCAACAGCGGCAAAGAAGAAGTGGTGATCCGCAGTATAAAATTGAAAGCCGAGACTCAGGAATTGATGATCGGCGAGCGTGCAGAACTGAGAGTCAGCCTCGATCCTGAATCACAGATCGATCAAGTCTTATTCACGACCAGCAAGGAAGGCATCCTCAGTATCGAAAAGAGCAGTTCGGGAGTCTATATCATGAAAGGACTCAGCGAAGGCAGTGTCGATGTGACGGTGGTAGCGACCGATGATCTGAGCAAGAAGGATACGCTGCGGATCATCGTCAGCAAAGCACCGGCCCAGCCATTGCTCTTCAAGGAATTCACGTTATGGAACGAGAAAGGCGAAGCGGTATCGACGAAGACGGTGATCGACGCGACACAGAAAACGATCCTCGTGACGGTTCCGTTACTGCACGATAAACGTTCCTTAGTAGCACGATATACGCTGAGCGGCGAAGGCAAAGTCAACGTCGGCGGCATCGAACAGCAAAGCGGCATCAGTGTGAACGATTATCAGGAGGCAGTAGCTTACGAAGTGATCGATCCGGAAGGCAGTCATACCCTCTATACGGTACTGGTATTGAATGAAACGATCCCATCCGTCAACGGAGCCCTGAAGACGTTCAAATTGAACGGCGTAGAGGGAGAGATCGATGAAGAGGCGAAGAAGGTCATCGTCAAACTGGACAAGCGTGAAGACCGAAGCCGGCTGATCGCAGAATTCACGATGAGCGATGCGCTGGAACTGATCGGTCCGCAGGGAGTGCAGGTCAGCGGCGAGAGTGAAAACGATTATCGAAACGGACAGACGATGACGGTGATCGGCAAGAACGGTGTCAGTGTGACCTATCAGATCCTCGTCGATATCGGACCGGCCGTGCAGACGATGACACTGAGCCAAAATGGAAAACATTACAGCGGCATCATCGATGCGCAGCAGGATACGATTCGCTTCAGTGCATTGAAAGGCCAAGCCGATCTGTCAGCGGGATTCACTGTGACAGCGGAAACGTCAGCGCTCGATCCGCAGGGCGTCAGCTATGAAACGACGATCCAATTCGAAAACGGAACGCAGACACTGACCATCACCGATGGAAATGGAAGAAGCTATACCTACACCTTGATGTTTGAAGAGACGGAACCGGAAAGTGAACTGATATTGACGGGCATGAAGATCGGCGGCATCGAGTGTAAGATCGAAGGCCGGATCATCGAAGTCATCCTGCCATACGGCAGAGATCTGAGCGAAGCACTGAAAGTGGAATATACGAGCAGTGAGCCGGGAGAGCTGATGATCGGAGAAACGACGATCAGCAATGGCGGCAGCAGAGTCTTCGGCGAAGAGAAGGCTTTAGAAGTGACGATCAAAAATGATGAGAAGAGCAAAGAATACACATTGATCGTCAGCCAGGCGAGCGGCAGCGCGAAGATAGAGAAAGTCATCCTGAATGGCACAGAGGCGGAACCGAACGAGCAGAATGAATTGAAGTTCACGTTCGCGAAGGGAACGGATCTGAGTCAGGTAAGGGCAGAATTCCAGTTGAGCGACAGCCGGGCAAAGGTGTATGTCGATCATGAGGAGACCGTCAGCGGCACCCTCATCGATGTGAGCAGACCAAGGCTGATCGTAGTAGAACTGGACGGCAACAAGGAAATCTATACCTTGCAGGCGGAGATCGATTATGGTCCGCAGTTTGTAGGACAAATAACTCTGACACAGGGAGATATAATCCTTACCGGCAGCATTGATTCAGAAACCGGTGTGATCGGTTTTGATGTAACGGATAAGGAAATCAATTTTTCTGAGCCATTTGTATTTGATTTCAAAGTTGCTGAGGGCGTAAGCCTTATGATGAATGGAGAAGTTTTTGAATCGGGCAGTCCGCTGTTCTTCACAAGCTTGAGCGATATAAAAGTTCTTCGCTTAGAAGACGAAAATGGTACTGAAAATGCTTATCAACTGAAACTGTATGAAGAAATGAATCTACCGCAGTTCGAGACCTTTGTATTAAATGATCCAAATGTTACAGGCATTGTGATCGATCATGTAAGCGGAACTATCACAATTAAGGTAAAACCGGGAACTGACATGAGCACGTTGAAACCAGAATTTACTTTAAATCAATATGCACAGATGGTCTTTGTGGGAACACAGGTACAGATATCAGGAGTTAGCGTTCATGATTTCAGTCAAGGTATCGATTATCTCTTGATTGGTAATGGAAGAACAAAATCCTATCGAGTAATGGCGATTGAAGATATGGATATGCCAATGATTAATCAATTTGGTATAACTGCATCTGACGGCAATATTTATTATGGAAAAATTGATAATGAGAATTTAACAATAACTATACGTTTGGGAAAAGGCTTGAATTATATGTCTGAACAAAGCTTAATTTACTTTAATGTTGATTCAAATTATGCCGTTTATCGAGGCACAATTTTACAAGAAAGTGGAGTATCTACATATAAATTTACAAGTAGATCAGTGAATTTTAAAGTATCTGATAAATCAGATTCTACAAAATCAACAACTTATAAAGTTATTGTTAAGCTATATCAACAAGAGGGCGATCTCAATGATGACGGCACTATTGATTCTCAAGATATAGCATATTTAATCAATTTGATGAATTCAACAAATTAAGGACAAAAATATGAAAAATAAAGTAAAGAATATAATAGCAACCATGATTGCGTGCGTTCTAACTTTGTCATTCTCTTGCGGGATAATTTATTCTGCAGGAGAAGTGACAATGGATAATTTTTTTAAAGAGTATGGAGAATCTACCTCCACCTTTAATGGTATTGATTTATTAAGTCTTATACCTGTTAGAGATGAAGTGAATCAATACTTTAATGATTATGTTGTTGATGAAACTTGTGATTTACAATGTGCATACAATCAAGTCGCAGCAGGAGAAGATTTTGATTTAGATACTGAAGCGCCAGCAGGTCCATATAAGATAAACTTAGATATAGAAAAAGGTCAGGATTATCCAATCAATATTAGTGTTGGTACAGGAGATAAGGCTATTAATTATGAACAGATAAAAATTCATTTTTTCTTTAATAAAGATGACTTAAACGCTGAATATCCTGTATTTGATGTACCTAGTGTAGTTAATGGCGCTGGAGCAGATATTGATGGTACATTGGTAAGTGGTCAAATAGTAAATACTAGTCAATATGGCTATAATAAAGTAATTAATTACGGTGTTACATCAAGAGCAGCTTCAAAAGATGCTTTGGATATTAAAGGATTCAAAATAAAAACAGATAAAAATGTAGGTGATACTTTTACTGTTCGTTTAGATTTCATAAAGTCAGTTGATTCAAAGGATACAGAAGGTATCAATGCAATACAATATTTTGACATTACTTTCCATGTAATTGAACCTACCTCTACCACCACTCAATTGCAGGCACCGACTCTTACGTTAGAGTCGGATGCCGACAATGGCGGTCTGAAGTATACCGTAGAAGATACTGTTAATAATGGTAATGCATCCAGTTATGCCATTGATTTATTCAGTGATGCGGAATGTAATACTAAAGTGGGTAATCCGATCAATGTATCAAAAGAAGCAATGAACGGAAACATCTCTTTAGGAAATGGAATCACTGCGGGGAATACATATTACGCAAAAGTTAAAGCAGTCGGAGACGGTGTTGCTTATTCAGATTCACCGTTAAGCACACCTGCTGTTTCAGCGGCAGCTGCTAATGAACCAGTTGTTGTTAAGAATATAAGTTTCACTGCTTTGACAGCCAATGGCTCCTCTACTGAGACTACAAGTGAATTGACCTTTACTTTCAGTGATGATATTGATGGCTTGACAGCGGATAAGATCACGCTCAGCGGTGTTAATGGTATCACAAAAGGTAACCTGACTAAAGAAAGTACTGGTGTTTATAAGCTTGCAATCAATAATGTAAGTGTATCAGGCACACTGAAAGCGACGGTTGCATCCATTGATGGATATTCAATCACACCAAATGAAAATACGGTATCGATTTATTATGCTGCGCCGATTACCAATGTAGTATGGAGCAGTGCGGCAGCCGATGGTGTGGCAAATAAAACTACCTCGACCAAAATCGATGTCGTATTCGATACACCAATCACCAATCTAACAAAAGAAAACTTCTCGATTGAAAACGCTCAGATTGATTCATTAGGCGGCAGCAACGGCAATTATAGTTTGGCGATCAGTAATGTAACAACACAAGGAGAGGCGACCTTAACAGTCACATCACCTTCTGGATATTCCATTTCACCGATAAGTCAAAAGGTAATATTACATAAGAAAGCTGACCCAATCAATGCAGTATTAACAAACGTGACTGCGGATGGGGATTCTACACATACGAGCACTCAGCTAACTTTAACCTTTGACCAAGATATCACAGGGTTAAGTGCTGATCATATCACGTTAACAGGTATAAATAATATCGTCAAAGGTTCACTTTCAAAAGCGGCCGGAACCGGTGTTTATACTTTAGCAATCAGCGGCTTTACAACTGGTGGAACAGTGAATGTTTCAGTAAGCAGAGTTGAAGGATACAACATCACCGGTAATCAATCTGCAGTGATTCATCATTATACTGAACCAGCACCGGTTCAGCAATTTACCATTCATTATGATCTAGCTGGCGGTACTGGCAGCTATCCGGATCAAAAGGCTGCACTGAATGCTGACATTACGATTCCCAATACTGTACCTGTGAAGTCTGGCTATACGTTTACTGGCTGGAAGTTATCAACAGACAGCAGCATCAAGCAGCCGGGAGCAAAAATCACAAGTTCAGAATCAAAGACGATTACCTTAACGGCTCAATGGACTAAAGATGATATCGCGGTATCCTTTGAAGTCTTCGCAAACGGTACGGCAAACATATCAGATACGACCCAAGTTACAGTAACCTTTGATCAGCCTGTCATCGGTCTGACAAAAGATAATTTTAGTCTGACCAATGCGACTGTGACAGAAATCAGCGGCAGCGGTAAAACTTATATCCTGAATATCTCTAACGTAACGACAGAAGGCTCGGCCACATTGACAGTGACTGCGCCTAGCGGTTATACGATCGCCAGCAACAGTAAGACGGTAACCTTACATAAGGATACGAGAGTACCGGTCAGCTTAACTGCAGTAGAAGCAGACGGCATCAAAAATCAGACATCTACATCTACCGTTACATTAAAATTCGATTTATCGATTTCCCTAACGGCAGAAAACATTAAGATAACCGATCTTGACGGTACCGGCGCAGTCATAGGAAATCTCAGGGCACAAGGGAATAACTATGAATTAACGCTCAATAACCTGAAAAAGAGCGGCCGTATTAAAATTGAAATCATCAATGTGCCGGCTGGTTATGTATTAAGCGGCAATGGCAAAGAAGTAAACGTTCTCTATGTTACCGATTCTAAGAAGCCAGAAACCACTGCATTCTATGATCAAGTGATCGACAATGGTGTCAGTTATGCATTAACGAGCAATGTGATCAATGCTGATGAATACACGGCAATTACTTATCAATGGTACGCATCAAGCGACAGCGATAGTCTAGGTGATTCAGTATGCAATACAGCTGTCTGCAGCGTGACTTTAAATGATGAGACTAAATATTACACATTAAAAGTGACTGTTACTGAGGGTGACAACAAAGCCACTGAATACACGGCCGGCAAGGTAAAGGTTACAGCTAATGCCGAGGCAAAATATGTCGTAAACTTCGAACTGAATGGCGGTACAGGGCAATTTACCTCAATCAGTCAGAGTCTTGGCAGTGAGATCCTATTGAATGGCGAAGAACCAATAAGAAAAAATTATATCTTCACCGGCTGGAAGGGCGACGATGGTATCAGCTATGCAAAGAATGGTACGATCAAGAGTCCGGAAACTTCTAAGACATACACGCTGACAGCGCAATGGAAAGCTGAAGGATCAGGAAATACAGGCGGTGGAACAGGCGGCGGCAGCTTTGGCGGCGGCAGCAGCAAGAATGAAGGCTGGAAAGAAGAAAAGGACGGCACCTATTATTATGAAAACGGCAAGCTGGTAACCGGCTTCAAAGAGATCGAAGCAAAGACCTATTACTTCAACAATGAAGGAAAGATGGTGACAGGCTTTAATGACATCAACTCAAAGACCTATTACTTCGATCAAAAGGGAGTCATGAAGAAAGCAAGCTGGTTTGAAGAAACAAGAAAACGCTATTACGCCTATGCCGACGGTGTGATCGCGAAAGGATGGCTGCCGATCGAAAGTGATTGGTACTACATGAATCCAACGGACGGACATCTAATGAAGGACTGGGTCAGAGATGGTAATGACTGGTACTTCATGGGACCGGAAGACGGCAAACTATGGCGTCAGCATTGGGCACCGGACAACAGCGGCAACTGGTATTATGTGGATCTGGATGGAAAGATGATCTATAACACATGGATACCGAGTCACAGCGGCTATTGGTACTACATCGGAAGCGATGGAAAGATGGTAAGCAACGCGATGGTAGAAGGCTGCTGGATCAACAGCTTAGGCATCTATCAAAGTCCGACCTATCAAGGATAAACAAAAAAAAGGAACAGAGTGATCTGTTCCTCACTATGGAGAAGAAGTCGAAAGATGGAATCTCCACCGGTAAAGGGAGTGATGTTTTCCCCCAAGTTTCATCACTCTCTTTTTTTATGCTTAAGAACCCGATGTTTGATGATAGCAAAGCTGAACAAAAAAGCAAGCTGTCAAGAGATTTTAACCTATTGACATGCTTGCAAATAACAAATCAAAATACACTATTCATCAATCTTAAAGAACCAATTATCTCCGATAAACAATACTTGATCAGCCTCCATCATTCGAACCGTCTCTGTCAAATCAAACGGCTGACCTGTCTCAGCTTCATAATAACGCCAGTCAATCACTCTGACTTCATGATAATGATGACTGAGCAGTTTAACAACCGCATTATCAAAGGAATTGCCTAACACTAATAAATTACCTTCTTTTTCCGGATTAATAAATAACACTTCACCATTATCACCGCCATAGAAGCTGCCGTAATGACTGGCTCCCTTTTCGGCATCATATTCATGATTAAAATATTCCTGTTCCTGTCCATAACTGCCTTCTAAGCCATTAATCATGACAGTGATATTTGAATCCTCAGGCATCTGATACGCACAAAAGGTTTCATGGGTATCAAAATATGCGGTTAATCTGGCACTTGAACCTTGGAAATCAAGTTCATCAAAACAAATTTCATCAAGGGGATTCATCGGTGTTTCTTCAGGCTTCAGCATAGCCAGTAAATTCCGATATCCCATATATGAACCTACATGATTCCAATGATGATCACTCTTATAAAAATATTTCCGGTAATCATCAAAATCATTAACCGCGAACCGTTCAATCTGTTTCACATTCAGATGCTGACTGACGAAAGGAAAATAACGATCAGCCGGCGTTTCAGCATTAAAATCAATGGCGGATGAAGTAGTAATGAAATAGGCATAAAAATCAATATCATTAAGCTGATCAATCAGTGGATTCATCGTATCGGCAAACCGCTGATAGCTTGTGAAATCAATCGTCTCACCCGGCCGATAAATCAGATAACCGCTGTCACCATATCGATAAATTCCTTTTCCCAATGCAATGTATTCAAAAGTTTCTTTTGGCTTTTCGACATCAGGTTCGCTGTTTGGCGCCTCTGCATTCTGCGATTCATTAAATTGAATTAAACAGTCGGCAGGCAGCCGCTGAACCTTTTTTACGACAGCCTTGATCTGTTCACTATACATCAGCTGATCATTTAAAAAGCTGTCAATCGCTTCCTGATAAGTCCCCTGTGCGAACGCATCTAAGCTAAATTCAGGCCATTTCTGAAGTGATCTGTTTTCAATCAGTGAAAATTCAAGCTGACCGCGCATGGGAATACCCAAAACAAACCACCCGCATCCCGCAAGCATCAATAAGAATAAAATATTTCTTTTCATGCGAACCTCCTAAAAACGATAGTAGATAAAAGGATTATAGGAATTACTCATCAGCATGATAATGCATATGAATAAAATTATCACAAACATCAGATCCGCTATAACACCGGCAAGCCGCTGACTCTGGGCAAAATAACGCCGATAAAGCTTATTGAAAGCTGGCAGGCTCGCTAAAAAAGCCAATGGCATATAACATAAGGCATACACGGCATCCGGCTGTTCATAGGCAATCCTGCTTAGATCCGCAGGCGCATATACAAACATGCGATGCAGAAAGCCCAACAATGCCTGCATATCCTCGACCCTGAAAATCACCCAGCTGACAATGATGACAAATAAAGTAAATAGCCAACGTAAAATAGAAGGCAGCTTCTCATTTAATTTAAGCAGAAATAATTTCTCAAGCATCAGCCATAAGCCAAAGTATAGACCCCAGAGAATATAATTCCAGTTTGCGCCATGCCACAGTCCGGTAAGTAACCAGACAATCAATATATTGCGTATCCATTTGAGCTTAGAACATCGATTACCGCCCAAAGGTATATAGATATAATCTCTAAACCAGCTGCTTAGCGATATATGCCAGCGCCGCCAAAAATCGGTGATGCTTTTCGCAATCAGCGGATAACGGAAATTCTCTAAAAAGTGAAAACCAAACATTTGTCCCAAGCCGATAGCCATATCACTGTAACCGGAAAAATCAAAATAAATCTGAAACGTATAAGCAACCGCCCCAAGCCAAATCAAAACCGTACCGCTCGCTGACGGTGCCTGATTAAATACAAAATCGGCAAGGACAGCCATGTTATTACTTAAAATCACCTTTTTTCCTAAGCCCAAAATAAATCGACGCAGACCATTCGCAATATCCGCAATGCTGCTGTGCCGCTCTCTTAATTCCTGTTCGATCGTTTCATAACGGACAATTGGCCCTGCCACAAGCTGAGGAAATAGCGCAATATATGTGCCAAGCCGAATAAAATTATGCTGAGCCTGCACCTTTCCCTGATATACATCAATTAAATAAGACAATACTTGAAATGTATAGAAACTGATACCAACCGGTAAAATCAATTCTTTAATTGGTATCTGAAAAGGCAGAATCAGATTTAAGTTAGAAAAAATAAACCGCTGATACTTAAAATAAAACAGAAAGAAGATACAAGTAAAAATTGACAGTATAAAGTAAAACAGTGCTAATTTTGAATGCATTTCCTTATATATTTCAATTAATAAGCCAAACAGATACGCTACCAGCATCGTTGCCAGAATAACCAGAACATAGATTGGTTCTTCCCAGGCATAGAAAATAATTGAAGCAGTAAACAAGACTAAATTACGCCATTTCAAATTGCTGATTGGGAAATAGAGGCAGCAAACAAGCGGCAGGAAGAAGAATAAAAAACTCAGACTTGAAAAAACCATGCTTATTCTCCAGCCAGCTTATAAAACCAATTATCACCAACAAGCAGACACTGATTAATGCTATTCTCCTTCATATAAGCTTCTAAATCTAAAGGCATCTGCATATCATCTTCATAATAGCGCATATCAATCACATGTACCTGATTAAAACTCTCCGCAAGTAATTTCACAATTGCATTATCAAAGGAAGTACCAATGACTAACAGTTTTCCCTCTTGATCAGGATTCGTAAATACCAGCTTGCCATCATCACCGCCATAATAAATGCCATAATGACTGACGCCTAATGCTTCATCATACATTTTTAAACGATAAGCTTCTTCATTGCCATATGTACTCTCAATATCATTGATCCTAACCGTAATATTAGGATTCCTTTCAAATTCATAGGCACAGAAATTCTCTGTCATATTACTGCCGCTCTGTCTAGCATTTGATCCTAAAGACTGTAAATTATCAAAACAATTCAAATCAAGCGGCTTTATTACCTCAGCTTCTGGTTTCAGCATTCCTAATATATCCACATACCCTTGATAAGAGCCCTGATAACTCCAATGATGATCTGTTTTATAGAAATAATTTTTATAATCTGAAAAGCTGTTCATATCCAGCCGCTTCATCTCTTTCACATGTAAATGTGACTGTATAAATGTATAATAATCATCATGAATCGGAAGTCTGCTGAAATCTACAGCTCCGGAAGTAGGAATATAGTAAGCAAAAAAATCGACATCACTCATGACCTCGATCATTGAATTAAACTTATCTGTAAATCTTTCATAATTAGTAAAATCAATGGACTCTACAGGACGATAAAGTAAATAACCACTATTCCCATACATATAAATACCGCCGCCCAGAGCTTCATATTCCTTTACATAAAAAACATTCAGATCTCTGACACACATCGGTACTGCCGCTGGTTTTGTTAAGGGTTCTGCCTCAGTACGCTTAGGCATATAAAACAAGCCTGCTGCGGCAATGACTAAAACAATTGTAAATAATAATAGAATCTGTAATAATTTCATTCGCTTATCCTGCCTTTATTCGTAAAAAATTCCCAAGTTTTTTACCGGTCAGAAGCAAATTTATTTATCTTTAATCGTCAAACACCTATAAGTATATCATATCCTTCTCTTAGTTGCAGTATCAAAACCAGCAGTAAAAAGAAATAATAATTTCACTCATCTTCCGAATCATTTAAAAGAAAAGCATCCTGAAGATAACTGTTTAATGGTATGCCTGCCTGTCTCAGTCTTCTATAAATACTCGCTCTGTTCATTCCGCACCGCTCTTCTAATTCCTTTGTCGATATCTCCTTCAGCCGCCATTTATGGAAATCCTCATTGAAATTATCCGGCAGCGGCATTTTCTTTCTGCCAAAGCTCACACCTCTCGCTTTAGCGGCGGCGATTCCTTCAGCCTGTCTCTTCTTAATATTTTCTCTTTCAATCTGTGCAACATAAGCAAGAATCTGCAGCGTAAGATCAGCGATAAAAATACCGGTCAGATTACGGTCAGAAACACGGGTATCAAGCAGCGGAAAATCAAGGACGACAATATCAGCGCCGATATCCTTAGTTATGATTCGCCATTGTTCGAGAATTTCATCGTAGTTTCTGCCTAGCCGGTCGATACTTGATACAACCAGCAAATCCCCCAGACTAAGTTTCTTCATCAGCCGCTGCCACTGCGGTCTCTCAAAATCCTTTCCGCTTTGTTTATCCATGAAAATGTTTCTTGGTTTAATATTCCATTCAGCCAGAGAAGCACGCTGCCGATCTTCGTTTTGATCCTTACTTGAGACACGTATGTACCCGTAGATTTTATTCATGATAGAACCCCCCCCTTATGAGAAAAATCCTATCGGACTGTGAATGTTTTTTTCATTAGATTATCTGATATGAATATTTCAAACAAGCATAATTTTTTTAATTCATAAATGATTTGGTATTTATATCACTAAAAAGCTGCAGTGAATAAATAGGCGATGAATTAATGAAACTGCGTCTGATACTGCAAAATGTATGAATAAACTGGATATTTATATGGATAATCTAATTCTTACACTACTAGTTAATTGTAAGAGAATTGAGAGGTAAAAGCAACTAAAGGTAATAAATGGAAATAAACGATTTCTGGTGTACGTTTAGTGATTTATTGTAATCGATGGCTATATCTTCAATAGTCTCATGGATGGTTATGCTGACTGCTATGGTATAATGAATTAAGTAAGAAAAGCTTTATAAATTATAGAATCCGCATTAAAATAAAACCATAAGCTAGGAGCTGATGATATGAAAATTGCAATGGGACAATTGAATGTAAAGGCTGGCAGGCCTTCAGAGAATATAGCGGCGATGAAAGTCATGATTCAAAAAGCAAAAGAGGATCATGCGGATTTAATTGTGTTTCCTGAATTATGTGTTTCAGGTTACTTGTTGGCAGATAAATGGCTGGATAATGACTGGTGTGAGAGTTTAATAGCATATAATGAAGAGATCCGTCAATGTTCACAGGGGATTGGCGTGATTTGGGGAAATCTGGGAACGATTGAGGGGATTCGCGGCCGTGATGGGCGTAAGGTTCGTTTAAATACGGCATTCTTTGCTTATAACGGAGAATGGGTTAAACGTGAAAATGGCTTGTATGATGGAATGTATGTCAAATACCTTAATCCCGATTACCGTGTTTTTGATGACAGCCGTTACTTTCTTTCAGCTCTTGAATTATGTGAACAATTGGTCGTTGACCGTAATTTCATGACCAGTCCCTTTCTGTTTGAAATCAATAATCATGTTGAGCGGATCGGATTAGAAGTCTGTGAAGATATGTGGAATGGTGATTACAGTTTTGATCCTACCAGAGAATATCTGCGGGAGCATGTATCGATGATTGTTAATATTTCCAGTTCTCCATGGACTAGAAATAAAGAAATTGGCAGAAGTAAACAGATTATGAGGCATTGCTTGGATATTTATCCATTTGTGCCTTTTGTCTATGTAAATGCGTGCGGCATGCAGAATAGCTCTAAAACTGTATGTGTCTTTGATGGTGATTCTACGATTTGGAATAAAGCTGGCGAAGTTATTCACGCATGCAATGACGCGTTTATGGAAGAATTGAAGGTTGTTGATCTTGATGAAGCTTCCGCTGTTAAGAAAACAGAACATAAGCTGTTGAAAGCCTTGCTTTGTTCATTAAAGGAGTTTGATGAACAGCTGTTTGATAGAAAAGTAAAATGGATCATTGGTCTGTCAGGCGGCTTGGACAGCAGTGTGAATGCCGCGTTACTGACGATGGCATTAGGCAAAGAGAGAATCATCGGTTTAAATATGGCAACTCAATATAACAGTACGACAACGATTGATAATGCTCATCAGTTGGCAAAACGTCTTGGTATTGAATGCCGGGACGGCATGATTCAGTCATTGGTTACAGCAAGTGAGGAAGTTTTGAAACAATATATAACACAGGATGTTACAGAATTTGCTTTAGAAAATATACAAGCCAGAATCAGAGGCTCTGTGTTAAGCGCCGTTTCACAGCTTGAAAATGGTGTCATAATCAATAATGGCAATAAGGTTGAAATGGCATTGGGTTATTGTACACTATATGGTGATACGATTGGCTGCATTGCACCTTTAGGTGATGTGACCAAGGCAGAATTATTTGAGCTTGCTAGAAGCATCAATGAAACCCTTCATGAAGAAGTGATTCCAACTAATTTATTGCCTGAAATGGTTATGGGTGAGCTGAAATGGCAGATGCCGCCTAGTGCTGAGTTAAAGAGTAATCAGAGTGATCCGATGAAATGGTTTTACCATGATTACTTGGTACAGCGTCTTTGTGAATATCCAACGTATCAGATTGAGACACTGCTCGCGGATTATCTTGATGGCTCAATCATGGAGGGTGAATTTGGCAAATGGCTGCGCCTGTATCATTTAGAGGAGCCAACGGCTTTTATTGAAGATCTTGAATGGGTACTTTCTAAATTTTCTGCCGGTGTATTTAAACGTCTACAGACGCCGCCGATCGTTATGGTGTCACGGGGCGCTTTCGGCAGTGATTTCAGAGAGAATCAGATGAAGGTTGAAAGAAGTCAGCGCTATTTAGATTTAAAGACGCAAATATTGAATAAACCTACAATTACTTTCAGTGCGCCAAACGATCATGAGGCTGTGCGGTATGCGGTCATTATGGCACGTTATCAAAGCAAGTGGATCTTTGTCCAAGCTAAAAACCGCGATACACTGGAAATTCCCGGCGGTAAACGGGAGCTGAATGAAACGATTCAGGAAACGGCGGTTAGAGAGTTATTTGAAGAAACCGGTGCGGTGAAATGTACTTGCAAACCTTTATTTAATTATTGTGTAGAAAGTAAGGGAGAGCCATCATGGGGGCAGTTATTCTTTGCGGATATTGAAGAGCTGGAACCCTTGCCGGAATATGAAATTGAATCAATTGTGCTGTTAGATAAATTGCCTAAAAAGCTTACCTATCCGGCAATTCAGCCATATCTATACAGAAAGGCACTCACTGTCTTAAAGGAGGAACTAAATGGAAGCAAATAAACCGCTGCCGATTCAGACAGCATTTAATGTTCGTGAATTAGGCGGTTATGTAAATATTGATAAGCAAACTTTAAAACAAGGGCATTTTATACGCTCAGGCGGGATATCTGAATTGAGTGATGAAGATTGCGCTTATTTATATGATTACGGTGTTCGTACAATTATCGACTTACGTTCAGCGGATGAAAGAGCGACTAAACCTGACCGGCTGATTAATTATAAAGATATAAAAAATTACGCATTTTCATTATCTGAAGATGCGGAACCAGGAAAGATGCAGAATTTGACGATTTCCTCAATGGATCAATTATATTGCCGTATTCTTGATAAGAGTCAGGCAATGATCGGTGAAATATTTAAAATCATGCTGGCAAGTAAGGGAACCGTTTTATTTCATTGTACCGCGGGTAAAGACCGTACTGGGGTACTGGCAATGCTGCTGCTGAAGCTGGCGGATGTTGATGAAGAAACGATTATTAATGATTACGCGGCTAGTTATCAGAATTTACTGCCTTATATTCACCGCCTTCAAAAATCATTGGAAGATATTCACATGAAGCTGCCGCTGCATGTATTTGAGTCTGATCCGCAGAATATGCGCCAAACCTTAGCTTATTTTAATCAGCGGTATACGATTCGCGGTTATCTGACATCCGCCGGCTTAAGTGAAGAAGAAATTGACGAGCTGCGCTCACAACTGGTATAATTATGATCCTCAGTGTGTCACAGCGCTGTGATATTCCTGCGTATTTTTCTGATTGGTTTTATCAGCGAATCAAGGAAGGCTTTGCCGATGTACGCGCGCCTTTTAATCCTCAGCTTGTTCACCGTGTGAATCTAAGCCGGGAAAATGTTGATTTAATCGTATTTATGAGTAAAAATCCACTGCCGATGATGGCAAAGCTGGATCAATTAAATGGTTATAACTGCTGTTTTCAAATTACGATTACACCCTATACTCATGATATTGAGAAAAATGTCGCGGATAAAAGGTTAATTATAGAAGCTGTCCGCACTTTAAGCCGCCGATATGGTCCGCACGCTGTAATTGTTCGTTATGATCCGATTCTGCTTAATCAGCGGTATACAATCGACTACCACATGAAGGCTTTTCAGCGTTTGTGTGAACAATTGTCATCTGCAATCGATACAATTATATTTAGTTTTGTCGATGAATATAAAAATACCCGTGCTCATCAAGCTGAGTTAAAGCTGATGCCAATCAGGGAGAGTCAAATGCTGCTGCTTGCCAGAGGGATGGCTCAGATTGCGGAAAGCTATGGTATCCGGCTGCAGACTTGCGGTGAAAAAATTGATCTACAGCATCTAAATATTCAAAAAGGCAGCTGTATATCCTCAAAGCTGCTTGCTGACTATGGCATACACAGCGCATATCCGCTTGCTAAAACAAGAGGTGACGGCTGTGATTGTCTGGCATATACTGATCTTGGCGCGTACAACTGCTGTGCCCATGGCTGCAGCTATTGCTATGCCAATTATGATGAGGCAAAGGTCAAAATGAATTTGCACCAGCATGATCCGATGTCTACAATGCTTATAGGTCATCTTAAACCAGAGGATAAATTAGTCGATAAAAGGCAGAAAGTTAAACAGACTGTCTTATTTTAGAAGTTTATGCATGGTTTTGTCGAAGGCTTTTGATTTCAAAATAGATAGTGTTCAGGTTATAATAGAGACGAGGGTAACGTATGAGAATCAATAAATATATCAGTTCAACCGGTTTTTGTTCCCGCCGGGCTGCCGAGCAATTTATCCAAGACGGACGCGTTACGGTAAATGGTCAGCCGGCATTAATCAGCACCCCGATTGAAGAGGGTGACGTTGTCTGTGTGGATGGCAAAAGAGTTGAACCGCTTAGGGATTATGTTTATCTGCTTTTGAATAAACCGGTAGGTATTACCTGTACTACGGAAAGACATGTCGAGGGGAATATTATTGATTATATCAACTATCCTGAACGTTTATTCCCAATTGGCCGTTTGGATAAGGATTCAAGCGGATTAATTGTTCTAACAAATGACGGTGATATTGTAAATCAGACCTTAAGAGAAGAAAACGGGCATACAAAAGAGTATGAGGTTGAAGTAGACGGTCGGATCAATGATGAGTTTTTGGCAAAGATGGCAGCTGGGATTCGAATCTATAACCCAGTTACCAACAGCTATGTTATTACTAAGAAGTGTGAAATTCATCAAACTGGCCCACGGCATTTCAGAATCATTTTGACACAGGGTTATAACCGGCAAATCCGAAGGATGTGTTCAGCTTTGAATTATCATGTTCGTTCATTGCGCAGAATCCGTTTCCTTAATCTGACCATAAAGGGATTAGCGGTGGGACAATGGCGTGAATGCACACCTGAAGAAGTAAGTGAATTGAAGCGATTAGCCAATATGCAATGAGTATTATGATTTTTTTACTATGTAAAAACCATTTCTTACAAAATTGATAGGTCAGAGTATGATGTTTCGGTGTACACTTAAAGTATAAATTAAGAAAATCTTAAGATGTTCCTCAAGATGTTCTTAATAGATCAATCTTATAATTGAGGTACACAAAGGAGCTTGGATAGAACTATGAAACGAATGCTGCTGGTAGTGAGCATGGTATTATTATCCATGAGCGGATGTATTAATGCCAAGCCGATGAGTATAGAAGAGCGGCTGGCTCATGAATTTTATAAGTTAAATGATCAGGGATATTTTAAAGAAATGGTTGGGGTTACCTATGAATTATCCTATGATGGGGTATTTACAATTTCCAAAAAGGGAAGCTATGATCTCAATTCGGATATTGTAAAGGTTAAAAGCTGTGAAGTGCTGGCGGAGACGATGGAAGCCGTTGATGAGGGCAGCTGCAGAAAAAAGGATTTGGAGAAAGCAACGCAGATTTATGAAGCCTTTAAGATTGAACTAGGGCGACTTGATATTAGTAAAGATGAGCTGCTGGAGTTTTTAAATAAAGAATAGGAGGGGTGTTTATGGGACTATATGCTGATGCAGGGATGAAGTTTCTATTTGTATTGTTTATTATGCAATTCATCAGCGTATATATTAATGCCGATAATATGCTGATACCGGCAAGAAAAAGAGCCAGAAATAAGAGATTGGCGTGTCTTTTGAGGCTGAGTTTGGCTGCCATCCTGACATGGGGGAATCTGGTGTCGAGTAAGTTAATCAGGATGAAGGATGTCAGCTGTGATGAATGCAGTGTTCTTGTCGAAGATGAGAATGAGGAAATACTATAGTGTGCTTAGGCACACTTTTTTTGCGCTTTATGATGTGTTTTACCTTGGAGAAGTAATGATTAAATTATTTTATGCAAAAGAAAAGCAGTCAATTGTAAATTAACTGCATGATAAACTAAAAGTTGTCTAATCCTTTTTGTATGTATATACATCAAGGGTTACTGTATCTTGACCGCCCCAATTCTTTTCTTGCAAAGTATATGCCTCTTTCACAAAGCCATTATTTAATAATACTTTTGATGAATATATGTTCTCTGGCATGACAAAAGCTTGTACTGTCGAAATGTTAATTTCACTTACTAAATATTCAATCATTAATTTTAAGACATTTGTTGCTATTTTCTTATTCCAATAATCTTCATTTAGACGGTAGCCTACGGTGATTTTATTTTCTCTTTTTTTGTAGTCAAACATTTCTGCTAAACCTACAAGTTTATTAGGATTCTCTTTTAGATAGACACCTGCTATTATATGCTTTTTCTTTTCAAAATCTCTGCCACCCAAATTTTTAATTGCCGTTTCTAAGGCTTTATTACTTTTCTTATATAAAAAGGGGGGCAAAAACTTATATACATTATCATTGCTGCTTATTTCTGCTAACGCTGCAACATCATTCAGTTCCATTTTTCTTATTATAACTCTGTCATTTTCTAAATATGGAAAAACATCAAATAATTCTGCCATCATAACCTCCTCGAATTTTATGATTCTTAAATGTAAACTAGAATTGCTAAAACATCATGAAGCTTTTATTTAGAGACATTGCTGTACAAATTCCACAGGATGCTGGATAATTTCGGCAACTTCCTCAGCAGATAATCCTTGTGATAAATAACGCTTCGCTATTACTTCCATTGATTCACCAATCTCAATCATATGGTAATCGGGATCATAAATTCTGACAACGCGCTGCTGCCATTCGTGAATCTTTGGCGGATGGACAAGTTTAACATCTTTATGATCGTTCAAAAGAAGTAAAAATGCATCGAAATCTTCTACTTCAAAGTATAACTCCATGTTATGCGATTTTTTAACCAGTGAAGCCGGATCAATATCTGTAAGCCATGCAAAATCCTCTTGTATTGCAAATCCACCGCTAAAAGTTACATTTTTTCCTAAATCTAAAATAACTTCTTGCTCAAAAAGATCCTGATAAAATTTTTTAGAGCGTTCAACATCTTGAACTGCTAATAAAGGTAATTGAAACTTCATTTTACAAAGCCTCCCATTTACAATTTCTTGTTTTCACTTGGATTAAATTTTCTGTTATTAATCGTGATATTGCGGATAACATGTCTGATTTATTTAGAAGATCTAACCGCATAGACATATTTCTCACTGTTGATATATTGCTTATTGATATAGATTACTTCATCATTTTCAGTTAAGACGGTCTGCGTTACTTCTAAAATCGGTGTGGCGGTCGGCAGCAGAAGCAGCTTGGAGAATTCTTTTGTTGCCCGCTTAATTTGAAAGTGATCTTCAAATTTAGATGGAATCAAACCAAGTCTTTCACTGATTTTTTGAAGAATTGAACTATTCTCCAATTCCTCATCAAGCAAAAACGCAAAGCTGGTTTGGAAATAATCGATCTCCACAATACATGGTGTATCGTTGACTGAACGCAGACGAGTGATAGTAATGGCCTGATTATCTGTGTTTGACAGCAGATCAGCGATTTCTGAGTCAACATGCTGGATACATCGGCTGATAATTTTCGTTGAAGGAACAGCATTCATTCGCAGACATGTGTCGGTAAAGCTGCCGCCTGAAAAGACATTCTCAACATGGGCCGGTATGCGTACAAAAGTACCCTTGCCATGTTTTTTAATCAATATATTATCTTTTACGAGCTGATCCAGCGCTTTTCTTACCGTAACCCGGCTGACTTCATACATCTGACTCAGCTGCATTTCAGCGGGGATTCTCTCGCCTGGTTTATATTTACCTTTTTTAATACCTTCAAGAAGTTCAAGATACAACTGTTCCTGAAGCGTGACTGCACTTAGCTGTTTAAGCTTTGACATATTGGCGCCTCCCCTTACTTACCTTATATATTACCATTTTATAATCTCTTTGCACTTAAAAAATAAAAAATTTACAAAAAGTGTAGACAAGTTGAGTACATTGTATTATGATGTATTTAGTTAATACAAGTTAATACAACTTGCGGAGGTAAAATGAAAAGGAAAATAATTTTGGCATCACATGGGGAATTATCAAAAGGACTCGCGGATACAGCCCGGATGATTATTGGCAATGTGGCTGCAGAGATTCAGTGTTATTGTCTCAAGCCCGGACAAACCGCTGATTCATTCGCCAAAGAATTGACAGCTGAAATATTGGCAGAACCTGAACAAGAGTTCGTGATTCTCAGTGATTTGTACGGTGCCAGTGTATGCAGTGCATTAAGCGCATTGTTGGTTTATCCCAATGTCAGACTCTTTACTGGGATGAATATCAATATGCTGCTGGTAATCTGTTTGGAATATCCTGAGAAACTGAGAGATGAGGATATCCAAAAAATCGTACTCGATGCAAGATCAGGTATCAAAGCATTATCAGCTTCCGATTTAGCGGCGGACGCTGAGGATTTCTAGGAGGAAATTATGAAAAAGGAAAAAGGCTTCTTATCAATATTTAAAAATGAAAAACCGATTTTAGGAATGCTTCATCTAAAGGGCAGTGATGATGAAGATGTATTTGAACGTTTTAAAAGAGAATTAGATATCTATGTGAAGGGCGGCGTTGATGCGATTATTGTAGAGAATTATTTTGGCCGATACAATAATTTAGAAAAAGCGTTAGCTTATGTAGAACAGGCAAAGCTCGATATTCCTTATGGAGTTAATTGTCTGAATGTGGATCAAATGGGCTTTGAGCTGGCAGAGAAGTATCATGCATCCTTTGTTCAGCTTGATTCTGTTGTGGGACATGTCAGACCAAGAGATGAAGAAACGCTGAGTGCCTTCTTTCAATTAGTTCGTGAAAGATATCAGGGTATGATATTGGGCGGTGTGCGGTTTAAGTATCAGCCGGTACTATCAGAGAACAGTGTTGAGGAGGATTTGAAGATTGCGATGACACGCTGTGACGCCGTATGCGTAACCCAGGATGCGACAGGTCAAGAAACATCAATGGTTAAAATCAGACAATTCAGAGAGGGGCTTGGCGACTTTCCTTTGATTATCGGTGCCGGTGTTACGCCTGCGAATGTAGAGGAACAATTTAAGATTGCGGATGGTGCGATTGTAGGCAGCTTCTTCAAGGATAGTTATAAGGATGACGGTGAATTATCCGCCGATCATGTGAAAGAAATGATGGATGCCGTTAAGCGCATCAGAGGTGAACAAGTATGATAAAACTGGTAAGAGTAGATCATCGGCTGCTGCATGGACAGGTAGCCTTTACTTGGGTGAAAATGATTGGTACTGATTGCATATTGATAGCCAATGACAGTGTTGCTAAGGATGAGCTGCGGATGTCAGCGCTTCGAATGGCAAAACCGGATAATACAAAGCTGGTGATTAAGAGTATTGAGGATTCAATTAAAGCAATTAAAAGCGGTGCGACGGATAAATATAATTTATTTATTATCTGTGAATCAATTAAGGATGCTTATGAATTGGCAAAGCATATCGATTCGATTAAGAAGATCAATCTGGGCGGCACAAAGCTTGCGGCCGGAAGAAAACAAATTTCCAAGGCGATGTTTGTGTCTGAAGAGGATTGTCAGATGCTGAAGGAATTGGATGCCATGGGACTTTCTCTTGAAGTTCAGATGGTTCCGGATGACATTGCAGAAAATGTCATGAAACTAATATAGGGAGGAAATGAGAATATGATGACACAAACGCTGATGATATTCGTAGTTGCGGTACTTGGTTATTTGAATAGTTATCTGGCCAGTGCGATGATTTGCCGGCCGATGGTAATGGGAACTTTGGTAGGTCTTGTATTAGGTGATTTACAGACGGGCGTCATGGTTGGTGCTACGCTTGAGTTAGTTTGGCTGGGAGCTATGGCAATCGGTGCCAGCAATCCGCCGGATATGATTTCCGGATCGATTATCGGAACAGCTTATGTAATTGTGACTGGTTCTGATGTGGCGGCTTCAGTAGCATTGGCAGTGCCAGTATCGATGCTGATGCAGTCACTGTGGAATTTAATGATGATGATTATTGTTCCAATGCTGGCTGCTAAGGCCGATAAGTATGCACTCGAATGTGATAATAAGGGCATTGACCGCATGCATTATATCGCGATTATCATTCAAGTTGGTATCCTTTCAGTCTTAACAGCTATTGGTTTCTATGTTGGTTCATCAGTTATGGAAAACTTGGTAAATTCAATTCCGGTATTTATTACCAACGGTTTAAATTATGCAATGGGTATTATTCCTGCTATCGGTTTTGCGATGCTGGCACGAATGATTGTCAACAAAAAACTGGCTTGTTTCTTATTCTTTGGTTTCTTATTAGTTGCTTATTTCAATTTAAGTATCGTAGGCGTTACCGCAATCGCGTGTGTGGTTGCCGCCATCTTAATTTTTAACACAAATGGAATGGAAAATAGGGAGGTAGCTGTAGATGACAACGAATTCTAAGGATAAAAAACTGACGAAGAAGGAATTGAATCAGATATTCTGGCGGTCATGTCAGTTAGATGTTTCGTGGAACTATGAGCGGCAGCAGAATTTAGGTTATTCTTATGCGATGACACCGGTTATTAATAAGCTTCACGATAAAGGCAGTGAGAAGCAGCAGCGGGCGTATGCGAGAGGTCTTGATTTTATGGCGATTACACCGCAGGTTTCAACACTGCTGATGGGCATTAATGCCGCCATGGAAGAAGAAAACGCGAATAATCCAGATTTTGATGATGATACGATTGCGGCGGTAAAAACTTCATTAATGGGTCCGCTGGCAGGTATTGGTGATTCAATGATTGCTGGTACACTGAGAATTATTGCGACAGGTATCGCAATGGGATTTGCATCTCAGGGGAATGTGCTGGGACCGATTCTGTTTCTGTTGATTTATAATGTACCTGGTTTTATCATTCGGTATTACGGGCTTAAGTTTGGTTATGAAAAGGGTGCGGCTTTTATTACCGGTGCTGAAAAGAACGGCATTATGGAAAAGGTTACTTATGTGGCTGGAATTGTAGGCCTGATGGCGATTGGCGGTATGGTTGCAAGTTATATTTGGCTTGATCTGCCAATTATGATTGGTTCTGGAGAGTTTGCGGAGCCATTATCTAATTATCTTGATATGATTATGCCTTGTCTGACACAGCTGGCGTTATTTGGCTTGATGTACTGGCTGCTTGGCAAGAAGGTTAAGACAACGTGGATTTTGATTGGCACGTTGGTAATCTGTATTGCGGTTTGTTTTGTGTTTGGTATTTAGTTAAATAAAAAAAACAGGTTTAGGCACATGCTTGAACCTGTTTTCCTGTTTAACGTAAGGACGTAAAAAAGATCTGAAGCTTTTTTCAGATTAAGAAATGATTATGAATATGCTGATGAGATAGAATTCTTTGAATGACGCTTATCTTTTTTTATTTAGCGAAAATTATCAGAAAGTGATATTGTGTCAAAAAGTATACTTTATGAGACAGTTTGTTCACGCTCATTATAGGGCGTTTTTTTACATTTGTAAACATATTTTTGACAAATACTGTTAATTTTAAGAACAATTTCGTTCATTTTCTCCTGTCTTATAAAGTATACCTTTCGAGACATTCTTTACTTAAGGGGTGCTATTACTTATGATTTTTATTAAAACTTTTGGCCGTTTTGCCATTTCTATCGATAATTATGTTTTACCTTTCAAAAATCTCAAGGTCAAGGAGCTATTGGCCTTTTTAGTCGATAACGAAGGCGATTTTGTCGGCAATGAGAAGATCATCAGCGCTTTATGGCCGCAGCGTGATCATGATATCAGTGCTAAGCGGACATGCCGTTATACGCTTCGTCTCTTGCGGGAGACTTTGAGTAAAGCGGGTTTTTCTGATCTGATCGAGGTCAGTTATGGTGTCGTCAAGATCGATAAAGAGAAGGTCGTCTGTGATTACTATGAATACATTAAGGGAAATACTGAGCAGTATCCCTATGACGATGAATACATGTATGGCTATAGCTGGGCGGAACCAACAAGAAAAAGGATCGCGGAACGGCAGGTGAAGATCAATCATGGTTAAACAGGAAATGGAATCAAGAGAAAGCAAGAAGCGAAGAGGAAAAGCGAGGGGATCAAAAATGATGAAAGAAATAAGAAAAATACTGAAGGTGATGATCGCGCTGAGTATGGCTGTCGGCATCAGTGCTTATGTGCCTGAAAGTGAAATAGAAGTAAAAGCGACAGAAGCAGCGAGTCAGATAAAAGATGAACGGTGGACTGGCACAGTAAGCGGAATTGAACCAAGAAATGATGGAGATACATATCACATCTATACAGGAGAAGAACTGGCATGGATCGCGCAGCAGGTAAATCAAGGGTATAGCTTTGCGGATAAGAAAATCGTACTGGAAAGGGACATCGATTTAGATAATATCGCATGGACACCAATTGGTATAGATTTGGAGCATGCGTTTGCCGGGACCTTTGACGGTCAGGGAAGAACGATAAAAAACTTATATGTAAAACAAGCTGATGAAATTTTCAGTGGTTTTTTTGGTGTAACGAAGAATGCGGATTTGAAAAATATAATATTTATAGATGCAGTAATTGCTGCAAATAATAATACAAGTAATTATGGCGGTACGCTGTCAGCTCAATTGATACACACCATTGTTTCAAATATTGTAATTGAAAATGCTGATTTATCCGGAGAAAGAGTAGGCGGTTTAGCAGGACGGCTGAGTAATGGCAGCTGGGTAATTGATTCTTTTGTAAAAAACTCCGTTATTAAAGGCCGAACTGTTGGCGGCATCTTGGGCTTGATACAGCCAGTCACCAGTTCAGAGTTTGGGAATCATTCATCATCAGGACTTATTAACTCAGTCTCGAAAGATAATTATATTAAGATTGATTACATGAATCCTGTCAGCTTAGCTGGCGGTGGTCTAATTGGATATGTTGGAACTGAGGATCAGAATATTAATGAGAGTGTATATCATTATATATGTAACAATTATTCTGATAGCAAGGTTGAAGTAATGATATCCGTGATTTCAGAATTAAAAAATATCGCATGCGGTGGACTTATCGGTGAGATTGGCTCACGGATAAAGAATGTAAATTTGTATAGTAATTATACAACATCAACAATTATCAATCAGAAGGGCGGAGCTTCAGGTGCTGTTATAGGGCAAGTGGCATATGAAATCTCTGTAGATAATGTTTATTGGTTAAAAGACGCTTCAAAATGGAATGTAATAGACAGTGAAATGGCTGACATAGGGAACCTGGTGAACGTAAGTTCATTTTCAGGATTTACTTCTAAACAAGATAACCAAATGCAAGGTGAAAGTTTCGCTGCTTTATTAAATGCAGGTAATCTTGATGCTTCCATTTTACCTACAGATGATAATGGAAATGCATATACTTATTTGAATTGGGAAGCATCACCTACATCAAAATATCCCATTTTTAAAGAACCAGAGGTTCAATCCATTCAGGTTTATCCATCAAATCAAGGATCTGCAAATATTATTAGTGTTAGTTTGACTGATGAAATTCAACTGCATGCAGCAGCGTTTCCATTTTCTGCTTTCAGAAATTTATCTTTCACATGGGAATTTGATAATTCTCATCAAGCTGATATAGATGCAGGTAAAATTTCTGTCAGCAATACGGGTTTAATAAAGACTAATGATGCTGAAGCTGGTGATTATCTGCTTCATATAGGATATGGCATCAATACAATGACATATACTTTGAAGGTTTTGGATAATGGTTATCCTATATCGGCTTCTATCAATAATCCTGGCATATTAGAATTAGGAAATACGAAGAAATTAACAGCCAATGTGTATCCAAGCAATGCAGATTCATCCAATTTAATATGGAAGATAAAGGGTAAAGAATTAAATGGAGAGCAGTTATATGTTGAAGAAAATGAAATAGCTAAAATCAACAGTAAAAGTGGATTATTAACACCAAAAGCTCAGGGTAAAGTAACTATATCTTTGTGGGCTGATGACATGATGCTTGATGAAATAAATTTATTGATACAATCAAGTACATGGGATGGGGTAACAAGCTTACAGCCAAAGGTAGAAGGCAATACATATCATATTACAAGCGGGGCAGAGCTAAGATGGATCGCAGAACAATGTAATAATGGTAATACATTTGCAGGGAAAACAGTTGTCTTAGATAACAGCATTGATTTAGGTGGTAAGAATGCAACACCTGCAGAATGGACTGCCATCGGCAGCGGCGGATCTAGTTATTTTAGTGGTATCTTTGATGGTCAGGGATTTACAATATCAAATATTTATGCTGCTTCAGATAAAAATCAGGAGTTCAATTCACTTTTTGGTTGGATCGTAAGCGGAACGATTAAAAATTTAAAGGTTGAACATTTTATAGGCGGCTCAACTGAAAATATTAATTCTGAGCAAAAAATGGGCGGTTTGGCTGGCTATGTGCGATCAGAATCGCTTTTAGAGAATATTATTGTATCCAACGGAACAATCTATTCAAAAATGTATGCGGGTGGTTTAGTAAGTTTGATTTATGGAAGTGAAGTAAGAAATTGTCATGTAGAAAATGTGAATGTTTATGGCAAGATTGCAGGTGGTTTGATTGGCTATATTGATGGCGGTTCTATAACGAATAGTTCTGCCAGCGGACAGGCAGTGAATAGCATTGTACCTGTTGCAGAGACTGAAAAGATGTCGATAGGCGGTTTGATTGGAGAGACATCTAGCAATACTATTATCAGCAATTCTTATGCAAATATCGATGTACAGGCAATAAAAACAAATGAGCGGTCATTACCTGTATATACAGGAGGCCTTATTGGTTCGATCTTACGCACAAACACAGCAATAGATACAATTACATTAAATAATATCTATGCGAATGGAACAATTAAAAACCAATACTCAATAGGTGAAGGGTATCTGCCAGGTGCAATTGCTGGATATATTAATGTAGAAGGATTAAATTTTGATTTAATAAACAATGTTTACTGGAATAAAAATGCCGATCATTATAATAGCAGCAGCTTAATAACGTCGGGCATTAAAGCATTTGGCGTAGGTGATAGTTCAAATACAGCAACCAATAAAACAACATCGGTAAACGCCGAAACATTAGTGCAGGCGGAAGGCGGCTTAGCTGATACATTAAATGCGAATGCTGAAGGAAAAAGTGGCTGGTTCGCTTGGACAAGTAATGGTAATACAGCACCAAGACTCACGAATACTACACCGATTACGGTCTCTATTAAACAAGAGGACTTGTATTTAAGAAGGAATGAAAGTGTTGAACTGGAAACTGTGATGAAGCCGTATAATTCTACCAAGACACTAGATGTGAAATGGAGTTTAAATGCGGATGCCGATACAGACTCTTTTGAATTATCAGGCAATAAGCTGACAATTAAAGAAACAGCAGTTACCTATTCAATGGGAACGATCACAATGACAGCGGGTGATGAGACAGGGAAGCAATACACAGATATGATCACGGTAACAGTCATGCCGGAAGAAACAGAGATCACAGCGCTGAGTATTAAAAATCCAGGTACGATCTCAACGGGTGACAGTGTACAGATAGAAGCCGTAATAGAACCGGCAAACGCAGTAAAGGATCAAGTGATCTGGTCAATCAAAAAAGGCTATGAGAAATATGCAAGTATCACAACTGACGGGAAACTGACTGCCAAGAAAGCCGGGATATTGATTATAGAGGCAAGTATCGGCGGCAAACATGCAGAATGTACGATCACGATCCAACAAGGAAGTAAGTGGGATGGTGAAACGATCGAGGAGCCGGAAATAAAAGGTAAATATATTTATATTTCAAAAGCATCGGAATTAGCGTGGATAGCTACTGAATTGGGTAAAGGTAAAGCTGATAGTGCCTATCATGGTTTTGAAAATTATGTAATTGTTCTATTAAATTCAATCGATGTTAATAATAAAAATTGGACAAGCCTTTATTATGACAGCTGGCAAAATAACACAATAGATATTGGTTTTTATGGAATATTTGACGGTCAATCGTATAGTATAAGTAATTTAGATAGTACAATGTTTGGTTTGTTTCCCAGTATAGAAGAAGGCAGTTTGGTAAAAAATCTTGTTTTAGATCATTGCAATGCTTTTGTGTCTGGATATACTGTTGGCAGGATTGATTCTGTTATTTATAAAAATGGAATTGATATGTCAGCTGGATGTGCCATTACTGGCGATATAAGAAAAGGGGGGATTATAAGTAATTGTGCAGTTTTAAATTCTACCTTTATTGGAGCTACTAATTCAGGTCTGATAGCCATTTGCAACGCTGGCGGGAGCATTATAAATTGTTATGTAGATGGATGTACTCTAAAATTAAATAGTAAAGCAGATAGTATTGGTGGCTTAATTGGTTTTAATACAAGTGGAGATAATTTTGAAGTAGGCATGATCAACTGTCTTAATAGATCAAAAATAATCATTGATTATACAGGAGATTTAATTGGTGTTGGAGGCCTGACAGGAGCGACAGTTGCTCAAAATACACAAAGTTTTAAATTTGAAAATAATGTTTCAATAACAGATTTGGATGTTAAAAAGAATAGTGGAAGTGTTGGATCACTATTTGGATCAATGGCATTTGATGGAACTTTTAAAAATAACTATTTCTATCAAGACTCATTATTTAAGATTAATTCAACTCTAGCCACAGCTATTGCAGTTGGTACTGTTAGAACAGAAAGTCGTCCAGATGACACAATGGTTAAATCTTTTAGTAAAGATGATGCAATATCAATTGTGAAATCACTTAATGAATATGTTATTTCTAATCCTACTTACAATGGAGTGGAGTTAAAACATTGGAAGTTAGGAACAGATGGTTTGCCGACTTTAGGCGTTACTGAAATAGAAAATATAACAGTAACTCCTTCGGCATTAGTTCTGCGTCCAGGTGAAACCGCTCAGCTTGATAAGGTTATTACACCATTTGGTGCACCAGACATGGCAGTAGCATGGACAAGCAGCAATCCTGCTTATGCGACAGTTGACAGCAACGGTTTCATCTCTGTCTCTAAAACGGCACCAGTGGGTAAAACAATCAAAATCACAATGACACCGAATGATGCCAGCTATCCTGAAAGCACATGTACGATCACCATCGTACCAGCCTATGATGCGATTGAAAGTATCGTCTTATCAGGAAAGAATGAAGTATATACAAATGAAACAGTAAAATTAACTGCATCAGTGTATCCTGATACAGCTGATGAAACGGCAATAAATTGGCAAATCACATCAAAACCTGACGGCTCCAATGCCACGGTCAGTTCAAAAGGAACATTGAATGCAGGCAGTACGGCAGGAGCATTAATAATAGTAGCTTCATCAAAAGCCAACTCGGCAATCAAGGGAAGCATAACTATTACAGTGAAAGAACCGCTCAGCAGTACAGTATGGGATGGTACAGCTTCAGAACCAGTGTTAATGAATACAGCAAATAAAACCATACATATTCAAAACCCAAATGAATTGGCATGGATCTCTGAAAAAACGAATGCCGGAGAATATAATGGCTTTGAAGGATATACGTTGTATCTGGATAATGATATCGACATGGGAGGTAATGAGAAAAGCAAGCCAGTATGGGAACCAATTGGAACCAGCAGTTATGAATTTAAGGGTAACTTCAATGGTTTAGGTCACAGTATCAAAAATATCTATACGGATAACACGAATGAAGGTATCGGTGGTTTATTTGGTTGTATAGGAAGCAGAAGTATTTCTAATTTAACGATAGATAACATCAATATTGAAGGAAAAGCGGGAAGTTTGCTTGCTTCTGCGGTCTCAGATAATATAAGCATCGTTAATGTTCATACGGCAGGCAGTGTGCAAAATTTTAACGTTGATTTTGATAACATTCACGATTATAACAATGTAGTTTCTGGAATGATAGGTGTTGTCAATTTTGATGTGTTTGACATAAATAAGAAAAAAATCAAAGTATATGTGGAAGGATGCAGTGTTGATTTATCAATTAATAATGTTACAAATGCTACTTATAACGGCGGTATAATTGCTCAGATTTACGATCATGAAATGACAGTTATTAATAATGAAATAAATATGGATGTTAATAACTACACAATAGCGATTGGTACACGAGAAAATCACAGCGAGACGGGGCAGCATTTTGGCGGTGTTATTGGTGAAGCTGGTGGCGGTCCATTCATAATAGAAAATAATTTGGTAAAGCTTTCAGTTGATGTAAAAGGTGAATATCAGTATACAACACGAATTGGCTGTTTAATTGGTACGATATGGCGGGATACATTACATGACTTCAATAATAATTATCTTAAAATTGAAATTGATTCAAATATAGATGATATTCATATATATCGACTTTGTAAGGTGATTGGAACTTATGATAAGCACATAGGTGGGCAAACAATATTTAATGGTTACTTCGATACTAGTTCATATCTAAATGATAAATTTAATACATGGTTTAGAGTATCAGACGGTAATTTAACAGATGGCATGCAAGCATTAGAAACAGGACTCATCGAAGTAACACCAAGCCAAGTAAGTGCACCGGCCAGTGAATCAGACAGTTTGGTGAATAAACTGAATCAATGGGTCAATAAAGAGAATCTGTCTTCTCCTAATACATATCGTACTTGGACAGTCGTTGAGGGTGTGCCTACCTTTGGTGAAACAACTACCGTCTCTCTCGATAAGCATGAGCTTTCCGTCAAGATTAATGAATCTGCTTCATTGACTGCGACCGTGCTTCCTGAAAATGCCAACAATACATTGAAATGGTCTTCTTCTAAGCCTACTGTCGCTTATGTCGATGACAAGGGTCAGATCACAGGTCTGATCCCGGGGACGGCTCTCATCACTGCGACTACCGTTGACGGTAATTCCGATAATTGTCTCGTGACTGTCGGTACCGTGCCGACGAAGATCACGATCACTTCGGAAAATGACCGCAGAACGTTGATCAATCATTATATCCCAAAAGAAGGTCAGGAAGATCAGAGTCGATTGAATCTTTCGGCTTCTGTCAAACCAATTGATGCACTCTCTTTGACTTGGAGCAGCAGTGATGAAACGATCGCTTCGATACAAGCGGATCAAAACGATTTCACAAAAGCGACCGTAACGGCTCATGACAGCGGTACGGTGATCATTCGAGCAGAGAGCGAGAACGGCGTGATCGGTGCTATCGAACTGAATGTGAAGAATGCTGTTCATGAACTCAGCTTCAATCAAGAATTGAAGAGTGATGCAGCTCATCCATTGGAGCTGACATATACAGTCAATGAAGATGCGGATGATAAAGCTGTCAGCTTTGAAGTGATCCAAGAACCAACAGAGAATACAAGTTCGATCACTTCTGAAAAAGGAACGGTTCTATTCGAAGGCAGCTCAGTTGGAGCGTATACGATCAAGGCAAGCTCTGCGGACGGCAATTTCACAGAAACATATACGATCACGATCAGTGAGGCCGTGCTCGATTCATTGAAGATCCAGCCGGACGAAGGAAGCAGTGTGATCACTCTTGAAAGAGGTGAGAGCGTCCAATTACGATCCGTCGTACTGCCGGAGGTGAAGAATCGCGGCAGTGACGTAACGATGGAAACCTATGCAGGAGTGAGCTACGAATTAATGGAAGCCGAGAGCCATCCGGGATTCACCTTGAACGGAACGGTATTAAGTGCCGATGAGAGTGTGAAGGATGGGGAGAAGGTCCTCATCAGTGCAAAGAGTAAGCTGAAAGATAAGAATGGCAATGAACTCAGCGATACGATCGAAGTAGTGATCGGAAGAACGGAGTTGAAGAGCCTGACGATCAAGAATAAGGAAGCAGGCGAGGAGCTGCCAAGTGAGGTAGGCGTGAATCAGATACTGAATCTGATCGCAGAAGCAACGCCAAAGACGGCCAGTGATCAGGCAGTGAAATGGAGCGTCGATGACCCAACGATCGCAGCGATCAAGGAAAATGGCGAGATCAGATTCTTAAGTGAAGGAACTGTGACAGTAAAAGCAGAAAGCCTTGATGGGACAGTGAGTACGACCCATACCTTCACAGTAAAAGCGATCTATCCAACCTCACTGATCATCAAGCAGGGAGAAACTGTAGGCTTTTATAAAACCGAAACATTGCAGTTAACAGTTGATTATCTGCCAATTAATACAACTCAGAAAAAACTCACTTATGAGAAAATAAATGATCCAGATGGCATTATTGAATCAATCAGTGATCAAGGATTGATAAGTTTCAATTTAAGTGATGAAGGCAATAACAAGCCAGGAACTGCTGTTGTAAAGGTAAGCGGTGAAAAAGAAGGCGATAATCAAGCAAGTGCTCAAATTACAATTATTTGCAGTGACGTTAAAAAATATGTAACGAAGATTACTGGAATTAAACTATTGAATGATATGCCTCTTCGAGTAGGTGGACAGCTTCAGTGCAATGCTGTATTTGAACCGGCAGATGCAAACCAGATCGACTTCAAATGGGAAGCGATCAATGCTGAGGACGAAACGATCAGTGATATCGTTGAAATGAATTCAGGAACTTTGAAAGCAAATAAGCCCGGAACATTCAGAATCAGAGTGTCTGTAGAGGGTGAAGGGAATACCTCGGTTTCTTACACTTCAGATGTGATAACGGTAGAAGAAGCGAAGATCGAAAGTATCGGCTTCAATGTATCCTCCATCACCTTGAGTGCAGGCGGAACGAGCGGTGTGGTAAAAGCCATCGTGCAGCCAAAGGATTACGTCAATCAGAATGTAGAATGGACGAGCAGCTATGCCGGCATCACGATCGTGGATCAGGATGGCAAGGAGATCAAGGAAGCAACGAATCAGGAAGTCTATCTGAAAGCCAGCGAAGATGCGATGCCGGGCATGAGCGCGATGATACAGGCAAAAGCAGAAGGCAGTACGATCACAGCTTCATTCCCGGTCATGATCTTAAGAACGGCCGGCAGTAGACTCGAGATCACCTATGATGAGACACGAACCCTGATAGCGGGCGGTGAAAGTCTGGAACTGAATGCGAAGATTTATGCATCCGACGGTAAGACACCGGCCTCCTCCCAGGAAGTATCATGGGAGAGCAGTGATCCGAGCATAGCGAAGATCGATAAGGCGGGAACGGTAAAGCCACTAAAAGCAGGAGCGGTGACGATCACGGCAAGAGCAAAAGAAGATGAAAAGATAATGAAACAGATCACACTGACGGTAAAGGAACCGGCTCTGGATAGTTTGACTCTATCTCAAGCATCGATGGTCCTTCTTTCAGGCAGTGAGGATAAAGAACTGCGCTTGCTTTTACCGGAAGGAAGCAGTGCTAATGATTTTGAATGGACCAGCAGTGACAGCTCAGTATTAGAAATCATAGGCATGAGCACGACGAGAAGTATCAAAATCAAAGCATTGAAGGCGGGAACGGCAACGATCACCGTTCAGCAGCAGGGGAATACGGATGAGAGTAAAAAAGCGAACTGTGAGGTGAAGGTCGTAAAAGATCCGATCCTAGTTCAGACGATCGAACTGCAAGGCCCTGATAAAGCGGTCGAATTGAATGAAATCGTGATTATCAAAGCAGTGATCAATAAAGATACGGACATGGCAAGCAATGAAACATTGACATGGACCAGTAAAGATGAAAGCATCGTGCGAGTTCTCGATCGAACCGGAACATTCACACGAGTTCAGGTGATTCGAGCGCAGGGAAATGTGACTATCGAAGCAGCAGCTAATGATGGATCAGGCGTTAAGGCAAGCATCGAAATCAGAACGGCAGGCAATACACCAACAGGAATCACTTTAGATAAACGATTGATTCAGATGAGTACGAGCAGTCCGGGAGAAAGCCTAAAGGCAGTGATCGCACCAAGTACCGTACAGAATCAACAAGTGATCTGGAGCGTGAGTCAACCGGGTATCATCCAGCCGATCAACAGTACAAAACCGAGCATCACTCTCTATCCGATGCCGGGCGTACAGCCAAATAGTTTCGTCGAAGTGACAGCGACGACGACCAATGGGATCAGTACCTCATGCATCGTGGCTATCACTGAAAAGAAAGTGGAAAGCTTACTGATCCAAAGAAGTAAGCTTCAGGTCAGCGTTGGTGAAACCATCGAACTGCCGATCAAAATCGAACCATCGGATGCATCACAGCGCGAACTGAGATGGAACGTCACAGGTTCAGATCCTGAGGCAGTCAGCATCCATGACAACCAATTGACAGCAAAAAGTGAAGGAACCGTGTTCCTGCAGGCCTTCAGTACGGATGGCAGCAACGTGGCCAGCAATCAGATCGAGATCGAAGTGATCGCTGCCCAGCCGGCACCGACGCTTGAAAAGATCTCCATGAACAAGACGACATTGAATCTGCTGCCGGGAGACAGCGGCAGTCTCAAGGTGATCAGCGAGCCATTGAATTATGATCTCAAGGATGAACTGATCCGTTGGAACGTGGAAGTCTTAGGATCAATAGATCCTGAACAGCAGGCACTGATCCTTGAACAGTTCACATTGGCTCCTCGATATACGATCGATGAAACCGGAAACCATGATGAAACCGAGACCGGCATCATCGATGCTGAATTTAACATCAGTCCGACAATGGCAGGGGTCATTGACAGCTTATCTTCTGAGGAATCTCCTATCAGCGAAATCACGCTGAAGGTAACGGCAAGTATCGGCAGTGATGAGTCTGCGATGAATGCTGAAACGACGATAAAAATCAAAAAGGAAGAAGGAACTGAAGCATCGATCACGAGTGTGAACATAAAAGGCACAGATGGAGTGTCCATCACATCTCCAATAGAATTGATGCTCGGTGAACAGCTGCGCTTATTGGCAGAAATTATAACGGAGCCAACGGATGCCGTCAATGTCTACGGTATCTGGAGCAGTGACGATGAACAGATCGCAGCGATCGATACTGAAACGGGAATCCTAAAGGCAGTGAACAGCGGCAGTGCTGTTATCAGCTATCAGCCATATATCGGTGCTAAGCCGGCAGGAGAACCGGTGACCCTTCTGGTGATTGTCAAAAAAGATACATCCAAACTTGAATACATACAATTAAGTGAAACAAGTTTGAGTCTCTCAGTGAATCGTACCCATGCTTTGACATATGATATCGAACCGATGGATTATTCAGGACCTCGATCAATCCAATGGACGAGCAGTGATGAATCGATCGCAACAGTTGATGAGTCAGGAAATATAAGTACGCATTCAGAAGGAACCGCGATGATCACATTAGACCTCGACGGCTATCTGGCATTTTGTAAGGTAACCGTAAGCACTCAGTTTGAAACGCCTGTCAGTGAGATCACGACTGCTCTCAGTGATGATTTTGCGGAATTAGAATTAGGACCTGTGGAACCAACGATCTTCTTAGAGGCGAAAGCAGATGCGTTGGCTACCGATACTTCATTGATCTATCAAAGCAGTGACGAATCCATTGCTAGTGTGGATGAGAACGGAATGGTTACCGGCCATGAAGCAGGCTTTGTGATCATTACGATTCGGCCGGTGAGCGATAAGAATCCTTATTATAAACAAGTCTTTATCAAAGTGATCCCACAGATCTGCTATCAGGTGCTGTTGGATCAAACGGATCTCAGTCTGAAAAAGGGTGATTCAGTGGATTTACAGGCAGTCTTGACACCGCAGGTAAAAGAAGGAACTTCACTCACTTATCGATGGGAAACGGAAAGTAACGAAATAACGATCAAGAATGCAGATCAGTCACAAGCAACGCTGACATTAACAGAGAGTGCAGGAATCGGTGTTGAATATACTGTGACAGTAACGGCAGTGGTTGAAGGACATGAACCGGCATCGGCGCAAGTGAAACTCAGAGCTGTTGAAGATGCAGCATTGAGTGACTTCTGGGTCGTAGGCAGTAATTCTGAGGTCTATACAAAGGACAGCACAAATAATATATCGATGAACAGCGGTGATAGTATCGGCTTCACATTCGCAGCTGAACCAGCAGAGAAGCAGGCAGCCAACGTCCACAACAGTGATCCAAGTGCTGTGGAGATATCAAAAGCAGGCGATCAAGTGACGCTGACAGCCAAGAAAGCCGGGACTGTGCACCTCACGTTCACGAGCATTTATGATTCAAGCAAGAGTGTCGTGATCACGGTAAACATCACGGAAAGTCAGGATTCAAGCATTTATCCAACTTCTATCAGCTTAAGCAGTCAAAACGGGAAGAACGTGGTCGAAATTGGTGAAACACTGCAGCTGAAAGCAGAAATCAAGCCGGAAGGTGCAGAATCGGGACTGTATTACAGTACGAGCAATAAGAATATAGCCGCAGTGAGCGAAAATGGAATGGTGAGCGGTATTTCAGAAGGTGAAGCCGTGATCACGGCCTATTCGCAGAAGGATATGGATGTACGAGGAAGTATAACCATCAGTGTCGTGAAGCCGGAAGCAAAACCGGCGAAATTCACGAAGCTGCAGATCAAGGACGGAAATGGAAAGGTATACGATTATGATGAAGCGATCTATGCGCAAAGTCAGGATTATGTATTCAGAGTAGAGAATACGGTCAGCCGGAAAGCGATCGAAGTGATCTATGAGTTGAATCAGCCGGAAGCAATCGTCAAGCTGGGAAATGAAACACAGGTCAGCGGCAATCAGATCGATTTCACCAGCGGTTCGGTGATGTATGAGTTAACTGCCCAAGACGGTACGGTAACTCATGAACAGGTAAGTGTACTGTTGAGTGATGCACCAAGTGAAGATGCCGTGATGGTGATCGAGAAGGCAACGATCAATGGAACTGACTATCAAGCAGAAAAGATCGATGACAAGACATATCGCGTCATGATCCCTTATGCGCTGTATCAGTCTGGCGCCGCGATGAATGTGACGTATACAACAGAAAATACATCCAATGTGTATATCGGTGCGGAGTTACAGAGCAGCGGTATCAGTACGGTCAAAGCAGAACGATCGATCCATTACACCTTGATCGGTCAGAATGGCAAAAAACAGGATGTCGTGCTTCAGGTCGAAAGCGGACCTTATGCGAAGACGATGAGTCTGAGTCAAGGCGGCAAACAGATCGAAGGAACGATCGAAGGCGAGGTTGTCAGCTTCACAGTCGATGAAAGCTTCAAGTTAAATGAAAGTCTGTCATTGAGCTTCACTACCGACTCTTATATGACCGATGCTGAGGATCGAACAGTTATGCTGACTTCAGTGACGACTTTTGGTGATACGAAAGAACTGAAGTACACGGGAAAAGTTGAATTAAGCAATGGCAAAGAAACCGTAACATATATACTGCAGGTCACACAGATCGTTCAATTACCGAAGACGCAGCTGACGGTATTTAAACTGATGGATAAAGAAGGCAAGGAAATCTTAGGACAGAACGTGTCCATTGAAGGCGATCTGATCTTAGTGAAAGTACCAAGCAGCACGGATCTGACAGCGATGACGATGAGCGGCAATGGAGGAATCACGTTAAGTGTAGAAGGACAGAGTGGAGCGATCTATGACTTGACGAAGAAAGCCGTGATCATCGCAAGTCAAGCAGAACATGCACAGAGTCGCTATACTTTGATCATAACGAAGGAAACGGGCGGAGCAGAATTAACTGGCATAAGCCTGAATGGCGTATTGGGTATCATCAATGGTAATGAAGTTTCAGTCAGTCTGCCAAAGGGAACAGATTTAAGTGCCGTTACGCCAGTATTCACTTTAAGTGATAAAAACGCAAAAGTAATGGTCAGCGGCAGTGAATATACGACAGGAACAATTGATTGCACTCAACCATTGCTGATAACTGTGGAGATGAACGGAATCAAAAATGCTTATTTAATCAAGGCAGTCATTCATCAAGGGCCGCAGTTCACAGGCAAGATCACGATCAGTCAGGAAATCAAGGGTGAATCAGGCAGTGAAACGATTACCTTAATTGCGACACCGGATAACGAGAATGGAACTGTCATTTTTGAAGCTGAAGCAGGTAAATTTGATTTCGCTGAACCATTTACTATTGTTTACACTGCAACAGACGGTTCAACACTGTATGAAGAAGGAGCAGCTATTCCTTCAGGAACAACTATAACTCTGAGTACATCAGGAAAGAGCTTCATCTTGAAGAATGGAGCTGATGAAAGCGTCTATACGATGAAGATCATAGAGAAAGCCGGAATCAGCATCGATATCAAGAAGTTTGACCTTATCAATGTACCAAAGGTAGGAATGATTCATGGCCGCATTGATCATGACCGCAAACAAATTTACCTGGATGTACTTGTTGATTATACGGAAGATTTCACATCAATGACTTTAGACATTGAAGCAGATGCAGACATGATCTTGGTCAATGGAAAGCTTATCAACGGACCTGTAACGTTAGATCTCAGTAAGCCTGTGAATGTGACATTTATGAAGAATGGTGAAGTGATCACTTATGAGGTGATAACATCTAGTGTTATAGATGGCCCATATATTTCAAGATTTGAAATTGTGAATACTGACGAAGGAACGCTTAGCAGTCTGATTGATAATAAGAACAAAAAAATATTTGTAATTATACCTAACAGTATTTCTGGAACTAAACTTCGTAAATTGATGGTGGATTATGATACTGCATCCCAAGATAAGTCTAATTCAATTATTGTAACTATAAATGAAAAAGAATTATCTAATGGAGATACGATCGATTTAAGAAATCCAATTGAACTTGTTCTAAGTCAAAATGATAAACAGACGGTTTATACAATAGAAATGAAACGACCTGCCATTGAAGGTGATTTAAATGGTGATGGTGTCGTAAATGCAATCGATGTAGCTATCTTATTGGAGTTAATTTAAAAAAGGATGAAAATTATGAAAAAAATAGTAAAAGTCTTTTTATTGCTCTTGATTCCAGCCTCCTTGATATTGCCAATTAATTCAATAAAGGCAGAAGAGCAGCCAGAAGAGAATGATCAGCTGATTATTTCAGTAAATGGGATTGATGACCTAAATAAAGAAACGTTAACACAACTAACAGAATCGGTTGTTGTTGGCAAAGACTCTGCAGGAAAAGATTTAGTTATGGCTGCAGATGAAGAAGTATTTTATAAAACAATTGATATCAATAAAGGTGAGGATATTGTTATTACGGTTGCTGTAACTGGAAATCCAAAAGTTACAGGAATTGTTTCTTATATTGCATATAATGATGAACAATTTGAATTAAAAGATTGTACGCCTATACTTGGGCAAGCAACCTCATCCACAATAGGTTCAATGCAATTAAAGAATAAATATAGTAATCCATATATGCAAGGAGATGTAATTACCGGCCATGACAAAGAAGTAACATTTGATTGTGCTTCGACTACAAAAGAATCTGGAATAACAGAACCTTTGCAAGTGGCAACTTATACATTCTCCGCTAAAGGAGATGATTTAAGTGGTGGATTGTTTTTCTATACGAATGCTGTATTGCATAATGGAGCTACTAAAACAACTCCTATAGATACTGAGTTCTTGTGGATAAGATTTAATGTAATACAACCAACTTTGTCAACACCATCTGTAACACTCAGTTCAGATACTGAGAATGGTGGTTTGAAATATAGTGTCACAGATACTAATGATAGTAAGGAAGTAGATAATTATACCTTATATTTATATTCTGATAAAGAAGGTAATGCAGATTATACTAAAACAGTAACAGCTAAAACGGGAAACATTGCATTATCTAATTTAACAGCCAATACAGAATATTTTGCAAAGGTAAAAGCCAATCCAGCTGACGGTTCAGACTATGCTGAATCAGCACAAAGTGATTTCTCAGCCGCTGCTAAAGCAAGTAAAGTGAAATTGGCAGCACCTAGTGTTGTACTTGAAAAAGGTGATGAGGGTCTTTATGTAACGATTACTGATGCAGCTGGTAATTCAGGCAAGGTATCTGATTATACTGTTGATATTTATGATAATAATACAAAAGAATCATCTGAAACAATAAGTGGTACCACTAAGACTAAACTGAATGTTAGACCACAAGAAGGACACAGTTATTATGTGACAGTGACAGCAATATCAAACAATTCTGATTCTTATGATGATTCAGATGCTTCAGCACCATCAGAAACGATCAAATATAAAGCTGTGCAGAACTTTACGGTTTCACTATTTGGCGGTACTACTGATAATACGATAACTGTTGGTGAAAATGAGTCACCTAAGCTGAGTGTTTCTGACGCACAGGGAGCCATAACGTATGAAAGAGATGCTTCTTCAGATGCAGAAGCGACAATCAATGCTAATGGAACAATCACAAATATCACAAAATCGGGTACATTAAAGATCAAAGTGAAAGCATCAGGAAATGATGATTATAACGAAGCAGAAAAGGAATTTGAAGTAACGATCAATAAAGGAACATTGAAATTGTCAGAAAACCCTGGTACAACTTCAATCAATACTGAGGTAAACTTAGGTTCAATGATTATCTTAAAGAACAACAAAGGTGAAACGATTGATATAGCGCAGAGTGGAGCTGTAACATATGACGTTCAATCAAATAATGCAGGCGCTGCAACAGGTGATCAAACAACCATAACCCCTACTAAATCAGGAACAATAAAGGTAAAAGTAAGCACAGCAGGCAGTGACTTATACAATGCATTAAGTGATGCAGAGTATACGATCACAGTGAATGATCTGCCTAAGACAACTATTACTTTCCATGATGGAGGTACTGGAACAAAGACACAATCAATCACTGAGAAGACTACTGAGAAACTACAAGCAAACACTTTCACAAAAGCAGGTTATACGTTTGAAGGCTGGTCATTAACAGAATCAGGAAATATTGCATATAAAGACAATGCGCTTTATGAGACTAAGGAAGGCAATCAGAGTGTTGATCTATATGCTGTTTGGAAAGCTATACCGATCAAAAGTATTACATATGGAACTCAAAATAGTGCTGAGGTAGGCAAACAATATACATCAGGAACACCAACTATAGATCCTGTAAGTATTGATGGTGGTGATTATACTTTCACTCTTATGGAGACAGTGCAAAATGCAAGTATTAACAGCTCAACCGGTGTCATTACCTTTACTCCACAAACTACAGGAAGTCAGACTTTCAAAGTCAAGGTGACACATCTAAATGGTTCATCAGCTCAAACAACAGTAACAATCAATGTCGTATTGAATAAGCTTACTAAACCGAATGCATTAACTTCAAGTGATGTAACAGTAACGAATAAATCGATCACTATCAATGCCTCTAGGAGTGACTTTGAATACCTTTTGAAACAATCAAATGGTACAGAGATCAAAACTTTAAAAGGCAATGGAAGTACCTTAACCTTTGATAACTTGCGTGCAGATACTGAATATATCCTCGTTCAGCGTCAAAAGGGAGTAGCCAATGTAAGCAGTGATTCTGATTGGTCTGATGAATATAAGCCAGAAACATCAGCTGCAGAAGCACCGGTAATTGGAACAGTTACACCTACCGCTAAAGACAGCAGTATCTCATTGTCTTGGAATGTGACAGATGATGGCGGTGCGGATATCACCAAAGCCGTTGTTTCTTATAAATACAAAGAAAAAGGAAAGAATGAAGACGGTACTGAAAAGGAGACAGAACAATCAGCTACTAAAACATTCGAAAACTTAGACAATGCGAAGAGTGTGACATTGACAGGATTGACAAATGGAACTGAATATTATGACATTCAAGTTGTATTAACTAACAGTGGTGGAAAAGTAAGTCAACCTTCAGTCGCTGTGAAAGCAACACCAAAGAAACAAGAAAGCAGCGGCGGTGGTACAGGCGGCGGCAGCTTTGGCGGCGGCAGCAGCAAGAATGAAGGCTGGAAAGAAGAAAAGGACGGCACCTATTATTATGAAAACGGCAAGCTGGTGACCGGCTTCAAAGAGATCGAAGCAAAGACCTATTACTTCAATAATGAAGGAAAGCTGGTGACAGGCTTCAATGACATCAACTCAAAGACCTACTTCTTTGATCAAAAGGGAGTCATGAAGAAAGCAAGCTGGTTTGAAGAATCAAGAAAACGCTATTATGCCTATGCCGACGGTGTGATCGCGAAAGGATGGCTGCCGATCGAAAGTGATTGGTACTACATGCATCCAACGGACGGACATCTGATGAAGGACTGGATCAGAGATGGGAATGACTGGTACTTCATGGGACCGGAAGACGGCAAACTATGGCGTCAGCATTGGGCACCGGACAACAGCGGCAACTGGTATTATGTGGATCTGGATGGAAAGATGATCTATAACACATGGATACCAAGTCACAGCGGCTATTGGTACTACATCGGAAGTGATGGAAAGATGGTAAGCAATGCGATGGTAGAAGGCTGCTGGATCAACAGCTTAGGCATCTATCAAAGTCCGATCTATCAAGGATAAACAAAAGAAAAAGGAACAGAGCGATCTGTTCCTCACTATGGAGAAGAAGTCGAAAGATGGAATCTCCACCGGTAAAGGGAGTGATGTTTTCCCCCAAGTTTCATCACTCTCTTTTTTTTATGCTTAACCAAAGAAAAACTCATGAATAACCATAATAGCCATGAGTTCTTGCATGCATAAGTTTTATGAATTTACTTTAATTCATCCAATGACTTCATCACCAATTGTGTAAAATGTCCTGGTTTAAATGGAATATGCCCCACTTTTTCAATTAAAATGAATTTCTTTTTAGGAGCTGAAATTTGTTTGAAATAGGCATGAGCCATTTCATAAGGTGTTATCCAATCGCAATCGCCTGCAATAATCAGCACTGGAACTTCAAATGTGGTTATGTTATGTTCCGGCAATTCCTCCTTTGAAAAAAGTGTTTTATAGAGCTCTTCTTGAATGTGAATGAATTTCTTAAAATTAAATAGAAGAGTTAAGAACCATTTGAAATCATTAAAAGATAAATAGGGTGAAAATAGCTCAACAACAAAGGGTGTATTTTCACCGCTTGGCAAATATTTTCCGGTTAACTGCCGCAATTTCATAAATTCTTGCAAATCTGCTTCTTGGCTTGTATGCACGATCTGCAATTGTTTTTTAATCTTTTCTGCATCTTGATTTTTACCGGCTAAATTTGCTAAACGAATGGCTTCATCGACCGCATGCTGTTCACTTTTCCAAACATCATGAAATTGACCAACTCCAACATATGCGGCAACTTTTTCAGGATGCTTGCTGACATAGGCTACACCTAAAAATGTCCCCCATGAATGTCCCATTATTACTACTTTATCCTTACCAAATGCTCGGCAGGCATAATCTACTAATTCATCTAAATCAGATAAGAGTAATTCAAGGGCTGGCTTATCAGCCTCTGTATTTCGGTAGTAAGTGTTTGCGCAGCCACGCTGATCCCAGTTGATAATCGTATATGCCTTTTCTAATTCAGCTTGCCAATAATAAGAATAAAAAGCCATAGCATTCCCCGGCCCGCCATGCAGCATGATGATTATCGGGTTTGATCGATCTTCTCCGCGAATCTGGATGTATTGTTCGATACCGCCAAGTACAACATAATCTGTTTTTTGAATTCCTGCGGCTGTGCGTATTTTATATTTCTGCGCTTTAATGAAGCGAATCATTCCAAAAATGATGGAAATGGCAGCAATTCCACCTAATACAATTGTTAAAATCATTTTAACCTCCGTTCAGCATCATCGCTGTGTTATTATTCAGTTAAATAAATACATCAGGCCACTTGGATAAATGCCGATTTTTCTCATTATATCATGGCTGGTTTTAAAAGGAAATGATGCAATTCAATGAGTGAATTATCAACAGTTGTGAGAGTTGCTGACTTATTTTCTTCTTATCATATCATATTCTCTTCAAATATTGATTAGAATGACGAGATGTGATATGATAATGACGAGAAAGAGGAGGCTTATTTATGAATTTCCAAGAAAGTTATAATGTAGAGCTTAAACGTGAAGTCGTCGAAGATATAAGAAAGGAAATCATTGCCTTCGCTAATTCGGAGGGTGGAACACTATATATCGGAGTCAATAATGATGGCTCAATTTATGGTGTGAGTAATATTGATGAAACAATGCTGCAAATCAGCAATATGGTTAGAGATACTATCAAGCCAGATATTACGATGTTTATGCGTTATGATATACTCGAACAAGATGATAAAAAAATTATTTCGGTAAATATTCAGCGAGGAACCAATCGTCCGTATTATTACACAAAAAAGGGATTAAGACCTGAGGGTGTTTATGTTCGTCAAGGCACTTCATCAGTGCCTGCTACAGATACTGCAATTAGGCAAATGATAAAAGAAACAGATGGTGATAGCTATGAGGAAAAACGTTCTTTAGAACAAAGTCTGACTTTTGAGGCAACTTCAAAAGAATTCAAACAACGTGAACTGGCTTTTGGCTTGCGGCAGATGCAGACATTAAAGATAATAAATGCAGATGGTATCTATACAAATCTTGGATTTCTGTTGTCTGAACAGTGCGTACACACAATTAAAATCGCTGTATTTGAAGGGTCAGACCAGAATGTTTTTAAAGATCGTAAAGAATTCACCGGTTCGTTAGTGCAGCAGCTAAATGATGTATATAATTATATTGATTTACACAATCAAACTTACTCAACGTTTGATAAACTGCTGCGCATTGATTCAAGAGATTATCCAGAAGTAGCAGTAAGAGAAGCACTTCTAAATTCAGTTATACATCGTGATTATGCTTTGCGGGCTAGTACCTTAATCAGTATTTATAAAGATCGTATTGAATTTGTTTCGGCTGGGGGGCTTTTACCTGGTATTACGCTTGATGATGTGATGTTAGGCTTATCTGTCTGCCGAAATCAAAATCTGGCTAATATATTTTATCAACTGCAATTGATTGAAACGTATGGTACAGGTATTAAAAAAATAATGAATGCTTATTCGAATTGTGCAGATAAGCCAAAAATAGAAAGTACAAGTCATGCTTTTAAAATAATTCTTCCTAATAAAAATGTTAATACGCCAACTAACATTGATTTCATAGACAAGAATGAGAAGATAGTATTTACAATTGCGAAAGAAAAAGGATTTGTTACAAGGGCTGATGTTGAATGTCAATTAGATGTCAGCAGTTCAACGGCTTCAAGATTACTTAGAAGCATGACAGATAAAAATGCTCTTTCACTACAAGGGAAAGGTAAAAATATTAAATATGTTTTAAATCAGTCACATGGCAATTAGATCTCAAAATAAAACGATTTCAGTATCTATTGTGTTAATCAATAGCTTGAGAAATCGTTTTTGTTTATCCTGTGTGTTTAAGCTGTTCCTCAATCAGCGATAGTGAAAGCTTCATCGCATGCAGCAACGGTACATACCTTCTGTATTGTACACTTCCTTCTTCATACTTTTGCTGCGCCTTTTCACATTTACTGATAATAGATAGGATTGGCGGCAGTGCTTGTCTTATCTCATCATCCTGATACTTGCACGCATCGTCATCAGTTAATAATGACTTGGCAATTATTAAAGCCTTAAGACGATTCTTCAATAATGAATGCTGTGAGGTGCCAGCCTTAAATTTCAGCTGTGCCTTCTCACAATTGGCTATCGTTGAAGTAATTATCTGAATCGCTGCTGTGTATTCTTCAGTTGTATTATTCATGTATGCCTCCTACCCTGTAATTGGAAAACATTATAACATACTATGTACCTTTTTCCCAAAGCTGTGAAATATTTTTGCTTTAATAGAAATTAAATAATGCGCAAAAAGTGAAAAAATGGCAGGTATTTCACCCGCCATCTTTATAGTTATTCTATTTAATTAATATCTCGGCAATTTGCACAGCATTTGTTGCCGCTCCCTTGCGCACCTGATCACCGCAGCACCATAGTGACAAACCACCATGATCACTCGCGATATCCTCACGAATGCGGCCAACAAAAACAAGATCTTGATCACTTGTATCAAGCGGCATCGGATATACACGATTAGTTGGATCATCTTTTAAAACACAGCCTTTTGCCTCAGCGATTACGGCTTTTGCTTGTTCAACACTGATTGGCGCATCGCACTCCAAGGCGATAGAAATACTATGCGAACGCATTATCGGAACTCGTACACAAGTGCAATTAACCCTAAGATCAGGCAAATGCATAATTTTACGGCCTTCATTCTGCATCTTCATTTCTTCACTGGTATAACCGAACTCATTAAAATCGCCAATTTGCGGAATTAAATTATAAGCGATTTGGTAAGGAAATGTGTTAACCTCAGCTGGCTTTCCATGGCCTAAAGCCATTACTTGCTGATTCAGCTCCTGAATTCCTGCCACACCGGCCCCCGATACGGCCTGATAAGTTGAAACAATCATTTTTTTGATCGGAGATATTTTATTCAATGCGTTTACTGCTGTCAAAGCGATGATTGTTGAACAGTTTGGATTAGCAATGATGCCTTTATGCAGTGCTGCATCCTCAGGGTTGATTTCAGGTACAACTAAAGGAACATCCTCAGCCATTCTGAAAGCACTGGAATTATCAATCATTACAGCACCTGCCTTTATGATCGCCGGCGCAAATTCCTTCGCCCATTGATTATCGACAGCACTCAGCACGATATCCATTCCCACAAAAGCTTCAGGACATGCAAGCTGCACATCGATTTCCTTTCCTTTAAATAATATTTTCTTTCCAACACTGCGCTGACTGGCCAGCGGCCTTAATTCTTTAACGGGAAAATTCCGCTCTTCCAGCACTTTTATCATCTCTTGACCAACCGCACCCGTTGATCCCAATATCGCAACATTATAAGTTTTCATAGTTCACATTTCTCCTCTAGCCGATGAAGCGTTCATACATTACGCGAATCGTCTTTTCAAAATCCTTATTCTCAACACCGACCACAATATTGATTTCATCGGAACCCTGATTGATCGTACGAATATTAATATCATGTTTACCCAGTTCACCAAAGACCTTGCCGCTGATACCAGGCCGATAGACCATGCCGCGGCCAACAATGGCAATCAGTGATAGATTTTCATAAGTTTTGATTGAATCGGGATTTACACTCTCTTTAATATCAGCTATCAAATCATAGATACAATTCTCTACCTTTTCACTGGCAACAACGACCGAAAAGGAGTCAATGCCTGATGGGATATTTTCAATACTGATTTTATAATTCTCAAATACCTGCAGCACACGGCGCACAATGCCAATCTCATTGGACATATGTGAGCGATTGATCGTAAATGCAGTGAAATTCTTGCGACCAGAAATCCCGGTAATAAAATGCGGCGGGTTTTTCTTATCTAAAGCACTGCAGTCTTCCATGATCATCGTTCCAGGGTTATCCGGTTCATTCGTGTTTCTGATGTTGATGGGAATATTTTTTTCTTTAACAGGGAAGATAGCCTCTTCATGAAGGACATTCGCTCCCATATAAGATAATTCACGCAATTCATTATAAGTTATGCTTTCAATACGCCGAGGGTTCTCAATGATTCTTGGATCAGCTACCAGAATTCCGGATACATCTGTCCAATTTTCATAAACATCAGCATTGATCGCGTTCGCTAGGATAGCACCGGTAATATCTGATCCGCCCCTAGACATTACTTTAACCATACCGTTTGGCAATACGCCATAGAAACCCGGAACAACTAAACGTGTATGTTCCTCCAAAATCTTTTCAAGAGCGCTTTGTGTCTTTTCAAAATTAATCGATCCATCATAATTAAAAATAATAAAGGAAGCAGCATCGGCAAAGTCAAAACCAAGATACTCGGCCATTAAAAGACCAGTCAGATATTCGCCTCTTGATACAAGATAATCAATACTCATATCACGATTCATTTTTGAGCGGATTTCCGCAAATTCCTTCTGTAAATCAGTTTTCAGCTTCAGATCCTTTTGAATCGCATAATAACGCTCTTCAATCAGCGAAAAGATATTCTCGTAAGAAACCCCATATTTCAAATGCGCATGGCATAAATATAATAAATCTGTGACTTTGTTATCGTCTTTAAATCGTTTGCCAGTAGCTGAAACAACGACAAACTGCCGAGACGGATCACTCTCAATGATTCGCTTCACTTTTTCAAACTGCATTGCATCGGCAACACTGCTGCCGCCAAATTTTGATACTTTAATCATGATTTTCCCCTCAGACTTTCTTATTCGCGGATACCGGCAAAGAAAAGCTTATATCCCTGCTGCCTTAACTGCTTTGACAGCTCATGCATCTTGGCAACAGAAAGCTTACCTGTTTCATAGAAAACACCATCAGCATTTGATTCATAGGCGCGGCTAATTTCCTGTAAGGTTTCACAAGCTTTATCGGTATGCACATAATAAGCGTGTGTTTCATTTTCATTATTAACTTTGAGTGTCTTATCAAGTACAATTTCATAGTCTTTAGCTTCATCAGATGCGATATCAAGAAGATCCTGAACCACTGCATTCGCTGTTGGCAGTTTGCCCGCACCCTGTCCATAAAATTTTAAATCACCAATGGTAACACCGCTTAATGAACAAATATTAAAATTGTCAGGAACATTTGCTTCCAGAGAATTTTCATTTAAGAGTGTCGGCTCTACATATACTGCCAATTCATCATTAAGACAGCGAATGACCGCTAAGAGTTTGCAGACCTTCTTTCTGCGGTGAAAATAATCAATGTCTGTACAGGTCAGATCACGAATGCCAAAAACCGGAACCTCTTCCTTATATACATAGGTGTTGTGTGCGATACCTGCAGAAATAATGGCTTTATTTTGAACATCGATGCCATCAATATCCGCACTTGGATCATATTCCGCATAGCCTAGCTTCTGCGCTTCTTTTAACACTGCGTCAAAATCAGCTCCGGACTTATGCATTTGATCCAGAATATAGTTAGTTGTGCCGTTAAATATGCCGGTAATTTCAAAAATATCATCAATTCTGGCATAACGCTGGAGGTTCTTAATCCAAGGAATACCGCCGCCGGTACTTGCTTCAATTAAAAAATAACAATGATGAGCCTTTGCAGTCTCAACAAATTCTTTAAAATTAGCTGCAATTGCAGCTTTATTTGCGGATACAACGTGTTTGCCTTTGGTCAAAGCTTCTAAAATATATTCGCGAGCCGGATGCAGACCGCCCATTACTTCAACAATAATATCTATTTCAGGATCATTTACTAAATCAGCATAGTTACATGTATAACGTGCATCTTTGCAGTCTTCTGGTGATTTGACTAAAATGCGCTGAATTTCAAGCGATCCCTTTAATTTTTCTATGATTTCTACAACTCCGCTGCCAACCGTACCGCAGCCCAGTAAACCTATTTTCATGCTTATCCTCCCTCACAGACATACATTTAACGCGCTATGTCTTTAAAATAAAAACACTTGTATTTAAACTGAAAACATTGTATCATAGTGCTATGTTAATTGCAAGTTGAAAGTACGGAGGGTCAATTATGAGGATTTTTGAGAGTACAAGGGATAAAAAATGTCAGGCGTCTGCTTCTTTAGCAATCCTAAATGGACTTGCTGAAGACGGCGGCTTATATATGCTTCGTGATTTGAGTGAGTTAAAAATCGATTTGAATTCAATTCTGGATTTAGATTATTATCAGTTGGCGGAACTGATTTTAGGCAAACTATTAGATGATTATACAGCTGAGGAGATACATCATTGTGTGCATGCGGCATATGAGGGTAAATTTTCAGCGGATGATATTACTCCATTAGTAAAAGTGGGTGATGTTCATCTTTTGGAGCTGTTTCACGGCCCTACTTCCGCATTTAAAGATGTGGCCTTATCGATTCTGCCGCATTTGGTGACTACTGCGCTTGAAAAACATGGCGTTGATGATGAAATCATTATTCTGACAGCGACCAGCGGTGATACTGGGAAAGCGGCTTTAGCGGGATTTAAGGATGTCAAGAATACTAAAATCATGGTTTTTTATCCAGAAGAGGGAGTCAGTGCAGTGCAGAAGCGCCAGATGGAGACACAGACCGGTAATAATGTATGCGTGGCTTCAATTCAGGGTAATTTTGATGACGCGCAAAGCAGTGTTAAACAGATTTTTACCAATCATGAATTGGCTGCGAGAATGAAACAGAATCATCAGCAATTCTCAAGTGCAAACTCAATTAATGTAGGCCGTTTAATGCCGCAGGTTGTTTATTATTTTAAAGCCTATGCGGATTTAGTAAAACGCGGTGAAATTAAACTTTATGAAGCGGTTAATTTTGCGGTGCCGACGGGAAATTTTGGTAATATACTGGCTGGTTATCTTGCTAAACAGATGGGTTTGCCGGTAGCTAAATTTATCTGTGCTTCTAATGAAAATAATATTCTTACAGATTTTATGAATACTGGTATCTATGATCGTAATCGTGCATTTAAAAAAACATTGTCACCATCAATGGATATCTTAATTTCAAGTAATTTGGAACGTTATCTATACATGCTGTGCGGGTATGACAATGAGCAGGTAAGATTATGGATGAATGAATTACAAGAAAAAGGCAGCTATTCAATCGGCAAAGAGCTGCTTGAAAAGTTACAGGGTGAATTTTGGGCTGACTGTGCGGATGATGATAAGATAAAGGAAATCATCAAGCAGTGCTATGAAGCAAATCATTATGTGTTAGATACTCATACCGCGGTTGCTTATGCGGCTGCGATGAAGTTTGCGAATCAGCAGATCAATAATCAGAAAACCGTTGTCTTATCAACAGCTTCACCTTATAAATTTGTCGGCAGTGTTTATGAAGCACTTACTGGCAAACAGGAAACCGATGAATTTTCACTTATGCAGAAACTGGCGGATTTATGTGGTGTGACAATTCCTTTAAATCTGGCAAATCTTAATGAACTGCCGATTCGTCATGAAAATCATTTAGCGAAAGAAGCAATTCAATCCTTTGTAGAAAAGAAATTGGGTGAAAAGCAATGGTAAGAATTAAAGTGCCGGCTACGACAGCCAATATCGGACCGGGTTTTGATTCTCTGGGCTGCGCGTTAAGTTTATATGCAGTGATTGACTTTGAAGAAACAGACGCGGGCTTGTTGATTGATGGCTGTGAACCGGCTTATCAGAATGAAGAAAATCTGATGGTTGCGGCTTATGATTTAACGATGAAAAGATTAAATATGCAGCGTAAAGGTCTGCATATCCGCTTTCATTCCGATATACCAATCAGCCGTGGTCTTGGCAGCAGTGCGGCATTGCTTGTGGCAGGCAGTATGGCGGCCAATGTTTTGCATGGCAATACTCTTGATAAGGGTGAAATATTAGATATCTGTAATCAGATTGAAGGGCATCCCGATAATGTGGCACCGGCCATTTATGGGGGACTTACAGCTTCTTTGGTGGAAGCAGATAAACCATACAGCGTTCGTTATCCAATAAATGAGCAAGCTTGTTTCTGTGTGCTGATTCCAAATTTTCAGACATCAACGCATGAAGCACGGAAAATTTTGCCAGCACAGGTTGATTTCAAAGATGCAGTATATAATGTTTCCCGTACAGCTGTCCTATGCCGCGCGCTTGAGACATGGGATGAAGAATTACTGACTATTGCACTTAATGACCGTCTGCATCAACCCTATCGCTCACAGCTGATTCATGAATATGATAAAATCCGTCAAATCTGTCTGAAACATGGCGCGGTTGCTTTTTTCATCAGCGGATCAGGGCCTACGTGCATCGCATTATCAAAACATGCGGATTTTTCAAAGCGGCTTGCGGAGGATCTAAAGCAATGCCGGCATTTATGGCAGGCGTTTGATTTAAAAGCAGATCTAAAAGGTGTTGAAAGTGAGGAAATCTAAGTATGCTGGAAAATTTTTTAATTGTTAATAAAGAGATCCTGCCAGATTATTACGAGAAGGTTGTGGAAGCAAGAAATATGATCAATGAGGGCAGGGTTAAAGGAATCAGTGAAGCTGTTAAACAGGTAGGTATTTCACGCAGCACTTATTATAAATATAAGGATTATATTTTTGCGCCCGGGGAAAATACAAGCGGCCGAAAAGCTGTAATTTCACTGATGCTGAATCATGAAAAGGGAATTTTATCAGAAGTGCTGAATCAGTTGTCAAACATGAATGCAAATATTTTGACGATAACACAGAGTCTGCCAATCAATCGCAAGGCAAGTGTCGTATTATCTTTAGATATCTCGGATATTGCTGCATCGATTGAAGAAATCATCGCCGCTTTAGCCGCAATCCATGGGGTGAGCAATGCCAAGCTTGTTTCCATTGAATAATCTGCAAGCCGTTATCTTTGACTGCGACGGCGTACTGTTTGACACTGAATCTGTTTATCTGCAAAAGAAAGAAGCATACCTTAAAGAGAATGGTATCATTCCCACTGATGATGAATTGGCAAGTATGATTGGTTTTGCCTTTCCGCAAGCTTTAAAGCTGTGTTACCCTGATTTAAAAAATAGTGATGAGCTGGCAAAGGCATACTATGCACAGTGTCATTATGAATTAATTGACTACAAACAAATATTTGATACTGATATCCTTAAGGTACTGCCGGGTTTAAAAGCTAAAGGTTTAAAAATTGGCTGTGCTTCTAACAGCAACACGCAAAGGCTTCGTAAAGCTTTAGATGAAAATGGTATTTTGAACTATTTTGATGCTGTAATCAGCATGGAAATGGTATCTAAGGGTAAGCCTGATCCGGCGGTTTACCAGCTGGCACTTAAAGAATTAGATGTAGATGCGCAGAAATGCTTAGCACTTGAAGATTCTGCGGCAGGTATTAAAGCGGCAAAACGTGCGGGCTGTGTTGTGGCGGCCAAAAAACATCCAAGATTTAAAATTAATCAAAGTGGAAGTGATGTTGTAATTGACGGCTTATGTGAAATCATGAATCTGATTGTATAAAAATAAATAAGGACTAAAAAATTTATATTAGAAATCAGTTGTTTGTGAGCTTTCGCACAATCACCTAAAAGATTTAAAAAGTGGAAACAGATACTGGTAAACATCCGTAAAAATATAAATAATACGGATAATTAGTTTAAAAAGGACATTGACATGTCATTTATAAGCAAGTAATACAATACCCGCATTTCTTTACTCAATGACATCATCAAAATTCTTCAGTTCAGGATGGACATGGAAATCAAAAGTAGCTTTTTCAAAATAATCCATCGTTACCCCTTGCTTTGTAGTTATATATCCCTGATATGTGAAAGTCACTTTGCTGTTATCGATTACGGCAGACAATTTCACATCCGTTGGCGCCATACAATCATAATAAAGTTCATCAAAAATCTCATGATTCCAGTCAACATAAGCGTTTTGATTGTCCATAAATGAAGCGGGTAACGGCCATTGTTCATTATAAGACATCATCATACGGGATACATCAAAATTATAGTTCTCTTCTATATCCATACGAAAACGCTGAAAGGTTATTTCAGGTTTAAAAGAATTGAATATATTATAGGCAAGAATGGCAAGAAAAAACACTATAATCAATCCGCACAGTGAAAAACCGAGTTTCCTCTTCATATTAAATCTCCCCCTCAATATAATACAGAAACAGACTAAATTCATTAGTCCTTTTAATCGTAAACTTTATCAAAATTCTCCATTTCCGGTACTTTGATAAAATCAAAAGTTGCTTCCTTAAAATAATCCAGCTTTTCTCCTTGTTTTGTGGTTACATATCCCTGATATGTGAAAGTCACTTTGCCCTGATTGATTGCGGCAGATAATTTCACATCCGTTGGCGCCATGTAATTATAATAAAGGTCATCAAAAATATCATTGCTCCACTCAAGATAATTAATTTCATTTTCCGCAAATGCTGCCGGCACTGGCCGCTGCTCGTCATAAGCCATTATCAAATTTGCTGCTTCAAAATTATAATCTTCCTCTATATTCACCCGAAAACGCTGGAAAATGATTACCGGTTTAAAAGCAATAAAATGATCATATATAAGAAACAGCGATAAAAGAACCGCAATTAAACCGCATAATGCGTATCCCACTTTCCTTTTCATACTGATTTCCCCCTCTTTTATCTGCATTATAGCGAATAATTATCATAATGTCCATGCTTGCTGATTCGTTCTTTAGAAGTTATTAATCATAAATTTAAAAGAGGACTGATAAGATCAATTGCTGATTCTTACAGTCCTTCTATCATTTAGTATGTTCTAATAAATTCATCAAATTATCATATGTTTGCTTATGCAATAATTCTGTCGTATTTTTCTCTTTTGTCACAAAATCAACGACACCTTCATAGAAATCACGCAGATCCTGTTTATTATTCGGCATAATCGCGATTAGAAAAATAATCTGGACAGATTTAGAATTCCATATAATTGGTTTCTTTAAGATACCTGTTGCGATAAAAGTAGAATTAGTAACCGCGCAATTGGGATGCGGAATAGCCACTAAGTTGTTAAGCTCAGTAGAGGCAAACTCCTCACGTTCTAAGACTAATTGATAAAAATTATCTGGGATGCTGACATGATCAGAAACCTTTTGAATCAGAATCTGCAAAGCTTCTTCTTTATTTTGGGCATCGATATCCGTAAAAAATAGCTTTTCATCCATTAAATCACGGATATGCAGTTTAGCTGTTCCTGCTTTCAAGCAGCTCTCAATTAAATTAAAATCTTTTTCTTCCAATAAATTGTTAATTTGACGGATAGGTAATGGATATTCTTTATGAATCGGCACGGTTGAGAAGATAAAATCAAAGCTTTCAAGATTCATTTGATCCAATCGATGTGCTTCAATGATTCTAATTACATTAATACGGTCACCAAATTTCTTTTGAATCTGATAAGCCAATAATTGTGAAGTCGCTCGGCCGGTACTGCAAACGATAAGAATATTACTGGGGGCAACTTCTTCACGCTTACGTTCCAACGCAAGAATAAAATGCAGCGCAAAGAAACTAATCTCATCCTCAGTGATTTTAACCTTCAATCGCTCGCAGACAGCGCTTAGACCAATTGAAGCAAGTTCATAAGCAAAGCTGTATTTTTCTTTTATATCATTGATAATCGGATTATGCACCATCATCTGATTGCGCACCCGTTCTAAAAAAGGAATCATATGCAGCATCAAATTCATTTTCAAATCAATATCATTATAAAAATCCATTCGTGTCTGATCAAAAATAGAGCGCAGAATTACGTTTACGAGTATTGTTACTTCCTCATTTACTTCGACATCAAACTCGTTTGTATCGCTTTCAAAATGCTTTTTGCCAATGAGATGCTGGGTCAGATAACAAATTTCTGAAATCGGCAAGGTAATGCCAAACGTATGTTCAATGGCGTCTTTTAACGCAAGAGCAATTGAGTATTCCCCTTTAGCCTCCATTTTTTGCTGCGTTTCACTTGTTAATTGTATGATATTGCTTGTTTTTATTCGTTCTACCGCAATCAGTAAATGAATGGCAAGGCTTTGCAAAGCAATGTCTGACATATGAATGTTTTTCTGAACAAGAACTTTAGTAATGACATTATTAATCATCACCTGATAAGCATCATTAGGATTGCTGGTTGTATCATCATTCCTTTTCTTCATGTAATACTCAGCCATGCAGATTCGCCGGTCACGTTCATTCCCTTGAATTTTGATACCATAATTAGGCTTATTTACTATTTTCAAATGATAATTATCAAGCAATGAGCGCAGATTTTTTAAATCAATACTCAACCGTGAGGTAGAAATGAATAAATCATCAGCGATGTCGGAAACCTTAACGTAATCGCTGTTATAGAGTAATAAGTTTAAGAGATAGTCCAGGCGTTCTTCAGGAGAATTTGGTATTTTCTGTGAACTGCGTTCTTTTTCGAGAAAAGTATGAAATTTCTTTTCATCATCGATGCGAATTAAATTTCCTAACCCCGGTTTCATAATGATTGTAGCTCCATGCTGTTCACACTGATCTTTAAGATCAGCAAGATAGCGGCGAATCGATTTGCTTGATACTCCGCATGTCAGCGCCAAGTGTTCACTGGTTAGAGGAACATCACTGGCTAGTAGTTCTTTCATAATGATTTTCTGATTTTTATTCATTGTATCACCTGTCTTATTCTCACCCATATTTAGTATAAGTGAAAACGAATGTGATGAACAGAATGAAATTGTCCACAGCAATGTGGAACTTTTTAATTAAGCCGTTTTGTCCACAAACATATGGTCAAAGGCATGAACGACATTTGCTGTGAAATCTTTTATAACTAAAGTGCGGTTGGAAAGAGAGGGGTGAATGTGAAAACCAAAAGTCATAAGTTGTTCTTCCGCATAATGTTTTTTGTTATTGGGTTAATGTTATTTGCATTTGGAATCGCGGTGACGATTATTGCTGATTTTGGTGTCAGTGCATGGGATGCGGTAAGTGTAGGTCTGTATGAACATTTTCGTTTATCAATTGGTACTTGGATGAATGTTACTTCGCTGCTTTTAATTCTGTTAGGCGGATGGCTTCGTCATGAGCGTCCAAAGTTATCCTGTATGATTACTTCATTTGTGATGAGCGGTTTTGTGGATTTCTTTGTCTGGCTGATGAATGGTGTATCTATTTCGCCTTGGATTGGCAAGCTGACACTATTTTTAGTAGGTGTAATAATTATCAGCATTGGCTGCGGAACGTATTTAGTAGGTAATTTTGCACCTTGTCCTATTGATTATTTTATGGTTGCTTTAAGAGATAAGTTTCAGACAAATATCCGTACAGCAATGACCCTCTGTGAGGGCAGCGGCTTCATATTGGCTTTTCTTGTGTCAGGTCCCATTGGTTTAGGAACACTGCTGAGTGTATTCATCTATGGCCCATTGATTCAATATTTCCACCAGCATGCTAAAGAGCTGCATCAAAGTCTGCTTTATAGATTTCCGTAAGTTGTCCACAATGCTGTGGACATTTGATAGGATGACATGTTTAATGGACAATGGTATAACGATAGTGCAAGGGACATTAGTCAAAAGGAGAACAACATTATGAACATTTTATTAGTTTGCGCATGTGGAGCATCCACAACAATTGTCGTTGAAGCAATGAAAGAAAATTTACATGAGGATGAAAAAGATTGGTTTATCGAAGCAAAATCAGTACAGGAAGTGAAGGATTGCATCGGCAAATATGATGCGATTCTAGTCGCACCGCAGATTCGTTATCAGAAGAAAATGCTTGAGAAACTGGCAGCGCCTTATGAAATCAAGATTGCTGACATTGATCCTAGTGCATATGGCACATGCAATGGCAAGAAAATCATGGATGCAGTTAGAAAATTATAAAATAATTTTGCGAAAGGGGTAGTATTATGCAAAAATTCTTTGATTGGTTAGAAGAAAAATTAATGCCTTTAGCCAATTTCTTTGGATCACAACGTCATCTGCTTGCTATGCGTGATGGCATCGTTTCAGCAATTCCGCTTACAATCATCGGCAGTATCTTTCTGATTCTGGCATGTCCGCCGGTTTCACCGGATAATTTAACCGGTATCGGCATTCTTGATAATTTACTTTTAGGCTGGTATCACTGGGCAAATGCAAATTCTGCATATTTATTGGCGCCATTTAACGCGACAATGGGCATCATGTCACTCTTTATCTGCTTTGCGGCAGCTTATTCACTTGCCAAGAGCTATGATAAAAAAGCCATTAACTATTCACTTAGTTCAGTAGCTATTTATATTCTTGTTTGTTCACCGGTAACAGATGGTGCTATCTTAACCAGTGCTTTTGAAAGTAAGGGGATTTTGCTTTCAATCATTGTTGCCTTATTGAGTGTAGAAATTATGAAATTCGTTGAGAACCGTGGCTGGACGATCCATATGCCAAAAGGTGTACCGCCAGTCGTAGCGAACTCTTTCGCAGCCTTATTCCCATTTGGTTTTGCGATGATCGTACTTTATGGCGTATCACTGATTTGTCAGCTAACGACCGGTCAGTTGATTCCTGATTTATTCTTCAGCATGTTTGAAAACGTAAAGGCAAGTGTTGATAATCTATTCATGGTTAGTACATTAACTGCTTTTGAGAATTTATTGTTTGGTTTTGGTGTACATCCTACGACGGTTGTAGGCCCGATTCTTGACCCATTAGAGCTGATCAACGCGACAGCGAATGCGGAATTATATGCGCAGGGCTTAGCACCAACACATATCTATACCGGTCCGTTCTGGTCATTCTATACAGCGTTAGGCGGCGGCGGTGCAACACTGGCATTGGCATTCCTGTTATTGCGCAGTAAATCAAAGCAAATGAAAGAGGTAGGACGTATCGCAATTATTCCGTCTCTATTTAATATTAATGAACCATTAATTTTCGGTTTGCCGATTTTCTTAAATCCGATTATGATTATCCCATTCATGATTGTTCCGACGGTAAATACAATCTTAGGCTGGCTGCTGACCGCTTCTGGTATTATTAAAATGGCAGTTATAAACGCGCCATGGACAGCACCTGCACCAATTGGTGCGATGATTTCCACCCTTGATTGGAAAGCGGCTGTCTTTGTCTTAGCTCTTATTGTCGTTGATGCTTTTATTTATTATCCATTTGTAAAGATGTACGAAAAAACAAAGCTTCAGGAAGAAGTTGAAGAAGCACAAATTGAAGAAGAGGTGAATGTATGACCAAATCCAGTGAAACAGCATTTGCATTAATTGCGAAGGCGGGTGAGGCTCGCAGTTATTCTTTTGAGGCATTAGATAAAGCCAAGGAAGGTGACTTTGAAGCCGCTGCAGCTTTGCTTGAAAAGGCAGAAGAATTATTAAATGATGCTCATCAGGTGCAGTTTCAAATCTTATCACAGGAAACCTCTGGTACCTGTGAAGTAGAATTGAGCTTCATTATGGTTCATGCTCAGGATCATTTAATGACAGCGATTCTGGCAAAGGAATTAATTAGTGAACAAATTGAAATGAAAAAAGAAATTACAGCTTTAAAAGCAGAAAAACAGGAGGGCTAAATGAAACAGGCAGCACAAGGGTTCCCTAAAGATTTTTTATGGGGCGGCGCAATTGCCGCTAATCAGGCAGAAGGCGCTTTTCTGGAAGGCGGTAAAGGCTGGTGCGTAGCAGATATTCTTAAAGTACAGGATAAAGGTGATTTGAAAAAGAAATCAAATAAGGAAACAACAATTAAAGACATTGAGTTTGCATTGCAGGATCAGAGTGGTTATTATCCTAAACGTTATGGTATTGATTTCTATCACACTTATAAAGAGGATTTAAAGCTGCTTGCGGAAACTGGTATGAAAACTTTTAGAACTTCTATTAATTGGGCACGTATCTATCCAAATGGTGATGATGAAATGCCAAATGAAGAAGGTTTGCAGTTTTATGATGATTTGATTGATGAAATTATAAAAAATGGCATGGAACCGTTGATTACTCTTTCTCATTATGAAATGCCGCTTCATCTGGCAGTTGAATATAATGGCTGGTATAATCGTAAAACAATCGATTTCTTTGTGAAATATTGCGAGACTTGTTTCAGACGGTATAAGGATAAGGTAAAATATTGGATTCTTGTTAATCAGATTAATCTAATTCATCATGAGTCTTTTAATCATCTGGGTATACCGGCTGATCGGGTAGAAAATCTGTTGGAAGCTAAATATCAGGGTATTCATAATGAATGTACAGCTTGTGCGATAGCAACAAAAATAGGTCATGAAATCAATCCGGATTTCCAGCTGGGCATGATGGTATATGATGGTTTAAGTGAACCGCTGACTTGTAAACCGGAAGATGTATTAGCGAATATGCTGAGAAATCAGCGTGAGTATTTCTTTAGTGATCTGTTGCTGAGAGGTACATACCCGGGGTATATGATTCGCTTTTTCAACGATCATCATTTGAATATTGACATCCGTCCTGAAGATGAACAGGTATTGCGTGAGAATACTGCTGATTTCTTAGCGATTTCCTATTATTATACAATCTGCGCGTCAGCAGAAAGTACAAACACTGATGATATTAATGATGACGGCGCACTGATGAATCCGCATATTGATGCGAGTGAATGGGGCTGGGGGATTGATCCGCTCGGTTTGCGCACGGTGCTGAATACTTATTATGATCGTTATCAGAAACCGATTATTATTGCTGAAAATGGTTATGGAACTTTCGATACAATCAGTGAAGATGGAAAGATTCATGATGAAAAAAGAATTTCCTATCTGCGTCAGCATGTGGAACAAATGAAGGAAGCGATTAAAGACGGTGTAGAGGTTATCGGTTATTATCCATGGGGACCTATCGATATCGTCAGCTGTTCATCCTCTGAGATGAGTAAACGTTATGGCTTCATTTATGTTGATCAGGATGATTATGGACAGGGAAGCAAAAAGAGAATGAAGAAGGACAGCTTTTATTGGTATCAGCGTGTGATTGCCAGCAATGGTGAAGAATTATAAAAATAAGGCGGATGTGCATCATGCATATCCCCTTTTTGGGAGGTATTGATGATTAAACTAATTGTATCTGATTTAGATGGTACCTTACTTCGCAGTGATTTTAGTTTATCGATAAGAAATATAGAGGCAATTAAAAAAATTAAGCAGCGGGGAATTTGCTTTATACCTGCCAGCGGCCGTGATTATGCAAATATTCAATGCATCTTTGAACCCTATGGGATAAAATGCCCGGCAATTGAAATAAATGGGGCTCAGGCACGTGATGATGCGGGCAATATTTTATTTTCACTGCCGATAAGCAGTCCGCAGAGCAGGGCTTGCATCAAAATCATTAAGGATTTTGATTTGACTATTCAGCTTTTCACAGACAAGGGAAGCTTTGCTTATGAAAATAGTATCTCTTTGCAGCAAGATATGGAAGCGGTCATTTCCAGAAATATGGGACAGCCAGCTGATGTTGAGCTGCTGCCTGCAATTACAGCGTCAGAACTTAATGAATTTACTATTTTGAAGATGGAGATTATGAGCTTGGATGAAACAAAGCTGTATCAGTGTCAATCAGCGCTCAAGGCAAATTCTGATTTGCTTTTGACTTCCAGTGTCAGAGGAAATTTAGAAATAACCCATAAGGCCGCGAATAAAGGGGCTGCGCTCAGTTTTATCTTAGAACGCTTAAAGCTTCGCAAAGAGGAGGTAATTATTTTTGGTGACAGCATGAATGATGCCTCTTTGTTTGAATATTTTCCTAATACTGTGGCTGTAAAAAATGCTCATCCTTATATTCTAGGACTCGCTAAAGCAGTATGTGAAGCATGTGAGGAAGATGGTGTTGGAAAATGGCTGGCGGCAAATTTATGTTTGTAAATCGCAGGCATATTATGCTGCTGGCTGTTGGCAATTTGCTGCTTGCGATGGCCAGCAGCTGGTTCTTGCTGCCATCACATGTGATCAGCGGCGGCGTGAATGGCATTGCGGTTATACTGGAAAAGGTTTTTAATCTTGAACCTATGATGGTCATTAATATCCTGATAATAGCTTGTTTTTTATTGGGGGTACTATTTTTAGGACGTGAGTTTGCAGTCAAAACTGCTGCCAGTACGCTGCTGTATCCACTCTTCCTGCAACTCATTGCGTTTATTTCATTGCCTGTTTTGCCGCAGTTGGCCGCAAGCATTATCGGCGGTCTATTAACTGGCTTTGGTATTGGCTTAATCATGCGTTCTGGCGGCAGCAGCGGGGGAATGGACGTACCGCCTTTGATTCTGCATAAATATTTCAATCTGCCGGTGTCTGTATTGGTATTTATCTGTGATTCCTTTATTGTATTTGGCGGTTTAATTGTATATGGATGGCTGCCTGTACTTATTGGCTTAGTTTCTGTGGCTGCATGCAGTAAGGCGCTTAACTTTGCTTTGCAGCGTCCATAGTCATAGTTTAGCGATATATTAAATATTTTGTAATCTGCACACTTATTTTTGTATCCGTGAGTGTGCTTTTATAATTTGTAGGCGCTGAGATCAGAGTGATAATAGTCCTGCTTTTGCTTCTCATAAGGTATAAAATTTGATAAAATAAATATGAGGAAAATATCTACAACGTGTATCTATCTTTCAATCTCTTCCCTTGCATATATCGACTAAAGCAAGAGGTAACACCCTGTCAGCGAAGAGGTTTACATAATTAACTTGGTACCACTTGATGCCTTGATGGTATCAAAAAGAAAATCGCGCAGTTGAGAAATTGGCTCACGTTACTAGCTTGCACATTAATTCTAATAAATTCGAAGGAGGTTAATCATGAAACTTAAAAAATTCATGCTGTCAGCACTCATTCTTGTTTTCGCAGTTAGCTGTGTTAATCATAGCGGGCAATCTGCAAGCGGACTTGATGAAACATATTATCCTTCTGTCTATGATGAGCTGCTTGAACTGGATCGCATAGACCGTGTTGAAGGCTTTATACTAGGCAGGGACCCTGATTATGATGAAAAGAAAATATTCACTGAACCAGATGAAGTTAAGCAGTTTATTGATGTTTTGAAATCTATGAGCATTAAAAGCAAGGTGGATGACGGTGAATGGGGACCTGGCGGCTCAAGCAGCTATGAGTTTTACTCAGGCGGTGAGCTGCTGCTGAGCTTGAGTTTTATCGATGTATCATCAAAAACTATCCTTATAGAAACGGCCGATACCCAAAATGCTGCATATACAGTGAAATATGATAGTCAAATAAGCTTATATGATTTATACGAAGCATCAGTTTCACCCGCTGTTCTGATTGATATTAAGGGCAGCCCTGTTGAGGAATAGAGATGTTAATGAATCACATACCATTTTGCGTCTGCTAGGATTATATGCTTTGTAGTTTTTAATGATAGATGTTAGAATGGATAAGAAATGGAGTGTGATTTATGATTGACGCGAATACAATACTAAAAAGTGTTAATTTTATCATGGTTTTCGCAGAAGGACTGTTATCTTTCTTTTCACCCTGTGTACTGCCTCTTCTGCCTTTATATATCGGATATCTAAGTGGTACGGCAAATGCTGAGGAAAGTAATAAAAAAAGCACCTTTCGGGTGCTGCTTTTCACAATAGCTTTTATTCTTGGCATCTTCTTAGCTTTATTCTTAATGAATATATCAATTACCGTACTGGCTTCTTTCTTTACGAAATATCAGCAAGTATTCACGATTCTGGGCGGTATTGTCATCTTGCTGCTTGGACTTCATCAATTGGGAGTATTTAAACTGCCGGCATTGCAGCGCAATCTGTCACTGAATTTTAACCCAAACGGTAAGGCAATGAGCTTTTCAGTAGCCTTTATCATGGGCTTTACCTTCAGCTTCGCTTGGACACCGTGCATCGGACCAGCCTTATCTTCAATTCTGATCCTGGCATCTAATTCAAGCAGCCTGTTGATCAGTAATCTTTTAGTGCTTACCTATGCGCTTGGTTTGACACTGCCATTCTTATTGGCCGGTATTTTCACTAACCAGGTATTGCGTTATTTTGCGAAGTTTAAAAAATTCATGAACATCACGGTAAAAATTGGCGCGGTTCTCTTAATCATTATGGGTGCCTTGATGATCAGCGGTCAGATGAAAACCGTAAATACAAACTTTAATGCCCCTTCAATCAGCGGCAATCAGAATGCTGGAAATACTGGCAGCGATGCTGATCCGAAAGAAGAAATCATCCCGGCTCCTGATTTTGAATTAACGGACCTAGCTGGTGAAACATTAAAAATCAGTGATTTTAAAGGAAAAGTGGTTTTCCTTAATTTCTGGGGTACATGGTGTCCGCCATGCCAGGGAGAACTGCCGCATATTCAAAGTCTTTCTGAAAAATATAAAGACAGTGAAGATGTCGTAATCTTAACCATTGTTGGATATGATACACGAGAAAAGGATGAAGACGGTATCCGTGCCTATATGGAAGAGAATGGCTATACATTCAGGGCAGCTTTTGACAGTGAAGGCCTGGCTGGTTATCTGTATGGCATTAATTCTTTCCCGACAACTTTTATGATTGATCGTGATTCGAATGTCTTTGGTTATGTGAAGGGGGCGCTGGATCAATCAATGATGGAAGAAATCATTGATATGACCTTAAGCGGTGAACGGCGTTAATTAGCTGTTGCTTTTGTCAATTGGCTGGCGAAGAAATAATTGACAGAATTTCTGTTTATTAAATGGATAAAGCGGATAGAGATAACTCGTTTCTGTAATCGTATCTGTCTTAGCGATAATGATCAGCATCAAAATGATTCCTAAAAGCAATCCCCAAACATCAAGGAAAGCGATGAGAATCAAAAACAACAGCCGGAACAGCTTAAAGGTATAGCCTAATTCATAGCTTGGCTGTGTGAAATTCGCGATGGATACAAAGGCCATATAAAGCAGGACTTCCGGCACAAACCAGTGCGCCTTAACCGCAAAGTCACCAAGAATTAATGCTCCGACAACACTGAAAGAACCATTCAAAGCACTGGGGGTATTCAGCGAAGCAAGCTTAATGGCGTCTATGATAAATTCCACAATCAGCAATTGAAGAATAATAGGAACAGAGTTCATTTCCTCAATCTGCACAAAACTGATCCAATCCGGAAATAGGGTTGGATTTTTTACTGCCAGATACCAAAGCGGGGTAAGAAACAAAGTCAGCAGAAACACAACCATGCGCACGATTCTTAAGTAGGAACCAACTAATGGCGGAAAGTAATAATCGTTGGTATCCTGTATGAAATCAAAGAAGGAAGTGGGCAGGATCATCACTGCCGGGGTGTTATCCACAATTAATATAACTTTGCCCTCCATGATGTTGGCACTGGCTGCATCCGGCCTTTCAGTGTATCGAAACCGTGGGAAAGGATTCCACCAGTGTTTTTTAATCAGACATTCCGCAAGACTTTCCTGTGACAGTGTCAGTGAGGGGATTTCTACGGCTTTTAGCTTCTTTTCAATCATTGAGACCATCGCGGGATCAGCCTTATCTGAAAGGTAGCACATTACCACATCGGTATGTGATTTTTGTCCGATCTGCATAATTTTCATCGTTAAATGCGGATCACGGATACGCCTTCTCAGCAAGGCGGTATTAAATACTAATGTTTCCACGAAGCCATCGCGGCTGCCGCGCAGGACACGCTCATCCTCTGGTTCGCTGATAGAGCGGTTTGGATAAGTTCTGGCATCAATGGCAATGGCCTGATCATAACCCTCCAATAGCAGCATGATCGTGCCGGATAAAACCTGTGTTACGATAGCTTCAATTTCTTTTTCAAGCGTTACTTCCACATAAGGGATGAACTGCTGTTCAAAGGCTATGAGCTGCGGCGGTAAATCCTCGGGTTTAAGCTTCATGACAAATTCCATGATTTTTTCTAAAATTTCATCCTTCGCAAAACCATCAATGAAAAAGAGACAGGCTGATTTGCTGCCAATCTGAATTTTGCGGGAAACGATATCAAAGCTGGCCGAAACACGCAGCGCTCGCTGCATCAGGTTTAGATTTTCTTGATAGTTATTACATAATTGTTTAACCGACATAGTATTCCTCCATGCATTTATTATCGGCTAAACACGAACTTTTAAACATAAGAAAAGAGCATCGCCTAAGCTTTGCTCTTAGTAAATAAACGTCGGTAATTCGCAAGCATCGCCTCACTCAGAACATCGGCATCAAGCCCCTTCACTTCACAAGCTTTTGCGAAGGTAAATTGAACATAGTAGGGTTCATTCTGCTTGCCTCGGTGGGGATGCGGTGTCATGTAGGGACAGTCAGTTTCCACAAAGATGCGTTCAAGCGGCACATAATCACAGACCGTTAAGGCTTCATTGGCATTTTTAAAGGTCAAAGGGCCGGCAAATGAGATATAGAAACCCATTTTTAAAAGTATCTTCGTGGTTTCAAGACTGCCGGAATAGCAATGCATCACACCCTTTACTGGATGCTGTTTGAAGATTTCAAGCGTATCAGCGGTTGCATCACGCATATGTACGAGAACTGGCAGATCCAGTTCATTCGCCAATTTAATTTGTTTAATAAACAGCTGCTTCTGCTGATCCTTATTATCCTGCCGCCAATGATAATCCAAACCGATTTCACCTAAGGCTACCATTTTTGGATGTGCTAATATCTGTTTTAATTGTGCAATATCCTGATCACTGATATCATCCGCATTCTCAGGATGAAAGCCAAAAGCACAATCATACAGATCCTCTTTTTCTGCCAGCTCAATGGCGCGTTTGGCTTCCTCAAAGCTGGTACAAACCACTAGTATTTTAATCAACCCAGCTTCTTTTGCCCGCTGAGTAATAGTATCTATTTGATTAAATAATTCATCACATGTGACATGTGCGTGTGTATCGATAATTTTCATGTTATTTCCCCAAACAGAAGTTTGAAAACAGAGTGTCTAGCAAATCATCTCTGGATACTTCTCCTAATATTTCTTTTAAGCTTGTGTATGCGTCTTGAAGATCAATCGTTACTAAATCAAGCTCCATGCCGCAATTCATCGCCGTGATTGCCTGATTCATTGACTGCAGGGCACGGTTCATTAAAGCAATCTGCCGTTCATTATTTAAGGCAGGTTCCTCAACAGCAATCAGATGCCTCTCAAAGAGCTGTTCAATTTCTTGAATCAGTGGTTTTAACTCATTAGTTTTAGCACTGATAGCGACGCCTTCGCTTACAGGTGCGATATCGGTTTTATTATAGACGAGAATCCGGGTTTTATTTTCTGTCAGCTTTAGTAATTCCTCATCTTGTTCATCCAGCGGCCTTGACGCGTCAAGCACCATCAATACAAGCTGAGCATTCTCAATAGCCTGCAGTGAGCGGTCAATACCAATTTTCTCAACGACATCTTCAGTTTCACGGATGCCGGCAGTATCAATCAGGTTTAAAGCAACATGCCCCAGCTGAATTGTTCCTTCCACTAAGTCCCGTGTCGTACCGGCAATATCGGTGACAATCGCTTTCTCTTCCTCAAGCAAGGCGTTGAGCAGGCTTGATTTACCGACATTCGGTTTGCCGATGATCGCGGTTTTAATGCCTTCTTTAAGCATCTGACTGCTTTCACTTTTCACAAGAATCGCTTTAATTTTTGCTGACCATGCTTTTGCCATCGGCAATATTATCTCATCGGTAAGCTGTTCTACATCATCATATTCAGGATAATCAATATTTACTTCAATATTGGCGATTATGTCAAGAAGATCACTGATTAGGGGGTCAAGCAGTTTGCGGATACTTCCCTTTACACCCTTGATTGCGGTTTTCAGATTCGTATTGTTTTTCGCGTTGATTAAATCATTGATTGCTTCGGCTTGGGTTAAATCGATCCGTCCATTTAAAAAGGCACGTTGAGTAAACTCTCCCGGCTGAGCAAGTCTGGCACCAGAACTAAGCAGCAATGACAACACCTTGCGGGTCACAAAACGCCCGCCATGACAGTTGATCTCTACTACATCCTCACGGGTAAAGGTTTTCGGTGCTTTAAATACACTGACTAAAACCTCATCCACAGCCTCATGAGTATTAGGATCATAGATTGTACCATAGGTTATAGTATGACTTTCCTTTTGCGTTAAATCAGCTGAAAATAACTGATTAGCTATATCAATGGCATCGGCACCGCTTAAACGCACGATTGAAATCGCTCCGTCCTGATTGGCGGTTGAGATTGCCGCAATCGTATCTTTCAACATAGAATCACCTCGTTCATCTATTTTACCATGTTTCCCTTAAAACATCATAAGAAAACACTGAAGAAATTTGTGCTATAATGATGAAGTGGAAAAAAGAGAGGTCATGAATATGGATTATGTACAATTAGCAAAGAAAATAGAAACTATTGCCCGCAATGCCGGATTAAAGATTACCAGTGCTATCAGCAAGGAAATTATGGAAAAAGGCGGCTCAGCGGATATTGTTACCAATATGGATCTGGCATCACAGCGTTATATTATGAGTGAGTGCGCGAAATTAATTCCAGAATCAACTTTTATTGCGGAGGAGGATAATGTCAGAAATATCAGTGACGGTTATACATGGGTGATTGATCCAATTGATGGGACAACCAATTATGCTTATGAATATAAGCATTCCTGTATTTCAATTGCCTTGCTGCATCAAAAACGCGGGGTAATCGGAGTCGTTTATAATCCCTATCTGAATGAGGCCTTTGTCGGTGTTAATGGTGAAGGCAGCCGATTGAATGAACAGCCGATTCATTTGAGTCAGAATAAATTAAGAGATGCATTAGTGCTGATTGGTACATCGCCTTATCATAAAGAAAAGGCTGATATGACATTTGATCTGGCTAAACGAATCTTTCTGAATTGCCGGGATATCCGCCGTTCTGGTTCAGCGGCTATGGATCTGTGCTATGTGGCTTCCGGCCGTGTTGATGCTTATTATGAGGAAAGCCTGTCACCGTGGGATTTTGCGGCTGGTGAAGTCATTCTGCGCAATGCCGGCGGTAAGCTTCATGTTCTTAATCCGGAAACCTTTAATTATGATCATCCAATCGGTTTAGTGGCCGCTAATCAGGAATGCTTTGAGGATATGGTAAAGCTTATTGAGGAAGGACGACATGAATAAGCTTTGGGGTCATTTCTCCACTATTACAGCACATAAAATAAAGGTGGGTCAGCTATGCTTTCGCTGCGGTTTGTATAAACAGGGCTTGCTTCATGACTTATCAAAGTATTCATGGGTAGAATTTTCAGCGGGTGTGAAGTATTTTCAAGGCAATCGTTCACCGATTGAAAAGGAGAAAGAAACAATTGGTTATTCATTAGGCTGGCTGCATCACAAAGGACGCAACAAGCATCATTGGGAATACTGGGTTGATATGGGCAAAGACGGCATGCAGGGAACCGCGATGCCGGTTAACTATGTTGTGGAAATGTTCTGCGATCGGGTAACAGCAACTAAGATCTATCAAAAAGATAAATATACAGATCAAGCTCCTTATGAGTATTATCTGCGCGGACGGCATCGTTATATGATGCATCCCGATACTCATCAGCTGCTTGAAACAATGCTTAAAATGCTGGCTGATACAGATCTTGATACGACAATACAATATATAAGGAAAGAAATCTTAAAAAATCAATGAGGTGACAACATGAAGCAGGTAGCAGCGGCTATCATTTATAATAATAAAAATGAAATTTTAATCTGTCAGCGTCAAGCGGGCGGCAGCTGCTCAGAACTGTGGGAATTTCCCGGCGGTAAGCTGGAAGCCGGTGAATCATTAGAAGCTTGCGCAGTCAGAGAATGCAAAGAGGAATTAAATGCTGATATTAAAATCCTTGAGCTGTATGAAGAAAGCACTTATGTCTATCCAGAAAATGAGATTCACTTCGCTTTCTATAAGGCAATGCTGATGAATGATGAGCTGCATATGAATGTTCATCAGCGTATAGCATGGGTATCACCAAGTCAGATTGATGAATATTCGTTCTGCCCCGCGGATATTGAAATGATACAGCGTATAAAAAAAGAAGCTGAGCAGCTTATTAAATAGTATAAAGTCCACAATCTAATGAAGGTGGACTTTTTAATTTGTATGGGTGGAGAAATGCTGAAAAGTAAAGGAACCCTTCTGATTTCTTTCTTATTGTTCTAATAAATGTTTGACATGAAAGGTATAAAATTCGTCATAACAGGCAGAATACATGCATAGAATAGAGGTTGAAAGCGAAAAAAAGCAAAAAAAATAACAAAAATTATTTAATTGACAATAAAACAGTAAATTTCACAAGATAAATTACAAAAAGTGGGGTTTTATGACAAAATCAATGTTAGTAAACCGCTTTAATTAGGAACTTTGTGAAATGCTTGTGAAAAATGAGATGGCAATTTTCTCATAAAAAGTGGGAATAAAGCTAAAAAAGGCAAGTGAAAAAGCATAAAAATTGGACAAGATAAATAATCTGTGTTATACTTTTCAAGCTTTCGTGAAAAAGGAGGAAATTATGAATTTAAAACGAATTTTTTTCGGATTGTTCATGACGGTTTTCACATTATGTGGTTGTGTAAGTACGGTCAAGCTTGATGCCGGCAATCAGTTGGTATTAAGAACAAAGACTGAAATAGATGCACCTGATGAATTTCAGGTCGAAGTGGAAACAGTGGTTACAACTTCAGATTCATTGCCGGCAATGGTCTATGCTGATTATGACGGCGGTGAAGGAATCGACTGGATAGCCTCTTATGTAGAGGGGATTCCAGAGACAACTTATGAAGACTTTTTTGTAACCCGCAATGAAGAAGGAGAAATTATCTCCAAGACACCGGTTCTTGGCTCTAAGCGAGTTGAAGATGCGGTGGCGCCGATGATGAAGTTTGGTGGCAGCGTGACTGTTGGCTCTGAATTTTATCCAAGAATGACTAGCTATGGTGTTGACTGCGTAGGCTGCGGCGGTGCAGAAAGCGGTTATTCTGGAACAGCTGGCGGTGCTTCAGTAGGGAAGCACAGTGTATTGCAGCCTAATGGTGAATGGAGCGAAGGCATTACTTACGGCGGTTACTATATTGTAGCGGCTGATCCAAGTATTCCATTCTGTTCAATTCTGACGATTTATGATCATGGATACAGCGGTGAGGGATTAACCCCGGGCGTACCTTTTCAGGCAATTGTCATGGATCGCGGCGGCGCTATCCGCGGTGCTAAGCTTGATTTATTTATCGGCAGCGAATCTGAACACAATATGTCAATTAATTATGCTTTGAACAATCCTAAAGTGATTATTGAACGCGTAGGCGGCCGGTCAGGTCCAAGATCCTGTGCGGTATAGACGAAGTCTTAATGACTTCGTTTTTTTCTTTTATAGATATTTTTAATGAATTGCCATCTTCTTTACAGTTAATGCTCATGTAGTTCAAAATAGCATATCCTTGCGTGAATAAAAGGAATGTGTCATAATTTTTATATGATAAACAGGCAGAAGAAATTCTTAAGAGAAATTATCGCAAGTTATTTTGGTGCTAGTGATAAAGAGCTGTGTTCTCAGGGAGGTATAAGTGAGAAAACACTGAAAAGTGATTTACAAATGATTCAAAATGCACTCAAAAAATATCAATTATCACTTTGCGAAAAGGATGGCAGAATTAGTATTCCTTTTGAGAAAAAAGAGGATTTTTTAAATGCGTATGAAGAAATTATTCGTGAAGATGAAGGACAAACATTAGGCAGTGAAGCAGAGGAACGTAAAATATTTATTCTTTCTTATCTATGCCGTACAAGCGGCTATATTTCGATGAATATGCTGGCTGATAAAATGTATGTATCCAAGTCAAGCATTTCTGGTATTGTCCACGAATTAGAGAAAGAAATTCCACTCATAGTACCCATGGCTTCCATTTCCATTTCTTCACGTAAGGGAATGCGGCTTAATGCTGATGAAAAAGCGATCAGAGAACTGCTTGTAAGGACTTTTGTGAAAGGTGAGGGACAAGCAACGGAGAACCGCCATCTTTTAAATTATCTCGAAAAGGAGTATCAGCAAAAATTATATGACGTACAGGAAATAATAAATGCTTTTTTGTATGAACATCATTTTGTGTTATCCAATGAGAATATCACAAAATTAATTGTTCATATTATGATAATAATGCAAAGAACAAACCATGGCTGTTACTTAGAACCAACGCATATCAAAGATGACGCTATTTTTAAGGATGTTGCCGATGCACTAAAGAAAGTCGATATCAACATATCTTATAAGGAATTGTCATCATTGCCGCTTACCTCATTGAATCGAGCGGTAATTGAAAACCCACTGGCATATACGATTGTCAGTCAATTCATCGAATGGGCCAATAATGAATACCATGAAGAGCTTCTGCGTCTTGATGAAGCAGATTCTTTAATTGCTCATTTAGATGAATTATTAAAAAAAGGCTTCCGCGGAACCCATTTAAACGATTTCACATTTGATCAGATGCTGCAGCGTTTACTTAGTGCATACATGCTTTGCGGCAAGCTGTGTGAATTAATAACTGCTTATACTCAAATAAAACCTGATAATGAAAATCGTGTTTATATGGCAATGCACGTACAAGGGTTGTACCGCAAACATGTTGTAATCCGTGAAGATATGCTTCTATATGAAAGTAATATATCGCAATGCAACATGATTAAAACTGATTTAGAAAAACATTTTGGTTCAAAAGCAACCATTACACCTATTCATGTTCGATGGGATATAGAAAAACGCTTGACAGAAAAGAATTATGCTTTGATTTTAGGCACTAAAAGTATACTTGGCTCTTTTGGTAATGTACCTTTTTTAAAGATACATCCATTTATCAATAATCAAGACTATGAAGCAATTAACCGCATTGTATATAAAAACCGTCCTGTGAAAATCTTTTGCGGTGACTATTTAGAAGCTGAAGAGATGATTCAAATTCATGGTGTAAAAATTGCGATGAATCGGGAAATCATTTGTATCAATGATTGTTACTTAATGACCTCACTTAATGATGAGATAGAAACTATGGTTGTGGAAACAAACTGGCATGGCCATCGTTTTTTCTTATTTAATTATAATTCAAAAGACACTTTTCTGTATTATCATCGTATGATTAATCGCTTTGGTCAGATGATGAAGGAACAGAAAATTTAATTGTTCACTAAATTTCCAGATTTGAAGAAATTCATGTTCTTGTTCGATTTAATGAATCCTTTTATTATATAGCTGCAAGGTAAATTCTTGACTAAATATAAGGAGGATTAAAAATGAATTTTAAAGAAACAGCACCTAAAATTATTGAGTATTTAGGTGGTAAAGAAAACATCAAAACACATACGCATTGTATGACTCGTCTGCGTTTTGTATTAAATGATGATGCGAAAGCTGATGAGGAAGCATTAAAAGCTTTAAAAGGTGTTAAGGGGATTGTTAAGCAAGGCGGTATGTTTCAAGTAATTATTGGTGTAGAAGTGGAACAATTATATAATGAAATACTTCCATTGCTGCCTGATGCTGAGGCTGCGCCTGTGGTAGAGAATTTAAACGCAGAAGATAAAAAAGAAAGTAAAATGAATCAGATCTTTGCGTTTATCAGCGGCTGTATTACACCGACACTGCCTGTATTAATAGGTTCAGGACTTATCAGTGCAATTTTGGCATTATTGTTGAATTTCAATGTATTAACAAATGAATCTTCTACTTATATACTGCTGAATGCACTGGCTAATGCAGCTTATTCATATCTGCCGGTAATGGTTGCTTTTGCAGGTGCCAGAAGATTAAAAACCAATGAATATGTAGCTGCTTTCATCATGCTGGCACTTTGTTCAGCGGCTGTGACCGGCGTTGAGGGTCTGTCAATCTTTGGCATCCCATTAATGAGTGTAAAGTATACATCTAATATTGTTCCGGCACTATTAATGGTACCAGTAATGTCAGTGTTAGATAAAGCAATTCTTAAAGTTACACCCAATGCGATCAAATCGATTATTCGTCCGTTTGCATTAGCTATGATCATGTTCCCAATCACATTGTTGGTTTTAGGACCGATTGGTACGATTGTCGGTTCTGCTCTTGCTCAATTCTGTATTTGGGTAACAAGCTTCGGCGGTCTTTCAATGGCAATTTTATCAGCTTTACACCCATTGCTAGTTATGGTTGGTATGCATACAATTATTACTCCACTTATTGTAAATGAAATCACTGCTGTTGGTTCTTCATTACTTTTCTCAAAGGCATTAGCTGCCAATCTGGCAATAGCTGGAGCTGCTTTGGCTGTTGGCATTAAGGCGAAGAAGGCTGAAAATAAGGAAGTAGGTATTTCTACAGGAATTACCGCATTGCTTTCTGTTACAGAGCCAGCACTATATGGTGTTTTGATTCGTATGAAAAAACCGCTCATTTCAGCAATCATCGCTTCCGCAATTACAGGTGTCTTTATCGGTATCTTTGATATTCGTGCCTATGCGACAGCTTCCTGTTCATTCCTGACATTGCCGATTTTCATGGGTGGTTCAATGAGCAATTTCTATCTTGCTTGTGCAGCAGCGGTAATGGCAACCGTTTTAGGCTTTGTTATTACGTGGATCATCGGTTTTGATGAGGATTAGTAACATAGAACTATAGAATCAGGTGGGAAGAAACTCTTCCCACTTCTTTAAAGGAGAACAAATAAATGGAGACTAAAACGATAAATTCATTCCCTAAGAATTTCTTATGGGGAAGTGCAACCGCGGCTTTTCAATGTGAAGGTGCAGCTTATGAAGATGGCAAAGGATTATCAGTTATGGATGTGAGGGAACAGAATCCAAAGATCTGTAATTATGAAGTAGCCAGTGACCATTATCATCACTTTAAGGAAGATGTGGCATTAATGAAGGAATGCGGTTTAAAAGCTTATCGCTTTTCAATTGCTTGGACACGGATTTTTCCTCAGGGAAACGGCGATGTAAATCAGCTTGGCGTTGATTTCTATAATCGTTTAATTGATGAGCTTGTAGCAGCCAATATTACCCCGATCGTTACGATTTATCACTTTGAATATCCGCAGGGATTGATTGAACAATACGGCGGCTGGTTAAGCCGTAAAAGTATTGATGATTATGTTAATTATGCATCTTTTCTGTTTAAAACCTATGGTGATCGGGTGAAATATTGGATTACCATTAATGAACAAGATCATGTTGTACATATGCCTTTTAGATTAGGGTTAAAGGGCGATGATTTATATGAGAATGAAAAAGCTGGATTTCTTGCCAATCATCACATGTGTATAGCAGCGGCTAAAACATTTAAAGCATGTCATGAACTTGTGGAGGGCGGTAAGATTGGTCCTGCCGTTTGTTTTGATATGATGTACCCAACATCAAATCGGCCGGCGGATATGATGGCATGGCTGGATGCAATGGAAATTCGTAATTATTATGTTCTTGATTTAAATGTTAAGGGTGAATATGGCGGTGTCTTTAAGCGCTATTTAGAGGATCGCGGCTGGATGCCAAAGCTTCAAGAGGGGGATTTAGCCTGCCTGAAAGAGAATAAACCGGATTTTATCGGCTTTAATTATTATGCCTCAAAAAGTATTTCAGCATATCCGCTGAGTGATAAAAACAAAATCGGTGATATGGTTATAAAATTACTGCCTGCAGAGGAAGCGGGTATCTATAAGGTAGTCAAGAATGAAAATTTAAATGCCACTCTTTGGGGCTGGGAAATTGATGATATAGGTCTTGAGGGTGTGTGCCGCCTTTTATGGGAACGTTATCGTCTGCCGCTGATGATTACCGAAAATGGATTTGGTAATAAGGAAGTAATGCCTGAGGAGGGGATGATTCAGGATGATGACCGTATCGATTATCTGCACCGACATTTACTTGCGGTGAAGCGGGCCATGAATGTTGGGGTAGAATTTATCGGCTATTGTAACTGGTCGTTTATGGATATTGTTTCCGGTCATTCTGGTTTCTCTAAACGATATGGGCTGGTTTATGTGAATCGTGATGAATTTGATTTGAAAGATTTATCACGCTCAAAGAAGAAATCATTTTATTGGTATCAAGAAACAATTGCCTGTAATGGTGAAAATATTAAATGAGAATGAATACTATAAGTTTAAAAAGGATTGGTATTTATTTCTTGGGACTTGTGATACTTTGTGTTGGTGTTGTTTTAAATACAAAAACGAATCTGGGGGTTGCCGCAATCAATGGCATTCCATATGTACTGGCTAATACAACATCAATATCTCTGGGAACAGCTGTCTTAATGATGTATTGTTTATTCATTGCTGTCCAATGGTTAGTGAAAAAACGAATTGATCTGCTGACGCTGCTGCAGCTGCCGATTTCTTACTTGTTTGGCAGAATGGTTGATGTCATTAATCTATATGTTCTGCAATTTGAAGCTGGTTCTTTTATTGAAGGAATAGTTATGTTAGCGGCAGCCATTATTTTAGTGGCTCTGGGAACTACCCTAGTTGTATCGATGAATTTAGTGCCCAATGCTCCTGATGGACTTGTACAGACGATTGCCGGACGTTGGAATCAATCCTTTGGCAAAGTGAAGCTGATTTTTGATGGCTGCTGTTTGTGTATTGCGGCGATCATTTCATGGTTGATGCTTGGCAATATTATCGGTTTGGGATTTGGCACTGTTTGCTCATTGGCATTGACCGGCCCTCTGTGTTCTTGGCTTAAGACAAGGTTTTCTCAATGGAAGGTGCTGTCATACTCAGAGAATCCTGTATAATAAGAATTATTGGTTCATGCTTACTGAATAAATAAACTTGCTCGTAATTAGCTGTAAATTCATTATATACAGCGTATACGAGCATTTTATTTTCTATTTGAATAAAAGCTTTCTGATGCAATTACCCTTTGAGAAACTATTCTAAATAGACGATTCGTGGTAAAATAGGGCGGTAAGGATGATCGGCATGAAAATAAAAGAAATCATTGTAGTTGAAGGAAAAAACGACAGTAATGTACTTAAAAGTCATTTTGATTGTGATACGATTGAGACACAGGGTACGCATCTGGGTAAGAAGACGCTGGCGGCGATTCGTTTGGCAAATGAAAAGCGGGGAGTCATTATATTTACCGATCCTGACGCGCCTGGGAATAAGATCAGAGATGCCATCAACAAGGCAGTACCTAACTGCAAGAATGCATTCATTGCGAAAGGCAAGGCACATACGACAAAAAAGGTCGGTGTAGAACATGCGAAGCGTGAGGATCTTGAAGAATCGTTAAAAAATTGTATGACTTTTACAGATAAGATTGAGGAAACAATTAGTTGGGATGTATTTAATGCCCTTGGTTTAAATGGCAGAGAAAATTCGGCTTGGCTGCGTGAGCGGATCGGTGAGCGGCTGTTTATCGGCAAGGCAAATGCCAAGACGCTGTTTAAGCGGCTGAATATGGTTCAGGTCACAGAAGATGAATTAAGAGATATGATTGAGGAGGAAAAGGATGAAAGTAATAGCGACACCGTCAAGAACCAAGGAAATTCTTGAAAAACATAATTTATATGCGAAGAAAAATTACGGTCAGAATTTTCTGATTGAACCGGGCATCGTCAGTAAAATAGCGGCAGCGGTAGTGACAGCAGGCAAGTGCGTAGTCTTTGAGATTGGCCCGGGTATCGGCGCGCTGACACAGATGCTGAGCAAGGAAGCAGATAAGGTAGTTGCTTTTGAGATTGATGAACGGCTGCCGGCAGTGCTTGCTGATACGCTAGCGGATTGCGATAATGTTGAGGTTGTTCTTCAGGATTTTTTAAATATTGACTTAAAAGAAGTGACACAACCCTATTTGGATGAGGGATATGAGGTAGTAGTGGCGGCCAATCTGCCCTATTATATTACTACGCCGATTCTATTTAAAATCTTTGAGGCAGACGCGGGTATTTCACAAATAACGGTCATGATGCAAAAGGAAGTGGCGGATCGTTTCGCGGCGAAATGCAATACGAAGGACTATAATGCGCTCAGTGTCATCACGCAGTATCGCTGTACTGTTAAAAACGTGCTGAAGGTTCCCAAAAATGTATTTAATCCCAAACCGAATGTAGATTCAGCGGTGCTGCAGTTTCGGTTTAAAAAAAATGATCCGACAATCAATGAACCAATGTTTTATAAATTAGTGAAAGGCTGTTTTACTCAGCGCCGTAAAACCTTGCTGAATAATCTCTTTGAAACAATAGGTGATAAGGAATTAGCGCGCAAGGTGCTGACGGACAGCGGTATTGATCCTGTCAGAAGGGCAGAAAGCTGCGGATTGGAAGAATTTATCGGTCTATATAGGAGTGTGGAAAATGCAGGAATCAGCTTATGCGAAGATTAATTTAAGCCTGGATGTCGTAAGCCGCCGAACGGATGGATATCATGAATTGTCAATGATTATGCTGCCCCTGACCTTTCATGATACACTGAGTATTGAATTCAGTGATGAGGATTGCTGGACAAGTGATAAAGCCATGCCCTTTGATGATACGAATACGATTGTCAGAGCTGTAAAGCTCATGCGTGATACTTACCAATTGAAACAGCATTTTAAGATAGACTGTCATAAGGTAATACCGATGCAGGCTGGTCTGGCTGGCGGCAGTGCGGATGCGGCAGCGGTAATGAGAGGGATTAATCAGCTCTGTAATTTGAATATACCTAATACAGACTTAGCCGCGCTTGGCAAACAAATTGGCGCCGACGTTCCATTTTGTGTCATCAATAAACCGGCTTATGTCAGCGGCATCGGAGAGAAGATTGAACCATTTAAACCTATCTTTGATTATGAAATTATATTGGTGAAACCAGCGATGGGTGTTTCCACCGCCAGCGCGTTTAAATTGCTTGACTTTAAGAGCGCTAAGCATCCTGATATTGCTAAGATTGTATCAGCGTTAAAAGAGGGGCACGATGAGGAATGGCTGCCGCTCATCGGTAATACATTAGAACAGCCGGCATTCAAACTGGTACCGCGGATCGGTGAGCTTAAACAGCAAATGATGGAAGATGGTTTCGATGCGGTTTTAATGTCCGGCAGCGGCTCTGCATTGTTTGGCTTAACTAGAAATCATCAGCTGATTGAGGAGATAATCGCATCAAATCCTTATGCAGATTGTGTCTGTTATCATACAAATCTTTTAAAATAAGTATAAATTTGTGAAAAAGTATGGAATTGTTATAAAAACACCTTTTTTTAAATTGAAAATTTGGTAAAATAGTGAGGGAGGGTTTTTTAATGAAAACTGCAATCATTTTGACCGGAACCAGTTTACAGGAACAAGACTTCTGTCTGCGTGAAATCTGCGGCAAATCAATGCTGAAAACAACAGTGGATCATGCAATTCAGGCAGGTGCAGAAAGTATTGTTGTTGTCAGTGAATCAGAAGCAGTTAAAGCGGCGGGATTTGAAGTGAGCCCGGCGGTTGATTTCAGCAGTCAAGCTGTTGGAACCACACTTGTCTTGAAAGGAAATATGCCATTATTAAAAAGTCAGACGATGGCTGAGTTATATCGGCTGGCGGATGAACAAGGTTCATGTGTTTTGAATGATGAGAATGTTGGTATTTTTTGTTTCAAGAACGGATTTCAGCCTGACTTGTCAAAAGCGGCAAGCGTGAGTGCTGAACCATGCGAATGGTGTGAAGTGAATGATTGTGCATCGCTTTATGAGGCAGAGCAGACACTAAGAATGCGGATTAATCGATCATGGCTGAATCAAGGCGTACAGTTCCTTGATATGAATACAGCCTGTATCAGTGAAGATACCGTTATTGGTGAAGGCTCTGTTATTTATGGCAATGTAGTGATTTACGGGTCGTCAAAGATTGGTAAAAATGTTAAAATACTCCCTGGGTCATGGCTGGATCATGCGATTCTCCATGATGATGTTCTGATTGATGCTTCTAAAATTGTGGATAGTGAGGTTGGCCGCGGCACAACGGTAGGCCCGTATTCACATCTGCGCAACCATACAAGCATCGGTGAAAATGTGCGTATTGGAAATTTTGTGGAATTCAAAAATTCAAATTTTGGTGAAGGAAGCAAATGCGCGCATCTGACTTATATCGGTGACAGCGATGTTGGCCGTAAGGTTAATATTGGCTGCGGTGTAGTTACGGTGAATTATGATGGCAAGCATAAATTCAGAACAACGATTAAGGATGGTGCTTTCGTAGGCAGCAATGTAAATATCATTGCGCCGGTAACTGTTGGCGAAAAGGCATTGCTGGCAGCAGGAAGTACGATTACTGAAGATGTTGCCGACGGTGCAATGGGTATTGCCAGAACCCGCCAAAGCAACAAAGAAGCGTTTGGATATGATTATTTAAACAAAGGAAAGTAAAAGGGGTAAAACAAAAATGGTAAAAGATACAGTCATTTTCGCCTTAACATCAAGTGTTGAATTGGCTAATGAAATTGCTGAGCAGATTGGTCTGCCGCTTGGAAATTGCGATGTAAAGCATTTTGCTGATGGTGAAATTATTGTTGAACTAGGTGAATCTGTCCGTGGTAAGCATGTTTATATCGTACAATCCACTTGTGCGCCAGTGTCAAGCAATTTGATGGAGCTTTTAATTGCTATTGATGCTTGCAAACGTGCGTCAGCCGCTACGATCAACTGCGTAATGCCGTACTTTGGTTATGCGCGTCAAGACCGCAAGGCTCGTCCAAGACAGCCAATTACATCTAAACTGGTTGCTGACTTGCTGGAAAAAGCAGGTGCCAGCCGCGTAATTACAATGGAGCTGCATGCTACGCAGATTCAGGGATTCTTCAATATCCCGGCTGATGATATTTCAGCGTTGTCAATTATTGGCAAATATTTTAAAGAAAAGAACCTCGATGATATTGTCGTTGTATCACCGGATCACGGCGGTACGACTCGTGCGCGTAAATTAGCTGAAATGCTGCATGCGCCAATCGCTATTATTGATAAGCGCCGTCCTAAACCAAATGTTGCGGAAGCAATGAATTTAATTGGTGAGGTTGACGGAAAGACAGCAATCATCGTTGATGATATTGTTGATACAGCCGGTACGTTAATTTCTGGTGTCGATATGCTGTATCGCATGGGTGCAAAAGAAGTATATGCAAGCTGTGTTCACGGTGTATTATCCGGCCCAGCGATTGAACGTCTGGACAATTCAAGAATTGTAGAATTTATTTGTACAAATACAATCCCTCAAAAATCTAAACAGGCATTGCTGCCTAAGATGAAGGTATTGTCAGTAGGATTGATTCTTGGTCAAACGATTAAACAAATGGAAGAAAACAAGTCAGTAAGTGAGATTCTTACTCAGCTTGAAGCACAATAGGCTGGCTTATGAATCATTTATTATTAACTATTACCATGATGGCAGGCGAAGTTGTTGAACATACTTCATATATTGAAGGCATTGTTAATGATATCGTACCTGAAATCATCGGTTTAATCGAATTGATTGGTATCTTTGTAATTACGGTGGGTTCATTAAGAGCTTTTGTTCTCTATGTTCGCTCATTGCTTTATAAGAATCATTTCCCAGTGAAGCTGGCTTTAGGTAACTCATTGGCATTAGGTCTTGAATTTAAGATGGGTGCAGAGATCCTGAAAACAGTTATCATCAGAAGTACAGATGAAATTTATATGCTTGGCTGTATCATTGTCCTGCGAGCACTGTTATCTGTTCTGATTCACTTTGAGGTAAAATCAGAAAAAGAACACGGCGGTTCTGAGGAAGTAACGGCATCGGATTATTAAAAACAGACGTTAAAAAGGAGTTAGGGTTAAATCCACTATCTCATGAAAGTAAATCTTCAAAGAGCAGGCGGTTCCATCAATGCATGGTAAATGCCTGCTTTTGTTGTGGAAATATATAATTCTAAGTTCCATTTATGTGAATTGCTTGACAAGTCTGTATATGGCATATACATTGTAAGTATAGGAAACTATGAACGAAGGTGGTGGGACACTTATGGATTACTTTTTCTGTTATATTATCCATTTAAAGGGTGGTAATATAACAAAACCAAAGTATTTAATTAATTAGTTGAAAATTATTAATTATAAGGGATTTTATTGTATAAAATATACGATAAAATCCCTTGTTTTTTTATTTTCTCAATGAGAGTCGCATAAAATTTAAACCACCTATAATCAAAATAAAATGCACTATAAATTATTGATATAATACACCATAATATTGATTTTTGATATCAAAAGTAGTATAATATAAATATCTATAGCTCAAAAAGGAGGCGAGGGTATGCAATTCACATTAGAATACTTTGCGAATGAAAGATATGAGCTACTAAAATTGCTTTGTGATAATCAGGTAAAAGTAAAAGATTCATTCTATGTTACTCTTTCACAGCAAGAAATAGCAGATATAGCTCATATCTCAAAATTAAAGGCTAATAAAATAATAAATGAGCTTATAGAACAGGATTGCCTTTATCTGTACAATAACAAGCGTGGTAAATACGCTCTTACAGAAAAAGGATTAAAGGTTCTACAGCTCATTCAAAGAAATAACATGTAATTTAGTATATTGAATCTATATATATTATTTTTTTACAAACATTATACCGATATAGATATATTATTGTAAAATGTCGAAAAGGAACCTTCTCTTTATCTTTAGTATAAAGATAAAGAATCTTCTTCCAGACAAAGAAAGGAAATTAAAATGTCAGAACAAACTAAACAAAATGATTTGTATTCTAACACAGTTACGATTTTGGATAAATATGAATGTTTAAGTCTAGGAGCAACTACTATAGGAAATTTAATAGATGAAAAAAGAATTGTCTGCAAAAAGGTAAAAACTGCTGTAAAAAACAAAGGTAAAAAACCTGATGTTCTTATTGTTGATAATTCTAAAAAAATCATAGCCTATATTGAGTGCAAGAAACCAGAGGAATTTAACACAGAAAAGAAAATTGAGGCTGCTATCAATCAAGAGATAGAGGTTGCAAAAGAACTTGGTGTTAAAATTTTTGTAGCTACTGACGGAACAAAGTTTGTTTGGGTGAATGCTCTAACAAAAAATAAAATTATGGACGAAGATGAAAATTATATTATTTCTCCTATTCATCCTAAAATTGAAGAACGAAAAACAGCAAAACTCATTGAACGATTAAATTTAGATTTATCAGATACTAACGATCAACTTTATGAAATTAAATATTCTGATCCTACAAATTTAGCCAAGAAAATTGGAGGACTTTTGAAAAATATTAAATTCACAACTCCAAAAGATAGTTTATATACTTTTGTTGAGTTGTTCTTGTTTAAATACTTGTCCGATATTAATATTCTTGGTGTTACTGAAAATTTTGATTATATATGGAATCTTTATAATGAAGATGGTAGAAGTGAAGCTGAAGTGCTTTATAGATATATCCACGAGCCAAGAGAAAAGATTGGAAAATTATTTCCAGAAGCTCCAGATAAAACTTCAATAATTAACGGTTTTGTATTCCACGCAGAAAAGGACTCTGATGGTAATTATATAAGCAATAATGCTGATGCAACTACTTTCCATGAAGTTATGAAGCTTTTTAAGGAATACGAAGAAACGGATGGAAAATTCATTGATATTAATAGAGATTTTAAATCCAAGTTGTTTGAAACTTTTACAAAACAAGAGAAGACCAAGGAGAATGCTGGAAAGTATTTTACACCATTAAAAATTGTCAAAGGCATGGTAGATATGGTAGATATTAAAGAGGGAGACGAAATTTGTGATCCAGCATGTGGTGTTGGAAAATTTCTTCTTGAGGCATCCCTGAAAATTGATGAGCCCTTTACTTTTGAAAATGGTCATGTAGTCAAAAAAATAAAATTATATGGATTTGAAAAAGAGATGGATGAGAAAGGATCAACAAGCGGATATGATTTAACTACTATTCTTGCTAAAGCAAATACAATGATTTACTTCTCATCATTGTTTAAAGATAATAACAATCTAGCAAATATAAAAACAATTTCTCAAGAACTTTTAAACGAAACTTATTTTTCCAGCAAGACTATTTTGGGAACGCTGGAACAAACAAATGGAAAACAATATAATGTTATTCTTGCCAATCCACCGTATTATCAAAGTGCTTTAATTTCAAAAACAGCAAAAGATACTGGATTTTATACAGAAAAAGGCATGGGTGTAGAAGGACTATTCCTTGAATGGATAATTAAATCTCTAAAACCTAATGGAATTGCTAATGTTGTTTTACCAGATGGTATTTTTACTAATGTTGGAAATAAACGTCTTCATGAATTTATAACAACAAATTGCTATGTTGAGGCGATAATATCGTTGCCAATTAATACTTTCTTCAATACTCCGAAGAAAACATATATTATAACTTTAAGAAAGAAATCAAATATTATAGAAAAACAAAACTATCCTGTATTTGCTTATTATTGTGCATCTATTGGAGAAACCCTTGATGTTTACAGATTTGATATTGAAGACAATGATTTCCAAACTGCAGTAAACAAATATAATCTCTTTCGTAGTTGTAAAGATAAGAACAAAATTGATGACTATCTAAAGCCTATCTTTGATGATGACCTAAAATTAAAACTTTTACCGATAGATTCATTTAAAGAACATTCTGCATGGGATATTGATAAAAGATGGAGCGACGAAGAAAAAGTCAAAATGGGCGTTAAAAAGGAAGACATAATTATGAATATCGATGAGTTCAATGATTATTTATCAAGCGTTATAGCTGATATAAATAATTATGGGGAGGCGATAAAATGCCTAAAATCATAGAAAGAAAATTAGGAGATATAATAAATTTTGAAGGTTCAAGAACAAATAATAGCCAATTCACAAAAACGTTTATTAATAACCATAAGGGAGATGTCCCCGTCTATGGAGCTTCATTAGAGGAAAATGAAGTTAGTTATGGATATGTTGCAGATAATCTTCCTGGAATAAAATATTTTAATGATTGTTTGACTTGGAATATAGATGGTTCAATTGGAATTTTTTATAGAAAAGGACATTTTACACTGTCAGAAAAGGTTATTCCTTTGGTATTGTTTGATGAAGTCCGTCCTTTTATAGATTTAGATTATCTGAAATTTGCCATTATTTTTTCACCGGAATTCTCGTCTTTCAGTTTTTCACGAAAAGCGGGAAAAGGAAAGCTGAAAAATCTACGAATTTTAATTCCGATAAAAAATAATGCTTACGATCTTGAAGAGCAAAAAAGACTTGCAGGAATATATAGTGAAATAGAGAATCAAAGGCAGAGACTATTAAATAAGGTTTATGAAATCCAAGAATTATTGATACATATAGATAGGGAAGATGGAATTAGATATGAAAACATTTCATTAAATGACATCATAATCCACAACAATGGTAATGCAGCATATACGAAGACATGGTGCCAAAACCACAAAGGGAATTATCCATTATATTCAGCTAATAATAATGAACCAATTGCTTTTATTGATAATTTTGATTATGAAGGTGAATACCTGACATATTCTAAAAATGGATGTGCTGGATATATAACTATTATAGATGGTTGTTTTTCTGTGAATGGCGATAGATGTGTAATTACAATTAATGATAAATATAAGGACGCAATCAATTTATTGTATCTAAAATATTATTTAGAACCACTTTTTAGAAAAAATAAAAAAGGAAGACTTGGTGCTTTTGGAAAAAATGAATTTACTAAACTCAATAGCACAATGATAAAAAATCTTAATATCCAAATTCCTATACCACTTACTAATGATGGTTCTTATGATATGAAAAAGCAAAATGAAATTGCTGAAAGATATAAACAAATTGCTGAAATTAAACAAGGTTTAATAGACAAAATTCAAAGTTTAATTTCGATAAGTGTTATACCAGAAACAACAGAAGAGTAAAGCAGTTTAAGCAAAAGACATAATGGGATTGCTTCCAAAGTGTCTTTTTTTTTATAATCTATATCTTCCGTCTTTCATTGCTTCCAGATCTTCTTCATCAATTTTATAAGCCCTATTTTCCACAAGGAGTTTATATATAATTTCTGTAATATTTGGCTGCTCAAGCATTTTTGTAACTAAAGACCAAAGAGCAAGTTTTCGATAATGAGTTATTTTACATTCTTTTGTAATGGTATATAGTTTTGATCTTGGTTGATCCAACAAAAACTCTCTTTTATTAAAAGATTTTACTCCATCTTCTTCATTAAATTTAAAATACTTATTGGAAGTTGCCTTTCTTGCTTTCTCAGTTTCTTTTTCAAGCAATTTCATATAACGATTTGTAGGCTTTAGAAATTCAAATTCTCGTTCGCTACATCTGTGATGAAGGATAATGCCATGATCAATTTTTCGATTATGAGTATAAGTAAAAAAACAATATAATTCTGTAAATACTTTGTAGAAACATTTGTCATTCCTGAATAAATAAACTTTTTGATTTCATTATGTAGTTCATTAACTCTACCCAATGGAAGACTATTTTGCTTTTTAAGTTTTTGAAAATCTTCAAAGTTCATATATCCACGATTCGTAATTTTATCTATTAATTGTTCGTTATATAATTTTTCAAAAACCTTTTGGTTATTTTTTGCAGTTTCTTCTGTTTTTATAGGATCTCCTATATCAGGAATCATATAACCATTCTTTTCAATAATAGATAAATAATTAGATGGTCTTTCATAAAGAGGAATATTTTTAATATTACAATAATTTTCGTAAACAGAATTGGTATCAGAACAAAGATATGCAGGGTTTACAAAATGACTTTCAAACAAATCAACAAATAATTCATTTGTAAGTTTCCCCAGACTGCTAACTTTACAAACACAATAACCTCTATTATCTATTACTTTTGTAAGTACATTTATCATATCAGGAATAGAATAATCATTTAAAGTCATTTCCAGAACCTTAATCCAAATATCCCAATGTCATCTGCTCTTTTCAAGAATAGTATTAGTAAATCCAGTGAATTTGGTATTGCAATCTTTACATTTATAAACTTGGATATTATTTCTCTTTCAGTATTTACTAACATTTTTTGAATTACATTTTGGACAAATAGAATTACTTGAAGCTTTTCTAATCTTTGTTGAAAATTGAGAGTAACAAGACTGTTCAATTCTTTCTCAAGATCGGAATTTGTTGTAAATGAGTAATGCTTTATTATTTCTTTGAATTTTGTAAAAGGTTATTCCTCTAAAAATTTTACTACTTCATCAAATATAAGTTCTTTATTTGCCATGATTATAACCTCTACATATCATTTGGTTTAATTATATGTACCATTATTATAAAATTTTATGGTTAAAATCTCAACTAGAAAACTGATAAGAGTATAGTAAAATATCAAATATATACGATAATATGAGCATATTTTAATATCACCAGATTATTGTATAATATAATTTTCTGGCATAATATTAACAAATATTTGAAAGAGAAGTTTGGTGAAAAAGTTTATAATCGCATGTGGGCCTACGTTTTTATTGCTATTTATGTAGTATATTTGGCTTTTCTCATTAAAGATATTTCCGCATTTAATCTATCATCTTTTATTTCAATTGCGATGATTAGAATATATTATATATTACGCGATATTCTTGAGTTATATTATGTTGTGAAATTCAAAAAAATATTATATGTAATCGTAATATCATTCCTTTTGGTAATCCCAACATATACCTATTTCCGGGCTGGCAGTGAAGATTATTTAAGAGTAGCCTATGCCTTCACTCAATGTGTTGTCTTAAAACAGAAAGACATAGTGTTTATCAGCCCCAAACTACTTGAATGGAAGCCAACTGGACATAGAGCTGTGTATTACGATATTTATATGTTGAAGAAACAGCCTACTGTTAAGAAAATGATGGAGGTTATAGGCAGTGCCCTCGGTGAAGTTGAATCCTATACTTATGTGGATTATTATAAACCTTTGGGCAAGTATGCTGATACGTATGATATTGTGATTAATGATCAAAGTACAATCATATTCGTAGAAAAACATGTCGAGTATAACATATTGATGGTTGATATTGGGGAAATTAAAGGGGATTAGTTTTATAATAGATAATAGAAATAACTGAAAAGCGAAGTAAGACTCAATTTCACTTCGTTTTTTTATATTTTATCTGTAAAAGTGCTGATTGATTTATGATGTTAGATGCTGATTGTAAGCTTCACTGGTTATAATTTCCTCTTCACAATAGATACAAAATAAGAGGTAATACGGGATAGGTTATGATAGAATAACGATAGAAATGAGGTTGAATTATGAATTGGAATGAGAAGCTGCAGACAATTCTTGATTATGTTGAAGAACATCTGCAAAGGCGTGAGGAACCGATTAATAAGAATGAAATTGCTGAGATGGCAGGCTGTTCCTATGCTTTATTTCAAAAAATCTTTGCCTACATGAATGAGATCAGTTTTGCGGAATATGTCAGAAACCGTAAATTGACACTTGCTGGTTATGATTTGAAGAGCAGTAATATAAAGGTAATAGAACTGAGCTATAAATATGGTTATGATTCACCAACTTCATTTACAAAAGCTTTTCAGCAATTCCATGGCGTTACTCCCAAGGCAGCCAGAATGATGGATGCCCAGCTGAAAATTTGTCCTAAAATGAGTTTCACTAAAGCAAGTACAATTGCTTGGCGATTGGAAAAAAAGTCAACTTTCCGCCTGATTGGCAAAAGTCTTAAGCTGCGGGCAGAGGATGAACAGAATTATCAGCTGATTCCTGCTTTTTGGAACCAATGTCAGCAGGATGGTACTACATTTCAGCTTATGCAGAAGAGTGAGGGAAACCCTCCTGGTATCTTTGGCTTATTTGATCAGTATGATGAACATTCAATAAGCTACAAGATAATGAGTGCGTCGAACGCGGCGCTGCAGGCAGATTGGTGTGAGGTCACATTGCCCGCGCAGACTTGGGCAGTATTTGATTGTTACGGCACACAGCCGGATGCGATTCAGAGGGGCTGGGATTTTCTGCATAATGAATGGCTGGTGAAGTATCCATTTAAACATGAGGACTGTCCGGAACTGGAATGGTACAGTGAAGGTAATGTTTATTCAAAAGACTATTTAAGTCAAATATGGATACCAATCATAGAGGAGGAATAATCATGAAAATGAAAAATACGATGTTAGTTGTCAAGGATATGGAACGATCTAAGAAATTTTACTGGGAGGTAATGGGACTTCGTACATTGGTTGATTTACAAATACATGCAGTGCTGACTGGCGGCCTTGGTTTGCAGACAGAAGCAAGCTGGCAAGGTTTTATTGAGCAAGAAACCTCTTATAAAGGAAATGATGCCGAAATTTATTTTGAAGAGGATGATTTTGAACCGTTCATTGAGAAACTGACAAAGATGGATATAGAATATGTTCATCCGCCTTATACTCATGAATGGGGTCAGCGTGTGGTACGCTTTTATGATCCTGACTATCATATTCTTGAAGTGGGTGAAAGTATGAAAATTGTTTGCCGGCGTTTTTTAGATGCCGGGCTTGATGAAATGCAGATTGCAAAGAAGACGAGTCTGCCGCTTAAGGCAGTCAGAGCCTATCTGCGTTAGAAATGAGGAAAATATGGTACATTTAGTTTATTGTGATAATACAGGCAAAAAAGGTGAACATGAGCTGGATAAAATTTTAAATGGCAGTAAGACGATGGTTGTCCGCGGCGCGGCAGGCCGTAAAATTCCGCACAGCCGAGTATTTGAAGGTGAAAAGCTCTACTTTATGGAAAAGGGAACAGGACTGATTAATGCATGTGCGAGTGTGACGCATGTGGAAAACCTGATGCGGTTAAGCGATGATGAAATTACTCAGACATTAGACCGTTGTCAGGATAAGCTGAAGCTGAACGATAAACAGCGCGTTCGCTGGCATCGTAAATTCTTATGTCTTGTGGAATTTAATGATGTACAGGCGATTGAACCAATGGAGTTTGACCATCAGGGTAATATGGATGACTGGCTGATTCTGAAACAAATTGAGGATGTCGTAAAAGGCAGCAGTATCCCATATAATTATGAGCATTCACGATTGAAATAATTTATTGAACTAAAAACGTATCTGCTTCTCAGGAACAGATACGTTTTAGTTTTGCTAATTGTAAATTTTAAATCGTTATTTTAGTTTTTGATAATCGGCTTCTGATACTTTTTCAAGCCATTCATTTGACGCGCCTTCAGCAGGTACCTCAATAGCAAGATGCTGAAACCAGCTGTCAGCGGCAGCACCATGCCAATGTTTAACTTCAGGCGGAATATTAACAACATCACCGGGATGCAGCTCCAGTGCCTCTTTACCCCATTCCTGATAATAACCGCGGCCGCCGGTTACTAATAGAATCTGGCCGCCTTTATGGTGAATGTGCCAGTTATTGATCGTCTTAGGCGCAAAAGTTACATTGCCAATCCCAACTCCTTTTGTAGTCAGCATATTGAGGTAACATTCACCGGTAAAATATTGCGCAAAGGCTGTATTTTCTTCTCCAATAGGAAAAACACTGCCGCCTCCTAAATCTTTATCCATCTGTTGTTTATCCATACATAAACCTCCATTTCTGTTTGGGTACACAATAAGGATACAACCTAGAGTTAACTCTAAGTCAATAGGCTGATTTTTAAAAATGATTATAATTTAGATAATTATGCTTATTTTCCTTTTAATCATGAAGTGCTATAATAATCTCATGAACAGGAGGCAAATTTATGGCTTTATCACGGAAAATGAATGACGATGGCGATGGTATGTTTTTTGAAGGGAAAGATCCTGTTTTTAAGACAACAACTAAAGATGGGGAAGAGGTAATATTCAGTTTGGATTTAGAAGCGGCAGATATACTGGTTTCTGAAGAAAAACAGGAGCAGATTCGTGAATTTGATAAAAAAATTCATGAAACGTACACGATTCACGTTGATGATGAATCTAAATAATTAAAATACCGGCAGTCTTTGAAATAGAAGGCTGCCGGTTATTTATTAGGGTAGGTAGTTTTAATTGAATATGATTATAAACACATGTTAAATATTTGTTCAATATCATTTTGATGCAGCGGTTTAAAACCTAAAATTACATCGTCGTTACAGGCTTTCTTGGCCATGATAGGAAAATCTACTTTTTTGATGCCTACTTTTGTAAAGGTATCAAAAAGGAAAGCGGATAATTTTTCTTACGTTACCTCCTTTGACAGTTATTATAAAACCTGGAGTTCACTCAAAGTCAATGATTATTTGTAGAATGTATAAAGTGTTTTTGAACTTGGAAATACTAAATGGAATAAGATTGCTCCTTAAAAGTTATTGATTTTTATCTGTCAAAAAAATGATATAATAGAAAAAACGATGCAAGGTGGTGAGTAAATTGGCAACACTGATTGCAACAGAATACAAACAGTTTGAGGATATAAAGCACACTGATGAAAACGGTATTGAGTTTTGGTACGCCCGTGAGCTTTCGCCTGTTTTGGACTATACTAAGTGGGAGAACTTTAATAAGGTTATTGATAAAGCAATGCTTTCCTGCCAAAACAGCGGTTTTGAGTGTGCTGACCATTTTCTTGAGGTCAGGAAAATGGTTCAGCTTGGCAGCGGCAGCGAGCGAAAGGTCAAAGATTATGAGCTTTCACGATATGCCTGCTATCTAATCGTGCAGAATGGTGATCCACGTAAAGAGACAATTGCTCTTGGTCAGACCTATTTTGCTATTCAGACCCGCAGGCAGGAAATAGCCGACGCCTTTAATGAACTGGATGAGGACCAAAAACGCCTTGTCATCCGCGGCGAGGTTACGAGTTGGAATGCCATGCTTGCAGAGGCAGCGAATCAAGCAGGCATTACAGACCAGTTGGAATATGCCCAATTTCAAAACGCAGGCTATATGGGACTGTATGGTGGTTTAACTGCCGCAGATATTCACAAGAGGAAAAAACTCAAAAAAAGCGAGAAAATCCTCGACCATATGGGCAGCGAGGAACTTGGTGCAAACCTGTTCCGCATTACACAAACCGAGGCAAAACTTCGTCGTGAACAGCCGCAGGGATTGGAAATGGCCAGCGGTATCCACTATCAAGTTGGACAAACTGTCCGAGAGGCAATAGCCAAAAATGAGGGTACGATGCCGGAAGATTTACCGACACCCGAAAAGAGCATTGCTGAAATCGGTAAGGAACAGCTTAAAAAACTGAAAGAAAAAAAAGAACCTCTTATCCTTGATGAATAAGACGTATTTATGATTTTGCTGACCTCAGCAAAATTGCTGCAACTCAATAAGAAATGCGAAAAGACCGCTTGTAGAGATACAGGCGGTTTTTATTAGGGTAGGTAGTTTTAATTGAATATGATTATAAACACATGGTGAATATTTTTTATATTATTTTGATGCAGCTGTTTAAACTAAAATCACATCATCACACTATAAATAAAAAGGGGCGGCAATTGCCCCTTAAGTGCATCTATTGATTTTTCCGAATATATATTTTTAATGCTTTAATAGCTAGAAAAATACAATAAATCAATAAAATTATCAATGCTGGGATTAACAGAAACATCAGCGTTTCGAATAAAAAAATGGCCACAAGAGTTCCGTCAGCAAACATTAAGATACCCCCTTTTAATTCATTATATCATGTTGATGTGAATTCAAATATGCTGAATTCTCAATTATTAAGCTACTGCTTTCAAGCATCACCGATTAGCGTTAATAATTTAATAAAATTAAGAATTGTGCTATAATGGTCGGGTAATCAGAAAAGGAGTGTGTGCTTATGAATAAAGAACGATTAGTCAATACGTTTCTTGATTTAGTGAGAATTCCATCACCTTCGAGAAATGAACGGCGGGTAGCGGATTATATTCTGAATTTCTGCAATGCTAATGGTATTGAAGTTTATGAGGATGATGCCAATATTGAATATGGCGGTAATGCTGGAAATATTGTCGCAATCCTGCGCGCGGAGAATAAAAAACGTCTGATGTTTTCGGCACACATGGATACTGTATTGCCATGTGATGAAATTAATCCAATTATTGATGATGAAGTGATTCACAGTGATGGTACAAGTATTTTGGGCGGCGATGACAAATGCGGAATTGCGGCAATGCTTGAAATGATGCTGAATGTAAAATCATTAACGGATCGGCCAGAACTGATCTTCGTTTTCTCATTCGGTGAAGAAAATGGCTTAAATGGGCCAAAATATATGGATACTCAACAGCTTGACAAAATTGACGGCGCGTATATTCTTGACTCCAGCGGCAGACCTGGTGAAATTGTGAAAGGGGCTCCTTATTTTGCCAACGGTGTACTTAAAGTAATTGGTAAGGAAGCTCATGCAGGCATTTGTCCGGAAAAGGGTGTTAATGCTTTATGCGTCGCCGCGCAGGCTATAACGCAGCTGCATATTGGCCGTGTAGATGAAGAAACAACGTGTAATCTAGGCGAAGTAAAGGGCGGGCTTGCATATAATATCGTTATGCCTTCGGTTGAAATTGTATTTGAAGCCAGAAGTCTGAATCATGATAAATTAGAAAATTTACTGAATCAGGTGCATCTTGTTTTCAAAGAAACATGCAGTGAGTTGAACGCTCGTTTTGAATCGACAGTCAAAATACAAACACCGGGATTCATGATTGATGAAGATGATGAAATTTCAAGAGCGGTTGTAAATGCTTGTGAGAAAATCGGACTGCAGGCTGAATTTAAAACAAGCGGTGGTGCATCAGATGCTAATATCTATAACTCTAAAGGTATCAAGTCACTGAATCTGGCTTGCGGAATGAGTGAAGTGCATACGGTTCAGGAGTATCTGAGAATCGAAGATTTAGTTAAAACAACTGAATTAATAACAGCGTTGATGGAAGAATATAAATAATTTATAAAAGTTATGATGAGTACGTGAAATTCACTGAAAATCATAACTTTTTATTTAGAGTTACTTACAATCGATACAGTAAAGGTAAAAATAAAAGAAAATGCAGATAATCATTTAGATTATCCGCATTGATATACATTCATATTATCTTAATTAAACTGTTTAATCAATTTTTCTCAATCATACTCAAAGATTGATTGCTGAATGAATAGAGATAGGCATCCACATGATGATTAGGATAAAGATGGTTCAAAGCCTTCACATAGGCTGCCAATTGCTCATCATAAAGCAAATGGAGCTGGTGATCTGTCAGCTTTTGATCAGATTTAAAATCAATCAGAATAATTTTACTATCATCCATTGCCACATAGTCCATGTAACCATGCATCAGCTGATTCTCAATAAGCACTTGGAAAGGCATTTCATGATGAACCGTCATAGCAAAGGTGGAACGGAATATTTCATTGCCGTTTAATGCTATCAAATTTTTAATAATACCGCTTGGTATAGTTACATTTAAACGTTTTCCTGTCTCTTCAATCAGTTCAGCGGTCCAGTCAGCACTAGGCAGCAGTTCTGTCAGTTTATGGTAAAGATTACCGGTATCACTTGCCTTTGTCTTATGATCAAAATTAATAGGCTTAATATCAGCGCTGCCGCCAATTTCTGAAGGTGAATGAATGCTGAGCTTATAAGCTTGATGCTGATAGACAGGCAGCTCTTGGTTATTAAAACTAAGTCTAGGCTGTGTCTTATTTGACCACGGCGCGTTTACTGACTTTAAAGCAAACAGATCCTGAATTTGAGTTTCCTCTAATAAAGCCTGAAGAATCCAAGAGCTGGTTCCTTTTCTGGCATATATTTTAGAACGGGATAGACCTTCCATGTAGACATTGACATCCTTGACATAATCAACTATATGCATCTGATCCTTGGCTCTGGTTGTCGCTACATAAAGGATGCGCATTTCCTCTTCAAGCTCGCTGCGGTTTTTCTTATGGTCGATAGCGATACGATGGAAGGTAGGCCGCACGGTACGCTGTGGAAAAGTCATGGCTTTTATACCAATACCAAGTTCACGGTCAGCATTCACCAGTTCACGGCTCTCAATACTTGGCATTGTTGAGCTTGCCCAAAGGAAAACAACAGGAAATTCCAAGCCTTTCGACTGATGAATACTCATAAAGCGTACAACGTCATCTTCTTTGGAAACCGCATTTGCTTCGGCAGCTTCAAGATCTCTAATCTGTGCGATGGAATTCAGAAAACCAGCGATGCCGCTGCCATGCTCTTTTTCATAATTCGTGATTTTTTCAAATAGTAAATCAATATTGGTTTTATCGCGGATTGTGCAGGCACTTTGATAGAAATCATTCCAATTAAGACACGCGTTGATACATTCGCTGATACTGTCTGTATGATGCTGCCTGATTTCTTCAAACTTGATTAATGCGTCAGGCTTAAGCCGCTTCAGGGTATCATAAAAGTGTTCTTGATTTTGCCGGGACAGCTTCAAATTAGCTAACGCTTCACTCGACATATTGAAAAAAGGACTGGTCAGAATGGCTGTGAAGTTTAAGTCATCACGGGGATTGATAAAGCAAGTCAGGGCTGAAAGCAGAATCTGTATGCCATAGCTTTCATAGAAGCCATGCTTGCTGTTCATAGTACATGGCAGATTAATTTCATCAAATACTTTTTTCAACACATCCATTTTCGCGTTACCGCGCACTAAGACAACAAAATCTTTAAATTGATAACCTTCGCGTTCTTTAATTTCCAGTATCTGATTGGCGATATAGCTTGCTTTTAATTCATCTTTGTTAGTATCTGCTTCCATGCCTTCAGTAATATCCTTATAATTCAGCGCATGAAAACAGATGGGTTTTAATACCTTCTGCTGCCATGGGCCGCCAATCGAAGCTAAATCTTCATTGAGGAAAGGCAATGATTTGAAGCCGTCCACATTCATTAATTTCTCATATAACACATTATTAAAACGAACGATAGTCTCACTGGAACGATAATTCTTTTTAAATACAATCAGCTCATTCAGCTCATCATTCAACTCCTTGTATCCCTGCATAATGGCTGGTGATGCATAACGGAAGCCATAAATTGATTGCTTAACATCACCTACTCTGAACACATTATTGCCGCGGGTGATAGACAGCACAAGCTCATCCTGTACATCATTGCTGTCCTGAAATTCATCAACCATGATTTCCTTAAATTGAGTTCGGTAAAGTGAGGCAACATAGCCGTTATTCGCATGGAGAATCTTTAAAGCCATGTGTTCCATGTCAGAAAAGTCAATCGCTTCATGCGCTTCTTTGATTTTTTCATAGATTTCCATATAGGCTAGAACACAATTGACCAGCTTTTGAACAAGCGGCAGCATGGCTGCCACATCAGATACCATAATGGCTTCTGGATAAAAAGCAGCAAATAAATCTTCAATCTCTACACATTGTTTTCGCAGGGCAGTATAGTTTAGATTTTCCTTATCCGGTGTGGTTGGAATAGCAATCTTAGCCATGGCGATAACAGCTTCTCTTAAACCATCATAATCATATTCATCAAGGGCTTTTTTTACATTATCAATGCCTGCGAGCTTATTAAAAAAGACGGTACTTTTTTTCGCTTCATTAACATAATCAAATTCATAATAATGTTTAATTTCAGACAGTGCGTCAAGATAGGCGCTGATCTGTGTTTCAAGATAATCAAAAAAAGCTTCTTTGATCGATGACGGCAAATCATGGATTGAATGAATCTTATCATAAGCCTGCGCACATTGGATCAGCCAAGCCTGTGGATCAGGCTGTGCATCTGCCAAGGCAGCTATTTTTAAAATCAATGCCCGCAGTTCGCCGTCAGCTTCAGGGCGTGGTGAAAGCAGCAGGTTAAGCTTTAAGAAAGCATCATCGCACTGTCTTGTTTCCGCATCAAATAGCTGATCCAGCGCCTGCTGCTGATAAAGCCCCTGAGTAGCAGAATCAAGAATATTGCCCGCCCTTTTAGGTGAACAATTAATGATGTAATAATAGTTTTGAATGATTGATAAGCAGAAAGAGTGAATAGTTGAGATATGCGCCGTTGTTAATTGAGTTAACTGACTGTTTAGGTAGCGTTTTTCTTTTTCATCATTACATTCCGCAATCAGCCGAGTAATCTCAGAGGATAGACGTTTTTTCATTTCGGCAGCGGCAGCATTGGTAAATGTCATTGCTAAGATTTCATTTAACTGAACGCCGTCTTTTGTCACCAGTTCCACAAGACGCTGAATTAATACACCTGTCTTGCCGCTTCCCGCTGAGGCAGAAACCAATATATTCTTATTGCGTACATCAATTGCCCGCTGCTGATCAGGGTTCCATGACTTACTCATCATCTTCACCTCCATAGTTCTTCATTAGATTATCAGGAATATCCACAAGCATATCCGGCTTGCGCGTATTGCCGTTAAAACGGCAGATTGGCTTATATTTACAGAATAAGCATGCATCTTCGGCCGGCCTGCATTCAATTCTGCCGGATAAAATTTGTGTGGCTAATGAACGCATCATCTGATCAAGTAAATGTGTGAGAACACGCGGATCAATCACATCACTGGCGGTTATGCCGCTCTTTGCGGAATTTTTAATACCAGCTGTATAATTACCCTCATTATCCATTTCCTCAGCAAATTCACTAAAAATCCACCCCTGAAGACGATGAGCTTTCTTCTGTTCATTCAGCAAAGCTTCCGCATCGGTTTCGATAAACTCACCAGCACCTCGCCGTTTCAGTTTCCCATAAGGCAGCGAAAGATTTTCATTTTTAAATGAATAATAAAAGGCTCCCAGTGCTTCTTTATTTAAAGCTTCACGGCAATGCATCGCATAAGTAATCAGCTGCAGCTGCTGACCGGAGAACACTTTATCTTTAACTAAACGTTTCTTTGAACTCTTATAATCAACAATTCTAAAGAAGCGATCATTCTCATCAATGCGGTCAATATAGCCTTTTAATTTTAAGGTAATACCGCCGCCAACCGGATATTCATGATAGAATTCCTCTTCACACTTCATGGGTGTCAGTGAAGAATGTTCCTCCATTTTTGCCAGCTGACTGCAATTATTCATCAGGGAAAGCAATTCTTTTTCCGCAATCAGATTAAAATTAAGCTGTGGATAAATCTTGTTCAGCTCTGCACATTGCTCATTAATCAGGCTGCGCAGTTCTTGTTCACTAACGTTGGCATAATCTTTACCATATCGATGAACAAGTGTTTCTAATACATAATGTGAGAGGGTGCCGATTTTCTGATCATTAAAACTGGCATCGATAGGTTCCTGAATCCTCAATCCAAATTTTAAGAAATATGCATAGGGACAGCCTGTATAACGCTCCAACGATGATACAGAGCCATGAAGCTCGCGCTGTTCATTAAGATATAAAGCATGGGCTGTTTGTTCAGAGATTTGATGGCGGACGGTGCGTGTTTCTTCCTTTTGGATTAACGGATAGAGGATACTCTTACTCTGGCCTTTTTCGGCAGCGAAGTTTTCTATTTCCAAGGATGCTTCATGATTCTTCCCCTCAAAGTCATTCAAAGGATAAGAGAATATAAGCTTTGGTGCATAGTTCATCAGCACAAAGCGATTCTTAATAAAGTGTCCATAGCGTTCATCAAGCGTAGGATAGCCAGGAATTAAAGCGAGATAGTTTTCATCGAAAATTCCGCTCTCTGAACTAAAGCCAGGAAAGCTTTTTTGTGTACAGCCTAAAACAAAGCACGTTCCATCACAAAACAAAAGATCATCAGGATCAAGCACTAAAATACCGCCGATTGTATCTGCTTTTTTATTGCTGCCCATAGCTTCCAGCTCTTCAAGAACTAAACGGCAGTCAGATTCATCATGAATGGCTTCAAGGGCATCCGCAAATAAACGCTGAATCTTTTTATATGCCTTGATATCGGTTTTAGCTTGCTGATTCAAGATGGCATCAATATTAGTGAATAACTCACGATAAGATTGATATTTAGTCAAGGATTGCATCATCGGCATGATTTTTGCACGTTCCTCTTCTGCTTTTTGAATCAGTGCCGCTACCGTTTCCACATCCCGCTCCGACATTAGATTATATGTAAAAGCCTGATTCAAATCTGGGAAAGCATCATCCCATTGGCAGTTAAAAATCTGATAAGCCTGAATTAAAAAAGGTGTCTGGAAAGTTGAAAAACAATTTGTATTTAAACAGTTCAGACAGTTTTCCTGATTATCATCAAGGGCAAAACGCAGCATATTCGCACTCTTCAATGCGAGGTTATTAATACCTGATTCAGATAAAAAGGTATACGGCAGCTGATAACGCTCTAAAAGCTGACGCACCAGCGGGTGATAACTTTGATCAAGCAGACAAAGCTGTACTTGTGAGCAATCCATCTGATCAAGGATGATTTTTTGAATTGCAGATTCTATTTCCTGACGCTTATTGGCTGCATGATAAAAGGATACTTCTGCATCAAATTGTTCAAACGCATAGACTTCGGCACCCTTTTCAATCAGTTTGCGCAGACACAAATCTGTAAATGAATCACTTTGACGGTATACAAGAATCAATTTTTTAATTTCATCTTCGCTGATATTGTTTAAGATTTCTAAACGGCGTTCATTTTTTGAAGGATATTGAAGTGTCTTTAAGATATGTTTTAACTCCTTCTGCAGCTCATTATTTTCAGGCAGCATATCAAAGTCCAAACTAAAACCCCTAAATTTTTCCAAAAAAGTAAGACATTCCTTTTCAAAAGAAGGTGTAGTGCAAATATGTTTAAGCTGATTTAACTCCTCAGCAATCTGCTTCATCTGTTGGTGAATTAAAAGCTTAATCTCAATCTCTGAACGATCTTCATTAAAATCAAAACTCATCAGCCAACTGTTTAAGGAGAGCACCCTTACGCCTCTTATTTGTTTCTCCGCCAGCTGTTTATGAATGAGAACAGCAGCATTTTCAGGGCATAAAATTGTTCTGTTTTCGAGGCTTTTCGTGAATAAATTCATATAGTACCTTCCTTTCTTCCTATATTATAAAGCAAGATGACTTTTCATAAAAGGATTGACCTTTTTTATTGCAAAAAAAGCAAATTTTTGTCATAAAATTGATGTGTAATCATTTTATTTTATTCAATAAAATAGTACAATAAGAAAAAGAGGGATTAAACATGAAATATAGAACGCTAGGTAATATCAAAGACAGAGTGTCCTGTCTTGGCTTTGGTTCAATGCGTTTCCTTACTGATAAAGATGGAAATATCATTCAGGAAAAGGTAAACGAATTAATCAAAACTGCAATGGAATCCGGAATTACTTATTATGATACGGCATATGTATATCATGATGAGCATTCTGAAAAAGCACTTGCTGAAGGCTTGAAGCCTTACCCCAGAGAGAGTTATACATTAGCGGATAAGCTGCCGGTTCATTTGGTAAAAAGTGAAGATGAGCTTGATGGTTATCTTGATCGAATGCTTGAACGGCTGAATACTACTTATATTGACTTTTTTCTGCTTCATGCTATGAGCTTTGAGCGGTTTGAAAAGGTTAAGCTGTATCATATTGGTGAATGGCTGGATCGAAAGAAAGCGGAAGGTAAAATTCGTTATGCTGGCTTTTCCATCCATGAGAAAGATACATTGATTGATGAATTACTTTCTTACTATCCATTTGATTTTGCGCAGATTATGCTGAATTATATGGATGTCGTTCATGAGCCGGGTATGGTTGGTTATGAAAAGCTTACAAAAGCCAATGTACCGGTAATTATTATGGAGCCGCTGCGCGGAGGTTCATTAGCGAATATACCAGATTTTATCGCTGAACCTTTTAAGAAATTTGATGCAGCGAGGTCTTATGCTTCGTACAGTTTTCGCTGGCTGTTGAATTATCCAAATATTATGACGATTCTGTCGGGTATGAATGAAATGGATCAGCTTTTGGATAATATCAAAACCTTCAACGATGAAACCCCTGTGAGTAAAGAAGAGCTAGAAGCGGTAAATCAGGTAAGGGATGAGCTAATGACAAAACAGAAGGTACCTTGTACCGGCTGTCGTTATTGTATGCCTTGTCCGTTTGGCGTTGATATACCGGGCAGCTTCAAAGCTTGGAATGATCGTGCTAAGGCACGCTACACAGAAGAGCAAAAGGCTATCCAGTTACCAGCTGAAAGTCCAGTCAATTGTCAGGCTTGCGGGCGATGCGAAAGCTTATGTCCACAGCATATTCAGATTATTGATATGTTAAAGAAATGCAATAAAGAAATGACAAAGGAGTGAGAACGATGAGTGAAATACTGGAAGTTCTGGGAGCGTGTGCTGATCAGAGAACCGATAATGGCTGCTGTGAATTCAATGGCTATTTAGAGGATTATATCACAATTCTTGAGGAGCGTGAGGGCTGCGAAAAGCAGTTAGACCTGTTTAAGAAATTCATGGAAATCAATGAAAGCTACCGCATAATCGTTAATCTGCAGCTTACATGCAGCAAAGAAACGATTGCTAATCAGATCATACGCTACAAAGATGCATTCAAACTTCCGGAAGGTCAGTTAAAAGCACCTTATATTCTCTACACCAAAGTTAATGAAAAAGCTACTGGTATCCTTTGCTCGTTTGGCGGTAAGGATGAAACAATTTATGCCAAAGGGGCTTACCTTGTATTAAGTGAGCCTGGTAATCAATATGAAGCAATTCGTAATGACCTTGTGTCAGTTGCCTTCGATGATGAAGTGCTGACACATCAGATGGACTTGCTGAAACGCTTCGTTATGGGCAGTGATAAGGCCGGTTATATTCAACGCGGTCTGGATATGATTATATTTAAGAATCTTGATGAAATGGTTGAAACAGCAACAGCAATCGCACAGGAATTATGTACTGAGGGTGTTGAGGCTTTGAAAGAGGAAGCTGAACCGCGGCAGGCGATTTATAAGCTGATTGAACGCTGGTTCTATCTGAAAAAGTTTGTTTATGTGCAGACGATGATGGATAAAAGCAGATTAAACAGCTTATATGGCGGTAATCCTAAGAAACAACGCCAAGCTGCGAAACAAAATGCTGATGCCATTAAGTATGTGTCTTACAGCGAATGCTGGCAGCATACATCTAAATGAGTAATAGAAACCCAATCTTTTGTTGATTGGGTTTTGTCTAGTTATGATATGCTATGTTATAATTTTTATAAAATGTACACTTTTTCGTGCAAATTGTTAAAAAAAAGGGCTGAAATGGTAAAAAATGGAAATTTATTACTCGTTTTTAACGATAAAAGTCTTATAGACAAAAAGTAATAATTAATTATAATGGAGTAGAAAAGGAGGAATTATTTATGAAAAAAATGTTATTTACTTTATTACTGGCTGGGGTTACTAGCATGTCATTGTGCTTCCCTGGACATTGCACACATGTACACAACGAGGATTGCGGACCTGATGGTGTGAACTGCACGCATGAATGTGTTACTGTACAACCACTTGAAGACGAACATTTACCCTACTAAACACAAATGATCAGAACAATTGGGTGGATATATGAATGAGCTAGGGAATAAAATTAAGTTGTGGAGAAATTATAGAAATCTAACTTTAGAACAGCTTAATGCTTTAACTGGTATACATTATGCGAGATTAAGCAAATTTGAAAGAGGAGTTGAAATTCCTAATCAGCAAATGCTGGAAAGAATTGAGATAGCACTCGATGTAAAATTTGATGATTTGGTACTAATTGATCAAGAAATAGAAAATCTGATTATAGAATTCATTGATAGTATATTTTATTTGAAAGCAAATTTTGATCATTTTGAAGATGTAATTAATAAGAATAGGGAAATTTATATGATTAATCAAAATTATTATAAAGTGGTTTTGATTGAATATATTAGTGATATTCTTACAAACAGATTAGATCATACAGACAAAATGGAAAAAATATTAGATAGTGCAGTAGAGCAGAATACTCTCTATGAGCAATTGTATTTAGAATATAGGGCTTTAAAGATGCATACATTAAAAAATTATAGTGATGCCTTCAATTATATTGAACGAGCACTTTGTATTTCTAATAACATTAAAAATACTGCTATGATTAATTATCATCTTAGCTTATTACACCATGACTGTGGTCATTATGAAAAAGCAAGAAAGTATCTAATACAAGCTAAACAAATGTTCGTTGAATTCAGTTCATATAAAAGAGCAGTTCACTGTGACTTTCAAATGGCTAATATTTATACTAGAATGGGTTGCTATAGCATGGCTTTGGAATTACAAAAAGCTAGTTTAGAAACTTTTCAATATATGCAAAGCAGTGAAAGTGTCATTGCTCTTACTCTTAGGAATACCGCATGGGTTCATATATTGATGAAGAACTATAATGAAGCGCTAATTTGTTTGGATAAAGCAGAACTATTAGAACCAAAAAATTGTAATTTAATTTTATATAAAATTTGGTGTAACTATAAATTAGAGAATTATAGTAATGCACATAAAATTATTGACGAAAATAATCAATTGTATGATGTAAGTGATTATAAAGATAGATTTAAACTATTTGTATTACTTCTTGATCAGGGAATTGACAAACCTACTAAAAAGATTATTAACCAAGCTAAAAAGGTTTATGAAGACTTGGCTAGTCGGCAGAGGTATGGCAATATGTACTTCTATCTCGATATTCTTATTGATTTACTGGATAGAGCCAATGATAAGGATGAATTAATCCATTACTTAAAAATTAAAGGGCATTTGGGGAAATGAACTATTAATTACCGTTAAGAAATAGCAACTATTAGCTGCTATTTTTATTTTTGTAAATAATGGTTAATTTGAGGAGTAAAATGTTTACTAATGTTGTTATTAAGGCATGATTTGTTCTATAAATATTTATATCTCGAATATTATATTAAAAATATATAATGAAAATTTGATTAAAATCGATAATTTTTGTGCATTTATAATCGGAATTATCGTTAATTTTATAAATATGCTTTTGATAATGGTTTTTGCGTTGATAATTAAGGATAAAACTTTTAATTTATTGTTTTAATTTGTATTTTCACATTTGGGTTTGAACAGAAGATGTAAATAGTGTACTATAAAATTAAGATATAGTTATTTATATACTTAGAATTATGCATTAATCAAAAATTGTCAAACAATTTTGAGTAAGGGGGAAATGCATTATGCTTAAAAAAGCAATTTGCTGCTTAGTATTATTAATTTGTTTTGCTTTTATTGGTTTAAAGATATTTGAAAAGTTGAGTCCAAATTCTCAAGATAATGATCAACAAATTATTTCAGATGAAAATAAAGTTGATGATCAAACAGATAGTGAAGCTCACGCTGAAAATTTGAATAATTATCCTCAAGAAATAAATGATGTTAATAATTATTTCGGGATTGTGGAGACAACACAAAAGCAAATTTTAGATTTTGAAACGTTGGATAGTGAAGCCTTATTGAATGATTTTGTAACTTTAGAGTGGCCAGCCGATGTTTATTTCTCGCCGCTTTATCTAAGTGATAACGGTGTTGTCTATGGTGAAGCTGATAGATCCGAGAACAGGAGTGCATTATTTTTAGCTTCTTATAACTGTAATACTGGTGAATTTAAAGAACTGAAAAATATGGATGGAGATTCAATATATGCTTCATTCAAAATCCTTATAGCTTATGAGAATAATTTAATATTTGAAGAATATAATCAAGCCAATGGTATAGCAAATTATTATATGTATGATTTAGATACAGACATGTATAAAGTAATTAAACAGAGTGAAAATGTCCCTCCGCATTATAATATTGCAGATATGGATAAAGATGGATTCATGTTTAATTGGTATGATGATTTATCAACCGAAGACAACAAATACATTATTACATATTACTCATTCGCAACAAATGAATTTGAAGTGGTTGAAGAAGAAAACAGCGGACACCCTGTTTATCATAAAAATAAATGGTATTATTTACGGGAAGATAAAGAAAATATGATTACTCAACTAATTCAATATGATATGAGAACTAAAACTAAAACAATAATCTATGAAACTACTGGATTAGAGAATTGTATGATGGGCTTGTATGGAGATGAGAATAACTTAATTCTTATGATGAATAACAATTTGCTGACAAAAGTTTACAAGGTAGATGTCGAAAAGGATAAAATCTTTTATTATTTTGAAAGTGAACGGATTGAAGCAGTCAATATCAAAAATGGTATGATGACTTGGTCTGGAACAAAAACTATTGAAAACAGAAGTCGTCCTCAAAATTATTTGCTGGATCTGAACACAGATATTCATTATTTGTACGCAGACAGCGACTTATTGTTATCCAATAACGGAATTGCTTGGATAGATTTGAAAAAGCCGGATAATGAGATTGCGAAAGGGCAGCTTTCAATCAATGAAAATTCACAGCTTGCTTATCAAAAGATGAATTAGAATTAATATATAATATAAGGGGGAAATATCATGAAATCAATCATTAAAACTATACTTTCCTTATTCCTAACTGTTTCTTTATGTGGAAATACAAAAGTCATGGCAAGTTATAAAATTGATAATTTTACAAGCAATTATAATTTTTACCTGAATATCAATGACGGAAAGGGTTTGCATACAATTATTAGAAGTAATGGTAAAGGTGATTTAACTTTTGAATTGTTTAAAAATTCAAGCCTAATTAAAAGTGAAACTAGGAAAATCTATGAAAAACGTCTTAATCACCCATTTGAGGATTCATATAAAGAATATTATGAATCTGATGATGGCTGGAGTATTTTGGATCGTGAGGAAGAGGATTTTGTTGCGTTAACTTGTCCTGCTAAATTAACTAAGGAGGAGGAAGTTACTGTAAGTTATTTTGAAATACAAAAAGGCATAAATGATTTGTATGTTGATCAATTCAAACTAAGATTGGCTGATTATGCTAGATTAGAAAATGATTTGGATTCAGCTATCAATGCCATGATTGCTGCTGTTAAATTTACAGGAACCTTTTATATAGCCTATCCGTGGTTAGTTCATGAAGTATTGATGCTCATGATTGATGAGATAAATAATAATTATGAATTAACTAAGATGGATGAATTATATAATGAAATGGCATTTTTCTATGCAGAACTTCTTAGGGATAGTAATGAATAAGCTTTGTGTGTTGTTATATGGTTAATCAGTTTCTAACTTGTGCCATGTACCTTACATCACGCACGATGATGTGAGAGGATGATAATGAACTTATTATTTATATCCAAGCCGATTGGCAGAAGTATAACTTAATGAAAAGCTAAATTTATTGACTTTGATACTACATTTAATTATAATATGTAGTATAATGGTAAGGTGATGGCATGAAAAAGAATGAAATTATGACGGAATATTCAAATAATAACAATGGAATTATTAATATAAAAGATATTATTGATCAAGGTATTTCTAAACAATATTGTTTAGATTTTTTGAAAAAAAATAATTATGAAAGAATTGCCAGAGGATTGTATATTTCTTCAGATTTATTGGTAGATGATTTTTATGTCATATCATATAAATATTCTAAAGCTATTTTTTCTCATGAAACAGCTTGTTATTTGTTGGATATGTCAGATAGAGAACCAATATATTACTCAGTTACGCTTCCATATGGATATAAGGTTGATCATTTAACAAAACAAGGAATTAAAGTATATACTTCTATCAAAAATAGATATTCAGTTGGGATTATAGAAGTAACTACTCCTAATGGGTATATTGTTCGCTGCTATGATCCAGAAAGGACAATTTGTGATATTTTTAAAACAGAAATTGATCCTCAAGATAAACAAGTAGCAGTTAAAGAATATTTGAAAAAATATAGAAATATTTCTAAGCTTATGCAATACGCAGAGATTTTTAAAGTTGATAACAAAATTAAGGCGTATCTGGAGGGATTATTATGATAGAGACAGCAGTTCAATTAAAAGCATTAATTAGGAATAGATCGAACGGTAATAGCAATAAAGCAAATATATTGATTACCCAAGTGAGGTATGTATTATTGATAATGATAATATATTCGATATTTTGAACATAATTCTTCCAGTTTGGATTATCAGACATTGCTTCGAAATGGTAATTCAATCACTATGCTGATCCCCAATATGGATTGTATATATAGGCATCTTGATGAACCATAGTGATACCACGAATGACCTAAGCAATACATTTGGTGACAGTTGGTGCATATGATAATATTTCTCACATGAACATAATATAAATAAGAAAAAAGTCATCACCATGAGCGGCGATGACTTTTAATATATTCTTTAATTACTTAGAAGCAGTAGCTGCCATAACGATGGCATTTACATATCCCGGAGCATCAACTAAAGTTGTGCTTGAAATTGTATCAAGAACTTCTTCACTTGATTTACCGCCTAATTCCTTCAACTCAGCAATTGTCTTGCCTGCTACATAATCTTGTACCATATTGAAGTTTTCGTCGATAGCGATAGTAGCACCGCTCTTAGCCATATTAGCACTGTACATTTCAGCATTTACACGTTTAGAACCTAATACTTTTGTAGGATCAGTTAAGTTATCTTTCAAAGTTTCACTGTTAGGAACACCAGTTGCTTCTGCACCGTCAAGATATTGGAAATCATCGATGTAAGCAAGGACAACTTTATCACCATCAGTTACAGCTGTAGCAAGTGTGAAGCACTTTGTGCCGTGAGCAGCAGCTTCTACTTGTCCGATTTTCAGAGCAGCAACATCACCTTCGTAAGTAACCTTAGGATTGCCCTGAGCAGCTTTAGCAGCTTCTACGATTGCATTCAAGTAGCCTGGCATATCAACCAAAGTAGCACCTGAAATTGTATCGATTAATTCATCACTTGTTTTACCAGCTAATTCTTCAACTTCAGCAATTGTTTTGCCAGCTACATAGTCTTGAATTGTATTGTAATTGACATCAATTGCTACTGTTGATCCGCTCTTAGCCATGTTTGCACTGTACATTTCAGCATTAACACGTTTAGAACCTAGCACCAAACCCTCATTCCAGTAATCAGCTAAGGTTTCACTGTTTGGAATACCAGTAGCATCTGCCGCTGACAAATACTGATAATCATCAATGTAGGCGAGCAGAATCTTGTCTCCTTCAACAACAACAGTCGCTGTTGTGAAGCATTTAGTGCCATGAGCAGCAGCTTCAACTTGTCCGATCTGAAGCTCGGCTTTAGCGGCTGGCTCAACCACCTTATTATCGTCCACAGGCTTTTCAGGTTCAGTTGGTTTTGTTGAACAGCCTGCTACGGTTACCGCACATAAAAGCGCAGTAAATAATCCTATAATTTTCTTTGGCATAAATTAATGTACCTCCTAATTAAGATTATAGACTGATTATATGTAGAATTCCACACGTTTGCTCATTAATTATCATATATGGATAAATACTGTTTATATTTAGAACAATGTGGTGAAACTTTAGAAAATATTTTAAAAAAAACTGATGTTTTTATCATCAGTAATTAGTTAAATTAATCAATAATACCAGCCATACGCATCAACTCTTTAGCGTTGGTTGTTTTACACTGACCGTCCTTGATCTGATAGTCAAAATGAATTTCATTATTCTCGTAGGTTTCTGAGAAATGATAATTTGTTAAGGTTGGCAGTGCTGTGCATAATTCAAAGTCGTGGGTGGTCACGATTGTGATCAGCCATGGCTGATTCAGACGCTGAATCGCTTCCTTAGCACCAACAATACGGTCAGCGCTGTTGGTACCTTTAAATATCTCATCAATCAAAATTAAATTAAAGTTTTGTGTTTTACTGGCTTCCATAATATCTTTAATACGCAGGATTTCTGCATAGAATGTGGATATACCTTCTGATAATTCATCATGCAGACGCATTGATGAGATTACATGCATGGGTGTACAGCTGAAGCTTTTGGCACATACTTCACAGCCCATCAAGGCTAATACGGTATTAATGCCTACGCAGCGCATAAAGGTGGACTTACCGGACATATTGCTGCCGGTGATAATATTGCTGCCTTTAAGATTAAAATCATTAGCTACTACCTTATCCGGATCAATCAGCGGATGGGCACATGCCTGCGCGTCAATGCTTGGAAGCTCTTCGTTATGTACTAACGGTGTGCATGTATCGCGCACTGCAGCTAGAATTGAACAAGATACTAAAGCTTCCATTTCACCGGCTGTTTCAAGCCATTGCTCCAGCTTATCTCCATATTTATTTTTCCAGCGTTCCAAAATATACAGGCACTGCAGATCAATCATAAACAAACCGTTAAAAGCAAGGTAGAGGATAGGGTTATTACGCAATGAAAATAATGATAGGATAATGTCTAAACGCTGACAGGCAGAGCTTGCGGAACCATTGCTATTTAAAATTTGCTGAATCCCTTTCAGGCGCTCGCTTTTAAACTCTGCGGCTTCTATGCATTTGAATAATTCCATAGATGCCGATATCTGATCCTTTAATTGACCATAACCATCAATTTTTTCACCGCTGCGTAAAGAGATGCCGATGGATAAGAATAATTGAATAAAGAAGGCAAGGGCAAATACAATGCCGGGCAGTTTATCAAATGCCGCCAGTAAACCAATTAAAAGTAATAATAACGGCATCAGACATAAAAATGGTAAATACTTATAGGAAGTATATTGTTTAAAACTATTTAATCGATCTTTAGTGGCCTGACAGTCAGTTCCGTTTTGGATCTTTTGATTAATTAATAATTTTTGAAATTGTATGGAAAATTCATGATTGCTTAATTCAGAAACCGCAGCCTGCTGTCCAGCTAGTTGATACAGCGGTAATTTTCCGCATAGTATGTCATAAAATGCCTGTTTGCCAAAGCATGTACGGGCAATCGATATCAATTGATAAAGGGAAGCTTTGCCTATTAAATCAAGATCCAGCAAGGTAGCATCCGCATCTTTAATAAATTCATCACCCTTTTCAGGGAAATTTCGCCAGCCGCCGTGTATACGGTCTAAATATTGCCGGCATACAAGAATTTCATGCTCACAGTCTTTTATTTTAGCTTTAATCTTGCCATGTCCCATCACTGCGAAGATAAAAGCAATCAAAGCGGCTAATGCCAGCCAGCCGCCTATGCTTTGCCCCATATTACCAGCCATCACGATACCGGCAAGTATCACAATGAAAAAACTAAAACGCAGGATCGAGTAAAACCCTGACTTTTTCTTCAAGGTTACCAAGTAATTTTCCAATCGTTTTATTCGATATAACCACTTAGATTCATCAATCATAAAATCTTCCTTTCCGCAAAAAGCGATATGTTGTCATATCGCTTACTTTGTTTCATCTAAATATTGTTTCATTCTGGCTGCTAAACCTTTACATTTATCAATGCTCAGACTGCACACCGCAACGCGGATACCGTGATTTACCTTTACGGTAAATATGTTATTTGCCAGCAGCAGCTCATGATAACGGTCACGGCGGTCATTATCCTCAATCTGTATTGTTACAAAGAAACCTTCCTTATATGGATAACATGGCAGAGAGCATGCTTCAGCTTCAGTTTTAAAGATTTCACTGCGCTGTTTAAGATAATCAATATAAACAGCTTTTTCATTCATGAAATCATCATAATGCTCAGTTGTAACCTGATAGAAGTTATCCATTGCCGCGTTAGGAATATTACTCCAGATAGCACGGGCTGATTTTTCAAAAACTATTTCTGCCTGACGTACACTCTCAGCACTTTGTGCCAACAGAATAGCCGCACCGCAGCGCAGACCATAAGAAGTCATCGTTTTAGAACAGCTGAATGCCACTACTACCATGACTTGTTCTGAAATGTTATTAAAAGCTTCCATATACTTTCTTGAATTCTCTAAATCATAGGCATAATCAATATAGGCAATATCATTCAGGATTACACAAGGTACCTGTTTGCTGCATTCATTCATAAAGGCAATAACTTCATCCCATTCACCGCGTGTCATTGTATAACCGGTAGGATTGTGACATGGATCATTGATTACGACACAAATGCGGTTTTGATCATTAATCACACTCAATACAGTTTCCTTGAAAGACGTAAGATTAAATTTATCACCATCAAACATTTTATACTTTTTGGCCTTCAGCTGTTTGTCAGTTGCCATTAAAGCGTAGGAACCCCAAGCAATATCCGGCAGAATTACTGTTTCTCCCGGTTCTAAGATATCGGAGAATGTCATGGATACCGCACCTGTACCGCCAGGTGTGGCAATGACACTGTGCGCCAGCTTTACATCAGCCGCGCCGATTGTCCATTCCGCTACTCGCTGACGAAAAGTAGGATTTCCCGTAAAACTGGAAGCATACGCGGCTTTAACTTCTTTTTTGATTTTATCATAATTATCAAAAACACTCTTAAAGGCTACCAGACTGCCAGCTTCATCGTAAAGTGATCCAATTGTCGCGTCAACGACCTGATCAGCGCCAAATTTAGCTTTTGCTTCCTTGGCTTTAGATACTACGGCAAATACGGTATCCTCAATCGGTGTCAGATTAGCACTGTTTTTTGTGAAATTCATACTGAACCCTCGCTTTCTTAATGGTTATATACACCAATTACTTTAAAATTAGAACTGCTGTTTCGGCATTCTTCAAGCATACTCTGCATCTTCTCATCTCGATAATGACCTTCAATTTCCATATAGAAATAATACTGCCAAGAAGCATCCTTTAAGGATCTTGATTTGATGTTTTCCATGTTGAAGCCATATTTTGCTACAATCTGCATGATTTTAGCTAACTGTCCGGATTCATGATGCACGGTAAATACAATTGAGAGATGATTGCCATCTTCCGGCAGTTCATTGCCGACAACGACAAATCGGGTTGTATTATCCTTGCTGGTGTTAATATTCTCCGCAAGGACTTCAAGGCCATATAATTCAGCTGTTTCAATAGAAGCTATCGCGGCTTTGCTTTTATCCTGACTCTCGCTGACAAATTTTGCCGCCAGCGCGGTATTCGCATAAGGTATTAGTTCATAATCAAAGTTCTTAAGAAAATCCTGACATTGGTTAATTGCCTGATCCTTGGAATATACCTGCTTAATATCACAGAGTGTCGCACCTTTTAAACCAAGCAGATTCTGATTGATTTTTAAATCATAAATGGATTGTATCACAACATCATACTTAAATAATAAATCTAATATTTCGCCGACTTCACCTGTATAGCTGTTTTCAAAAGGTAATACAGCTTTTGCTATCTCATGATTCAGCACACCTTTAACGGCCCCTTCAAAAGCAGCGTAGTTTTTCATTTTGCCATGCGGGAACAAACGCTGCGTCGCAATATGGGAGAATGCGCCAAGCACACCTTGATAGCCATATGTATCACAATTGACAATTGATTCCTGATAGCTTTTTGATATATCCATTACCGCCTGAATATATTCACGGTAATAGGGTTTCAGTTTTTCGTTCTGCATTTTAATACTATTTTTTTCAATCACCTCAGCCTCACGGTCAGGATCGAATATTTTCATATTATTCTTTAATTTATATTCAGCAACTTCTTCGACAGCTTTCATGCGCTGTTCAAACAGCTCACGCATCTGAACATCAATCGCATTGATTTTTTCTCTTGCCTTATCTAGTTGATTCAAGCGGGCACCCTCTTTCACTATCATCTATTTTATAACAAAATTGTTCCTTTGGATAGACGGAAAAACGTTTTCAGAAAAGAAATGTAAGCATTCAGGGAGATTGAAAGCAGTTTATCTGATACAAATTCATTTACTAAAAGCATTTTATTCATCGAATGGGGACAAAGCATTAATAGCCTTATGATTATTCAGAATATAGTGTTTTAACTGATCGAGGGTTGTGTTATGATACAGATAGCTTCTAGACTAAACAAATACATAAAGGATGTCATGGTTGAGAAGCAAGCAGGTTTAGTTAATTAATTTTAGATAAGATTGAATTTATTGCATATATAAAGGTAGAATATGTTACTGGCAATGATTTTAATTATAGATATGAAGAAGTGATTTCACTTGAAAGGAAAGAACATTATGAGTATTGGATTTTCATTTGAAACAAGTGTACATGATAAAAAGCAGGTCAAACAGATACTTTCTGAATTATGTAAGGAAAGAGAGCTTGGTTATGACGAAGATGAAAATAATTCCGGCATCCATTTCTGTCCGTTAGGTAATCTTTATGTGGAATTTATACAGGATGGAGATGAGTGGATATTTAAGGGTGATTGTCAGACGAATCTGGTAGGCGCCGGTTTTCATAAATACGCGATTGAGTTTATTGATGCATTTCAGGAACGTTTAGGGAAACACATGCTGATTGAGGATGATACAGAATATGAAGGACGCCGTGATTTTGAACGAATGCGCAAGGAACATTTTTATTCATGGCTTCAGAATATCATCGAGATCTGTCATGATTATGCGGGTGGTGATTATTCCAACCTCAGTATTTGCTGGGATATGAATCAGTATCAGCCAGCAGGCTGTGAGGGCTGTGTGCTGTCACCTTTTGGCCGCTTTAATATTAAAGAGCTTGTTTCAAGAGTTGCTCAAGAGGGCATTGGTTCTTTTGCGCAAGAATTCTTTATTTGGAATAATGAGGAGCAGGACGCGTATTTCTATCGTAACTGCGCGATGCATTTAATGTGGGAGAAATGTTATTACATGCCAAGTTCCCGCAGTGACGAGGATGCGATATTGAATACTTCAATTTTAGATTATCTTGAGCGGGCGATGACAATGAGCCATGAGATTCCGATTCCAATTAAGGATTATGAATATCTTTGCCGTTTAGATGAGCGGACACCGATGGATACCTCAAAACAGACTGTTTATTATTCGGAAACACCGATTGGTTACCGCAAGGGGTGGGTAACGATTCATTTTGGAAAGATTGATATTGATATGCCTGGTAATTTCCGCTATGAACGTGAAGCGGATGGTAATAATTTATGGTATGACGGAGCTTATCCTGACTGGAAGAATATGCGGGTGAGCGGTTATCTTATGAATGAGGGTGACGCTGATTTTGTCGGCCCGGTATTTGGTGAAGGCAGTGAGCCTTATACTGAAATTATCTGCGGTGAGGGAAGATGCCGTTATGTTATTCATGAAGCTGAAGAAGATGGCGAAAAATACTTTATGGGGATTGGTCAGATAATTTGTCAGAATGGTTTATATTTAATGACCTTATGTTTTAATAATGAAGAAGATAAGCCATGGGCAGAAGAGGTCTTTAGCCGTATCAAGGGAAAAAAGCAGGAAAAAGTTGAGGAAATGACTTATCCTGAAGAAAAAAAGCCTGAAATATTAAATTAAAGCTTTCTTTTTCAGTAATATAGGACTTCAATTCGTAAAGTGATACCTTGCCCCTGTGTTCCATCATTATAGACAGTGTCCATTTGAACAATCCCAGCTGTTTCATTTTCCTCGATATATATCTTATAATCTTGGAAGAGTCTTCCCTTGAGAAACTTTCGATTTTCACGTTTTTTGAATACTGCTTTTTTCTTAGAATGATAGGAAGGTTATTAAACTTATCGACAAGCATAAGTTACTTTATAAAAAAGAATAAAATGGCTATAATATGTATAGGATAGGAATAGGTATTTGAAGTAGAGAATGTGCTGCTACGCACCGTAAGGTCAAAAGAAATGTGGAATTGGCACTTCCACCAAATACCTTATTCATCTAAACACCGTTCAATTAGGCGGTGTTTTTCTTTACCTTGAAGGAAGGTGATGAGGTGTGTGACCATGCCTATATAAAAACGGTTGATAAGACCTATTATGACCATGAATTAAAATGCAGGATTATCATTGAGGAGAGTACCTGCTTTTTTTGTGGCCGAAAAGAAAGTAGATTAACTATTAGAAGTAAAGTGCTCGGGTGCGACTCCAATACCGACAGGTAGAAAGTAGTGACATTGAAATACAGGAAGGAACAGCGCCGCGAGAAAGGCAGCTGGGTGTCATTGATAAAATGTGGGGTAAATACTAAAATGAATATAACAGATATTATAGAAGAAGCACATCAAGCTTCGTTAATATATAATAATTTAATTGGAAAAACATATTTATATGTTTATAACAATAATCAGTATATAGAAATTATTTTTGAAAAAGATGAATTTAAACATTTAACAGGAATTAGTACAAAATTAAATCCTAAAGATTTTTTAAATTCACTCCCAATAAACCAAAAGATTTATGTAGATTAGGGCTTATCTGTCACAGCCCCATTTATTTTGAACTTAAAGAGAATATATCTCATTAAGTTACTTTACGAATTGAAGTAATATTGGATTGAATGTTTGTGTTCATAGTCTGGTTTGTGATAAAATAATAAATGGTGAAAAATATGAGTGCTATAAAATTTGAAATAACCCATGTATGTAAACAGTCAGGTGCCCGCTGCGGTATCCTGCATACTCCGCATGGTGATGTAGAAACACCGATGTTCATGCCGGTAGGAACATTGGCAACAGTAAAATATGTATCTCCGGAAGAATTAAAGGCAATTGGTGCCGGTGTGATTTTGTCTAATACATATCACCTATGGCTGCGTCCTGGTGAGGATATTGTGGCGGAAGCCGGCGGTGTTCAGAAATTTATGAATTATAACGGGCCGATGCTTACTGACAGCGGTGGTTTTCAGGTGTTCTCGCTTGCGGATTCAAGAAAGATACACGAAGAAGGGGTAACTTTTAAGAGTCATCTGGATGGTTCAACTTTGTTTTTAAGTCCTGAAAAATCAATTCAGATTCAAAATAAAATCGGTGCTGATTTCATCATGAGTTTTGATGAATGCGCGCCATATCCATCAACTTATGATTATATGAAGAACAGCGTTGAACGTACACTGCGTTGGGCAAAACGCGGTAAAGAGGCGCATCAGCGTCCTGAGGAACAGGCATTGTTTGGAATTGTGCAGGGCGGTGAATTTGAAGATCTGCGTAAATTATGCGCTGAAACATTGGCGGAGATGGATTTCCCCGGTTATTCAATCGGCGGTACGTCGGTTGGCGAATCAAAGGAAACGATGTATAAGATGATTGATTACAGTGTTAAATATCTGCCTTGGGAGAAACCGCGTTATTTGATGGGCGTTGGTTCTGTCGACGCGATTTTAGAGGGTATTGCCCGCAACGTTGATATGTTTGACTGTGTGCTGCCGACGCGTATCGCCCGTCATGGTACATTAATGACTTCACAGGGCCGAGTGAATATCAAACGGAAAGAATATGAGCGTGATTTTACACCGCTTGATCCGGAATGCGACTGCCCGACATGCCGCAATTATACGAAGGCTTATCTTCGCCATTTGAATAAATGCAATGAAGGCTTAGGCGCGCGGCTGATGTCAATTCATAATCTGCGTTTCCTGCTTAAATTGAGTGAAGATGCCCGCAAAGCGATCAAAGAAGACCGCTTCGGTGATTTTAAAGATGAAATGTTTAAAAAATATGGTTTAAACAGTGTAGATTCGAGGGGATTCTAATATGAAAACAAGTGAATTTGATTTTGATCTGCCTGAGGAACTGATTGCTCAGACGCCTTTAAAGGAACGGAGCGAATCGCGTCTTTTAGTTCTGCATCGTTCAACCGGTGAGATTGAACATCGTCATTTCTATGATTTATGTGACTATCTGAAACCCGGAGATGTCTTGGTGCGCAATAATACCCGTGTTATTCCCGCTCGTTTATTTGGGACTAAAGAAGAGACAAATGCTCATGTTGAACTATTGCTTTTGAAGCAGGAAGGCGATGTTTGGGAGTGCTTGGTCGGCAATGCCCGTGTTGTGAAAATGGGTACGGTGATCAGCTTTGGCGAGGGTGAGTTAAAGGCAGAATGTATTGGTATCGGTGAAAAAGGTCTGCGTACCTTTAAAATGATTTATGAGGGAATCTTCTATGAGATTCTTGACCATCTCGGTAATGTACCGCTGCCACCTTATATCAAGGAGAAGCTTGAAGATCCTGAACGTTATCAGACCGTTTATGCCAAGGTTAAAGGCTCCGCTGCGGCGCCGACGGCTGGGCTGCATTTCACTGACGCGCTGTTTGCGAAAATTAAAGCGATGGGTGTTGAGGTTGAAGATGTTACACTGCATGTTGGGCTTGGTACTTTCCGGCCAATGGATACGGAAGATGTGCTGGAGCATCACATGCATTCAGAATTTTATATGATGGATGCGGATACTGCACAGCGTTTAAATCAAGCGAAGTCAGAGGGCAGAAGAATCATCGCAATCGGTACGACAAGCTGCCGTACACTTGAGGCTATCATGCAGAAATATGGACAATTTCAGGCATGTGCTGAAGAGACTGATATTTTCATTTATCCCGGTTATGAGTTCAAAGCCATCGACGCGCTGATTACTAATTTCCATTTGCCAAAGTCCACACTGGTTATGCTGGTAAGTGCGCTGGCAAGCAAAGAATTAATTATGAAAGCATACCAAGAAGCCATTGATGAGAAATATCGTTTCTTCTCCTTTGGTGACAGTATGTTTATTGAATAATGAAAATTAATTATTATCAGCAGAGCGTTGATGAACTTGAAGCTATAAAGCGGGATAACTTGCATCCAAAACTGCTGCTGCACGCATGCTGTGCGCCATGCAGTGCCTTCCCGCTTGAGTTCTTATGTCCTTATTTTGATATCACTATTTATTATAATAATTCCAATATTTATCCGGAAAATGAATATGCGCGCCGTCTGCAGGAACTACGCCAGTATTTGAATACTTGGCGGGAAAAGACCGGTTATGAGGTAAAGCTGATTGTACCGCCTTATATGGGTGAGGCTTATACTGAAAAGATTGCTGTTTTGAAGGATGAACCGGAGGGCGGCAGCCGCTGTGTTATGTGTTATACGTTAAGAATGAATGAAGCTTATGCTTATGCAAGTGAGTATGCGTTTGACTATTTCACAACCGTAATGACGATATCACGGCAGAAAAACAGTCAGATATTGAATGATGTAGGCCGTAAGCTGTCAGTAAAATATCCTAATGTGAAGTATTTTTATTCAGATTTTAAAAAGAAGCGCGGGATTGACCGCGGACTGGAGCTGTCAAGAGAGAATAATCTGTATCGGCAGGATTACTGCGGATGTAAGTTCTCTTATGAGAAAAGACACGGGAATGATTAAATAAGGCTTTTTAGACAAGTATTGTTAAATTTTATTTTTTGTAAGCGTTGACAAGCAATAATAAACGTGCTAATCTTTATTCATAAAGATGGATTGTTACTGGTAATGCAGGCTATACCACATAAGAAACTTTTTAGGTTTTTTATGTTGTGGTGTAGCTTTTTTTTGTAGCAGGGAGGAACCTATGAAAGTAAATAAGGTCATTAACAACAATCTGGTGCGTTCTTTTGACGAAAAGGGCAATGAAGTACTTATTATGGGATGTGGACTGGGTTATAAGAAAAAAGCAGACGATGAGATCGATATGTCGATGGTCGAAAAGATATATCGTATCACAGATGAAAACACAGCTCAGAAGCTGAGTGATCTGCTGCTTGAAATACCTCAGGAACATGTTCGTATCGCTAATCTCATTATTGATTATGCCAAACAGACATTAGATAAGGAGTTAAGTGATAACATCTATATTTCAATTACTGACCATATCAGTTTTGCGCTAGAAAGAATGGAAAAAGGCATGCCGCTTAAAAACGCACTCTTATGGGAAATAAAGAAATATTACCACAGTGAGTACAGCATCGGACTTGAGTCATTGGCCATTATTAAGCGTGAGTTAGGTGTTGAACTGCCTGAAGATGAAGCCGGTTATATTGCAATCCATCTTGTAGAAGCCAGTGTGAATGTGGAGGATTCAAGCTATGTAAGTGAAACTGTTACAATGATTCAAGCAATTCTTTCAATCATTAAGTTCCACTTTCAGATTAATCTTGATGAGAATTCTTTGGCTTTTGATCGGTTTATGGTTCACCTAAAATTCTTTATTGAAAGAGTTTTAAAGAATCAGGCATTTGCGGAAGATGAAAAACTATATGAAACTTTAAAGGATCACTTTAATGAAGAGTTCAAATGCTGCGGGAAGATTAAACGTTATTTCCTCCAGCAGAAAGGAATTAATATTCCAGATACTGAATTACTTTATTTAGCGATTCACATAAAACGTATATTAAACAACAAATAAAAGGAGAATTAAAATGGATTATGATAAAATAGCCAGCATTATACTGAAGCATGTTGGCGGTGAAAAAAATATATCCCATGTGGGTCATTGTGCTACCCGTCTGCGTTTTAATCTTATTGATGAAGCAACAGCAGATACTGAAGCACTGAAAAATACTGAAGGGGTTGTCGGTGTTGTATCAAAAGGAGGACAATATCAGGTTATTATTGGTTCAGATGTCCCACAGGTGTATCAGCATTTAATCAAAATGATTGATCTGAATGAAATGGATAAGAAACCAGAAAAGAAAAATGGTAATAAAATTAATAATATTATCGATACGATAGCTGGCATTTTTACACCTATCCTGCCACCGCTGACGGCTGCCGGTATGCTTAAGGCTGTGCTGGCATTATTAGTTGCATTTAAGTGGGTAGATAATCAGGCTTCTACCTATCAGGTGATTAACTTCATGGCAGATGCTACCTTCTATTTCCTGCCGGTGTTACTCGCTAACTCAGCGGCAAAGAAGTTTGGCTGCAATCAATATCTGGCAATGATGCTGGGTGCTATGCTGATTCATCCTAACTTTATAAGTATGGTAGCGACCTCAAAAGAAGTTGGTGAAGCTATTACAGTCTTTGGTCTGCCAATTTATAACGCTTCTTATACCTCATCAGTAATTCCCATTATTTTAGGTGTATGGCTGATGTCCGTCGTTGAGCCTTTTGCGGATAAGATATCACCTAAAGCGATTAAATACTTCACAGGACCATTAATCACGATTTTGATTACCGGTATTGCTACCTTGGTTGTGTTAGGTCCTTTAGGCTATATTATCAGTACCTTTATTGCTGCCGGTATCAATACTCTTAACAGCTATGCTGGCTGGCTCGTTCCAACGCTGATGGGAACTTTCCTGCCATTCTTAGTTATGACGGGCACACATCATGCAATTACGCCAATCGGTATTAATAATCGTATGACTATGGGTTTTGATACAATCATATATCCAGGTCAGCTGGCAAGCAATGTTGCTCAGGGAGCCGCTGCTTTAGCCGTATCTGTGAAAACAAAGAATTCAGAATTGAAACAGCTGACATCAGCAACCGGTATTACTGCTGTCTGCGGCATTACTGAACCAGTATTGTTTGGTGTTACTATGAAGATCCGTACAAACCTGATTGCGGCAATGGCAGGCGGCTGTGCCGGCGGCTTATTTATGGGACTATTAAACATTAAGAATTTCTCAGGCGGTTCACCAGGTCTGCTTACATTACCTAGCTATATCGGTATTGATGCGCCCATGTCAAATTTTTATCTGGCATGTGCCGGTGCGGCGATAGCATTTGCAGTTAGTTTCATTGTATCATTTGTGTTATTTAAAGATAAAGATATGGAGACAAAGAAAGAAACCGCAGTACAATCAGCAAGCAGACAATCAGTCCTGCATTCACCGCTGAAAGGTAAATGTATTGCCTTAAATGAAGTGAATGATCCTACTTTTGCGAATGAATTAATAGGTAAAGGAATCGCTATACTGCCTGATGAGGGTAAATTATATGCGCCGGCTGACGGTACTGTCAAGACAGTCTTTGCGACTAAACATGCAATTACGATGACTTCTGAAGAGGGAGCGGATTTGATTCTACATGTCGGTTTAGATACGGTAAAGCTTGATGGAAAATACTTCAATGTTTTGGTTAAAGATGGTGATCATGTAAAAGCAGGAGATTTGTTGATGGAATTTGACATAACTGCGATCAAAAACGAGGGTTATGATGTGGTAACACCGATGGTAGTCGCAAATTATGATCAATATGAATTTACTTGCGAGAAGAATAAAGCGGTCACCGTCGATGATACGGTAATGATCTTGAAGGAGGTGTAATATGCGGTTTCCAGAAAAATTCTTATGGGGCGGCGCAACAGCGGCCAATCAATGCGAAGGTGCTTATAATGAGGATGGAAAAGGCTTATCAATTCAGGATGTACTGCCAAAGGGCTTTAAACTGATTACCGATGAGCCGACAGCAGATAACCTAAAGCTTAAGGGCATCGATTATTATCATCGCTTTAAAGAAGATATTCACTTATTTGCGGAAATGGGCTTTAAAGTCTATCGATTTTCAATAGCTTGGTCAAGAATTTATCCAACTGGTGAAGAGGAACAGCCAAATGAAGCCGGACTGCGTTTCTATGATGAAGTAATCGATGAATGCTTGAAATATGGTATTGAACCATTGGTAACTATTTCTCATTATGAAACACCGCTCGCACTTGCTAAAAAATATAACGGCTGGGCAGACCGTCGGCTGATTGATTTATATGTCAAATACTGCAGGACATTATTTGAACGTTATAAGAAAAAGGTTAAATATTGGATAACCTTTAATGAAATTAATTCGATAATTCATCAGCCGTTTATGAGCGGCGCTATACTGACACCGAAGGAACAGCTGACTCAGCAGGATCTTTATCAGGCAATTCATCATGAATTAGTGGCGAGTGCAAGAGCGGTAAAGCTGGCGCATGAATTAATGCCGCAAGCAATGATCGGATGTATGATTCTGGCTGTGACAATTTATCCGCTGACACCTAATCCTGATGATATTATCGAGGTAATGAAGCTTGAAAGAAATACCTACTTATTTGCGGATGTGCAGGTCAGAGGTGAATATCCGGCTTATGCAAAGCGTATTTTTGAAGAGAACAATATTCATTTAAACATTACAAATCAGGATAAAGAGGATTTGAAAAATGTGGTTGACTTTGTATCATTTAGTTATTATTCAAGCAACTGTGCCAGTGCGGACCCAACCAAAGGTGAACCAACCGGCAGCAATATGACTACCAACTTAAAACGCAACCCATATTCAAAGGTAAGTGAATGGGGCTGGCAGATAGATCCGCAGGGGCTGCGCTATACGCTTAACCGTTTTTATGATCGATATCAAAAGCCTTTATTTATTGTTGAGAACGGTTTAGGAGCGAATGATGAATTGATCATGCAGGCAGATGGCAGCTATACCGTTGAAGATGATTATCGCATTCAATATATGAATGATCATTTGATTCAAGTTAGTGAAGCTATCAAAGATGGTGTGGATGTACTTGGCTATACAGCTTGGGGATGTATCGATTTAGTATCCTGTTCTACGGCTGAAATGAAGAAAAGATATGGTTTTATCTATGTAGATTTAGATAACGACGGCATCGGCAGTATGCAGCGCTATAAGAAAAAAAGCTTTGACTGGTATAAGAATGTCATCGCGACAAATGGTGAAAGTTTGATTGAATAAGCTAAATGAAGTACATTCCAAATCTTTCTAAAATATTGTCTGTTATTCATAATTATGGATAACAGCATTATCCATTAGCAGCTGATGAGAATAGAAATCTCATCCTGTTATGAGCTGGGTAATATTTTCATTGAGAAAATCAAATTCTATTTGACAATCGTAAGGGTTTACATTATGATAAAATCAAGTTAAAGGTTTGTGATTCAGAATTCTCTGAAGCTTGTCCTTGAATATATGGATATTTTCATATGTTTTAGGTTGCTAAGGAGAATTTTTTTGTTTTTAATAAAAGATTTCACATAGAAAGGGGATGGAATTCATGAAGGTAGTAAAAAATATCAATAATAATGTTTCTTTATGTTTAGATAGCAAAGGACGTGAAGTTATTGTATTTGGCAAGGGAATCGGTTTTGTAAAACCACCGTATGAACTTCCATTAAGTAAAATTGATCGGACTTTTTATAACATTAAAGATACTGATTTTTCAGTAATTAAAGAGATTCCGATTTCTATTATTCAAGCTGCGATTAGGATTGTGGATGAGGTTGAAGCACATTTGAATGTTACTTTAATGTCTACGGCAGCTCTATCATTAGCAGATCATATTAATTTTGCTATACAAAGGCTTGAGAAGAACATGAGGATAGGAATTTCAGTTCAGGAGGATGTAAAACAATTATATCCTGATGAAATGGAAGAGGCTTATCGAGCGTTAAAGATTATTCAAGAAGAAACAGGATATGAACTAGAACAAAATGAAGCAAGTATGATTGCTTTACATTTTATTAATAATCGTATTCAAACCACAAGTTCTGCGCCGAATTATAGTGAAGATATTATTACTGAATGTTTGACGATAATTCAAAATGAATATGGTATTAAAATAGATCGAAAGAATTTCAACTTTTCAAGATTTGCTACACATATTGACTATCTTTTAAAAAGATCATTAAAAAATGATCAAATTAATAGTAAGAATAAGACTATGTTTGAATCAATAAAAAAAGAGTATCCGAGTGCCTATTGCTGTGCATTGAATATTAATGGAATATTTAAAAATAAATTACAAATTGAATTAAATGATGAGGAAATGCTGTATCTGATGCTGCATATCAATCGTTTATGTGCAAGAGAACAGAGTGAATAAAGGGATTTCGCATGATCAACGGCCGAGATTATGCTTTCCATATATGAAGTAAACATAAAAGGAGGAATTGATTTATGGCGAAGAACTATGATTCACTTGCCAAACAAATATTAGAGCTCATTGGCGGCAGTGACAATGTCGTCAATGTGATGCATTGTTATACGAGATTAAGAATCAACTTTAAAGATGTCGGATTGGTAAATTTAGAGGAATTAAAGAAATTAAATGTAATTGGAGCGCAATTCTCAGGAGAGCAGCTTCAAATTGTTATTGGAAATGAAGTTCAGGAAGTTTATGAAGCGTTTATTAAAGTTTCCGGTGCAAAGCGTAATGATGTAATTGAAGAGAGATTAGATACTGATGATTTAAAGAAAAAAACTCATTCAGTGAAGGGTGTGCTGTCAGCTATTGTTGATGGTATAGTTGGCTGTATGGTGCCTATATTGCCAATGCTTGTAGCTTCTGGTCTTTTAAAAGCGATTGTATTAATTATTCAACAATTCGGTTTAGTGGGGGCTGATTCACCTACCTGCATTACTTTAACCTTTGTCGCTGATGCTGCCTTCTATTTTTTACCGGTAATTCTTGGTGGATTTGCTGCTAAAAAGTTTGGTGCTAATGTCGCATTAGGGGGTATGATTGGTGCTGCGCTGATTCATCCAACCTTTGTATCAATGGTTGGCGAAGGCGCATCAATGAGTGTGTTTGGTTTGCCGATTTACTCCGCAGGATACAGTAGTACGGTAGTTCCGGTTATCCTGTCAGTCTGGGTTATGAGCTATGTAGAAAAATTTATCTCCAAATACTCACCAAAATCGCTGCGTTCTTTAATCGAACCAGTATTCACGATTTTGATTATGATACCCTTAACATTCTGTCTGTTAGCTCCACTTGGGGCAATGTTCTCTGATGGCTTTGCAAGCGCATTGACATGGTTCTACAATGTGTTTGGCTTGCTTGCTGTAGCGGTTTTCTGTGCCATTATTCCATGGATTGTTATGCTGGGAATGCATGTTGGAACAGTACCAATTTCAATTGCTACAATTGCTGCTACTGGTATGGATAAATTAATGATGCCTGCCTTCTTAATTTCTAATTTTACTCAAGGCGCTGCATGTCTTGCGGTGGGATTCAAAGCGAAGACGACAGAATTGAAATCACTAGCTTTCTCGAGCGCATTTTCTAGTATTATTCCTGGTATCTCAGAACCAGGCATGTATGGAGTAACTTTACGTTTTAAAACACCAATGTGGGGTGCTATGATTGGCGCCGCAGCAGGCGGCTTATATTTTGGTTTTACAAATGTCGGCGCTATGTCATTTCTTCCTCCTAATATATTTGCTTTAGCAGGATATGTGGGAGAGGGAGCATATGCTGGCAACCTGATGAATGCAATTATTGGTATTTGTATTGGTATGATTGTTGCTTTTATTGCAACAATGATGTTATTTAAACCACAAAATGAACAGGAGGAAAAATAAAATGACAGAATTTGCAAAAGATTTTTTATGGGGCGGAGCAGTATCCGCATCACAATATGAAGGCGGCGCAACAGAAGGTGGCAGAGGTTTGTCACATATGGATTATATTCGCAGAGTAAAAAAAGCAGATAATGAAAAAGTTTTTCCGATCAATGTAACATTAGAAATGTTCGAAGATCATAAAAAGCACGAAGATGACTATAACTTCGCATTCCGCAGAGGGTCTGATTTCTATCATCGTTACAAGGAAGATATTGCTTTACTTGGCGAAATGGGTTTTAAAACATTCCGCATGAGTATTAGCTGGAGTCGGCTGTTTCCTACTGGATTGGAACAAGAGCCTTGTGAAGACGGTGTTAAATTCTATCATCAAGTATTTCAAGAATGCAAAAAGTATGGCATAAAACCATTGGTAACCATGATTCATTATGATATTCCGGTATATCTGACAGAAACTATTAATGGTTGGGAAAGTCCTAAAATAATCGATTACTTCCTGAACTATACTAAATTTATAATTGATGAATATCAAGATGAAGTAGCATATTGGATTACTTTTAATGAGATTAATATGGTAATGAATTCCTCTTATCTAGGCGGTGGAATGTTTGTAGAAAAATCAAATCTGCCAAAAGAAACATGCATACATCAAGCATTGCATCATCAGCTGATTGCTAGTGCCTTAACTGTTAAGTATTTCCATGAACATGCGAAATCAGGCAAAATTGGTAATATGATTGCAAGAATGCAGAATTATCCATACACTTGCAATTCAGCAGATGTATTGGCAACTCAACAGCAGAATCAGTTTAATTATTTTCCAACTGATATTCAAGTAAAAGGAACCTACCCTACTTCAATTTTAAATTATTATCGTAAAAATAATATTGAGCTTACTTGGTATCCTAACTATGAAGAAATTTTAAAGAATGGAACAGTAGATTTTGCTGCAATCAGTTATTATCATACTTCAGTAATTAGTGCAGATCCAGATAAAGCAGAACCGATTGGTGCTTTTGTGCGCAATCTTACTAATCCATATAATAAAATTAGTGATTGGGGTTGGGGAATCGATCCAACTGGTTTGAGAATTACCTTGAATGATATGCATGATCGTTATAATGTTCCAATCTTTATTGTTGAAAATGGTTTGGGTGCTCATGATGAATTGACGGCAGATGGTAAGATTCACGATGATTATCGCATTGCTTATTTAAAGGCTCACATTGAAGCAATAAAAGAGGCTATTGGTGATGGTTGTGACGTAATTGGATATACGCCTTGGGGTTGTATTGATCTTGTGAGCTGCGGTGATTGTCAGATGACTAAACGATATGGTTTTGTTTATGTTGATGCAGATGATGAAGGCAATGGCACATATAATCGTTATAGAAAAGATAGTTTTTACTGGTATAAAAAAGTAATTGCATCAAATGGTAAAGATTTAGATTAATAAACTGTTATAACAATGAAAGAGTTAATTGAGTTTTAGAACCTCAGTAAACTCTTTTTTTTGTTTAAGGCTATGTATTTCTGTATTATCGCTCAGTGTAATACTTTAAAAGAACGTACAATATGTTCAACCATGAATATAATAACGTTCATCTTTCAAATTAAAGAGTTTAGTATCTCAATATGTTTTCAAGAATATAGTAAATCGTGGATTAATGAGAACCTTATTTATAAAAGATGTTTCTATTGACCAAAAATGAAATATTTTTGATTTTGGTTAATAGGAATGATATACAGAAGATAATAGAAAGGTTGCTTTAGTTTATCATAGGTCTGTTTCAAAATAAATGTTTTTCTGATAGCTGATAAATGTAACAGTGTTGATATGAATTTTCATGGAATAGTGAAATTCTTTCATTTTTTACTTGCAATTCATTTTAATTTGTTTTAAACTTGAAGCATGAAAACAATGTTAAATAAAGCGTCAGTCTTTTACTTTTATTGCTAGGCCCCGATAAACCAATTCGAAATACGATTGGTCATTTTGACTTTTAATCAAAAGAGGGGCATAACAAAGCATTCTGGTAAGACGGATGCTTTTTTTATTAGAAAAGGAGATCAGAATATGGAATTATCAGTTAACTTAAGTGAAGCAAGCAGCCGTATTGTTATTGTCAGAAACGCGATAACACGGCTGGCAGATTATATTGATCTGAACCGCAAGGTTATGATTATCACTGATGAGGGAGTTCCCGCTGAATATCAGCAGCTTGTTCTGTCACAATGCCCTAACGGTCATTTGTTTATTACTGAGCAGGGTGAGGGGGCAAAAAGCGTTCGTGTTTATCAGCAGATCTGCATGAAGCTTCTGGAATTGAACTTCTCAAGAAATGATTTAATACTTGCACTGGGCGGCGGTGTCATCGGAGACTTAAGCGGATTTGTAGCGGCTACCTTTAAAAGAGGCATCCATTTTTCTTCAATTCCAACCACAACACTGTCACAGATTGATTCCAGCATCGGCGGCAAGGTCGCAATCAATCTTGATGAAGTAAAAAATGTATTGGGAACCTTTTACCACCCGGAAGTGGTAATTGTCGACTTAACAACCCTAAAAACACTGCCGCGCCGGCATTACTATAACGGTCTGGCGGAAGCGGTCAAGGAAGGCTTAATTGCTGATCCTGAATTGTTTGAGCTTTTTGAGAAGCATGACGCCGATTTCCAGAATAATGAACCGGATGAGGTTCTTGAGGAGATCATTACCCGCTCCTTAATCGTCAAGAAGAAAGTGGTTGAGGCTGATGAAAAGGAAGCCAATCTTCGTAAAATATTAAATTTTGGTCATACCATTGGTCATGCGGTTGAGAGTCTATACCACCTTCATGATTATTATCATGGAGAATGTGTCAGCATTGGAATGATGAAAATTATCGAGAATGAGGAAATTAAACAGCGTCTACAGGCGATATTAACTAAAATGAATCTGCCGATTGATGCGGCTTATGATCCGGATGAAGTGATTCATTTAATATTCAATGATAAAAAAGCCGATGGCAAAAAGGTTACCATCGTTCAGGTTGAAGAAATTGGCCATGCGCAGTTAATTGATGTTGATATTGAAACATTAAGAAAATACTTATAGGAGGTTTTCATGAAAAGTACAATCGGTAAAAATATTACGATTTCACTTTATGGTGAAAGCCACGGTGAATCAATCGGTGTGGTCATTGACGGTTTAGAAGCTGGTATTAAGCTTGATCTTGATGCGGTACAGGCACAGCTTGATAAACGCCGGGCTAAGGGAAAGATATCAACACAGCGTCATGAGGAGGATTTGTTTCATATAACCAGCGGTTTCTTTAATGGCTGTACAACCGGTACACCGCTGCATATTCAAATTATGAATAAGGAACAGCAGTCAAGAGATTATACACCTCAGCTGCTGAGACCTTCACATGCTGATTACACGGCCTATGTGAAATATCACGGCTGTCAGGATTACCGAGGCGGCGGTCATTTCTCAGGTCGAATCACTGCTCCGTTGGTAGCGGCAGGGGCGATTGCCCAACAGATTCTTGAAAAAAAAGGCATTCTAATTGGTACCCATATTAAGCAGTGCATGGATATTCATGACCGTGAATTTGATGATCTGAACGCGGATTTAAAAGCTTTATCAGCCATGGACTTTGCGGTGTTGGACAATGATGCTCAAAGTGCAATGATCAAACTGATAGAAGCAGCGGCAGCTCAAAAGGACAGTGTTGGCGGCATTCTTGAAACAATGATTCTGAATGTACCAGCCGGCATCGGCGAGCCTTATTTTCATTCAATTGAGAGCAATTTAAGCGCATATCTATTCTCAGTGCCGGCAGTTAAGGGCGTTGAATTCGGAATGGGCTTTGATTTTGTCAATCATTATGGCAGTGAAGCAAATGATGCATGGCTGATGAGCGGTGATAAGATCGTTTCAAAAACCAATAACAATGGCGGTATCAACGGCGGTATCGCAAATGGTATGCCAATCTTATTCAGAACGGTAATTAAACCTACACCAAGCATCTTTAAGCCGCAGCAGACGGTAGATTACAATGAGAAAAAGGAAACCATATTGGAATTGAAAGGACGCCATGATCCAGCAATCTTCCATCGAGCAAGGGTCGTAGTTGATGCAGTGACCGCTTTATGCCTGCTTGATTTATGTGTTGAAGCCTATGGCGGTAAATGGATGAGGGATTGATTATGCGAATTGGATTAATCGGAAAAAAACTAGGGCACAGCTTTTCTAAAATGATACATGAAAAACTGATTGATCAGCCCTATGAATTAATTGAACTTGATGAGCAGCAGCTTGTCGAATTCATGGAAACAAAGGCTTTTAAAGCCATCAATGTAACAATTCCGTATAAGGAAACAGTAATGCGGTATTGTGATGAAATTGATGAACAGGCATTAGCGATTCATGCGGTAAATGCAATTGTCAACCGCAATGGCCGCTTGATAGCGACGAATACCGACTTTACTGGTTTAATGCTGATGCTGAAGCAGCATAACATTGTCATTAAAGATAAATGCTGCTGTGTACTGGGAACCGGCGGTACAAGTAAAACGGCACAGGCGGTATTAAAAGCGATGGGAGCGAAGGAAATACTGGTTGCCGGCCGCAATAAGCCAGCGCCGATCATCAGCTATGAAGCCTTGAAACAGCATCAGGAAATTCAAGTGTTCATCAATGCTACCAGCGTTGGCATGTATCCTAATAATGATGATCAAATCATCGATCTTGCCGATTTTGGCCAATTGGAGGCAGTAGCGGATGTAATCTATAACCCATTGATAACCAGACTCTGCCAACAGGCGGAAGAACTGAAGCTGAAGCATGTGAATGGTTTAAAGATGCTGGTGGCACAGGCAAAGGCAGCGTGTGAATTCTTTCATGACATAGAGCTTGATGATGAAAAAATACATCAGATTACTGATGAAATCTATAAGGATATGGCTAATATCGTTATAATCGGTATGCCAAGCAGCGGCAAAACAACATTGTCACAGGAATTGGCTAAAATCAGTGATAAACGTTTGGTTGACATCGATGAAGAAATTGTCCGCCGGGAACAGCGCACAATCCGGGAAATATTTGATACAGAGGGTGAAGCAAGGTTTCGGGAAATAGAAACAGCGATTTGTAAAGACCTCGCGAAGCAGACAAAGCTGATCATCTCCTGTGGCGGCGGCATTATAAAAAACGAAGAGAATATGCGCTCATTGGCACAAAATGGTATTATCTTCCATATCCGGCGTAATTTAGACGCATTATTAGTTGATGACAGCCGGCCGCTTTCCTCAAGTAAAGAACGTCTGATGGCAATGGAAAAGGAACGAATGCCGCTGTATCAGAAATACAGTCAATTTGAAATAGATAATAATTCAACAATTGAGGCTGCCCTCAAACAGATAAAGGAGCGATTTGATGAAGTTACTTGTAATTAATGGCCCGAATATCAATATGGTTGGTATCCGAGAACCGGGTATTTATGGAAGTGAAAGCTATCAGGCATTGCTTGATTTATGTCAGAAAACTTGCGATGAGCATCAAGTGCTGGTAGAATTCTATCAGAGCAATCACGAAGGTGCATTGGTTGACAGGATTCAGGAAGCCTATGGTAAAATTGATGGTATTGTAATCAATCCAGCGGCTTATACGCATACAAGCATTGCCATACTTGATGCATTAAAGGCAGTGGGTATCCCAGCGGTAGAGGTACATATTTCTAAAGTTGAAAGCCGAGAAGCATTCAGGCAGATTTCATATCCGGGATTGGCTTGCTTCAAAACGATTACCGGTGAAGGAATTCAGGGATATAAGCATGCAATAGAAATATTGATTGAAAAATTAAAGGAGAAAGAATCATGATTATTACTTGTAAAAAGGGCGCCCCACAGGCAGAAATTGATAAAATTATTAAGGAATTTGAAGATAAGGGATTGGAAGTCAATCTGATCCGCGGTGTTGATTATAACGTATTTGGTATTGTCGGCGATACAACGATTGTTGATGAAAAAATTGTTCGTGCGAATCCATGGATTGAACAGGTTACCCGCATCGCGGCACCTTATAAAAAGGTAAACCGCCTGTTTCATCCGGAAGATACAGTGGTGGATGTCGCAGGGATTAAGATTGGCGGCAAGGAAAATATTGTTGTAATCGGCGGCCCATGTTCTGTGGAAGGTGAGGATCAAATCTGCCGCATAGCTCAAGAGGTTAAAGATGCCGGTGGTGTAATGTTAAGAGGCGGTGCGTATAAGCCAAGAACTTCACCTTATGCGTTCCAGGGTTTAGGCAGTGAGGGCATTCAGGATATGGTTGAAGCCAGAAAGCGTACAGGTCTGCCAATTGTTTCAGAAATTATGGGTGTGGATAAGATTGATGAATTTGTTGAAAATGTCGATCTGATTCAAGTAGGCGCCCGCAATATGCAGAACTTTGATTTATTGAAAGCACTGGGGATGATCCGCAAACCGATCTTATTAAAGCGCGGCTTGAGTAATACGATTGAAGAATGGCTGATGTCAGCGGAATACATTATGTCCGGCGGCAATGAGAATGTCATCTTATGTGAACGCGGTATCCGTACATTTGAAAAATATACAAGAAATACATTAGATCTGAGTGTTGTGCCAATCATTAAGCGCAAGAGCCATCTGCCGATCATCATCGATCCATCACATGCGACCGGTGACTGGGATCTTGTTGAGTCAATGAGCCTTGCGGCAATTGCGGCAGGTGCTGACGGCTTGATTATAGAGGTTCATGACAATCCAGAATGCGCATGGAGTGATGGCGCGCAGTCATTAAAGCCAGCTAAATTTAAACAGGTTGTTGAAAAAGGAAGAGCGATTGCCAAAGTTATTGGCCGTGATATCTAGAGGGGGATAAATTATGATTATTACATTAAAAAAAGATACACCGAAAAATGAAGTTGAACGAATTATTAAGTCTTATGAAGACAGAGGCTTTCAAGTTAATAACTCACAGGGCAGCAATTACCATATTTTAGGTTTGATTGGAGATACTACCTCATTGGATGAAAAAATCATTAAAGCAAATCCATGGATTGAGGATGTTACCCGCATCGCTGCACCTTATAAAAAAGCAAACCGTCTCTTCCATCCAGAAGATACAATTGTAGAAGCGGCTGGTATTAAAATTGGCGGCAATGAAAAAATTGTGATTATCGGCGGTCCATGCTCCGTTGAGGGTGAGGATCAGATCTGCCGCATTGCACAGGAAGTCAAGGATGCCGGTGGTACTATGCTGCGCGGCGGTGCTTATAAGCCAAGAACTTCACCTTATGCGTTCCAAGGTCTTGAAAGTGAGGGCATCCGGGCTATGGCAGAAGCGAGAAAACGCACAGGACTGCCAATTGTCAGTGAATTGATGGATGCCGAGCATATCGATGAATTTGTGGAAAATGTAGACATTATTCAAATCGGTGCGAGAAATATGCAGAACTTCTCTTTACTGAAAGCGGTAGGTAAAACTAAGAAGCCAATTTTATTAAAACGCGGTTTAGCTAACACAATTGAAGAATGGATCATGTCAGCCGAATATATCATGGCCGGCGGTAATGAAAATGTTATCTTATGTGAACGCGGTATTCGTACTTTTGAAAAATATACAAGAAATACTTTGGATTTAAGTGTTGTGCCAATTATTAAGGAAAAGACACATCTGCCAATTATTATTGATCCGTCACATGCGACTGGTAATTGGAAATTAATTGAATCAATGAGCTTGGCTGCAATTGCGGCAGGTGCCGATGGTTTGATTATTGAGGTGCATGATAACCCTGAATGCGCATGGAGTGATGGTGCGCAGTCATTGAAACCAGAGAAATTCGCGAATGTAATTAAGAAAGGCCGTGCGATCGCGCAAGTGATCGGCAGGGATCTGTAAGATGAAAGTGACGGTAACACCTTCCGCTTGCAGCGGCAGTGTAAAGATACCGCCAAGCAAAAGCATGAGTCACCGCGCGATTCTTTGTGCCTGTCTGGCACCGGGAGTTTCACACATTGACAATATTGCTTATTCTGTGGATGTACAGACAACAATTGAAGGGATGCGCGCTTTAGGCGCAGAAATTGAATGCTATGAGCATAGCTTAAAAATAAACGGCATTAAGGATTTTAATCACTTGAATGCGTCTGTAATAAACTGCAATGAATCAGGCTCTACCCTGCGTTTCTTTATTCCCCTCTTTGCCGCGACTGGGCAGAGGGTTAGCTTTACCGGCAAAAATCGTCTCTTGAAACGTCCGCAGAAGATTTACGAGGACTTATTTAAAGCTCAGGGCTGTTTCTATGAACAGGATGAGCATTCAATCACCATCGAAGGAGCACTGAAACCAGGTAATTATACTTTACCGGGAAATGTATCTTCGCAGTTTATCAGCGGCTTGTTATTCATTCTGCCGCTGCTTGAGGATGATTCAAGGATTCATATTGAAAATACATTTGAATCTAAAAGCTATGTGCTGCTGACGATGCAGATGCTGGAAGAGTTTGGTGTGAAAGTCAGCTTTGAGGATGAAAATACATTATATATTAAAGGTAATCAGCATTATCATGCCCATGATACCGCGGTGGAAGGTGATTTTTCACAATTTGCTTTCTTTGCGGTTATGGCAGCGATCAATCATGATTTAGATATTTTAGGTGTAAGCCATGATTCTTTGCAGGGAGATAAGCAGATTCTTGAGATTATTAAGGATTTCGGCATCACTGTTAAAGAGATTGAAGGCGGTTATCATGTATGCAAAGGTGAACCGCATGCCCATGATATTGATCTGCATAATTGTCCGGATCTTGGCCCTGTTGTCTGTACGCTTGCCATGGCTTCCCAAGGCTGTACTAAGATTTATAATGCCGGACGGCTGAGAATCAAGGAAAGTGATCGGATTTTAGCGATGGAAACAGAACTTCGCAAATTTGGCTGCGATATCAGCAGCAGTGAAGATGAAATCATCATTAACGGCGGCATGACACAGACGCCTGATGCGCTCAGCGGCTGGAAGGATCACCGCATTGTGATGGCATTGACAGTAGCGGCTGCGATTGCGGATCATGAGGTAGTTATTGATGAAGCGGAGTATATTGAGAAGAGTTATCCGGCATTCTTTAATGACTGCCGTAAGGTAATGATAAAGGTGAGTGAGTTTCATGATTGATAAAAAGAAAAGATTTCTGATCATCGGACTTGGTTTATTAGGCGGCAGCTACGCAATGGGTCTTAAAAAAAGAGGCCATATCGTTTCAGCTATCGATATTAACGAAGCTTCCATCAACTACGCGTTAGAAAAAGGCATCATTGATGAGGGAGCGGCAACTGCAGATCCTAATTTAATCAGCCAAGCCGATGTGATTATATCTGGATTATATCCCAAAACCATCGTTGGCTGGATCAGCGAGAATCAGCAATACTTCAAAAAGAATGCCTTGATTACGGATGTGACAGGTGTAAAATGCAGTATTATCTATAAGATTCAGGAATTGCTGCGTGAAGACTGTGAGTTTATCGGCAGTCATCCAATGGCCGGCAAGGAAGTCAGCGGTGTGCAATTTGCAGATCCTTCTATCTTTTTACCAGCGAATCTCATCATAACGCCGACATCAAAGAACACGCAGGCAGCGATTGATTTTCTCTATGAATTTGGGATTGAACTGCGCTTCAACAATATCTGTATTCTTACACCGGAAAAACATGATGAAATGATTGGCTACTTATCACAGCTGACGCATGTCATCGCTGTTTCATTAATGAATGCCAATGACAACTCGCATCTAAAGGAATATACCGGTGACAGCTTCCGTGATTTAACCCGCATTGCTAAAATCAATGAAAATCTATGGACTGAGCTGTTTTTGATGAACAAGGATGTATTGGTAAATGAGATTACGGCTTTTGTCGATGAGATTAATGATTTTAAACAAAAGCTGATGGCTGAGGATGTTGATGGCATGAAACAGAAATTTATCCAATCGACAAAGCGCCGTAAGTATTTCGATAAATAGATTTGACGCAAGGCTGTATCCTGACGGATATGGCTTTTTTATTGTGTAACAGCTTTGAAAACGATTTTCTCCGCCATTGATGACAATGAAAGTGCTTTTATTGGTTTATTCTTTGCTTACTATTGACATGGTGGTTACTCTGCGATAACATTATCATGTTAGATAAAGATAACATTCAAAAGAGGTGTAGTTATGACTTTAAATGAGATAGAGGTTGGCAGCAGCGCAATTGTTGGTGCTGTAAATGGTGAAGGGGCGCTGCGCAGACATTTGCTTGATATGGGTATCACACCGGGAACGACCGTGCAGCTGCATAAAATAGCGCCGATGGGTGATCCAATTGAAATACGGCTGCGTGGATATAATTTAACGATTCGTATTGATGATGCGAAGAAAATAGAAGTTGTAGGTGACAGCGATGATTTTTGCACTCGCCGGTAATCAGAACTGCGGTAAGACAACACTTTTCAATCAGCTGACAGGTTCAAATCAGCATGTTGGAAATTTTCCTGGTGTTACGGTAGACCGCAAGGATGGTTTGATTCGTAATCACAAGGAAAGTACAGTGGTGGATTTACCGGGTATTTATTCATTATCTCCCTATACTTCTGAAGAAATCGTAACTCGTGATTTTTTGCTTGATCAGCATCCTGACGCGATTATTAATATCTTGGATGCGACAAATATTGAACGTAATCTTTACTTAAGTCTGCAGCTGATGGAACTGCGTATCCCGATGGTGCTGGCTTTGAATATGATGGATGAAGTAAGTGCTAATGGCGGTACGATTAAAATAAAGGCTTTCGCAGAAAAACTAGGTGTACCCTGTGTGCCTATCTCTGCGAGTAAAAATGAAGGTATCGATGAATTGATTGAGGTTGCCTTCAAAGTAGCAAAACAAAAGATTTTGCCGGCTCGGGTTGATTTCTGTACGGGCGCGATGCACCGCTGCATTCATGCGGTATGTCATGTAATTGAGGATCACGCAGAGCGTATCGGTGTTCCGGTCAGATTCGCGGCAACGAAGCTTGTTGAGGGAGATATGCCAATGCAGGAGTCGCTGGCGCTCAGTCAGAACGAGATTGAATTGATTGAACACAGTGTTAAAGAAATGGAAAGTGAACTGCATACAGATCGCGAAGCAGCGATGGCGGATATGCGTTACTGTTTTATTGAAAAATTATGTGCTGATACAGTTATTAAATGTCATGAAAGTAAAGAATATTTGAGAAGTGTTGCCATCGATAATGTTCTGACATCTAAATATTTTGCTTTGCCTGCTTTTGTGCTGATTATGATTTTTGTATTCTGGATGACCTTTGGTGTGATTGGCACAACCTTAAGTGATTTATTCAGCGGTGCTCTTGATGCATTGACGATTTTTGTTTCTGATTTCCTGCTGAATTATGGCTTAAATCCAGTTGTGCATTCCTTAGTCATTGACGGAATTTTCGCTGGTGTGAGCAGTGTGCTTTCCTTTATGCCGGTCATTGTTATTCTCTTCTTCTTTTTATCAATTCTTGAGGATAGCGGTTATATGGCGCGTGTTGCGTTTGTTATGGATAAACCGCTGCGTCATTTAGGTCTGTCAGGCAGAAGCTTTGTGCCGATGCTGATTGGCTTTGGCTGTTCGGTGCCAGCCATCATGTCCACTAGAACGTTGTCGAGTGAAAGAGACCGGCGAATGACCATTCTCTTGACACCCTTTATGAGCTGCAGTGCAAAACTGCCGATATATGCGATGTTTACGGCTGCCTTTTTTCCTAATAATGCGGCATTGGTAATGATTTTGCTATATGCGACAGGAATTTTGGTTGGCATTCTTTGCGCTTTTCTTTTAAAAAATTCTATGTTTCAGGGAGAACCGGTACCATTCGTAATGGAACTGCCTAACTATCGGCTGCCAAGTGCTAAAAGTGTATTGTTGTTGATGTGGGATAAGGCTAAGGATTTCTTGACCAAAGCATTTACGATTATCTTTTTGGCATCAATCATTATCTGGTTCTTACAAAGCTTTGATACACGGCTGAATGTTGTCGATGACAGCTCATTAAGTATGCTTGCGAATGTGGGTAGAATGATTGCCCCAATATTCGCACCGCTTGGTTTCGGTGACTGGCGGGCAGCTACGGCATTGATTACTGGTTTCACTGCCAAAGAAGCGGTAGTATCGACTTTAACTGTGCTGATGAATACAACCTCAACGGCCTTACCGGCTGTGTTAGGTTCCTTATTTACAACTGCAAGCGCAGCTTCTTTCCTAGTCTTTACGTTGTTATATACACCGTGTGTAGCGGCTATCGCGGCTTGCAAGCGTGAAATGGGCAGTGCGAAAAGCGCTTTGTTCATGGTACTTGCGCAATGTGGTGTAGCCTGGATATTTTCCTTTATTGTCTATCAGCTGGTGAATATGGTGAGTATGCTATGAAGCTGATTGATATTATTGTGCTTCTGCTGATTGCAGCTGCTGTTGTTGCTGCAGTAAGAGCCTATCGGAAAAAGCCTTCATGCTGTCATGATGGCAGTTGTAATCATGCTTGCGCGGCATGTAATAAAAAGTGTAAAGAAAAAAAATAAATATGCAAGATGATATAGCACAGGGCTGTAACATCTTGTTTTTTTAGCTGCAAAATCTAAAGCAGAATAAGTTTTTCCACACTGTCTACATCCTCTTATTATCAAAGGTGTATTATCTGGAGTATTTTTCCAATCAATTAGTTTTTGTTCAATTTTCCTTTTCAGTATTAACTTCAGCCCTTTATTATTTCAAAAATGTTTTTTTAAACGACTTTTTTGACAATGCGTATTTTTTTCTAATACTTAGGCATAACCTACGGGAGATATATTAGAAATGCTTTGCTACTATTTGGGTACTACCTAAAACAACCATTAATCATAGTTACTCATAATAAATATTTATTAAGAACTGATAAAGAATTTTATCAAACAGATAGCAAATGTGAATAAAATATATCGCACTTTGCTTTAACATTGATATAATAAGAATATAAGAAAGGCGTGATTTTATGGCACAGATTAGTTTGCGTGTTGATGATGATGTGAAGCGTGGGGCCGAGCAGACCTTTGATGAGATAGGCTTGAGTATGTCAACGGCAATTAATATCTTTCTAAAAAAGGTTGCCAGAGAACGACGCATACCCTTTGAGTTGTCAGCAGATCCATTTTATTCAGAAAGTAATATGCGTTATCTGGAAAAGAAGATGGAAGACTATAAAGCAGGACGATTAAGTATTTCTAAACATGATTTAATAGAGGAATAATTATGCAGTTAAGAGTAATACAATGAGATTTCGATGCATGGGAAGATTAATCTAACTGATTTTTGGAGTCGGCGCATTAATGTAAATTTTGTCTGCACACAAAAAGATATACAATTTTGTTTATATCAAATACCACCATTAGTTATATTAACAGGCCAATAAGCCTATATACAAAAAATACCCTCCAAAATGAATATTTGTCAAAGGGCATTTTTACGTTATAACCGCAGCTGTTTCTCTGCGAATTTTATTGTTCTTTATAAGGTTTAAAATATTGAATCGCAATACAGCCGATACCGGTATGACAGCCAACGACACTGATTAACTCAATTAGCCGTGGTTTCAGTCCTGGCACACGGTTTTGAATCCGCTGAATCATATCTTCACAGTCAGCAGTTTCTAACACATAGGCAACAACTAATTCATAGTCGCTGTTCAATCCATTCGCAATCATTAAATCAATCGCTTTATCCATAGCTTTAGACAAAGTACGAACCTTTTCAGACACATCAATACGTCCTTCGGTTGACTTGTCAATCTTCAAGATAGGCTTGATTTTCAGCAATCCCGCCAAGGTTGCCGCCAAGGGCGTCAGCCGGCCTCCTCTTTTCAGATGATTCAGATCAACTGGAATCAGCAGGGTACTGGCACTGTCAATAACAGCCTGAAGAATCGTCTGAATCTCATCAAGGCTTTTTCCTTCTTCATAAAGTTTCTTTGCCAATGTGATGCAGTAGAACTGTACTTCTGCGGTAACATAAGTGTCCATGCAGATAAATGTCAGTCCATTTTCTTCAGCCGCCAGCCGCATGGCATTTATCGTACCCGATAAACCATTGCAGATTGGCACCGCAAATACGGTATCATATTCATTCTTTTTTAAATCAGCAAATAATTCCTCAATCAAACCTAACGGCGGCAGGGAAGTCTTCATCAACTCGCCTGCTTGTACACGCTTGTAAACCTCTTCAATACTGGCATCTTCCAATTCCAATATCGTTTCACTTCCATTGCTGATCTGCAGCGGTAAACTGTAAATTCCCAATGCTTTCATTTCTTGTTGGTTGTGTTCACAGCCACTGTCAGTTACAAATGCAACTTTCATGTTCTTACCCCCCGTAAGTTTTACTTTTTAAATGCCTGAATACCTACACATTCACAGCCAGTATGAACGGAAATAACGGAAACCAGATCACAGATTTCAATCTCATGATTTGGAAATTGCTCCTGCAGACGGTCACGCACATATTCAGCTTGTTCCAAAGAATCGCTGTTTGCGACATAAATCATATAATTGTCATCAACTTTACGATTAATCAGCTCCTGAACCATGCGGTCAACCGCTTTGTTATAAGTGCGGACCTTATCGAAAACATCAATCTTGCCAAGGCAGCTTTTATCGATTTTCAGAATTGGTTTAATTTTAAGCAATCCAGCCAAGGTCGCAGCCAGCGGTGTTAAGCGGCCGCCGCGCTTTAAGTGGTCAAGATCACCAGGCATAACAAGTGTTAGTCCAGTATCACCGATATCTTGGATCTTAGCGATTATATCCTCCATCGCCACACCTTCATTATACATCTTATGTGCCAATTCAATACAATATTTCTGCATACAGGCTGTCGTATAAATATCTACATGAATGAATTTCAATCCAATGTTTTCAGCTGCCAGACGATATGCGTTATAGGCGCTTGATAAACCCGCGTTAATCGGTATACAGAATACAGTGTCATAGCCCTGTTTCTTTATATCATCAAATATTTTCTCAATCAGACCCAGCGGCGGGATTGAAGTCGTCATGCGCTGTTCTTCACGAATCAGCTTATAAATTTCAGCATTGCTGGTATCAACAAAATCCAACAGTGTTTTATCCTGATCTACAAATACAATCTGCAAAGGAATGCAAATTATATCTTTCTTCTTCATTTCAGCGGGTGAAACACCACAGCTTGTATCGGTTACGAATGCAACTTTCATTTCATCCATCCTTTCCTGTCAGAGGACAGTTACCTATGCAAAATATTATACCCTATTTTTGATGTTCTCACAAATCAATTCAAGAGTAAATGACAAATAAGATCAATGATTCATTTATAAGATATGTAAAAGGTCCTATTCAATAGTATTTTATATACTAATTGAAAGGACCAATTTGCAGGGAGATATAGACTTAATCTGATTTATTTAGCGTTGGCGGCAGCCATTTCACCGGCAATGCGTCCGGAATTATAAGCGAAGCCTAATGTACCGCCTTCAAATGGCACATAGGCGTTGCCATAAGCGCCGCTGGCGTCAGCTCCGGCTACCCAAAGGTTATCGATCGGCTTACCGGCAGCGTCTACTGCCTGAAGATATTCATCAACCTCAACACCGCCAAGGGTACCAAGATAATTCACATATTTATACTTAACCGCATAATATGGGCCTTCAGCTAATTCATCCATGTATTCAGAAGCTTTATATAAATCTGTATCAGCACCATTGCGGCACATTTCATTATAACGATCTAACGTAGCCGTTAAGCGAGGCATATTCAGTTTCTCAGCTAATTCTTCAATTGTATCGCCCTTGATGACAATACCCTCTTCAACCGCTTTTTCAAGCGCCGCTGTTACATCTTTTGGTGTGATGCTGTCAGCATAGCGCTGATCAGTATCAACCTGATGGCCGCCTTCAATATAACGCTGATTATTGCCGATGAAGATACTGTAACGATCCACTAATTCCGCAAGACCGCCTTCAGCAACCTGATTAAGGATTCCTTGATCAAGAATTGAATAAATTTCACCGCCGCTGACACTTCTTAATGTTTCAGCACCATGAGCTGCTTCAAGTACAACTTCTTCGTTGGTGAAACGAGTACCTTGAGAGTTCACAAAGAGAACCGGTGTCTGGAAAGCGCCAGTCAGCGCGCTGTAATTTTCAATCTGTTTTAATTCATCACTGGCTGTGGAGAAGTCAGGACCAATACCATAATTCTGCGGAATAACGATGCCTTTATCAGCACCGATTGCCCATGCCATTTTAATACCGTCACCAGTATTTGATTTTACAACTGGATTGCCATAATTAACATCACCGAAAATTTCAGTAGTCATTTCCGCATTGCCCGCAAAACCGCCTGTCGCAAGAACTACCGATGAGGCATTAATTCTTAATTCACCGCCGTCAGCTTTTACGGCAATCACGCCGCTGACCTTGCCATCAGTCATAATCAATTCAGTACCAGTAGTTTCATAACGAACGCTGCCGCCCTTTGTCTCAATTACTTCATGAAGCGTAGTCATCGCTGCGACACCGCCTTCATCATAACCGTGGGCTGTTGTCGGATTGCCTAAATGACCGATTACACCGCCATGACCTGGATCAAGCAGATTCAGCTTAACACCGTTTTCAATTAACCAGTCAACCGTAGATCCTGATTTCGCAATGACATTCGCCAACAAGGCACCATTAGCGTGATATTCACTGGTTTCCATGAATTGATCATAAACCCATTCCGGGTCAACAGTTTTGCCGGCTTCCTTTTGCAGGGTGGAATCAGTGGCAAATAATACACCGGCGAAAGTACCGGCACCCATCGGACTCGCAGTCTTTTCGATTAAAATAACATTTTTACCTGCTTCAACCGCCGCTAATGCAGCCGCCGTACCAGCAGCTCCGCCGCCGACTACAACTACATCACAGCTGATTTCTTCCTGTTCACCTTTTACGACCTCTGTCGTTTTATTCTTTAATGCTTCGACATCACCGCCTGCTTGTTTCACACAATCCTCCACCGCACTGAGAATTGCGTTGCTGGTATTTGTTGCCCCGGCAATCGTATCAATATTCAGACTTTGATTCTCTACAATGCCGGCAGGAATTTTTTCTAACGCGCCATCCGCGATACCGGCCGTTTCCTGCTGTTCAGTGATAGTTACTGACTGAATCGCATCACTTGTAAATACTACCTCAACACTGACATCACCGTTATTACCCTTGGCAGCCGCCGTGTAAGTACCTTCTGTATATGCAGAAGTGTTAGTGGGAGTATCTGATTTTGATGTACAGCCGCTCATTGAAGCGCACAGCATCAGAACTAGACATCCGCAAATTAGTTTTTTCATAAGTTCCCTCCATTTGTTACCTTAATAAGCTTAAAATAAGGTCTTAGCCATGAGTCAACCCCTATTTAATACAGCTTTTGATAAAAAATGAACAAGAAAAAAAGCCATTTAAGGCTCATTTCGTTATCAAATTCACAATCAAACAGAGACAACCTATGCCTAACCCACAGGTTCAAGGATCGGAATATATACAATAAAGTGACTGAACCCCTCACCATGATCATGACTTTTAAAGACACATTCCATCAGCACTTCATCACCATACTGCAGCTTGAATTTATCCATCAGCTCTTTAACCTCATGAAACCGTTCCTTACTCATCGGCTGATTCTGCAATGAACCGCTTGCGAATACAAAATACTTACCGGCAGGCAGTAACTTAGCATAAGAGACATCAAGATTAATTTCCGTCGCTTTCTTACAGGATATAGAAAAGCCCCATTGATGATCAAATGCTCCCTCATAAAAGGACATCCGGGGAACTAAGACAGCCTGATTCGTAATCGGCAGCCGGTCGAGCCAATCCCTGACCTTATCTTTAACGGCTTCATCCTGACTGAATTCATAATTATCAGTCTGCTTCAGAAAGTAAAAGCCATCTAAATGAACAATTTCCCAGCTGTCAGATTGCTGATCAAAACGTTCGCCTATTTTTAAAAGCTGATTGATCTGGCTTAAATATGCCTGCATCCGCTCTATTTCAATCTCCATCTCATCTCGTTTACCCTTCAATGCCTCAGTGATGCCAGCAAAATCCTTATCAAAAATTAATTCTGCTGATTCTTTAATCGTAAAGCCAAGATTTCGATATTTCTTGCTTTCAATAATTTTTTCACCCTGATTAATATTAAAATAGCGATAATTAGTCTGTTCATCAATCTCAGGCTTTATGATGCCATATTTCTCATAATGTTTAATCATATCCTGGCTGACACCCATCTCACGGGCAAATTCACCAATTTTATACCGCTTCATACCATCACATCCCTGTTTTAATTATACATCAATTTGCAACTTCTGCCTATTTCCCCTATAATTGAAGCGGTGATCGATATGCCTCGTTTAAAAGAAGAATTTATGAATGAATTTGAAATTGAAAAAAGCCGATTTATCTGTTACTTGAATCGGGCTTTTAACGAAGAAGAAGCAAAAGCATATATTCTAAGGATAAAGAAACTCCATCCTAATGCAACTCATCACTGTTCCGCGTTTTTAATCGGTGAGCATAGTGAACTGCAGCGCAGCAATGATGATGGTGAACCAAGCGGTACAGCCGGTGTGCCAATGCTGGAAAGCCTGCGAATGAATAAGATGAATGATGTAGTGGCTGTTGTCGTGCGTTATTTTGGCGGCATTAAACTGGGGGCTGGCGGTTTGATTCGCGCATATTCTAAAAGTGTATCAGAAGCGATTAAGCTGGCACCGTTAACCGATAAAGTTTTAACATATAAATATTCATTAACTTTCAGCTATGATTTAATCGGCAAGCTGGATTATTTTCTTGCTCATCATGATACGGAGATATTAAACAAGGAATACGATGAAAGAGTTACCTATATCTATCGTTCACGAAGTGATGATTTGAATGATGCGATACAGGAAATAGCCAGCGGCAGTGCCGTAATTATCTTCCTCGGTGAAGAAATTGTCGAACAGGAGATAATAAAATAAAAGGGACGGATGTCCCTTTACTTGTTAAAACATTTTAGCAATCTGCGGCAATGTCTGCATCGCATAACCAAGGAAATGCTGATAACCGCAGTAGTCATCACTTAAGAAACAAACATTTTGCCGCTTACAGCCGCCATGACATATATTTCTGAACTGACATGACTGACAGACAGCTTTTTCTTCAGCGCGTACTTTCAGGAATGCCTGTGAAGGCTCGCTCTTGATTAACTCAACTAAGCCCATCTCTTTAAAATTACCTAATTTCCGATCTTCTGTAACAAAGAAATCGCAAGGATATACACTGCCGTCAGCTTCCACCACACTTTGCGGTGAACAGTTACCCAGCAATCCACACTGATAGGGGGCATGACCATTAATCATACCAATCAGATTATCAAACAGATTTACACTTAAATAATGGCCGTTTCTTAAATGCTTAAGCCAGCAGTCATAAAACTGGCCAAAGAAAGAGGCATATAATTCAGGGGTCAGCGCTTCACGATTCATTTCTTCATCATTATTTAATGATGGCAGGCAGGGAATCAGCTGAACATAATCAAACTTATTCTCTTTAAAATAATTAAACAGCGCTTTTGGATGTTCAGCAAGTGATTTAGTAATTACGCATAAGATATTAAAATCAACCTGATGCTTACGCAGCAGCTTAATACCATTCAATACACGATAATAGACACCTTTCTTTTGAGCATCATAGCGAAATTTATTCATATTCGTTTCATAACCATCTAAGGATACACCTAACAAAAACTTATTCTCATGGAAAAACTCACACCATTCATCATCCAGCAGCGTTCCATTGGTCTGTAAGGCATAGCTGACGGTACAGCTTCCTTTCACTTGATTTACCTTAATGATAAAGCGTTTAAAATAATCAAGACCGGCAACCGTTGGTTCACCACCCTGAAACCCAAAGGTTACTTTACCGTTTTCATCCATATCCGCGAAAATCCTTTCAATCATCGCATTCATCGTTGTTTCATCCATGATACCGTAATTATCCTGTTCACGGTTATTACTAACATCAAAATAAAAGCAATAACTGCATCGCAAGTTACAGCTTGAAGACGCGGGTTTAATTAAAAAAGAAGCACTTTGCATATTATATCTCCTAACATCATATTATCATTATAGCTAACTTATGAGAGCGTTTCAATTAAGAAAATATGTTATAATGAATAAAATAAGGAAGTGTCAGCATGAAAAAAACCGTACTTATTGTAGATAAAGATAAGGATATTCTGAATCTGTATAAGAATATGATCAATTGGGATGAATATGGCTATGAAATTCTGGCAACTGTTGATAATGAAAAAAACGCAATCTCATCTTATGGAGAATATTTGTATGATTTAGTTATAACCGATATTGATTTAAGAGAAGGCAATGGGCTTTCCTTTTTAAGCCGCATTAAGAAAATGTATCCAAGCAGTCGTTTTGTAGTAATTTCTGAAAAGTCTGATTATGAAACTGTGCGTATGGCAATGAAGCTGGGTGCTTATGATTATTTTGTGAAAAGTAAGCTGCGTTTTGCGAATTTTATTGATTTATTGAATGAATTGAATGAAGCTGATTATTTAATTGCTTATTCTGATATATCAATTGAATCAGATTTGCAGAAGCTGATGGGTTTGATTCGCGATAAGCAGAAAATCGATGAGAAGCGTGTGTTAAAGGCTATTGATATTGATAAGCTGCCAATCTTGAACAATACATACCGGATGTTTTTGTTTCGACTTGATCATGTGTACAATCTGTTTCATACGAAGATCTTTGGACAGGATAAGGATGTATTGCATAATGATATCAGTTATGAATTAGAGAAGGCATTCAAGAATATACCGAATGTGAAAATCTTGTTCTCAAAGAAGCACTCAGGCATCGTGCTTGTTCCGCCGTATCAGCTTGAAACCTATATTGAAATTGCGAAAAGCCTGCTGATGAATTTAGAGAGCGGTACCGGATTTACGTTCTGTATAACAATTTCAGACGCGGTAAGCGGTGTCTCTTCCTTCTATTCACAGTACATTAAGACATTGCATTATCATAATTGGAAATTCTATCATGGTGACAGCAGTGTATGTGTGATGGAACATGTGCCTGATTTTAATGATGTGAATCGGGAGCTGATTCAAAATCAAATTGATTTTTTAACGAAGGTCAGCGTAAGGGATATTCATGAAATTCTGACTTGCAAGGACCAGCTGCTGCATTATTTTGAGATGCAGCATACAGATCCGGAACAAATCATATCGCTGTTTATGATGATTCTGACGCTGATTGAAGAAAAGGAAGCACAGCATTATAAGAGCGGTACCTGTGACTTTGATTCAATGCGTTTAGTTGTCAGTAAGTGTGAGACGCTGAAACAGCTCAGTAATGAATTAGATACGATTTTTAATACGATCGCGAATTGGATATTTGATAAAACGAGCCGTAAATATAAGAAAAATGTGAATAAGATTATTTTATTTGTGGAACAGCATATTAATGAGAAGATTACTTTGGAGATGATTGCGAAGCATTTGGGCATCAGTGAAATTCATGTGAGCCGTATTTTTAAGGCGGAAACCGGTAAGAATCTGATTCAGTATATCAATGAACAGAAAATTCAGCGGGCTATTGAATTGATGGAGCATTCGAATATGAAAATTAAGGATGTTGCTGAGGCAGTGGGTTTTGAGGATCAGCTGTATTTTAATAAGGTATTTAAGAAGATCATCGGTATTTCACCAAGTAAATACCGCAGCAAGGCAGTTGATTGATGATGAAAAAGCTTTATATGATCGGCGGTACGATGGGAGTAGGAAAGACTTCTGTTTGTCAGCTGCTGAAGAAGCAATTAAATCATTGTGTATTTCTTGACGGTGACTGGTGTTGGGATATGCATCCTTTTGAAGTAAATGAAGAAACGAAACAAATGGTGCTGGCGAATATTAAATTCCTATTAAATAGCTTTATTCAATGCAGTGTGTATGAGAATATAATCTTTTGTTGGGTCATGCATGAACAGTCAATCATTGATGAACTGTTATCGGCAATTGAAACCGCCAATTGTGAGGTGAAAGTGATTTCTTTGATATGCCGTGAAGAAAGCCTGCGGGAACGTCTTCAAAAGGATGTTGATCAAGGTATCCGTGAACCAGAAATCATCCAGCGAAGTATACAGCGGCTTGATGGCTATAAAATGCTGAATTCGATTAAGCTTGATGTCAGTGATATTTCAGCGTCAATGGCGGCTAAGCAAATTGCTTCCTTATAATAATAAAGAGATCCAAGCGGATCTCTTTTGTTTTAAATTGTGTTTTTCAGCCAGTCAAGGGTTGCTTTAGGAGTTCCTTTAAGCAGCTGTCTGCCGTCAGTATAACCTTCTTCACGATCTTTTAATTCATCAATCAGATGGCTACGCAATGTATGAATTCTATCTTGATATGCCTGCTCATGGATTAAATCGTGTTCCTCACGAGGATCTTGGTCAAGGTTGAAATACTGCTCTCTGCCGGTTTGGGAGAACCAAATGTATTTATCATGACTGGTAACGATATAATGATTAGACTGTACACCGCCGCTGTGTTCACCATGCAGATATTCACGTTGATGTGGCTTTTCACCGATAATTTCCGGTGCCATTGATATACCGTCCACGGTGTCTGGAATATCGATGCCGGCAAATTCAAGCAGTGTAGGCATAATATCTCTTAATTCAACCACACTGTCACTTCTGAATGGGGTAACTTTTTTAATGTTTTTACCGACATGTACAATCATTGGTATGTGAGTGCTTCCCTCATAAGGAAGTACCTTGCGGAAGCAGTTATTATCAAACAGCATTTCACCGTGATCGGCAGTGAATACAATGATTGTATCATGATAGGTTTCATCGTTTTCCAAGGCGGTAATTAAACGGCCGATCTGATGATCAATATGAGTGATACATGCGTAATAACCAGCCATTGCCTGATGCCGCATTTCATCATCACGGCAGCCATGCACAGAATCTAATACTCTGCCATATTGTTCAGTAAGGCTTGGATCGACCCAATCACCATGAGCCGGTTCACGAAGCTGTTTATCCTTATATAAGTCATAATAGGACTGCGGTGCGTCAAATGGCGGGTGAGGACGGACAAAGGAAGCCGTTAAAAAGAAAGGCTTCGTCCGATCCCGGGTTTCTAAGAAGCGGATGCTTTCATCAACAACCCAGTTCGTCGGATGATAACGCTCCTCATAGATCCATGGATGAGTAACCCATGAATTATTTTCTACACCGCTGGCATTTACATCCGCGTCATGACCTAGATGATCTTTTAAAAAGCGCATATAATCATCGCTGACATTCTGATGCATCCAATAAGGCGTATTTGCCTTACGGTAGTGACCAATGTAGCCATCATGCAGCCGCATACCCTGAAAACCACAGAGCAGGCGAGGCGGATGGACATGCATCTTGCCGACACATTGTGTATAATATCCATTTTTGGTTAATTCTTCAGCGAGATAATGCTCATAGTTCCAGTCAATACCATCCTGATAGCCTACCCGGCCATGCTTAGTCTGTGAACGCCCGGTAAGCAGCGCGGCACGTGCCGGTATGCAGCTTGGGCAGGCACTATAACCATTTTCGAAGAAAGCACCGTCAGCTGCCAGCGTATCAAGATAGGGTGTTTTTACATCCGGATGATCGGCAAAGGATAAACAATCACCGCGGAGCTGATCGCACATCAATAAAATTATATTAGGTTTTTTCATATCCAGTCTCCTTTGTCTCTTATTATATTAAAAGCGCTTACAATTAAACAGTTATAAAAGTTAAAAAATGAAAAAATCATGGATTATTTTAACTGTGATTTTCGATAGAAAGATAAAAAATCTGCATTTTATTTAAAAAATTAGCAAATTATGTAATATTTTGAGTGTTGAGTAATTTTTATCAAGATTTAGATATGTAATTTATTAACAAAACATTCTTTAATTGGGAAATTATGAAATATTTAAACTTTATGCGAAATAAACAACTTTTAGTAGAAAAAAATACATTGAACATGGCTTGCAGTGCCGATATAATAACCATGTACACAATATTAAGCGCTTACATATTGGTTCGATAGGAGGAACAATGAGTAATTTAGGAATCATTTTAGTCAGTCATGGTGAATTCGCCAAAGCTGCGTTAGGCAGTGCAGAAATGATTGTCGGTCCACAGGAAGAAGTAACTGCTCTGGCACTTACAGTTGATAAATCACTGGATGCTTTTGAAGAGGAAATAGCTGCGGCTTATGACACTCTGGCAGAAACATGCAAGGAAATTATCGTATTATGTGATATTTACGGCGGTACACCTTTCAATGCTGTCTCCCGCTGTATCCTGAAGGGTAAGAAGATCATTGGCTATACGGGTTTGAGTTTACCAGTATTGATCGACTTATTGCTTTGCAGAGATTTAAGTGGTGAAGAAGCAAAGAAGCGGATTGAGGCTACTCATGCCATTGCTCTGTCACCAATCAATGTTTCGCTAAACAGCGATGAAGACGACATAGACGATCTATAAGTCATACAAACAAGCGTTTGGAAAGGGGTTATATTAATGGCAGTAAGATTAGTAAATATTGATGACCGTTTAATTCACGGTCAGGTTGCGACTACATGGATCAAGGATTATGGCATTGAGTCAGTAATTATTGTTAATGACGCGGTTGCGAATGATCCGATTCAAAAATCAGTTGCGGGACTTGCGGTACCGGGAATTAAAGTCAGCATCTTTGGTGTTGATCAATTCTTGGACGTTCTGAAAAAGACGACAATTAAAAAAGTGACAATGGTTCTGTTTACATCTCCAATCGATGCATTAAAATGCAAACAGAATGGATTTGAATTCAGCGAGATGAATGTTAGCGGCATGCGTTTTAATGATCAGCGTGTGCGCCTGCATAAGAATGTGTCAGTAACACCTGAAGAAAAGGCTGCTTTTGACGCATTGATCAATGATGAACACGTATCGGTAACGATGCAGACAACAACTCGTGATGAAAAAATGATGTTTGTCGATTTACTTAAAAACTATAAGGAGGATTAACCATGGGAATCTTGGTTCAGTCACTGCTTCTGGCATTATGGGCAGGACTTTGCGCATTGGATCAGTTTGGTCCGCATTTAGGCTTTAGAAAACCGCTTCTTGCGTCAGTCGGCGTTGGTATTATCTTAGGGGATATGACAACGGCAATTATTATTGGTGCAACTCTTGAATTAATGTGGCTTGGTGTAAATAATATTGGAGCCTATGTACCTCCTGATGTAATTTCTGGTACAGTAGTAGGTGCTTCAATTGCTATTATGTCTGGTGCTAATATTGAAACAGCAATCGCTACGGCAGTAGCTGTGGCAGTACCGACAGCAATGCTTGTTCAACAGATCAACATGCTGATTATGACTACGAATATTTCATTAGTGCACGCTGCGGATAATGTAGCGCTGAGCGGTGATTTTGATAAGATCACACCGCTTCATTACTTAGGCGGCTTGTTCTTCTTCTTAAGCCGTGCCGTACCTGTATTTATTGCTTGCTATTTAGGTGCTAATACTATTGATGCGATTCTGGCGGCAATTCCAGCTGAAATCTTAACTGGTTTCAACGTTGCTTCTAAGGCTATTCCAGCTGTTGGTCTTGCGATGCTGTTAACGATGATGATGAAGAAAAATATGTGGATGTTCTTAATTTTAGGCTTCGTATTATCTGCTTATATGGGACTTCCAACCCTTGCTGTTGCCTTGATTGGTGCTGTTGTTGCCGGTCTTTATGATTTAATCATGACTAGACCTGCCGGTGCTGCTGTAAGCAATACAGCGGGAACTGATGAAGAAGGAGAGTATGATCTATAATGGGTAAAATTACTAAGAAAACTTTAAATAAAGTATTATGGAGAACACAGACTACTCAGTTCTCACACAATTATGAACGTATGCAGAGCTTAAGCTTAACTTATGATTTTGCTCCAGTATTAAAAGAATTGTACGGCGATCGTCCAAAGGAAGAACGCGTACATGCAATGCAGCGTCATCTTGAGTATTTCAATACACATCCAATTGCTATTCCTTTTATCTTAGGAATCACAGCTGCGCTTGAAGAAAGCACAGATGAAGATCATAAAGATTCAGTAGTAGCGATTAAGACAGGTTTAATGGGTCCTTTCGCTGGTTTAGGCGACAGTATGCTGAACCTGACTTGGTTCCCAATCGCCGGCAGTATCGGTGCTTCAATGTGCGTAGCTAACGGCAGTATTATCGGCCCAATTGTAATGTTCTTAATGATTAACCTGCTTTATTGGCCTTTAAAATATTATGGTCTGCATTTAGGTTATGAAAAAGGTGTTTCTTTATTAGGTGCTGAAGGCGGCATCAGCGGTCTGCAGATTTTTGACCGTCTTGCTAATTTCGCAAATGTATTAGGTGTTGTCGTTGTCGGCGGTCTGATTCCAACAACCGTTAAGGTTGCTACGGGTATTACGATTGCTTCAGGTGAAGGATCGATTGCTCTGCAGGAACAATTAGATAAGGTTCTGCCTTGCTTGCTGCCAGTAATTCTGGTATTGATCTGCTACTTATTTATTAAGAAATCCAATGGTAAAAATACAGCTTGGGTTATCCTTGGGGTGCTGGTTGCTTGTATCGCATTATCATGGGTTGGCATTTTAGCATAATTAAATGAGAACAGTTGTAATATTGATGGATACACTCAGGAGACAAATGCTCTCCTGTTATAATCCTGAGACATTTGTTAAGACACCTAATATCCTAAGCTTCTCAAAGGAAGCTACAACCTTTGACCAGCACTGGATCGGATCAGCGCCTTGTATGCCGGCGCGCCGTGATATCTTGTGCGGCCGTCTGAATTTTTTAGAGCGCTCATGGGGGCCGATTGAACCTTTTGATGTAACGCTGCCTTCCGTATTAAAGGAGCATGATATATTTACTCATATCACAACCGATCATTGCCATTACTTCCGTTTAGGCGGTGAAGGTTATGTGCAGCAATTTAATACATGGGATTATCACCGCGGTCAGGAAGGCGATCCATGGGTATCAAGAATTGATGATCCAACGATGCCTAAGAGTTCTTATGGCAAGGTAAGACGTCAATATCAATGGAACCGCACCAAATGGCCGAAGGAAGAGGAATATCCGTCACCAAGAACCTTTGCGTCAGCTTGTGACTGGCTGAAGGATAATCAGGGCAAGGATGATTTCTTCCTGATGGTTGAAGCGTTTGATCCGCATGAACCATTTGATGTACCAGAAGAATACATGAAGCTGTATGAAGATGCCAAGCTTGACCGTGAATATTTTGAAATTCCTGATTATGATCGTGTTAATGTGCCTGATGATGCTGTTGATTATATTCAAAAACGCTATGCAGCACTGCTGACGATGACGGATAAATGGTTCGGCAAGCTGATTGATCAGTTGAAGGAACTCGATATGTATGAGGATACATTAGTGATTATGACAACGGATCATGGCTATTTCTTGGGGGAAAGAGACTATTTCGGTAAGAATTATATGCATCTTTATAATGAGCTTGCCCATCTGCCGCTGATTGTGAAATTTCCAAAGAACGAGCTGGGCGGTCAGCGTATATCAAAAATTACGCAGAATATCGACATCATGCCGACGGTTCTTGAAGCAAGCGGTATCGCAATCCCTGACAGTGTGAAGGGAAGCTCATGGATGAAGCTGATCCATGACCCAGAGCATTATGAAAAAAACTATGCCTTATTTGGTTATCACGCGATGGCAGTGAATGTAACAGATGGCCATTATGTCTATCTGCGTTCACCAAACAGTGAAAATAAACCATGTTACGAATATACATGTATTCCGACTACGATCCGCAAATATTTAGGTAAAGGATTGGAGCCGCAGATTGAGACTGGCAGATATTTGAAACGCACAGAGTATCCGCTTTACCGCGTACCAGTTAATGCACCGTCGATTATCGATAATGTGAGCTGCGGTATGTCCGAGGTAAAAGCGACTAAATTATTTAATTTAGATAATGATTATGCGGAGAAAATAAATCTGGCCGGTGTTGATCATCAGGCTGAGGAATATTGTATCAAGCTTTTAGATAAGGCACTGGATGAGCATGAAGCGCCTGCGGAACAGAAGCAGCGCCTTGGCTTAAAGGATTAGGTGAGGCAATGAAGAAAAAAGGAATTCTCTTTGATTTTAACGGAACCTTATTTTGGGACAGCCACTATCATGAATTAGCATGGAACGCGATGTCTGAAAAGCTGCGCGGGGTTCCGATGAGTCATGAAGAGCTGACATCTAAGATGCATGGCCGCAACAATAAACAGGTGCTGGAAATGATTTTCACACATCCGATTGATGATGATTATTCCCGTCAGTTATCTGAAGAAAAGGAAGCAAGTTATCGTCAGATGTGTCTTGAGAATCCGGAAAGCTTCAAGCTTGCACCTGGTGTTATTGATCTTCTAAATGAATTAAAGGCACACAATGTTCCAATGAATATTGCCAGTGCTTCGATTAAACCAAATATCGACTTCTTTGTGGAACATTTCCAGCTTGCGAATTGGTTTGATCCGGATAAGATCGTTTATGATGACGGCAGTCATGAAAATAAGATTTCAATGTTTAAAACCGCTGCGGAGCTGATCGGCATTCCGGTTGAAGAATCAGTAATTGTAGAGGATAGTGTTTCCGGTATTCAGTTTGGCAAAGCCGTTCATGCGACAGTCATCGCTTTAGGTAATGAAAGCAAGGATGCGCGCTTCAAAGAACTGGGTGTTGATGGAATAATTCGCGATTTTACTGAATTTGACCGCAGTATTCTATTTTAAGTAAAAATAAGCCTCAGGTATGTGACCTGAGGTTTTTTATCGCAGTAATGGAATTGAGCCGGTAAGCTTATTAACTAATTTTTTAGGGCCGAATAAAGCTACTCCCATATAATTAAGTTCAGATTCTTCAATCCCAGCCATTTTTTCAATGAATTCATCATAATGGTTACAGCTTTGCGCGGCATCAAAGAAATCAACAACTACAACCTCTGAAAATTCAGGCTGATAGAGTTTTTCACGAATATTGCGTACAATTTCTTTATCGCCTTTTAAAATCGGAATTGGAACCGCGATGATTCCGAGATGCTGCTTGCCGCTTTTGTCAATGACATCAGGGCCTGCAATCTCAGGCAGTAATTTTCCCATTGTGAAGCCTAGAATTGCTGATGTATTGGCCAATAAGCCAAGAGGCAGATCAGCATCAAGCACCATCACGCATTTATTGTTGTTGATATCCATAAGTTAATTCTCCTTTTTGTGTTTTTCAGATAAAAATAGACCAAGTAATGTAAGCAGTATACCGGCCAGCATCTGCCAAGTAATCGTTTCATGAAGAATGAGGGCAGCGGCGGCGGTCGTAATTACCGGTACCATATAGATATAGACACTGGTTCTGATTGGTCCTAATGTTTTTACGGCACTGTTCCAAGTGACAAAACAAAGTGCTGATGCGCCAAGACCCAAGAATAGCAGATTAAACAAATTCTGCGGATCAATGAGACTTTTCAAATTCATTTGAAAACCGGTAAAGAATATGATTGGCAGCATGAAGATCAAACCGTAAAAGAATGTTCGGCGTGTAGTTTGAATCGTGTTATAGCCAAAGCTGCTGATTTTCTTGGTCAGCGTTGAATAGGCAGCCCAGATACAGGCAGCCGCAACCGCAAGCAGATCACCCATCGGATTTAGTTCTAAAGCGGCGTTACTGAAGCTGATTAGGGCAATGCCGGCCATAGCTATCAAAAAACCTAAAAAGAAACGTAGGCCTGGGCGTTGATCATGCAGAAACAGACAGCTGAAAATCACCGTAAAGAAAGGCGCGATTGAAATAATGACTCCGACATTAGCCGCCTGCGTATAAGTCAGTGCAATATTTTCGAATAAGTAATACAGGGTGATACCGCATAAACCTGCCGCCGCAAAGGTATATTCCTGCCGCGAATCGACAAGTTTAAGCTTATGCGGGCAGACAAGCCATAAGGTACATATGCCAATAAAAAAGCGGATAAAAAGAATTTCAATGGGTGTAAAATAAACTAACAGCACCTTAGTGGAAATGAAAGTTGTCCCCCAGATAAGAATCGTAATGAATGCGAACAGATGTCCTTTTGCTTGATCACTCATTTTTCTTCCCCTTAGGATTGATAAAAATCCGCTGATATTGTTTTGGCGTCAAGCCGATAAATTCTTTAAAGAAATTCGTGAAATGACTTTGATCCGCAAAACCAGTCATTACTGCCGCATCAATTGGTAAAATGCCCTGTTCCAATAGTTTTTTAGCCCGGTCAATTCGGATTGTCTGCAGATAGCGGTAAGGTGATACACCAATTTGACGGGTAAACGATCTCAATAAATATGATTTACTGAAATTAGTCATAGCTACTAAATCATCAAGCTGTATATTTTTTGAATAATGCTCTTCCATATAGGTACAAAGTAATTTAATTTGCTGATCAGGTTCACTGACACTGATTTCATCAAAGGGCATGACATGCTCCTGAAATACCTGATCAAGCAGGAAAAAGAAGGCTTCCTCTTTTTCAAGCTTAGGGGCATGGTTTAAGATCGCATTATATAAATCGTTTAATGAACGAGTGATATCACTTTGATAAATGACATTGTGTATGAAATAAGGCGTAAATTCCTTGCCGGTGATTTCACCTGCCATCTTAACCATGATTTCAGGATTAATATTTACGGCTCGATAATCCAGTATCTCGCCATTAATCGGCGCGCAGTAATGATTATCACGGGGATTAAAAAGAATCAGATCACCCACTGACAGATCATATTCCTCTCCTTTGCACCAAAGATGCCGGCTGCCTCCCTCGACAAAGCCGATGACATAATATTCATGAAAATGATTAGGGAATTTCTGAACGATGCCGCTGAGGTTATAGGCTTCTATATCTAAGTCATGATCATAATAGACATGACGCTGTTCCTGTATTTGAGACATGCTGATCCTCCTTTCATTATTCATTATTGTAGCACCTTCTGATTTTAATTTCTTGTATGATATGACACAAAGGACACCGCAGATACGATGTCCTTCTTCTTAAACTTTTTTTATATCCATTTCAAAAGGGATATCATAGGCTGAAACAACCTTAATTCCTAATTTACGAAATATTGAAACAACATTGTATTCATTGGTTGTGAAGATAGATACTCGTTTAAGCTTAGGGAATTGACGCAATTCATTTTCATCAATGGCATCGATATCAAACAAGCTGTCCTCACCATCCCAGTTAGGAGCAAGCTGGCAGTTAATTTCATCGCCGCCATCCATGTTGATTTCGGTTATTTCAGAAGCTAACCGGGCAGGAATTGGATAACGCCTAAACCAGTCTTCGGCTTCAGGTATTAATTTGTCATAGCCCTCAGTTTCAGGATCGATTTTGCGTTGAGTGTATTCACTGGCAAATTCCCAGATATTAAACTTTGGTTTTATCAAGTTCTTTTCATACATCAAAACATTCATCACAGCCAATTTGAAATTCAGATTTTTAAATTTTAGTAATGGTTCGTTACATTTAGGGAGCTTATATTTTAAGGATTTAGCGTTGAGCTTTACAGGCGTGTAGTATATTTTAATATGACTGGCATAATAAGCGATTATAGCCTTAAGCTTTTCATCGCTGTTTTCTAAAGTACAGCGAGGCAAACAGGTAAAAATTGTGAAACAGCCCAGCTTAAGCGTGTTGATAGAACCAAAAGTCTCCCAGTCTGTTTCAATATAATCCCTGCCGTTAATTAGCACATTGCCGTCAAATGATTTTGCGGCAAGATTGTGATCATGGCGAGAAAGGCAGATTATAAAATTTTCAATTTCATTATTATTGACTTGACCTTGAATACCTAGATTGTCCCATACATAATAAATCACTGGTTTTAGCTGCGCATCGTTAGTATTGCTGTCCTTACGGGCCCCTTGCTTAGTCACAATGCGAGCGGTGCCAAGAATTTCAGTCACTTTTTCTAAAGTGAAGGGTGGAATTAGTTTCTTTCCGCAAATCACAAGCTGATTCTTTTTAATATGTAACTGTTGATTTGCTGGCAAGGTACGCGGAATGTCAGGATAAAGAGAATGATAACGCCGCCATTTTCCCAGATGCTTCGGCTTATTGGCTAAGCGCAGAAATCCCCAAAAATCCTTAGGCTCATGGATAACGCTGCCCACCTTTGTATGCAGAGTTGTAATGATTATTCGGCCATCAGGCAAAGCCGTGATTTGATTTGGCTTGCAGGAAGCGAACATACCGGGACGGATGCGCAGTATTTCACCGCTTTTTTGATTCCATAGCTGGGCGAAATCAGTTCGAAAATCATCCCCTGAATTATAGATTATCACCCAATCATTGATGAAAGGACGCAGCTTAAGATTTTCACCTAACCCTGGCAATGAAACAATTTTACAGCAGCCATTCATCATGTCTAAATCCAACAGATTAGAATGATTGTTATCCCATCCTGAAGTTTCACGTATCATCATCAGGCGTGATGTATTAAAGACAGGCAGAGAGTTGTCCAATTCATCATAGCCGCTGCGGCGGAAGGGTTGGCATTGTAAATCTCGATTTTCATATCTGAGAATTTCTCTGTCACTATGACCTCGATTTATATAAAGATGTCCCAAACCGTCAATTGCAAAGCGGCAGATACTGTCGGAGGGGGAGAGAATGAACCGCTGGACATCCTCTACGCCGGACTCGTTCATTTTGAGAATCAAAACACTTTCCTCATCCCCTGTGCAGAGATAGTCATTGCACCAATACAAGCGGTTTAATTTACGCATTGAACGAGGAGTCAGTTTTCCCCAATCATTAACGCTTGCCGCATCCTTTCCGCCAATTATCATTTGAGCATACATTGTAGTATAGATAGCGGCATAAAAGTCTAATTTCGGGGAATAAGTAAAGCCATGAAATCCTTCCCAGTTTACTTTAATCGGCTTTAAAGGCTGTTCACGCAGATCAGCTACAAACTTTCCCTGCTGTATCTCATCCTTGGCAATCCAAATACCACTTGCGAAATTACCGGCAATTGTTTGTATCGTATAGTAGGCATCTTGAGGGAAATATGTGTCATTGCAAGGCATTAACGGTTGTGTAGGCTGTTCTTTGGCAGCCTGCCCAAACGCGCGTCCGCGCTGCTTCATCAGCTTAAAATAGTGATCAGCTTTGCGGCACTGCGGTTCAAAGGCGGCTTTTTCTTTATCAGATAGCATGATGAATAAATGCTCGTCTTCTTCATCAAAGTCATAGAGACACCATCCGAAAGCAGTTAGTTCCTGACCCAGCGCCTGTATTCCATCTTCATGTTCAAAGGTCATATATTGCATCGCAACATCATCAAATCGCTGGTCAAAAAGAGCGGGGATATCCCGCCCCCATTTTTTGCGCAGTTCTGCCAGTGTATCAGTTATCTCTCCATCAAAATTAAGAATGTCCAGGGCATCTTTCTCTAAAGCAATAAGGTCAAACATGATGTTCCTCTAATGATACCGGTTCATTTCTGAAAGCTGAGGTTCTTGATATTCAGGCCAAGGACAGGCAGCCCATTGACCGTCATCGTCTTCAGGCAAGCCGGCAAGCAAATCGGCAGCAGCATCGCTTAAGAAGCTAAGATAGCTTTCTGCTGAAGCATCATTGCAAAGCAGCTTCCACATCAAACCGCCAAAAAGATAAGATTGAGCAAATTCGCGCCAGTTATCTAAAGCCTTGACTGCCCGCTGTGACAGATCCCATAGGATTCCCGTCGCTTCTCCTTCAGTAAGCCAGCCAAGATAGCATCCCCACCGTGTCAGCATAGCGGCACGCCCGATATCCCAGCCAATCATGAAACTAGGAGTATACTGGGTTTTATAATGCTGTGCAAAACGCCAAGCCCGGCGCAGTGAAGCTTGTTCCTCTTCACTGTCAGTATTGCTTATTAATTCTTCCGGTGAGTTAGCTTCACAATATATCTGATAGCGCAGAACGTAACCCGCCTGAGTCAGAGAACGGAGGGTGTCCATCAGCTCACCGCGTCCATTAATTCCCCAAGTGCGGCGTACTAACGATACAATTTGCTGTTCCATGAGAGGAATGTGTTCCTCAACATCGATGCAGTCTAATCGATGATCATTTAGCTTAGCAATCATGCCTGAAAGCAGAATTCCAAACTGTCTCCACCGAGCATCATCCTTAGCATATGTGATTGGCTCCGGCTCCGGCAGTGCTGCAAGCTGTGCCATTTTTTCATCTAATATATTATATAACTCCGCTTCTAAAGCATCATCAAATTCAGCCTCTTCCTCCTCGTCCTCATCCTCTTCTTCCATAGCCAAGGTTTCTAAAGCAGCCGCAATCACTCCCATATCTTCGCCAAACAGCTGATCCATGATGCCAGCCGTTGCTTCAGCGGCTTTCTGATCCACCATCTGTTTAAGCATATCTTCGTTAGCTGTCATTTGTGCCATGATTTCAGGATTAAACATCTGGCCTAAAATTTCGACTTGCCGCTGCTGGTTTGCCATTGCCTGTTCATCGGCTGACAACTGGCGGGTTGCTCTTTCGGCTTCAGCCTTTTCAGCATCAGCCTGCATCTGTTCACTGATCTTTTTACTTTTTTCAATTGATTCATTTAACTGCTTGGATGCAGCTTCACTGGCTTCCTGTGCTCGTTTCATCATTTCTTCAATATCAATCATGATAAGTATCCTCCTATGGATTTATGATATGAACTGTAACTCTTACTTCGTCTTAAAGTGATTCATAAAGAAATCGGTAAAGGCCTTTGCTTCAGCCTCTTGATCAATATAAATATAGTTGCTTTCATCTTCCAGCCACTCAAAAATATTAATCGCGATGTAACCCTTCTTATCCGGATAGATGATAAAAGCATCGGTTGGATATTTATTACGGTATGCCTTATAAATTTCTGAGCGGCGATAGTAGACAGGATTGCCGCATTCATCAAGGTCAGGCGTTGTAGGTACTACAACAATTGTTTCATTTTGCTCATTCCAGCCGACAATCAAGCTGCCGATTTTTGATTTGCTGCCGTGAACCAAGCCATAGTTAAAACGGCTTACATCTTCAGTATAGCCAGCCGCCAGCTTGTATCCAGTGCCGTTTTCCACAGCTTGATCAAAGCAGGCGCGCATCTTGCTGCGGTTTGCATCACTCTTAGCCTGATCAATCTCAGGTCCTTTAAAAAATTTGTTGAATAATCCCATTATGTTATTCCTCCTTGTAATTTATGATTGATGCAGCGTTTCCATATATTTAAGGATGTGATTAATTTGAAATTCTGCCAAATCATCCGCTGCGTCAGAAAATAGGAAAGGCAGTGTATCTGGAATTGCTTTGCATAAGACAGCCGCAGAGAATACTAAATTGCCAAGCAGCTTTGTGGTCTGCGTATCAGCATCAATTTCAAAGATATTCAGCACTTCTTTGAAAAATGTCAGCCTTCTTGTCTGAAATTCTTCGCGCTTTTCACCGGAAAGGCACTTGGAAAGTGACTGCTGTTCCTCTACACTCATGATTGTGAAATGACCTTGTCCGCCATAACAGAAATCATGAAGAAAATGATTGATTTTATCGTGCCAGTTCAGCGTTTGGTCATCCATCAGCTTTTTCGCATATGCCAAGATTTTGGGCTGCTGACAATAAAAGGCCTGTACAACCAAATCTTCTTTTGCCGGGAAAAAGGTGTAAAAGAAGGTTCTTGAAATGCCAACACGGGTGTAGATTTGTTCAACCGTCGTATGCTGAATCCCTTGTTTAGAAAACAATTCCAGTCCGGTTTCTATTAGGTCTTCCTTGATTTTATTGCGGTCTATTTCAGAATAAGCAACCTTAGGCATGATATACCCTCCTTAAAATAAAAACAAATATTTAAATCTGTCTTTATTATAGCAAGGGCAACTCAATGACACAAGTGTGACCAACACAAACCAGACATAAAACGATTAAAAACAGCATGACATATGCCATGCTGTAATATTAAGTTTTGATTATGTTTTTACTTTTGATTTAGGATTCGTTTATAACCGCTGCAGGTCGCAAGGAAATATAACTCGTATATGAGGACAACAATGCCTGAGGTCATCAATGCCGGCATTAAACGATCTGTTTTGCCAAGAATCGCAATAACCTTGTCCATAGCGGTAATACCTACCAATGAATGCACGATAGCTAGTGACAGCGGCATCATGAAATAGATCGCAATCTGGAAGTTAACTGATTGGGAACACATTCTCGCATCAGCACCAATCTTATTAAGCACCAGATAATAACGGCGGTTATCCGCAGCCTGTGATAATTGCTGGAGCGCCAGCATGACACAGCTAGTCAGCAGGAATACAAAGCCCAAATAAATGCCGACATAAGTAAAGGTAACCGTCAAGCCAGTGCAGCTTGCATAAATTTCACTGCGGGTATCCATATAGATAAACATATCGTCTAATTGATTCTGAGCATAAGCATCATAGATTTTCTGGGCAAAGGCAGTGTCATCTGCGCCATCCTTTAAGGTAATATTCGTATAATGCGAAATTGCAAACTGGGTATCCATATAAAATGAATTAGGCGGATTATTTTCAATCAGCGAATCATCAACGATTAACCCGATAGTTGTGGTGATTGCTGTGTTATTAATTACATTGGTAATCGGAAGATCCCGCTTTACAAGCTTTAATTCCTGATTCAATGCCTGAATGGTTTGAGCATGATTGTACACACTGCTGATGGCATCATATGCCTGCTCATTCGCAGCCGCTAAGACTGCCTCATCAGGATTGAGTGAAATTGTCTGCAATCCTTTAGCCTGAAGGAAGGTATTGTAATCAGATAATGGATAAATCGCTAACGGCATACTGCCGGCATTAATCATCACACTATCCAGATCAGTTTCAGGAATCAGTTTTGCTAATGTGGCATAGGTTGTACCCGGTGTATCCTCTCCGGCATAATCATAATATATATCCATTGTGAACTTAGATTTAATATCACTTAAATCAGCCCCTAATTCGGCCATTGCATCATCAAAGCTCATATTCTGATAATAAACATCAGCGGTAACATCAAACGGCGTATTGGCATTGATATTGGCATTGACTGTCTGATTAATTGAAAGTCCGGTAGAAAAAGCACCAATTCCCAATAACAGCATAACACAGATAACACTCATTGAAATTACATTGGAATTAATGTTGGAATTCACCTGTCTTAACACAAACATATTCAGCTTGCGGAAGTATAAGCGCTTGCTTGATTGGATAAAACGCAGCAGGAAGCCGGATAATGACATGAAGAAAAACAAGGTGCCCAGACTGCCGGCAATAATGATTGCAGGCAGATTCGTAAACATATTGATGCCTGCTTTCATAACAAAGATATAGTCGCCGATCAGCAAAATGCATGCAAGAACAAATAGAATGATAGTAAGCGTTGTTGATTTAATCTCAAAAGCTTCATTCTTTCGATCGGCATTCAGCAAATCAATGCACTTATATTTACCTAAGATAAAAGTATTAAATAACATGACAAGAATAAAGATAATGGCAAAGCTGAGTATTGTAATCAGCATTGAACTCCATGAGAAGATAAATCTAAATTTAGTCAGCGGCAGTACGAACAGCTGAGCCGTCAGCACTGTCAGTCCCTGGGATAATAGAAAACCTGCAAATAAACCGGTAATCAATGAAACAATACCGATCATAAATGTTTCATAACAGAGTATCTTGGATATTTTAGTCTTGGACATGCCCATAATCATCATCAGGCCAAATTCTTTTTTTCTGCGTTTAATCAGAAAATTATTCGCATAGATGATTAAAAAAGCCAAAACAACAGCTACAACCCATGACAATGCCAGCATGATCATCGCCGCGTTATCCATCATATCACTTTGTATCGTTGTCATTTCGAGAACAGCCTGCTGCTCCTGAAATGAGTTGAAAGCATAAAACAGACAGACAGAGAAGGTAAGCGTCAGAAAATAAATCAGATAATCCTTGAATGATTTTCTGACATTCCGCAGTGCAAGCTTAAAGTACATTACCGCTGTCTCCGCCTAATAAGGTTACAACTTCGATGATTTTATTGAAGAATGTCTTGCGGCTGTCTGTTCCACGAATGATTTCATTAAATATTTTACCATCCTTAATAAATAAGATACGGTGTGCATAGCTGGCAGTAAAGGCATCATGAGTTACCATCATGATGGTTGCTTTAAACTCCTGATTCAGCTTTTCCATTGAATCCAGCAGCATTCTGGCACTCTTAGAATCCAGAGCACCTGTTGGTTCATCTGCCAAAATGAGACTTGGATTCGTAACTAAAGCACGCGCACAGGCAACTCTTTGCTTTTGTCCGCCGGACATCTGAATCGGGTATTTATTTAATTCATTTTGAATTTCCAGCTTACTTGCGACATCTTTGACCCGCTCATCAATCTTAGATGCCGGTACTTTATTAATGGTTAAGGCTAAAGCAATATTTTCATAAGCAGTCAGGGTATCTAAAAGATTAAAGTCCTGAAAGATAAAACCTAATTCCTCACGGCGGAATTTCGCAAGGCCATTTCGTTTCAGCTTAGTAATATCCTGATCATTAATAAAAATCTTGCCGCTGGTTACTGTGTCAATCGTTGAGATACAATTCAGCAAGGTTGTTTTACCTGAACCAGAAGGACCCATAACACCTACGAATTCCCCTTTTTTGACAGTAAAACTAATATTGTCAATCGCTTTTGTGACGTTGCTGCGATTGCCGTAGTATTTTTCTATATTCTGTATGTCTACAAGATTATTCATAGAACAAACCTCTCTTTCCTTGTCTTTATTGTATCCGTTTGCTTAATTCTAAGCCATTGCTTTGGATAACAATACCCTTACAAAAATGTAAGGGTTGCTTTTAACCATTCAATAAATGTTGTACTTTCCTCAGGCTGAAGCGTACAGATCTTGGCTTCATAAGTATCTCTGGCATCCTCCTTATCAATGAAATAGCCAAGATAATCATTCGTATAACCGCAGACCAATACCCGCCGTTCATCAAACAGCTGTTTAATTTCCCGGGAAAAGCGGACGCTGATTTCACCAGGGAAACCAAATAGTACCAGTTCACCTAATTCGAGAATTGAAAGATCCATCTTAAGCTCTGGCAGATAGACACAGGTAGCTGCTTGATAAATTCGATGTTTAAGTGAAAGGGTAGGATCAAGTTTTTTCAAATCGGTGCAGTCACTGATCCGATGATAGAGCTCTGTTCCGATTCGTTCACATTCAGCAATACTGGCATCACGGCGGGTAAAGCGGGTGCTGACATCCGCGCAGGCACCGTTGATCATGGTGATTGGGCAATGAAACTGAGCCGTCATTAAATTACGGGTTGTACCGATGAAATCTGGTGAAATAAGTGTATTATGATAATCAAGTACGGTAGGATGGGCATTAAAATGCAGAATACAGCCTTTATTGCGCCCATCATGAGTTTGAAATAGAAGCAGGTTTAAAAAACGGTCAACTAAACCGCTTGGATCATTGCGGTTGGCGTAAAGACCGGCAGCCTGCGCGACTTTTGAATAAGGAATTACTTCCTCTAGCTCTCCTTCTGCTTCAAGCAATGCTTTCGCGGTTTGGCGCGCTAACTCGCTGCGGATATTTTCATTCGGTGAACGCATTGCCAGCTGACCAAACGATAAATAGAGCGGAAATTCATTCAGTGAGGCATGTGTATGTGTAGCACAGACAAAAAGCTGATCAACGGAAAAATTGCTGAAGCCGGCGATACGCTGAATCAGATCCTGATCAATACCACATAAGTCAAAGCTGATAATTGCTGTTTTTTCCACATCCTCAAGCAATAACACGGTGGCCATTAAATCCTGATGCACACCTTCCGACAGACAGCGCCTTTTTTCATAACCGTTAAGATAGACCGCATTATCCGGTGTAAAACAAAATGAGACTGAAGCAGCTCGCATTATATCACTCCCTTATCCTTAATTATAAGGGAATCCAATTGTATCGCAAGTGCTTTCGGTGTATGATAGAGAATATAAAGCGAAAGGAGATCTGTTATGTCGAAGAAAAAAATTTGTTTATTGACAGCGGGTGTACTGCTAGGTGTGGTAGTGGGGACAACGGTTGGTTTTATGTTGTATGCACCGGAAGAAATGAAGCATTGCCCATGCTGTAAATTAAGAAAGAAGGAGGTTGCGTAAATGAGTCTGCTTGAACAGTATTATAATGAGATTACCAAGCGTCTGAATGATGTGAAGGAGCATGATGAGGATGCGATTGAGCAGGCGGCTCAGCTGTTATTTGACTGTGAAAAGCAGGGTGGAACGATTTACGCGTTTGGTACTGGACATTCACATATGATGGGGCAGGATCTCTATGCCCGTGCTGGCGGTTATGCGAAGATTGTGCCGATTGTCGAAATTGAGCTGACGCTTTTAACGCACCCTACTAAGAGTACGACGATTGAACGAATTCCGGAATATGCTGATGTTTTGGAACATTTATATCATGTGAAGGCTAATGATGTAGTCATTGTTTCAAGTAATTCTGGCCGTAATGGGTTAGTAGTAGAATATACAAAACGGCTGAAGGAGAAGGGAGTTAAGATTATCGCGGTAACTTCACTTTCTCATTCAAAGAGTATTGCTTCAAGACATCCAAGCGGCAAACGGCTGTTTGAATATGCAGATGTAATTCTCGATAACCGCGGCCCTTTAGGCGATGCAAGCATTAAACATAATGATTTAATCTCAACAGGCCCTGTATCAACAATTATGTCATGCTTTATGCTGCAGGCTATGATGTCTACCTTTATTCAAAAATGCATTGATGACGGCATGGAAGAAATCCCGGTATTCAGAAGCAGCAATGCGGACAATGCAGATGAATTTAATAAAGTATTGTTTGACAAGTACATCATCAATCGGAAGAAAGATTAAAAACAAATAGAGCAGTATGCGCATCACATAGATGTATGGTGTAAACCAATTAAAAGAATAAGCTTTGTTAAGCTATTATTAAGGATTAATTTCTATGCTGAACAGGAGTTAGTCCTTTTAATATTATTGTAATTATTTGCGTATTATATGAGGCATCGCCTTAGAATGTAAGCAAATACACTTTTGACGAACAAGGCGCAGAAAAATAAATGAAATTTGTAAAGGAGGTAAAAGAATGTTTAATAGAAAAAAATTTGCTATTTTTTTAGTTGGCATTATTGGTATTGTTAGTTTGATGGCGTGTCAAAAACCCAATGCTCAACAATCCAATGTAATAGATACTGAGGGAACTCAAAAAACTGTTCTTGAAATGGAAATGGATGCGAATTATAGTAGTTCAGATTCCTTTGAGAATGGGCGCCTATTTTGTGTGACAGAGGATATGGAAGCCTTAGACGCCGAGGTTTATTTTCAGATGGATGGTGAAAGTGGTATTGTAGAAATAAAAGACAGAAATACAGACGAGGTTTTATGGAGCAATACATGGAATGAAAACGTCAGCGGTGTTACTGTTTCAGTTGTGCTCAACAATCTGCAAAAAGAAAAAGAGTACGTTGTACAGTTTACTGGAACTAAAATTAATTATGCTGTTGTAAAAGTTACTTTTGAAAGTGAATTGGTTCAAGAAAAATCAAGACCCTCAAAATAAACTTCTGGATTGTTGTACTGATTTACCTTGTTCTTATTGCTAGATGGCGTACAATGCTATCTAGTTGTTTTAAATACCGACAAGCAGGGCAGAGTGATGTACTCTGCGATTTTTCTGCTGAGAAAACATTCTGCTTGTGATAGTATTGACAAAATCGTTGTTATCTTCTACAATAAAACCGAACATGTTCTAGTAAGAAAAGAGGGACACTATGAAATCTAGTAAAATTTTGGCGGCTTTATTGTCGCTGACACTGTTTTTCTCGATGAGCGGCTGTACTACTAAAGATCCAGGAAATGAAACTGGCGATGTGAAAAATGGATTAGAGAATGTTGCTGACGGCAGCTATGAAGGCAGCGGCAGCGGCCATGGCGGTGATTTGAAACTGGCAGTAACGGTTAAGGATCATAAAATCACTGAAGTAAATGTTATTGAACATCAGGAGACAGCGGGAATTTCTGATAAACCGCTGGCTGATCTTCCGGGTTTAATTGTTGATCATCAATCGTTGGCGATTGATACAATTTCCGGTGCTACAGAAACATCAACGGCAATCTTATCAGCAGCTGAAGCGGCGTTAAGTGAGGCTGGCGCTGACATTGAAGCTTTAAAGAAGCCAATTGAAAAAGAAGATAAAACATCAGAAGTTATTGAAAAGAATGTTGATATTGTGATTGTCGGCGGCGGTGTTGCTGGTTTGTCAGCAGCTGTTGAAGCATCTAAATCCGGTCAAAACATCCTGCTGATTGAAAAAACAGCGGTGCTGGGCGGCAGTACATCTTTGTCAGGCGGTAAAATCTTAGCAGCTGACAGTGTTTTTCAGCGTGAACAGGGGATTGTGGATACGCCTGAACAATTTGCTGATTTCTTAATTAAATTAGGCAATGGCAAGGTTAATGAAGATAAACTGCGTATGATTGCTGATCATTCCAGTGCAAATATCGATTGGCTGATTGAAAATGGTGTTGAATTCTCGGATGTAATTGATACTCCTAATCCGGAAATGACACCTAACCGCGGCTTAAATGCGGCCAGCGGCAGCGGTCAGGGCTTCATTACTCCACTTGCACAGGCAGCTAAAGATGCCGGTGTAGAAATTATGATGGAAACGCGCGGAGAAAAATTAATTGTTGATGAAAATAATGCGGTAGTAGGTGTCGAAGCTACTCAGAGCAATGGCGATAAGGTCATCATCAATGCCGCGGCTGTTATACTGGCTACTGGCGGCTATGACCGCAACCCTGAATTAAAGGCTGAATATTCACCTTCTTATGCTGATTCAAGAACCAATGTCGGCGCTGGTAATGAGGGCGACGGCTTAATCATGGCTAGAGATATTGGAGCTAAAATTATTGGTAATGACAGTGCAATCGCTCAAATCCTCCCTTATGGTTCTGCGATGGCTGATCTGTTTACATACTCTGGTTTATTTGTAAGTGTTCAAGGTGAACGGTTTATGGATGAATCAGCACCTAGACCTGTAAGAACACCGATTGTTTTGAGAGAAACCAATGCACCTGAATTCTTTATTATTCTGGATGATAAAATGAGCAGTGAAAACATTACTAAATCCATCGAAGAAGGCAATGGTTTTACCGCGGATACATTGGAAGATCTGGCAGCCCAGACTGGTATGGATGCCACGAAGTTAAGCGCCGTAGTTGCCCGTTATAATGAACTGGCGGCTAAGGGTGTCGACGATGATTTTGGCAAGAATGCGGAATTGATGAGCAGTATTGACAGCGCACCATATTACGCGATTCGCTGTACGATGAATACCGCAGGTACATTCGCAGGCCCGCAAACAAACTTAAAAGCGGAAGTTCTGCGTGAAGACGGTTCAATAATTCAAGGCTTGTACGCGGCAGGTGAAGTCAGCAGCGGCGACTTGATCGATAAAGAATACCCAGGCAGCGGAACCGCAATTCAGTCCTTTGTCACTATGGGACGTATTGCTGGTGAAACAGCAGCCGAATATGCAAAAGCTAACAAATAAATAGATTAAATAAAGAGTCCCAGGATAACGCAGACGTTTCACTGAGACTCTTTTTGTTTTAAGCACTGATTAAGGCTACAAGATGGTGAATCTGATCAAGCAGCTGTTTCTTGATATCATACTGGGCATCCCGCATACAATAATTAATTGAATTGGCCAGAATCAAGGCAAAGATATGTTCCAAACTTTCTTCAATCGTCAGCTGTCGATTCATTTGTCCTTTTGTTTGTGCCCGTACCAGCAGACTTTTAATGATATCACGATTAGGCGCTAATGCCGCTGGCTGATAATGGTTCAAATTATATGTATAAATATACTTCAGCCGATCAATTGGTGTTTCTTCCAGCAGCTTTATCTGAAATAAGATATAGGCATCAAGGTTTTTCCACTCATTTTCATTATTCATATTCAGCCGCTGGTTTTCTTCCGCTCTTTTAGAACTAATGCGGAAGAGTTCCATAATTAAATCTTCCTTTGATTTAAAGTGATGATAAAAACTGCCGATTGATACGTCAGCACGCCCGCATATTTCCCTCACCGTCATGGTGCTGAAGGCATCTTCATCCATCAATAGCTTTACTTGTTCAATAATTTTATCTTTATTTGAATGTTTTTTCATGCACCTATTATAGCATAATTTTCAAGCTTAAATAAAATTTGGCATTACAAAATAAAACAATAATTCTTTTAAATGCTGTCCTTAGTAATCGCTATCGCATGACGAATCTTCTTTAATGATTCATTAGAACTTTTTTCATCATGAAACATGACAATCACAAAGATCGCGTCAATAATTGCCAGCTGAGCGATACGTGACGATAGTGCTTCAGAGCGGTAAGAAGTTTCCTCAGCTGTCGATATGAAAACAACATCTGCCATTTTAGCAAGTTCTGAAAGCGGATAGCTGGTAACAACAATCAATTTCGCTCCATTTTCCTTCACGCATTTAGCCAATTCGATCGCTTCCTTGGTGATGCCGGTATGAGAAATGACAAAGGCACAGTCCTCATCGGTAAGCATTGAAGCCTGCATCAGCTGCATATGATAATCAGAAGTCCAAGTGCATTTAATCGGCGAACGCAAAAATTTATGATAAGTATCCTGAGCAATTACATTGGAACCGCCAAGGCCAAAGAAACAAGTCTCTTTTGATGAGAGCAGTATATCCGCAGCTTTCTTAAAGCTATCCGCTTCAATGAGTTTTTTCGTGTCCTCAAGGGATTGAATTGTGGAATCAAACACCTTTTTCGCAATCGTAATTTCATCGTCGCTTTTAGATATATTTTCATGAATGGAAATTTCCGCATCGAATTCTTCGGTCAGCAGGGCAATTTTAAAATCCTTGAACCCTGAATAGCCAAGCTTGCGGGTAAATTGAAAAAATGTCGAATCAGCAATTCCCAGCTCATTGGATAATTCATTGATCGTAGAGCGGGATACTAGTTTGGGATTCTTTAGGATATAATCGGCAATACTTTTTTCCTTAACGCTTAAATCGCGGTAAATTGATTTGATTTTTAAACGTGTGCTTTCCTGTGTCATTTTATTTCATCCTTTAGATAATAAAAAATATTTTTTCTTAATAGAATTATATCACAAGAAAAAGATTTTCTTCATAAAAGCATATGAATAATAATTCAAGGACGATATTCTGGATGCTTAAACCGTTCATAGCAAAGAAAAAAATATTTTTTCTATAATTTATATTTACAAAAAAATATTTTGTGTTAGTATATAGCCATAAGGTTATCAATCATGGTTGATAACTAAGATTCATGTTTACAGACTGCATGTAAAGGAGATTCATATGGGCAATTATCGTATCGCAATCGTTAATTCAAGCAGTTTTGGCAGACGTTTTCCATCGCAAATGGAACGTTTAGAGAAAATCGGTGAAGTTAAGCGTATAACGGTGGATGGAGCCATGCATGGCAAAGAACTTGCAGAGAGATTAAGCGGTTATAATATCATCATTGCCTCTATTACCCCTTTCTTTGATCAGGAGTTCTTCGAATATAAGGATGAATTGCTGCTGATTTCCCGTCATGGTATAGGTTATAACAATGTAGATTTAGAAGCTGCCAAGAAGCATAACACCTTGGTTTCCATTGTTTGGCCGCTGATTGAACGAGACGCGGTTGCTGAAAATGCGGTTGCAAATCTCTTGTGTGTTATGCGGATGACTGTTGAGGCAGTCAACGCGGCTCGTGAAAATCGCTGGTCTGAACGCGCGCAGTTTGTAGGTCATGGTTTGAGCGGCAAGACAATTGGTGTGATTGGCTGCGGAAATATTGGCAGCCGGGTCGCGGAAATTCTGAAACATGGTTTTAATTCAAGATTGCTTGCCTGTGATCCGTTATTGGATAAAGCATGGGCAGCGGCACATGATATTGAAGAGGCTGACCTTGAAACTTTATTGAGAGAAGCGGATGTAATCTCTTTAAACTGTACATTAAATGAGACTTCTTATCATATTTTAAATGATGAAGCTTTCAATAAGATGAAAAAGGGTGTTTATATCACTAATACAGCACGCGGTGATCTGATTGATGAGGAAGCTGTGTGCAGAGCAATAGAATCAGGTATTGTGAAGGGAATGGCAGTGGATGTAATGCATGATGAACCCTCAGACAATTCACATCCTTATTTCCGTTATGATAATGTCATCATAACACCGCATACCTCCGCATATACCATAGAATGCCTTGAGGGGATGGGTAATAAATGTGTCAGTGATGTAGAGAGGGTTGTCAATAACATGATGCCTGACTGCTGTAAAGTAGTTTTATAAAGAATTAGATGCTGTATGGTCGTGTCAATTGCTGTTAGTATCACATGGGTGTATGATTATTAATAGATTCAATGATTAATAAATAGTTAAGTTATCATCAATGGTTTTCATACAGAAAGCAGACTGTATTTAAGCCAAAAAATATAATCCTAAGAAATTAGGCATGAATAATGTGATGAATTATTCAAGAAAAGATAAGGAAGTGGCAAAATGGAAAAGAGCAGAATTGGTGTTTATGGGTTAGGTGTAATGGGTCAAAGCTTAGCGCTGAATATGATGAATCATGGCTATCAGGTTTCTGTATTCAACAAAAGTCATGAGGTTACTGAGAAATTCATGAAGGAAAAGATTGAAAATCAAGCTGTCGTACCTTGTTATGATCTGCATGAATTTGTGGCATCGTTACAGAAACCCCGCTGTGTTTTCTTAATGGTTACCGCCGGTAAGGTGGTTGATCTGGTAATTGATGGTTTAAAGGATGTATTGGAAAAGGGCGATATTATCATTGATGGCGGTAATTCATTCTATAAAGATACGATCCGCAGATTTCAGGAACTGCAGCAGCTTGGTCTGCACTTTATCGGTGTTGGTGTATCGGGCGGTGAAATGGGCGCATTGAAAGGTCCAAGCATGATGCCTTCAGGTAATTATGAAGCCTATCAGGTTGTAGAACCAATCTTTTTAGACATCGCGGCAAAAGCAAAAGATGGTAAGCCTTGCTGTACCTATATCGGCAAGGATGGTTCAGGGCATTATGTCAAAATGGTACATAATGGTATTGAATATGCGGATATTCAAATTATCTGTGAGGCCTATGATTTAATGCGCAATGGTGCAGGGTTCAGCGTAGAAGAGATTCAGCATATTTTTGAACGTTGGAATAAAGGTAAACTTAAATCTTATCTGATTGAAATCACTGCAGAAATTCTGAAACGCCGTGATGAAGAAACCGGAGAATATATGGTAGATATTATTTTGGATCGGGCTGGTCAAAAGGGTACCGGTAAATGGACAAGCATGGAAGGTTTGGATATTGGTTCCGCAATTCCTACAATTGCTGAATCGGTATTCGCAAGATATATATCGGCGATTAAGGATGAAAGAGTACAGGCAAGCAAGGTCTTTAATGTTGAATCGACACTTGAAATTGATGATAAAGAAGCTTTCATAAATGAATTAGAACAGGCGGTATATGCAGCTAAAATTTGCTGCTATGCCCAAGGTTTTGAATTGTTAAAGGAAGCGGCTAAGGAAAATGACTGGACACTGAATTTTGGCGAAATTGCTATGATTTGGCGTGAAGGCTGTATTATCAGAGCTGATTTCCTGGAAGAAATCAAGAAAGCATATGATGAGGAAGCTGTACCAAATCTGATGATGACTAAGAAATTCAGTAATGAATTACTGGCAGCTCAAAAGGCATGGCGCAAGATTGCGGCCAATATTATTGAGAGCGGCATTTATGCACCGGCAATGCTGAGTACCATTGCTTATTTTGATGGCTATCGCAGTGCTAGGACAAGTGCTAATCTGATTCAGGCACAGCGTGATTACTTTGGCGCCCACACATATGAAAGAGTGGATAAACCGGGCTTCTTCCATACACATTGGGAGTAAACACAGTAAATAAAAGTACAGAACAGCGGGATCGTTAGGATTGCCGCTGTTTTATATTACAAAAGGACATAATAGCTTAAGTATTAAAAATTCAAAAGATTCAGCTTCCCCGATGGTACAAAAACACTGTCAAATAATTTTTATAGACGCTTTCATATTGAGGGTAGACAGGTTTAAATGAGCATTAAAAAAGACAGGCGAGACCCTGTCTTTTGATATTCACGTCTTATTCTAATGTAAATGCTGGCTTATAAGCACCTTTATAAACATCTTCAATAACCTTAACAGTTTCAGCAGTTTTGAATGCTTCAATGACCTTTTTATAAGTTTCGTTATCTTTATCAGCTGTTCTGGCAACAATCACATTAATATATGGGTTATCGCCGCCTTCTACAACCTGTTCAATATAAATTGCGTCTTGGTTTGGTGTATATCCATTATCAACCGCATGAGCGCCATTGATGAAGCCAGCCGCTACATCATCAAGCAATGCCGCTGTCTGACTTGCCTCAACCTGTACAAACTGAAGATTTAACTTATTCTCTGTAACATCCTTAACCTCTGGTGTATAACCAGCTGCCGGATCAACCTTGATCAACCCTGCCTGTTCAAGAACCTTTAAGGCACGGCCGCCGTTTGTCGGATCCTGTGGAATTGCGATTTGATCACCGTCTTTTAATTCATCTAAAGATGCAATCTTCTTAGAATAAATACCAAATGGGGCGATGATTGAATCGGAGATAGCGGTAATATCGTATCCTACTTCTTCAATTTCTTTGTTTAAATAAGCATAGTGCTGGAATGCATTTAAGTCAATTTCACCTTCTGATAAAGCGCGGTTTGGCTGTACATATTCAGAAAACACAACGAGCTGCAGGTCAATGCCTTCTTCTTTTAACGCAGCGATAGCCGGGTCCCACCATTCATTTGTTGTACCAACAACACCCAGCTTAACCGTGATTCTTTCATCGGTTGGGTTATTACCCTCTGTCTGATCACTTGGTTTGTCATTGGAGCTGCAGGCAGCAAGGGAAAGTGATAATAGGCATGCACATAAGATTTTTGATAATTTTTTCATTTTAGTTTTCTCCTTTTCTAATGTGTAGTTTTCTGAATCAGTACGTTGCTTATTGACTGAATCAAAGTAATAAAGATTAAGATAACGATACAGGATACATAGGTAATATCTGTCTGATGCCGTGAATAACCATATTGAATCGCAAAGTTACCGATACCGCCGCCGCCGACAACGCCGACCATGGCAGTCAGACCGATCAGTGAAATAAGGGTTATGGTTGTGGCACGGATGATACCTGGAATACTTTCTTTTAAATAAACGCGGATGATTGTCTGAAATGGGGAATCGCCCATCGACTGACTAGCTTCAATTAATCCGTAATCAACTTCCGCCAGCGCAGACTCAATCTGTCTTGAGAAGAAAGGAACCGTACCCATAATCAATGGGAAGATTGCGCCGCGGACACCAATTGTTGTACCGGCAATTGCGCGGGTCATATCCATCAGCAAAGCAACCAATATAATGAAGGGAATGGCGCGGAAGATATTGACAAGCTTATCAAGAATCGTCCAGATGATTCGATTTTCCAGGATGCCATCTTTATTTGTAACTGTAAGCGTAACGCCAAAGATCAGGCCAAATACAAAGGAGATAATGCCTGAAAAGGCAATCATCTGAAGTGATTCAACACATGCCTGAACGAAAGCGGGCCACTTATCAATAACGTTAGGCATCAGCTGAGTTAGGAAGTCTAGCATGTTTTCAGCACCTCAACTTTCACATTATGCTCTCTTAAATAGAGAATTGTTTTCTGAATATTTTCTTCTTCACCGCTGAGCTTCACCACTAAGCTGCCAAGCGGTGTATTTTGAATAATTTCGATATTGCCGAACGCAATATTTGAATCAATATTGAACTGTCTTGATACATCGGAAATCAATGCCTTATCGGTATTGCCGGCTGTATAATGCAGGATGACAAGGCTTTCGCCCTTTGCCAGCTGGACGATTGGATCATCTGTTTCAATCAGTTCATAGATCTTATTAATCGTCGATGTGGAATCGATGAAATCACGGGTTACCTGCTGTTTAGGCGAAGAGAATACATCAAGAATATTGCCCTCTTCTACAACCTCGCCATTTTCCATGACTGCCACTCGATTGCATATTTCTTTAATTACAGCCATTTCATGAGTAATCAATACGATAGTAATTCCTAACTGCTCATTGACATGCTTCAGCAATCGCAGGATTGATTTAGTCGTCTGCGGATCAAGGGCACTGGTTGCTTCATCACAAAGCAAGACCTTTGGATCATTAGCCAGTGAACGGGCTATTGCCACACGCTGTTTTTGACCGCCGCTTAATTGTGAAGGATAAACATTGGCTTTTTCTTCAAGATCAACCAGCTTCAGCAGTTCATTTACCTTTTTGTTGATCTCATCCTTACTCAAACCGCTGCCTTTTAAGGGGTAAGCAATATTTTGAGCGACTGTGCGGGAACGCATCAGATTGAAATGCTGGAAGATCATACCGATCTTTTTACGCACTGCCCTAAGCTCTTTTTCAGGCAAAGCCGTCAGCTCAATGCCGTCAACACTGACTTGACCGCTGGTAGGTCTTTCAAGCAGGTTGATACAGCGCACAAGTGTTGATTTACCGGCACCGGAAAATCCGATAATCCCATAAATTTCACCGGCGCCAATATCCAATGTAACATCTTTACAAGCATGAACCTCTAAACTTGGTGTCTGAAAGGTTTTGGTGATGTGATTTAGTTTAATCATAATGGTTTCACTCCTTATCTATAAAAAAACTCGTCTCCATATAGGGACGAGTTATCGTGTTACCACCCAGGTTCATATTGTTCTCACAAACAATATCTCATCAAGTACGCTGAATCATCAGTTATACTCTATCACGTTAACGGGTGCTGCCGTCACAAGCTACTGCCTTTCACCTGTGCCACTCCTTGACCATCTTCACTTTAAGCGCCTCTTGTTTATTTGCACCAACCATAAACTCTCTGTTTTGACTTGCATTAAAGCTACTCTTCAATTCCTTGTGTTTCTTAATGCTATTACATTATCATTTTCGTGAAAATAAGTCAACTGGTTTCTGAAAAATTATGAATTTTCACATTAATGACTTTGACTGAAAACAAATCATTCTAGCTGTTCATTTAATCAGCTAAATTATATGTATTCAGCGGGAAGGTAATGCCGACGATGGTCTGATGGCCGCTCATTCGAAAATCAATACCAAGATTAAGCTTGTTGCAAAGCTGTTTGCAAAGATAAAGGCCCAAACCCGTTGACGCTTCCTGCTTGCGGCCCCGGCTGCCGGTAAACCCACGGTCAAACACTCTGCCGATTTCATTATCAGCAACCCCGCTGCCATTATCTTTGATCTCAAGCAGGACAGAGTTAGCATACTGACAAGCACAGATTTCAATCTGCGGCTGACTGGCATCGCAGTATTTTAACGCATTGACAAGAATCTGATCAAGAATAAATTCAACCCATTTATTGTCTGTATAAACATTGAGATCAAGATTTTCCAGCTTTAAACCGATGCCCCGCATGATGAAAATCTTCGAATGTTTGCGGATTACTTTATTTACCATTTCCTCAAGCGTAAATTTTTTAATAATATAGTCCTTTTCCAAGGTAGAGGAACGGGCATAGAATAAAGCCTGTTCCACATAATCCTCAACCTTATTGACTTCTTCAAGCAGGGAATCTCTAACCGGAGATGGGTTATTTTCAAGAATCAGCTTTGCCGCCGCCAAGGGTGTTTTAATTTCATGAACCCACATTTCAATGTATTCTTTATAATCAAGCTGCCGATACTTATACTCATTCACATGATCAAGCATCGATTTATCACATTCCTTAAGCAGCTCATAAAGAATTTTACCATCTAAAAAATTAGGCTCTTCCATGCATTCGCTTAATAAATACTTCTGATCAAGCTTTTCCATTGTCATCATCCATTCATCATAAGTATTCTTTCGCCGCATATATTCCACAACAAAGCTGCCTAAGGTATACGACCAAAACAGAAAAGTTATGACTAAAACGATTTCAATCTGTATTTTAGTGATCAGCATAAAGCTAAGCATTGCCAAATAAACTAATATCGCCGCCACAAGCAGCAAGAATTTTTCCTTAATAAACTCAATTGTTTTCATCAACCATATACCCCAATCCCCGTCTTGTCTGAATTAAATCATCAAGCTTCAGATATTCCAGTTTTTTACGCAGCCGGTTGATATTCACGGTTAATGTATTGTCATCGACAAAACAATCGCAGTCCCACATATGCTGCATCAGATTATATCTTGATACAATTTGATTCTTATTGGTAAACAGACAATGCAGGATTCGCAATTCATTTTTAGTAAGCTCAACGCTCTGTCCCTTATAGCTGACTACACTTTTTGAAATATCCAAGGCTACGTTACGGACAATTAGCTGCTGGGGATTGCTGGCATAAGCGCGTTTCAGGATTGATGCGATTCTAGCTAATAAGATCTGCAGATTGTAAGGCTTGGTAATATAGTCATCAGCTCCCAGATTCATCGAGACAAGCTCATCGATTTCCGAATCACGGCTGGTGACAATCAAGATTGGAATAAAGCTTTTTTTGCGTACCTCCCGGCATATATAATGTCCATCCATGACCGGCAGATTCAGATCAAGCAGCAAAAGATCAGGCTTAAGCTGATCAATGCTTTCAAGAATATGTTCAAAATCATCAGGTGCTGATGTCTTATATCCATTTTTCTGCAGAAAATCACTAAGCTCATTCCTGATCTTCTCATTATCTTCAATTATCATAATATGCATGATGTTCACCTCTCCATCATTATAACACTACATCAGCATCCAAATAAAAACTTTTAAACGATGAAGTGTTCCCTTTATAATTTGTATCATTATTTCCATGTTACATCCCAAACTCCTTTTCTGTATAGCCAAGTACCAGAATACAAAAGATGATTCTGATATTATTTAGTAAATGTTTCATCCTGCATTCCTCCTTTATGGCTTTAGTATACGATAGAATCAGTGTTTTACCCATCGAATCAGCTAACAGAAAGCTATCATTTTTGTAAGGTTCATACACAAAAATCCAGATCACTGATCTGGATTTGCATAAGCTAAGTGAGTGCTGATTGCTTCAAATAAATGATTCATATCAATCGGCTTGCCAAGATAATCATTCATGCCGCTTTGCAGGGCATTGTCTACATCCTGTTTAAATACATTCGCCGATAAACCAATGATTAAAACCTCATTGGCATCATCACGATCTAGGGAACGGATAGTTCTGGTGGCTTCCAGTCCATTCATTTCCGGCATCTGAATATCCATCAGAATTAATTGATATGTACCTTCTGGAGAGTCTTCAAATTGTTTTACCGCCTCAGCACCATTGAAAACCGGATCAACAGCCGCCTGACAGCTTTCAAGCATAGTGACCACGATCTCAGAATTAATTTCATTATCCTCCGCAAGCAGTACACGGATATTCTGTAAAGAATCAATATTAGGTGTATAATCATCAATCACGGGTATGTCAGCTTCCACCGGCGGCCGTTTTAAGGGTATATTGACGATAAAGCGAGAGCCTTCGTTCAGCTTGCTTTGTAACTGAATATCGCCGCCCATCATTTTCGCAAACTTGCCACTGATTGCCAAGCCAAGTCCTGTTCCGCCATATTGCTTCACCGTAGATGCCTGAGCTTGTTCAAAGGGTTCAAAAATACGTTTTTGGAATTCTTCACTGATACCGATGCCACTGTCAGTAATGATAAATTCAATATTAGCGGTATCATCTGATAACTCTTTTTCTCTTACTTCCAGTGTTACTGAGCCGCCCTTAGGTGTAAATTTTAAAGCGTTAGAAATTATATTAACTAAAATCTGACTGATTCGCAGTTCATCACCAATCAATGTATGAACACTGATATCTTTATGACTGATAGTGAAATCAACATCTGCATCACATGCCTTCTGCGCAAACATACTATGAATGCGGTCAAGCACTTCCGGTAATTCAAAGACTTGATCATCAAGCTCAATCTTGCCGCTTTCAATTCTTGACATATCCAATACATCATTGATCAATGACATCAGATAGGCAGAGGACAGATCTATCTTATCCAGACTGTCTAAAAGCTTTGGTTTATTATCGGCATTGCGCCGAGCGATTTCAGTCATACCGATAATGCCGTTCATTGGTGTTCTGATTTCATGCGACATATTAGAAAGGAATTCACTTTTAGCTTTATTTGCATGTTCAGCACTTTCTAAAGCAACCTGAGTCAGCCGCTGCTGCTTCTCAAATTTCAAAAACAATAAAATCAGCATCAAAAAGGCAGCGCTGAGGATCATGAATAAGATCAGGGCATGATTGACTTGATGATGGGAATAGTTTTCCGCGGCCGATACCGCCTGATCAGATAATACGAAAAAATCCTCGCTTAACGTATATAGCTGCTGACTGTCACCGCTTTGGCGTACAATCATGATTTCATCCTTCAGTGTATCAAAGGCAGCCTGCAGCTGTTTAATATATTGCTGATACTGTTCATCAGGCAGCTTGGTGAGTTTGTTATCCCCATGGCCGCTTGCCAGTTCACTGAGAATAGCATCCAGCCTAACGATCAGTTCATCATCGGGCTGCATCGCCATTTCCTGTTTAACCAGCCGCTGTGAGGCTCCGCGGATAATGCCGGTATAATTGATTACTCTCGCGTTTCCCTGCAGACTCCAGATGGTAGTAAGCATCACCAGAGCGATGATGCAGAAGAGAGCTGTAAAGAAAACAGGTATGACTTTTCTGATTTTATATTTATTCATATGAATTCCATCCCTAAGCCCCAGCTTTATGATTATATTATTATAAAATTTATGCTTTACATATATGATTAGTATATCATATTTACAAGGTTTTCCATTGATTCATGAGGTTTTGCGCAAATTAAAAAAACAGTTTAACTAATAAAAAACTCTCCGCGGAGAGTTTTTCTATTTATTGGAATTGTTTCATAAATTCGCCGATTTTTTCCAGCGCACCTTTGATTTCTTCAATGCTGTATGCATAGGAAACACGGATATACCCTTCACCTGCAGATCCAAAGGCATCACCCGGTACACAGGCAACATTCTGTTCCTCAAGCAGGCGCTCACAGAATTCTAATGAGCTGAGTCCAGTGCATTTAATACTTGGGAAAATATAAAAGGCACCTTCCGGCATATGTGTTTTTAAACCGATGCGGTTAAAGCCATTAACAATGAAATTACGCCGCAGCTTATACTGCTCCACCATCTCATCAACATGGCGCTGACCATTGCGAAGACCTTCAATCGCGCCGAATTGCGCGGCTGTCGGTGCCGACATAATAACATATTGATGAATCTTTAAAATCTGGGTTATAAAGGTTTCATTAGCAAGCATATAGCCAAGCCGCCAGCCAGTCATCGCAAAAGCCTTAGAAAAACCGCTGATGATAATAGTAAGATCCTTGATCTCATCAAAATTAGCCGGTGAACAATGTTTTTCAGAATAGCTTAATTCCGCATAAATTTCATCACTGATCACAATCAGATTATGTTTCTTGATAATCGGAATTAACGGTGCATAATCTTCACGCGTCATCACCCCGCCGGTAGGATTGGAAGGGAAGTTCAGCAGAATTGCCTTTGTTTTATCAGTGATTGCCGCTTCTAACTGCTGAGCGGTCAGTTTAAACTGATTCTCTTCTTTTAATTCAATAAAAACAGGCACCCCATCGGCAAGAATCACACTTGGCTCATAAGCTACATAACATGGCTGAAGCAAAATAACTTCATCACCTGGATTCACAATGGCTCTTAAGGTAATATCAATGGCTTCTGAACCGCCGACTGTCACAATGACATTTTTTACCGGATCATAGTCCAGATTAAACTGCCGGTGCATATAGCTGCAGATTTCCCTGCGCAGCGGCAGCAGTCCAGCATTGCCGGTATAGAACGTTTTACCTTGTTTGATAGAATAAATAGCGGCTTCACGGATATGCCATGGTGTCGCAAAATCAGGCTCGCCTACACCGAGTGAAATAACCCCTTCACGGGTAGCTGCCAAATCAAAAAATTTACGGATACCGCTAGGTTTAAGAACTTTGACCTTATCGCTTAGTAATTCTTCATACATTAGGGCGTCACAATTAACCTTTCATTTTCATCATCTTCATTTTGGTCAAAGATTACCCCAGCTGATTTATACTGCTTCAGCACAAAGTTAGTAGACGTACCCGTAACACCATCTACAACTGCCAGCTTGCTGCCGACAAAGTTCGCAATTTCCTGCATACTCTTGCCGTAAATAATTACAATAAACTCAGTTTTGCCGCTCATCAGATACATTGTATCCACTTCTGGATAGGCATAAATCATCGAAGCGATGCGGTCATAGCCATAATCACGTTCCGGTGAGCATTTCACATCAATGACGGCAGTTACACGGTCAACATTAGCCCGATCCCAGTTAATGATGGTATGATAACCATTAATGACCTTTTCTTTTTCAAGTTCAGTGAGGGTATCTAAGATGTTTTCTTCACTTTCCTGTAAAATATCCGCTAAATCACTCACCGTCCTTCTGGCATTCTTTTCTATGAGTGATAATAATACTTTTTCTTCCATAAGTTCACCTCTCAACATTCTATTCCTATTGTACCTTGAAAAAGATTTCTAGTAAATGATAAATTATCATAATTTAATGAAACAAACTGAAACAAGAAGATGAGTGATTGAGTATGCATATGTACTTATGTTATGATAAGGAAAGAAAGAGGGAATAAGTCATGGAAATGTATATGCTGTTGAGCGGTTCAAAAGCTGAGGTTTATGATATTGTTCTGGATTCTTTGTATTATGAAGTGAGTCAATCCTCGAATAAGAAAATTAATAAATCATCTTTAAAGAAGGGTTTTAAGCATACAAAGCATCAGAAAAAAGGAAAGCATACAGTTGATTATCATTATCATCTGACTGAGCTTGATCCTGAAAAGGGTTATAATTTAAAGGTTCAGACAAATAGTGGTACGATTACAATGGGGATGCGTTTTGAATCTGAAGAAAATGGTCTATGTGAAGTTTGTTACTATGAGGATTTTAAGGCTAAGGTTGAAGAACATGGTTTCTTGTTTAAAGTATCAGATTTTTTCTATCAGCGTAAAATCAAGCGCAGAGCAAAGCGCATGCTTAAGGAAATCGATCAGGTGATTAAGAATAAGCATCGGGATGCTGCCAAGGCTGCAGAAGAGGATTCAGCAGAAGAGAATGCAAGCTAAGCATTAAGCATACCAGGTTTAATGATTCAGACAATGCTTCAAAGCGATTTGTTTTCAATCAGCGATTAAAGAAAATATATTATAATAAATAATGATTCCCCCTTCGCAATTTGTACTGCTTAGGAGGAATCATTTTTATGATGCGGAATTTAATTCAAAAGTATATGTTTTACCGTCAATCGTAAGATAGACATAGCCATCATTGACATAAACAACGGTGGAACTTGAAGGGTTTCCTGAATTATTGCCGGAATTTGAATTTGAGCTTGTGCTGTCGGTATCACTTTCTTGTTCATAATAGCTGGCATAGGCGGCATTGCCGTCACGGTCAAGACTGATTCTTACCGGATATCCGACTCGCAGCTTATTGGCGGCAAATAGTTCCTTGATGACATCGGTGGAACAAGTGTAATTACCGCCGGCAGTAAAGGAGGTAACATCTTCCAGATTAGCGCTGATTTGGGTAATCGTGCCATATGCATAATTGCGGTATACCCATAATTTATTTGTTTCAGTGGAATAATACACAACATCACCCTTACGCATTGATACGCTTTTTTCTACACCATTGAGATAGGTAGTTGGTGAAGTCAAACCGAAATCACTGGCAGATGCTGAACCGGTCAGGGCAATCGGCCCCACAGCATTGACATCGATAACATCGGATAAACTTAAGGAATCACTGCGCAGCGTATAACCTAAAGACTGGGCAAGTGTTTGATTGCTGTTTTTTAAAGCAGCTGACAGCGCGTTGTAAATCAGCTGGGCATAATCACCCTTAGTCAATTGCTGATTGACATTCAATGCTGTATTATCCAATAACCCTTTAATTCTGGCTGTCTGATAAAGCAAGTCTGATCCAGCGATTTCATTTGCTGAATAGCCCAGTATCAGCAGGAGTGATTTAATTGCTTCATCAGTGGTAATTGTCTGATCCGGTTTGAAATAGCCTTTCGCATAACCGCTCATATAACCTAATGAGGCAACGGTTTTAATATATCCTGCATATTGATTTGAATACGAAACATCACTAAAGGGAGAGGTGTAGGAATTGGCAGCGGTTGTACCATAACCGGCCAGAAGATACAGTGCCTTGGCAAATTCGGCTCGTGAAATCGGTGTTGTTTCACTGATTGTATTATCACTGTCATAGGTCAGTAAATTCATTAATACTAAAATCTCATAGATTGAACTGGCTGCGGCTTGCACTGGCTGTGCATTCCCCAATACCAGCAGCATGCTTAAAGCCGCGGTAATTAATTTTTTCATTTGCTTATTCTCCTAACTATAACGCAGCGCTTCAATCGGACTTAGACGCGCAGCCTTGCGGGCTGGTGAATAGCCGAAAAGGATGCCGATACCCACTGAAACGCTGAATGAGACGGCAACGGATAACAGTGATATTTTTACTGTCATACCTAAAAGACCTGATGCGATGTAGGCTAAAATAATACCAAGGAAGATTCCGGCTACCCCGCCCATGGCGCTGGTCAGTCCCGCTTCAATTACAAACTGAGTCAGAATATCACGGTATCTTCCGCCTAAAGATTTACGAATACCAATTTCTTTAGTTCTTTCGCTGACTGATACAAGCATGATATTCATGATGCCGATACCGCCGACCAAAAGGGAAATGGAGGCTACCCCCACTAATACAAGTGTCAGTGTCGAGGTTAATGAATTAACTTGTTCCAGTGATTCAGCGGCGCTGCTGATGCGGTAATAGTCAGAGCTGGTAAACTTCGTATTCAGAAATGCTTGAATATCATTGATCCCAGCTTCTACGCTGGTGCTGCTTGAGGCATTGAACAGATAAGAAGAAATGGTTGAATTGCGGGTCAGACGGGAGGCGGCTGAGTAGGGAATCAGAACGATATCATCATCGCTGCCCTCACTGCTGTCTGCCTTCTCTTCAAGTACACCGACAATTTCATAGCTTTCCGCGTTAAGCTTAATTGATTTGCCGATCGGACTCTTGCCGCTGAATAATGTGTCGGCTATATAAGTGCCGATCACTGCCACCTTGAGCCGGTTTTTGGTATCCCCATACTGCAGCAATCTGCCTTCATTAAGCTGATAACCCTTAATGCTGGTGTAATCTTCATTAACACCGAAAGCTGTAGTTGAGACATTTTCATTATCCGCCTTTGCAGTTACTGAGATATTGACCTGCGGTGAACAATAAGCCAAATTCTCTGAACTGTCAAGCACCTCAATCATTTCATCAACAGCAACCTGATTATCAGCGGAACGACCGGTAATATTGACTGTAATTAATTCGGTGCCCAGGGTTGAAAAGGATTCGCTCATGTCACTTGAGAAGCCATTGATTAGGGCAACTAAAACGATAACTGAGGCAACGCCGATAATGATTCCCAGCATCGTCAGAAAGGAACGGAAGCGATTCCCTTTAATGCTTTTCACGGCCATTTTAAATGCTTGTTTCACTTGCATAGGCACACCTAATTCAGCGTATCGCTGACTACTTTGCCATCATGAATCTGAATCATTCGCTTCGCCTGATGGGCAATTGAATTATCATGGGTAATCAAAACGATCGTATTCCCTTCATTGTTTAATTGTTTCAATAGTTCCAGCACCTCAATGCCGGTTTTAGAATCAAGGGCACCGGTAGGTTCATCCGCTAAAATTACACTTGGATCGTTGACTAAGGCACGGGCAATGGATACCCGCTGCTGCTGACCGCCGGATAATTCATGCTGATAATGCCTCATTCGGTTGGCAAGCCCGACCCGTTCTAACGCGCGGATAACCTTTTCATAGCGTTCTTTTTCCGGCACATTGGCATAAATCAGCGGCAATTCAACATTTTCATAAACATTAAGCTTGGGGATTAAATTGTATTGCTGGAAAATAAAACCTAATGTGCGGTTGCGGATTTGAGCCAGCTGATCTTCATCATAGCGGGTGATGTTTAAACCGGTAAGTAAATATTCACCCTCACTGGGCAGGTCAAGAGCGCCGATGATATTCATGCATGTTGATTTGCCGGAGCCGGACTGACCGACAATGGCCACAAATTCCCCTTTATCAATAGTGAAAGAAATGCCGTCAATGGCCCTTACCTCACTGTCACCCATATGATAGATTTTGTATACATTTTTAAATTCAATCATCACTGCATTCCTCCTGGGCCGCCCATACCGCCGCCTTGCGGGCCGCCCATGCCGCCGCCGTCAAATGAGAAAGCACCGCCGGATGAAGAATCTTTACCGATATTCATCATATTTGGTTCACTGTTGCTGGTATTGCCGCTGGCATTTGATACCGCATAAACAGTCAGCCCTTCCTTTGCACCATCTAAAATCGCGGTATAGCTGCTGTTTGACAGACCGGATTCCACTTTCAAAAAGTAATATCCCTTATAATCATCAGATTTAATGATTTGGCCTACTTCAGCGCTTTGAATAGATTCGGCAGTTTCCGCATTTAAAGACTTAGCGCTTGCTTCATCAATCAGCAGCATATCATTGCGGGAAACACAGCTGATTGGCGCACGCAATGTATCATTAGCTTCCTGAGTGATAATCTGTGCCGTTACATTCATTCCCGGCAATAATTCATCACACTCTTCTAAGGTAACCGTTACAGGATACACCGTTACACCATTAGCGGTTGTACCATTTAATACGATGGCTGTAATTTCACCGGTATAAACCTTATTTACGGCATCGGCTGTTACGGTGACCTTTTGTCCCACAGAGACATTTTTAATATCTAATTCATCAATACTCATAGTGAATTTCATACTGGAAAGATCAGCGACGATAGCCATTGTCGTTCCCGCTTCATTAATCGTATCGCCAGCCTGTATATTCTTGCTTAAAACGGTACCATTGCAAGGTGCGGTAATGGTATATTCAGCAAGCTTTTCTTCTTTATTCTTATAGCTTTGTTCGGCATTGGAGAGTGAAAGCGCCGCTGATTCTCCCTGCAGTACAGTGCTGTCATTTTCAAGCTGTACCAAAAGATCCCCTTGATTGACATAATCATATGTATCAATATTTAAAGCAGTGATTTCGCCTGATGTTTTTGCTGTCAGGGTTGCCGAAGAATTAAAGCTGATGCTTCCCTCATTATTGCCCGCGATGCCGTTGACGATTGCCGCCGCACTGTCAAGCTCAGTAATACCGCCTGGATTTGTGAAGCTGATTTCCACATCACTTACATAAGCATTCGCGCTGTTATAATAAGCACCGCTGTTGATCTTGCTGACTGTCCCGCTGACTGTTTCACCGCTGCTCAGCAAGTATACCGCTGCTGTATCGTTGATCTTTATTGAATCAATATCTGAGGCGTTAAACTGAAGCCGCAGTGTGCAATCCTCATTGTTGACAATCTCGGCAATTTTTGTGCCGCTGTTAACACTTTCTCCGACCTTGACATAAACCTCGCTGACTAGTCCGGAAAGCGGTGCGGTAATAGTTAAATTGGTGAGCGCTGTCTGTGCCTGCTGAGTGGTTAACTGCTGCTGCTTCAGGGAAAGACTCGTGTTGTTTAATTCCTCAACAGCATCGCTGTTATCTAATTCATAAAGGACTTGTCCCTCGCTGACACTGTCACCGATCTCAAAATCATCGCTGAGCACCTCGCCCTTAACATTGGCGGTTAAGGTATAGGTTTTAGCGGCCGTTAAAGTACCGCTGCCGCTGATACTGGTGGTAATGCTGCCAGTATCCAAAGTATAGGGTGTATAAATTACTTCATTGCTGCTGCCGCTTACCTTTAAGGCATAAACGACCCCTGATGCGCCAATCAGTACCGCACAGCATAAAATGGCTGCCCTCTTTTTTGTGAAATGGATATTAGGAAGCTTTTTAGGTAGTTGGACTTTTAGATTCATCTCAGAAACACTCTCCTTTTCATATCATATACAATACGGTTAGCAAGTGAATGATATTTGTTGGCTAAGTGAAAATTAGCTGAAAATACCAAGAATTACCTGAGCAAATAAGAAAAGTCAATGAAAGGCACGGTTTTAAGTATGTATACTATAACCCTTACAAAATGCTTAATGAAAAAATCATTGGCGTAGTTTTGTTTAATGTGATTAAATAATTTGGTTTACATAAACACAAAAAAAGCACGCCCTTTTTGATTGGGTGTGCTATATGCAGCTTATCTGTAAAGTTTCTTTTAAATCTTTTATTTATGATAAAGCTTTTTTGTATGATACTTTGGCTCACACGTTAAATTAATACCCAGTTTTCTGAAAACATTCATATCTACATCAGATAAGATTACACTGGAGTGAGCTTCACAGCCTTTTAGTTTTTCAAGCTGAGTCATTGCCAAATGTGACAATGGATTGGTAGTAGCTGAAATTGCCAGGGCAATCAATATTTCATCTACATGCAGACGCGGGTTATTATTGCCTAGATTTTCTACTTTCAGCTTCTGAATTGGTTCAATGATGCTCGGTGAGATTAAAGGAATCTGATCATCAATATTCCCTAAATGTTTCAACGCGTTAAGAATAGCGGCACTGGCAGAGCCTAACAATGAAGTTGTCTTACCTGTTACGATTCGTCCGTCATTTAATTCAATTGCCATAGCCGGAGCATCAGTCAGCTCAGCCTTATCCAGTGCCGGTTTGACACAGCGCCGTGAAGAAGTTTCCACATTCGCCTGTCCCATAACAATTTCAATTTTATTAATTGTCGCTTCATCGGCGTAGCCCTTTTTCTGATCCACCAGCGCCTGATAATAACGGCGGATAATTTCATCCTGACTGGCTTTGATGCAGACATCATTATCGACAATGCACTTGCCAACCATATTAACCCCCATATCCGTAGGTGACTTATAAGGCGATACCCCGACAATTCTTTCAAAAATAGCATTTAATACTGGGAAAATCTCTACATCTCGGTTGTAGTTAACCGTTGTTTCACCATAAGCCTCCAAATGGAACGGGTCAATCATATTAATATCATTCAAATCAGCGGTAGCCGCTTCATATGCCAGATTTACCGGATGCTTTAAAGGCAGATTCCATATCGGAAATGTCTCAAATTTCGCATATCCGGCTTTCACATTATGCTTATGCTCATGATAAAGCTGTGAAAGACAAGTCGCCATCTTACCGCTGCCAGGCCCCGGCGCTGTCACAACGACTAAAGGCTTCGTTGTTTCTACATAATCATTCTTGCCATATCCTTCATCCGAAACAATGACTGAAACACTGTTTGGATAACCGGCAATCGGATAATGCAGCGCGACATTAATGCCTAATTGTTCTAAATGTTTCTTAAATGCATCAGCTGATGGCTGATTGGTATATTGTGTAATAATAACGCTGCCGACATAAAGACCTACGCCGCGGAATGCGTCAATCAGTCTTAATACCTCCACATCATATGTAATGCCAAGATCACTTCTGACTTTATTCTTTTCAATATCACCGGCACTGATTACGATCAGCACCTCTACCTGATCCTTCAGCGTCAGCAGCATTTTTAACTTGCTGTCCGGCTGAAAACCAGGCAATACACGGGAAGCATGATGATCATCAAAAAGCTTGCCGCCAAACTCTAAATACAGCTTATTATCAAACTGTGAAATACGTTCCTGAATATGTTTGGATTGTAATTTCAGATACAGATCATTATCAAAACCAATTTTTTTCATACTATCCCTCTTTTCTTGCCATAACCTTAACTATTTTACCATAATTGATCTTTTATAAAAAGATATTGAGAATAAATAATTACAAAATAAGAGTAAGTCTTTCATTGGTTTCAATTATTTATAAATTCTCTTTTATATATAAGGAATGGTATTGAAATTTACATTAATTCAGCAAAAATCCAAACAATGTGATATTATGATAGAAAGAGGTTCATTTTGATGAATCAAAATGATTTAATGTTCCAAAATTGGGGGGGAGCGTTATGGAGAATGATAAGTTGCTGCTGCATAGCCGTAAGATTATAGCGATTGGGATCTGTTTATTATCAATCCTCACTGTGATTTTCCTCTATGACTTTAATCGCCGTACTGATTATCAGGTTGAAGCTATCACACAAAGCTATCTTATGGAAAGCGCCAATCAGGGAAGTGACTCCATAATCCGTCAAGTCAATGACAGACTGGTTAATCTTCGCTTTACTGCGGACTATCTGATTCAGGAAACAGACGCTAATGCTCGCTATGAAGTGATGGAAAAGCTGATGGATAATGATCATTTCAATCAGTTTTTACTTATTGATAAGGAGAATCAGCAGCTGGCTGTCAGCGGCATAGAAAGCTCACTGGCAGATCTGCGTTTTTATGATTCATCGCTTTTTGGGCAGGAAGGCATCAGTGATGTTTATCAGCTGGGATCGATGAATCAAAAAGTCATCAGCTACTATGTTCCGGCTTTTAATAATGGTGAGCTGGCAGGTGAATTCATCGCGACCATGTCGATTGAAAAGATTGCTGATACAAGCTTGAATACAACTTTCCAAAGCAACGCGTATTATTATGTCATCGCGGCTGATGGTACAATGATTCAGCAGAGTGAGCATCAGGATTCACTGTATGACGGCCGTAATTATTATGACTACCTCAAATCGATGGATGATCCCGGCATAACGGTTGATGAATTACAGGCTATGATGATGAATAACGAGACGGGCAGCTTTTATCTGAGTATTGGCAGCCAGCATCGTTATGTGTATATCCGTCCTTTGCCTATTAATAATTGGTATTTGTTTACTCTGGTATCCAGTGATAATTTACTGGTTCAAAATGAGAAGCTTTCAAAGTCTGCTTATTATCTGACCATTAAGCTGGTTTTGACCTTTATCTGTTTCTTTGCCGCTTATTATTATTTGGCAAACCGTTCTTATCAAGGAACGATAGAAGCCAAACGATCAGTGGAACGCAGCAATCGAATGTTTGAGCTGGCGCTCCAGCACTCCTTTGCGACGATGTTTGAATATGATATACAAAAGGATGCCGCCTATTTCTTGAAGGAAAGAAATATCAAAGCGCTTTGTGATTATGACAGTTTGTGTCCTTTCAGCAAGCTGGTGTTTGAAAACCGTTGTCTGAATGAGACGGAAAAAGAGAAACTGTTGGACGCACTGAGCCAGATGGCGGATGGCGCTGAAAAAGCCGTCTTTGAAATTAGTTCAGGGATAAAGTTTGATGAGCCGCACTGGTTCCGTTTTACGCTGGCCAAGCTGCCCTCAGAAGCCGACGGTAAAAATATTCTGGGCATAGTGGAAGATATCAGCGATGATGTGCGCAAACGCCGTCAGCTGGAACAGGAAATCAGCATGAAAGAAGCGCTGTTCCATGAAGCTATCAGTGTTTGGACACTGAATCTTGACAGCAAGATTATCTGCAGCTACACGCGTGATGGCATGATTCAGGATGCGGTTGAAGCAAATTATGATGAGATTTGTTTGGCAATGCTGAAAATTGTTCATGAGGATGATGCTGAAATGGTTGCCGAGGCAATGAATTTTACTAATTTGAAGCGTGAATTTGCGGAAGGCAGGGAACAGCGCATTGAATATCGCATTAACCGGCGCCATGAGGTAAAAGATTTTATCTGGGTAGAGAGTGTATTTAGTTTTTACACATTAGATAATCAGACACCGATGCTATTATGTTATACGATGAATATTAACGAGGAAAAGCGAAGACGCATGGAGCTTAAATTTAAGTCTGAAAGAGATCCGCTGACCGGCCTGTATAACCGAACGGCTTTTGAACAGCTGGTAAATGATGATTTAAACAGCTTATCGCTGAATCAGACGGCGGCTTTCTTTATGATGGATCTCGATGAATTTAAACTGGTGAATGATACATTGGGACATAATGCAGGCGATGAGCTGCTGATGCAGGTTGCTTATCATCTGCGTGATATCCGCGATCATAACGGTTTGTGTGAAATATCGATCGCCCGCTTTGGCGGTGATGAATTTGTTGCTTATTTAAAGGGTGACAAACGGCAGGATGTTATGGATATCGCAGAGCGGATCTTGGCAGATATTCAAAATATTAAGCTGCCTGAACGTGTCGAACTGAGGATATCAGTCAGTATCGGTATTGCATTTATTGATCAGCAGCATCATAATTTTGCTGATTTATATGAGAGTGCTGATCAGGCGCTTTATGAAAGCAAGCGCAGCGGGAAGAATCGCATCAGCATTCATAATTAAAGGCGGATCGTTTAATTGGAAAATATTACAGCTGATTCCAAAAGACGGTACTTGTTTGATCGTGTATAATATTGAACGGATCGCTTAAGGATAAGTTAAATTTTTTAGATGTTGAAGCAATCGCTTTTATGATACAATAGGAGTGAAAAAAACAGTGTGTGTCACGATGACAGGCTGATGAATAAGATAGAAGCAGATGGAGGGTTTTTTATGAGTGAAGAAGTAATTAAAATCGAAGGTGGGCATCGATTAAGAGGCAGCGTTAAAATCAGCGGCTCTAAGAATGCTACGGTAGCATTGATCCCGGCAGCGATTCTGGCAAATGGGCCGGTAACGATCTGCGGTGTTCCGAATATTTCGGATGTTGAGTCACTCTCCGTTTTACTTCGTGATTTGGGTGTTGATGTTTGTATTAAGGAAAGTAAGGATCATATCGTTATTGATCCTACGCATATGGAAAATAAGCCAATGCTTCAGGATGCGGTGCAGAAGCTTAGGGCATCTTATTATTTCATGGGCGCTTTGCTGGGTAAGTATGGCAAGGTTGTAATGAAAATGCCGGGCGGCTGTTATCTGGGGCCGCGGCCAATTGATTTACATCTTAAAGGTTTTGAAGCGCTGGGCGCTGCGGTGAAGTATGAGCATGGCGCTTATGAGATTACGGCTGATAAGCTGATCGGCAATAAGATATTCCTCGATATTTCCTCAGTGGGTGCTACAATCAATATCATGATGGCTGCCGTTTATGCGCAGGGCCGTACGATTATTGAGAATGCCGCCAAGGAACCGGAAATTATTGATGTCGCAACCCTGCTTAATAAAATGGGCGCAAAGATTCGCGGTGTTGGTACGAATGTGATTACGATTGATGGTGTGGATCATCTTGATGGATGTTTCCATGAGATTATTCCAGACCGTATTGAGGCTGCCACATATATTGTACTGGCGGCGGCTGCGGCTGATGAGATGACGGTTGAAAATATTATTCCGGCTCATCTTGAAAGTCTGCTTTCTAAGCTGCAGGAAATTGGTATCGATATTAAGGTTGATGTGGATAAGGTAACGATTCGCCGCGGTGATCAGCCTTTAAAGTGTACGGATATTAAAACTTTGCCGTATCCGGGCTTCGCGACTGATATCCAACAGCCGCTGACTGCCTTGCTGACGCAGGCGCACGGCCAGTCGGTAATTACTGAAACGATTTATACGGAACGCTTTAAGCATTGTCAGGAATTGAATAAAATGGGTGCGGATATTGATGTGCGGATTCCTTCCTCTTTTATCAATGGGCCAAGCCGTTTATCCGGCAGTGTGGTAGAGGCAACCGATCTGCGCTGCGGTGCTTGTTTAGTGATTGCCGGTTTGATTGCTGATGGTGTTACTGAAATACATGCTGTATATCATATTGACCGTGGTTATGAAAACCTTGACGGTAAATTAGAAGCACTGGGTGCTAAAATCTGGCGAGAAACGATTTAAGATATATGCATTGTTTCATTAAGTGAATCAATGCATTTTCTTTAATATTTCCATTAGGAGGTTTAAACATGGAAGAAAAAGATTATCGGTTGGAGAGAGATTCATTAGGTGAAAAGCTGGTACCTAAGGATGCGTTATATGGCATTCAGACTCAGCGTTCAAAGGAAAATTTCCCAATTACCGGTCTGCGTACACATCCGATGATGGTCCGTTCATTAGGAATGGTTAAAAAAGCCTGCGCATTGGCTAATTATCGCACCAATCATCTTGATAAAGAACGGCTTGATTATATTTTACAGGCATGCGATGATGTGATTGCCGGCAAGCTGAATGAATATTTTGTTACTGATGTGATCCAGGGCGGTGCCGGTACTTCAGTAAATATGAATACCAATGAGGTTATCGCTAATCGGGCGGCTCAGCTGGCTGGCCGTGAATTAGGCAAATATGATTACATACACCCTAATGATCACATTAATTTTGGACAGTCAACCAATGATGTGTTTCCGACCGCAGGTAAGATTACCTGTCTGTTTTTAGTTGATGAGCTGCTGAATGAGCTGCAGCTGCTTCAGGAAGCATTGCTTGATAAGAGTCTGGAATTTAATGATGTCATCAAATTAGGCAGAACTCATCTTCAGGATGCTGTACCGATTACGTTAGGTCAGGAGTTTCATGCCTATGCGACTTCTTTGGTAAGAGATATCCGGCGGATTAAAATTGCCTTTCAAAACTTAAAATCAGTGAATATGGGTGCTACCGCGGTGGGTACTGGTTTGAATGCTGATGAGAATTACCGCCGTACTTTAATTCCAATTTTAAGTGAGATTACAGATATTGATCTGACCAGTGCCAGAGATTTGATTGACGGTACACGCAATGTCGATCCATTTGTCTGGGCGCATAGTTCTTTAAAGACATTGGGTGTCAATTTATCTAAAATGTGCAATGATCTGCGTTTAATGGCATCAGGCCCTAAAACTGGTTTTTATGAGATTATATTGCCTGCCCGTCAGCCGGGCAGCTCAATCATGCCGGGTAAAATTAATCCGGTTATTCCTGAAGTGGTAAATCAGGTTTGCTTCCAAGTATTCGGCAATGATGTAACGATTTTAAAAGCGGCGGAAGCCGGTCAGATGGAATTGAATGTGTTTGAACCGGTGCTGTTCTTCAATTTGTTTCAGTCAATTGAGGCATTAAGTCACGCGTGTGCGACACTGCGCTGCAACTGCATCATGGGTATTGTTGCGAATAAAGAACGGTGTGCCGATCTTGTGGATATATCTTTGGGTACCGCGACAGCGCTGGCACCGCATATCGGATATGCCAATGCTTCGAAGTATGCGAAACAGGCACTGGCTGAGAATAAAAAGCTGAAGGAACTGATTCTTGAAGCGGGTCTGATCTCTAAGGAAAAGCTTGATGAGGTGCTGAATGCGCGTGAAATGACACGGCCGGGTATCCCGGGAATGCGCCGTCATAAGCGTAAAAAGGAGGATAAGTAGATGCGTGAATTTGATGTAAGACAGCTCACAGAGGCTGTATCTGCCATGGTTCAGGATGTGAACTACCGCTATCCTGCAGATGTGAAGCACTGTCTTGATTCAGCCTGTGAAAAAGAAACCAGCCGCATCGGTAAAGCAACGCTGGAATATTTAAAGCTGAACGCGGCTATTGCGGATGAAAAGCATATCCCAATCTGTCAGGATACCGGGATGGTTGTCGTATACCTGTATGTCGGTCAAGATGTGCATTTTACTCATGGTTCGGTCAATGAGGCGATTCAGGAAGGTGTGCGTCAGGGCTATGATAAGGGCTATTTAAGAAAATCAATGGTTTCAGAGCCGTTGTTTGAACGTGTTAATACGAAGGATAATACACCTTGTATGATTTATACTTCCATCATTGACGGTGAACAGGTGATTCTTGAAATTACATGTAAGGGTGCCGGCAGTGAGAATATGAGTGTCATTGAGATGCTGAAACCCGCGCAGGGTATTGAAGGTGTAAAACAAACGGTACTCAATGCTGTAAAAAAAGCCGGCCCTAATGCATGTCCGCCGATGGTGATCGGTGTCGGTTTGGGCGGCAGCTTTGATTACGTGGCTTATCTGGCCAAAAAGGCTACGGTAAGAAGCTGTGACAGCGCGCATCCAGACCCACGCTACGCAGCGCTTGAAGACCAGCTGCTGAGTGAAATCAATCAGTTAAATATCGGTCCGCAGGGATTAAAGGGCGATACTACGGCGCTTAAGGTAAACATTGAAACCCATGCGACACATATTGCCTGCCTGCCATGCGCGGTCAATATATCCTGTCATATCACCAGACATGCGAGAAGGGAGTTTTAAGATGAAGCTGACAACACCCATTACTAAAGAAAAGCTGGCTGACTTAAAAGCCGGTGATGCAATCGAAATAACCGGTACTATTTATACTGCCCGTGATGCCGCGCATAAGCGAATGAATGAGATGCTTGAACGCGCTGAGGCACTGCCTTTTGATATTAAGGATGCGGTGATTTATTATGTTGGTCCGACACCGGCAGCACCTAATCATGTGTTTGGCAGCGCTGGACCTACAACCTCGATGCGGATGGATGCCTATGCACCCCGGCTCTATGATCTGGGTTTAAGCGTAAGCATTGGCAAAGGCTACCGCACCCAAGCGGTTGTGGACGCGATCAAACGCAATCACGCTGCCTATATGGTTGCCATCGGCGGTGCCGGAGCACTTTTGTCACAATGTATAAAAAAGGCTGAACTTGTCGCTTTTGAAGAGCTTGGCCCGGAAGCGGTTTATCGTCTGGAGGTTGTTGATTTTCCGGTAACCTTAGCCATTGACGGTGAGGGTCATAACTTATATGAAGAATAATATTTTAGAAATCTGCTGCGGCAGTCTTGAGGATGTAATCGCGGCTGATGCCGGCGGCGCGGATCGGGTTGAATTAAACTCAGCCTTATACTTAGGCGGTCTGACACCAACATGTGCCACGCTGATTCTTGCGAAGCAGCAAACGGCGCTGCCAATTATCTGCATGGTGCGTCCGCGCGGTGCGGGGTTCTGTTACAATGAAAGTGAATTGGCGGTTATTTTTCTTGAAGCAAGAGAATTGCTGCGGCATGGTGCCGATGGCATCGCTTTTGGCTTCTTGAATGAAGATAAGACGATCAATGTTGAACAAACGTGTAAGATGGTAAAGCTGATTCATGAATTTAATGGTGAAGCGGTATTTCATCGAGCCTTTGATTGCACAAGCGATATGATGAAAGCCTGTGAACAGCTGATTGAATGCGGCTGCGACCGTATATTAACAAGCGGTCAAGCTAAAACTGCCGTTGAGGGTATTAAAGCTTTAAAATATCTTCAGGATACCTATGGCAGCTCTATTGAATTCTTAGCCGGCAGCGGTGTGAATGCTGAGAACGCGTTGGAAATCATTCGCAATACGGGAATAAAACAGCTGCATACTTCTGCTAAATGCTGGAAAATTGATCCGACTACCAACTATGGTTCACCCGTCAATTATGCGTATATCAACGGCGATTCTTATGATGCTGTTGATGCTGAAAAAGTAAAACGGTTTCATAATCATTAATATGTGACAAAATCTTTAGATTTCTTGTAAGAAAAGCATGATATAATAGTTTAAAGGAAACAGGAGGAAAATGAGAATGAATGGAAAGAAGTGGATCAGTGCAAGTATAGCGGCCGCGATGGCCTTCTCCATATCTGCGGTTCCTGCTCATGCCCAATGGGATGGCAATAATCATTGGATCGACAACGGTGCATTTGCAACTGGCTGGCGATATATTGAGGATGCCTGGTATTATTTCAGCAATACTGGTGAAATGGTTAAGGGCTGGACACAGGATTCAAGTCAGGCATGGTATCTGTTAGATTATGAGACAGGTAAAATGAAAACTGGCTGGATCGCTGCCAATTCAACTGATTGGTATTATCTGAATCCGGCTAATGGTATTATGCAGGCTAAGACTTGGGTTGAAAGTGACGGTACAAAATACTATTTTGATGAACATGGCATCATGGTTCGCGGCAATCATGTTATTGACGGTTATAATTATGTTTTCCAGCAGAACGGTGCTTTTGTCAGCAAAGGCGATAAGAGCGATGAGGTTGATGAAACCAAGAAGAACGGCTGGGTTAAAGAAGGTACACAATTCTATTATTATAAGAATGATGTGAAACAATCAGGCTGGCTGACACTGGGTGAAAAGAAATACTATCTGGGCGGCAGCGATAACCGTATGCTGATTGGCACTCAGAAGATTGACGGTAAGACTTATACGTTTGCACAAAACGGTGTGCTGTTAAGCGAGGGCGGCAGTGATACTGATTATGCCGATGCTTATAGTGCGACGGAATACCGCACGGATAAGAGTAAGCTTGTTGATTATCTGAATGATGAACGTGATTATGAGAAGCTGGATGAATTATCATGGGTACGTTCTGACGGCCTTGATAAGGCAGCTTATATTCGTGCGAATGAATTAGTTGATGATTTCAGCTATGATCGTCCAAACGGCAAGTCATTGGATGATTTAATGGATGATTTAAAACTGGATTATGATATGGTTGAGGAACATTTCGTAAAGGCGGCGTCACCAAAAGACGCACTGAGAGAATTGTTTAATGACCGCTGGGCTGAACGGGATATCCTGAATGAAGATTTCAATGAAATCGCTGTGGGTATCGCTAAGGACAGCAATGATGAATATGTTTATGTGATCCTGCTGACAGACGGCGGTTCAGGTACTGGTGTATCCGGTTATGATTATCGTGAATACCGTACTGATAAACGTGAGATTCTAGGTTATCTGAATGATTACCGCAAGAGTGACAAGGTTGATTCACTGACATTGGCTTACAATGATGAATTGGATAAAGCCGCTTATAAACGGGCGGTGGAAATCGCCAGCAAATTCAGTGATACGCGTCCAAACGGCAAAGATTATGAAACAGTACTTGATGATTTCAAGGTTGATTATAATTCATCTTATGAATTGATTTATAAAGACGAAGATGATTATGAAACTATCGTTGATGAATGGATGGATGTCCGTGCTGACAAACGTGCAATTGTTGATGAGGATTACAAAAATGTCGGTATCGGTATTGTCGAAGACGGCAAGCATACATATGTAGTTGTATTGCTTGTGGAGCCAGATACTTCACTGACTTACAGTTCTACAGCATACCGCACGGATAAGCTGGAAATTATGAATGGTGTTAATGATTACCGCAGCGGTACCGCTTTAACGAAAGTCACTTCCGGCAATCTTGACAAATATGCCTTCCAGCGTGTAGTACAAGTAGCACAAGGTAAGGATAAGGATGATATTGAAGATTTCCTTGATGATTTAGATTATGATTATGGTACATATGCGTATGAAATCATTGTCAAGGATGAAGATGATATCGATTATGTTATTGATGAAATCACTGATGACAGCGCTGTGGACAATACACGCTATAAGAAGATAGCAGTAGGCGCTGTCGAATACAAGAAGAAAATGTATTGGGTAGTATTGCTTACTCAGAAATAAGCTGAAGGTTATTCGGTAATTTAAATGATAAATAGGTTCAAAACTGATGGTAATAGTCAAGTTTTGAACCTATTTTATATCATGAATAAAGAAAAAATCTTAATTTGCGGCATATAAAACAATAAATATGAATAGTAAACCATCTGTTGATTGCAAATGGTTTTTTTTATGTTGGCAAGATAAAAAACCAGTCCAACTGCAAATTGACGCATAGCTTAGTCTATGAAGGGGGGTGAACGATATGAAAGTGATTAATCGATGGAAGAGTGCGCTGTTGGTAGTCAGCCTGTTGATTGGCTTTGGTGTTTATCTGCTGCTTGCCAATGGTGAAATTTGTTTAGATGATCCGATGATTCTCTCAACCGGGCTTGCATTTACAGCCCTTGTCGTATTAACCTTTTTTGTGATTGGACTGCTGTGGTCACCAAAAAGCCGTTTGTTGAAGATAGCCTTTTGCTCAGCCGGAACATGGGCGGTTTTGGGTGCTTCAGGACTGCTGATCTCGGCCTTTTTTGTAACCTTGGTCGGTTATTGCTCAATGAGTTTTCAACAGTTATTTCTAGCATTAAGCTTCTTCTTTTTAACATTAATGTCTGGCGGTATATTCCTGTTTTTGCATATTTATAATGATTGCTTTGAAAATGAATGCCGTTGTTAATCATGTGAAGGCCGGGATAAAACCCGGCTTTCTTTTTTTTCTGGTTGAGAAACATAACAATGGTTTTATTTGATTTATGAAGTAACTTTTATGAGATACATTGGATAAAAGTTTACATAAAAAACTATCAATTGTCGAGTTTTGCATAACTTAACAATGTACGTTATCTTTAATATTTAATAATTCTTTAATTCCATAAGGAAGTTTTTCTATATCTATTTTTTGTAGATTGATACAAGAATATTTTTTTTCATTTATCTTTTTACTAGCTACTAGATAAACTTCAAATAGATTCTCACCACTATCGGTTATATCGAAATCTAATGAACTTAGTGGTATGGAATAACCATTTAAATTACGCAATGCTAAAGAGATATTGCCTTTTGAAAGCCCAATCATACCATCGCATCGTAAAATATTATGTACACCCAATATATTACAATAAATAGTTTCATTTTGTGTTAATAAATGAAGATTGTTAAGGATATTCATTTTTTGTATAGTTGAAGAATCCTTTTTTATTATTATGTGTTTATAACCTAACCGTTTGGCTTTACAAATATCATAAAATTTTATAGGAGACAAGACTTCCTTATGAATGCCGGCATTTTCATAAATAAAAACATCTTTAGGATTATTGCTTATTCCACACAAATGCTTGAAATGTTCTTTTTTAAATATTAATTCAATAAAATCGTAATCTTTTTTTAAGGTATCATAGTAAACATATAAAAAGCTTTTATTCAATAAATATGTTTCATAATTAACTAATCCAGATTGTATGATTCTAATTATATTTTTTTCGTCATAAAATTTTATTACCATTATTTCCCCCCCTTAAAAAAATAGAACGCTGTTTGGAGCGTTCTATTGTATCAAGTTTTTCCGTTGCTTGCCAACTAGTGTGAGCCAGTTATTCTCACTTCGTATCAAGTTTTTCCGTTGCTTGCCAACCAACTAATCTTAGTTCATTATTAGTATATATCAAATTGTTGTATTTGTCAAATGAATCCAACAAGTTGATAGAACGAATATGATTCGTTTATGATAATGTCTCAAGTATTCACAATTGATTATGGCTGTTATCATAATCTTATTCAGTAATAAATCCATAATAGATATATTGTGTTAATAAATAGTTCATTTCAATTTATTGATTAAATAGAGTAACATTTCAAGTATCATAAACATAACAATATCGTTAGAATTGTGGCTTTTTGCTGATAATGTTGGTAAAATGAATAAGAATTAAAGAAATCACATATTTTTAAGACAGATAACTGTTATACTTACCATAGAAAAAGAAGGGAAATGACACTATGAAAAAATTATGTGCTTGTCTGCTGGCAGCATGCTGTCTGGCACCTGTTGCTTATAACGCTCAATCGTTAATGCCAATTGTTGCAGCCTCAGATAAGAGTACTTACAAACAAGGCTATGATGATGGCTATGCCTATGAAAAGGAACATGCCAATACAAAGTTTACACAGAAAAGCGGTACTGATGAATATAAGCGCGGTTATCAGGCAGGCTGGTATAAGGCTTATGATGAAATGATGGATGAAGCTACAAAGTCGGCCATTGAAGCGGCAAATAACGATTTTGAGGCAAAGCGCAAGAACCGCACAAAATGTCCTTCTGATATTGATTTTAAATCAGAATGGCGTAAGGTTTATAAAGAAACTTATGCGGATCTTGAAGATAATGCCGTTGATAATCTTCAGGAATTAGCTGATGAGAATGCAAAGAAGGATTGCTGGAACCGTCTTGGCCGCAATACGACGCTGGATTCCCTGACAAAATCTTCTGAGAAAGCTGATTACCGTGAGTTTTATACAGATGCTTATAACAGCTACAACAAAGAACTGACACAGGCGAAGAAGGATGTTGTTACTGACGGCAAAGAAGACGCAAAAGCCGGCCGTTCAGCGAGTTATGTCGCTATCAATAGTTTCCGCGGTTATACGGTTTATGATGATCTTGTAAAGCTGTATAATGAAGCTTATGAAAAAGCCGGCGGTACAATTACAGCGGCTGACAGCAGTGATTTGCGCTGGAAGCTTGAAAGCGGTGTGTGGAAATGCTACAACACAGCGGGTCAGCTTGTCACAAGCAAATGGGTACCTTCATACAATAACTGGTATTATGCGGATAAAGATGGTATTATGAAAACCGGTTGGATGGCATCAGGCAGCAATTGGTATTATTTTGACGGCAGCGGTAAAATGGTTACCGGTGGTCGTTGGATCGATGGTGAAATGATGTATTTTGACAACAACGGTAAATGGCTTAAAAATTAATAAGTAAGACAAAGGTTTGTTTATCAGCAAACCTTTTGAATCGTTATGGATATTGATATTCATTAAGAAATGAGGGGATAGAATGGAATCTGATAAGAAGAAAAAATTGGAAGCCCAGCTGGCTTCCATCGATCATTATCTAGCTGACATGAATCAGAAAATGATGGGACTTACGCACCAGCAAATCGTTCGCTGCCGTATGAGAAATAATTTTATTGATGAAATTTTAGATATGAATCATGAAGCACTGGCTGATCCATACTTTGCGATGAGTCTTGAAGAATTTCTAAATAGCCTAAACGCCTATGAGTTTGCGATGCGGCTGATCAATGATGAGAATTTTCATGAGACTTATGTCAGAATGCTTTTAAATACGCAGTTTTACGAGCTGAAAAAGCAAAGTGACACGGAGTCTGAAACGTCGTTTGTAGAATTTCATAACACCTTTTTGGCACCGGTCTGCGGCTGTGAGCCAATTCATGAATTCAGCGAATATCGGGCAGGGGATGCATTTGATTTTGAACAGTCAGCCCGTTTGCTGATTGAACGTGATGAAGAGATCAGAAAGTATTATAATCAGCGTGAAAACAGTTCATTAGATTTTTTAATTATGATGAACAGCCGTTTATTGCGCATTATGCATGCCGTATATGACAGTTGACAGGAAAGCCGGCACATAGTATTATTTTAAAGGTAAAGTGAGGTTAACCTATGAATTGTGCATATCATCCTGATAGAGAAGCAACTACAACATGTTCCAAATGCGGAAAACCGCTCTGTAAAGAATGTGCGGATTTCACAAATCTGAATATCTGTATGGATTGTTTTCATAAATCCATCCGTCAAGCAGCCCATGAAGAAAAACTAATCGGCAAACCAACCCTGCTGCTGGGAGCCGTTGGTCTAGTCTTTGGTTATATGATGAATTTTGGCTATGCCACCTTCCTGCTTGTATTAGTATGTTTACTGATGCCCAGCGGTTATATCTATTTAGGCGAAATGAGGCGCAGCAGCTTCATGAAAATCAAAGGAATCGGTGAATTGCTGTATTATCTTGTGAAAGTAATTCTGTCACCGTTTGTCGGTATTTACGCATTGCCTAAATATCTGCTTGCATTGATTAAAAACAAAGATAAAAAATAAAACAAAAGTTCCTTGTTAAATGTAGTATCCGCAAAAAGCTGGACACTGCAATAAAAGGAACTTTTTAAATGGAGCTGCAATTGTATCACCATTACAGTAAATTTTTTTCTGTTAGATTGGCTGGCATAATAACAGTAATTCTTTCATTATTTTTTGATGAAAGGGTTTACAAACACAGGTCTCCGTTATACAATAAAATTAGCTTTAGAATTGATAAAGCGAATTCTAATTGTAGTTGGAAAAAGCTGAACCGGACGATTCCCCCACCGCCGGTATCAGCTTTTTCCTTTTATATACTCTGCGGACTCTTGCTCCAGCAGTTGCGTCCTTTGCGTTTTGCGTTATATAGCTCATCATCTGCGCAGCGAATCAAAAACTCCATGTCAGAACACTCTTTGCACATGATGAAGCCCGTTGAGATAGTGACTCTTGATGCCACTGTACTCTTGATATGAGCCAGCTGTTTAGCCGCCAGATCGTCATAAACCCGCTTCAGATAATGCTCAATATCATCACCGCTGCAATATTCAAAGATACAGGCAAACTCATCACCGCCATACCGGCAGATATGAAAGGTATCCATTTTATATTTATTCAATGAATCACCTACTTCATAGAGGATCTTATCACCCTCAATATGTCCGTAATAGTCATTGTATTCTTTGAAACAGTCAATATCAATCATCGCTAAACCTAAAGGATGACAGACATCTTCACTGCATAGCTTAACCAGATAATGATCAAAAAAACGGCGGTTTAAAAGATTGGTTGGTTCATCAATATTCATCATTAATTCAAGACGTTTATTCTGATGCTGGATTGCCATGCGTTCATCATTGCTTTGATGCAGGGTAATCTTAGCTTTTAAGCCATTTGAGCTATTCTTTTTAATGATTTTTGAACTGATGCGATTTGCCTCATAGTATTCTTTATAGGCTTGCTTTAATTCGTCTTCTAAATCAAACTGTTCACAGAAACGCACCTTCATATCAACAATTTTTAAAGCGTTGATCGCTTCCTTGGCAGAATCACTGTCTTGGATCATTGTCAGCACTTTTGAAGCCCTTGTTTTTTCTTTCATACTGATCAAGATATCACCAATATAAACAAGCATCTGATAAACCGTCAGCCGATCTTCCATCTTTTCCTGCAGCACCATCAATTGATCTAAAGCGACAAGCGCTTCATCGTATTTGTGGACACTGTTCTTATATAAAAACTTATTGAAATAAAAAAGGAAAAGCATCGTTTCAGTATAAGCTTCTTCTGGTATCTCTTTAAACATTGCGTAATAAAGTGCCAGCTCATCGTGTTTTCCTTGTTGGAAACTGATGTTGCATAAATTTGTCAGAGTGATTGCTTCAGAAGAATAGCGGGAGGGCAGATCAGGAATCTTTAATGTTTCATAGCTTTGTTTATAATAAGCAAAGGCTTCTTCAAGATCATCAGCAGATTCAAATATATTAGCTATATTATTATAAATAGCAGAAATAAACAGTGTTTCATTATTCTTTTTAGCGAGTGCAAGCGCCTTGAAATAATGATCCACGGAAGTCTGATAATCACTGTAATTCAGATAGATCATGCCATAATAAAGATAGATGCGGATTAAAAGATCTTCAAAGTTATTCTTTTCTGAAAGGGTTTTAGCCATATACAGCATATAGGTACAGTTATCCATGTCATCTTTAGCCATATAATAATCAGCAAGGAATGTATATGCGAATGCGTATGTATGATAATCAGCATTATTATTGTTCAAAAGACTGAGACAAAGACGTTTTGATTCTTCAAGATCGTTTTGTCTGGCGATAAGAATCTGGTCCTTGATTTGATTAATTGAAGTTTCCATATGCACCTCCAGGGTAACCATTTCTATTTGCCGTTATGTTTATATGTATTTTATTATATCATGTTTCTGTTGTTTTTGTACTTTGAGTAAGGATTTTCATGATCTTTCATGGCATGATTGATAAAGTGAAATAAATCGGTTATTATAGTGAAAGGAAGAGGAGGCACTATGAAGCAAAGAGGACATAATTATGCATTTGATATTTTAAGGATTCTGGCGTGTTTCCTGGTAATTGTCAATCATACAAATTCAGAAGTATTTTTAGGAATGAATCCCAGTCTGACCTGGGCATTATCACTGGCATATTTTTATTTCAGTAAAATTGCGGTACCAATCTTTTTGATGATTTCAGGAGCGCTGCTGCTGCGCAGAGAGTACAGTTACAAGGAGCTGCTGATTCATAAAGTGGGGAAGATTGCGGCAGTTTTACTCTTATTTTCACTTTATATATATTTAGTTGAAGAAGGCAATGCATTCAATCTTCATGATTTTATCAATCGCATTATTGAAGCACCGATTATCACTTCTTACTGGTATTTTTATATGCTGTTAGGTGCTTATCTCATTCTGCCGTTTTTAAGAAAGATCATCATCGCCATGAAGCAGGCGGACTGGCTTTATTTCTTCATTGGCTGGGCTTTTTTCAGCGGCTTGCTGCCGGTATTGGTGCGTTATGAAATTATACCGACGGTTACTTTCTGGTTTGATGTGCAGATTATGAGTAATTTTATCGGTTATATGTTTGCCGGTTATGCAATTACTCAGACCGATTTCAGTCTTAAAGTACAGCGGTGCGGCTGGCTGCTGACACTGCTGGCAATTCCTTGTATATTAATTCTAAGCGTATACAGCGGCTTGTATGAGTTAAATACATGGGGACAGATGTATTTGATGCTGGATAATCTTTATTACCTGCCAACGATGATACTGGCGGTGCTGGTGTTTTTCACAGTCTATACGCTGGCGGGTAAATGTGAATTTAAAGGATGGTCAGGCAAAATGCTGTCCAATATTGCGGCTACGACCTTTGGCATCTATGTTGTCCATATGATTTATAATACCCATCTGAGTGTTGTACGTTATGAAATTCTTTATTTTAATAACCGTCTTGTCAGCGTCGTATTATATGAAATATTTTTATTTGCGTTCTGTGCGTTGGCGGCATGGTGTCTGAAAAAAGTACCGCTGCTTAAAAAGTTATTTGAATAACCTGAGATCCTTTGATTTCAGGTTTTTTTAATATTTGCAATTCAGAAGAGAGCATTAAAAAAATTGAATAAGAATGCAGCATTCTGCCAAAAGTTTTTTGCTAATCACATTAGATTAACAAGTGGAATATTTAATACAAAAAAATATATTAAAAATAAATAAAAAACACATAAATATATAAAATAAACAAATTAAAACAAAAAACTTGTTTTAAATAACTTATTTGGCTATAATACAAATAGATGATGGTAAAGGAAGGTAAATTATATGAAACTATTAAGAGTTCGTGCATCAAACTATAAAAACTGCTGCGATGATTTTACCATTGATCTTGTGGCAAAATCTAAAAAAACAAGCGAGGATAAGGAATATGAGCTGCAGGAGATTGCTGAAGATTTATATGTGTTTAATACAGCTGCATTCATCGGTAAGAATGCTTCTGGTAAAACTTCTGCGATTGAGCTGATGGAATGCGGTTACTCTATTCTTGGCGAGTTCCGTTTGGAAGATAAACATTATAATTATGACAATGTGAAATTAGAAATCATTTTCTATCATGAAGATACCATCTATAAATACAATACAGTTTTAAAATCTGATGCGATATTAGGAAATAAAGCCAATTTCACCGAGCAGCATATCTATCGAAAAAAATATTATAAATCAAAGAATAAAGAAATTTATTCTATCGAAGGTTTTGAAGAAATTTTCGATTTAGGAGAGCTTCCAGAAGATACTTCTATTGTGTTCTTTATTTTAAAAAAGAAAGCTACCCGAGCTATTTATTTTAACTGTGATGGTGAAGGTGCAGACACATATCGTCTAATGTTCAGAACTATGAAAAACTATAAAATTTCAAAGAATGTTCTGGCAAAAGTGATTAAGATTTTTGATGATAAGATTCAGAGTTTGGAAATGGTCGATGATAATCATTACAAACTTGTGTATCAGAATCATGTAAAAGAACTTTCTGATTCAGAACTGATTTACACTTTATCCAGCGGTACGACAAAAGGCGTACTTCTATATATAATGGTAGTTGCGGCTTTGGAAAATGGATTTGATCTGTTGATAGATGAAGTGGAAAATCATTTCCATAAGACGCTTGTTGAAAATATGATCAGCTTGTTTAAAGATAAGACGGTTAATAAAAAATCAGCAACTCTTTTATTTACTACGCATTATTGTGAAGTTTTAGATTTATTCAATCGTCAGGACAATATTTGGATTGCAAAATCAGATGATAAGATTCGCTTGGATAATATGTATGAAATCTACAATATCAGACCGGAACTTTTAAAGAGCCGTCAATTTTACAATAATGCTTTTGATACTTCTGTTAATTATGAAGATCTTATGGCATTGAAGAAGGAGCTCATGATATGAAGTATCTGATTATGTGTGAAGGTCCAAATGAACTTGAAATTATCCGATTGTTGTTGGAGCACGAACAATTAATAATTACAGAAGATGATTTATTGAATTTGATTCCTTACCATGCAAGGCAGATTGGAAATAATGCTGCGGTAAAAGCTGCGCTGAATTTGTACCATGGAGATGTACATGTACTTCGAATCGGTGATAAGCTTAATGATGAACTGAAAATTCCAAGAGAGTACAAAGGAAAAATAAAAGACATAAAAAAATATTGTACAAAACCGGAATTGGAAATGTTGCTGATACTATCTGAAAACAAAGAGTCAGATTTTGAAAAAGTGAAATCTAGAATTTCTCCTAAAACTTTCAGTAAGGAAAATGTAATCTACAACCGAATACGATACAACAATAACACGGCGTTCTATCGTGATTATTATGGTGAAAGAATTGATCTGCTGGTAGATTCAATTAAGCGTTACAAACAGCTTAAAGGAAAACATCAGAGAGATGAGCTTTATCTTGCTGACTTGCTGAAATAACCATGGTATAAATTTAGCAGGAAGTAAAGAATTACGATGAGACCTAAATGCACATAGAAAAAATTGCCAAATATAATAATAAAGCTGCGACTTTCAGAGATATTTTATTTTCTCTTACTTGCCGCAGCTTATTGAAATTTTATGCTTTAACTTCGTGATCCTTTACCATCAATAAGAAGATTGTACCTAAAACCATCAATGGAATCAGACCGAGAATAGCAATTTCTGGTTTACCGGTAACCATTGTTAATACGCTGATAATAACCGGCCCGATGATTGCAGCGAATTTAGAGAAGATTTCAAAGAAACCAAAATATTCATTGGCATCATCCTTCTCAGGAATAAGCAGGGCATAATATGAGCGGGATACGGCTTGTATACCGCCTTGAAACATGCCGACTAAGAAGCCTACGACCCAGATCAGGTTCGCGTTTTTAGAGAGCTGGCTGCCAACCAGTACAATTATCAGATAACCCATGATTGCTGTCAGAATCATTTTTTTACCGCCGAATCGAGTCGCCAGCCGGCCGAAGATAATTGAACCTGGGCAGGCGATAATATTGATGAATATGACAACTCCCAATGAGACAATCTGATCAATGCCCATATCCGTAGCTAATGAAATAGCCATTGAGATAACAGTGTTAACCGCATCAATATAGAAAAAATAGGCAAGGCAGAACAGGAATACGTTACGATTTTTACTTAGATTTTTAAAAGTAGCAAATAAACGCTTAAAGCTCTCTCTTACAACATGCGGTACTTCTTCGTGATAATGAATTTGATGTACATTGCGGATGATGGGTCTTGAATACGCAAACCACCAAGCAACTGCACAAACCATGGATATTGTAATTGCCAGACGATTTGTCAGTTTAAATCCGCCGATCATGATATAACCAAGCTCACCGCCGAATAAAGTAACTAATGCGAAAGGGATAATGAAAACGATAAAAGGCAGAACTGAACCGATATATCCCCATGCATAACCGGCAGCCGAAACAGTGTGAGTGCGCTCATCTGTCGTAACGTCAACCAGAAAAGCATCATAGAAAATATTAGCACCAGTATAACCGATCATTGCCAGAACATATAGAATAACACAGGCGCGCCAGTCAAAGAACGGCATGGCTAACAGAAAACCAGTAATGATACCAAGATAGAGGAAAAATTTAAAGAAGCGTTTCTTTTTCCCTTTATAATCAGCAATCGTCCCCAGAATAGGTGATAAAAAAGCAAGAATTAAAGCATAGGCAGCATTTGCCCAGCCGACATAAACCGTGCTGTCACCTGGTGTGATAGAAGCAATCAGCAATGGAAATAATACTGTCATCGTCGTTAATACCTGTGCGGAATTACCGATATCATAGAGAACCCAGCTGGTTTCTTCTTTTGTATAGCCCAATTTTGTAAGTATTTTAGTAAACATAGATTCAGCTCTCCTTCATTTCTCCATAATCATATCAAAAAATAAGATGGAATTGTTACTTTTAATGAAATATTTACAATTTAATTCACCGCGTCTTCCCTTTCTTTCAAAGCATGACCGGTTTATGGTATACTAGCTTGGAAGAGGTGATTTGATTGCTGATTTCAATAGATAAGCTAAATAAAACATTTAATGAGAAAGTGATTCTGAAAGATGTTTCACTAAATGTCAATGATAAAGATAAGATTGGTATCATCGGTGTGAATGGTACTGGAAAGTCTACCTTATTAAAAATATTGGCAGATAAGGAGCCAAGTGAGAGCGGTACGATTCTCAAAAGCAGCGGCAAGAAAATATTATATCTGCCCCAAAATCCTGAGCTTGACCGGTATAAATCTATTTTTGAGGTTGTTCATGAAGGCTTAGATGCCAAAAAGGATGATCATCAGGAGTATGAAGTAAAAGCAATTCTTACTAAGCTGGGAATTGTTGATCTAAATCAGAGCATCGCAACCTTGAGCGGCGGTCAGCTGAAACGGGTGGCACTGGCCTGTGTGCTGATGCGTGAGAGCGACTGTCTGCTTCTTGACGAGCCGACGAACCACTTGGACGCAGAAATGGTAACATGGTTAGAAAAGCGGCTGGCACAATATAACGGCAATATTCTTATGGTAACCCATGACCGGTATTTTCTTGATCGTGTATGCAACCGCATTATTGAATTAGACCATGGTCAATGTTCAACCTTTACCGGCGGCTATGCTAATTATTTAAAACTAAAAGCTCAGCAGGAAGAAATGGCATTGGCCAGTGAACGCAAGAGACAGACCATCCTGCGTAAAGAATCGGAATGGATATCAAGAGGCGCGCTTGCCAGATCGACAAAGAGCCGTGAACGTATTGAACGTTTTAATAAGCTGAATGAGCAAAGCGGCCCTCAGCAGAAAAGCAATGTATCATTAAATACCGTTGAATCAAGACTGGGTAAGAAAACGATTGAGATTGAGGGTCTTTCAAAAGCCTTTGACGGCAAGGTGCTGTTTCAGGATTTTAGTTACAATCTGCTGCGCAATGACCGTATTGGTATTGTGGGACCTAATGGCAGCGGTAAATCTACACTGCTGAATCTGTTAGCTGGCAGACTTCAGCCTGATTGTGGAACAATTACGATTGGTGAAACGGTGCGCATTGGTTATTTTTCTCAAATGAGTGAGGAATTAGATCCACAGAAACGTGTTATTGATATTATTACTGATATCTCAGATTCAATTGAAACAACTGAGGGTATCTGTACAGCTTCTCAGATGTGTGAGAAATTTTTGTTTGACGCGAAAGCACAATGGAGTCAAGTCAGCCGCTTATCCGGCGGTGAAAAACGACGGTTATATTTATTGAGTATTTTGATGGCTAAACCAAATGTACTGTTTTTTGATGAACCGACCAATGATCTTGATATTGAAACGCTGACTATCCTTGAAGAATTTCTGGAAACCTTTAACGGTGCATTGATTACGATCAGTCATGACCGCTACTTTCTTGATAAGGTTGTCGATAAGATTTTTGCCTTTGAAAATGGCAGTATACGCTCATATCCTGGCGGTTACACCGATTATGAAGAGAAGCGGCAGCCTTTAGAAAAGAAAGAAAAGGAAAAGGGTGTGCGGGTTAGAAGTGCTATTCCGCAGATGACCAGCAAAGAGAAAAAAGAATTTGAAGGCATTGACCAACGGCTTGAGGAAATTGGTGAGGAACTGAAACGGATTGATGAAGAAATTGCGGAGCATGCAAATGATTTCACAATGCTTCAGACATTAAGTCAAAAAAGAGACAGCGTTGAGGCTTTACAGGCAGAAACCGAAGAAAGATGGCTTTATCTGAACGATCTTTACCAGAAGATCCAAGACTTTAAACAAGGTAAATTCTGATGAAGAAATATTTGCTTGTACTGTTATGTTTCTTGCTTGCCGGCTGCCAGCAGCCAATAAAAGAAGAACCGCTGCAGAAAACAACGCTGTTTGATAAAGCATCATCGTCAGACATTGAAAAAATCATTGTCAGCGATGCGGAATCAGCACAGATTATTCGCAATCCCAAGCAGATTCATAACTTGCTTGTATATCTTAAAGATTTATCAGCTGCTGATGAAAAGAGAACGGAAAAAGAAAACTTTGTGGTAATAGTATACGCGGATAACAGCAGTGAGCGTTTTACGTTTAGTGAAGAACAGATCTGCGCACAAGCTTGTGCAAAATGGGATCAGGCTTCCTTCATGAAATTGGCGGCAGCAGATGCTAAGCATATTAAATATACAGAGATACCAGCTTTTTTATCTGATGCTCTTGCTGAACCATTAAAAAAGGCTGTGTTTTTTCAACCGTGCGAGGAAGCAATGTGTAAAGCCGACCAGTTAAAGGATGAAGCGTTGGATGATTTCCAGCTTTATCTAAGAATGCTTGCATTTGGGAAAAAAGCGGAAAAGCCAAAGGAAATTACTGATTATATACAATTAACGACGCTTTCTAACTCAACAATTCTGCTATGCCTGTCCATGAATGAAGAGGGACGCTTTATCGGCCTAAATGATGAATGGGTAAACTTTGATTTTCAGGATGCTGTCTTATCAAAGCAGCTTTCAGAATATATGCTGAAAACAGATACCAGCTTTTTTATCTGATGCTCTTGCTGAACCATTAAAAAAGGCTGTGTTTTTTCAACCGTGCGAGGAAGCAATGTGTAAAGCCGACCAGTTAAAGGATGAAGCGTTGGATGATTTCCAGCTTTATCTAAGAATGCTTGCATTTGGGAAAAAAGCGGAAAAGCCAAAGGAAATTACTGATTATATACAATTAACGACGCTTTCTAACTCAACAATTCTGCTATGCCTGTCCATGAATGAAGAGGGACGCTTTATCGGCCTAAATGATGAATGGGTAAACTTTGATTTTCAGGATGCTGTCTTATCAAAGCAGCTTTCAGAATATATGCTGAAAACAGTTCAGGTAAAGAATCCTGTCTATCGGCAAAGCACTGTCTTTGATGACGGTGTCGGCGCCCAGCTTGAAATCAATGGCTTTATTTATGATGAAGAAACCCATGAATTTACCCGTGAATCAACGCCTAAAGGTATCATTAATGAAACAACGATTCAGTTTATCGATGATGAGCATATCAGTAGTTATAACCTGCTTTCAGATACATCGCAGTTTGATATGGGTGAGGGTGTCAGCTGTACTTATTTTTTGAATGCTCAAGAAAGTGAGGGCTGTACGCTTGATGAAGCTAAAGCAAAGTATCTTGATTTAAGAACTCAAATTGATGAGCTATTTAATGCCATGGAGCTGACGATGAGTGATGTCAGAGCTTTCTTAATCAATGAAAAGGAAAAGCGTTTCACTGAGCAGCTGTCTGAACTTTATCCTGAAGACACTGCGGATAAACCGATGCTGGGTAACGTTACAGATCTTGACAGCTATCTTATGCAGCTTGGTTATACAAAAGATGGGTTTACTTATACGGCATCAGTTACTGATCCTATTTATGGCAAGCTTATTATCAGCTATCAGGCAAAGGATTTAATATTTAAGATACAGCAGGATGAGAGCTACGCGCAGCTGCGGCTTGGTTCAGAATATGGGGAGGGGGTTGATGCCAACGATCCTCAACAAGCAGTATGTTCGATAGATTTTATAAGTGGTTTGCCGGTAGGTGACTGTCTCAATGCCCGATATTATTCAGAGTCAGGCAGACATCTCAATGCCCGTCATGTTCTAATGGGATGGCAGCATCAATTATCGCTGAGCGATGAAGAACTGGTTCAATATGCAGAAATGCTGTCAGAAAATGAAGGGTAAACATATTGTTTGTGGATGCTGGCAGGAAGATTTTAAAGAAGCTATTAACGACGGCGGAGATCTTAATGGCTGTGTGTTATTTCTCACATAAGCGATCCTATCTGATCTTAATAAAAGAGAAAGCAGGATATCCTTTTCAAGATTTCCTGCTTGGTAATGCTGAGGCAGCGGTACTTATTTCTGCATACAAGATCTAGTTAAATTATAAATGCTAACAGCATAGCAAGGTAAGACAATTTTGTATTCCTATTTAGAACTAAATACATCATTCCATACATGAGTGCAAATGCCATTACACCTAATCCTGTAACGACACTTCCTTGTGATAAAATATGGATTGCACCCCATGTACAGCATAATATAATTCCACCAAAAGGAATACTGCTTTCTCTCTTTATTAATGATTCGATAAATTTTTGACCAAATACAACTATTAAAAAAACTAATCCAACTTCAAATATGTAATAAAGGTATTGGAAAAAAAATTCTACAATGCCTTTTTTACTGAATTCTCCAAAAATTTTTAAAGTTCCCCAGTCATAAACATTTAGAAGAATACAAGCAATAATCAGAATTAAACTGACGGTCAACCCTTTTATTGATACTTTATTATTATTCATATTCATAATATTGTAATCTAATTTCTTTTGAGAACTCTTCATAAGCCAAACAGTAATTACAGCCCAACAAATAATTGTCAAAATCCAATGGATAACTTTTTGCATGATGTCATATTCACTCGCTTTACCTAAAAACATAGGTTCTACAAAACTTAATAATACGATTTCTAAACCCAAACCGGCAAAAGCATATAGTGCATACCATAAGTAATCCCAAACATTATAATTTCTGTTTTCTGATGACTTCATATCGATATATCCTTTCAAAACTAAGCTTTTAGCTTTTTACATTTTACCATACTCCCGCTATTTTTTCTATCTACATTCAAAAGGAGTCATTTATGTATCATGAATTACAGCGGATGAATCTTTGAAATGGTAAAAATGGGCGCAGATACTGTCAACGTTGCGCAAGCGCCTATCCGATTATGCAGAATAAGGAGCATTGCTGATATCTAAAAAAGACTATGACATTAAAAGTGAAATTACTCATCACTCTTAAGAATCATAGTCTTTTCTTGGTAATTAATTGAAGCAAGCTGAATTATTCTGCAGATAATTTAAACCAATCGGTGTAAGCTGAAGATCACTTTCAATGAATCCACAATGACATGCCTGAGAAATCAAGCGTGACTCCCTTTCCTTTAATTGATGAAGTTCGCCTTCATCGATACCCTGACGTAAGCAGTTAAGTAAGTTGATCAATTCTTCTTTATTTTGCATATTCCTGTTCCTCCTGCATATACAATAACATTGAATCAAACATTATGAATGTAACGATCTTAGCATTTGCTTTGATCTTTCCAGAAATATTATATCAGATAAGTTTTTTAATAAAATAATTGTAATTCAGAATTGTTTGTGCTATGAAATGTTAAAAATTGCCAGTATTCCCTAATCACAAAAAATAACATTTTTTTTCTACATATTTCGTGTTAAACTTTATAACTAGGGAGGCAGAAAAATGAAGAAAAGATTTTGTATTCTTTTATTGTGTCTGACATGTGTATTTTCTTTCACAGTGCAGCCAATAAAAGCCGAGGAGTATCAGCGGGAGGGTGTTTGGATCATTAATGTCAGTGAACCGGCTGAATTGAATAAGGATGCGGATCTGGACAGTGATAAAACATCTGAGCTTGAGACTGGTGTTTATATGTCTTATGAAAGACATAACAACTTTTATAAAGTAGAAGCTGATGGTGAGGAACAGTGGCTTTATAAGTATCCATATGTAGAAGTAAAGGAAATTGTCGATATGAACAATGATTCCCTTACCTTGTATATGGATAAAGAACTGTATTCTGATCCTTTTGATGAGGATGAGTATAAAAATGGCACTACTTTACCGCAGGGTCAGTATAAGATTACTCAAAAAGCCTTTGACTGGCTGTATATTGATGATGGAACATATCAGGGATGGTTTGAAGCTGAATTAGGTCAGGCTGTTTTTGATAACACGATTGGCGAATATGCAGATCCTGAAATCGAAGGTGTAGCTTATAAAACGCAGATTATCAATTATTCAGATAATCGCCGGCCAGGCTATACAATGATTCCTAAGTATATTACGATACATAACACAGCGAATAAAAATGAAGGTTCAGATGCTCAGCGTCATGCTGATCTGCAGAGTAATCCGAACAACAAGACCGTATCCTCATGGCATTTTACCGTCGATGATCATCAGATTATTCAAAGTATGCCATTGAATGAGATTGCATATCATGCAGGTGACGGTATGTCTACGGGTAACGGTGATTCAATCGCTATTGAAATCTGTGAAAACAGTGATGGTGATTTCAACAAGGCTTTTGACAATACAGTACAGTTAGTAGCTCATCTGCTTGCGGATCTGCATCTTGATATTGACGCTGTAAAAATGCACCGTGACTGGTCAGGAAAAAATTGTCCGAATGTTATTATCGGCGAGGATCGCTGGGATGAATTCCTGACAAAAATTCAAGAAGCTTATGATGACCTGATTATTCCTGAATCACCGGTAGTTGGCTGGTATCAGGCTGTTGATGGTTATTGGTATTATTACAATGAAGACGGCACAATGGCGGTTTCTAAATGGATTGCTTCCGGTGCCAACTGGTTCTATATGGACGGCAAAGGGCGCATGGGAACGAATCTATGGATTGCAACCACTGAAGGCCGCTGGTATTATGTCGATGGTGACGGTAAGATGGTCTATAATCAGTCAGTAGATGGCTGCTGGATCAATTCTTATGGTATTTATCGTTCACCGCTTTGGCAGGGTTAATGAGTCTTAAATAAATAAGGAGCAGTGAAATAGATACGTGGGTATTTGTTTCACTGCTTTTTGAATGGGGATTAGAAAAATATAGCATTATTTAACTTAGTCATTCACTTAAATTAATGATGATTTTGAGATCGGGGTTCTGTCCTTGACCTGATACTTTAAGATTGAGAATCACATTCAAATGATTATTTTCATCCACAAACAAAAGACTGCCATCATCAAGAGAAACTGAATAATTATCATTAAGTGGTATTGCGATTTTCTCTGTGTCATAAAGACATTCATATTCTACTGTACTATCTGATATACAACCTCTTTTTATTACTTCTGCTTCAGCTATTTTTGATGCGCTTTCCATCGTAAGTCCGAAGTTTTCTAATAATTCGGAATTAGTAATCTCTCTGCCATCTAATAAACTAAATGTTCTTGTTCCCCAAAGATAATACCCGCCAGATAGTGACTTAGACAGTATTGAGATGTATTTTTCACTGACCTGCCAAGTAAACGCACCAGCATAAACTCGCCAGTTATACACTCCGGATTTCGTAACAGGGTTGCCATCTTTGTCTAATGGTGGTGAAGGATTGTTGTATTCATCAGCATCCTCACTATCAATATTTAAAAAGATAGGATAACCTTGTTTGTCTCTTTCACAATACACGTTCAACCATTCTTCTAATGTTGCTTCTGAATAATCATAGTATTTCTCATCATTTTCATCTTCATAATAAACCCAATCTTTTGTATCATCAATTTTCTTCACATATTCATGTTTTGCTTTTGATGGGGCTTGCACACACCCTGCGATCATTGCCATCGTTAATGAGATTGTTAGTATTTTTTTCATATTTCCACCTTTTATTAAGACTTAATTATAAGGCCTGTTTCTGTTACAGCATAAGGATAATCTTGTTGACTTTCTTCACAAAAATGACTTTTCATTATACAAATTAACTGGTTTTGTATTTTTCATCATTTTCTACCTCATGTATAAAAGTATACGATTTTTATACTTATATAATATTCCCACAAAACTAAGTGGGTGAGCTATTTTTAGATGTTGAGATTTTAAACATACTCTTGTTATTATGCATCTATTTTATTGAAAATTGTTTATAATATTTGTAGCCTTGTTCATTACTACATGACCATAGAATATTCAACTGATTATCAACCATAAAGATATAATTATAATTAATATCATTAACATCAAAATCTTGCCAGTAGTAACAGGATGTTAGGTTAAAAGGATAATCACAAGCTATTTCATAATTTTCATCAAAAGTACGTTTTAATAATTCTTTTACTTGTAAATTGTCCAGAAGCACTTTCTCTAAAAGTTCTTCATTTGTCAGTGTTTTACCAGAGAATAAGTCAAAATTATAGATATAGGTATCGCTGGTCCAACCTGAACCAGGGAGAAATAAGCATGAACGAATTAAAACGGATAAGATTTCCTCGTTTTCAAATGCTTTTACTTTAAATACATGTTCACCCCTAGATTTAGGATCAGCAAGTTTTGATTGCACTTGTTCCTGAATCCAACTGTTGATATTTTCTGCATCAATGCTGTCCATATTAATCGTAAAATCTTGAATTTCGGGTGTATATGTTACGATTGTACTGAACCAGTTTTCCAGTTCATTACCTGATGTAAATTCTGAATCAAGTATTGTCTGTTTCATATCAAGATATGCAAAATCCATATCTGAAGTATGAATGTCATTAATGTACACCCAATCTTTTGTCTCATCGATTTTCTTTACATACTTAGTTTCTTCCGGCTTTTCCTGATCCACAGTTTTTTCAGGCTGTTCAACAACTGGCGGTTCTTCTGGGGTCTCTGACGCCGGCGGTGTTTGAACACACCCTGCCATCATAGCCATCAACAGAAAACTTATTATTATCTTTATCATTGTTTTCCACCTCATTTATCGAAACATACGATTTTTAAGCCCCGGTCTATAAAAGCAAATAATTAAATAGGTTCCTACTTACTAATGAGTAGATAAAATCGGGTTATTTTTGAATCATGATCATTATAAGGTATTCTTCTCAAAGTAACTTTACTTTTATTTTAATGCAACTTTATGAAAAAGAATACGTCCATTAAAATTGAAATCATATACTCCTAATATGAAATATAGATTATTTTCATCAGGAACTAATAATGAATATTCAGAGTATTCATAACCAATTGTATTGTATTTCTGATTTCTATTTAACACCATCATGCCCTGTGTACCTTCAATTCGCTCTGAAGTATTTTCGGGTTCCTTGTAATATAAATTATCACTGCCATATTTGTCTATCTTATCTTGAATTGTTGATTCTTCAACATTAAATAGTCGTACTAGATCATCATTAGTTAATAATTCATCTGTATGAAGATCAATATGAAATGCCATGTAGTAGACTACACCAGTAGAAAACGGTATAAAGTCACCACTCTTTTTGATAATCGTTAAAATATCATCAGTTATGATCCATTTCCACTCGCAAAATAAGGATGCTGGCTCGTCATACAATTCAGTAAAATATTCATTCAAAGACTTAGCAGCTTCACTATCTATATTTAAGATAAGATGTTCATCCTTTGGATCTGGCATATAAAATATTGCCATCCATTGCAGTAAATCATTTTTATCAAAATCTGTAAATGGATAATCGTAATCTGCTAATTTTTTAAAAATCATCACTATAAGCTTTATCTTTGATTTCATCTATATAAACGTATTCTTTTGTCTCATCGATTTTCTTAACATACTTAGTTTCTTCCGGCTTCTCCTGTTCCACAGTTTTTTCAGGCTGTTCAACAACCGGCGGTTCTTCTGGCTTGTCAGTCTCTGATGGTGTTTGCACACATCCCGCTATCATTGCCATCAATAAAAAACTTATTAGTATTTTTTTCATGTCTTTCCACCTTGTCTTTCCACTCATTAAAATCAATTCTATGATTTAATTTAATTTGATTTTCTGAAATACGATATTACCTGACATGGCTTTAGAATAATATCCGATGATATAATATAAATCATTATTATCTACAATCAGTAATGATTTATTACTGTATTTTGTTGTATATTCTTTTCCTAGTAGTAATTGTTGTTTTACAATGAAAGAATCATCATCAGGAAGCTTGGTTTCTGATATATATTCATTCACAATATTTTGAACATCACTACTCGTTAATCCATATACCGACAACAGATCGTCATTGGACATTAATTCACCTGATTTCAGATCAATATGATATGCCTCCAAGAAAATAGGCAGCATGTGGGGTGCTAGTGAACCGTACTTATTTACAATCGTAATCATGGCATCATTTATGAACCATTTAAATTCATAAATAAAATTTACAGGATCTTTATATCCTGCTTCAAAATCTTCATTTATTGCAGAAACACTTTCGGCGTTTATATTTACAATTAGTTTCTCTTTTTTAGGTGCATCATCAAATGGAAGGGTTAGCCAATCAAGAAAAACATAATAATTCATCTGATTTAATACGGGATTTAATTCCAAATCATTTTTTGTAACAACTTCCTGTTCCTTGATATACACCCAATCCTTAGTTTCATCAATTTTTTCTATATACTTAATTTCTTTCGGCTTATCCTGTTCCACAGGTTTTTCAGGCTGTTCAACAACCGGCGGTTCTTCTGGCTTGTCTGTCTCTGATGGTGTTTGAACACAACCCGTTGTCATAGCTATCAATAAGAAACTTATTAGTATTTTTTTCATATCTTCCCACCTCGTTATTATAAGTATACGATATTTGCCGCAGGATTCCTATGTTATGCGCTGCTAAGAAAATAACATAAGAAATTAGTAAGAGAATAATGATGACATGGATATTCATTGCATTGGTAAAGGTATCGGCAAATTATAATAATAAAGAGCAAACAGATTTCCAATTTTAATCTGAATGCTCTTTTTGTTTTATTTCTTCTTCATATACTGCAGCTGGTACTTGGGTGAATTGAGATATTGTTCCGTATAATCGACAACCATGCCCTCAATCGTAAATGTAGTATTATTAATTTTTATGATGGGAGTCAGCGGGTCAAGGTCGAATTTCGCCGCGGTTTCCGTATCTGGCAGGATGGGAGTAGTCAGATGCATAGCAAAATCGATGGTATACCCGCATTTGCGGATATAATCAAACTTGCTGTTCTCAAGCCATTGTATTGAAAGGTCAGGGAAAATTTTTACTGGCATATATGATTCTTCAATCTGCAGCAGGATGCCGTCCCCATAACGGTGTCGGATAAAATGATAAACTTGGTCATTCGGTTCGATGCCTAAGATGCTGGCAAGGCAATTATCACAGCAGATAATGGAAAAGGCTGTGACCTTTGTGCTGGCAGCACGGCCGTGCGATTTCATTTCTTCATTAAATCCACGGTATTCGACTGTCTTGTTAGTAAAAAAGCGCTCCTTGACAACTGTTCCATAACCAGGCTTTCTAGTCAGCAGATCCGCCTCGACAAGCCGATCGGTTGCTTTTCTGACCGTGACTCTTGATACATGATAAAGGTTCATGAGTTCTTGTTCCGTAGGAATGATTTCCCCAGCTTTATAATAATTGGTCTGAATCTTCTCCCGCAGGTCATGGTAAATTTTTTCATATAAAGGTATTTTATTTGTATGCATGATTTCACCTCGTACTCATGGTAGCTTAATTAAAGGTAAATTGCAAATAAATGTATTATAAATGATATGAAAATAATACATATAAAAAGAAAAATGATATGTTTATAATATAAATGATTAAAATGTATTGTGTAAACAATTACAATGTGTTATCATTTGCTCGAGGAGGATACTAAAATGATAGGAATCGCAATATGTACACATTCTGATTTTGCTCAGGGCTTATGCAATGCCGTAGAAATGATCGCCGGCCCGCAGGAGCAGCTGACAGCTTTGAATTTTATGGGAGATATCGGACTTGAAGAATATGGGGAACAGCTTAAAAAGGCTGCTGAAGGATTCAGCGACGGCTGTATCTTTGTTACTGATCTTGAGAATGCCACACCCTTTAACGCGGCACTGATGGCTATCGCCTATACCGATAATGTTATCTTATCAGGAGCTTCAATGCCATTGATGCTGGAGCTGGTTATCAAAAGAGCAGGTGAAGGGTACACACCGGAAAGTCTGGCCAGAGAAGTTCTTCAATCGCATTGCGATGCTGTTTCATTAAAAACCTCAAGGGAAGTATTTGGTAGTTAACCAAGGAAAGGAGAAAACTTATGATTTCATTGATTCGATGTGATGAAAGACTGATTCATGGTCAATGCATGCAGTTTATCGTCAGTGATTACTCAATCAAGCGGATACTTGTTGTTGATAATGCCACAGCAATGAATCCGGTATTGAAAACAATCTTCACGACGGCGGTACCAAAAGCACTGAAAGCAGATGTTTATACGGTAGATCAGGCAACTGAAGAAATTAAAGGGGCGATTACTGATTCAACTAATACACTGCTGCTGATGAAGAATCCGCGGACACTGGTTCAGCTGCGCAAGAATGTTTCTGACTTGCCAAATGAATTAAACATCGGACCGCAGATGGCAAGAGACGGTGTTAAATGTGTAGATTTCGCTACCCTGCATCAAGAAGATGTGGAAGCCTGCAAAGCATTAGCGGCTGACGGGGTACGAATTTACTTTAACTCAATCGGTGCCAGCGGCGCGGTTACTGAATGGTCATCAATCGCAAGTAAACTTTAAACTAAGATAAAACCATCTAGGAGGTAAAATATGACATTCGTTCAAGCATTACTTATCGGCTTACTCGGTTATTGTTCCGCTAAATGGGCAATTCCTCTGTGGGGCGACATGGGAGGCTGGTGGACATGCGGACGTCCGCTTGTTGCCGGTATGCTTATCGGTATTATTCTGGGAAATGTATCACAGGGAATTATTCTGGGCTGTGCAGTCAACGCGCTTTATTTAGGCAGTATCACGGTTGGCGGTGTAGCGGCTAACGATATCAACTTCGCGGCTTACATTGGTATACCGCTGGCCATGGTATCCGGAGCAACGGTAGAAGAAGCTTTAACACTGGCAGCTTTACTGGGTGCTTTAGGTGTATTCATGTGGAACTTTGTTAAGATTATCAATGTTTACTGGATTCGTGTTATGGAAAAACAAATCGCAGCTGATAATCTGGATAATGCGGCAAGAGTTCCGCTGTATGGCAATATCTTCTTGTTTATCTGCCGTTTCTTCCCAATTTTCTTAGCTTGTCTGTTGGGACCTGAAATCATGCAGGGGGTTATGAATGCAATTCCACCGCAGCTTTCCGCAATCATTTTAAAGACATGTGTGAAGCAATATTATGAACTGCTCTACTTTGTATTTGGCTTCATCTTATTTACAAGCTTCCAAGTCAGCATCATTGCGATCTTCGTAGTTGCGTTAGTATTTGCATGTATCGACTTTAAATATGGTTCCGTAGGAGGTGCAGAATAATGGCAGAAACAAAAACGACCTTACTGGATAAGAAGGACGTCAAAAAAGTCTGGTTTAACTGGATGTGGCTGAATCTTTCAACACAAAACATGGAACGTATGCAGGCACCTGCATTAGTAAGAGCTTTATGGACAGTTAAGGATAAGCTTTATCCTGGCAAACGTGAAAAACAGAAGGATCTTATGGAAAGAAACATGGAATTCTTTAACACAGAGCCAATCTGGGGCGGCTGTATTATCGGTATTTCATTAGCTATTGAAGAAGAAAAAGCAATGAATGATGAAGTGCCTGATGAATTATCAAGCAGTATTAAAACAGCTTTGATGGGACCGGCTGCCGGTTTGTTTGATTCATTGTTCCAATCAACTCTGATTCCTATTTTATTGGCTATTGGTATCGGTATTTCTTCTGAGACGGGTTCAATTGTCGGCCCATTGCTTTACATTGCCTTATTCTGGCTGATTGTACCAACTGTCAGCTGGTTCCTTTTCTATAATGCCTATCGTTTAGGTCTTGATGGTGTTCAAACAATTCTGACCAGCGGGCTTAAAGATAAAGTAATCAGTGCTGCTAATATCGTTGGTTTGACCGTTATCGGTGCAGTTACCGCTTCTACCTGCAACATTAAAACAGGTTTAATGTATACGCAGGGTGATTTGGTAATCAATGTGAATGATATTATCAATAATATACAGCCGAAGATTCTCGTTCTGATCATGGCTTTTGTTACTTATTATTTACTGGCTAAAAAACATGTCAGTGTTAATAAACTGATGATCCTTATGCTGATAATCTCGGTAATTGGATACTTTACAACAATTTTAGCATAAATGATAGGTCAGAATCACTCTGACCTTTCTTATTAAGAGAATCAAGGAGGTGTGTTATGGATAAACATGAGCTTTTGGAAAGTCTGAAGGGCGGTTTGATCGTATCCTGTCAAATTGAAAAGCATGCGCCGTGCTGGCATGAGGACATGGTTGAATTAATGGCGCGTTCCGCAATCTGGGGCGGTGCCTGCGGCCTGCGTTTAAATGGCATTGATAATATTAAAAAAATCAGGGGTATTACTGAACTGCCAATCATTGGTTTAGTGAAGGTATTCAGCGATGAAACGGAAATCTTTATGACACCGACGATGAATGAGGTGGCAGAGGTAATCGAAGCTGGTGCGGATATAGTGGCGGTTGATGGAACTGACCGCATGATTCAGGGCCGCCGCGGTTATGATTTAATTCCGGAAATTAAAAAGACTTTCCCTGATACGGTTATTTTTGCGGATGTCCGTGATGAAGAAGACGCGCTTGCATCCCTTGCTTTAGGGGCGGATATTGTCGCGCCAACGTTCTATCGTTTTAAGAAAGACGCGAAATCATCGGATTTGGCTGATTGGGAAATGTTTGCGAAAATGTGTGCTTGCTGTAAGGATAAGGGTAAAGTTATGATGGAAGGCAAGGTCTGGACACCGGATGATGCAATCAGGGCATTCCATTACGGCGCTCATTCAGTTGTTATTGGCAGTGCCATTACCCGTCCGCATCTGATTATGAGAAGGTTTTATGATCATGTGAACGGCTATCCGGAAAAGCGCAGTTTATTTTACTAGGAGGGACTATGGAAAACAAATATAAAATTTTGTGGACGGATATGCACGGCAATATTCACCATGAAGGAATGAGTGAGCTTCCTAAATGGTATGCGCATGCCAAAAGCATGCTTGATTTCTGGCCGATTGCTTATTATCCGTATTATATGCGAAAGCTGCCTTCAGGAATGGGGGTAGAGGATATTCATGATTTGGATAAGGTAAAGGCTGACTGGGAGGAACTGAGAAGCTTTGTGAATAAGGCTAATGCTGAGGGTTGGCCGATGTTTATGGGTTATGAATGGCAGGGCAGCGGTCTTGACGGCGATCATAATGTATTCTTTAAAAATAATGAGAATGAGATTGCCTTCCCGCTTCGTTATCAGGAACTGTATGAATTATATAAGGATAAAGATGCGATTGCTATTCCGCATCATTTAGCTTATCAAAGCGGCAGCCGCGGTAAGAATTGGGATACGCATATTGAAGCCTTTTCACCATTTGCGGAGGTTTATTCTTCGCATGGCTCCAGCGAAAATGATTATGGCAGCATACCGATGAACCGGCATGTGCATATGGGCCCAAGAGTTGGTGCCAACAGTGTTGAATCAGGGTATAAACGCGGTTATCATTTTGGCTTGATTGCTTCCGGTGACAATCACTCAGTACCGGCAGTCAGTGAATTTGGCAGTATGGCAGTCTTAGCTGAAAATAGGACGAAGGATGCCATATGGGAGGCGATGCAGAAACGTCATGTCTATGGTGTCAGCAATGAACGTATTAAATTAAGAATGGATCTTGACGGAGCCATGATGGGAGACTGTACTTCCTTTAAAGAAGCTTCAGAGCTGAATCTGAATATTGAAGGCAGCAATGCGTTAGACCGTATTGAAGTCATTGTGGATAATGATGTGGCAGATATCATTAACTGCAATCATCGTTCATCAAAGCCTGAAGGCAAGGTTCACTTTAAGTTCAAGCTTGAATTTGGCTGGGGACCGGATCGCCGTGTATTCCCGGATATCGCTTCAAGAAAGTGGCATGGCTGTCTGCATACCGAAGGCAGCATCTTAAGTGTGGAAAATGCCTGGAATACGATGGGACAGTCTATTCTGCATCAGGATGAGAATGATTTTGAATTTGAATTAACGACGTATAAGACAACACAGACCGGTAAGTGGATGGGTTCAGCGGCAATTACGACCGAAGGCTTTATCTTTGAAATAGAAGCAGCCGCGGATGAGGTATTAAAGCTGAATGTAGATGGTATTGATTATGAATTGCCGGTACAGTCGCTATTAAATGATTCAATGCTGTTCAGTCTTGATGACGAAGCGAAGCGCTTGATCTATGACACTTATCAGGAGGAGAGCTTTTACCGCAATGATACATGGTGGCATAACACTTATAAATTTTGTATAAATTTTATATCTAATT